>Ga0208789_1000016_pt1 | contig 407254 bp, 338 predicted proteins | sample Methanotroph_Enr_FD_187368 | JGI IMG/M metagenome (GOLD analysis project Ga0208789, IMG submission 187368) | Enriched soil microbial communities from Old Woman Creek wetland in Ohio, USA - Methanotroph_Enrichment_5 (SPAdes) (version 2) | ecosystem: Environmental > Terrestrial > Soil > Wetlands... | reverse complement strand
CCTGTTTTAATACCGGTTTTTCTTCCTCCGTTTTCGGTAGAATACAATGTCAATCTTGCGGTAATTTTTATTGAATCAGGATTCATAGAATAATTCAGGTTCTCTTTTTTATACAATTGCCCACAACTAGTTTATAACCTTACCAAAAGTAATGCTATCTTTCCCATTATGGTTGTATAACCTTACCTTTTGGTATCTATATATCCTATGCAATATAATCATAATGTGTCGAATGGGCTAGTGATATTTTGTAAACTTTTTTCTGATACGTGTGTGTATATTTCAGTAGTCTTGCTGCTCTTATGTCCTAGAAGCTCCTGAATATACCTTAGGTCTGTGCCACTTTCCAATAAATGTGTTGCGTAACTGTGCCTTAACCAATGCAATGTAACCGGTTTTCTGACACCGGCTTTATTACATGCATTTTTTAAAACCTTCGCTAAACTCGCTTCACTATATTGCTCACCTTCAGCTTGTCCTTCAAATAACCAAATTTCCGGTCTATAAATCTTGTAATACTCCCTCAGCATCTCAATTATCTTATCCGATATGGGCACCATTCTGTCTTTCTTTCCTTTTGAATTGAGGATCACCAACATATGCCGCTTTGAGTCAACGTTTGCCGGTTTGAGGTTAAGCAATTCACTTCGTCGTAATCCGCAGGCGTATATCAGACTCAACATATTCCTATGCTTTAAATTAACCGGCGCCTGAAGTATTGCTTTTACTTCTTCCTTGCTCAGTACATTGGGCAGTTTATGTTCACTTCGCGGCCGTTTAAAGCTTTCAACATTCAGTTTACCTTTGATTATCTCCCTGAAAAATAGTTTGGCACTATTCACTGCCTGATTTTGAAATGCGTAACTGTAGTTATTAGGAATAATGTAGTCGTTGACAAAATCCACCATGTCATGTCCTTGCATTTCTTCGGGTGATTTGGGCATTATAAAGCGAAGCAATACCGACAGCGTTTCCGAGTAGGTTTTAATGGTTGATTCGCCATATCGCTTATGTCTCATCCAATCGCGGAATTGGTCAATCTTTTGAACGGTTTCATCAGGTAATCTACGACCGGTTATCTCTGTTTTGAAGGTGTTGGATGTATTTGAAACCGACGGTTTCCCACCATTCGGAATCGTGTCACTTGGCCTGACTCCAAAAAACTTCTCCAGTAAATTGAGGCTTCCCTGATTGTCAGGCAGATGCCAGGTACTCAGCGTTTTGCTCCATTGTGCCCCGGGTATTTGTTTCACCTTTAAGACCAATTCAGTGTTATAAGGAAAGTCGATTTTGATTCGCTTTTGACCTTTATATACAATTCTCGATTCTTTCAGAATGTACATTATTATGTATTCTTAAACCATTGCAATTTAATAATTATTTCTTTTGATTTTGAGAAATATCTATATTGTATTTTTATTGTTGGAATTATTCCTCTGGCATTGTAAAATTTTTTAATTGCTTTACGAATTTCTGCCAATCTTCCGAATGATTCATGGGTCCCGATTCATTGCTTTAATTGCTTTGGGCATTATACCTCCCTGTATGTCAGTGATATTGTTCCATCTAGTAAGAGTAACCCTATTTTTTTGCGCTTAAGCATAGGTCAAAATGTTAAAGATTTGTTTTAGAAACATTTTTCCGCCCAAAGCTCTAGGTTTACCCCAGGTTTACTCCAGTTATGGTTGAGCTGGATAAGGCTGGAACAAATGGAGAGTATGGCTGGAGTATACCCGGAACAATCAGGGGAAAAAGGGTTCCAAAAGGGTTCTAAAACAGTTCTCTGTAACTATCAACCTCTTACTTACTGTGTTTTGAACCTTATCTTCTTGATAATATACTATTTATAATGACCAATCTTATATGCTTTTATCTTCTATTATACCATGACCTCATGGTTGTTTTCATAGGGTTCCATTAGGGATTCCTTTTTGTGCACTTCGCCTATACAACACGTTTGTTTGGGGTCCGCTTCGCAGTTTACCCGTAGCGAACCCGTTGAGGTTGTGTTGCAGATATGCAGCAAAGGCGAAGTGATGTAAAAGGGATCCCAAACAAAGTACAATGTCTTATGCCAATCCTATGCCAACCCGATGCCAATCCTATGCCTGTCTTATGTCTGTCCCCTCATGTCCGCTCAAGTCCCCTCATGTCTGCTCGATGTCAGTTCGTATGTCAGTAAAAACGGCTGACAATGTGACAATGAGGGGACTTGACAGGACATTATAAGTTTTGGTCCGGTTATGGATTATTAGATGAAAAACATCTGACATTATGACACATTTGGCACCCATTGGCACCCATTGGCACTCATTGGCACTCATTGGCAGTTTTCGTGTCAGTGGAATTTCTGCCAAAGAACATGACACAGGGTGCCAATGGATGCCAATCTCAGTTTTCTGACACATTAGCACGGAAGTTGCAAAACTAGTTTTAACGCGCTGAGCGTTGAGTTCTTTGACATCTTGAAATCAATTCCCCTAAAGTGTTGTGAAACACCCAAGGGAAGATTGTGTAACCAGGTAAAGTTGGTTAGGCTGACTTTGCCGTCTATATAATAAGAGAACGTGCTTCCAATCAGAAGCACGTTCTCTTTCTCTATTGTTTATTATAAAGTGTTTACTTACCTTACTATGCTAAGTTTGCGTGCTTCTGATACTTTATCGCCATTGACTATACGGTAAGTATAGATGCCTGATGTCAATCCGTTCAGATTAACTCTCTGAACCAATTCACTGCCGATGTTCTGGCTTATTACCCTGCTGCCGCTCATATTGTATATTTCAATAATTCCGCCCTGAGCTTCCTTGGATATAGGAATCCAGGTATGGTCATTGGCTGGATTTGGATAGTTTTGTCCACTCATTAGTGTACTGACTGCTTCGTTATATTCCACACCCACCATTTCAGCTGAAAGCCATTGACGGCTCAGGCTTATGATCTGATTGCGGACATCGGTATTGCTGAGCATCTCCAGTCCTATTCCAAAATAGATGGAACGGTATTCGCCATCATACTTTATGGCAGCATTTTTAGTTGCAACGGTATAATTGAATATAACATCGGCTCCTGCAAGGGCAGTGATCTGATCGGGGTACATGTTTCCACCGAATACATCCACTATATTGCTTTGTGGTACTGCTCCGAAGATTGGATCAGCAGGGTTGGCGTTAAGCTTGTTGTTAGTGCTGGATCCGTCATCCACAAAACCGGCCTTCAGGTAGTTGGTATAGAAGTTTTGGGTTATGGCATTTCCGTTTGATCCGGTGGCACCGCTCATAATATCCCAGCCTATATCCTGACCGCCGATAAAGATGTTGTATCCGGCATCGAGATAATCCATGACAGCTTCAGCCTGGCTATCGGTCAGAGCCGGGAAAGTCCAAGATATGTTCAGCCAGCAGGTAAATACATCGCCAAAAGCGTTGGCATTGATCATATCACGCATCACATTGGCATTGACAACTGCATAGGAGGTGATTCCTGATGCTGCCAATCCATTCAGATAAACGCCCTGGTTGTTGACTGTTTCAGGTCCGCCGGTTCCGTTAACCACGAGATCGGTAACTCCGGAAACAACCATTACACGGTACATCTTTTCAGGTGCGTTGGGGTTATTCACTGATTTCATCCTAAGTACATATCCCGGGAAACCGGCTGAAGTACCGGGCGTGACTTTAACGGTGATGGAGGTGGCAATATCTTTTGTCAGGTCAACAGTTGTCAGTCCGGTATATTCCACTCCATCAATCATGAAGGATGCCTGCCAGTCGGCAGGTGCATTCTCGCTCTCAATCCAGATTTCGAAAGGCTCGGTTCCGGCAATGTTACTGTTTGCCTCAATGGTGAAATTCTTCTCCAGACCTCTGAATCCTTTTTTGATATAAGGTTCCTGCGATGCGAATTCACCGATAAAGAGGTTGGTGCCGTCAATTGCATTTACCTGATCACCGGTGTATATTTCCTGATGGTCCTTGGTAACAAAGGCAACAACTTTCATATTCTCGACCACAGCCGGGATGTTGTTGTATGCTGCCGGAACTGTATAGGTATAAGTACGGGTTACGAGTGAACCGGCAGTGGTTGTTGTTACTTCGTCGCCCCACTGACCTGTTATCATGTGACGCAACATGTGCATGTGGCGATAATTGCTACCGGCACCTCCACCTGTCTGCGGACCATAAATGCTGTCCTGGGTTAGGGCCACATTGATAAAATTGCTTGATGTTGGCGTACTGGATGTATAATAGAGTTCAACCTGAATAGTAAGCAAGCGGGTTGAAGCTTCGTACTGCGACGTGATGCCGATGTTAACGGGTGAAATTTCATTCATGGTCTGATCACAGGCACCGGCCCATGCACCACGGTCCAAAGCAGTTTTACCTCCACTAAAGATATGTCGGTTAACAGTACCTGAAGGATACCCTGTTAATCCGGTTTGACCGGCAATGGCATCACCGAAAATGGTACGATAATCAGGTTCACCGGTAGATGGCGCTGCAAAGGAGCCCTGATGAAGAGCAATAGTGAAAGCCCTGCCGGGATTGTTATTAAGAATAGACTGTGCAATGGCATGGCCATCAGGACAATAAGTGCAATGAATACCGGTAAACTCTTCGAGTATTGCATTTTTAAGCATAGGATCAGTACCTACGAGCACCTGGGCAGTAAGGCCAAATGAAAAACAAGCACTCAAAACCAGCAGCGTAAAGATTTTTCTCATGTGAAGGCAGATTGGTTAAATGGAACTTTTGATTTGAAAGACTTCAAAAGTATGGAAATATACAATTCAATCTGGAATAAAGGCACAACTAAAAAGCACCTCGTTGCTGATAGGCTTTAAGTGTTTCTTGACTTTACCTTAAATAATATCCTGTAAATCCTTAATAAAACATTCACCCATCGTACTCTATTTTTGAAGTAAAAATCGTCGTTTTTAAACAGATTATTGGCAATATGTATTTTTTCGGTCAATGACAACTCATTTTTAAGCATTATATATTTACGGATATTGAAATCGAGTCCTACTTTAGGTAAACTCATGTACTCACTAAGGGCATAATCGTCATCATATGATAACAATGAATCGTAATTTCTAAGAAAATCCTCGGTGTCGTCATTCATTACTTTTGTCATACGGCGCTGGAACTCCTGCTTTGTATTTGGTGCAATTTTAAAGAGATCAGCCCTTTCTTTTCGCTTTTCAGCGGATGTAATAAGCTGACTTGCATCTTCTTCAAGCCGGTTGAAGTTGTCAGGTTCATTGTACTTCACTTCAAAGTCGAAGTATTCGGAGGTTGTTTGAGAAGCCGACTTCATATTAGCCATGCCTGTAATGGCAATATTCTGCAGTACCGCATAAAGAACCGTTAATCCGCCCTTGAAAGGATAGGATTCAAAAAGAATATCAACATTACCAACAAGGTTGTAAAAATCACTTCGTTTACCAAGGTAATAAAACCTATTCTCAAGCTTATATTCCTTAATAAAACTGTTTAGTATTTCAGCGTTACCATAACCTGCCAAACAAAACACAAAATCAGGGTATTTTAATAGAAGATCCTTGATAACATGAAACAATTGAAGCTCAGGATCCTTATAATACTTGTACAGGTTCGCAGCACTAAATCCAACTACTTTTCCTTCACGGTCAAATGGGAAACCTTGAAAAGGAATATTTTGAAAAATGGGATAGAAGGGAACCAACAGAAGCTTCTTTTGATCTATTCCTCGGCGTATATGTGATAATTGATACCCAAATTTCCTGAATTCAATAAAATAGTCACTGCACGCCTTCCCTAACCAGAAAGTATGGTCATTATGTACTATATAGTACCGTTTCAAGTGTTTTTTATGGACAAATGAGCAAAATCCTACCGTATCAGCAGGCAGGAAATGCAGAAATGCATGCGTTGGCTTGAATTCATCAATCTTTTGACTAATGGCTCTAATCTTTGATACACTATTTTTTTCATGTGGTATGAAAAGTTCAACCTTGGGTTCCTTAGCGATAAATTCCAATATTCTTGAACCATTAACCGTATTGCTGATATCAGGAACAAAAAACAAAACTGAATAACCTTTGTCAAGGAAAAAATATAAATACTGTTCAGTCAATGCACCTGAATCTATGATTTGACCGTTATAAAAAACGATTCTTTTATCACTATTCTCACTATTTGAGAAAATAGTCGGCCTTGTGCCACCTGATAAATCTTTACTTGAATTGGCTGTAGAAGATTGACTTATATAATTTTTGAGTATTCTGGTTGCTATATCCGTTAAAATAGATTCTGTTTCATCATCAATAAATTCTTTAAGAATTGGATATGCTTCTGCAATCTTTGAACTGAAAGTAAGTAAATTAATCGCACTGTTAAATCTACCTTTTTCGTAGTATTCGAGTGCATTGTTTTTGAGTGCTTTATATTCTTGTAAAAGGAATTCCTTTGTCAGTTGATTCATTGCAATCTGAGACTATAACTATTTTTTTAAAATTTTACTTAACAAACCAGCAATATCAATTCTTTTATTCAACTCTCTATACGACAAAAGAGTTGCTATTGCAATTATAATCATACCAAACGTATACTGAAAAAGTCCTTCTGTAAGTTTCACTACAGCTAAACATATTACAGCCAAAACCAATTGGATTACGAATAGTTTAATGAAATCACCTGTGAATCTGAATTTATATTTTCGTGTTGTGACAATGTATACCTGTAGAACATATAGGGCATAGGCTATAAGAAATGAAATACCTAGTCCGGTTAAACCGTAATATTTATATCCGATGATGTTTAGAACTAATTGATAAGCATTGGCTATCAGTTCATTCCAAAAGAATAACTTACTTGCACCTTTAGCCAGAAAGATCATAGCCACGGCCCAGCCGGCAGCTTTAAAGAACATTGCAAGGATGGCAAATAAAATCATGTCATTGATAGGCATGAACTTAACAGAATACAACAATAATACAACCCAATTTATAAATACTATAAAAACCATTATTATTGGGGCTAGAATCAGCAATGCTATCTCAGCTTGTTGATTTATTGCTTCTTTGCATTTTTCATTACTGTCAGCCACTGCCGAAAGTCGCGGATAATAATCTGCACTCATTGCTGTAAATATCATTCCAACATAAGTATTCACAATGGCAAAACCCGCATTATATAGACCTACCTGATCAACTCCACCGGTGTTACTGATAAAAATTCTTACAGCATATGACACACCAAGTGCAATTAGTCCGCTGAGACTGATCATAAACCCTAACTTAAGCATATCCTTAGCTTCAATATAAGTATCAGAAATGCTTACAGGTACAGGTTTAATTTTAAGTTTCCTTGAAAAATACCACGTCAGCAGTAATGAAAACACTGCCGAAATTATGATTGCAGGTACAATTCCTTTAATACCATAAAAATAATATAGAGGAATTGTAGTTAACAAACCAAGCAAACTACCAAGAGCAGTAGCTTTTGCCATATACTTAATTTGCCTCATTCCTCTGAGCAAAACTCCTTGCCCTGCACTTAATTGATTTAATAGTAGAGTAATTGAAACCCACACAAATGCCAGAGTATAATCGTGCGTTTTAAATATAAGCATGCTAAGCCATGGTGCCAAAATTATAGTAACCAGAGTTCCCAAAATCCCGGTAATCAGCATAATTCGCCTGAATACGGAAACTATTACTGAAATTCTTCTTTCATCACCGGCACCATGAGCACTTGCAATATCCTTTACGGCACTTGTAGCTAATCCAAAGTTTGTAATTCCCGCTATCATTCCAAGCGTGGCAGTAAGTAGTCCCGAGATACCCATTCCCGTTGGACCAAGAAGAATTGCAATAAATTTTGACCGGATGATGCTAACGATAATCGTGAACACTTGTACTCCACCAAATATTGAGGTAGCCTTTACTACTTGGCGATAACCGGCTTGTTCTTTTGTAATCAAAGCTTTTACAACTTAACTGAATAAGAATTAGTATACTCAACAACTTGTTCAATTTCTTCATCTGTCATTACAGGACTTATTGGCAGACTTAGAACCTCGTTATGTATCTTTTCGGTGATTGGTAATATGCTATCATTCATTTTTTTATAAGCCTGTTGTTTATGAGGAGGGATTGGGTAATGAATAATTGTTTGAACATTTTTATCAGAAAGATACTTCTGAAATTTATCCCTATCTGGAGTCCTTATTACAAACGAATGGTAAACATGATCAGTTCTTTTGAAGATTGGAGTCTCGTTAGGCGAGACAGGCAAAATGATATCAGGATGAGTAATATTGTCGCTATAAAATTGGGCTATTTCCCTACGCCTTTGATTCTCAATATGTATGTACTTGAGTTTTATGTCAAGAAATGCTGCTTGTATTTCATCAAGACGGCTATTTAGACCCTGATGATCATGCTGATATTTAATAGTACTTCCATAATTGGCAAGAGATCTGATCACTTGGGCCAGCACTTCGTCATTAGTGGTCACAGCCCCTGAATCGCCAAGGGCGCCGAGATTCTTACCGGGATAAAAACTGAAACCTGTTGCATCACCTAATGAACCTGTGTATGAGTTATTCCAGATTGCTCCTATTGCCTGGGCATTATCTTCAATGATCTTCAAATCATACTTATTGGCGATTTCCACCAACTCATTACTCCAGCATACCTGTCCATAAAGATGGACAACCATAATAGCACGGGTTTTGGATGTGATATGTCGTTCAATCTGAGAAATGTCCAAATTATAGGTTGAAATATCAGGCTCAACCAGCACAGGGTTCAAACGATTCTCAGTAATTGCCAGAATGCTTGCAATATATGTATTTGCAGGGACTATCACTTCATCGCCCTCCTGCATGAAACCTGTTTCGATGTATGCTTTGAAGATGAGGCGCAGAGCATCAAATCCATTGGCAACTCCTATGGCATGCTTAACACCTGCAAATTGGGCCAGATTCCTTTCAAACTCTTTTACTTTTGAACCAAGCAAATACCAGCCGCTATCTATTACATCGGCTGCCGCCTGCTTAAGTTCTATGTTATATTGAGCGTTGATTTTTTGTAAGTCGAGAAATTTAATCATTTAGAATAGGTTCTTCATTAACTAGTTCATAAGATTTCCCCTCTTTGTCAATCAAATTAAAATCCAATGGTCTACATTCACGTGTTACAAATCCTTTATGCCTGGCAGGATTGCCAAACCAAAGAGTGAAAGGTGGCACATCCTTGGTTATTACACTTCCAGTCCCTATCATTGCATAACGACCAATTGTATGACCTGCAATAATAGTAGCATTTGCGCCAATGGATGCTCCTTCTTCAATAATCGTTTTCACAACTGATTCAAAGAGCATTTCAAATTATTTAAAGTTGTTATATTCCCTCAAATAATCATCTTCATCATAAGTATGAGAAGCGAGGACCAGACAAATTGCACCGGATGAAAACTCCAGCAATTCACGCCAAATGCCAGGAACTATATATATGCCATAATCAGGTCGGTTTAGAGTAATGATCTTTTTATTGACACCATCATCCAGTTTCACGTTAAAAGAACCGGCAGCGGCAACTATCAATTGAGATAATTCCTTGTGGGCATGACCTCCGCGATCTTCACCACCCGGGATATCATAAAGATAATATATACGCTTAATCTCAAAAGGAACATTCTTTTCACTTTCGACAATGGTAATATTTCCTGCTCTGTTATGAATTTTAGTCAATGGTAGGATTACGCAATCATATATGCTATTTTGCTTAATTGCCTTGTTTGATTTGTAGGAAAGTGTGGAAATCATAAATGTAATCCTCAGCGTTATAATGTGTAGAACTTAAAACAAGTGCAAGCGAATTAGTGGAGAAATTCTGCATTTGCCTCCATAGGCCGGGTGGAATATACAAACCGTAGTAGGAGCGATTTAGCGAGATGGTTTTAGTTTCTTTACCATTTTCCATTACCACAACATCAAAACTACCTGATATTGCTACAATAAACTCTGCTTGTTCCCTGAAAGCATGCCCGCCTCGGATTTGTCCACCCGGAACATCATAAATCCAGTAAGCCCTTTTGATTTCAAAAGGAACATGCTTTGTTTGTTCGATGAATGAGAGGTTTCCACGAGGATCCTCAAATTTTGGTAGATCAATAATCCTAAAACCATCCATTTATGTAAATCTTATTATTAAAGTCAACGTTTTTTATGGATGAATGTTCAATATAGAATGAAACAAAAGGCATTGAATTGCAGACATTTGGGCTTTATATTATTAAAATAAAAAAGCCCCTCATTGCTGAGAGGCATGATGTGGTTTTGTCTAAGAGAGTATACTCGAAGCTTCCTTAGAACCTTACTCCAATTGAAAGACCACCCCTAAAACTCAGCCAGGGACTCCTTGAAGTAAGGCTGACTTGATCGGCAGTGACTGATGACTCGATTCCAAACATAGGTAAATCAACATTCTCAAATTCTGCTTTTAAATCTTCCTGTTCAGCAGTGGTTAGGTCCCAGGCAGGGTCACCAACTAATGTTGCCTTGCTTCTTCCACCATGAAAACCAAGAATCCACCAATCAAGGCAAAGATAATCTCCAAGTGGCCATTGGGCACCAAACATTACTCCTCCTGAGTTTGTCCTGAATTTGCCTGATAGCGTTATATCATTGACCTGCTGTTCGGCATTGGTATATTCAACATTGAAATCATGTATCTTGAATTGAGTGTGTTTGAAATACGGTGCTATATAAAAGCCCTTTCCATAGCCCTCTCCCAGATAGAAACGAACATCAGGGACCATGGACCAGGAACTATATTTAAAAGTACTGATATCAAAATCAATGTCCTCATTTGTAACGACCAGTGCATCAGAGATCATGTTGGCAAAAGGGAGGCCTTTTTTAGGCATCATGGAGAGTGAAAGTGAGGCAGATACTTTTTCAGTTAAAATTCTCTCATACTGAAGTGAAAAATTTCCGGTTAAAAGTGAAGTAACGCTGGTTTTAACAAAATTCATTTCCTGTGAATAGGATGACATGTTGAAAATGAGCAAAAATGCCGCTAATAAAGAAGTTAGTCGTGTTTTCATGTGGTTTAGGTTGGTTATTTAGGTTTAATTAAAGGTCATCCAAGTCCTCAAAAGGAGCATCAAATATATGAAATACTTAATTATTCCTAATAACTATATCACATTCATATAGAAAATTCTGAAAAAAGTTTGAAATAAAGCAGCTGGAGATGGTTTTGTGAGGCTTGAAAGAGGGCACTGCATTCCTGTCAGCAATGTCGTGTTTCATTGTAACCCAATATGCATTTTAGCTGTTACAGGATTTATCGTTCAATTTAACGGATAATCAGGCTATTTCATCGATTTGATTGCTGTCCGGAGGCCGGAAATCCTTTATTTTGCTTAACTTTGAGTAACAAAAACCACTTGTTGAAAAGATAAACATGAAAAGGAAAACCATCCTGCTCATTCATATCTTCTTCTGGCTCTATATTGTCAACCAGTCACTTTTCCCGCTTTATATCGGGAAGTATGAAGAATCGTACCTGGTTAATAATGGTTATTTAAAAGAGGTTTTTATAACGACGATACTGAATATACTATCGTTTTATGCAATCTATTTCTCATTCCCGTACTTACTTAAATTCAGGGTTAAGATTTTTGCAATTTTATCAGGATTGGTTCTCCTGCTGGTGATTACGGCTTTCAGGACACCTGTCGAACAATTGTTCTGGAAAATACTCATTGGTCCGGATGAAAAGGAGATGATGATAAACTGGATCAATGTCTGGAACAACCTCCGTCTGGTGATTATCATCGGAATTTATGCTGTTCTTATACGATATATGATTAAATCATTTGAATCACAGAAACTTAGGGATGAACTCATCAACCAGCGTCAGGCTAGTGAACTTGCCCTGCTGCGTTCACAGGTAAATCCGCATTTTCTGTTCAATACGCTCAACAATATCTATTCGCTAGTGTATAAAAAATCTGACGAAGCTCCAGCAGCGGTTATGAAACTCTCGTCCATCATGAGGTATATGTTTTATGACGCGACCACCGATAAAGTTCCACTTGAGAAGGAGATTGAATACCTAAAAAGTTTTATTGAACTTCAGAAACTCCGGATCAAAAATCCTGATTTTGTATCGCTTCACATTGAGGGAAATGCGGAAGGACACTCTATTGCACCGATGGTGCTGATCTCTTTTGTGGAAAATGCCTTTAAACACGGCAGCAGAAAACAGCAGCCAGGCATTATTGTCCGCTTGTCTGCCCTCACAGACAGGATAAATTTCGAGGTGATCAATTATCTAAAAAAAACAACACTTTCACATAATGAGCATGAAAGCGGAATCGGCCTCACCAATATCAGGAGAAGGCTTGAACTGATGTACCCCGATAAGCACAATTTGCTGATAAGTGTAGATGCAGAAACGTTCAGAATTAACCTTGTAATTTTAAACTGACATGAAAATCAATTGTATCGTAGTCGATGATGAACCGCTGGCTCTTGATATTATCAGGGAATATTGTGCCAAGATCCCTTTTGTGAACCTGCTGAATACTTTTGATAATGCCATCGATACACTGGAATACCTCCGCAACAACAGTGTAGACCTTCTCCTGCTTGATATCCAGATGGAAGAACTTACAGGGATTCAGTTGCTCAATGCCCTGAAAGTGAAGCCTTATGTAATCCTTACAACCGCCTATGACTCCTATGCTCTCCAGGGATTTGACCTTGATGTGACCGATTACATGTTGAAGCCGGTTTCATTTGAACGGTTTGTTAAAGGGATTAACAAAGTATACGAAAGGATGCAGAAGGAGGTAATCGTGCCTGAGGAAAGGCCGGTGACGACTTCTTCTTCTGACACATCCGGGAAGGATTATTTTTTCGTAAAAACCGAAACACGGGTAGAAAAAGTCTCGACATCTGAAGTTCTTTATGTTGAGGGAATGGGCGACTATTGGCGGATCGTTACCAGGAATAAGCGCATTATGACATTGATGAATGCCCGGGGTATTGAAGAAGTTTTACATGAACCGCAATTCTGCAGGGTACATAAGTCCTGGTTTGTTGCCATCGATAAAATTGATTTCGTTGAGCGGAGACACATCAAAATAGCTGATCAGCGTATTCCCGTAAGCGATACCTACCAAAAGAATTTCTTCGATATCATCGAAAGAAAAAAGTAGTCAGGGCCCCGTAGCATCCTCTTGGTCAACAATTAGCACTTGCCCATCCCAATAAGGCTGGTAATATATTTTCTCTTGGAATATCTCCTGGGATTTCGTATATTTGGATGCACCGATCGATTGATGAAAAACAAAGCAGTTATCATTGGCTTTTTTCTCCTATTTTGTTTTTACGCCAATGCGCAGCAATACTTTTTTTCTGGATATTCCATTTCAGATGGACTCTCCCAGAGTGTGGTCAACTGTATTTTCCAGGACTCAAGGGGATACATCTGGATTGGTACGCAAAACGGTTTGAATAAATTCAATGGGTATAAATTTGAGGTTTTTACATACAATCCCGGTGATTCCAATTCCATCGCCAATAACTGGATTTATGGCATTACAGAAGATAAGGAAGCCAACCTGTGGATAGGGACAAAAGGAGGCCTGATACGTTATAATAGGAAAGAAAACCGGTTTGGCAGGATTGAATATTCTACTCCCTACGGAGCTCAGGTTACCGATTACGTCTATGATGTTAAATGTGCCCACAACGGGAATATTCTCATCAATACGCCTCCGGTTCTCTCGGTGTGCAATCCGGAAACATTATCGTTCACGCACTATCTCAGCCCGCTTGATTTTGATGGACGTGTAAAGGACAACAATATCCCGTTGCTTGAAGACAGAAAAGGCAACATCTGGATAGGCTCGACAAAAGGATTGTCGGTTTTCGATATGAAAAAAAAAACGTTCAGGATTTTCAGTAAGCATCCGGAAGTCCCGGCGAGTCTGTCGGAAAACAACATCACTGCATTGTACCAGGATTATAATGGTGATCTGTGGATTGGAACATCCGCAGGTTTGAATCACTTAGAAACCGGGGGAAGCGGACTCTTTCATTACGATCATGATTTTCGCAGTGATGTTCTGCTGAGCAATAATTTTATCAGGGCGATACTGGCAGATAAATCCGGGAACCTTTGGATTGCCACTGAAGGGGGAGGGTTGAACAGGTTGAGCCGCGACAATGAAAACAGGTGGGTGTCAGAAAGGTTCTCTGCTGATAAAAGCGGGCTGAATCACAATATTAACCTTTCACTGGCGATTGATAACTCCAATAACCTCTGGATTGGTACATTGTCGGGCCTCAACAAAACCGACCTCAAAAAGCGGAATTTTATCCTATACCGCAAAAGTGATTCACCTTATTCTGTTGACCTGGCCGGAAATGTCATTGCATCAGTATATAAAGATGAAAATAATGTTATCTGGATAGGCAACTGGGGGCAGGGACTTAACCTCTATGACCGGGAATCCGGCAAGGTTGAACATTACTCCTCAGCCATGGCAGATAAATATCACATTCCCAACGACTTTGTTCATAGTATCTTTGAAGATAACCTGCACACCATTTGGCTCGGAACACGGGATGGCCTGGTTGTTTTTGATAAACAGAAAAGAAGTTTCGGACGTCCCGCTGAATTGTTAAAGGGTTCCGGATTTACCGGCTTTCAAGGACTAAGGATCAACATGATGATACAGGACCATCACGGAAACTATTGGATCGCAACCAATGATGGAATTTTCAGGATGCAAAGAAATGGCACAAGGCCGGAACATTTCTTTGCCGGCGCTTCGCCCGATCACAGGATCAGCGCCAACCTTGTATATGCTGTTCTTGAAGACCGCGAAGGAGATATATGGATAGGAACAATCAATGGATTGGATGTTATTGATGCAGAGACTTCAGTCATTAATCATTTCAGGAATGATGTAAATAAAGCTCAAAAACTGTCTGATAATTTTATCACGGCTTTGTGTGAAGATCAAAACGGAGATATATGGATTGGAACAAATTCCTATGTGAACCGATATATAAGGAAAGAAGGAACTTTCAGTTATTATTCCGGAGAACAGGGCTTTCCCAGTAACCTGGTTTATAGTATTGCTGAAGACAAAAATCACAATCTTTGGTTTGCAACAGGAAACGGGCTATGCCGCTTCGATGCTGAACGTAATTTGTTCCGGAACTATACGGTTGAAGATGGCCTGCAAAGTCCGGAATTCAATCTGAGGGCTTCATTTGTGAGTAGAGAAGGAGAGATGTTTTTTGGAGGGATGAACGGATTAAATTCCTTTTATCCTGATTCACTGAGGGAAAATCCTCATATTCCGGTCATTGCCATAACATCCGCTTATAAAATAAATAAGGGGGCCAGGGAATATTTTAATCTTGAAAAAAGTGATAAAATTGACCTCAACTACAATGAAAATACTTTCGCTATTGAGTTTGCTGCAATGGAGTTTACCAATCCGGCTAAAAATGCATATACATACAGGCTTGAAGGAGCTGATGACAATTGGATTGATATCGGTACAAGGAATTTTGTTGCTTTCAACAACCTTGCTCCGGGCGAATACAAGATGCAGGTGAAAGGATGCAACAATGACGGGCGGTGGAATGAAACAGGGGTCAGCCTCGCCATTGTCATACACCCGCCGTGGTGGAAAAGCAATACAGCTTATGTAGTCTATCTCCTTTTGATTGTATCAGGGATATTTCTGTATATCAAAATTCGGGAACGTCACCACATCAGGGAACGAAAAATACTGGAGGAAAAAGTAAAGATCAGGACAGAACTTATAGAAAGCCAGAAATCGGAAATAATGAGCAAAAATTTAGCGCTCAGTGAACTGAACGCAGCAAAAGACAAATTCTTTTCCATTATAGCCCATGATCTCAGGAATCCTTTCAATACCATCATCGGTCTTACCGATATACTGCTGATAACCTTAAACAATCTTGATCCCAATAAACTGCAGAAGAACCTGGAGAATATTAAAACATCCTCTCATCAGGCATACGAATTGCTCGAGAACTTATTGTTATGGGCTCGCTCCCAAACAGAATCGATCTCTTTCAATCCTGAGCAGGTCGATCTTAAAGGTTTGGTTGAAGAGAGCATCAGACTTGTCACTGTTCAGGCCGTCCGGAAGAATATCAGGATCAGTACTGATTTTGACAGGTGCAGACAAGTTACCGTGGATGTAAACATGATCCAAACGATCCTGCGTAATCTCCTGACCAATGCTTTGAAGTTTACCAACAGGAATGGGGAAATTCATGTTGGAATTTCAGAAAGCAAAGATTTCTGCATTTTGAGTGTCAGGGACAACGGAATAGGGATATCGGCTGAGAAGATTAAAAACCTGTTCAGCATCGACACCGCTCACAAGACCAGAGGAACAGACCAGGAACCGGGGTCCGGACTCGGATTAATCCTTTGCAGGGAGTTAATCGAAAAACACAATGGACGGATTGAGGTTGAGAGTGAGTTGCGGAAAGGGAGTTTATTCAGGGTTTTTATTCCCTTCAACAATTAAGCAGAGCCGGTTCGGTAAACCAGCTACTTTATCCTGTAAAACGGCCGATCGCGCCGGTCAATCACTTGCCGATTCCTTTTGCCATATGATCGAATATATTTGTTTCATCCTCTGGTTGTTACATAAATTTGTTTCATCAATTATTAACCAAAATTCAGGAGGATAAAGCCATGAAAAAACTTATTGCAATACTGCTGCTGGTTATGTTCGCTTTTGCACTGGAAGCCAGAAATGATCCTGAAAGTTCGAATGTTAATTATGTAAAATCCGGTGATAAAATCTGGCTTTGCGAAAAAATGAAATCCGGATTATTTGCTGTAAACATCAGGATGGAAGATAAAGTTACCCTAAAAATTCCGTTCAGGGAAGTTGATTCCTACTTCTGTAATGGACGTTTGTTTGAAAGACTCCCGGTAATTTATGAAGGCGCTCCTTCAGGCTCTACTGCTCTTATGGAATACATAGCATCGCGCAACGGTTTGCGGCTTTATAAGTATTGCAAATACGGGGAATGCGGAGAGCTGGTAAATAATACATACGAAAAAGCGCATCTCCAGTTTACTTACTTTGTCTTCCAGGACGGAAAGTTTTATCTGGAGGTTGATCAAAAAAATGCACCAACAGTGTTACCGTTTTTTGGAATAGAGGTGATCTGAAAACTGCGTGAAAATTTCTGTAGGTTTGAAAGTTATGTTATTCAGAAGAAAGTTAATATCACAGGAGGATATGTCATGAAAACCCCGTTGATAATCATAATGCTGACACTCTTTTCAGTAGGAACATTGGCTGAATCCATTGGTGATGGTTTCGTTGTTGCTGACGGTGTAACTTACTTCTGCCAGGCAATAAAAACCGGTCTGGTGAAAACCCGGATCATGACCACAGATGGCGATGTTGTCAAAGTGCCGAACTACAGTATTCAGGCCTACTTGTTGAACGGCCGTCAGTATGAATTGCTGCCACTTGTCAATCTCCAGGGCGACACCATTGACCTGGCATTTATGGAATTTATTACCATGCGCAACGGAAGCCGTTTGTACAGGTATTGTAGTAATTGCAGTAAATATGATCCTTTGTATGGCGAAATTGCCCCACTCAACCGCGTTTACCGGTATTATGTGCTCCGGGAGGGCCGGATGAAATTACTAACAGATGAGGAAACCGATATAAACCTCTCCTTTTTTAATATTAGAGTCCTTAATGACATCAGGAGATAGTAATCAAATCGACTCAGCTCGCAGAACCATAGCCATACTTCTTGTCTTGTTGATATAGGTCCTTTGTTGCGCACCATTCTGCACACCAAACAAAAAGCCTCTCATTGCTGAGAGGCTTTAAGCGGTCCGGACGGGACTCGAACCCGCGACCCCGTGCGTGACAGGCACGTATTCTAACCAACTGAACTACCGAACCGGGTTTTAAAAGAACTTTTATTCTTTAGAGGCTGCAAAGATAAGAAGTTTATTATCCCACGCAAGTGCTTTGTAAAAAAAATCTTATTTTTTTGATGAATATCTTACCGCTGTGCTGAAAGTTGATTGGCAACAATAGTTATATCCAGTACGAAGATGTTATCAATGGCCTTGTCACCCAGGTTATCAAAGAATGAATTGGAACCATATCTTACATCAAACTGCGACCTGTCGAGTTCCAGCCTTGTGGTATATGTATTGTCGCTTCCTTTTGTTACCACTGCTGTAACCAGCTTGGTTGTTCCCTTGATGGTGATGTCGCCGGTAACGGTTGCTTTGCCATTGGTGAATTTTGTGCTCTTCTTAACATTGAATGTTGCTGTTGGAAATTTCTCTACACTAAAGAAGTCGTCTGATTTGAGATGGCCGATTAATTTTGCATTGTAATCCTTGTCTTCAAGATCCAGATTAGTCATGGAGTTCATGTCAACAACAAAACTTCCTTTGATGATTTGATCATTCTTTAGTTCTAAAACGCCGCTTTTTAATTTCAACTCTCCGTTGTGTGAGTTGCCCACTATTTTCTTGCCGGTCCAGTGTATTTTAGACTTCACGGGATCTGCAGTGACTTTCTGACTGAATGATTGGATTGAGGTTAATAATACGATCGATAATACGAGGCTTATTGTTTTCATTTTTCTGTTTTAATTTAAGTGATTTATTTGTTTCAATTTGCTCTGCAAAATTATCCCTTACATTTTCATTCGGGTTGTGGAATTCGGAAAATGAGTTGGGTAAATCGGAAAATCATACATTTGCGCCCCAAACATCTCTATTTATGATCAAAAAGTACCTTCTTCCTGTCGTAATATGCTTTCTGCCATTCCTTTGCATGGGTCAGGACACTGAAACTCCTTACAAGCTGACCGTTACAGGATTCGTTCGTGCCGATGCGCTCTTTGATTCACGACAGGCAGTGGAGGCGCGGGAAGGGTTTCTGTTGTTCTATGCCAAGAAGCCCCAGTACGACAAGGAAGGGAAGGATATAAATGCAACGCCATCCTTTAATCAGTATGCCATGTGTACGCGGCTTACAGCTAAGGTGACTGGTCCGGATGTGCTTGGTGCCAAGGCTTTTGCACTGATAGAAGGTGATTTCACCGGAGCTTCCAATGCAGAGAATAATAGTATGAGGTTGCGTCATGCCTATATTTCCATGCAATGGGAGAAGACCAGACTGATCATGGGACAGTACTGGCATCCTATGGATCTTCCGGAAATGATACCGGGAGTATTGGGACTGAATACAGGCGCTCCTTTTCATTCGTTCAGCCGTCAGCCTCAAATAAGGGTAGATCATAAACTGGGTGCTATTAATCTGGTGGCCGTGGCTGCCTCTCAGCGCGACTATGTAAACAGTGGTCCTGAAGGCAACAGTTCCATTTACCTGCGTAACAGTATTGTTCCGAACCTCCACGGCCAGGTGCATTTTAAAAAAACAGGCATATTCATTGGGGCAGCCGTGGATTATAAAATACTGACACCACGATTGGTTACCGACAGCAATTTTGTCAGCAATGAATCGGTTAACTGCCTCTCATACACCCTTTTCGGGAACACCGCCTTGCATGGTCTTACCATCAAGGCACAATATACATTGAACCGGGCTCTGAATGATCACCTGATGATGGGGGGCTTCGGGATTACCGAGACAGATCCAATTACCAACCGCCACACCTATGCTCCGCTAAATTATCATGCTGTCTGGCTGAATATCTGTTATGCCAAGACATACTGGCAACCCTCCCTGTTTACAGGTTATACCTTACAGGCAGATACGGAAAAACCTTTTACAGGAGCCGTTTATGCCCGGGGAGCTGATATTGAGTACGTTTACCGGATTGCTCCAATGCTCACCTTCGTTCAGAAGAAATTCAATTTTTGCTGCGAACTGGAATACACGGCGGTTGCTTATGAAACGGACGAGACCTTGCTGATATCCTTAAAGGATAGGGAGACAGGAATTTTAAGGGTGAATTTGGCTGCTGTGTATAATTTCTGAAAGTGCCGAATATCAGGCGAAACCTCTCTGTCTCATGGCTTCGAAAAGAAGTACAGCCGTTGATACGGAAACATTCAGTGAGTCGATGCTCCCAAGCATGGGTATTATGATGCGGTGATCGCAGAATTCAATCCAGGCATCAGTCAGCCCGTCAGCCTCCGTACCCATCACAAAGGCAGTAGCTTTGTGGTAATCATGTGTATCATAGTGTGTTGAGGCCCTGAGTTCTGCCGCATAGGATATGAACTTCTTCTCCCTCAGCCATTGCTGTGCTTCTGAAGTACTACAGGCAACAACCTGTCGCGAAAACACGCAGCCAATTGAGGAACGGATGACATTAGGATTGTAGATATCAGTAAGCGGATCACATATTATCACGGCATCGGCATTCACCGCATCAGCAGTACGAAGAATAGCACCCAGGTTACCGGGCTTCTCCACCGATTCAAGGATAACAACCAAGGGTTCTTTCCTTAACTTCAGGTCATTGAGTTTTTGATTCTTCGGCTCGAAGAGAGCGATAAATCCGTCGGATCCTTCCCTGTAAGCCAGCTTCTCAAATACAGGTCGGCTAATTTCAGTTATTCTAGTATCTGCCGGAATATGTGATAAATCAAGATCTGCAACATCCCGACAGTAGTATGCTTCCTTTAACAAATATCCCGCACCCAGAGCAATTCCCACCTCTCGGAATCCTTCCACCACAAGCAGATTTTGTTTTCTGCGTTCGCGGGATTTTTCCTGAAGCAGAATCAGGTTTTTAATCCGGGGATTTTGAAGGCTGGTTATTAGTTCCATAGGTAGTGGTTGTCTAATCTTTGGTAATAAAAAACAAGAAAGGCCCCCAAATTGCCACCATTGCAGCAAAACGAATCAATGTTATGAGTATGATGGAGTTCTTGAGACCCGGGTGGCCCGCTATTTTGCGGGTTTTCCAAACATCCATGAAGCGTGGAAACGGACTGTTCTCTTTCCTCAAAAATTCAATATCAAACTTTTTCTCGATGTTATCCAACCGTGAATAATAGAGGAATAAAAGTAATATTCCTAATAAAAAAGAAGCTGCATAATAAACTAAACCCATAATAATTTTATTTGTCAAATATCCAAAACAAAAATGTGATATCCATACAGAATCAGCACAAACTTAAGCAATTTAAATTTATTCTCAAAAATCATGTCGGATTCTCAATGGAGGATTCCCTAACGGGGCACTGGTCAAAAAAAACTACCTTTGCGTTCGAAAACATTTCCATTTATGTCACTGCGTACCGTAACTGTAACAAGGTATATGCAGCCTCTGCGTGAGGGGGGCTCTCTGCCTGCTCTTGCTGAGACTGAAGATGGCCAAAAGTATGTACTTAAGTTCAGGGGTAGTGGTCATGGTGTAAAATCCCTGATAGCCGAACTGATAGGTGGTGAGTTGGCACGCGCTCTGGGCTTCAAGGTGCCTGAGCTTGTGTTTGCTGAGCTTGATGAGTGCTTTGGCATCAACGAAGGTGATGAGGAAATTCAGGATCTGCTGAAAGCCAGCAAAGGTCTGAATCTGGCATTGCAGTTTGTTTCCGGAGCCTTTGCATTTGATCCCGCAGTAATGAAAGTGGATCCCTTTACTGCCTCGGAAATCGTTTGGCTTGATAGTTTGATTACCAATGTGGACCGGTCGTTCAGAAACACCAATATGCTTACGCGGAATAAAGAATTGTGGCTTATTGATCATGGCTCATGCCTCTATTTCCAATACACCTGGGATGGTTGGGAGAAAAAGGCAACCGGACCATTCAGTTATATTCGTGATCATGTGCTTCTTCCCCAGGCAACCGAGCTGGAACAGGCAAATCTGTTATGCAGGGAGCTGATAGACAATAAAGTTATTCATGACATTGTAAACCTGATACCCGACGAGTGGCTCAAATGGGAGCTGCAACCGGAAACCCCAGAACAACTGAGGGACGTTTATTACCAATTTCTTACGCAACGCCTTAATCATTCAACAGAATTTATTAAAGAAGCGCAGGATGCAAAAGCTCATTTATGAATATGCCATTGTGAGGATTGTACCACTGGTAGAACGTGAAGAATTCGTGAATGTTGGTGTTATTATGTTCAATAAAAAACATAAAACCATCGGCATGCGTTATCAGATAAACGAAGAAAAGGTGAAAGCGCTATGTGCTGTTGCCGATATAGAGGAGATGCGTCAAAACCTGGAGTCTTTCCGTATGATTGCTTCCGGCGAGAAGGCAGGGGGGCCGATAGCCCTTCTGGAACCTGCCGAACGCTATCGCTGGCTTACTGCAGTTCGTAGCGCTACCATTCAAACATCACGTTCTCACCCGGGTTTTACCATGGATTCCGACAAAGAACTGGAAAGACTGTTTAAAGAAATGGTCCTTTAGTCCCTGACTTGAACCATATTGAACAACTTTGAACAATTATTGAACCACTTTGAACAATTTTTGAACAACAATTGAACCACCTCATGATCGAACTCCTCTCCCCTGCCAAAAACCTGACATCCGGCAAAGCTGCCATCCTATCCGGCGCTGATGCCGTTTATATTGGTGCGGGTAGATTCGGTGCCAGAGCCGCTGCAGCCAATTCCATTCAGGATATCAATGAACTGACGGATTTTGCTCATCAGTTTTTTGCGAAGGTATATGTTACGGTGAATACTGTTCTCTACGAGGATGAGCTGAAGGATGTCAAGAAACTTATCCACCAATTGTATGATGCACGGGTAGACGCAGTCATTATACAGGATCCTGCAATCCTTCAGATGAAACTTCCTCCTATCGCATTACATGCCAGCACTCAGATGCACAACAATACCCCGGAAAGGGTAAAGTTTCTGGAGGATGCCGGACTTAGTAGAGTGGTGTTGGCGCGCGAACTTACATTGGAACAGATAAAGGAGATCAGGCAAAATACCGCCGTTGAGCTGGAAGCCTTTATCCATGGCTCTCTTTGTGTGAGTTATAGTGGAAGGTGCTATTTAAGTGAGAATATCGGCGGACGTAGTGCCAATCGAGGTGAATGTGCCCAACCTTGCCGGAATAGCTATGATCTGACAGATGAAGCAGGTAATGTGATTGTCCACGACAGTCATCTTTTGTCCTTACGCGACCTCAATCTCAGCAGTAGGATTGGCCCAATGATGGATGCGGGAATTACCTCATTCAAAATTGAAGGACGACTTAAAGATATTGATTACGTTAGAAACATCACCGCTTACTACAGGCAACTGATTGATGCAGAGATTGCCAAACGACCGGGACTGAAAAAGGCCTCTTCAGGAACTGTTTACACAGCTTTTACTCCTGATCCTGAGCGTTCGTTTAACCGCGGTTATACGGAGTATTTTATCGACGGACGAAAGACATCGGTCACAAATCCTGCTTCGCCAAAGTCGGAGGGGAAAATACTGGGTACCGTGGTTTCAGTGATCGGTAAGAAACTGATCATCCAACTGCACGAAGATTTCAAGGCAATAATTGAAAAACCTCCGTTAACCGGTGATGTGATCACCAATGGTGATGGAATCTGCTGGTACAATGGTTCGGGAAAACTTATCGGCACAAGGGTTAATGTGGTTAAGCCAGATTATATCATGGTGAACGATATAACGGGACTTGAGCCGGGTATGCAGGTGATGCGCAACTACGACAAGGCTTTCGCCGATATGCTTAACCGGAATGATTCTACCCAACGCACCATTGACATAAAGCTCAGTTTTAAAGAAACTGCCGATGGATTTGCACTGGGGGCGATTGATGAAGATGGTATAGTAACAGAAGTTAACTTCCCTACGGAAAAAATCCCGGCACGTACCCCTGATATCGGATACATCCGTTTGAGGGATCACCTTATGAAGGCAGGCAGTACAGTCTTTAGTGTAAGCGATATACATATTGATATTGAGGATTCGTGGTTTTTTCAATCGTCGGTTATCAATAGTTTAAGAAGGGAATTAATGGACAAGGCGTTGGAACAGAGGTTCCATAACTACCATGAGATGACTGATGCCTTTTCAGGAAAGCTCGGCATAAATGATGAGAATAGAACCATAAGCACACTTCCGTTGGACCCCCTTACCGGAAAAGAAAATATAACCAACAGCCAGGCGGAAGAATTTTATGCAGTGAATGGTGTTGCAGATACCGACAAGATCAGGGCTCAAAAACTGAAAGGGATTGGGAGTGCCGAGAAGGACGATGCCCTGATGACAACAAAAATGTGCCTTAAATATGAGCTTGGCAAATGTCCAACACATCAGCAGACTGATCCTGATTTCCCGAAAACAGTGTATCTTAGCAACCGCGATGGACGTTTCAGACTTTCATTTGACTGCAAGGCCTGTGTGATGCGGGTTCATGCAAGTGGAAAAGAGTAATTACAATCCAGCAGCGGAATAAAGAAACCATTCGAAGTATTTGAAGTACTGAGTACCTGTTTGAGAAAAAACGTCAGATGATAAACACCATTACCCCCGTCCTCTGGAAAGATTACGAACTGATTGATTCAGGCAATTTCAGCAAGTTGGAGAGATTTGGCAGTCAGGTTTTGATCCGGCCTGAGCCGCAAGCAGTTTGGGATAAGTCGCTCACTGATACAGAGTGGGAGAAACAGGCTTCAGCGGTTTTCCGTAAAGAAAAGAATGATCCTGAAAAAGGGAAATGGTTTCTGAACAGGCACTGCAGGGAACAATGGTATATAACCTACGGATACAAGGAGATGAATCTTAAAATGAGACTCGGTCTCACAGGATTCAAGCATATTGGAGTATTCCCGGAACAGGCAGATAACTGGAATTTTATTTACGACCGAATCACCAAGTCAATCAAGGAAAATCCCAGAGGTGAGAAACCTAAAGTATTAAACCTCTTCGCATACACGGGTGGTTCTTCACTAGCTGCCGCAGCTGCTGGTGCTGACGTATATCACGTTGATTCAGTGAAGCCTGTAATAACATGGGCTCGAGAGAATACAGAAGCCAGTGAACTTAACGGCATACACTGGATTGTGGAAGATGCACTGAAATTTGTGAAGCGTGAAGTGCGTCGTGGAGCCAAATACCAGGGTATTCTGCTTGACCCTCCGGCTTATGGTCGTGGTGCAGATGGTGAAAAGTGGGTGCTTGAAGAGAATATCAATGAAATGATCAAGCTCTGCGCCGAACTGCTTGATAATTACCACGCCTTCTTTATCCTAAGCCTTTATTCCATGGGACTATCCGCCCTTATAGGCGAAAACCTTATAAACAGTTCATTCGGCAGGAAACCAGATCTGGAATCAGGAGAACTTTATATTGAAGACATCTTTGAAAAGAAGTTGCCATTAGGGACAATTGTGAGGTTCTAATTATTTCTCATTGTTGATTACCTCAAGCAATTGCTTTACCTCACACTGCTTCTTTTCTGTTTTACAGACTTATCCGGCTCTGTATCCATCTTCTTAAGAATTGCATAAACTACCGGACATACCTCTGCATTTTTCAATGAAAGGTCAAGAATCTGATAAAATTTCTTCCGATCGGTATGCGGGTATTCGCTGCAAGCTCTGGGGCGTGCACTGTACACACTGCAGTAATTATCATCACCTATAAAAGGACATGGCGCAGAGTTGAAGACAAAGTCGCCGTCACCATCCATATGAATATGGCGAGTTACCAGTTCAGAGGGTTTAATGCGGAGTTTCTTGGCTATATTGTCAACCTCGGCGTATGTGATGGCAGGACTAATAGTACGGCAGCAATTGCCACAATCCAGACAGCTGAAGAGTTCAAAAGCTTCTCCATGAAGTCGGTGTACGGTTATGTCAAGCACCTTTTGATCAGTCTTCTTAAGTTCCTTGATTATCTTGATGAAGGTCTTCTTATGAAGAGACATCAGGGAAGGAAGGTCAGCTGGTGCCGGTATGTCTTTGGCTTCGAGTGAAAGCTTAGTTAAATCCTCGTTTCTGCTTGATTTCGTTATAGGCATTGTTGAGCATCTGGAATTTGTCTTTGGCAGCTTTTTGAACATCGTCACCCAAATGCGCTACTTTATCAGGATGATATTTGAGGGCCATTTTTCGGTAGGCCTTCTTTACTTCTTCATCAGAAGCATCGGGAGTTATTTCCAATATCTGGTAGGCACTGTTGACATCCTTAACAAACATGGCACTCAGGGAATCAAAATCCTTTGGCCGGATACCCATGCGCAGACAGATATGTCGTAAAACATCAGCTTCTGACTTACCCATTGATCCATCAGCCGAAGCAACACCAAAAAGCAAATGTACAAGTTCAAGGCGTGATGGATACTCCATATTCTCTTGTATCTGCTCGCATATTTCATCTACATCCAGATCCTGATTAAGGATTTCACGAAGCAATGGTAACAGGCGTTCGGCTTCGGCTTCACCGAAACGGCTGAGCAGAAAACGTTTTACAAAATTAAGCTCCGACTTTAGTATCCTTCCATCAGCCTTCATAATGGCAGCTATCATAACCAGGAGACTTACCTTAAAGTCGCCTTCCTGAGTGGGAGTAAAGCCCTTATATTCGTATTCGCCGTTTTGCATACTGTCGTACATGGAGCCGAATACGAACCCAAGGATTGCACCAATAGGTCCACCAAGTGCCCATCCTAAGCCACCGCCAATCCACTTGCCGAAGGAGCTGAGGGATAATTTTTTACTAAAGAAATCAGGTAAGTTTGTCATCACTTTTAAGGCAGCTTGCCCTTAAATTAATTTATTTGGCAAAATTAGAGAAAAAGTCGTCTGATACGGATGCTAAGCGAATAAGTATTTAATTGAACATATTAGTAGTATTTTCTTGCTATAGCGTAAGACAAGGGTATAAGAGTTGAAATAAAGGACTTGATTTAAAAGACTTGAATCAGCGTAGTGAAACAGTGATCTGGAATTGAGATAATATCACACCAACTGCATAGACTCTTCCTGCATCACTATTCCTTCTTCTTCCAGTTTCCGCAGTACAGGTTCATAGATCTCAGGTGAAAAGGGACGATGCAAGCCTGTGGTTTTAATTTGCCCTGTGAGTATCATTTCGGTGGCTATTGCTGCCGGAAGAGCAACAGTACGGGCAATTGCCGTATCGCCTCCAGGTTCTCCAAATTCCACCAACCTGGATAATATCCGTTCTTCGTGATTGTCAGGATACCTTACTAATAATTCATGCTGTATCAGGATCATGTCACGTTCTGTTTCTTTCAACATCATTTTGTTGAACATGAGATCACAGGTAATGTTGAATGGAGAATCAACCCTGCGGCCTGTCAGTTCATTGCTGAAGAAACCGAGCCATTCAAGTGATTTAATGGCTGCCGACTGTTCATCAACATTCAGAAAACTTACCATTTGCCTTTCATAGGGAGGATCGAGTTTGCCCACTCTGCGTTCAAGCAGGTTGAGGTATGACGTGTGCTCCATATTCTCAGGCTGAATATCCAACAGTCCCAGTTTTTTCATGGCATCAATGGTTTCACACCATCCGGGAAAGCGGATTGTGCCCCTGAGCAGAGTATTCACCTCCCCTATTTCATAATCTTCCCGGTAGGAAACGGAATCACGATTCGGATAAACTTCCAGCAATCCTATTTCAGGGAATTCGATTTTGAAAGGATTGCTGAAAAGGTTGGCTGAGTCTACAGTTACTACCTCCCCTTTATACAGGTATTGTGCACTGTTTAAAGAAGCTGTCATTACACCCCTTGGGCTCCAGGTGAACTTGTATGCCAGCGGATTATCGGAAGCTTCAGGTGCTGTGAGTGCTCCACAAATGGAATAGAAACTGACGACATGGCCATTGTTAGCATGTACACGATCAATAATCCGCTTGCCACTCATGTGATCAATGCCGGGATCCAATCCCATCTCATTCAACACTATAATACCGCTCTCCTCAATAAGCGGTTTCAGTTCAAGCATTGCCGGACTCTGGTATGATGTAGTAACCAGTGATTTCTTATGCTTGATACAATATTTTGCCACCCTTGGATGGATGGTAAATGGCAAAAGGCTTACCACCACATCATGCTGAGCTACCAATGCATCCAATTCCTCTTCATTGTTGGCATCCAGACTTGCTGCCGTGGCATTTGGGTGATTGCCGATCATGGAAATTACTTTCTCCTTGTTCATGTCGGCAATGGTTAATTGATATCCTCTGCCGAGTAACCAGTTAACCAAGGGGCGCGAGACCATTCCAGCGCCCAGTACTAATACTTTATTCATGCTTGAGTTGATTTGGAATCATGCGGAATTGCGTTGTCTATGTAGTCTATCAGATACAGATAATCAGGAGTAAGGTTCCCATTGTGCAGAATCAACGCTTTCTTTACCGATTTAGGCAGTGCCAGATCAGTAAAACTTTCGTCAAAGTCACAGTCTACAATAGGTTTAAGATAATGTATGAGTGCATTGGAGAAACTAGCAGATGCTTCGCGCGGCAATTCACTTGGAAGGATATGCACGGCCATTACAAGTATGCCATGTCCGTTGTAGCCCATTGTCTGTTGTCGGGTGTCAGGATCATAAACAAACAGAGGATCTTCTATTTCAGTTCCTTTGTGTGTGATCTCTATACTCCCATCAGGATCACAGGTGATATCCCCAATTACAGTAAGCTTTGGACTGAGTGGCCGTATGGCAGATTCTTCCTGAATTCCATTAATGACATGCTCAGGTATTGTTTGGGCAAAGAGTCTGGACACAGCATCCTTTGTAACGAGGCGGGGAAATCTCGGCTCCCAATACATGCAGTTCATCAGAATGGTAAGTCCCGGAAGGTATGTCTCGAATATACTGCTGTAGTTCCCCGGGTTCTTGTAATAGTCGGCTTTGTCGAATGGTTTGCCTTCTTTGTGTTGTGCAATATGCTCCTGGTGGAAAACCACTTTATAAAGTAGATTTTTGGGAGAGCACTTTCGGTTCTTGAGCATTAACAGCTTTTCAGGTGAAATTTCCTTGACAGGCAGCAAGCCCAATATTTCCTGTGCACCCTGTGATACGTGGCCATAACCGGTAAACCCAACTGTAAGTGGAAGTATTTCTTCGGGCAAACCCTCTTCAGCAATGGTTAATCCTACTTCTGAAATTTCCTGTTGGGCATCAGCAAGTGAGCTATACTTGTGTGCCTGTTTAATACGCAGAAAAGGTGTTTCAATGCCTTTCTCCTTTAATCTGAGTCCAAGTGCCCAAAGAGAGTTGATCATTCCGGCAAGTCCGGCATGGTAACCGAAAAAGATCACCCTATGACCTTGCTCATCAGTTATCTTCTCATAATCGATTAGATTACACCCCAGCTCCATCATCCTTTTTAGTCTTGGCATATTGTAGGATTGTCCCTTTACCACATGAGAAAAGTTCACATAAGTTTTTCCCTGTTCAAAGTCATCTATAGGTACTTCCTTTACTCCCAGAATAATTCGACAATCATTGAGATCAGCAGCAATTCGAGCGCCGGCTTTCCTGTATTCGTTGTCGGTAAATATCCTCTTGTCAGATGTTTGCACTACGATGTCAATGTTCTTCTTATGAATAAGGTAGTCAACGTGCTCAGGGATAAGCGGCGCCCTTCGCTCCCTGGCATAAAGGTCTTCATGCCTAATGCCTATAAATTTGCTCATTCCTGTAAAATGGTTATTGTTAAAAAAGAATTTATAAATACACTGTTTGTGGTTTCCATTAAATTATTTATTTCAGTAGGTTTGTACAAATTTTCAGCAACCGGCATGTCAATTAAAAAAGGAATATTCAGGAAAACAATTTCCATTGTAAAGTATTGTGTATTCTTTTTCTTCCTATCCACTGTTATAGTCACGATTCTCTACCGATTCATTCCTCCGCCGATAACTCCATTGATGGCCATTAGGCTTACTGAACAGCTTTTTGACGGAAAACAGTTAAGACTGCAGAAAGATTGGGAAGGATTAAACCAAATTTCACCCTATATGGTTCAGGCGGTGGTGGCATCAGAAGATAATAATTTTGAAAAGCACTTTGGAATTGACTTTGAAGCAGTGAAAAAGGCACGCCAGCTGAATAAGAAAGGTAAGGTACTACGTGGTGCAAGCACCATTTCACAGCAGACTGCCAAGAATGTTTTCCTTTGGCCTAAACGTTCATGGGTACGGAAGGGGTTTGAGGTTTATTTCACCGGATTAATCGAGATATTCTGGGGAAAGAAGCGTATCATGGAAGTTTACCTTAATGTTATTGAAATGGGAAGTGGTATTTATGGTGTTGAAGCTGCGTCCAAACAGTTTTTCAGAAAACCTGCCTCTGACCTGAATCGCAGTGAGGCAGCCCTGATTGCTGCAGTATTGCCTAATCCGAGAATATATAGTGTAGCTGACCCATCTAATTATATCCGACGAAAACAGCAGAGAATTATCAGGGCAATGAACAGGATTGACAAGGTTAGTTTCCTTAAATAACGGCTCATTCCTGTAATTAACTCAGCCGCAACTTCAGGTAAAAATAGGTGTTGATTTTTTTTGTACTTTTGCGTCCGCAAAATCAGTGTATGGGAAATTGGATATTCAAGGTCCCTGTGTTTAAATAATCAGATCTAATACAAAATAAAATGGGAAAAGAAAAGACCACAAAATCGGTTTATACTTTCGGTAATAAGAAGGCTGAAGGCGATGCCGGAATGAAAAACCTGCTGGGTGGCAAGGGTGCTAACCTTGCTGAAATGAACCTTATTGGTGTTCCGGTTCCTCCGGGATTCACTATTACTACCGAAGTCTGTACTGTCTATAATACCAAGGGACGTGAGTTTGCTGTTGAAATGATACGTGCTGAAGTAGAAGCTGCTGTAAAGCAGGTTGAGAAGATCATGGGCTCAAAATTCGGTGATAAGGAAAATCCGCTGCTGCTTTCCGTACGTTCAGGTGCCCGCGCCTCCATGCCGGGTATGATGGACACTGTATTAAACCTTGGATTAAATGAAGAAGCTGTGGAAGGTATAGCCCGCAAAACAGGCAATGAGCGTTTTGCATGGGATTCATACCGTCGTTTTGTTCAGATGTTCGGTGATGTAGTATTGGGCATGAAACCTGCCTCAAAAGAAGATATTGATCCTTTTGAAGAGATCATGGAACACATGAAAGAAGCAAAAGGAATTAAGACTGATAATGAATTTACCGTAGCCGACCTTAAGGCTTTGGTTAAAAAGTTCAAGACTGCCGTTAAGAAAGTTACCGGACATGATTTCCCGGCTGATCCGTGGGAGCAGTTATGGGGTTCAGTAATGGCTGTATTTGACAGTTGGATGAATGAGCGCGCTATCTATTATCGTAAGCTCAATAATATTCCTGCTGAATGGGGTACTGCAGTTAATGTACAGGCTATGGTATTTGGAAACATGGGCAGCAATTCAGGTACCGGTGTTGCCTTTACCCGTGATGCCGGAACAGGTGAAGACCTATTCAATGGTGAATATCTTATTGATGCTCAGGGTGAGGATGTTGTGGCTGGTATTCGTACTCCACAACAGATATCCAAAGAAGGTTCCATGCGTTGGGCTAAACTGGCCAATGTTACAGAAAAGGAAAGAGCTGCAAAATTCCCATCTTTGGAAGAAGCTATGCCGGCAATCTTCACTGAATTGGTTGAAACTCAGCAGAAGCTCGAGGACCACTATCGCGATATGCAGGATCTTGAGTTCACCATTCAGGAAGGCAAGTTATGGATGCTTCAGACACGTAACGGTAAACGTACCGGTGCTGCCATGGTAAAAATTGCTATGGATATGCTGCGTCAGGGAATTCTCACTGAAAAGGAGGCTATACTACGTGTTGAACCTGGTAAGCTAGATGAATTGCTGCACCCTGTATTTGATCAGGCAGCTATAAAAAAAGCAAAGGTTTTGGCCAAAGGTTTACCTGCATCTCCGGGTGCCGCTACAGGTGAAATCTGCTTCCATGCTGATGAAGCTGAAACACTTGCTGCCAAAGGACATAAAGTTGTTCTTGTTCGTATAGAAACATCCCCTGAAGACCTGAAGGGTATGAATGTTGCTGAAGGTATTCTTACTGCCCGTGGTGGTATGACATCACATGCAGCAGTTGTTGCCCGTGGTATGGGTAAATGCTGTGTATCAGGCGCAGGAAACCTCAAGATAGATTACAAAGCACGTACTTTGACAGTTGATGGAGTTAACCTGAAAGAAGGTGACTTTATTTCACTGAACGGAAGTACCGGTGAAGTATATGATGGAAAGATCGGCACACGTGATCCTGAACTCAGTGGTGATTTCGGCAAACTAATGGAATTGGCTGATAAGTATTCAAGAATGCTGGTTCGTACCAATGCTGATACTCCACGTGATTCAAAAGTAGCACGTGCCTTTGGTGCCAAGGGTATTGGTCTCTGCCGCACAGAGCACATGTTCTTTGAAGGTGACCGTATCAAGGCAATGCGTGAAATGATTCTCGCAAACGATGAGATCGGTCGTCGTAAGGCTCTTGAAAAACTACTTCCTATCCAAAGGGAAGACTTCGAAGGTATTTTTGAAGCAATGCAGGATCTTCCCGTAACAGTTCGTTTACTCGATCCTCCTTTACATGAGTTTGTACCTCATGAAACTGCCAACCAACAGGAAATGGCTAAGGAAATGGGTATCTCCCTGAAGGAAGTACAACAAAAAGTACACGATCTGGCAGAGATGAATCCTATGCTCGGTCACCGTGGTTGTCGTTTGGGTAATACCTATCCGGAAATTTCAGAGATGCAGGCACGCGCTATTATTGAGGCTGCTCTCAATCTTAAGAAAAAAGGTATTCGTGCTATCCCTGAAATCATGATCCCGCTTACCGGTACACAGGCTGAAATGAAATTGCAGGAGAGTATTGTTCGCGATACCGTTGAAAAAGTATTCGCTGAACGTAACGACCGTATAGATTATCTGGTTGGAACAATGATCGAGATACCACGCGCTGCATTAGTCGCTGACAAGATTGCTGAATCAGCTGAATTCTTCTCATTCGGAACTAACGACCTTACCCAGATGACCTTTGGTTATTCACGCGATGATGCAGGTAAATTCTTGCCTGTATATCTCGATAAGGGTATCTTAAAAGTTGATCCTTTCCAGGTACTCGATACAGAAGGTGTTGGCCAGTTGGTTGACATTGCTATAGAGCGTGGTCGCCGTACACGTCCCAACCTGAAGGTAGGTATTTGCGGTGAACATGGTGGTGAGCCTTCATCCGTTGAATTCTGTCATTCAGTAGGTATGAACTACGTAAGTTGTTCACCATATCGTGTGCCTATTGCACGATTGGCTGCTGCTCAGGCTGTTCTAAAAGAGAAAGCTGCTGCAGTTCCTGCCAAGGCAGATAAAAAAGCTGTGAAAGCTGACAAGAAGGAAGATAAGAAAGCTGAAAAGAAAGCCACGAAAAAAGCTGAAAAGAAAGCTGAAAAAATCGTCAAGAAAGAAAAGAAGGCAGCTAAAAAAGCTGATAAGAAAGCAAAAAAGACCGATAAGAAGAAATAATCTCATATCGGAATAAGTTAGATAGTGAAGGGATAGAGAATTTTCTATCCCTTCATTATTTTTATTTATTTAGCGGTGTTTTTATATCTTGATTTCTACATTTAATTTTTACTTTTGCAATCGATTGCAACAATCGGCAATTCAATACAACAGTTGTTAATGCAATGTCCATTTAAATAAATCTTAATCCTCATGAGCAATAATTCCGACAGCTTGTTCACGGCTAATAACACTACCATTGACTTGTCAGTCTATGGTATTAAGAATGTTGAACACATTTACTATAACCCTTCCTACGAAGAGCTCTTCAATCATGAAATGAATCAGGATCTTGAAGGCTTTGAGCGTGGAGTACTTACTAACCTGGGTGCTGTTTCAGTTGACACTGGAATCTTTACCGGGCGTTCACCCAAGGATAAGTATATAGTTTATGATGAAACCAGTAAACAGAATGTTTGGTGGTCAACCATAGGTAAGAACGATAACCGCCCCATTACACCCGAAATATGGAAGCATCTGAAATCATTGGTTACTGATCAACTGTCAGGTAAAAAGCTATATGTAGTTGACGCTTATGCAGGTGCTAATCCTGAAACCCGTCTGAATGTTCGTTTCATCATGGAAGTGGCATGGCAGGCTCATTTTGTTAAGAATATGTTTATCAGGCCATCGGAAGAAGAACTCAAAAATTTCAAGCCTGACTTCATTCTTATCAATGGATCAAAAACTGTAAATCCTCAATGGCAGGAACAAGGTCTTAACTCAGAGAACTTTGTGGCATTTAACCTTACCGAGCGCATGCAGGTTATTGGCGGTTCATGGTATGGCGGTGAAATGAAGAAGGGTATATTCTCCATGATGAATTATTATCTGCCATTGCAGCATGTGGCTTCCATGCATTGCTCGGCTAACATGGGCAAAGATGGCGATGTTGCCATATTCTTTGGACTTTCAGGTACTGGTAAAACAACCCTTTCAGCTGACCCAAAGCGTGCATTGATTGGTGATGATGAGCATGGATGGGATAATGACGGTGTCTTCAATTTTGAAGGAGGTTGTTATGCCAAATGTATTAACCTAAGTAAGGAAAATGAACCTGATATTTATAATGCTATACGCAGGGATGCATTGTTGGAGAATCTGGTAGTTCTGCCGGATGGTACAGTTGATTTCGCTGATGGTTCAAAGACAGAGAACACACGTGTATCGTACCCGATATATCATATTGAAAATATAGTAAAACCCGTATCAAAAGGAGGACATGCAACTAAAGTGATCTTCCTGACTGCAGATGCATTTGGAGTATTGCCTCCAGTTTCTTTACTCACACCTGAACAGACAAAGTATCACTTCCTCTCAGGCTTTACGGCTAAACTGGCAGGTACTGAAAGAGGCGTTACTACACCTCAACCTACCTTCTCAGCTTGCTTTGGAAATGCATTCCTGACACTCCACCCTACCCGTTATGCAGTTGAACTGGTAAAAAGAATGGAACATAGTGGTGCTAAAGCCTATTTGGTCAACACAGGATGGAATGGTACCGGTAAACGTATTTCAATCAAGGATACCAGAGCTATTATAGATGCCATACTCGACGGTTCAATTGATAAAGTGCCAACAAAGCATATTCCATATTTTAATCTAGAGGTTCCTTTAGAACTGCATGGTGTAAATACGGAGATACTTGATCCACGCAATACTTATAGTCCATCTGAACAATGGGATCCAAAAGCAAGGGATCTTGCAAAGAAGTTTATTGACAATTTTGAGAAATATACCGACAATGAGGAAGGAAAGAGCCTGGTTGCCGCTGGCCCTCAATTGTAGTTATTGGAATAATTGATTCCTTGAGTAATTGTAAGAGCTGTTGTTTATCAACGGCTCTTATTCATTTATGTGAATGAGCTTAATTGATATCTTTGCACAGGCTGGTTGATTGAGCTTGCTTGATTCTCAACAATTGAAATAGATTGATTATAAGTTAGCTTGATTCTGACTGTTTATTTCTGTCAGTTTGATTTGGATTATTTTTCTCAGCTGATCAACTTAATGCTGAGATTGTTGAATTTCATATCGTGTAAAGATATAATTATGGATTGTCGTAAGGGATGTGCTGCCTGTTGTATTTATCCTTCTATAAGTACTCCCCTACCCGGAATGCCTAATGGCAAACCTGCCATGGTGCCCTGTCCCCATCTATCAGATGAAAAACTTTGCAATCTTTTTAACACATCGGAACGCCCGGCAGTTTGCCTGGGTTTTAAGCCCGAGAAATGGATGTGCGGTAATTCTGAAGAGGATGCTGCAGCAAATTTTAGATGGCTTTTAGAAAGCTAAGTAATAACTTAATATTAAAAAGTGTTGCAATAGTTATTCAAATATTTGATTTTTCCTGTTTTTTGGTTATATTTGTCCTGCTAAACTTTTAATTCCAATTTATTATGCCTTCCGGTAAAGTTAAATTTTTCAATGAGCGTAAAGGCTTCGGCTTCATTGTTGATGATGAAACCCAACACGATGTTTTTGTTCACGCAACAGGACTGACAGAAAAAGTAAGTGAAAACGACCTGGTGACCTATGAGGTTACTGAGGATAAGAGAGGCAAAAAGGCCGTAGATGTGAAAAAAATATAGTCTGGCATTACACTAGTCTTTGCACAAGAGCTTCCTCATTAAGGAAGCTCTTTCATTTACAATCAATCTTAACCTGATATGGCCCACCTGCACCTGAAAGCTGCCTGTGAAATAGTATCTTTGCACTATGAACTATCTGCTGATTGAGAACCTTAGTAAATCATACGGGGAAAAAGAACTATTCAACAATATAACCTTCGGTATTGATGAAGGTAGTAAAGTGGCATTAATTGCCAGAAATGGTGCTGGGAAGAGCTCACTGCTCAATATTATTGCAGGCAAGGACCTCCCTGACTCGGGAGCAGTTACCTTCCGGAAAAACATCAGGTGGTCGTATCTGCCGCAGAATCCACTGCTTAATGAGGAAAAAACAGTATTCGATATCTTATTCCATTCGGATAATGAATTCATGCGATCAATCAGGGATTATGAGCTAAGTTTGAAGCGCCTGCAACATGATGATTCCCCTGAAGCTCATAAGTTCCTGGAATTAGCTTCCAATGAAATGGAAAGGGTCGGCGGCTGGGACTATGAAAATAAAATAAAGGAAATTCTCAATAGGTTTAAGATCATTGATCTTGACCAGCGTGTAGGTGAATTGTCAGGAGGACAGCGCAAGAAGATTTCACTGGCGAAAGCTTTGCTTGAAGAGACAGACTTGTTGATATTGGATGAACCTACCAACCACTTGGACATTGAAATGATTGAGTGGCTGGAAGAATACCTTTCACGACAGAGTCTTAGCCTGCTGGTAGTAACCCACGACCGTTACTTTCTGGATAATGTGTGTGATGAAGTACTGGAGCTTGATAATAACCGGATATACAAGTACAAGGGGAATTATGCCTACTTTATAGAGAAGAAGGCGGAGAGAGAGGCTATTGAGCTTACAGAGATAGAAAAAGCCCAGGGCATGTTCCGCAAAGAACTTGAGTGGATGCGCCGTATGCCACAGGCTCGTACTACAAAATCAAAAGCCAGGATTGAGAACTTTTATGAGATACAGGAAAAAGCCAGCAAGACTATAGAAAAAGGTACTGGCCAACTTGAAGTAAAAATGAGTAGGATTGGTGGAAAGGTGCTTGAAATGAACAATGTTTTCAAGTCATTCGGCGACAATAAACTCATCGAGAATTTCTCTTATATTTTTAAGAAAGGGGAAAGAGCAGGTGTACTTGGCAAGAATGGATCAGGCAAATCAACGTTTCTCAACCTAATTACAGGGCAACTGGCTCCTGATATGGGTAAAATTTCTACCGGACAGACAATTGTCTTCGGATATTACTCACAGGAAGGTTTTCAACCGCAAGAAGACAAGAGGGTAATCGATCTGGCAAAAGACATTGCTGAGCAGATACCAATTGGCAAAGGATATATGTCGGCTTCAGCATTCCTGGCACACTTTAACTTTCCCCATACTTTACAGTATAACTATTTTTCAAATCTAAGTGGAGGGGAAAAAAGAAGGTTATTCCTGCTGATGCAGCTGCTTAAGAATCCTAATTTCCTGATCCTTGATGAGCCAACGAATGATTTGGATATCTATACATTAAATTTGCTGGAAGAATTCCTGATCAATTTTGAGGGTTGCCTACTAGTAGTTTCTCACGACAGGTATTTCATGGACAAACTGGTTGACCATGTATTTGTGTTTGAAGGAAATGGAAAGATCAAGGATTATTATGGCAACTACACAGAATACTACAGGGTAAAACTGGCTGAAGAAGCGAGGGCTGCATCCAAAAAGTCTGTTCAGGTTCAGATTAAGAAGACGAAGGAAACTGATAATGCTGTAAAAGTCAGAAAGCCTACCTATAAAGAGAAAAAGGAATTTGACGAACTTGAACAGGAAGTTCACTTTTTGGAAGAGCAAAAAGAGGCCATTATGGAACGAATGAACAGTGGCATCTGCACATCTGAAGAATTGTCAGTTCTTGCAAAGGATTATGCAGTAATGGAACAGCTCATTGAAACTAAAACAGACCGATGGCTGGAACTAAGTGAGTTGTTTATGAATTTAACATAACCGGCATCACAAGCATCAGAATATCCTCAGCTTTATTTTCCCCATCAACCGGACGCAGGATACCTGCACGGTTAGGTGCTGATAATTCCAGACGAACATTTTCTGTACTGAGGTTAACAAGCATTTCAATAAGGAATCTGGAGTTGAAACCTATTTCCATATCCTCACCTGAATAGTTGCAGCTCAATCGCTGACGAGATTCGTGAGCAAAGTCTATATCTTCAGCATCAACAAATAGCTCTTGTCCGGATATAGTCAGTCTAATCTGGTTGGTTGATTTATTGGCAAAGAAAGAACCTCTTCTCAGGGTAGTAATGAAAGACAGCCTGTCAACGATAAGTGTATTTGGATTGTCGGTTGGAATAACAGCTTCGTAATTGGGATAACGTCCTTCAATCAGTCGGCAGAAAAGGTCAATGTTATTGAACTTAAAGCGAGCATTCTTCTGGTTATAGGAAATTGCTATAGGTGTATCATTTGCTGTTAGAATATTCTTAAGCTGGTTCAATGGTTTCTTGGGCATTATAAAGGATACATTGGTATCAGCACTGGCGTCAGTACGTTTGTACTTAACAAGTTTATGAGCATCGGTAGCAACAAAGATTATTGAATCAGTGGCCAGATCACAATTTACACCTGACATGGCAGGGCGCAGATCATCAGAACCGGTAGCAAAGATTGTCTTGTTAATGGCTGACAGAAGCACTTCTGATGATAATGTAAATCCAGATGTCTCTTCAAGTTCCGGAACACGTGGGAACTCTTCAGCGTTATGGCCGGTAATATGGAATTTTGCACCGTCGGCAGCTATTTCAATAACATAGTTCTCATTAATTGAGAAGGTAAGCGGAGTATCGCCATAAGTCTTCAGCAGTTCTATTAATATCTTGGCAGGTACTGCAATGAAACCTTCATCCTCAGCCATGTTTACTTCTAAAACAACTGTCATGGTTGTTTCAAGGTCAGAAGCTGTTATTCTTAATGAATTACCTGATAATTCAACAAGAAAATCATCCAAAATAGGAAGTGTATTACTTGAATTTAAAACACCGCTGATAGCCTGAAGGCTGCGAAGGAGGGTCTGACTTGATACTATAAATCTCATAATCAATATCTTTTTTGATTGGGAATTCTTTTTCTATTATCGGTAAAAGTAAGAAATTATTAATCAAACTTCTACTGGGAAAAATGCTTTAAGTTAAATTTTATCAACATACTGCTTAAACTTATCAACCTTAGACTTTTAGTGGTCTTTTAATGAGCTAATGAAGTACTTATTATACTGATACTAGATTTAAAAGGGATAAAGCAGATTTACCGGTTAATCCTGTTTTTCCCGAAATCAAACTTCTTCTCTGTTCCTCCAATAAGTCGTTTAATATTTTCCCGATGCGTATATGGAATGAAAAGAGCCACACCTATAGCCAGTATTATAAGAGGCATGCGGGTTTCGTGAAGGAGAAAAATCTCAATGAAGGGGAATAGAATAGCACAAATGATTGATGATAGAGATACAATTCTTGTCAAGATCATTATTAGTATAAAACAGCCAAGTATGATGAGGAAACTCATAGGATAAATGGCTATTAGTACACCTACAAGAGTTGCCACCCCCTTGCCTCCCTTGAATGAAGCAAATACCGGAAATACATGCCCTAACACTGCAGCAGAGCCCAACACTATTTTAAAGGTCTCTGCCATGTTTTCAGAGAAAGCAGGAGAATTAAGAAACAATGAAAGCTTTACGGCCAGAAAACCCTTCAGAATATCAAATAGGAGTACAGGTATCCCAACCTTCATTCCAAAAGTTCGTATGGTATTAGTGGCACCTGCATTACCACTACCAACCGTTCTAATATCTATGCCATAAAATGTTTTCCCTACTAATACAGCTGTTGGGATTGAACCGAGCAGGTATGCGATCACTAAGCCTGCAATTACTTCGATATTTATCATATCTCCTATTCTGAAATTTGTCGTTGCTGCATCTTTCGCATGAACGCCATTCGGGCTTCAGGTGTTGAAATAATGAACTGATAAGCAGTTTCATCTGACCGGGTATTCAAGGTACGTTTATTCTCCTTTAATGAGGCCAAAATGGAGTTGAATTCATTATTGGATGAAATAGCCTGCATTATTCCATTGCTGTATGAGAAGTAGTACCAAACCTGCGGACTTAACTCAAGATATACATTAATAATATCACCGGTCCTACGTTTCCCTATCTCTAAATAACCATCCACTGTCCGGTTGATAATATTGCGTTGAATGGTGGCTATTCCAATCTTCCCATCACTCACAAATGATCTTAGCTTGTTGTCCCAAACCATGTTAATATTACTAAAAATCATGGACTTATTAAGCTGATCAGGCATCTTTTTTATCTGACCAGAAAGATTTAACTCATCCAAAAATGATTTGGTTTCTGATTCTCCCATCAGATAAGTCAGGAATAGTTTGAATGATTCTGCATTAACATCAAACCGTCCCACTTCTGACACTTTAACATCTTCCAGTAGTCTATCAAAAGCCTGATCTGAGAAGAAGAAGTCAAGAGCCACAGACATGTTAAAGCGGGTAGAATCTACCAAAGTATATTGTGTGACATCTCCATAGGTATTCATCTTCACACTACCCAAAGAAGTACCGATATTGAGATCACCTTGAGCTTTCAGCACACATTGGTCAGTTGAGAAGGTCAACAGGTTACCTGCAAGGGTTTTCTTGTCCAACCTTGCATTACTCCCTGCCATATATGACTGAGTTGGCTTATCATATTTAATATAACCTGTAGTACTTGCCAATAAGGTATCACCGAATGCCTTTGGTTTTTCCAGGAGAGAAGGATAGATACTGGAAAAGAAATCAGAATATACAACTCCAAACAGCACCGGATCATTAATACTATCTTTTTCGTTAAGGTCAATTGGAATTCTGATGTCACTCTGATCTAGTTCTGAAGTGAATCTAACCCAGGGTCTGTTTTCAGCGAGACATTCGTTCTGCAACTGGAACAGACCGTTATAATAATGATTCTTTGATTCAGCTCTCATTTTAATATCGCCGATAAAATTAAAATGATCATTGAGTGGCATATAATTAGCAGCAGCGACACTTGTAAGTCCATAGGTATGATATGCAGAATCAACAGTAACCGGATCGAGATGAAGCTGTCTGACATTTCCTGCATCATCAACATAATCCAGATTTCCAGCGGCTATATAGTGCTTTCTTGAATTTACCTTAACTGATGCATCGTAGATCCTATGATGTTTATCTTTACGGTTGGCTATAATATTTGCGCCTTCCAGTGCCTGCATATCACCATCAGATAAAATTGTCACTTTACCATCACCAGGGAATACAGCAACATCAGCAACACGAATAATTTTTACATCTCGGGCATTGATGATATTATCCTTCATCCTGTATGAAGCTTCCATTGCAAAAAACTGAAGGGAGTCTCTTTTTGGATCTGTGGAGATAAATTCGGAGCCTGTGAAATCATAATCCACCAACTTCTTTAAATCTACTGCATCTGTTAATTCTGACCTGTGTACAAGGGAATTGGTTAATAATAATTCACTTTTCTCCATGCTCCATTCTATCTGATCCATGTAGCATACATACTTACTATGTGGTAATTCAATCCTCTGACTTTCACCTAAAACACCAAATACCCCCTCCTGATTGAGAAAATCCACACTTCCAGAATTCATCCTTGTGGATAATGAAAGACTAGGACGTTCAGGATAATACAACAGGAAGTCGGTTGTGTCTGTATGAAATGACTGATTTCTAAAACTGAAGTTATTAGATATAAGGTCGGCATTATCAAGTCTGCTCTTACCGCTCCCGAATAAGCCTCTTGAGGTAAGAGTCAGATTACCGCTATGATAGGATTTTGCTCCAAACATCTCGAACTCTTTACCGGGTAATGTTTGTAAGCTCATGCTATCAAGTACAGGAACCCAGAACTGATGAACTCCTTTACCAACAACCAACGGAAATGTAGGCGCTCCATATTTTTCTTTGATATCAAAGCTTTTCAAATCAGCAACCAAAGAGTCGGGATAGAAAATAAAGTTATCTGATTCAGATGTTGAAGTCAGGTATTCCAGTTTACCATCACCTTGAAGTCCATTATTAGTAAGTGAAATATTTGAGTAATAAGTAGCTCTCTCTTTGTATACAGGCATCCCCTTGTCAGGCAATGAGCGATTAAATCCGAGCGAATAATCCTCCATTACACGAAGAGGTTCATCTATTACCGGCATTATATCACCGGAATTCAATGATCCATCAAATTTTAATCCCTCCGTGGTAAAACTGTTAAGACTATCTATCACAAACGGAAATACTGTATAATAGAAATTATCCCGCTTATAAGCTCCTCCTCTTATAGTACTGTAATCATAGAAAACGAAGGCATCCTCATGGCTATTGAATAACGGGTACACAGGCAGGTTCTTGATACCTGACTTATTAGATGGATCATCAATCAACAGTTCCCCGTTTAATGCCGCCAGAACGTTCTTTACAGTGATCCGTTCCATTTTTTGTGTATTCTTGTTTAGCGTGTCCACCATAAAACTAAGAGAGTCAATAGTAGGCATGCTGAGCTTGAATTTGTCGTATTCAAAGGAACTCTTGTTGGCGTAGAAGGTAAAATATCCTGCCTTCACCATTCCTGTGAACACAAAATCCCGGTTTTCACCAATAATTATTTCTTTGTTCCTGGGTATGATATTCACTGCCTTGACGTCACTTAAAGCAACACTATCAACCCCTCTGACAGTGATATTGAATGTTTTCAGGTTCAGCACTCCGTTGGCTCCTTTGTCAACATTTGATCTGATCTGGATAACATCATAATCCATCTTCTTGCTTCGGGCATTCAGGTAGTCATAAAGTCTGTCTTTTATTTCAATTTTGTAATTGTCAATATTATATGTAATAAATCCTCCGTTTGAGAGATTTATAGCCATGGCTTTTACCTGTTCAATGGGCTTTTTCACAAACTCAGCCAATTCAGGTAGAAAGAATGTTTTAACCTTATATTTCTCTGAATAATTATAAATTACATTGATCGGGTTAATTGCATCAATACCCTGCAACTTATCGAAACGATCTTCACTGTAAAAATTAGTGGATTCAAATGTAGCTGTACCTTTATTACTTAGACCTCTGAGCATCTCAAAATTAATGCTGTCGGCATCTATAGAGTAATACAACCCCTGGAAGTACATGTCAATCTTATGGAATGAACTGAAAAAGGGACTTCCTGATACACCTTCTCCATTTCTAAGCAAGGCCAGTTCCCTATTCTCATTCACATACCGCAAGTTTAGTCCAGGATGGTATATTGAATCGTTATTATGGTAGATGGTGGCCGCAGTCCTTTGTGATACAAGACGGTCAGGACGAATAACAAAACTCTTTGAATCAAGACGCATGATGAGTTCAGTTCCCTTTTTGACGAAAACATTAGCATCAGCATAACTGTCGCCTGAACCAATAATTCTGGATCCTTCAATAGTAAAACCTCCAAAATAATCAATGTTCTTATAGAGATTTCTTATGCTTATATCTTTTTTGAAGGAGACAAATTTTGGGAAAGTCGATTTTTCAAGCGGAACACCTGCCAATACTCTGTCTTCAAGCGATCCCACTAATACCTCATCGAAATATACTTTATGATAAAAGTTAACAGTATCAGCCTTCCAGTAGGATTCTTTAAGGTTTACCTTGTAAGTGTCAACTACAGCATATACATTGCGAGGATCATAACCATACTTGCTCCAGTTTACTTTGCCGTCTTTCCCATGAAACCTATCGGCCAAGGGATAAAATGTTCCTGATGTTCCCAATATTGAAATACTATCACGGCCCGAATAGCAAATCAGGTTAATATCATTAAGTATTATGGCTAATGTTGAATCATAACGGTAGGTAAAACCACTGCCATCAAACTTCCACACATTCGTATTTTGTTTGAACAGTATATGGTCAATATTGAACTGTGCTGTATTATTTAGGAAGGTCTTTAATTGTTTTAATCGCTTTGAGTCTATAAATGACCCCAATGCCTTATGCCATTCAAGTATGCTCTGGTTTCCAGCTGTTTCGGTAAATGAACTCAACGTCTCAAGGTAATCAGCATAGCCCATATGAGGCCGGATATTCTGTTTACGCATAAGGTTGGAAGTCCTTATAACTTCTTTTTGAACCTGCTGGGTAAATTTACCTTCTTCCCAGTCTGTAATGAATTCTTTGAGTATCAATTGTATCTGGCGATTATTCTGCGACTCAAAATATGCATTGAGTTGCTTTACAAAGACAACCGGGTCCTCCGAGAAATCCTCGGGGTCCTGTTGTGCAATTGTAATGAAACCTGCAACCAGTATCCATAATAACGACGCCTGTACAAGTTTTAAATACCGCATTTCACGAGTGTTAGATGAGCAATTAGTAAGTTTGATAATGCTGTTGATGCATCAGCTACCCGAACTTTTAAAACAGGCTGCTACCCATCTATTTTCTTCTTTGTGTGAATTGTACTCCAATCCAGAAGAAGCAGCACTTTTTTTAATAGCATCCAGGTCATCAATATAAAATCCGCTTAAAAGAAGCACGCTGTTAGCATTGAGACTTTTAGCATAAGCTGGTATGTCATTTAACAGAATGTTCCTGTTGATATTTGCAATAATTACATCGAAGTTCTTATTTTCGAGTAGTGAAGCATCACCTAAATAAACGTCAATCAGTGGTGTGTTATTACGCTGAATATTTTCAAGGGTGTTTTTGTAAGCCCATTCATCATTATCTATTGCTGTAATATTCCTACTTCCTTTCTTGGCTGCTAGAATAGCTAATACTCCTGTACCGCAACCCATATCCAGAACTTCCTTATTATTCAGATCCAACTCCAAAAGAAACCTGATCATCAGGGCAGTTGTTTCATGATGTGCCGTTCCAAATGACATCTTTGGTTCAATAATGAGTTCATACTCCACAGAAAGATTCTTGGGATGAAAAGGCGCCCTGATATGACATCTTTGGTCAATAGTCACCGGCTGGAAATTTTCTTCCCAAACAGCATTCCAGTTTTGATCAGGTATTACAGTAGATGTAAACCCAACGTTCGCTGTGATATCAGGAGTCAGTATATCATCCTTTAAAATGGAAGGATTGTAATTATTGGCTTGAATATAGGCCAAAAGTTCATTATCTCCTTCAACAAAACTCTCAAAGCCAAGTTCCCCAAGAATAGCTATCAGTTGCTCGGCAATATCAGGCTTATCTGGTTTTATTGTACACTTAAGTTCAATGTAAACCATCACTATTTCTTGAAGCTGTTTACAATCTTAATAAAATCTTCTGCTTTAAGAGAAGCGCCACCAATTAGTCCACCGTCAACATCAGGTTGTGCAAATAGTTCTGCGGCATTTCCAGGATTACAGCTACCACCATATAAAATGGTTATTGCAGCACCAGCTTCTTCACCATAATGATTAGCTATTATATTCCTGATATATGCATGCATTTCCTGTGCCTGCTCAGGTGAAGCAGTTTTACCAGTACCTATGGCCCATACAGGTTCATAAGCTATGACAATTTGGCTCACCTCATCACCAGTCAAGTGGCAGATTCCTTTATTGATCTGTTGTGCTACTACCTCAAAATGCCGATTTTCTTCCCTCTCTTTGAGTACTTCACCGCAACAGTAGATGGGAATTAAGTCGTTCTTTAGGGCTTTTACCACTTTTAATGCAATTATTTCGTCGTTTTCACCAAAATACATCCTACGCTCTGAATGCCCGAGTATAATGTACTTAACACCCGCTGATTTAATCATCTCAGCCGATAATTCGCCGGTATAAGCACCGGGATCAAACTGGCTCATATTCTGTGCACCACAATAAAAATCATTTTGCTGTGCTATATCGGAAGCTAATTCCAGGTATATGGAAGGTGGGCATACAACCACCTCTACATCTTTAGGCCTTGATTCACTCAGATTATCAGCAATATCAAATAGCAGTGTCTCTGCTTCAGTAAACGTCTTATTCATTTTCCAATTCCCGGCAACAATTCTCTTTCTCATCTCTAATTTTTCTTTTTTACATTAAATAGCCCTACGTTAATTTAACTCGCGGATCAAGCCACGCATAAATAATATCCACAAAGATATTAATAATTACAAGAAGAACCGCGATGAAAAGGACAGCACCCATCACAACAGGGAAGTCATACTTCTCTAGGCCATCAACTATTACAACGCCAATTCCCTTCCAGTCAAAAATATACTCAACAAAAACCGCGCCGGCCATTAATGAAGCAAACCAACCTGATACAGTTGTAACAATTGGATTCAGGGCATTTCGTAATCCATGGCGATAAATAACCCGCCGTTCAGTTAGTCCTTTAGAACGTGCAGTTCTGATATAATCCTGCGATAGCACTTCAAGCATGGAACTCCTGGTAAGCTCAATTATAATCGCCAATGGCCTGATACCAAGGGTAATGGCAGGAAGGATAATGTTTTTAAGATCGAGGTACTCGCCCCTTCCGAAGTCATCTACTGTATACAGTGAACCAAACATTCTCAACCCTGTATAATCGGCCAGTACATAAGCAAAAAGCCAGGCCATTAGAATGGCGGCAAAGAATGAAGGCAAGGACATTCCCAGAACTGATACAAAAAGTGATGCCCTATCAAAAAAACTATCTTTATGAATGGCAGTCAGAATACCGATGAAAATACTCACAATCACGGCAAAACCCATGGAAACAGTAGCCAATAGCATCGTATTGGGGAATGCCTGTGCAAGTATTTCTGATACTTTCCTTTTACTTTGATACGATCGTCTTAAGTAAGGTTTCTTAAGAATGATTTGTGTTTTACCAATGCTCGAAAGCTCAACAAAAGGAGCATATTTCGCACTGTCGGGATACCACAGACTTTCAGGTGTCTCAATGTTATGAATGGATACTGGAGAAAGATCATTCAGAAACCTTAAGTATTGCATATAAGCAGGTGCATCAAGTCCTAATTCCCTGTTTATTGCATCAACCGATGTCATATCTGCCCTCTGACCAAGCATCATACGAGCAGGATCACCAGGTAAAATATTGAAGAGAAAAAACACCAGAGTTATGACCCCAAGGAGAACAAATACACCATAATAGATCCTTCGGATGACAAATCGCAGCATAATACTTACTGAACAGTCAACAATTTGTTCTTAAACTCCCTATATTCAATAAAATCCTTATAGCTCCATTTATCAATTACAACTCCGTCTTTCATAAGGATTAAGCCTGGGTTTGCACGAACCATGGTTTTTAGGGTAACATCATCAGCCTGAAAGAACATTAGTCTTAATTCAAGTTCTGAACTGATACTGTCAATCTCTTCTTTTAATGAGCTGGTCAATACAACAAAATTATATCCATCTCTCACTGCCTGACGTGCAAACAGATCCATGTCAAGCAATCCTTGCTTGTTTGCTTTCAAAACATTCCAGGTTACAAGGATGAAATTATTACCCGGGGTTTTAATGATCAGATCAGTTACATCATTTCCTTCAAGGTCAACAATCTGTAGATCCGCACCATATCGTTGATTAGGATCATCAACTCTCTGATTTGCGAATTCCCATTGGCTCATCCATACCGAATCATTGAATGGATAATTGGGCAACAGAAATTCTTTTTCCTCACCGGTAGCTTTATTCCGGTATGTTACATAGTATTTAATAGGTAAAGCGCTTTCAGTTTCCGTATACATCTTGTTCCCTTTTTTCCAATCCATGAAATCAATAATGGGAAGATGTAGAAAGCAATAGACACATAATCCTATAAACAAAGTTGTGACTATTCCAGCAATTCCATAAGCCTTAAGATTACTATACTGGTCAGAGGCTTTCTTTCTCCAGGCAAACAAGACAAGAGTCGGAATAAATAAGAAAACATTCTTGAAAAATGTCTGCCAGTTAGTGAGTGTGATGGCATCTCCGAAGCAGCCGCAGTCAGGAACTGGATTCTCAAGGGCATCATAGAATGTGAGACATGTAAAGAACGTCATTACACCCAGCAACAGCCAAGAACTTACTTTTGGTTTAAGATTGAAGAGTATTACAAAACCCAGCACAAACTCCATGGTTGATAAAAGAATGGAGAGTGTTACAGCGGCAGGCATCATCCATTCAGTGCCCCAAACCATGAAATAATCTTCTAACCGGTATGCAAATCCAAGAGGATCAATACCTTTAACAAAGCCTGAAAACATAAAGATAAGGCCAACAAGGATCCTGGAGATAAAATGCAATATTTTCATAAAAATAAGGTTAATTAAAGCCTTTTGCTGATGATAGCAACTTTTTGATTCAAATTCCTTTTTATGTTGATTGCTCACTTATTTTAATCAGAGCAAAAACAGCATAATTAATCATATCGAGATAATTGGCGTCGACACCCTCAGATACAAATGTTTTCCCTTTATGATCTTCTATTTGCTTAACACGCAGCAATTTCATTAAGATTATATCGGTAAATGAATTAATGCGCATATTTCGCCATGCCTCATCGTAATCATGATTCTTATTGAACATCAGATCCTTAGCTGCACCAGTATATTTGTCATAAAGTGCTTCTACTTCCTTTTTATTCATATTCAACTCATCCTTATGGCCCAACTCAAGTTGAATGAGCGCGATTACTGAGTAATTAATTATTCCAATAAATTCAGCTTTCTCATCTTCTGAAACAAATTGAACTCCTTTAGTCTGGATACTCCTGATACGATTTGCCTTTATGTAGATCTGGTCAGTAATTGATTCAGTGCGCAGCACTCGCCAAGCAGTGCCATAATCATTCATCTTAGCTAAAAATATATCTTTGCATTCAAGTATGACCAAATCAAACTGTGTAGCGGTGCCTGAAGCCATATTGTGGTATGAGTTAATAAATTCTGATATTTAGGTTCTTATTGGCAAATATAAGGGGTTATCCTGACAAACGTATGAATTTTTTAGAAAACGAAACCATAAATTGCGGTTCAAAAGTACTGGACTTAAGTATTCCCGTCGTTATGGGAATATTAAATGTAACTCCTGATTCTTTCTATGATGGAGGCACCTATATGTCTCAAAAAGAGTTATTAAAGAAAGCCGACCAGATGATCAGTGATGGTGCTGTGATAATAGATATCGGAGCTATTTCAACACGACCGGGTGCTCAATCACTGACTGTAGACGAAGAGTTGGAAAGGTTACTCAAGCCGTTGAAACTTCTGAGAAAGAACTTCCCTGATGTGATCCTGTCTATTGATACTTACCGAAAAAGTGTCGCCGTTGCATCAATTGAGGAAGGCGCTGATATTATCAATGATATTTCAGGAGGAATGCTTGATAGAGAAATGATCAGTTATATGTGCACTCAACGGGCTGCTTATGTGCTCATGCATATGCAGGGAACTCCCGAATCAATGCAACAAAATCCACTATATAAGGATGTAGTAAAAGAAGTAGGGGCATTTTTTTCACAACAGCTGATACATTTTAAGGATGCTGATAAAAAAAATATCATACTGGACCCAGGCTTTGGATTTGGAAAGACCGTGGACCATAATTTTAAACTATTGGAAGCCATCCATGAATATACTTCAATGGGTTATCCTGTATTAGCCGGTATTTCACGTAAATCAATGATAAATAAAGTACTGACAACTACCCCAGCTGAAGCACTCAATGGCACTACAGTAATCAATACTATTGCTTTGATGAAAGGTGCTCATATTCTGCGCGTACATGATATCAGACCGGCAATGGAAGCCATTAAACTGGTAAATCAGTTCAGGCAATCCAATGGAAATAGTTAAATTTGCAAAAATGTACTTTCTATGTTAGAATTAGCTGTTCCTTTCTTTATCGGATTACGCTTGCTGGATATAATCGATATCTTGTTGGTGGCCCTCTTACTTTATGAACTTTATCAATTGGTGAAGGGAACTGCTGCTATAAATATCCTTTTAGGAATTATAGCTATTTTCCTTACCTGGCGATTGGTGCGGATTCTGGAAATGGAACTTCTCTCAGAAATTCTTGGCGCCTTTATTAGTGTGGGGTTTATTGCATTAATTGTTGTTTTCCAGCCTGAAATAAGGAAATTCCTTTTAATGATCGGGACTCCTTCGTATGTCAGGAGAAAGAACAACCGATTCTTATTTTGGAAAATCAGGTACGATAATGAAGAAATTCTAAGCATCGATCCTATCGTTCAGGCATGTCACAAAATGGCAAATACTAAAACCGGTGCATTGATTGTTATCAGCAAGGTAAATGACCTTATTGAAGTAGTTGAGTCAGGAGAAATAATCGATGCCCGCATTTCAGAGCAACTGATCGAGAATATCTTTTACAAAAACTCGCCCCTGCACGATGGAGCAATGATCATTAAAAACAATAAAATCAATGCAGCAAGCTGTATACTTCCAGTTTCAAAAAATGATACTTTGCCCGCTCATATTGGTTTACGTCATAGGGCTGCTGTAGGAATAACAGAAAAATCTGATGCAGTGGCACTGGTTGTCTCTGAGCAAACAGGCAAAATATCCATGTGCAAAGGAGGCCTTCTGGATATTGATATACAGCCTGCCCAACTAAAAACTATCCTTGAGGAAGAGTTTAATCTTCCTGCCTCAAATAAGTAAATATCTATTTATCAACCTTGTTTACAGGAAGCACATAAATCAAATTATATTCGAATTGATTCGGCTCTATTGCATTTTTACAGCAGCTTTTCGCTCAAATTCCTCTACTAGTTCTTCGGGTGATTTACCCATATTCTGAATGGCCATCTGGGCATCATCCGCCAATTCATGATCAGGAAACCTATGGATAAAGTCCCGGTATATTTCAGATGCGCTACCTAACTTCCCCAGTAGATTTTCATAAACATATGCTTTCAGGAAAACCGTTTCAGCATATCGAGGACTTTTTGGGTATTCATTGATTGAACGATTGATAAGTTGCATAGCAACTTCTCCCTGACCCATTCCCATACTCAAGTTTACTGCACGATACAGAAACATGGCTGCAGCAGTATCCTCCGGATATTTATCTGCAAAACCAGTATAAAGCGTCAATAATTCTTTAAGTTTAGCTGTATCAGGTCGGGCCGCCTGTTGCTTCAACTGTTCTTCAAGACTTTTAATACTTGATACATCTTTATCTCGCTTTGAAGTACAACTTATTGCAAACAAAGCAACAGACAACAGGATAATTGGAATCAGCCTAAGATTACTCATAATCAGGAATTCTTCTTTTTAAGGTTAGGGAATATCATTTTATAGTCGGTCTCTACTGCTCCTTTTGTAATATCTGCAAGTTTGCGTTTCAGCAGTATTCTTCTCAATGGGTTAATAAGGTCAACAAAAAGTACTCCCTCAAGGTGGTCGTATTCATGTTGTATAACCCTTCCAAGCGAACCGGAGATCACCTCATCATGGAATTCAAAGTTTTCATCGTAGTATTTTATATGAACATTTGGCTTTCTGATCACATCTTCCCTGATCTGCGGTATACTTAAGCAACCTTCGTTAAATGACCATTCTTCTCCTGTTTCATCAACAATCTTAGGATTAATAAAAACCCGTTTCATGTTCTCCTCTCCAGGAAATTCATCTTTATAGGGTGTTGTATCAATTACAAACAACCTTATACTCCTGTTCACCTGGGGCGCTGCAAGACCAACACCATTTGAAGCATACATTGTTTCAAACATATCGTCTATAAACTGTTCAAGCCCCGGGTAATCCTTATCAATATCTTCAGCCACTTTTCTTAGTATAGGGTGGCCATATGCAACTACAGGGAAAACCATAATTCAATGTATTATTTAATTAATCAAACCCACTTTTTCTTGTGGCTAATCTCAAACAGAAATGCAATCTGTCAATTGAACATCAGTCATTTATTTTGATCTGGCCGACATTTGCTCAAGATATGATTGAAGCAAAATTGTTGCACTAACAGTATCAACCAGTGCTTTGTTCTGCCGATCCTTCTTTTTTAAACCTGCTTCCTGAATTGTACGCATGGCCATCTTTGAAGTAAATCTTTCATCAGTCCGGACAACCGGAATAAACGGAAATTCCTTTACAAGCTGTTTTATGAATGGTTCAATAAATCGGGCTGATTCTGAAACTTCATAATTCATTTGTCTTGGTTCACCTACTACAAACAGAACGACCTGCTCATGTTTAGTGTATTCTTTCAAAAAAGGAATTGTATCAATTGATCTGACAGTGGTTAATGAAGTGGCAATAATCTGTTCAGGATCAGTAACTGCCAGTCCTACCCTCTTCTGTCCATAATCAATTGCAATAATCCTTCCAGCCAGCACTTTTTGAGAATTTCAGCCTGCAAAATTACAAAAAAATAAAACATGTTTAAATTCAGGGGTTTGGGCAAATTTTGGTCATAAACCTAAATTTCATGCCATATAAACTGAATTTTAATCCCTTAAAGACCAAGGTTTAATGCAGGATATTACTACAATTAATTCCTGATATCGTAAAATCTACTCCCTGATTACATTATAAGTTCCGTTCTCGAACAGACGGATTATGGTTGAGGCTTTTCCCTGATTAAACCTTTCATGAAAGAGTTTAACCACATAATCAGCATTACTAATGATATCAGGTGATATCTGTTTGTAAACTAAGGGTGTGGGTTCCCCTGATATGTTAGCAGAAGAGGATATAATAGGTTTTCCCAATCCTTTGATCAATGCAAGGCAAAACTCATCTCGCACCACCCTGATAGCAATAGTCCCATCAGGTGCTGATACATTCCGTGGAAGGTTTCGTGCATTATCATATATTACGGTAACCGGGTTTTCCATGCTGCTGATAAAATCAATTGCAATATCGGGTACCCTGGCAACATATTTATTCAATGATTGGAAAGAGTCAACCAGCATTATAAGGCTTTTCTGCTCTGCCCTTTTCTTAATTTTATATACTCTATCAATTGCCCTTGAATTGAGAGCGTCACATCCTAATCCCCAAACTGTATCAGTAGGATATACAATCACTCCCCCTTCTTCAAGTACTCTGACAGTATTTTCAACTTCAGTTTTAATCTCTTCGTTCATAGGTTAGTGGTAATAACAATTGAGACAAAGAAATAGTTTGAGCGCATTTAAAATGACTTTCCGGACATTTATTATACCCGTGTAAACCGCACGGCCTACAGGGAAGATCTACGGAAGTTTCAACCACTGTGGAATTATCTGACAGTGGCCCGAATCCAAAGGAAGGCACTGTTGAACAGAAAACAGCCGTAACAGGAGCATTCACTGCCGATGCAAGATGCTGTGGTGCAGAATCGTTAACATAGTTCATCACTGCGTCCTTCATGACCGAGGCAGATTGGAGAAATGATAACTGACCAGCCAGGTTCACAATATTTGTTGTCAGGCTTTTCTCAGCGATTTCCCGGCAAAGGGGTATATCCTGTTTACTGCCTAATAATAAAACATTGGTTGATGAAGGTACATTGCGAATCAATTCGATCCATTTCTCTGCTGGAAACTGCTTTGTAAAATACAACGATGCAGGAGATATGGTTAGATAAGACCCTCCTTTCCATTGTTTGGTTATTGTATTGTCGTCAACTGTTGGATATAAGCGTGCCCGAACAGTAGGTATATTGATCAGTGGTTTGATAAGTTCAGTATTCCGGTATATCTCGTGGGTATTTCCATAAATGTCATGTTCAGCCCGTATGCTAAATGCAAACGACATGGGATTTTTAGAGAATCCTGAACGGTATGGTGCTCCTGAGAGAGCAATTATTAATCCGGAAGAAGCATATCGTTGTATATTGATAACAACATCGTATTTATTGCGCCTTACAGCGAATATTAATTTTAAAAGGTTCCTGTATTTGTGCTCTGACTTATCCCATATGAGTACTTCATGAATGAAAGGGTGTCCGCTAAATAGTTGTTCATAACCTTTCTTCAACAAGTAATCAATGGATGCTTCAGGGAATTGTTTATGTAATGTCTCAGCCAGGGAGGTGGACAGTATAACATCACCCAATGAAGCAGTCTGTATCAGGAGAATTTTTTGAGTCATTAAACCTGGATATTATACTCCCTCAGAGCATCATTTAGTGAAGTCTTCAGATTTGTAGATTCTTTTCGATATCCGATGATGAGAGCACATGAGACATAGTATGTGCCGGCCTTGAATTCTTTTGGAATTGACCCAGGAATTACAACAGCTCTGGAAGGTACCATTCCTTTATATTCTACAGGTTGTTCTCCCGATACATCAATAATCTTTGTAGATCCTGTAATGACTACCCCGGCACCAAGTACAGCTTCCTTATGCATATGAACGCCTTCTACAACAATGCACCTTGACCCAATAAAACAACCATCCTCTATTATAACCGGACTTGCCTGAACTGGTTCGAGCACTCCGCCGATACCCACTCCACCTGAAATATGAACATTCTTCCCAATCTGCGCACATGATCCGACAGTAGCCCATGTGTCAATCATTGTATTAGAGTCTATATAAGCACCGATATTGACATATGACGGCATTAATATCGCCCCTGGTGCAATATATGAACCATATCTGGCTGTAGCCGGAGGAACAACCCTTATACCTTGAAGATCATAATTTCTTTTTAGTGGTATTTTATCATGAAACTCCAAAGGCCCGGCTTCGGTAACTTCCATCTGCCTGATAGGAAAGTATAATATCACTGCTTTCTTGATCCATTCATTAACAATCCAGCCACTTTTTGAAGGAGTAGCTACACGAAGTTCTCCCTTATCCAACAAGTCAATTACTGTCTCAATACTATTTTTGGACTCCTTATTACGGAGCAGCTCACGGTTAGCCCATATGTGGTTGATAGCGTGCTCTAAGTTTTCTGACATGGTCGCTTAAATTCAGACAAAATTAATCAAAATAGTCTGTCGAAAATTATCTTGAGTTGTCCGGATAAAAAAATATAAGGCAAAGCACTAGATATCCATGAAATAGAACCCTGATACCATACATTGTGGTCATTATAATGAGAACTCGTAGGAGATAGCTAACTTAGAAAATATACTGAATAATATAATAAACACCAACGCCAATGAATAGAAAAGCGGTTATCCTCCTGAACCAAAGCTCGAAGGTTCTGAGCCTGTTGTAAGCTTTACCAACATTTCCAACGGCATATGCCAATAACCATGCAAAAATTATTACAGGTAATCCTGTGGCTATAGCATAAACTATTGGCAGAAACAACCCCGAAGGGCTTGCTATGGAAAGAGGAATTAACATTCCAAAATAAAGCACTCCACTGTAAGGACAGAAGGCAAGGGCCAATAAAATTCCCAATAATAGTGTACTCCAATAACCCTTTTTAGCATGCTCACCCATTCTGTCAGCCAGATTCAAACCTGGCAGATTGATCTTTATGACATCAAGCATTACTAACCCGATCAGGATGAGTAAAGGACCAAGTATTTTTTCACCCCAACCCTGAAAAATGCGCACCACATCAAACTTGCTGGCTCCAAGAAAGAGTATTATACCAATCGTAGTGTATGATATAGCTCTTCCAAGTGTATATACCAATCCACTGATAAAAACTCTGTTTTTGTTATCGAGATCCCGGCTGATAAAGCCAATGGCAGAAATATTTGCAGCCAGAGGACAAGGGCTAATGGCGGTAAGGATACCCAATACAAAAGCTGTCAGCACTCCATATTGAGAATTTTCAAGAAGCGCAGTAAGAAACTCCATGTATACCTAGTTTAGGACAGCATCAACTGCAGTCTTTACTTCAGCTTTAAGCTTTTCAGGCTCGCTTACAGCATATAGGAAACCCTTCTCTGTAAGGTCTGTTATTTTGTCTCCTTTTAAAACGATAAGTGCCTGACCAGCAATTTCCAGTTTATTCGCAGTGGCTTCTCCTTCCTTTTCTTCAATATTAATCGATTGAAAGGCTATTTCACCTTTCTCTACTTTATCCCCATAATATTCTTTCAGAGCAAGCCTTGTAACATCTTCAACCGCATTACATGTGGCGCAACGACGTGTGTAGTGAAAATAATAAACCATTATATCAGCTTGTTCAACCGCCGTTGCTTTTTCTTCTGATGTTCCTGTAGTTGAATTACATGATAGCATTGAGAAACTGGTCGCAAGCAACATTAGCATTACTATTTTTTTCATTGTTTACTTATTTAATGACCCATAATAAATTTTGCAATCTCTATGTCTGAAGGAACCCTACCTTTCACTACTACCTTGCCATCAATCACAATAGCAGGAGTTACCATTACACCAAATGATATTATTTCCATAATGTCATCAACTTTGGTGACTGTTGCATCAATTCCATTTCTTTCTACAAAATCACGAGTTGCCTTTTCAATGGCTTTGCATTTAGGACAACCTGTTCCTAAAATCTTAATTTCCATAATCGCCTATTGTTTCTAAATCAATGATACAAATATAGCATAAAGTAATGAAGTACGATAAAACCACTCAGGATTGGGGTGAAAAATATGAACAAAAGGCACCAAGACTTGTTACTTAGGATTGAAATTTTGGAATTAAATACGCTATTATGATTACAACTGAAGTTCAAGTTAACAAACCCTTTGGGATTAAATATACTGATAAGGAAACCCTATTAAAGTGGTACTACCTACTGGCACTTGGCCGTAAAATTGATGACAAGGCACCTAATTATCTTAAGCAAGCTTTAGGCTGGTCATATCATGCCCCTTATGCTGGTCATGATGCCATTCAGATGGCTTTGGGACAGGTATTTGTGCCAAGTTTGGATCATCTGTTTCCATATTACCGTGATATGCAGGTCGCTATATCTGCCGGCATGACAGCTGAAGAGATCATACTGAATGGAATATCAAAAGCAACGGATATAGCCAGTGGCGGACGCCATATGTCAAACCACTTCGCTAAACCAGCTTGGAATATTCATAATGTTTCTTCAGCTACGGGTAATCATGCCTTACATGCGGTGGGAGTTGCCCGTGCCATTAAGAAATATGGTTCTAAGGCTGTCTCATTCTGCTCAATGGGAGAATCTGCCACCTCTGAAGGTTATGTTTACGAGGCAATTAACGGTGCTTCCAATGAGAAACTGCCTGTAGTATTTGTTATTCAGGACAATAATTACGGTATATCTGTGCCAAAACGCGATCAAACAGCTAATTGGCGGTCCTCAGAAAATTTTACAGGTTTTAAAAACCTAAAGATTATGTACTGTGACGGCAAGAACGTGTTCGCATCAATGAATACTATGACCGAAGCACGGAAATATGCTACTGAAAACATGGTGCCGGTAATCGTTCATGCAAGTGTTGTCAGAATACATTCCCATTCGAATTCCGATAAACATGAGTTGTATCGTGATGATAATGAACGACACTGTGCATTAGCTTCCGATCCCTTCGACAGGTATCGCAAAACACTGGTCATTTCAGGAAGGGTCACGGAAGAGGAACTTGCTGAAATTGATAAAACTGTAAAAGATGAAGTTTCTAAAGCACATAAAAAAGCTATCGTAGCTCCTGATCCCAACCCTGCTTCCATTTTTAAATTTGTACTGCCTGATGCTTATAATCCTGTAAAATATAAAGATGGTACTCATAATAATGAATCGGGTGAAAAACTTAAATTAATTCAGGCTCTAAACCAAACACTCAAGGCAGAGTTCAGACATAACCCTGACACCTTTCTATGGGGACAAGATATAGCAAACAAGGAAAAAGGTGGCATTTTTAATGTTAGTAAAGGAATGCAGCAGGAGTTTGGTATTGAAAGAGTTTTCAATGCTCCCATTGCTGAGGATTTTATTCTGGGAACTGCTAATGGAATGAGCCGTTTCGACAAGAAAATTAGGATTGTTGTTGAGGGTGCTGAATTTGCCGATTATTTCTGGCCAGCCATGGAACAGTTCATCGAACTGACTCATGACTATTGGAGAAGCAACGGAGCTTTCGCTGCCAATGTAATTGTTCGACTCGCTTCCGGAGGTTATATCGGCGGAGGACTCTACCACTCTCAAACCATTGAGGGTGCACTTACAACTTTTCCTGGTGTCAGGATAGTGTATCCATCCTTTGCTGATGATGCTGCCGGACTGCTTAGAACTGCCATGCGATCAGAAGGCCCAACCATTTACCTTGAACCTAAAGCACTTTATAATGATCCGATTGCTGAGACAATAGTTCCTGATGATTTTGAAGTACCATTCGGCAAAGCACGTATCCGGCGTGAAGGCACTGATTTAAGTTTCATTACTTATGGCAATACTACGCACATGTGTCTGGCCGCAGCTCAGAGGTTGGAAACTGAAAACGGAATCTCAGCTGAGGTTGTTGATATTCGTTCGCTTATTCCCTTGGATAAAGAAGCAATTCTGAATTCAGTTAAGAAAACTAGCAGGGTGCTGGTAGTTCATGAGGATAAAATATTTGGTGGCTTTGGTGCTGAACTGGCTGCAATGATTACTGAAGAAGCTTTTGAGTCATTGGATGCCCCGGTGAAGAGAGTTGGTTCAACTTTTACCCCTGTTGGTTTTAACAGGATTCTGGAGAAGGCAATATTGCCTAATACTGATAAAATCTATGAAGCAGCCAAAGAAGTAATTAACTACTGATTCGCTGAATACTAAATTATTGAAATCACTTAAGCCGGTAAATATCAATTTTTCCGGCTTTTTGTTAATAACAGCCATATCTTTGACTCTGAAAACTTTTTATTATTATGCTCATGAAACATTTATTTATCGCATTTACACTTTTGGTTATGACCGCATTTATAAGTAACGCTCAATCAACTAACAATCCTTTTCTTTCTGATTACAATACACCTTTTAATATTCCACCTTTTGGAGATATACTGCCCGAACATTTTATTCCGGCTATTGAAAAAGGGATGCAGGAACACAATGCTGAAATAGAAGCTATTGTGAACAACAAAGCTAACCCAGATTTCAACAATACTATTGCCACTCTTGATTATAGCGGATCTATGCTAAGAAAAGTGACCATGGTATTTCACAATCTGAACTCATCTAATACTAATCCACAGATTCAATCTATTGCCAAAGAAATTGCACCACTTCTTTCTGCACATTATGATAAAATCAGTCTAAACGAGGATTTATTTAAAAGGGTTAAAGCAGTTTATGCCTCTAGGGAAAGTCTTAATCTCAATAGTGAACAAGCAAGGTTGCTTGATGAAACTTACAAGGACTTTGTTCGCGGTGGTGCTAACCTTGACTTAGAATCAAAAAAGAGGTTCAGTCAGATAAATAGTCGTTTATCATTGCTTACTCTGCAATTTGGTGAAAACGTGCTGAAGGAAACAAATGAATACAAACTCATAATCACCAACAAAAATGATCTTTCCGGACTGCCTCAGAATCTGATTGATCAGGCAGCAGAGACTGCCCAGAAGAATGGGAAAGAAGGTCATTGGATATTTACGCTCCATAATCCCAGTGTTATGCCTTTTTTACAGTTTGCCGATAATCGTCAATTGAGAGAAACCATATACAATGCCTATGTAAGCCGTGGAAACAGGAATAATCAATATGACAACAAGAATAATATTCTGGAAATCACGGCTTTGAGGCTGGAAAAAGCTAAACTGCTGGGTTATGAAAGTCATGCAGCCTTCGTTCTTTCCAATAATATGGCCAAAAATGCAGATAATGCGGATAAATTATTACAGGAATTATGGACACCTGCCCTATCCCGTGCAAAAGTAGAAGCCTCTGAGTTGCAGGCAATCATAGACCGTGAAGGCGGCAATTTCAAGTTACAGCCATGGGATTGGCGTTATTATACTGAGAAACTGCGGAAAGAAAAATATGATCTGAGCGATGAGGAATTAAAACCATATTTCTCATTGGAGAATGTTAAGCAAGGCATATTTACTGTTGCGTACAATCTTTATGGAATCAATTTCAATAAATTAACCAATGTACCTCTCTATCATCCTGATGCTACTGCCTATGAAGTTCTGGATGCTGATGGCAGTCACCTCGGAATCCTGCTAATGGATTTCCATCCACGTGAAAGTAAACGGGGTGGGGCTTGGATGAGTAGTTATCGTAAACAGTTTATTGATGTGGAAGGAAATAATATACGTCCCATTATCACTATGGTATGCAATTTCAGCAAGCCTACAGCTACTCAGCCTGCATTACTTACGTTTGATGAAACAAGTACATTATTTCACGAATTTGGCCATGCCTTGCATGGACTGCTTTCTAATTCAACATACTATAGCCAAACCGGCACATCTGTTCCACGAGATTTCGTCGAACTTCCCTCTCAGATTATGGAGAATTGGGCAGCCGAACCCGAAGTATTGAAATTGTATGCCAAACATTATCTTACCCAACAAATAATACCTGATGTGTTAATTCAGAAACTTCAGAATTCAAAAGTATTTAACCAGGGATTTGAAACAGTAGAATATCTGGCTGCTGCATTTCTAGATATGGGATACCATAATTTGAAGGAGGTAGACTTTACAGATGTCCTGAATCATGAAGAGCAGTATCTGAAATCTATTGGTCTAATCCCCGAAATAACCAGCCGCTATAGAAGTACATATTTTAATCACATCTTCAGTGGGGGTTATTCTTCAGGATATTACAGTTATATCTGGGCCGCAGTGCTTGATTCAGATGCTTTCGAAGCATTTAAGGAAAAAGGTCTTTTCGATAAAACAACGGCAACATCCTTTAGAAAGAATATCCTGGAACGCGGGGGCTCTGAAGACCCGATGGTTCTATATAGAAAATTCAGGGGTAATGACCCGGATATAACGCCATTGTTGAGAAAGAGGGGCCTTACAGATAAATAAAAATTAAAATTGCCTTAAATTTGCTAAAAATTGTTAAAATTGCATATTTCTATCGTAATTTTAAGGGCACATTAAACTAAACAAGATATTCAACCCGCTATGGAAACATGACGGGTTGTTATATTTTAATATAGTCAGTATTTTTAATCAAACACCCGGTTCAGAAATAAATGGAAAGGAATCATTGCTTTGCATGAATCAACTACCAATGGCAGGAATTTATCTGAAAGCACCTGCTCATCAGTGAGATATCTTTCTACAAAATAACTTTTATATCGCAGCAGATCAATGTCGGTGAAATCCGCATCAAAGTCCTTGGGATTCCTTGACAGTTTATCTTTATAGAGTGTTCCAAAGATTTTGTTAAAGGATTTATCTTCAAGAATTCCTTTAAAAGTCAATGAATCAAAATATATCTCATTACGTATTTTTTTCAGTACATCAGGCTGGGGCATATAGATACCTCCACCTATCATAGAGTTACCGGGTTCAATGTGCAGATAATAGCCCGGCCTCACGCTCTTCCGGCCTCCCCGGGCAATAAATGCACCCAAATGTGTCTTATAGGGTAGCTTATCAGAACTAAACCTAATATCCCGATATATTCTGAATACACAGTCTTTAGGCTCCGGTTTTCCTGTAACAGGATCAAAATGACTTATTTCCTCAATGACCTTTCCTAACAAAAGTTCATGTTTACTCTTAACTGCCAGGTACTCCTTTTTATGCTGATCAAACCATTCTCGATTGTTATTTTCCTTCAGCTCTGCTAGAAAATCCATTATTGTTTTCATGAATCATTATTTAAGTCTTAGCAAAGATAATTCTTAAAATTATTGGTGCGCACCAATAAAATAATCTTATCCTTCTACACTGGATTACCTTTTTCATGTTTTCTCTTGACAAATTCAACAAATAACTGCTTGATAAAATCAATCATTTCACAAAAGATTTCTAAATTTAAAGCCTGATTTATTTATATAATATATTATATATATAGAATGCTATATTTGTGTAAATTTCTAAGGATAATTATAATAATTGGAAGTACTATCCTAACTATTAAGAATTGCAATGCAGGGGGAGAGTTCCGCGTGGCAGGTGCCCGATCGGCTTCTATGGGGAACTCATCTGTTGCACTGACCGATCTTTGGTCAGCCTTCAATAATCAGGCTGCACTATCAGGATTAACGGCTCCAGCTGCTGGGTTTTACTACGAGAACCGATTTATGCTAAAAGAACTCGGTTATAAGGCTGCAGCTTTAGCTTATCCCTATAAAATAGGTACTGTTGCAGTGAACTTCGCTCAATTCGGTTTTGAAGCCTGGAAAGAGAACAAAGTTGGATTAAGCTATTCTAAAGCATTTGGTAATTTTATTGCAATAGGAGTACAGCTGGATTATTGCATGATGCACAGGGACGAACGTTATGGTGATATTAATTATCTGACCTTCGAAGTCGGGATCCTAAGTAATATTACTACAAGATTAACACTGGGAGCTCATGCTTATAATCCTCTGAATACCGTTATCTCTGAAACTACAGATGAACGGGCGCCTGCTGTTTTCAGATTAGGCGGTGCTTATGAAGTTACCGATAAATTTATCATTACTGCCGAAACAGAAAAAGATATCAATGATAAGGTTTTATTAAAAAGCGGAATTGAATATAAATTGATACCTACAATCCATCTCAGAGTCGGTATTACCTCTGACCCTTCAACTTTCTGCTTTGGAATTGGTGTTTTCTACCGTAAGCTCACTATGGATTTCAGTGCATCCTACCATCAGGTACTTGGTTTCTCACCTCAAACTTCTGTAATCTACACCTTCTGACATGTCTAAACCAATCGTTCTGGTTATCTTCAACCTGTTTGTCTTAAATACATTAGGACAAATACCTGATACTACAAGACAGAGTATGGTCAATTCTACTGAGGAAGCAAGCGGAATTGACGAAAATATTATTGAACAGTTTACGGAAAGAACAGAAACCTCCTATGACTTCTCTGACCTCACTGATGAATCTCTTCAGTTTTACAAGCATCCGCTGAATATTAACAAAGCATCTGAAGAAGAACTGAGACAATTGAAATTGAATGACCTTCAAGTCTGTAATATTCTTGATTATATCAGTAAATACGGGGAGATTACAGGCATTTATGAACTTAATCTGGTAGAAGGATTTGACACTGTACTTATCAGGAAACTGGAGCCCTGTATCGCATTCAAAATGGATCAGGAAATCTATAAAATCACCCTGCCCAATTTACTTAAACAAGGCAAACACACTATCCTTTCACGCTATCATAGAACATTGCAGCTGCAGGAAGGATATGTTCTAAGGGATACTGATTCCTCCTCATTGATATCCGGTGACCAACTATCCACTGAGGATCTGCATACAGGCTACATTGGCAATCCAGTCAAATTATTGATTAAGTATAATTACAACTTCCATAATCGGTTAAAATTTGGTATAACTATGGAAAAAGATGCAGGAGAATCACTATCCAAAGGATTTGACTTCTACTCTTTGCATTTTTTCTATAAGAGTAAAGGTGTGATCAAAAACCTTGCTTTAGGTGATTATAATCTGCAATTCGGACAAGGCCTTACCATGCATAGTAGTTTCGGATTTTCTAAAAATCCTTCCTCAGCTATAGTAATCAGGCGGATTAACCAGGTAAAACCAAGTACCGGAACAAATGAAAACCGATCCTTCAGGGGTGGTGCCATCACTTTGTCACCTTTCTTGGGATTTGATGTAACGATGTTCTATTCTAACAGGAAACTTGACGCTGATTTTGCCATTAATAAAACAGCCATTGATACTTCTTTGAACACATTTGGCAGTTTATTGGAAACAGGTTTGCATAGAACGGAAGCAGAAATTGCCAAAAAGAATACTATTGGCCAAATGGTCTATGGTGCAAATGTTCAATCTCAATTCAGCATATTCCGGCTTGGGGCAACAGCTTATTCGACTAATCTAACAGCTGATCTGAATCCTCGTGAACTACCTTACAACATGTTTCGCTTCAAGGGTCATAAACTTACTAATTTCGGCACTGACCTGGCTGTGATATTTCGCTCAATTACTGGTTTTGCTGAAATTTCAGGTAGTGATAATGGTGCTAAAGCTTTTTTGGCCGGTATTTCGATTCAGCCTTCCAATTTATATGGCTTTTCCCTTCTCTATCGGAATTACGCATCTGATTACCTAAATTTCTTCAGTAATGCTTTTGCAGAAAACTCCTTATGCAGCAACGAAAAAGGAATCTATTCAGGATTGTTCGCTTACCTGAATCCTCATCTTGAATTGACAGCTTTTGCTGATCATTTTCAATTCCCATGGTTAAAATATATGATTGATGCACCTTCCTATGGTAAGGAATATATGCTTCAGTTAAAGTACACTATCCATAGCAGGAATGAAGTAATTCTCAGGTACCAATACTATCAGAATATGAGGAATCTACCTTCTAACGTAGCCATGATCCATTATTTTCAACAAGTTAATCAGCAGGGTATTCAGCAGGATTCGAATCAGCATGATGACTTAGGGCAATCAGAATTAAGCAATATAACATATTACCCATGTCCGAAAGACAGGCAAAGCTTTCGCTTAAATATAATCTATAACCCGATGAGATCAATAGTCTTAAAGAATCGGATTGAGATGGCCTTGTTACGATCGGCGGATTCAAAAAAAACAACAGGATTTCTCATTTATCAGGACATCATATACCATAATGAAAAAAGCCCTCTTCTATTGAATCTGCGTTATGCACTCTTCGATACTGATTCTTACAACGAAAGAATATATGCGTATGAAAGCGATATTCTTTATTCATTCTCCGTACCATCCTACTACTACAAGGGGAGTCGCTTCTATCTCATGTTAAAATATGATGTGAGCAGATCACTGGATATCTGGATCAGGTATGCACACAGTTTTTATTCTAATAAAAGCAGCATCGGAACCGGACTTGATAAAATAGCTGGAAATACAAAATCAGAATTAAAATTACAGGTCATTGTAAAGCTCTGAAGGTCTGATCCACCGAACGTGAATTCATCCGACAATATATTATTAGCAGTATAATATTCTGTCTATTGACCTGAAATATTTCATCCGACTTTGATAATGTCATTTTTTGGTTATTTTTGTGCAAGGAATTAATACAAACAACAAACAATATAATCACTAACAACTAAATCTATGTTCAAAAATCATCCCAAAGGGCTTTTGGCAGCTGCACTTGCAAACATGGGAGAGCGATTCGGATTCTACACTATGATGGCTATCCTTGTGCTCTTTTTGCAGGCTAAATTTGGTCTTTCCGGTACGAATGCCGGATTGATCTACTCAGTGTTTTACTTTTCCATTTACATCCTTGCATTTGTAGGTGGACTAATTGCAGACAAGACCAGGAATTACAAGGGTACCATATTAATTGGTTTGATTGTGATGGCAGTTGGATATTTCATCCTTGCTTTCCCAACCAAAACACCTGTACCAAATCAAACTCTTTTCCTTATTCTTTCTTGTATTGGGTTGTTTACCATTGCTTTCGGTAATGGTCTTTTTAAAGGTAATCTACAGGCTCTCGTAGGTCAGATGTATGATAATCCAACATACAGCAAGATGAGAGATTCAGGATTTTCACTTTTTTACATGTTTATAAATGTTGGTGCATTGTTTGCTCCTTTCTTTGCAATCGGTATCAGAAACGGTTGGTTAGCTAAATTTGGATTTGCATACAATTCAAGTTTACCTGAACTTTGCCACTCCTACCTAAATGGGAATATTACTCCTGAAGCTTCTGAAAAACTCTCAGTCTTGGCCAACGAGGTTAGCCTTAACGGGGCTGTTACTGATATGACCACATTTGCCAATGAGTATCTGAATACTTTCACAACTGGTTTTCATTATGCATTCGGAGTTGCTATCATTGCAATGGCAATATCTATAACGATATATCTGGTTAATAAAAAGACTTTCCCCAACCCGGCACCAAAGGTTAAAGCTGGCAGTTCAGCCGGTCAGAATATTCAAATGGAAGCTAAAGAGGTTAAGCAGAGAATATATGCTCTTCTCGCAGTTTTTGCTGTTGTAATCTTCTTCTGGTTTTCTTTCCATCAAAATGGTCTAACTCTTACATTCTTTGCAAAAGACTATACTGACCTTAGCGGCATTGTTATAAATCTGGGATTTGTCACCATTCAAGGAGCTGAAATATTTCAGTCTATCAATCCTATATTTATCGTACTTCTAACTCCAATAATCATGGCATTCTTCGGTTGGATGCGCGCCAAGAATATGGAACCTTCTACTCCTAAAAAGATTGCAATCGGTATGTTTATTGCTGCTGTTGCATACTTGGTTATGACACTTGGTTCACTTGGATTACCACTAAAATCAGAAGTTATTGCTATGGGTGGTTTAACCGATGCCCAACGCGTCTCTCCTTTCCTACTAATCGGAACTTATTTCATTCTTACTGTCGCTGAATTATTCATCAGTCCTCTGGGAATTTCCTTCGTATCTAAGGTTGCTCCTCCCCAATACCAGGGCGTTATGCAGGGTGGTTGGTTAGGTGCAACAGCTCTTGGTAACCAGTTACTTTTTATTGGCGCTATTCTTTATGATAATGTTCCAATCTGGTTAACATGGACTGTATTTGTGGTTGCTTGTTCAATCTCTATGTTTACTATGATCTTTATGCTCAAGTGGCTTGAAAGAGTTGCCAAGTAATCTCCAACAATATGATAATCAAAAAGGCCACCATCAAAGGTGGCCTTTTTGATATCTTTGCAGCATGAAATCCGACAATCCTTTCAACAGTAAATCATACAACTCTTATAACGAATATTTTAAAAGCACCTTCGGACAAAGAGTCCAGAAAGTAAGTATCAATGCCGGCTTTTCTTGCCCTAACAGAGATGGCACAATTGCTTTCGGTGGATGTACTTTTTGCAATAATGATGCATTCAATCCTTCCTATTGCCATCCGTCAAAAGCTATTAGTCAGCAGTTGTCCGAAGGAATTGAATTCCACAAAGTACGATATCGCCGTGCGCTAAAATATCTGTCATATCTGCAGACATATTCCAACACATATGCCTCAATTGATGAATTGACAAAGATCTATACGAATGCATTGGATCATCCCGATGTAGTAGGACTTATCATTGGTACTCGTCCCGATTGTATTGATGATCAAAAACTTGAGCTAATATCAGCCTTGGCAAAAACACATTATGTGATGATTGAATATGGTATTGAGTCCGTAAATAATTCAACGCTAAAAAAGATAAATAGAGGCCACACCTGGGAACAATCAAAAGATGCAATCATCAAGACTGCTTCCAAAGGAATTAAAACAGGCGCTCACCTTATATTCGGATTGCCGGGAGAAACCAGGGCGATGATGCTAGAGAGTGTGAAGGAAATATCAGTACTTCCTCTTACAACTATAAAATTTCATCAGCTTCAAATAGTAAAGAACACTGTTATGGCTGCTGAGTATTTGAGGAATCACGAAGCATTCAATCTTTTCAAACTGGAAGAATATATATCCTTTATTGTTAGCTTTATCGAAAGGCTGAATCCATCTTTTATTATTGAAAGATTTACTGGTGAAGTGCCCCCAAGGTATCTGGTAACACCACCCTGGGGACACCTAAGATCAGATCAGGTAGCTGTTATGATTGTGGATGAGATGATTAAACGCAATACCTGGCAGGGAAAGCTATTTCCCCTTCTTTAATCGTCCGGCATCTTTGAGTGCTTTGCTTATAATCCATTCAAGCTGCCCGTTTATGCTTCTGAATTCATCATCTGCCCATTTCTGCACAGCCTCCATAGTCTTCTCATCCAGGCGCAAAACGAATGGTTTTTTCTGACTCATGCTGCATAGTTTATTGGTGCAATGTTCCGGTATTAATAACCGGCGAAGCATCTTTATCTGAGCATAATACAACCATCAGGTTACTTACCATCGCTGCCTTCTTATCTTCATCAAAGTCTACTAGTTTCTTATCAGACAATTGAGCCAATGCCATTTCAACCATACTTACGGCTCCTTCCACTATCTTAATCCTTGCAGCAATAATAGCAGTTGCCTGTTGACGACGGAGCATGGCTCCGGCAATTTCTGATGAATAGGCAAGGTAACTGATCCTGGCTTCCAATACTTCAATCCCTGCACGCTCCAGTCGTTCTGACAGTTCTTCTTCCAGAACGTGGTTTACTTCCTCCCCACCTGCCCGTAGAGTGATTTCAGCACCCTCATCATCGAAATTGTCGTAAGGATAGTGACCTGCCAGTTTCCTTATGGCAGCCTCGCTCTGAATCTCCACATAATGAATGTAATCATCTACCTCAAATGCAGCTTTGAACGTATCCTGAGCTTTCCATACAAGCACTATCCCAATCATAATTGGATTACCGATCTTGTCATTCACTTTGATAGGATCACTGTTAAGATTGCGAGCTCTGAGTGAGATCTTGCGACGTTTGTACAACGGATTAACCCAATAAAGTCCGTTACTCTTCACCGTTCCAACATAGTCACCAAATAAAACAAGTACACTTGATTCATTAGGATTTACTACAAGTAAACCTGCAAGTAAAAATACAGCGACAATTAGAACAACCACTGAAACTATCATCAACCAAGTAGTTTGGTTGTTTGAAATAAAATTATAAACTGAGAAAGCAAACATCAGCAATACTATTGCTGTCATGATGTACCCTGACATTGGGGTAACCGTTTTTTCATTTTCTTTGGTTTCCATTGTGATATTATTTTGATATTGCAATAATACAACATTTCAAGTGCAAAAGTCAAGTAAAACACATTATTATTTTCGCAAAAGCTCAAAACAAAGCATCATAAATGACTTCGATTGTTTAATTTTGCCACTCCATTGCACATCCTCTTTTAATGCAGCCTAAACACTACAATCACATTTTCTTTGACCTTGACAGGACATTGTGGGACTTTGACAGGAATGCCGGTGAAACCTTTAATGATATACATGATAAATATTATTTGAAAGACAGGGGAATAGCTGACTTTGATGAATTTATGAATGTATACCATAAAATCAACCTGGAATTATGGGATCAATATAGAAAAGGACTGATCAGGAAAGAAGAGCTTAACGTGCGCAGATTTTCTCTAACTCTTGATTCATTTGGAATTAAAGATAACAGACTGAGTGAGAATATAGCCAAAGACTATATAGAAATCAGCCCAACCAAGAAACACTTATACCCCGGCACCTATCAGCTTTTAGAATATTTAAGCAGCAAATACAAATTGCACATCATCACCAATGGATTTGAAGAAGTGCAGCATAAGAAACTTAAACATTCGGAACTTGATAGGTATTTTTCTAGTATTATAACATCAGAAGATGCTGGTTTTAAAAAACCTCATATTAATATCTTTAGGTATGCTTTTTCAGTGGCTGATGCTTTACCTGCAGAGTCTTTAATGATAGGTGATGATATTGAAGTTGATATTATTGGAGCAAAGGAAGCTGGAATGGATCAGGTATTAGTAGACTTTGACAGGATATTACCTGATTCATCAGCAACCTATTATGTCAATTCATTATTCGAACTCAAACTAATATTATAAAACACACAAATTATAGCCACAAAAAAAGGCTGTCTTTATAGAGACAGCCTTTAAAATTTCTTTGGATTTAACTATTTCTTTTCTGGAGCAGGAACTGGCTTAGCAGCAGCTTTTGCACTGCAGCAACCTGTTTTTGCCTGAGCACTAGAGCATGGAGTAGCGCAACCAGCTTTTGCTTTATCACCTGTAGCACAGTCAGCTTTTGCTTTATCAGCACAGCCGGCAGTTTTTGCATCGGTTGACTTAACTGTTTTAGTATCAGATACTTTTTCAGTTTTAGCTTTTACAGGAGCATTCTGAGCAGATACGGTGGCAGCACTATAAGCAAAAATTAAGGCTACTACTGAGAAAATCATTGCGAATTTTTTCATGAAAGTATTGTTTTGGGTTTATGATTACAAAGGTAATATTATGATTACATAACTATACACTTCTAAGTGTTAAAGTTATGTTAATGTATTACAAGAATGCTATAACTGTTTGTTTGCCTGAAACTTTCTGTCCAATCTTCACTTCCAACTCAGCATTCAGTGGCAGGAAGATATCTACTCTTGACCCGAATTTAATAAAACCGAACTCATCACCCTGTCTTATGCTATTGCCTTCACGCGCGTAACAAACAATACGTCTTGCCAATGCCCCGGCTATTTGGCGCAACAATATCTGCGTTCCAGCATGGTTTTCTATAACTACAGATGTCCTTTCATTATGTGTAGATGATTTGGGATGCCAAGCGACCAGATATTTACCGGGATGGTATTTCATAAACCTTATGGTACCTGAAATTGGCGACCAATTTACATGCACATTATTAGGTGACATGAAAACAGAAACCTGGATCCTTTTATCCTTAAAGTATTCAGGCTCATAAACCTCTTCAATAGCAACGATCTTTCCATCAGCCGGGCAGAGAACTCTTGTCTCATCAGGAGAAATTATTCGTTTGGGATACCTGAAGAATTTAACAATCCATAGAAATATAACAACCAGAAGTCCCCATATGATATAATGGAGATAAATAGGCATTGGGATCAGACCAGAAAGAGGTGATAGTATCCCTAATGCTATAAAGGAAAAAAGAATTATCCAAAAACCTTCCTTATGAATTCTCATTCCGGCAAAAGTAGGTTAATTTATATAACGAAGCAATCTGATTAGGATATAAACAACAGGAGCTGCAATAAGCACGGCATCAAACCTATCAAGTATTCCACCATGTCCGGGTAGTATTTTCCCTGAGTCTTTAATGCCAGCATTTCTTTTAAACATAGACTCTGTCAAGTCACCTAATGTACCAAACACAATTATAGCAGCACCTATCAGAATCCATTCCATCATAGTAAATTCTGTGAAGGAAGCTGAGATCAAATAGGCAATAAGCAACCCTGCAAATGCTCCTCCTGCAAACCCTTCCCATGATTTCTTCGGACTGATCCTTTCCAGCATTTTATGCTTACCAAGTAAAGAACCAAAAATATAGGCACCTGAATCATTGATCCAGAGTATCAGAAAAAATCCAAGCAACAATCCAGTTTCACGCCACTTGTGTACCTCTGCCAGGTTAAAGAAACCTGATAGCAGTGCCAGTGGTATTATGATCCAGACAATACCGAATAAAGTCATTGCTGCATTCAATAAAGATGTACTGGTTTTACGGGACAATTCAACGGCCAAAATAATTACAGGAATAAATAGCAGTAAATACAAACTATAATCAGGTACAACCTGAAAATTCCAGCCTACTATTAACATATAGGTCAAAGCGGACAACAAAATACCGGTTATTTTCGCAGGATATACATTCAATGACCTCGATATCCGACTAAATTCCCAAAAGCCTACCAATGCAATGACAAAGAAAAGTGATGCAAATATCCAATGATTAATTAGTACTGATCCAATAATTACTATTACAAAAATAGCACCTGTTATTGTCCTTAGTGTAAAGTTATTCACCTCGTAAATTATTGATTAGTTGATTTGCATTGAAGGCATCGTGCGTGGAAACATAAAGTTCAATATCTCCGATAAAATAAACGGAGTCCTGCTTATTTACCACTACCGAAACTATATTATTATCCTCTAGAAGTCCTTTGATAAAATCCACTTCATGGATTTTATTCCCCGTATAAATAAGTGTCCAACCTTCCATAATAAATTATTGTACTGATTTATCTTCATCAGCCATGAATACATAAAGCTCTTTCGGGCCATGCCCACCAGAAACCATAATCTTTTCAATTTCATCTGAACGACTGATACCCGAAATAATGGAAATCATTGATGGCAGTTTGTTTTGGTATTTGCGACGCATAAAATCAAGGCCGTGCTTAATATCTTCAACAACCTGTGAAGTAAAGGCAATCACTATATGAATATCAGCGGTAAATGGTAATCTACGGCCTGAATCCTGCGCAGAACTAACAAGTACACTACCTGTTCGGGCAATCAAACACTCACACCCTGTAACAGCTATTTTATGAAAAGTTGTATTGGCTCTGTTGGCGTATGTTTTTATCCCTGCATGTTCCAGTAGTCCTGTCAGTAAATCATCATTGCAGCATGCTTCAACCCATTTGTTTTCTACAAATAATGCCCTGACCTTATTTAACATGTCATCAGGTGACTGGCAGTATATAAAATTAGCACCTGATTCAGATAGCTCATAAGCGAACTGAACATCCTTTTCTTCATCAATCTTTGTATAAACTGATGATTCAATATCAAGATCCGGGAATGGACTATCAGATGGTTCCAACAATGCATGCCTTACTTTTTTAAGCACTTTCTCACGCGAAGTGCTGTCTTTAAGGCTTTCGGCATGCCCTGATAAGTTACTTTTCATAACCGTCAAGTATTTAAAGTTATGAAGATACTTACTTTTTCTCAGTAAATTCTGAACTTTCTTCTCCAATTTCAGTATTTACCTCAACGTTTGAGGTGCTACTTTCAGGTTTTTCTTTTGGATTATCCTGATTATCAACAGTACTCTGAACTGCTGGCTGATCTGGGAGGTCGCTTCTTTCAGGCAAAGACTCGTGATATTCTTCAAATGTTCTTTTACCAAAAATATTTTCCAGATCTTCTCTGAAAATTACTTCCTTTTTCAGCAACATTTCAGCTAATTGTTCAAGTTTTGCCTTGTTTTCTTGGAGTAACTTCTTAGCACGCTCATATGCCTCTTCTATGATCTTCTTTACTTCAATGTCAATAATCTGCGCTGTAGCTTCACTATATGGTTTGGTGAATGAATACTCCTGTTGACCGGTTGAATCGTAATAACTTACATTACCTATTTCTTTATTTAATCCAAAATAAACAACCATTGCCATAGCTTGTTTGGTCACTTTCTCCAGATCATTCAATGCGCCGGTAGTAATCTTTCCGAATATAATCTGTTCAGAAGCTCTTCCCCCTAATGTAGCAGTAAGTTCATCAAACATCTGTTCATAATTAGTCAGTTGCCGTTCTTCTGGCAGATACCATGCTGCACCCAATGCTTTACCACGGGGTACAATAGTGACCTTAACAAGTGGGTGTGCATATTCAAGTAACCAGCTAACCGTTGCATGACCAGCCTCATGGTAAGCAATAATCTTCTTCTCATTGGGAGCTATGATCTTATTACGTTTTTCCAATCCTCCAACAATACGGTCAATGGCATCCATGAAATCCTGCTTTTCAATCTCCGTTTTATTACGACGGGCGGCAATCAAAGCAGCCTCATTACAAACATTGGCAATATCAGCACCTGAGAAACCGGGAGTTTGTTTTGCGAGGAATTCAACGCTGACTGTTACTGAACTCTTTAATGGTTTCATGTGAACCTTGAAGATAGCTTTTCTCTCTTCAAGATCAGGTAATTCCACATTGATTTGCCGGTCAAACCTTCCGGCCCTGAGCAATGCCCTATCAAGTATATCAGCTCTGTTTGTAGCTGCCAGTATAATTACTCCGGCATTGGTAGCGAAACCGTCCATTTCAGTAAGAAGCTGATTCAGTGTGTTCTCACGTTCATCATTTGCACCTGTTATCTGATTTCTTCCACGGGCTCTGCCAATAGCATCAATTTCATCAATGAAGATGATACAGGGTGACTTTTCCTTGGCTTGTTTGAATAAGTCTCTTACGCGCGAAGCACCCACGCCTACGAACATCTCTACAAAGTCAGAACCTGAGAGGGAGAAAAACGGCACTTTGGCTTCACCGGCAACAGCTTTTGCCAATAATGTCTTGCCGGTACCCGGAGGTCCTACTAGTAGCGCACCTTTAGGAATCTTACCCCCCAATGTAGTGTACTTCTTGGGATTCTTAAGGAAATCAACGATTTCCATGATTTCCACCTTAGCTTCTTCCAATCCAGCCACATCACTGAAGTTAATATTCACATGGGTATCCTTATCAAAGAGCTGGGCTTTTGATTTACCAATATTAAATATCTGTCCGCCACCACCTGAACCACGGCTCATCATCCTCATTATGAAAAACCAAGCTACAACCAGTATCAGTAGCGGGAATAACCATGTAAGTGCATCACTCCAATTCCTACGTGTTTCATTTGTTATGTACACAGGATCCGTTGAGTCTTTCTGAGCTTCAGTAAAATCCTTTTCAAAATTCTCAACCGAACCAATTTTGTATACATATTGAGCTCCGGGAGTTGTACCAAACTTTTCACTAGGACGAACCTCTTTGTATTTGGCTAGTTTAAGAGTATCTGGCTTAATATAGATTTCAACAAATTCCTTATTGACAAGGATTACTTTATTTATATGCTTAGCCTGAAGCATCTTTTTTACTTCACCCCACCCTACTTCCTTAGTAGTATTATTCCAGCTCATCATCTGCATTCCAATGATGAGAACTGCAAGCAAAGCATAAATCCAGTAAAAACTGAATTTAGGCTTTAGTGACTTTGGCTTAATATTGCCACTGTTTTGTTTCTTCTCGGTTTCTTGATCCATGATAGATTATAATGCCTCTGCTGACGTGTTTTTCTTAGTACGTTTTGGTTTTTCTGCTTCTGGAGTAAGTTGCTTTATTCCGGCGTCGGCCCAAAGTTCTTCCAGACGATAGTATTTTCTGTTAGTCTCCTGGAATATATGTATAACAACATCAACATAATCCAGCAATATCCATTCTGCATTTTCGAAGCCTTCTTTCTTCCAAACATTCGATCCTACAGCCTTCTTGATTTCCAATTGCACAGAATCGGCAATTGCTTCAACTTGAGTGCGCGAATTGCCATGACATACTAGAAAGAAATCAGCAACAGCATTTTTAATAGATCGCAGATCTATCTGTACAACATCTTCACCTTTTTTTTCAAATATCCCTTCAGCTGCAATAGATACCAGCATTTCTGAAGCTGTTTTGATTTTTTTAGTCGCCATAGGCTGGTTTTAATTTTACTTTTGCAAAGTTAATCAATTTATTAAGCTTAATAAAACGGCTATTCTGTCGTATTTGCTTAAGATAATCAGTTATCAACAATTGTACCGATTTAATGTTGCCCTATGAATAATTTATCTCTCTTTACAGAATCCATCTTGTATGAAATTCCGGAAGTTGACTCCACCAATAAGTACGTTGAAAGTATAATTGGGAACACATCAATACCTGAGGGGTCTATAATATTTACCCACAACCAGACATCCGGTATTGGACAAGGGGAAAACAAATGGGAAAGTGAACCCTATAAAAATCTGAATGCCACTGTTGTTCTGAAACCTGTATTCCTTAATCCTGCTGATCAGTTCTATCTTACTATGGTTGTTTCATTAGCCACATGCGATACAGTTGATTTTTTTCTTGATGACTCAAGGACGCTCATTAAATGGCCAAATGATATATATTATGGTCATAGAAAAATAGCCGGAATATTGATTAAGAATTTTATTTCTGGAAGTAATATCTCCAATACAATTGCAGGTCTCGGACTGAATATCAACCAAACCGAATTTAAAAATGCCCCACTTGCAATTTCTCTAAAATTATTAGGTGGATTAGATTATGATATAAAGTCAGTACTGACAAAATGGCATGTATTACTGGCACAATATTATCTCAAACTTAAGGAAGATAAGAATACTCTTCGAGATCTTTACTTATCTAGAATGTACCTGAAAGATCAATATGCCGACTTTTTGATAAACAATACGAAGGTTTCGGCATCAATCAAAGGAATTGACCAGCATGGACAACTTGAACTAACAGATTCCTTAGGTATTAAATACACTTGCGGCCTAAAGGAGATTGTTTTCCCTTTTATAGGGTAACTGGCTTTCACAAACTTCCTTGATCTTATTTGCCAGAATGTTCACAAAGTTAGCCAATGGCTTTGATGCGATCATCTTAAGCATCATGTTAAGATCAGCATTTAACTGAAGTCTGACATCGGTAGAATCAACATTCAGAGCATCAAGATAACAATGTAGATCAAATTTAAAAGGCGATTTACCTTCAGATACAATGAGGATGTGATTATATTGAACCTTTTGCTCATATCTCATACCCAGCGTAGCCATGTTTTGTATGTTAAAGCTACAATGCTCAGTATCTGATTCCCAATCTGACACCTGTGGTGGCATAAGACTCTTGAAATTGTTGAAGTCTGATAAGAAGTCAAAAATCAATTGATTATTTCTGGCAATATTGACCTGTTCACTTTCAAATTTCGTCATATAATCAAATTTTTATTTCCCCCATCCTTCAGGGTTTTCACGCCAACTAACCAAGGAAAGTTTGTCAGATTCCTTGATGTATTTCATTTCAAGGGCATACTTTATCAAATGATTGTAATCTGTAAGAGTATGCAGAATACAATTTTCTTCTTTGAAGTTTTTGGTTGCCGATTCCAGTCCGTAAGTAAAAATAGCCACCATTCCTTTCACATTGCAACCGGCTTCACGGAGTGCTTTTACTGCTGCAAGACTACTTTGTCCTGTTGATACCAAATCCTCAATAACCACCACTGACTGTCCTGACTCAACAACTCCCTCTATCTGATTTGACATGCCATGATCTTTCTTTGATGACCTTACATAAGCAAAAGGTAAACCTAATTCCTGTGCTACAAGAACACCATGTGCAATTGCACCGGTAGCCACACCTGCAATAAGATCCAATTCGCCAAATTCATCACGAATCAATTTTGTGAATTCCTGACGAATGTATGTCCTGATTTTAGGATATGATAATATTTTGCGATTATCACAATAAATGGGCGATTTAATTCCAGAACTCCATGTGAATGGATTATTATTGTCTAATTTTATTGCCTTTATTTGCAATAGAAATTCCGCTGTTTCAAGCGCTATAGTTTCATTGATACTCATGCAGCAAATGTACAAAGTTTTTATTTTCGATAGACTAATTATACTAACAACTGATCTGGTTGTATTTCCAAATTATCCGGCTGCTAAAATAGTTGAAGCACTATCAAGGAAAACATTGAAAGATGCATACAATGATTTTATTAACAATCCGGGTTGCCAAACACTCATACTATATAACAACCAAAACCTGGAAAGATTGCTTGATGAATTTATTTCTCTTTTCTGGTATGTAGAAGCTGCAGGCGGAATGGTGTTCAACCTTAAGGAAGAGAGGCTTTTTATATTCAGATTCGGTAAGTGGGATTTACCCAAAGGGAAAATTGAAAAGAATGAATCACATAGTGAGGCTGCTATTAGGGAAGTACAGGAAGAAACCGGGCTTCAGGAAGTTAATATAACAGAAGAATTGCCCTCAACTTTTCACATATTTGATCATAAAGGTAAAAAAGTTCTTAAACGAACTTATTGGTTTAAAATGATCTTCACGGGAAACACTGTGCCAAAGCCACAACTGGAAGAAGAAATCACTGAAGCAATCTGGATTCCACAATCCAATATCCAAATGGTTTATAACAATACCTATGCTTCCCTAAGAACCATATTGGAAGTTTGACATCAATAAGATTGCAGATTTCTATGGGAGAATGATCCCTGATGGGATAAATGAACTCACATCACCACCGTTTTTATAAACATCCCTGATTATGGATGAATTGATTGAAGTGTATTCAGGAGTGGAAAGTAAAAATACGGTTTCAATGAAAGGATATAACTTCTTATTTACTTGTCCGACTGTCCGTTCAAATTCAAAATCGGCAGAGGTCCTTAAACCCCTGAGAATATATTGTGCATTGACTTTCCTGCAGTAATCAACTGTAAGGCCTGAATAATAATCAACATTTATACTCTTACAATCCCTGAATGTCTGCAATATCCAATTCATCCTGTCTTCTAAACTGAACTGGTTCTTTTTCTCTATATTCTGACCAATAGCAATGATGATCTCATCAAACATTGGGATGGCTCTCCTTATAATATTTTCATGTCCTAATGTAATCGGGTCAAATGACCCCGGGAAAACAGCCTTCTTAACCATGGTGCAAGTATTTCATTACTGAATCAATTCATCAGGTAAAGTAAATATACTGAAATTTACACTTCCGTAGCGACGTTGTTGCGAGAAACCGGCCATCTTACTAAAATCTTGTCGACCCGAATGCTCAAGTATAAGCCACCCTCCCTCTCTCAATAATTTTCTCTCAATAACTATTCGAGGTATTGCATCAATTCCATCCATATCATATGGAGGGTCACAGAAGATAATGTTGTAAGTATTCTGAGTATTCTGCAAATAACGGAAAGCATCTGATCTAAAGGCCAATATTGCTTCAAACCCCATATTGTGAGCGGTACTCCTGATAAAATCAACACATCTCAGCTCCGTATCAACACTTGTTACGCCCAGAGCTCCTCTTGATGCAAATTCATAGGAAATATTACCTGTTCCTGAAAACAAATCAAGTACTACCACATCATCCAAGTCAAAATGGTTAACCAGAATATTGAACAAGGCTTCTTTGGACATATCTGTTGTTGGGCGAACAGGCAGGTTCTTTGGAGTCTTTATTTGCCGGCTTTTATGTGATCCGCTTATAATTCGCATAACCGGGGATTTAAAAGGTCAATATATCTATATCTATCCAACTCATTCAATGCATAACTCAATTGAATTTCAGATTCATTTTCTAGATGATCAACTGTTTTGATGTATTTTCTTAATAATTTTAACAGTTCAGTTTGAGAAGGGATATTACCCGACAACTTAAGTTCAACTTTCTCAGGATTAACCATCAATTGGTCAATTACAAATATTGTATAATAAACCAAGTCTTCAACGGTTTTAACATTGAAATTATTGCAGAACTGCATCCTTCCATCGTTCAGTAACAACAAATCGAAATTATCACTGTATAAGTTTAGAAAAATTGCTGAGGACCTAATATTACGGTACCTTGGAAGAATATAATTAACAAATGCAGCAACACCCGGTAAAGCTTTGGAATTCGGGAAATAATCCCGGATAATTTGAAGATAAGCCATATCTGTAGCATAAATCAGTTCAGCCTCATCAAAAAATAGTTTTGTTGTTGTTATCTCTTCCCCATTCTCAAGTTGATGAACAAACGCGAAATATTCTGATGATTTATCAGCATCAAACAAGGCTCCCGGTACAATTGTATATTTTGAAGCAGGTGTTATACAAACAGTTTCTCGGAATTCTCTTGTCAGCAGTTCACTCTTTCCAATGAACTCATATATCTCAGGAGCACCGGCAAGCATTACCGATTCAAAACCAATATATTTCTGATTACTTGGATCATACACTGAAAATAAAAGTCCATCCGGCTGCAGCCGGATGGACAAATTGTACTTTTCACTTGAGGCCTTGTCAAATATTCGGTCAAAACAACTTACTGTTGAACGAAGGCCGGTCATGTTGAATTTTTTACTCCCAGTTTCCGTCAGTAGAGGCTTCAGTAAGTGAACCCATACGAATACCCGGGTACTTGTTAATCCTTTTTTGGCGCTCTGTTAGATTAATAATATCCTGTTTGTCTTTATCATACATATAATACTCATAAGGCACCAGGATTTCAATAACACTTACCATTACACCTCCTTTATCAATCTTTCCGGTCTTCATCTCAAAACGACGACCATCAGAGAAAGGTATAATGGCTAAATCTTCTATTTTAAAATTCGCTCTTTTTGAATACAGTGAATCAGCAATTTTAATGAATCCAACTGTATCATTAATTGTACGGGTGAAAGTTGTATCAGTGGGATCAGCAACCATAGCTACCACTGGAATTTCACCGGTCTTTAAGAAATTAAACAGTGTATCAAAACTTGAAGTGTAAGCATTATTAAATTGCTTATACAAAATTTGAGCTGTTCTGATATCCTTTAACTTGTTAACGATCTGCTCATTTCTGCGATTTAGTTCATCCTGAAAACGAACAGGTTTCATTATTGATGCATAAAGGAAATAGCCTAGTACAATAATAACCACTCCCAGAGCAATCTTAATAATTGTGCTTTTCATAAACGTTGTTTTTTGCCAATGCAAATGTATAATATTTTTTCAGAGATTAATCCTACTATATGCACGAATTTAATGTAACTCTTTACTTTTTGAGTAAATATATGTGTTGTATTGTTAATTAATTACAACTGACAAATTAATTTTGGCACGTTATTGGTTATATTTGCCAACGAGACAAACAAATTCAATTAAAACTTAAACAACAAATGAAAATGACAATCAGATTATTAGCCATTACAATAATGTTGGCTCTTTCAATGAGTTCATTTGCCCAGTCTAAAGACGATGCTGTTAATGCATACAATAGAGCAGTTTCATTAGCATCAACTGACCTGTTACAAGCAGTTAATGCTATGAAAGAATCGGCAGCAATTGCTGCAAAGGTGGGAACAGAAGCAGATACAATAGGACAAATGGCGCAACAACAAATCCCCACTTTACAGTATAATTATGCAACAGGGCTTTACAAAGAAAAGAAAATTGATGAAGCTATATCCAACTTTATCATTGCCCGTGATTACGCAGTTCAGTACAATGATAAATCTACCCAGTCTAAGGCAGAAGATCTGTTGCCCAAATTATATCTTTCCAAAGGTGTGAATGAATATAAAGCCAGTCAGTTTGACGCTGCTATTTCCAGCTATACCAAAGCACTGGAATATGACAGCACTATGGCGCGCGCTTGGTTGAATATGGGCCTTGCTTATAAGAAACTGAATAAAGATGCGGAGATGCGTCATGCAATGGACAAAGCCATTGATAAAGGACTTTTGACAAATGACGAAAAAACCGTTGAATCTGCAAGTAAAACTATGGGTGATGAACTCCTGGTTTCTGCAAATAATGCTTTTAAAAAGAATGATTTTACTACTACTTCAAAGCAGCTTGAAGAAGCAACGAAATATAATGATAAGAATCCTGAAATTTATTACCTACACGCAGTTGCACTAAATAAACTTTCAAAGTATGACGAAGCACTTGTACAAGCTGAAAAAGGATTAACTGTAGAAGAAGACACACCTGCCAAGAAAGCCCGTTTCTATTTTGAAATAGGGAATGCTCAAGCCGGTAAGGGTGAAAATGGCAATGCATGTGCATCTTACAAAAAAGCTGCTATTGGTGCCTTTGCCGAATCAGCTAACTACCAGATTAAGAATGTACTGAAGTGCAGCTAAACTATCTGCTAAATAGACTTCTAAAAAAATGACTTTGAAGGCTCCAATTTTTTGGGGCCTTTTATTTTGACAAAAAGCCAGATGCAAACATAATTGGGAGTTTGTTAATATTATGGTGGAAGTATTATTGCCATTATGGCTAGAAAGGATAGCCTACTGCGATGTTGTAAATCAGATTTTCTCGTCTCCAATCTCGGCTACTAAAGTTAATTTCATCAATCACCCAACGGTCATTTTCTGGCAAATAAGGTTTCCTCAGGGGAATGCCAAGATCAAACCTTAAAAGAAAAAATGAAAGATCCACTCTCAAACCCACACCTGCTCCAACAGCTATTTCTTTAAGAAACCTGTCCGGTTTAAACTCACCGCCCGGCAAATACTCACTCGGGCGAACAAGCCAAACATTACCGGCATCAGTAAACAATGCCCCTTTAAGTACGCTGAATATTCCAAATCGGTATTCAAGATTAAGCTCCAGCTTCATTTCCCCCGATTGGTCGAAATAAGTAGAAGCAACCGAATCAGCTGTTCTGTAAGAACCCGGCCCCACTGAACGCGGCAAAAAAGCACGTATACTATTCGACCCTCCACTAAAAAATTGCTTTGAATAAGGCATTACAAGTGAATTCCCATAAGGTACTCCGGCACCTATGATCACTCGCGTTGCCAACTTATGGTTTTCATCAAGATTGTTATAATACCTGAAATCAGTGGATAATTTAGAGTACTGTGAAAATCTGGACTTCAGGATTTTATAAGGATTCTCATCTGTTGAGGCTTCTCCAGTAAGCACTTTATTGGCTAATGAAGCCAGATTGCCCGACACGTCAAGCAAAACATTAAAGTAATACTGATCTCGTTTCGGTATACCAAGCAATGTGCTATAGGTAAAAGATGCCGTTGATCCAAAAGTGAATTGCTCTTCAAAACTTTTTCTTAAATAAGGGTTACGGGCAAGCAATATGTTAAAGGTATCGGTTGTATGGCTTAATTTCGAAAAATTGATAGCAATTGGATTAACCTCATATTCTTTTCTCTCACTCTCTTTCCACAGATATCCGTAAGTGAAATTATAGCCGCTCATATCAAAGTATTCAACCCTGTGAAGCAAGGAAAACTGTAAATCTAACTTTGTTTTTGGGACATTTAAAGATGATTCAGTTCTTATACGGAAAGGAACAAGAAAGCGGGGAGTAATTAACTGAACACCAGCTCCCAGCTCCCATGATTTAACTCCTTGTTGATTCCCGCCTAACTTTATTTCATATGCTCCATTTAAGTTTAGCCTTAACAATTCAGCTCCGCGCCAAACATTTCTGTTAATGAAACTTGTAGTCAGCGACGGACCGGCATAGTTGTTGTTTTTTGCGCCTATATCAAATTCTGCTTTCAAAGTTTTCGGCAGTAATTGAGTGAGGTTTATTTGTGCATCGAGTAAACCATTTTCCTCACTAAGAGTATCATTAAATTTAATACTTACAAATTTAAATACCCCCATAGCCATCAGCCTGCTTATGGTAAGATCATGATTTTTCTTACTGTACTTCTCCCCTTCTACAAGCCTGATATATCTGCTTAATACCTTATGCCTGAAATTATTTACGCGCTCAATAAAATAATAATTGTACTCATACACAGTATCCTTAAGCACTTGCCTGCTTTTGCCAGTTATGGAATATGATGGGACCACGAATATCCTATTTAAACGATAAACCTGAAGAGCCTTATTTGGAACTCCCGGTTTAACTTTTAATAAAACATTTATTTGCCGATCTCCTACAGAAGTATCCACATTGTAAACTAAAAAATCAGGATTGAAAAAATAGTATCCATTATTTTTCAACTCACTATCAATCCGTACCCGCTCAGCAATAAGTAAATCGAGGTCATACTGATCACCTGAGCTCACAACCGCTTCCGATTGCATTCGCCTAATGGCAGTGCTTAAACTGTCAGTTCCTTTGGGATATGTTATTTCATTAAACTTATATGGAATAGTTACTGTAGCCCTGTATTCGATTTCCACTTTCCGGTTTTTGATCTTTAACTCATGCCTTACCTTGCTTTTAAAATAACCCATATTATCAAGGCGGTTCTTCATAAGCTCAGATGTTAATAATGGATCAACCTCGCTAAATAGTACCGGTTGCTCCCCTAATCTAGTCCTCATCCATTTCCTGATTCCCTTTTTCGCGCCATCGCCGGCTAAATTGTAAAACCAAAGCTTATGCCGAAGCCCTAGGAATTTACTGTTAGGTTTTGGCCTTGCTATTTCTTCCAACTCCCCCACTACATACTTTCTCTTAACCGTCTCATGCGGTTCCACTATTATGGATGCCCCGGTATAAAGTTCCTCTCCGGATTGCAGGTATTTAATATTACTGCATCCGGAAAGAAAGGTTGATCCAATTAGTAATAAGAAGAAAAGTCTGTACTTAAAATAGTTCATTTTCGATATTTAATTCATTTGTTCTGGTCGTATGTTAATTACTGAATGCTTGTTTCATTGCTCACATCATAAATGTCCCTACCCACTCATAAATATTATTTTTGCTTTATTTCTTGTTCTTTTATTCTTTCCAACCTTTGCTCTTTAAGTTTTTTCTTCGACAAAAACAGTTGCCTCATTTTTCTGAAATCGCGTGAATAAATTAAACCCACTCCGGTTCTGGTCAATTCTCCTTCTAAAATGTTTCTATATTCTATTTTCCTGAACCCCTTAAGGCGATATCTTCCATTGGAGGTCAATTTGTATTCAACACTTACATTACCGGCAAGGTTATTTGCAATGTCACCAACATTTTGAGCCCTGGCCTGTTCGCCTTCTAGGTCAACATCACCGCCAACCTGCACTGTTATGCGATCATTGAGAAATTGCTTTGATACACCCAACTCAAGTTGTGTCCGTCCCTGTTCAGTTCCTGTAGAATAATCTTCAAAAGAATTCACACCTACTTCCAGATCAACCCCTTTAATATATTTTTCTGATAGTGTACTAAATTGTTGGGAGAGTATTTTGCTTGCACCTGCACGTGTGGCTGATTCTACAGTCAATGGAGCATTCCCCGACTCAAATGGATCCCGCCCAAGAAACCTATTCAATGTAAGTAATGCAAATACCTGCTTGTTGAGCTGTGTTTCATCTGCTCTCAACTCATTCAATTTTGCATAAACGGCACCACCCAATGCTCCTTTTTCTTCTTCCGGCTGTTCGATATCAAAACTAATTTCGGGTTTAGTAAGTGTACCTTTCATCTTTAGGTATACCATAAATGTGAGTGTATTCCTGTAGGTGTTTCTTGTTGCATCATCCATTGCTTCCGTTTGATCCTCAAGCAATATCATCGGAGAAGTGCGGACCGTATAAATGGCATTCAGATCAACCATTGCATCCATAACATCACCGGTCCATGTTATCGAACTACCTTCCTTGATGCTGAATTGCCTCTTTATTAATTCATTAAGGGTAATATTGTACCCTCCCTTATTGATGTCATACCTTCCAGTTAAATTCATCTGGCCTCCCCTGTCAAGTGTTAAGTTCAATGTACCCGCACCACTAACAAACAGTGAATCACCTGCTACAGGATCAATAAGCAGCTTCAACACAGCTTCCGGTTCGAAGGTTATGGAAGCATTCATCTCTATTCCTTCCACTGATGAATATGTATTTGAAAGAGTATCGCCGGCCATTATATCACTGACCAGATTTAAACTATCAGAAAATATAACAATACCCTCACTTTCGTTAAGCATCAACTGCGATTCCGGCATTATATAAGTGACGGATGTACCGTTATTGAGCAGTACTTTCATATCAACCACCGGGCTAGAGGGTGTTCCTGTTACATGAATATCGCTATCAAGCAGTACTTTGCCAAAGACGGGTAATGTTTCAGCTTTACTTGTTGTATTCATCGCCAGGAAATCCTCTGTAATTACCCTCAGATTAAATGATGGATTCAGGAGATCGGTGAAGTCAGCATATCCGTTTATTTTTGCAGTATGATTCAGCGTATCCGTGAGTGTTAGGTCATCAACAATGAGTCTCTGATTTCTTATATCAATACTGTGGTTGCTCATTTTTAGATAAGTGTTCGCATAAGCTGCATTAAAAGCTACCTCATTAAACCTGAGTTGTCCGGATAAGGACGGATCATCAGTAGTCCCCTGCACATCAATATCTCCGCTCATAAAACCACTCGTGCGTGAAAGTTGGCCGAATGTAAAAGGTTCAACGGTAGCCATATTCAGTCTCTTGATATCTGCCTTCAGGTTTAACCTCCCTACACTATCGTGAGCAAGGTAAAATCCCTTTATAGTAAGGTCATTATCATTACCACTTAGGGCAAAATCAACATCAAACTGTTCAGCGCTTTTCCTGTTATCAGCCAATAAAGTGATATCCCCCACAGGAACCTCCATAAATCGAACACTGTCTATTTTAATGTCCGATGTAAAAGCTGTGACCCCGTTTACATTTAAGAGTAATATATTCCCATTCAATTCACCCCGTACCAATTCCTTCTCTTTCTCAATAATCAGCGATATATTGGAAAGCATAAAATCTTCAAATGTAACCTTCAACGGAACATCATCACCGGGTTGAGTAATAATGGATATTAGTTGATTCTCACCTTTGAGGATAACTTTTTGTGCATCAAGCCCTTTTTCTGAAAATGTGATCATATTATCAGGATCCATTGTCCAGTTCGAGTTGTTAAATATGAATGGCTCATCAATAATCAGTGTATAATTCTTCCCCTCATTAGTGAAGGCACCACTGGTAAGCAATGCGTTCACAGTGTCAGCCTTTCTAGTGTTAATCCTGTACTTAATAACATTATCAGAAACATCACCTGTCAAATCAATTTGTTCAATTGCAATGGATGGATTTGATACTTCAGCCACATGCAGTTGGTATGCAAGTTTCTGACTATCTGACTTTATATCCAGGTATAAACTATCAATCACAACACCGTTATATTCAATCATTGGTACTTCAGCTCTGGTTTCTAATACCATTTCATCACTGTTATAAGTACCGCTTATTGACAAAGGTGTGAATTTGGTAAGTGCAGGCAAAAGGTTTTTGCAAAAGAGATTGGGATTATCCATTGTAACAGAATAACTGAAATTTTGGGCTATCAGGTTCGTATCCTGTCTGGTCTGCAATACAATTTCAGTAGTATCATAAGTCTGACGAACTGTGGTATCCTTAGGCGATATCCTTCTCTCTGCGACTGAAACTGAATCCGACCCCTTAAAATCGAAGTAGTTGTTCAAATGATTCATCAATGTGGCCGGCAATTTCTGCAACACTATATCACCTTTGAATGCAGCATTCAAGACTTCGGAACGTACATATATAAAGGAGGAATCATGATCATAGGCCGATTCAATTACTACTGAATCAAGCGGACAACTGAAACCATCTTTCACGATCTTTAAATCATATAGCTTGACCTTTCCTAGTGGATTTGGGCCATATCGCTTTGCCAGGTTCGAACTTATTGATCCTTGAACTTTCATCTCACCTTGAGTGATATTCAATGCCTTCAAATCAGCACCAAACAGATTTAAGTCAAATAGGAATGCTAAACTGTCGGGATTAGCATTGGCATAACCAGTATAATTAAAGTCAAGATTTTTATCATGCATCCATATCTCACCATGGAATGATCGGTTAACAAGATATCCTTCTATATTCAGGTCACGGTATGCATAGTTGTTATAATAAGCTTCTTCAATATTAGCCCTAAGTTCAGCATTCAAATGTAGTGGATCCATGCCAACACCATCAATGCTCACCACTAAACTCAAGGGCCCCAACGTATCAGGTTTCTTAAGCAGTCTACCCAGATCAAGCTTATCAAGTTTCAATGTCGCCAGATAGCCCGTTTCCAAGTTTCCCATGGATGGATTCATTTTAACGTCAGCATATGCATTACCATAGGTTGAGGTCAAATTCAGCGACATGTTAAAGTTCTTGATGTAGCCCTCAAAACCACCGCTAATGTTTAGGTTATCAGGTATAGACACGGATTCAGGTATAACTTCCTGCTTCAGGTAAGTGAATATATCGAGGCGCGATGTCCTCAAAGTATACCTTGGCACCGATGCATACATATTTTCAGGTTGCATCACATTTTTCAGTATACCTGACATCGTTAAATGAGTAGCTTTATTATTATCCAGCACAAAATCATCTACTGTCAATTCCTTCAAGGTTCCTTTGATACTGCCATTCAAATCAACCACTTCACCCTTCCTGATATTCAGTTGCTTATTATTAACCAGTTCAGGCATGAAATAAAGCACATCAAACATTGCAATCCTTGAGTTCTTCAGATTTATGCTCATATTAACATGATCAATGGAATCTAAGAGCTTTCCAATAGAGCTGAAGTTGGCTTCCACATGATCACTGATTCGTGAATGGGGAGTAGTAATATTCAAATCAGCTAGCGTGATGTTGGTGGTATCATAGGATATTTTTGATGTGAATCCGGAAAGTATGAAACCACTCTTCTCAACGAAGTCTAACTTATCAAGGGTCACGTTAATCTTACCCGGACTAACATAGAGATCGCTTGTCTCCATATTAAAATCATCAAGTAAAATATTATTGAAATCCATGCCTGACTTCTTTGGTATTGAATCTAAATTTCTATAATTAAGCGTATTAGACAATACTTTCAATTCCTTTGAAGTAAATATCCATTCAGGAGAAGCAATCTCTTTCTCAATACCCTGCTCCCGTAAAACTTTGGCAATTATTGTATCAAAATGCTGAGGTTTCGACTGACTAAAACTGATGTTTGCATTAGCAAGGAGAACCCTGTTCAGTGAAATCCTTTGTTTCCTCATATCGATATTCTCAGCTTCAATTTCAAGCTTGGCTATCATTGCATCCAATGCATTACCGGCAGCCGGACCAAGAAAGTTTGCCTTAAAATTCTCCAGGATAAATGTTTTAAAACCAATTTCAGGCAACACAGATGTAATTGCATCCTCTGCTGCTTTTAACAAAGGAGGCGTTTGTAGATAGCTTACTGATGAGTTCTTTAACGAGATATCACCCACCTTGAAAATCATCTTATCCAAATCAAAGTCCTTAAAGGCGGTCTCAAACTCACCTATATATATCCTGGCTTTGGAACCTGTGAGAGTATCATTGAAAAGAAAACGAATTTCATTAAGTTTGATGTTCTTAAGATCAATAATCATGGCGCCACTCTTATCCTGCATTGTAGTTTCTGCTTCAGGTGGTGCCTTTGAGGTAAAAGCATTAATTATAAAAGAATAATTAAAGGTTGTATCCGGATATAGCCTTCTTATTTGCCCTGTAACCCTATCCAGTTCAATTGACCTGATGAACAACCTGTTTTTAAGCAGACCGAACATATCAATGCCTGCATTGAGTTCCTTGGCATACAAAAGAGTATCGTTCTGTTCATCGGCAACATAAAGACCTTTAAGATTAATAGTCTTTGGAAACCCAATGCTTATGGTTTCAAGAGTAACTGTTGTTTTGATTTTCCCCGTCAGGTAAGCAACCGCTTTCTGTGCCGCATAATTCTGAACTACACGCAATTGCAAAGCCACCACCACTAAAATTAATAGCGTGACTACCCCTGCTATTATCCATAGCACTATTTTTAGAGGTATGCGAACCCATTTATTCTTAATTCCAGCGATATAGTTTAAATGTTATTTGACTAAGATAAGCTAATGTTTCCGTATTATCACTAAAATACTCGTTGACATATTCCACGCGTTGAATCTATTAATCTTCAGCTCCGTCCCCGCCTTTACTTTCTTTTTTAGTACTTCCTTCCATCTGCCTGGTAAACCTGGATCGAAGACTGAATATACGGCGTACCAATATTTCGTTTCGTTTATAGTTCTTTTCTTCTCCTATCAGATATCCATATGGCTTCAGTGGCTCAATATTATCAAAGGCGACTTTCATCATTCCGAAAAAAGGTAATGCAATAATCATTCCAACCATTCCCCAAACCAACGCGCTCACTGTAAGTGCCAGTATAGAGGCAAATGGGTTAATACTTACACTGCTCCCAACTACATTGGGTGTAATAAAATTGTTATCAAGAAATTGCACAAATACGCATACACCTGCTACACCTAAAACAACACTCAACTGGTCCTGGGTAATTAAAGCCATTGTAATCGGCAAAATACTGCCGATGAGCACACCTACATAGGGAATAATATTCAGCAAGGCCAGCAGTACACCAAATAATATGGCATGTTCGAGGCCAAATATTAGAAATCCTGTTGAATTAAGTACTGATAGTATCAGTACATCCAGCATAAGTCCTTTCAGGTATTTTTGAGATACTCTGGATATTTCCTTAACTATTGAAATCGCTTCACCTGCCCGGTCATCTTTGAAAACAAGCTGAATAAAATAAACAAACTTAGGCCTATAGTATGTAATAAAGAAGATAAATATGGGCAACAACGCCACTGATGCTATGAATGACCCTGTAGCAGTAAATACCCCCATCGCATATTTACCGGCAGTAGCACCTGATGATGCAATACGCTCATTAACCCAGTTCCTTTGCTCAAATTTTGTGAAATTGAACTTCTCATGGATGAACTGATATAGCGTATCGATTTTACCCGAGATCTGTTTACTTAACTCCGGCCAGTCACTTACAAACAACATTACCTGTGTGTAAAAGAAATAAACCAGTCCTGCAACAAGAGCGATTGCAACAATAATACTTAACACAATGGCTATTGGTCTTGGAACCTTCCATTTCTCAAGCTTTTGCGAAATTGGCAGTAATAGGAACGAAAACAATATCGAAATTGCCAATGGCAATAATATAGGCTTACCTACTACCATGAATATATAGATCATTGCAATGAGCACTAGTTTCAGCGTGATGCTGTATAAAATAGTCAGATTTTTTCCCTGTTCCATTGTCTCTGTTTTACTTAATTGATTTGCAGTTACTAAATATGTGCATCATTGTTCTCCAGCTATTTAAAAGTAAACTTTCTACTTATTTCCCATGCTAACCTGACTTTACCTTAATTCTATTTTGATGTCTTAATTTTAGGCATACCTATGGTTTCTTTTATACCACTAAAAAGTGTGTGCCATGTATAATGAAACATAAAACGCTGTTTATTCCTTTGATAGTAAATACCTACAGTTCTTGGGTCTTCATTCTCTCGTGGGTTACTTTGCTTTAAAATGAAATTATTTGCCACAAATACCGTTAGCTTATCTTTCAATTTCCCGCTTCGGTTGCCTTCATCCGGTAATTCCAGTTTAAGGTCATGATAAATGAATTTCATAGTACCCTTTGACGACTCCTCATTTGCGCTAAAGGAAAAATCAAGCGTATCAATAACTCCCTGATCCAATGAAATACCGGCAGAAGGTTGAAGCATGCCATTTAAGGCTGACATAGGAAAATTAGTAAGAAATCCGTTACACTCAAACACCATTTGCCTGGTATTTAAAGGAAAAGTGTATGATGCTGTAAGCCTGCTCTTATCCATAAAGTTACATTCTGCCATAAAATATAAATTCCTTCCCTTTGTAATTAGGATAGAATCATTTGTTAATCCTGTTAAGTTAGCACTAATGTCATTAAATGTTATATGACCGGCTGCTTTTTTGCCGGAAGCAATCTCTTCATATACTATAACAGAATTGCTTACTTTTATAGTATCAACTTTGAGATAAACCGGCGCTTCAAGCAATATTTGTTGAAGGGAGGCAGGGATATTGTATTCTCTTTTATCATTCTTGTCAAGGAATGTTGCCAAACTAAATCTGGAAATATCCAATGAGGCGCTTATTATATCATGCTGTTCAAAGAAACGACGAAGGTCCATTTTATTGAAAAATAAATTGCCGGCACTGATATTATACCTGTTGGTTTGTTTTCCGGCAACATTTGCAAATTGTCCTTTACTGTAGTTTGGAATCAATTGTACAGAATCAATGTTCAGGGTTGAGTCCTTGTATGATACCTCCATCCTCTTCACTTTGAAAGTATATAGACTGTCATCAGTTGTATAGGCGAATTTGTTCATCACAAGTGAAATGGAATCAGCAGTGAAGAGTCCTGATATTGTATCTGTGGAGGGTCCAATGTAAAGATTGACAATCTTGAAATGATTGTCATTACTGTAGAGCGAAGGAATAGTATCTGATCTGCTGCTAAATAAACTTACATCAGAGTTTGAGAATTCGAGCTTTTTTATAGTTATTGACTTTGCAAATTCCTTTACAAGGTTATACAAGGAAAAGGTTGCGGTAGTATCTGCCTCCTTGGACAATCCAGGTGATCCCTGATTTATTTTCAGTGAAGGAGCAATAAGTTCAATCCGGTCCACTACAATCTTTTTGCCTCTGATAAACTTAAAGATATTCAGTCCAGTAAACTTCATTCCAGTACATGTCAGCGCGTAGGCTGCCTTGCTTTCGGGAACCTCTGCCGGCAACAGCTGTATTCCACGGAAATTAACAGATCCTTTCAGGTAACTAATTTTCATTGACTTAATGACCAATGAGTACTGCCCACTGGTCTGTTCTTTTAATTCATCCTGAATACGCACCCTTACCACCTTGTTCAAATACCAGGAAGAGGTAAAAAAAAAGATTATCAGAGTGAATACAAGCAGAATGATAGGAAGGAAATAGTAAATTGCACGCTTATTCTTCATATATTATCTGTTATCAGATTAACAAGCAGCACTTTACTTTGTTTCAAGGCTATTCTTTTATATCCTTCAGCCTATATAAGAGGTAACCCCAATATATAGTGAATAAGCCAATGGAACCAACAATAAAATGAAGAAGATTGAACTCTCTCAAAAAGATTACCTGAAAAAATATCCAGCCTGTAATGACCAAGCCCTGGATTATTATCAAATACTCATAATTTTTCATCTTCCTAATCACATATAGAGCAGTAACCATGCCAAACACACCTATGCTTGTGAATAATGTAATACCGGGAATCAGAAAGCTGGTAAAAGGAGAGTATTTCAGAACACCTTCAACGGTCATGCCCAAATCTTTGCCAGTCGGTTCAACTATCATGGAGAATCCCGCAGCAAGTGCATTCAGAACAGTCAAAATGAGAAGTATGATTCCAATTAGATTCAGAGTTTTGTTTGGCTTCATGTTATAGTTCATGGTATAAAGGTATTTCTTTTAAGAATTGAGTTTCACCAGTTTTATAGTTTACTTGAATGCAATGGTGTTCCAATCCATTGGTAATCAATAAATATTTAACCTGAAGTGTAATATTATACCGTGCTGCCTGATAAAACACCTCCTCATTTACCGGAATATGAGGGGCTTTACACTCAACTATCATGATGGGGTTGCCATTCGAAGAGAATATCAGCAAGTCGAACCGCTTTGGCATATTATTGACCATCAAGCCTCGTTCTGAGGCCATCATTGTCATCGGAACCTTTTTATCAATAGACAGATAATTAATAAGATTTTGCCGAACCCATTCCTCATCAGTCAGTACAACAAATTTCTTACGCAGGGGGTCGAATACTTCCATACGATCATTCTGCTGACGAATTCTTAAATCAGCTGGTGGAAAATTAAGTTGTATCATCAAATATTAAGTATCTTCAGGCAATTATAAAGGACCAGAGTACAATGCTATCCCGCTCAACAGTTGGCCTTCTCCCACTACGCAGCAATAAAACTACAACATTTTGCTAAAATCACTACATTTGCCTTAAATTAACTTGATTGGATTCTAACGCGCTTATGAAGACAAAACAGGAAATTACGGAAAACTGGTTACCACGCTATACCGGCACCTCTCTGGAAGAGTTTGGCGAATATATATTGCTGACCAATTTCATGCACTACGTTGATCTGTTTGCCAGTTGGCATAATGTTGAGATTAAAGGACTCACACGTTCCATGCCCAGCGCAACATCTGGTGATATCACCATAATCAACTTCGGCATGGGAAGTGCAAATGCTGCTACCATCATGGATCTGCTTAGCAGCATCAAACCAAAAGCTGTTCTTTTTCTGGGAAAGTGTGGAGGATTAAAGCGTAAAGCCGAACTGGGCGATCTGATCCTTCCAATTGCTGCCATTAGGGGTGATGGAACATCCAATGACTACTTCCCCTCCGAAGTCCCAGCCCTTCCGGCATTCAGCCTGCAAAAAGCTACCTCAACCGCCATACGCGATTATGGCAGAGACTATTGGACCGGCACTGTCTACACTACCAACCGCAGGGTATGGGAGCATGATGATGTATTCAAAGAATACCTTCGTACCATAAGGGCCATGGCCATTGATATGGAAACAGCCACCATCTTCTCTGTTGGCTTTCACAATGAAATACCTACCGGTGCATTATTATTGGTTTCTGATCAACCTATGATTTCAACCGGTGTTAAAACTGAAATCATTGACACCATGGTAACTGCACAATTTGTTGAAACTCATTTACATATTGGGATTCAATCTCTTAAGCAACTGATCAATAACGGACTTACTGTTAAACATCTTCGTTTCTGATCTTGTTATGGCTGCCGATTATAAGAAGATCATTTCCGACATTTCCAAGAAAACCTTTGCGCCTGTTTATTTACTTTGCGGGGAGGAACCTTATTATATTGACCTGATTTCTGATTTCATCGAAGATAATGTATTGAGTGAAGATGAGAGGGAATTCAATCAATCCATCCTTTATGGTCGTGATACCGATGTTGGAAAAGTAATTGAATACGCCAAGCGCTTCCCCATGATGTCACAGTATCAGGTGGTGATCATCAAAGAAGCCCAGGATATGAAATCCATTGATGAACTCACTACCTATGTTGAAAAGCCACTCTCTTCGACCATTCTTGTCCTTTGCTATAAATACAAGAAATACGATAAGCGAAAAGCGCTTGCCAAACTGGTTGAAAAGAAAGGCATATACTTTGAATCTGCTAAATTATATCAGGATAAAGTTCCTACCTGGATTACTGAATTTGTTAATGCAAAAGGTTATAATATTAGCCCAAAAGCAACTATCCTGTTAAGTGATTTTCTAGGCACCGATCTGTCAAAAGTTGCCAATGAAATCAACAAACTATTTATCCTCATTCCCAAAGGAAGCACCATTACCGAAGAGATCATTGAAAAGAATATCGGCATAAGCAAGGATTATAATTTCTTTGAATTTCAGGAGGCATTGGCATCCAAGAATATTGAAAAGGCAAACAGGATAGTTAATTTCTTCAATTCCAACCCTAAGGAAAATCCATTGGTCAAGATCGTACCTATGACCTATGGCTTTTTCTCCAAAGTTCTCATTTGCAATTCTTTACCTGATAAATCACAGGGATCTATTGCTTCAGCGCTTGGTATTGCCCCTTTTTTGACCCGCGATTATATAAAAGCAACTGGCAATTATTCCTTTGCCAAGTTGAAGGAGGTAATCTCCATTCTCAGGGAGTTTGACCTGAAAAGCAAGGGCGTGAATATAGGATCAACTACTGGCCCTGATTTAATGAAAGAGATGGTATTCAGAATTCTGCACTGATTTTATTTGAAATCCTGAATTACTATACTTTCTATTAATAAAACCTCTTTCAACCTTTTTACTCAAACAACTTCTCAATCGGTGCAGCATATTTTTTGCTGATGAAATCACGGCGTAGCTTTAACGAGGGTGTCAATTCCCCACTTTCTATGGTAAACTCCTCTCCTACCAGTTGAAATCGTTTTATTTGTTCAGTTGCCCCGAAATGATGGTTATACTTTTTTATCTCCTGTTCATACCGTTTCTTTACTTGTGGAAGATTTACCATCTCCATGTTAGTTGAATATGGTATTTCCTTGATTTTACACCAGTTGCATAGAAATACGAAATCAGGGACGACTAGCGCAGCCGCAAATTTCTGATTCTCACCCAATACAATCAAAGTGTCTATAAAAGGAGATTCCTTGAACTTGTTCTCCAACAATTCCGGACTTATATATTTCCCCAATGAAGTTTTAAAAATTTCCTTTTTCCTTCCGGTGATTTTCAAATGGCCTTCCGGTATAATTATCCCAATATCCCCTGTATGAAACCAGCCCTGTTCATCTATAACTTCTTTAGTAAGTTCCGGTTCCTTATAATAACCCTGCATTAACCCCGGACCTTTAACCAGTATTTCACCATCCTCGGCAATCATTACCTGCGTATGTTTAAGTGGCCTACCTACAGTGCCAAATCTTGTTCCACCAAATTCAAACTCATTACCGGCAACTACAGGCGAAGTTTCTGTGAGTCCGTAGCCTTCAATTATAGGAATACCCGCTGCCCAGAAAATACGTGCTAGTCGGAGTTGCAATGCCGCCCCTCCTGATGCAATAACTTTCAGATTACCGCCAAGTGCCTCGCGCCATTTGCTGAATACCAGTTTATCAAGTAATTTCAGTTTTAGTTTATATGCCCAACTGTTCCTGCCGTCTTCCTTAAAATGGTTCCCTGTTCTTACGGCGCTAAAGAAGATGAATTTCTTGATTCCAGTAAGTTTACGCCCTTTCTGAATTATTTTATCGTATATTTTTTCCAATAACCGTGGAACTGTTGTAACGATATCAGGTTTAACTTCCCTGATATTATCGGCAATCATGGCAATGTTCTCAGCATAATAAACAGAGATACCCAAGTATTGAAAAAGATAGTTGAGCATTCGCTCATAGATGTGGCATAATGGGAGATAACTGAGTGCCTTACCTTCTTTAAACGGAACAATGTGCTTGGTACCTAATATATTACTGATGATATTGGCATGTGTCAACATTACTCCCTTCGGATTTCCAGTAGTTCCCGAAGTGTAAATTATGGTTGCCAGATCGTTGGTATGGATAGTATTTTTTATGTTTTCCAGCCTATTATCAGATGATGCCACTTTCTTACCCTGCTCAATCAACTCACTGAACAGTATCAAGTTATCTATCTGTTTGATAGTGCATATACCTTTCAAACTTTTCAACTCAGGAACTATATGTTCAATTTTACGATAGATTTCAACTCCCGGAATGAATAGGAATTTCACTTCGCAATGCTCCAGAATATATCGATAATCAGATTCTGTTATCGTGGGATAAATCGGAACATGTACAGCACCGGTCTGAAGGATACCCATGTCGATGATATTCCATTCAGGCCGACCGGGCATAATAGTACCTACCTTATCACCTATACCTATTCCAGCTTTAAGCAATGCATAGCTCACAGCATCGGCCATCTGGCGATATTCATTGATAGAATAGGTAATCCACTTGCCTGATTCTTTCGCAGCAAGCATATCAGGCTTGGGAGCATAGTGCCCGGCATTATAAGGCAAAATGTCAAAAAGTCGTTCAACTACGTCCATGGTTTGTTAGGTTATTAATGTAAAATAATTACCGGCAATTTTATTAGTCTGAAATGCAATGCTTAATCAGCCATCAACTTCGACCATTTGCAGCAAACAGTTTCTCTATGTTTGCTTTATATTTTTCAGCTACAAAGGTCCTCTTGAGCTTTAGAGTAGGAGTCAGTTCTCCTGTGGCAATGCTCCACTCTTTTGGCATAATATCGAACTTCTTAATCTGCTCGGCTGCTCCGAAAGCAGCATTGCTCTTATCAATGACTTTTCCTATACGCTGCTTTATAATTGGCATGGTTACCATCTCTTCATCGGTAGTATATGCATGTCCTTTTATCTGACACCATGATCTAAGGTGATTAAAGTCGGGAACTATTAGTGCAGCGGCAAACTTCTCATTCTCACCAACAACCATTATATTGTCGATAAAAGGCGACTCTTTAACCTTGTTTTCGATGAGTTCAGGGGCAATATACTTACCTAAAGAAGTCTTGAAAATTTCTTTCTTCCTACCAGTTATTCGCAGCTGACCTTCCGGTTCAAACACACCAATATCTCCGGTATGGAACCAACCGTCCTTATCGATAACAGTAGCCGTCAATTCAGGATCCTTGTAATAGCCTAACATTATGCCTGGCCCTCCGGCTAGTATTTCACCATCCTCAGCTATCTTCACTTTCACACCACGCATCGGTGGCCCTACAGTACCTATTTTAATACCATTATGGTCCGGATTGGTAACTGCTACCACCGGTGACGTTTCTGTCAATCCATAACCCTCATAAATAGGTAGACCTGCACCCCGGAAAGTTCGTACAATACGCGGCTGAATAGAGGCACTTCCCGATACAATGATCTTGAAATTACCACCCAATGCTTCACGCCATTTCACATATATCAGTTTATCGGCAATCTTATGCTGCAATTTATACCAGATACTGTTATTACCATTCACATCAAATCTATCAGCAAGATTAACTGCCCAATAATAGATCATTCGTTTTATACCTTTCTGCTTCCTACCGGCCGATATCAGCTTGTCGTATATTTTCTCCAGTAACCTTGGCACACAGCACATCATATCAGGTTGTATCTCTTTGATATTTTCACTGATGGTAGCCAGACTCTCAGCATAATAGATGGATATACCGAGATAATGATACATATAGTTCAACATCCGCTCATATACATGACACAGCGGCAGAAAACTAAGCGCCTTGCCTTCCTGTCCGAATGTGGGGATATATGAAACCAATGTAAAATTCGAAATCAAGTTGGCATGTGAAAGCATAACTCCTTTCGGATTACCTGTGGTACCCGATGTATATACAATTGTAGCAAGGTCATTTGTCTGGATCTGAGCCTTGAGCGCTTCCACTGCTTCCGGATTAGGATTCCTTTCACCGAGTTCAATAATATCTGAGAGATTCCTCTCGCCGTTTTTCCCTTTAATGACAATTATTTCTTCCGTAGAGGGGCAGCTCTTCACTACTTCCTTTATCTTTTTTACCACCTCATCGCCGGTCACGAAAACGAACCGAATGTTTGCATGATTGAATATATACTGGTATTCCGTTTTGCTGATTGTAGGATATATTGGTACGTGAATGGCACCTACCATCATAATGGCATAATCCAGGTAATTCCACTCAGGCCTGTTATTCATAATAGTGGCAATGGTGTCTCCCTTTTTCACACCCAGGGCAAGGAGACCGTAGCTTAACAGATCAACTGTCCTCCTATACTTTTCAATGTCAATCTTTTTCCAGATGCCTTCTTCCTTGTAAGCTAGCACATCCTCTTTCGGATCGAAAGTTTCTGCATAACGGGGCAATAGATCAAATAACCGTTCAGGTACCATATTATCAGATTTAGATTTTGTTAAAGACTGTAGCCGATGCCTGTTGTGCGGGCATTAAAAGTAAATCATTGATATTCACATGAGGAGGCAAGGTGGTGATATAATGAACCACTTCAGCCACATCATCGGGAGTCAGCGGATTAAAGCCTTTGTATACAGCATCGGCCGCATTCTTATCTCCACTGAATCTAACCAGAGAGAACTCCGTTTCAACTGCTCCCGGAGCTACCTGACTAACCTTTATATTTTTTGTAACAAGGTCAATGCGCATGGCTTTGGTCAAAGAATCAACCGCTGCCTTGGTAGCACAATAAACATTGCCGTTTGGATATACCTCCCGACCCGCTATCGATCCTATGTTAATTATATGCCCTTTCCCATGAGCAATCATCATGGGAACAACTGCACGGGTAACGAATAGCAGTCCTTTGATGTTGGTATCAATCATGGTCTCCCACTGATCCTGATCACCCTTGTCAATTGCGTTGAGTCCTAGTGCAAGACCGGCATTGTTAATCAAAACATCTATATTGCGGAATTCAGGTAACAGGCTATCAATGGCCTTTTCAACCTGAGATCTTTTGGTTACATCAAAAGCAAGTATCTCAACACTTGCATTATATTTACTTTTAAGCTCAGCAGCAATGGATTCAAGCCGCTCTTTTCTTCTTCCTGTAATGATTAATCTATTCCCTTCCTTGGCAAAACGGTGTGCGCATGAACTCCCTATTCCACTTGTTGCACCCGTAATCAGAATGGTCTTATCCATATAATCCCCAGTACGTTAGGTATATTTCCCGTTACTTCCTATCGTCAAATGTATTAGAATAAATTGAAAATACAATGGGTTGTTGATAAATATATAGATACAAATTGAGATAAGTCCGTTCGTTTTGAGAGAACAATTTAAATGAAAGAACTCAATTAGAAAAAAATCCTTGATGGGACTTAACGTCCATCAAGGATTTGCTTTTCTTGTTTTATTGGATCAACTATCCTATTTTTTCTTTAATCCACTTCTGTGCATTTACAAAAGCTTCAATCCAAGGAGATATCTCATCCTGCTGTCTGCTTGATGGATAATATGCCCAATTCCAAGGATAAAGTGACCTTTCCAAATGTGGCATTATTGCCAGATGTCGACCATTGTCAGATGCTATAGCGGCTGTGTCGAAATCTGAACCATTTGGATTACCCGGATAGGCATGATAACTATACTTAGCCGGAATGTGATACTGATTTTCAGCCATAGGCAATTCAAAGCGTCCTTCACCATGAGCCACCCATATTCCCATTCGTTTACCGGCCATCGAGCCCAGCATTACCGTATGATTCTCAAGTATATCCACATTCAGGAATATTGATTCAAACTTGCCTGTGGCATTATGAAGCATCTTAGCTTTTGACTGATGTCCCGGATTAATGAGTCCCAACTCTACCATAAGCTGACATCCATTGCAAACACCCAAACTCAGCGTATCCTCCCGTGCATAAAATGCATCGAGGGCTGCTTTCGCTGTCGGATTGTAGAGAAAGGCACCTGCCCATCCCTTGGCCGATCCCAGTACATCAGAGTTGGAGAAACCACCAACGAATACAATCATGTTGATATCCTTCAGTGTTTCTCTTCCAGAGATCAGGTCAGTCATGTGCACATCCTTCACATCAAAGCCTGCCAGATAAAGCGCCCAGGCCATCTCACGATCACCGTTCACTCCCTTCTCGCGTATAATGGCAGCTTTAACTCCTGAATACTGCCTGCGCTTACTATCTATTCCAAATTGTTTGAATTTACCGGTAAAGGCATCGCCGAAATCAAACGACAGTGGTTGCTTGGAATAATTCTGATAACGCTCACGGGCAAAATCCTCTCCGCTTTGTTTCTGATCAAGCAAGTATGAAGGACGATACCATAAATTGCGCAGTTGATCAATATCAAGTTCTATGCTGCCCTTATTGTAGCGTAGGGTAAGTGATCTTCTAAAGGAAGGTTTCCCAAGTACATGGTACCTTATTCCGGCTTTGTGCAGCAGAACAGATGTGTAATCCAGATCATTAACCTGTAACATCACACCCGGATTTTCACTGAAGAGCATTTTAACTATATCGCTTTCGCGGAAATCCGCCAGGTCGGCATCAATCCCAATCCCCGGTTGTGCGAAAAGCATTTCCAGTAGTGTGGTGATCATTCCACCGGCCGAAACATCATGTCCTGCCAATACAACTCCTTTGTTGATCAGTTTCTGAACCGCTTCAAAGGCACCGGCAAAATATGCTGCATCCTTCACATTCGGTGCTTCATCACCAACTGCCGACATGGTCTGTGCGAATGAACTGCCACCAAGTCTGAAAGGCACATTGCTGAAATCTATAAAAACAATACTTGCCGTGAATTCAGGCTGCAACACAGGCCTGATCACTTTATTGATATCACTCACTTCGGCAACAGCGCTTATGATAACAGTACCCGGCGACATTACTTTTTCACCATCGGGATATTTTTGTGTCATTGACAATGAATCCTTACCTGTAGGTATGTTGATTCCCAGCTCTGTAGCAAACTTTCCGGCTGCCTCCACTGCATCATACAGGCGGGCATCTTCACCTTCATTACGGCAGGGCCACATCCAATTGGCACTCAACGATACACCTTTTAATCCATATTCCAGCGGAGCAAACACCAGATTGGTCAGTGCTTCGGCTATAGATAATACAGATCCTGCAGCAGGGTTGATTAATCCAGCTGCGGGGGCATGTCCTAATGAAGTTGCAATCCCTTTCTTTCCCTGGTAATCAAGCGCAACAACACCCATATTGTTGAGCGGAAGTTGTATTGGTCCAGCTGTCTGCTGTAATGCCACCCGTCCGGTAACCGACCTGTCGACCTTGTTGGTCAACCAATCCTTGCATCCAACAGCTTCCAACTGAAGTACCTGTTCTATATAGGAGCGCAGATTTGATGCTTTATACTTGAACGCACTGTACTGTTGATCAGTATGTGAATCCTGCATCACTGTGCGGGGTGGTTTGCCAAACATATCATTCAACCCAAGGTCAATCGGCTTTGTGTTATTCTTATTGTTTATGAAAGTGAGGTGGTGATCACCGGTAGTTTCACCGGCAACAAAGAAAGGAGCACGTTCACGCTCGGCAACTCTTTTAATAAGATCCAGATGCTCGTTGTCAATGACGAGACCCATACGTTCCTGCGATTCATTACCAATGATCTCTCTGTCAGACAGTGTTGGATCACCCACAGGCAAACTGTCAATATCTATCCTGCCACCTGTTGCTTCTACCAGTTCCGAAAGACAATTCAGATGACCTCCTGCCCCATGATCATGGATAGAAACCACAGGATTATCGGCAGATTCAGCCATTGCGCGCACTACATTGTAAACTCTCTTCTGCATTTCAGGATTAGACCGCTGCACGGCATTCAACTCCAGTGCATTGCTGAATTGTCCGGTAGCCACTGATGAAACGGCACCTCCGCCCATACCAATGCGGTAATTATCACCTCCCATCACTATAACCTTGTCGCCCGCTTTGGGTTCTTCCTTCAGGCTGTCACTCTTCTTCCCGTACCCTACTCCACCGGCTAGCATGATCACTTTATCGTAACCATAGGTGTGCTTATTCTCTTCGTGTTCAAACGTCAGCAAGCTTCCGCATATGAGCGGCTGTCCGAACTTATTACCAAAATCGCTGGCACCATTGGATGCCTTGATTAATATTTCTTCAGGAGTCTGGTACAACCATTTGCGAGGTTTAATATTCCGAACCCATGGATGCTTTGCTTCTGAACGCGGGTATGAGGTCATGTAAACTGCTGTCCCTGCTATTGGCATTGAGCCCTTGCCACCTGCCATACGGTCGCGTATTTCACCTCCGCTGCCAGTTGCAGCACCATTGAAAGGTTCCACGGTAGTAGGGAAGTTATGTGTTTCAGCCTTCAGCGAAATGACCGAATCAATATCCCTCACTTCAAAGTAATCAGGTTTATCCTGTGTTAACGGGGCAAACTGTTCAATGCTCGGACCAGTAATAAAAGCTACATTATCCTTGTAGGCTGAAACTATCAGATTAGGATTCTCCTTAGATGTTTTGCGTATCATGGAGAACAGCGTTTCAGGCTTTTCCTCCCCATCAATTATAAAAGTGCCATTGAATATTTTATGACGGCAATGCTCAGAGTTCACCTGTGAGAAACCAAACACTTCACTGTCGGTTAGTTTTCGTCCCAGCTTTTGACTTAACTGCTCCAGATATTCAATTTCATCCGTGGAAAGTGCCAATCCCTCTTGTTTATTATAGGCTGACAGATCATCTATCGATTGAAGAACAGCCGGTTGCTTATTTATAGTAAACAGTTCCTGATCCAAGGTGCGGTAAACAGCCTGGAGCATAGGATCATGATGCAGTTTCTTGTCATTGGAAGCATAGAACTCTTCCATTCGCTTTATTCCTGAAATACCCATATTCTGAGTAATTTCCACCGCATTTGTGCTCCATGGAGTGATCATTTCACGACGCGGACCAACAAAAAAGCCCGATAATGACCGGGCTTCCATATATTCTGCTCCACCCAAAAGCCATTCCAGTTTGCTGATATCGCTTAAAGTAAGTAGTGCCTGACTCTCTAAAGCATAAATACACTTCCCTTTGAAAAAATGGATCATGAGGTCTCTTTTTTTTTCTGTTTCCATTTGCAAAATTACGAAATTAGCATCGATTTTTCGATATTTGTAGTGAAACTTAAACCAAAACCTTATGAATAAAAAGTACAGATTCAATGAAGATTGGGCTTCAGTGATAGTTGGACTCATTATCATTGTTGCCATCATTGCTACTTCGTTCTTTCCTGAGTTGCCTAAGTTTGGTCCTAAAGCAGGCTGGACAGGCTGGACGGTTCTGAGTACCGAGATATTTACTACCGGAAACACTGTCAGAGTAATAATGACATTTCTGTATTTTTTCTTCTTTGCAATTGTTGGCTCCTGGCTTATGGGAAGAAGAGGCAAAGAACTGCTTCCCGCATTCCCAGTCATTTTCGTACTTTCAATGATCGCTCAATTCATCGCCAGCAGCGGTTCCATGAAAAACCTGGGACTGGAGACAGTCATTTTCTCCCTGCTCATTGGTTTATTTGTCAGCAATGTAATCGGCACACCCAAATGGCTGAAGGAGGGCATTCAAAGCGAGTTTTACATCAAGATAGGTCTGGTAATGCTGGGAGCCACTATTCTCTTCAGCGAAATCATGAAAGCCGGTCTCTTTGGTGTAATACAGGCCATAGTTGTAGTGATGGCTGTTTGGTATTTTGCTTTCTGGATAGGTAAAAAGTTCAAGATAGACACTGAACTCGGCATTATGATGGCAAGTGCCGTAAGTATATGCGGTGTATCGGCTGCCATTGCAACCGCCGGTGCTATCAAAGGTGATTCAAAGAAATTGAGTTATGTAATATCCCTGGTGCTTATTGTAGCTATTCCCATGATGATCTTCATGCCCCTGTTGGCTAAGTGGATGGGGCTGGCCGATGAAGTAACCGGAGCATGGCTTGGAGGCACCATCGATACTACCGGTGCAGTTGTTGCCGGAGGTACTATTGCCGGTGATATCGCCTTAAAATTCAGCACCATTATCAAGTTCTCACAGAATGTACTCTTAGGAGTTGCCGCATTTCTGATCTCCATCTACTGGTCATACAGAGGAACAAATATTGACAAATCTCAGAAGCCATCCCTACGACTAATATGGGATCGCTTTCCGAAGTTCGTATTAGGATTCATTGTCACATCCCTGATCTTCTCATTCCTTATCGATTCAGAAACAGCCGTAACGGCAGGCAAAACAATCAAAAGCTACCAATCCTTATGGTTCAACCTGGCTTTTGTATGTATTGGTTTGGAAACCCGCTTCAAAGACCTGGTAACCCTTGACCGCGGACGCCCAGCCTATGTATTCCTCATTGCACAGGCATTCAACATTGTGCTTACACTATGTGTAGCATACGTGCTGTTTGGACTACTTTGGAAGTAAACCAACCATAAAGCTGATCATACAAATCCCCGGGATGAAGCAATTCACCCGGGGATTTTTGTTGACTAAATCAAACAGATTTTGAATTGTTTTCTTGCTTTTGTTTCTATAATGCACTAAAAATGATGCATTATAGAAATAGAATCAGATGAATGATTTTTGACATAAATTTAAGTCAGTGGGATTCTGCAATATGGGATCGGCTGATAAGAACCTTCCCAGTGAAGGGTCATACATCCTTCCATTCATATTTATCAATCCAAAGTTATCCAAATGTTCATGGCCGGTATAAAAACTAGTATACTATTAGAATAAGACTGGAGAAATCATTGATAAGAAGAGTAACAAAATCGTTACCATTAAATAGAATAACACATAAAACCCTTTTCTCTTTCGTTCTTTAATGCTCTCACCCCTAAAGATTTTGATAGTGGAAGCCATTTCTAACTTGTTTTTTCTATAATACATAAATAGTATAATGTAAATAGGAGCAATTAATAAGGGGAAAAGCACAAATCTATCCAAAACTCTATTTTCAGTTCTTAAGGAATTTATAAAGTCTTTTTGTAAAATTGTTTCAACAATCCCCATAATTGTCAATATATGGATTAAGAATAATGCACCTATTAATATAAAAGCATGTATCCAACTATCAGATGAGTTCCTATATTTATATAGACTTTTAAAACGATAAAATATGTATAGGTAAAAATTCATAAAATTGAGAATTAAGGTTTATAATCCAAATAGCCAGATACATCAGCAATGCTGTAAACGACTGAAATAGTTAAAACAATAGGATTTGATTTCATAATCATTAATGCACCATCAATACCAACTTTACCAACATTAAGCCAGCCATTAACAATATCACCATTTGAAAATGAACTTCTAGCTTTTGAAAAATGGTCAGCTATTGAAACAACACCTAAAGCACTACCTAAAAACTTAGCCCCTGTAGCAATCTTTCCCATTGTTTTAAATGCTTCTTTTTCAGCACTTATAACAGTATTTACTTGCTTTATTTTAGCTAATGCATCTGCTTGTGTAAGTTCTGCTGAACCTTGAACCATATTTGCCAGTGAACTTGCTATAGCTGTAACAGTAGAAGCGTCATCGCTAAGGAATCCACCACTACTTTCTTCCCCTGAATCATCCGATCTACGATATTCCCTACCTGGATATTTACCATTCGATATCCAACCATAATTTCCTTCGCATATTACATAAATTTTTTTTCCATCTAATACTCTGTATAATTCTCTACCACCATATGGATTCCAACCCCATGTAACAAAATTACCAGGTTCTGCAAGACTAGCAGCCAAGTTTATCCGAATATCTTTATAGCAGTTCTCGTAGTTTCCGGCTCCATATAGATTATTAAAAGTACTCTGCGACATGGCAGCCCAGTTGCCTTCGGTGGTGCGATAATCAACAGCCCAGTAATTACCCGACAATGAACCACCCTTCGGACCAAAGTTCACATAGGCACTGCTTTCCCATGGTGCATCCCACCCTGCAGGCTTCACTTTATAACCACTGGGATCGGTGTATTTAAGCGGATTGTTCAGAACATACGAATACCTGTTATGCCCCTGGGCTGAAGTGGGATTCTGCAAGATAGGATCAGCTGATAAGAACCTTCCCAGTGATGGGTCATACATCCTGCCATTCATGTTTATCAGTCCAAAATTATCCAAATGTTCATGGCCTGTATATCCACGGTTAAATGTTGTATATGCCGGAGCACTGGTGTAACTTGATTTCAATACAGAATCATAACTGAAAGTTTCAGAAAGGTGTTGTATTTCATCAGTTCTACTCATTAAATTTCCTGTTGTTGGATCAAAGGTAAAAGTTTATTCCTAAACATTTCTCTAATATCATTCATTTTTTATTTGTTTATTTTACCTTTGTTTGTGTAAACAAAACTTTATTTAATTTATTCAAGAGAGAACAGTATTTTGGAACTGATGAAGAGGAAAAGCCTTTGGGAATAGTGTACATATGCTGTACATATCCTGTACATATTCTGTACATGTCTGTACATAGATTGTAATCTAATTGATCATAGTTTGATTTTAAAATGATCACTAATTAAAACCCCTGTATGCCCTCATCCTTGACTCTTAACCAAAGTAATCCATCTATCATCTGACAGATACTAATCCTTAAACACTTATCTAAATTCTATTTTATAACACTATAATCAACTAATAAACAATCGCTTAAATCAATCAATCATGGCTAGAGTAAAATCAAATGGCTTCTTGTATGGGCTTCTTGGTAACTTGGTACTTTCCAGTTGGAAAGGAAGACAAATCTTCAGAATCAGACCTAGGAAAACAACCTCTAAGGCATCTGTCGCTCAGAAAAGACAGAGGGCAACTGTTAAACTCGTAAGTAAGTTCTGTAAGGATAATCAGGACATTCTTCGTATCGGCTACCAGGATACAAAAGTGGCGTCCTATCCCCTGAATGAAGCCAGAAAATATCATTTTAAAAATATTGTTACCGGTAATTATCCTAAACTGGCAATAGATTATTCGAAGGTCAAACTCTCCAGAGGTATGATTACTCCTCCAGTGGAGGTTCAATGTAATGTATCAGGCAATTCGCTGGCTATCACCTGGAATCCGGCCGGAACGAAATTCCCAACTCTTGCCAATGATGAAATAGTTGTATCGCTTTACTACCCCGACATACCAGAGAAAAAGGAGAATGCCTGTATTTACAATGAACATCAGCTCAGAAAGACAGGATCGGCAACCTTCACATTGCCACAAAACCTGGGAAATCATTTTCATGGATGGATGTTTTTCAGCAATCCTTTAAGACATCCTTATGAAAGTCAGGAAAAGATTTCTGACTCAGTTTATCTCGGTGAGTTTCAGGTGTAAAAGTCAAGCCTACTTTCGTCATTCTTTGGATTTATAGCGACCTGTGGGATCGGTTAATCAATGCATTAATCTAAACTCCGCTTGTCATACTCTGGCTAAAGGGAAACCAGTGTGTTCGGTTAATCAATACTACTGCCCGGACTTTTCGCGTCATTCTCTAAACCCAGAAAGATTTAAAACCGTGATCCTGCCTCTGCAACTTCACGTTTTCAGGGGATCATTTTGACCCTTTCTTATTAATTTTCAGTATTATATATATTGAATCCTAATTAGTAGTACCTTTGCACGCAATTTAAAATAATATATGCCCACATTTAATGAACTAGGCTTGAACCACTTGTTAGTACAAGCGGTTGAAGCTCTCGGCTTCAAGGAGCCGATGCCTGTGCAGGCAGAAGTGATTCCTACCTTAATTTCACAACCCGTTGATTTAGTTGGATTAGCTCAGACCGGAACAGGAAAAACAGCAGCATTCGGGCTGCCGGTATTGCATCATATCGATGCCAATCTTCGTAAAACACAGGCCCTTGTGCTTTGTCCGACAAGGGAATTATGTTTACAGATTTCAAGGGATCTGAGCAGTTTCGCTGAGTTTATTCCTTCCATCAGGATCACTGCCGTTTATGGCGGTGCCAGCATTGAAACTCAAATACGCCAGTTGAATGAAGGTCCACAGATTATTGTGGCTACCCCTGGTCGTTTAAACGACATGATTCGCCGCAAGAAAGTCGATTTCAGCTCTGTTAAGTGGGTTGTTCTCGATGAGGCCGATGAAATGCTCGACATGGGTTTCCAGGAAGAGGTTGACACCATCTTGGAAACTACCCCCGAGGAAAAATATACGCTGCTCTTTTCGGCAACCATGCCGGCGCAGGTGGAGCGTATTCTCACAAAATACATGACAAAACCGGTTGTTAAAACCGTTGGTAAAAGAAATTCAGGTACAGCTAACGTAAAGCATATGTACTACCTGGTACATGCCCGTGACCGTTACCCTGCACTCAAGAGAATAGCCGACTTCAATCCTGATATCTATGCAATAGTATTCTGTCGCACAAGGATTGAAACTCAGGAGGTTGCCGATTCATTGATACGCGATGGATACAGCGCCGATTCTCTGCATGGCGATTTATCGCAGGCACAGCGTGACCACGTTATGGGTAGATTCCGTAACAGGGCATTACAGATGCTGGTTGCTACGGATGTGGCTGCCCGTGGGCTGGATGTGAATGATCTGACCCATGTTATCAACTATAACCTCCCCGACGATTCAGAGATCTATATTCACCGCAGTGGCCGTACCGGTCGGGCTGATAAGCTTGGCATCAGTGTATCAATCATCAACATGAAGGAGAAATTTAAAATCCGTCAGATTGAAAAGATGATTGGCCGTGAGTTTGCTCAAGCAAAGATTCCTACAGGTGTACAGGTTTGTGAGAAACAGCTTTTTCACTACACTGACCGTATGGAGAATGTAGATATTGACAAGGAGATTGAATCTTTTCTGCCGGTTATCAACCGAAAACTGGAAAGCATGGAAAGGGAAGAACTTATCAAGCGATTTGTTTCTCTTGAGTTCAACCGTTTCCTCGAATACTATAGGAATGCCAAGGATTTGAATGTGATTGAGGAAGAAAGAAAGTCGTCAAGGGATTATGAAGGAAATGACAGAGGCAGGGATGGCAGACGTGAAGGTGGACGTGAAAGAGGACGCGATAGCCGTAGCTCTGAAGGTCGCGACAGAGGTGATCGTGGTGAAAGAGGCGAAAGTAGCCGTGACCGTGGCCATGATAAGAGCCGCAGTCGTGAAACTCGTGGCGATGATCGTGATTTAACACGTATGTTCGTTAGTGTTGGTCGTAAAGACAGGATTTTACCACAGCAGATTATAGGTCTTATCAATGAGGTTACCCGTTCAAGAGAAATTAGGGTTGGCCGGATTGACATCATGGACAGCTATTCCTTTGTTGACATAGATTCAAAAGCAGTAACCAAGGTACTGAAAGCATTCAGCGATTCACACAGCAATCCTGATGGTGTTAGAATTGAGGTAGCATCTGAGAGGGACGGCGGTTCTTCGGCCCCATATAAGAAAAGATCACCCAGTTACGGTGAAAAGTCTGACAGACCAGAGAGATCAGAAAGGTCAGGCAGGTCAGAGAGATCAGAAAGAACCGGAAGAGAGGATGGATCAGATAATACGGAAAATGCAGATAAATCAGCCTGGCCTTTTAAACAGTCAGATAAACCTGAAAGAACTGCCAGATCATTCGACAAAACTGACAAATCGTCAAGATCAGTCAGATCAGACAGACCTGAAAGATCATCTGATAGGTCCGACAGGAAGAAGAAACCTTTTAACGATCAGCCTTCCTTTGAATCACCCTGGAACAGGGCACCCAAAAGAAACGATTCAGGCAGAGGTGATTCACGTAGAGGTGATTCACGCAACAGTGATTCCCGAAGAGGTAAAAGACGGTAGGGACAGGTCATGACCTGTCCGTAAAATGGGATATGCACAAATTTTAACCAGTTGTATGTAAAACACCCATAATAATTGATAAAAAGAAAAGGCTCATTTTCATGAGCCTTTTCTTTTTGAAAACAGGGATATATTCCAAATAGTTTATTTTGCCATATCCATGACCTGTGATTCAGTTGATGATCTAACCTCCGACAAAAATCGTTCAGCTTCAATAGCAGCCATACAACCGGTACCGGCAGCCGTAATAGCCTGACGAAAAACATGGTCCTGTACATCACCGGCAGCAAAAACACCTGGTATATTGGTTTGTGTTGTTCCCGGTATAGTATTGATATATCCATTCTCATTCAGGTCGATCTGACCGCTGAATATCTGTGTATTAGGCGCATGACCAATAGCAACAAAGAAACCCTGAACATCTATCTGCTTTGTTTCACCGGTTTTAACATTTTCAAGTAACACACCGTTCACCACTTTACCATCACCCAGGATCTCCTGTGGTACATGATTCCATAGGATTTCAATATTGGGGATATTCATTACCCTGTGTTGCATAGCTTTGCTGGCTCTGAGTTCATCACGACGAACAATCATGTAAACTTTGCGTGTCATCTTTGAAAGGTAGATTGCTTCCTCGGCTGCAGTATCACCACCACCTACAATTGCAACATCCTGTCCGCGATAAAAGAAACCATCGCAGGTAGCACAAGCCGAAACGCCATGACCTATGTATCTTACTTCTGATTCAAGGCCGATATACTTAGCTGTAGCACCTGTAGCAATAATTACAGTATCAGCCAGAATAGTTTTATCATCGTCGGTAGTCACCTTAAAGGGACGTTTTGAGAAATCAACCTGTGTAATTAATCCCCAACGCAGGTCAGCGCCAAAACGCTCTGCCTGATGTTGCAAGTCAAGCATCATATCAGGTCCCTGAACACCATTGGGGTATCCCGGAAAATTATCCACTTCAGTTGTTCCTGTAAGCTGTCCGCCAGGTTGCATTCCCTGGTAAACAACAGGTTTCAGGTCAGCACGTGCAGCATAGATAGCGGCAGTGTAACCGGCAGGACCTGATCCAATAATCAGGTTTTCAATTCTTTCGTAATCGGATTCTGGCTTCATTTATATAAATTGATTTGTTACAGAGTAATATGCACAAAAGTAATGCTTTTGCGTGCTCCATAATCAAAGATTGTGCCTTAAAATTATTATGCCAAATTGGCATGGTTAAAATTCACGGCTGCAGTATCACCCGGATAGCTATTTTTTGTTATCTAACAATTTTTTATATTTGTTTCGCATTAAGCATAGAATATAGCCAAGACCTCTAATACTACTTTGGCTATCTGCTAACCTTAATTAATCAAGCTGAAAACCTCAATTAGCCAAGAATATCTACCAAATCATGAAAACAAACCGGATATTTTACTCTTTCCTCTTTGCAATTCTTTCCCTTAGTTCATTCAGTCAGGGAGTTAAATTCATTGAAAAGCCATGGGAGGAAATACTCAATCAGGCTAAAGAAAGTAACAAACCAATCTTTGTTGATGTTTACACAACCTGGTGTGGACCATGCAAGAGTATGGATAAGAATGTGTTTCCAAATGAACGAATAGGAAAATTATTGAATGATTCACTTATTTGTTACAAAATGGATGCAGAGTTAAAGCAACATACTGCTTTATGTAAAAAGTTCAGAATCAACTCCTATCCTACTTACCTGTTCCTTTCGCCACAAGGGAATCTGAGCTATTCATTCGTTGGAGCTATGGCAGTTGACGACTTTTTGAGGGAGGCAAATGTAGGACTTAAGGAATGCCGTGATCAGAAACCATTGGCAATGTGGGAACAGGAATATAAAACAAAGAAAGCTGATCCTGCATTTATGTATGATTATATTGCTAAACGCAAGAATATTCAAGTACCTGACGGAAAGATTATTGATGATTATTTTACGATGTTGCCGTTTCATCAAAGATTTACAAGGGAAAACATTAAGGTTTTGGCTGACAATATAGAGTATCTAAATGTTCCCGGTTCAGCGTACAAAGTATTGTTAACGTGCCGTGATTCGTTGATTAAACGCAGTTCAGCTGAAGAGGCTGATGCGTTTCTTGACAACAACTTTTGGTTTTTAAGCAGCGGCATACTGAATAAGGCAGCAAAAGCAAGGGATGAAGAGATGATCAAAGTTGCTATTAATGTGGCATCTAAAATAAGGAATCCTGAAATGAAACCCATAGGTTTTGAATACCAGATAAAACAGTTTTATTATCTTCAGACAGATGATTTCAAAACTTACACCGATATAACAGAAGAGTACATGGAAGTGTGTGTACTTGGAAAAGGAAACGTACTTTTAAAAGACACCATCCCATCAATTTTCGCATTGAATGGCGCTGCATTAAACTACTTCAATTATATTGATGATAAGTCGGCATTGCGCAGGGCCATAAAATGGACCACCAAAAGTCAGGACATTTCCAAGGGTAATGACCCGATGATGATAATGCTGCACATGAGTTCCATGGATATAAATTCTGACCTCCTCTATAAATTGGGTGAATCAAACAACGCACTTCTACTTAAAAATCAATTACTCACCATGATTCCCGAAGGGGAGACTGATTTCAAGAAATCCATTGCAGACAAAATAGCTAAGATGGAAAAGAACGAAAGAACTTGGTAAGATAAATGAGTTTTTACTTTACAATCACTCCAGTTTGTTGTATATTTGGGAATACCAATAACCTGCTGACATGGAAAAAACTAAAAAAGGAAGTATCGGAAAATATATTATCGCTCTAGTTGTTCTGGCAATCGGAATATGGATGATAACACATGCCGGCGGTGCGGTATACGGATATTTCATTGGTGTTATCTTTATGCTGATGGCTGTTACCTCCATTGTGAATAAAGAATACGTGGTGAAGTTTGGCTCAACGTGAGATAAATACGTTGTGAAGATTGGTTTTATATTAGATAACCTCCTGATAAATACAATAAACCAAATACATTTATCTGCTTAAACTGCGCAGATTACCGAGGTGTTAACAGCCTATTGATACTATATTGAGTTAAGCAGCTGCAAGGTTGTTACTTAAGTATTTAGTATCCCCCGGTTTTATTCTTTAAATGCGAATAATTTAGCAAAGAAACAATTTCTGGATATACATATATATATGCTTCATTCGTGTCTATCTTTATTATTTTTTATTTGGTTTTCCTCGATATTATTTGTATATTAGTGGTACTTTAAGTCCTTAATTAACATATTATTAACCAATTCAAACCTTTATGTCTGATGAAAACATTTTTGGTAGTGACTGCTACAGCCCTCGTGATGATGGGCTGCTTTTTCTCCTCATGCAATAAAGAGGATGATTCAGTAATAAGCACTCCTCAAACACCGGCACTTAAAAGTTCTGCTGTGTTTACCGTTACGCCAAGTGGTAATTACACTGATGATGCTGATGCTATTCAATTAGCTTTAAACAATGCAGTAACAGCCGGTGCGGGCAGCACTGTTCAATTAACTGCGGGTACTTTTTATCTGGATGCCAGATTAGAGGTTGATGGATTTGATGGTTATTTTAAGGGTGCGGGAACACAAAATACAATCATCACCACCTATGGACAGGTTAATCTGGCTTTAGCCAATGATGATACACCTGCTTTAATAAAATTCCGCCATGGTAATCTGAACATGTCGGATATGACTATTCAGATAAATTCACCTGAACCGGCAACCGGTATGCCGGATAATGTATGGTGGGAAAACTCCATACCTTTCCTGCTCATGGTTACGGGAAATCCCTCAGATGTACCTATAACCGAAAATCAGATAGGTGGTGCCACTTTTGATAATGTAAATTTCATAGGAGGGCCGGGAAATTTGTTTGACAAATACAATGTTTCAACTTTTATCCTTGTAGGAGCTGAAGGATATTCTGCTGCATATTATGAACTTACCGATGGCACTTACAATATTTCAGATTGCGAGTTTATGACAGCCGAGAGGGGTATTGTTTGTTATGGCCCGAATAGCAATGATACCTGGACAATTGGAGGAGCCGCAAATGAATCAAATTTATTTGAAGATATGAACCACGGGGTTATCCTGTTAGACTTTGACAATTCATATCTGGAGGTATCACATAATGAATTCGCCCATATGAAAAGATCGGCAACTTTTGTCGCACAGGGATATTATATTACTGAGCTCGCTCCATCCACATGTTTAATTCATGCCAATGATATTCAAATTGAGGATCTTGCCGATGGTATTATTATAGGCGACCTTTCAGTTGCCTATGGTGGATCAAAGCTATTAAATGCAACTATCTCTAACAATGACATATTGTTGGAAAATGCAGAATGGGGTGGTATTTTTGCTGAAGGAGGTCAGGATATCGTTGTATCAAACAATAAAATTTGGGGTAGTGGACTCTTGGGAATTTATACCGGAATATGGGGTTACTTAGCGACAGACTGGACATTAATTGGGAACAATGTCCAACAGTTGAATGCAGGAATAGCTCCTATCCTTTTGGGACCAACTACTAGCAACTTTATTGTTACAGGCGGTTCTAATCATACGAATGTTTTAGATCTCGGTACAAACAATATACTAACAGGAGTAAATAATATGCAGGGGAATATAGGCCCGGAACTACAGGCAGCATTAGCAATGAAACATCAGATAATAATGGAGTCACTTCATCATTAAATTTTCCTTCTCATTTCTCCGTAAATAAAAGGAGCAAATCTGATTGAAGAGATCTTAACACAAAAACCTGCGATAAAAAACGCAGGTTTTTGTGTTATTACAACCCCAGAGCTTATTTGCTTAGTAAGGAACTATAATTCAACGGTAACACCAACTTCCTGAAGTTCATTGATTTGCCCTACACTGATGCTGTTCCCTGAAAGTTCAACATATTCCAGTTTATTAAGTACCAGAAGCGGACTGATATCATCAAGTCGGTTGTTCGACAGAAAGAGTCGTTTCAGATTCTGCAAATTGCTCAAGGTATCTATACTCCCAATCTGGTTATCAGAAATATTAAGTTCTTCAAGGTATGAAAGACCGGCAAGTGGTCTGATATCGCTGATTTTGTTATTTGATAAGTCCATTACCTTTGCATGAATGCAGTACTGAATTCCGTCGAGGTCATTTATATGAGCTGATGAAAGTTCAAATTCATCAATATCCTCCAGATAGTAGGGAGGGAATTCTACGTCAGTGTTTCCATATTGCCTGAGTTTCACAGCATCGTAAAAATCGTATTCCATACGTTGTTTACGAGGTCTATTCTCTTTAGGAGATGAGGGATTGGTATCAAATGATACACTGAAACCTTCAGTATTTAGATCCCATTCATAAACAGGTGAATAATCAATATCTTCAAAGGTATTCAGTGAAGCAGCAATTTCCTCAATGCGCTCCAGTTTAAGTATATGAGCATGGTTGAGTAGTCCGTCAAGGTCATCCATCTCAGCCAGCCTGTTGATTTCATTGATATAATAATGGATTCGATCAGGATGATACAACATAATTAGTTTTGAAAATCCTTTGCCATTGTCCTGAATTTCAATTTCTATGTTATCACTGATAATTTCAGCAATGCTACGCAACTTTGAAAATTGCTTGCTTTTGTAGAGATTGATCAAGGTGAGAGAAATGATGTTAAGATTTCTCAGGGTATAGGCTTCAAGAAGTTTCTGGTGCAGGTCTTTAGTAGTCATATGGATTGATAAGAGATGTAAAACTAGAAAAAATTTTTACCGAAATCAGTAAAGATTTTCAATTCCACACATATATGACAAAAACAGAACCATAATATGCTAGTGCCAAATCATTTACCCGTATAATTGTTTAATAAAGATACCCCTTTACCGGTTTTTTGTTCAATGAAATTATCATCAACAACCAGCTCAGGGGTATCTTCAGTATTTGAAATCGGTATTCTTATTTAATGCTAATTCCTTATTAGTTTACGACTTACCTCTGTACCATCTTCAAAACGTAGTTTCAGAATGTACACACCTGATTTGATTGTTTTTACCGTTAGATCAATATGAGCAGCGCCGGAATCTATATTACTTGATTGATTCACAAGGATCCTTCCTGATAAGTCAAGCAGACTCAGGTTCACGATTCCACTTTCTGTTTGGTTGAATATAACTCTGGCATTTTCACTTACCGGATTTGGATAAATACTGACGTCAGTTACTGTGGAATTATTTTCTGGCTTGCTCAGGATATAATTACCGGTGAATGTGAGATTAACAAGCACTTCAGTTTGTGCAGCCGTGAGGTTGATTAATTGATATTCACTGTATACTCCTGATAATTCAGGCTTTATGTAATAAGTCCCATACGCGAGGTCATTGAATGAAAATTCGCCATTGCTGTTTACTTGCGTGAATTCGAGTACATGGTATTCACTATCCGTTAAGTAGACCACAATCTGATCAATAAAACCATCACGTAAACCTGCCTGATTGATCTGTCCTGTGATGATACCTGTGCCTGGCGTAGCGCTTCCTTGTGCTGAAACAAGTTGAATATTGACCGGATTCTGGGTTTGTCCAGCCACAATTACGGAAGCATCCTGCCAGAACAAGGTGCTTTCATAATAAGTTGGCAGATAAGTGCTTCCATCTGTTGGGATTGCCAGAATGTTGTAATTTCCATTGGGGACCATGGGGAATACAAATACTCCGGTAGGATCCACAGGTGTCATATCGAAATACGGATAGTAATTGGAATCAGCTGCAGATGAGAAGATCATGACAAATCCACTGGTAAGTGGCCAGTTGAGTTCAAATACCTGACCATACACCTGGTTGAATGCAATGGTATCACCTATTACAATCTCCATGGCTGATGTAGCATAGCATTGATTATCATCCCATGAACTGAGAGTAACATAATATATTCCAGGAGCTGCATAATTATGCGTAATTGGATTACCCATGGCAGTTTCTCCATCGCCAAAGTCCCACTGGTAGGATGCAGGTATGTCAGTTGAATGATAACCTGTAAATTCTACGGAATTACCGGCATTCATGTAAGTAAAATAATTGAAGCACATTGGATAAATCACGTCAATATAAACTTCTGAGCACCATGAACTCTGGCAATCGGGGCCGGTCACTGTTAAACAAACGGTATAAGTACCAGCGTTTAAGTAGTTATGTATCGGATTTTGCTCATTACTGCCTGTACCGTCACCGAAACTCCATGACCATTCAGTGAAATTTCCATAGGATAAGTCAAGGAACTGTGTGGCAAAAAGATTGTTGACTGAATCAGCAGGATACCAAGTAAACTGAGCCACACAGGTATTTGTTTCCCCAACAACAAGAGTCATACAAACATTGTCATAACAACTGCTATCAGGGGAAGAAATGGTAAGACAAGCCTCGTAAATACCCGGTTCAGCATAGGTATGCACAGGGAATTGTCCATAGGTGGAATTGCCGTCACCGAAATCCCAGAACCAGGTATCAATGTTACCCATGGATCTGTCCAGAAAATTATAGGTTAGCCCATTAGGATCAGCCTGAACTGCTTCGAAGTAAGCCTGGCAACCGGGTACTATTGTGTCGCCTATGAATAGGTATTGGGTATTGCTGGAGCTGCAGTTCGAGTCAGGACTGATGATACTTAGCGTTACATCATACATACCCGTTGAGGAATACGTTTTTAGAGGATTGAATTCATTGGAATATGTACCATCGCCAAACGACCAATAATAGCTGAGGTTTTCACCGATTGACTGGTTAAGGAACTGGAATGTGAAGTCTGATGTTTGGTACCAGGAGAAATATGCCTGACAGCCCGGTGAACCGCAAACATAGAAATTTAGGTAGAAGTCATTAATGGCATTGATACTTATCGGGAATAATTCCGTTTGGTATTGACCGTTGCAGATCTCTGTCTGCACCTGCAGATATCCTTCAGTACCAATGATAGTGCCGGTAAAAAAGAACTGGCCGGTTTCATCAGAATAAGTTTCAACCATGACAGCAGTTCCGGTGCTATCATTGGAATACATGGATACTTGAATGAGATGGCCCTGAACAGGAAGGTTAGTCCCCGCATAAGTGACTGTGCCGCTCACCGTTGCATTAATTTCGGGAATCTGCGCTACAGAAGTGAGTGTTAGAAGGCCTAAGAGTAGGAAAAGTAGACGTTTCATAATATTTGCTTTAGGTGAATGATAAAGTTATGAATATTAATATTTTATGCCAATGGCAATCCTGATGGAAGCTCCAAAAGGTGAGGCCGAATCATCTGGTTTTTCATAAACTGAATTAAAGTAATAAGCAATGCGGGGCTCTGCTTCAAACAGAAGATTACCCATTAGTCTTCTCTTGTAGCTGATACCGGCGGCCAGTTGCCAGTTGGTCTGTACCCTTTCTGAGGTTATTCTGTTAATTTGAATCACTTGGTTCATCCCTGCATCATACTTGAAATCAACTGCCTTTTTCGTTAGCAGTATTGACAATATGGGAGTAAAACGTAATCCCAGTGAATACTTTTCTCTACTTATCAAATCATATTGCATGATTAGAGGCACCTGCAGGTAAGTGAATTTTCTATATACCCGTGCGTAATTGGTTTTGACCGAACTATCAAAGACAACTTGTTCAGAAGTATGTCTGGATTGTTCCATGAGGAAGTTAGCGGGATCCCAATTAAAGCTAATGGAGTCAAGCTTTTGATAACTACCCAGGTATTCGAGGTAATCAACTGCATATTCGTAATAGCCCTTACTCTGCGATAATCCCACACCAGTGCCTAAGGAATACCGGCCATTGAAGAGGCCAGTCCGCCATTCAAGGCCAAAGTTGTGGACGAGCTTTTCATTCTCAATGATGTTCCATATCATTTCCGGACGAAAATACAGAAACAGGTACTTATTTGAATTGCCGTTCTTGACATGATTCTTAGGTTGAACAGGCGGTGCAGGTAGTTGTGCAGAATCCTCTGCCGGTATTGAGATTGGATTGCCAAGTACAGGATTGACACCTGTTAGTGCAGGTGGTTTGACAGAGTCCACTGCTGGTATTGGAGCTTCATCCAACTCATTTGAGTTTATCGGTTTCAGATCATTAGTAAGTAAAGTTCCATCAGCAGTTTCAAACACTATAGGTTTCTCAAATGTCAACAAATCATCATTCGATGGATCCTTTAAAGTTAATAACTGCGATGAGCTGGTTTGTGTATTAATTTGAACTTCATCTTCTAATGCTGATTCTCTGCTTTGACTTCCCGATTCTTCCGGCTGAACAGTATACTTTAGATTACCCGGTACATGATCAGGAAGTCCTGTTGCAGAGATGTTATTAACTGGGGAACTGTTATTTACAATTAGTTCAGACTGGGATGACATAGGATCAGTCTGCACGATTTCTTCACCGTTTGGCTTTGCATTTTCCTCAATTGACGGTTCATTTCCACCAAACCATAAGAATATACCTATCACAGAAACAAGAATCAGTAACCCTAAAGCAGCATAAGTGAACCTCCACCAGGAACTTGCTGTTTTACCCACAGGAACTTCAGATAAAAACCGATGACGTGATTCAGCAGGAACGTCTGGTTGAAATTCTTTCATTGAATCACGTAACCACTGATCTATACTTTCGTTCCCTTTCATCCTGTTATCTCTATCGTTCCCTTTCATCCTGTTGCCTCCTTTTTGGTCATCATCATCCCGAGTTTCTTCTTCATTGAATTCCTTGCCTTCAACAACTGTGTTTTCGATGTATTCTCAGTGATATTCAGTTTATTGGCAATTTCTTTATGTGACATCTGTTCAAAAACATACAAGTTGAGCACTGTGCGGTATCCCATTGGCAGACTCTGCATCATTTCAATAATCTGCTCAGGGTTTAAATCAGGTAAACTATCCGCGATTTGATCATCCTCAATAGGTTCAATAAGTTCACTATCAATTATCCTATCAGTATGCATGAAATCCCGCTTCTTTGTCATGGCTGAAAGGCACTGGTTCACTGTTACCCGACGCATCCAAACTTCAAAAGCCCCTTCGAAAGATGGTTTGAAATCCCCGATACCTTTCAATATTTTAAGCAATGACTCATGCAACTGATCTTCGGCCTCTTCTCTGCAATTGCAGTACCTTAGGGCAACACCCAGCAGCACAGGGGCATAGTTATCATACAGCTCCTCCATTGCTTTCCTTTCGCCTTTACGGATTCTAATCAACAAAGATTCTTCCTGCCTTTGCATATATCCTGAAAACTCGATTTTTGAAAAAGGTTGCCCGGGAAATGGGAAATAAAGTTAATTAAATAAGAGATGCATCCTGATGAAGAAAGATGCAGGAAATGTATCCTAACAAGTTATTCTATTCATGCCATAGGTATTAATACATCACAAAATAAACCTATTAGCGGAGAAATCAAGGCCTTTGCTAAAGAGACATTAATGATGTTATATTTGAATTGGATGGTTTTTATAACTTTAAACCAAGGACATATCATCGGTTTTCAGTTGGAATAGGACTAGCTTCCTCTGCTAGAGAATTTTATGGGATCATTATTCCAGCATCCATTGAAATTTATCCTTTGCAGGATTTCAAGAAGTTATCGCTGTTATTTGAATTGGCTCCTGAGTTATTGAGAGATTATGTAAATGTAAGAACCTTGTGGGGTGTTAGATATACATTTGGGAAAATGTAAAACTGTGTGATGCCTCAAGATTTGGCTTTCATGAGGAGAGAATTAAAAGTCAAGATTGCCAGATAAGGGGATTATCTTTCCAATGCTCTACAAGCAAACACAAAATACTAACTATCATTTTCAAGCAAACAAACCCCACTGCAACTGATCAGTGCCATAATTAATTCCTGATCTTCCTTTATTGTAGTTGAATTCCTTAACATCTTCACCGTCATCAACTAAGACAGAGATAAGCTGACCATCAGTGGGATTATGCAAAACGGTTATAATACAATTCGAGCTCTTGTAGTCTGTGTATAATAGTCCAGAGATTGTTCCTATCGATTCCATGTCTATGTTTTTTATTATCAAGCCTTTAAATTCAGGCTTCTTTATACTACAACAACAAAGTTTACATAATGTTGCTATTATGTTACATAATTTGCACATTCTTCCATTTTTTCTTGCGCAAGCACACCCTTGCATACTATATTTGCAAGTAAATACTTGCATAACCAATGGAATCAAGAAGAGATGTTTATCAGGCAATTGCCGATCCAACCAGGAGGGAGATTATAAGTCATTTGGCTGAAAAGCCCCATAACCTGAATGCGTTGGCTGAAAAATTCCACCTGACACGACAGGCAATTTCACTGCATGTAAAGATTTTGCAAGAGTGCGGTGTTATTATAATTACTCAATCGGGAAGGGAAAGGATCTGTTCGGTCAACCCGAAAAAACTAGCTGAAGTATTTGATTGGCTCAGTCAGTTCCGTCAGTTGCTTGAGAACCGCTTTGCTCAACTTGATCAGCTATTAACAAACTTAAAAGAGAAAGACGATGAAAACTAGTCAATTAATGAACTTTTCCATAGACAGGGAAAACAAGAAAATCAGTGTTGAAAGAGAATTCAATGCTGCTATTGAAAAAGTATGGCAAGCATGGACCGATAGTAATATGCTTGATCAGTGGTGGGCGCCAAAACCTTGGAAGGCTCGTACTAAATCGATGGATTTCAGGGAAGGCGGACACTGGTTATACGCTATGGTTGGCCCTAACGGCGAAGAACAATTTGCAAGGGCTGACTATAAAACAATAATTCCGTTGAAACAATTTACAGGAGATGATTCATTTGCCGATGTTAACGGAAATATTGACCATTCCTTCCCGGTTGTTTTTTGGACGGTTAATTTCGATGGAAATAATTTAAATACCAAAGTCCATATCGAGATTACCTATAAGGATCTGGCCGATCTTGATAAATATTTAGAGCTGGGTTTCAGGGAAGGATTTACTGCGGCCCTTGAAAACCTGGATGAGATTTTTGAACACAAGTAAAATCACCTATGCCAAAGAGAATAGAGCACAAATCAGCTACCGGTAATTCTACCGGATTGAAGAAAGAACCTTTGGTAATGGAATTCAGGACTCCAGCCGACTGGCAGACATGGTTGCAAGTCAACCATGATCTGCCGGAAGGCATTTGGCTTAAAATAGCCAAAAAGGATTCGGGTGTTACCTCTGTCAATTACCAGGAAGCATTACAAGTTGCACTTTGTTACGGATGGATTGATGGTATGGTAAATAAGCTTGATGATCAATACTATGTGCAGAAATTCACACCCCGAAGGCCCAAGAGTGTTTGGTCGAAAAGGAATGTAGGTATAGTTGAACGATTAATAGCCGAAGGTAAGATGCAGGCTCCCGGGTACAAGGCAATTGAAGATGCCAAAGCCGACGGGCGTTGGGAGACCGCCTATGATTCACCCGGCAACATGACAATACCTGAAGATTTTATAGCTGAACTGAAAAAGAATGAGAAAGCTTTTGACTTTTTCACGACGCTTAATAAAACCAATCTTTTCTCCATTGGCTTCAGGCTTCAGACAGCTAAAAAGCCCGAAACACGGGATAAAAGAATCAGGGAGATCATTGAAATGCTTTCGCGAAATGAAAAGTTTCATTGATAAATTTCTTAAGTCGTTCAGTATCCAAATGAACTCCCATGATTCTAAATCCAATACTCGCTCTGATATTTTTGGTACCGTTAGCAGGTAACTTTACTTCTAAGTAGGTTTAAAATAACCCCCTCAGGTTCCAAATACCGGTTTAATCCACTCCCGATTCACCCTTTTTGATAGAGCTCAGGTCGTACCAATTAACCTTACGTGTAATGTACATTGTTAATGCAAGGATGGTAGTTAATCCTACACTTCCAATAAGCAGGGCATAATCCTGTATCTGCAGTGTAATGTATACAAATAGATACGTGAGGCAGAGCACCAGAATGAGCAACAATGTTTGTTTCAAATTATTGAGGATTGCTCTTGAATAGAGGCCAATCATGGTAATTACGGAAACACTGGTAATGGTATATGCAAGGTCAAAGTTTGTATGCTCAGATATTGAAATCAGCAAGGTGTAGAATAGCACCAATGACAGTCCGATGAGTATATATTGAAACGGGTGTACTCTTTTCTTGTTAAATATTTCGACTAAGAAAAATGTCAGAAAAGTAAGTGCTATAGCCAGTAAAGCATATTTGGCTGAACGGGTGGCTTTTTGATAATCATTGGCTGGCAGCAGAAGATCGACACCAAAGGCACTGTTCTGCATACTTTCAAAATGTTGGTTTCCTGTCCAGAACTGCGGGTAGTTTCTGTTCAATTCGAGAATCTTATAAGTTGCACTGAATCCCTTCTTATCTACGGTACGGTCATCAGGCAGAAATGAACCTGAGAAGCTTGGATCCTGCCAGTTGGATGATAGCTTTACATTGGTTTCCTTGCCTAAAGGTATAAAACCAAGATACTGGCTTCCCTGAAGATGGAGATCAAAGGAAAATTCAAAGGCATTTACTGCGGGAATATCCATAATAATATTATTGACAGTAATTCCAGAGTTCACCATTGCTGGTATCTTGGATCCCGGCTCAACAGGAATTGCCATACCATTCCAGTTGACTTCTACCTTATCCTTTATACCTCTCAGGTCTGAGATGTTTATTGTCAGGAATGCTTCATTCCACAGAAGTTCATACTGGTTTAATTCAGCAAGATATTTTTCCAACCCATTAAAACTTCCTTTAAAAGAAACTTTTGAGTCATAAACTACCACCTCGTATATACCCCTATAAAGTGACTGAGGTTCAACTTTTCCCTCAATATTGAGCAGAGAAGGCAGGATGTGCGCTTCTTCCTTGACAATTCTTGTCTTGCCATCTTCAAGTACCTGTTTATAGTAAGGAATAGTTAGAATGGGGCCATATATATACTGTTTATTGGCCCATTTATCGCTTACCTCCTTAATGGCAGACTCACGCAGAGCATCTCTTTCACTTATGAGAGAACGCACAAATTCCATTGGAATCATAAGCAGCAGCATCAGAATAAAGATGGATATCAGCTTTAAGGTGACTGATCGGCGAATAAATTGACTAATTGTTTCAACAATTGATTTTTCCTGAGTTTCCATAATGAAATGAATTTTATAAGTTAAGTGCTGTTTAAGTTTAATATTGTTACAGAAGCTTTAAAATTGAATTCGAGAAGATCTAAAGTCGGATTCAAGATATCTTGAAAATGTATACTTGATATTTTAAAACCGTATTCAAGATATTTTAAAGATGTTTCATGTGCCGTTGATTGTTTTAGTTAGATTAATGTTAAAAGTACTTTGTATTTCAAAGTTACCATATAAAAAAAATATAGTTATTTCTGTGAATCAATCAATTGTTCGAGTGCTTTAAGATGTTCATCGAAGGCTCTTTTTCCCAGCTTAGTCAAGAGGTATTTGGTATTTGGCTTCTTGCCGATAAATGACTTCTCAACGGTTATATACTCCTCTTTTTCCAAAGCTTTCAGGTGGCTTGCCAGATTTCCATCAGTCAAATCAAGATACTCTTTTAGAGCATTGAAATCGATCATATCATTGACGGCCAATACAGACATGATGCCAAGACGGATGCGGCTTTCAAATGCTTTATTTAAACCATTTATAGATATTTTCACTTTATGCTCCTAAACATGTAAATACCATAGATTATATGTACAACGCCGAATCCAAATGCCCACAGAAGCAATGAATATTCAATATAGAAGCATGAAATTAAACCTAAGGTTAATTGGACTAATCCCAGAATCTTTATTGCTCTGAAAGTAAAATTTCCGCCATTGTAAAGTGCCAGACCATAGAAGATAAGCATTAAAGGTATAACCAAACCAATCAATCCTGCTCCAGCAACAGCCAGTATCAGGATTCCACCGGCTATTAGTGGAATAGACAGATTTATCAATAGCTTCTTTGATATGGCATTCCACGCTCTCTCACCTTTGCTTCGGGCCTTTCTGTATGAGTCAAAAAGAGCAGTACCAAGTGCTAAAGCCAATACAATTACTGATAACAGAAAAAGATTGAGAAAGTCGGGTATTGGTTCAAATGAACCATAAACCAAGTGAGTAGGATTGAAATTATAGACCTTCCAGGCAATATAAGCCCCAGCCAAAGCATACAGACCCGCCATGATTCCCGACCAACCGGAGAGGGACAAGAATTTGGAAGAACGCTCCATCATAGAGCGAATTTCAGCAATATCACGAGTATAATCTTTTTCTTCTTTCATTGAAAAGTACTTTGCGCTGCAAAGCTAATACAATAAATAAGAGAAAGCAAGAGATGGTAAAAAAATATTTCAGACTTTCAGCATACCGCGGAAACCCCTGACAGCGTAGTAAGAGTCAGCTCCATTGTGATACAGGAATACTTGGTTATATCGTCGGTCACAGTATAAGGCACCACCCAGATCTCTGATTTTTGATGGTGTTTTCACCCAACTGGATGTTTTTGTATCAAAACTTCCCAATAACTGCAACTCCCTGTATAGCTCTTCAGTCAGCAGCTCGATGCCCATAGAAGCCGCCATATTCATTGCACTGTCCAGAGGTTTGTGTTCTTTACGTGCTTCCAATGCATCATGATCATAACAGATGCTTCTTCGCCCTTTAGGTGTTTCTGCCGAACAATCATAAAAAATGTATTCTCCCGTATTCTTATCATAATCCACAACATCGGGTTCACCGCCGGTTAATTCCATCTCATGAAGAGACCACAATTTTTCAGGATTGGTTTCCAGTTTTGCCAATACTTTTGACCAATCCAAACCAACATGGCGGTTCATGTGTTTCTCAAAACGGGCTTTCAAGGTAATAATAAGCTCTTTCTGTTGTTCGGGTGACAGCATCTTAGTTGACATAGTAAAAGGCGTGTTATAAAAATACAGTGGTTTTCTCAGCCTAATAGGTGAAGTGATCTGCTTTGACAGAAGCATCAATCAATTCCTTCAAAACATTCAGATCAACATCATCCAGCTTATTAATATAAAGACAACCAACTCCGGTTTTATGTTTACCTAACTTGTTTAAAAAAGCATCATATTTCTTGATATCACCGGTAAGGTACAACGAAAGATTTGCTTTACGGGGAGAGAAACCAATGCGCAGCCACTCTACTTCCCTACCAGTTTTAGGACTTTTCACTATGATCTTGCCAAAGCCTATGAGTGAAGCGCCCCACATTTTAGGTTCTTCTCCACTTGCTTTCTGCATCATTTTTAATATTTCAAAACTGTCATTGCGCTTTATAACATCGTCAACAGAATTGATAAAATCTTCCACGCTTGCAGCGTTTGGTTTTGTTTTTATTTCGACCATTTGAAAATAGATTTTATTGTTATGTGGTTAAGTCAATATTTATTTACTGAATACTACGTTTGTTTGATGGGTAATGAGATATGAAAAACAGCACCGGAACCGGGATTGCCGTCGGCACTTATATTGCCCTTATGCCTGTGTACAATTCTTTTACACAACGCCAAACCGAGCCCGGTACCCTCATAAATATCTTTGGAATGTAGTCGTTTAAAAGACTCAAATATTACTTGTGAATAGATTGGATCAAATCCAACTCCATTATCAGAAATGGTAATTTCAACATATTCCTCGTCCTTTCTGACAACACTGGAAGATTGAATTTCGATTCTAGCTGCTTCTCCTGGTTTAGTGAACTTGAGAGAATTATTGATCAGATTATAAAACAATTGGTAGAGCATGATTTTTGAACCTTCAATCACAGGCAAATTACTTATTTCAAATTCCACTTTTTTTGAAGTGATGAGTAATTCAAGATCAATCAGTATGCTGTCAATTATTTCATTCAAATCAACCAGGCCCATATCCAGACTTGTATTCTGTAGTCGAGAATAATGGAGTACTCCATCAATTATACTTTCAAGCCTTTCAGCAGATGATTCAATCCTGCTGAGATATATCATGAAACGGCTTTGAAGATCACTGTTGTTATCATCTTTGATCAGTGAAAGAAAGGTTTTAATCTTTCTGACCGGCTCTCTTAAATCATGACTGGCTACATGAGCAAAGCTCAACAAGTCCTGATTCGAGCGCTCCAACTCAATGGTACGTTCAGCAACCTGGTTCTTCAGCTGTTCGGCAAATAATTCATGATCTGCTTCATCCTTGAGTCGCTGATTTAAAGTTTGTTTCTTGTAATAGTTGAAGATAAATGCACTACTGATTATAAAGATTGCCATCAACAGAATAATTCCTATTACGATGGTTTTGAAATAAAGTTCCTTGTACAACTCAGAGATATTCACTTTGACAACGAGAAACCAGGGAGTTCCTTTAATATCACCCAGATTGCTCAGGACCTTATCTCCTACATAATCTTGTCCCTTGAAAGTGCCCTTTCTTCCCAATGCTGCCATTACAGCAGGCACTACAGTATCAGTCAGAGGTAATTTATAACTAAGTGCAGTGTTTGACAACTTCTTCATCTCATTAAGAAATATTATACTGTCGCCTTCCTTACCAACAAGAATAGTTTCAGCTGTTTTACTGGGGACAGGCCATTCCTGAATATAAGGAAAAAGGAATTTACGGGGATCTGATCTGAGTATTAAAACAGCAATAATCTTGTTGTCATCAAATACCGGAGCCATTACATCGTGATGAATTTTATGGTGAGTAGGACAGTGATAAAGATCTCTTACGAAAATATCTCTGGTTTCAACAACTTTACGCAAGGAAGTTTGGGTAGATGAATCAATGGAATAATCCTCATGTAAACTAAAAAGAAGATTTCCTTTGGGAGTTGCGATCAGGATCTCTTCATACTTATTATCTAGTATTAAAGGGTACAGATAACGCAATATTCGGATTCTTTCCAATTCCCCAGTATTCAGGAAATGGTTCACATAATCAGGTATCTGTCGACCCATGGATAGGAAGAGTGCCTCACGCTTATTCTGTTCATACCAGTCGGCAATTTGTGTAGACTTCAGCTTCCCAATGGATTGAAGATCCTGATATTTCTCTACTTCCAAAAGATGTTTCTCATACCTGAAGTATGCTAAACCAATTAAAAGTAGCAGAATCCCTGCGGTAACAGGAATAATAATCGTGGATTTGCGATAGAATGCCAGGCTTTTAGGCAGCATGAATGAGGTAAATATGGTGCAATTTGCGAAAATGCAGTAATAAATCCAAATCTCAAAATTAACTAACCAAATATGAAAGGATTTGTTTTTAAAAATAATGAATTACAAAGCATTTCAAGACCCATATGTGGAGGTAAATAAAAATAGGGACTTGAAAGTCCCCATTTTTATTGTCGGGGTGATCAGACTCGAACTGACGACCCCTTGCACCCCATGCAAGTACGCTAGCCAACTGCGCCACACCCCGATAAAGAGGAGCAAATTTACAAAAGATTTCATTTGGTCAACAAATGGAACCTGAATAAAAATTAGGAACATTCAGATAAACGGTGAGAATAGAAATAAAAAAAACCGGAATAGTCCGGTTCTTTTTATGGTATCAATGATCCTTAAGTGGGGGGTTGTTACTGTCGACCAAGGTTTTCCAGAATCTTTGCAGCTTCTTTTTTATGGTAGTTATTTTGGTCAACGGCGATATTTCTGAATTCATTAACGGCAGAGTCAATCTGTTCGTTTTTAAGGTAACACAATCCAAGGTACCATTCAGCATGTTCAACATAAAGGTTATTCCCATCGTCAACGATGTAATTGAAGGCTTTAACAGCATCATCAATTCTATCGGTTTCTATATAGGAAATCCCATTATAAAACCAGACTGCCATATTAGAGCTGTCCCTGTCGAGTATTTCAGCAAATAGCAGGGAAGCACCCTGGAAATCTTTCTGTTGAAACTTCAAAACAGCCTCTACGATATTAGCATTACCAGAACGTGTGAGTTCAATGGATCTGTCTGAATCATAGTACATACTGAATAGTTTTTCAGGCGTGTAGGAGCGTTGCTGAGTAAACAAAAGCGCACCACCGGTGATCATTAACACAGCAATTGCTGCTGCTGCTGCCAACTGCCATTTACGCGGTTGCAACCTAACAATTCTTGGAGCATTCAATTGTTTGTTCTCATTGTAAATACTTAAAAGCTTCCTACGAAACTCAACAACATCTTCTTCTAAAAGAATCTTGTCAAGGTCATTATCGAGCTTAAGTTCAGTCGACAATTCAGCATTGGATTTTAATTCATTGCTGAACCATCGGAGTTCATCCTCATTCATTTCCCCGGCAAGAAATCTTTCGATAAGCTGGGAATACTTGAGTTTTCTAGTCATCGGACAGGAATTTTTGGCACTTCGGATCATTGATAATTCTCTTTTTTAACTCTTCCTTACAGAGGTATTTTCGGGTTTTCGCATATTTCTCAGTTTTATAGCCCATTTCTATTGCTATATCTCTAAGTGATACTTTCTTCATAAATAACATGAGAACTTTTTGGCAATCATCATTCAGCGTTAAAAAATGCTGTTGATATAACCTGAATTTCTCCATTTCATCCTGGTTCTTTTCACTTAAAGCATAATCCGTCATAGTAATGTATGTTTCAACATCACTGAATTCTCTGGAGAACTGTTTACGCTTACTTAGTTTTTGTAACCAGAGATTTCGGCTGACCGAATATAAATAAGTACGAAAAGAACAACTCAAATCAAATTCATTTGCCTTGATCTTCTTGAAGACAATGATTAGACTGTCTTGAAAAACATCCTCGGCATCTTCCTCACTTCCATTGTTTTTTGTGACTAAAAACAATATCATGGGGAATAACTCCTGATAAATATATTTGATGATATAATCACTTCTGAGCCTCAGACCTTCAATGATTGCTTCATCAGAATAATGAATCATAGTTCGTTACTTTATCCGTTTTTTATAAAAAGGTAATACCGGTTTTAAAAAATTAATTATTTTTTTTCTATACCTTATTTCTATAGCTAATATAATAAAAATGTTAACTTAGATCACTGTATATCAGTTCTTTATGAAATATTATCTAAATAAAGTAAAAAAATATGTCATTTTTGGTATTACCTTTGCCTCTTTAACCGATTAATGGACGTAAAGGTATCTCATTTAAAGTAGAGCGCCACTTACAGGATCAATTTTTCAGTATATTTGGTGCGTAAAAAAAATAACATATTGGGTTTATAGCTGAAATGGTCCTAATCTCAACTTGACAAAAGTAACGAACTTCTGATAGTTATCAAATCAAAATAAAGAAAAACATAATCCAAAACCCCTTTCAAAATGAAAAAGAGAACTACAATCCTGATGACAGCTATTCTGGCCTTGATATTGCTAAGTAGCCGGTCCTTTGCTGATCAACCTATCAAGGGGACTGTAACCTATCATAATGACGAAACCAAACCTATCCCATCGGTCGTCGTTGAGCTATATTCAGTTAACGATGAAGGAGAACAGGGAGAATTCATTACTTCAGCAGTAACAAACATCAATGGGAAATACATTTTCCCTAATATATCCTACGGTACTTATTTTGTGAAACCGGTAAATACAACCATTGCTCCAGGGGGAGTAGATGATCTGGATGTAGCTGCACTCGATGCTTTACTTGGACCTAATGGACCTATAGCTCCACTGCAGGAAATTATATATTTAGCCAGTGATGTAACTGGAGAGGGAATATTAGATGAGGCTGATATTACATATTTGGCTACACATCTTCCTGATAATTTTGATCCTTCATGGGTTTTTGAATCCGGTAAGTTTATAAACCATGATGGAACAAAAACTAATGTTCCTACTATGGGTGGTTCCAGTTCAGGCGACGTAAACGGCACATTTGTACCAATAGGTAGGAATGAAATTGCCACTACTGTCAGTTATTTCCAGAAGAACTTTACAAGTAATTTCAGCATTGAAGTCTTTGCAAAAGACATTACAGAGGCATCTGCCATGAGTTTGGTTGTTGAATATCCTTCAGTTGTTGATATCAAGGGTGTGACATCACAAATTGGGGATATTACCAGTTTAAGAATTGAAGATAATAGAATTATTGTAAACTGGTTCAACGAAGATCTGGCATCAAAAAGTATTAATTCATCAGAACCTATTATCGTTATTTTAGGCAATACCAATCAGAAATATAATGGTGGTGATATAAAGTTCTCCATGAACAATCAGAGTCATTTCCTTACAAATGGCGAAATCAGTAGGCCCGCATTTTCAGTTCCTTATTTATCGACCGGCAATAACGATTACCTGAGCCACTGCTATCCTAATCCAGCAAATGAGAAAACAACCGTATATTTCGATCTGCCCTGTGATTCAAAGACTACCTTGAATATTTACAATCTCAATGGTCAACTTGTCAGGACTGTGGTCAATGAGATGATGACTGCCGGTCAGCATACGGTTATCATACCTGTTACAGATATAAAGGAAGGTGTTTACTTCTATAGTCTGACCACCAGCGGAAATATCAATATAAATCAATCAAAGAGACTCGTTATAGTTCACTAAATTTTTAGAGGTTTTGGGAAAAAGGGGCTTAAACAGCCCCTTTTTTATTTCTTGCTTTTTGTGGGATTATTGGATTATTTTTGTGTATCGGTTTTTAAGATAATCTCAATGGCATTCCTCCCTGGTCTCAAACTACAAGCAGCTCTGCGGATACTGTTATATTTTGTTACCGTCATGCTATCTTCCGGTTGTGGACAACAACATGATAAAGTAGTTGAGGAGAGTGTTTTGACCCAGTCGGGTACGAGAACATCGGATTTGATTACTGGGGATACTCTGGTTCAACAAGCTTTATACGATAGCGCTTATATATTCTATAAAAGAGCTGCTGATGCATTTGAGAAACAGGGTAAGAAGAAAGATCTTATTGATGTGCTTTTGAAAATTGCAGATCTGCAAAGATTGAAAGGGGATTTGGACAATGCGATGGTCACCATTGGTAAAGCTGAAAAAATCTTAGATCCTTCGATAACCGGGGAACAAAAAATGTTTGCTGATGTATTGCACAAGAAAGGGTTGCTTCTGAATAATAAAGGACTCTTTGATAGTGCCATTTCAGTGCTTAATTCGAGCCTGGACTATAAGGTCAGACTATATGGCAAAAATGATACTTCACTTTCATTAAACTACAATCTGATAGGGATATCGTATTTTTATAAAGGCGAGTACGATAATGCGTTAATAAATTACACACGGGCCTATGAAATTGCGTTAAAGAGAAAGAATCCGGAGGATGCCGACCTAGCAATGTTTATGCTTAATATCGGGATAATAAATGCACAAAAAGGGGATTATGAAAAGGCAGAAGCTGCTTTTACCAAGGCACTTCAGATTAATGAGAAGTTGCTCAAGGCCGATGACCCGGAACTTTCGATGATCAACCTTAATGTGGGAAGACTCAAAGCCTTATTAAATAAAGATTCAGAAGCACTTGATTATTACAATACAGCAGAGGATATTCTACTCCAGAAATCAGAACCGGGTCACCCCTATTTTATCTACGTCTATTCCAATAAAGGGCAAGCCTATGTTCATCTGGCAGACTATGAGAAAGCCCTGATCTATTTTAACAAAGCCCTGGCTTTGGCTAATTCAACGCTTGAAAAGAATCACCCTCAGATATTGTCTCTCAACATGAACATAGGATATGTTTATGAGAAAAAAAAGGACTTTAACAATGCCCTTAAATACTATCTTGCCAGCATACCAGAAGAGGCGGAAAACCCATCACTCGTTAAGACAATGGGAAATCTGGCAAGCCTCTACAACTCAATGAATGAGAAAGAAAAGGCTGATGAATATTATCAAAATGCACTTAAATTAGCATTGAAATATCTGGGACCAGAGCATCCTGAAACAGGCCTACTATATACAAGGTATGGTTATTTCCTTCTATTTGATCCCATCAGGAATAATGAACTTGATTATTTTAATAATGCCTTGCTGATAAGCAAAAAACATTACGGAGACAAGAGCAGGGAAGTTTCAAATAACTACACGCATATTGGCAATTACTACTATATGCGGAATGAAACAATGAAATCCCTTGATTTCTATCAGAAAGCTATAGTTGCAAATGTTAAGGATTTTAATAAGAATGATATTTACTCGACACCTGGCATCAAGGATATTGAAGCTGATATGTATACGGTAAATGCCCTCAACGGCAAAGCTCAGGCACTGGCAGTGCTGGGAGGCATTAAAAATTTGACACATAGTCTTGAAACCTATAAGCTATCTGTTAAAGTTATTGATAAACTGCGATCAACATATCAGGATGAAGAGAGTAAACTAATGATCTCTGATCAGGCAAAATCAACTTTTCAAAAAACAGTGGGCATAGCTACACAGCTATATCAGGAGACTAATAACAAGAAATACTTTGCAGAAGCATTTGAATATTCTGATAAAAGTAAATCAGCAGTACTGATTAATTCCATGCATGATATTGAAGCACAACATTTTGGGAAGATACCTGATAATATCCTTGCATTGGAAAGAAAACTGAAACTCAACATCAGTACTTTCAGAAGTTTCATATACGAAGAAAAACAGAAGGCGACTCCAGATAATAAAATGATAAATAACTGGGAGTCAAGGGTATTTGAATTCACCGTTCGATATGATAGTCTGACAGATGTACTTGAAAAGAATTATCCTGATTACTACAAATTGAAATATACAGAGCCAACTGTAAGCATAAGTACTATTCAGAATGCTCTTGAGAAAGACAATGTGCTGATTGAATACATGATAAGCGATTCACTTCTCTATTTGTTTTCAATTAACAGAAATTCTTTTGAAGTTTTCACCCAGCCTATTGATTCATCCTTTTACAGGAACATTCAGAATATAGTATCAGCCACAAACAATAATTCAATGTTCAGCACTACTAAAGAGGATTATATAACTTATGTAACATCTGCATATCATCTTTATGAGAAGCTTATTGAACCGGTGAGAGATTCCTTTAATGAGAAAAAACTGATCATCATCACAGATGGGGAGCTTGGCTATATATCATTTGACATGTTGCTCACAAGTTTGCCTGATACCAATTCAATGGACTATCGCAAATTACCCTATCTGATTCGAGAAAAAGTTATAAGTTACAGTACTTCTGCTATTTTGCAGTATTCTGGTTTTCAGAAAAGGGAACGGAATGCATCTAAAAATTTCCTTGTTATGGCTCCCTCCTATGAGAATCTTACTGAATCAGGAAAAACCGCTTTTACGGATGAGAATGGTGAAAAAATATACCTGCTGCCAATACCCGGCGTTGAAAAAGAGATTGAGGGCATCAAGAACAGTATGTTTGCTAAGAAAATAAGGGGAAAGTCGGCTACTGAGGCCATGTTTAAAGAAGAGGTAGGCAAATACAATGTTCTGCACCTTGCCATGCATACCCTGGTGAATAACAGTCAGCCCATGCTGTCAAAACTGGTATTCTATCAAAACAAGGATACTCTCGAAGATGGCATGCTCAATACCTATGAATTGTTCAGTATGGACCTGAATGCAGGTCTGGCTGTGCTGAGTGCATGCAATACTGGTTCTGGAAAGTTGCTGAAAGGGGAAGGTATAATGAGCCTAGCCAGAGGATTTATATTTGCTGGGGTACCGGGTATTGTCATGACTATGTGGTCGGTGGATGATGAATCAAGTGCTGAGATTGTAAAGAAATTTTATGAATACTTGGAAGACGGCATGTCAAAAGATGAAGCTCTTAGACAGGCAAAACTTGATTTATTGGCCGAAGGCGATCCTTTAAGATCACATCCTTTCTATTGGGCTGCCTATGTAAATATTGGTGACAACAGTCCCATGAAATTCCGCAGTGATATACTCACCTATATTCTATATGGTTCCATAGGCATGTCATTACTTGCAGGAACCTTCATACTCTTAAGAAAGAATAAGAGGAATAAAACCGGAAAAACAAAGCCGTCTGCTTGATTTTTGATAAACTGCACCACGTATAATAACTATCATTAAATTAATCTGAAGCATAAATAAATGATTTATCCTGCAAACTTTGAAGTGAAGTCGGGTTTTGATTCAATTCGCAGCATGCTGCACCATATCTGCCTTGTAGAATATTCGCATGAGCTGGTTGATTCAATCACATTCACTACAGATTTCGATTTGTTGAATAAACTGCTTGTTCAGGCCATTGAGATGAAGCATGTACTGCAGTTTGTAGCTGGTTTCCCTCAACAGGACTATTATGATCTAACTTCTGAATTGATCAGAATTCGTGTTAAAGGAACGTTTATTGAAGCAGAGACATTAACCATACTGAAGTTATCGCTGGAAACTATAACTGCCATTATTTCCTTTATAGAAGAGCTGGACAAGAACAAATTCAGCGAACTGATAAAACTATTGCCGGGCTCTAAACCCGAAAAGATGATTATTGACAAAGTAAGGAGTATAACCGATGAAAAAGGTGATATCAGAGATAATGCAAGTGAAAAGTTATCGGTTATCCGTAAGGAAATAAAAAGTCGGGTATCATCTATTGACAGGCGGATTAACCATATACTGGAGCAAGCCAGAAAAGACAGTCTGATCAGTGACGATGCAGAACTAACTATAAGAAACGGAAGACTCGTAATACCTGTACCAGCTGGAAACAAGAGGAAACTTAAAGGATATGTACACGATACTTCATCAACGGGGCAAACAGTATTTCTGGAACCTGCCGAAGTATTTGAGATCAATAATGATATTCAGAATTTACGGGTTGAAGAGAAGCAGGAGATTATAAATATTCTTACTTCATTTACTGACTTCATCCGCATTTATGTAGAAGACCTACTCAGCTTCTACAGATTTCTGGGTGATATTGACTTCATTAGGGCAAAGGCAATACTGGCTATTGAAATAAAGGCCAACAAACCTGAATTGGTTAATTATCCAATGATTGAATGGAGGAATGCAATCCATCCAATATTAAATAAGTCACTGCTGAAACAAGGGAGAACAATCGTTTCTCAGGATATAGAGCTAAATAGTGAGAACAGAATCATGGTAATCAGCGGACCCAATGCCGGGGGCAAATCAGTTTGCCTGAAGACCGTTGCGATGCTCCAATATATGCTGCAGTGTGGTTTGTTGATTCCTGTTAGTGATGATTCAATATCTGGAATATTCTCGAAGATATTCCTTGAAATAGGTGATGAACAATCATTGGAGAATGATCTGAGCACCTACAGTTCGCACTTGTTACACATCAAGCATTTCCTTGAAAATGCAGATAACCGGACTCTCTTCTTAATTGATGAATTTGGTGCAGGAACCGAACCACAGCTAGGTGGTGCTATGGCTGAGGCAAGTTTGCAGAAATTGAATTCAATAAAAAGCTATGGGGTGGTCACAACTCACTACACCAATTTAAAGCTATTGGCAGGTAATGATGATGGTTTATTCAATGCTGCCATGCTTTATGATACAAGGGCTATGAAACCCCTGTTTAATCTCAGTATCGGCAAGCCAGGTAGTTCCTTTGCTTTTGAAATAGCCCAAAAAATAGGATTTCCTGAAGAAGTAGTAAACAATGCGGCATCTAAAGTAGGAAACAGTCAACTGGATTTCGAAAAACAACTGGCTCAGCTGGAGGTGGATAAAAAGCAAATCACTCAAAAAACTGCAGAACTTAAAGTAGCTGATGAAACACTCTCGGAATTGGTTATAAAATATCAAAAGTTACTCACTGAACTTGAATCAAAGAAAAATGCTGTGATCAAAGACGCAAGGCTTAGAGCGCAACAATTGGTGGATGATTCCAATAAACTTATTGAGAAAACAATCCGCGAGATTAAAGAGCAAAAAGCAGAAAAACAGGTAACGAAACAACTTCGTGAAACCTTGATTACTGACATGGATGTTCTTATGAAAAACAAATCAAAGGATAATGAAACCACATTATTGCCTGAAATAAATGAAGTTAAAGAAAACCGGATAACCGTAGCACGAGTTCCATATCAATTGAAGAAGGGTGCCCATGTTAAGATGCAGGATCAGGAGAGTATCGGGATCGTGGAAGATATAAAAGGCAACAGAGTTCTGGTGCGTTTCGGATCATTTAATGTAAGAACAAGCCTGGATAAATTAATCCTTGCATCACCGGCGGAGGTAAAACTCTTTGAAGGCAGCAAGCAATACAAATGGAAGAGCAGCAGTTCAGTCATTAATGATCTGAATGCCAAAATGGCTGATTTCAGGATGTCCATTGATCTCAGGGGTAAAAGACCTGAGGAAGCTAAAGAGGCTCTCGCACAATATATTGATCAGGCCGTACTCCTAAGAATAAATGAAGTCCGTATACTGCACGGGAAAGGAAACGGAGTACTCAGAACCTTGGTACACGAGTATCTACATGAAAATCCGGATGTGATCAGGCTGGAAGATGAAAAGCTGGAGCGCGGGGGGCATGGAATAACAGTTGTGTATCTTCAGTAAACTATATGGTCAATTTCTTGTTTAAGGAGCTAAAAATCTAGAATAATGAATAACCTGATGAATAATTTAAATTCAAAGAATACTATTAAGAATCTTATCGGAATGCTTGTTGGAGCAGTTGGCGGATACCTATATTACCATTTTGTTGGATGTAATAGTGGTGGATGTGCAATTACCTCCAATCCTTATATGACCGTATTGTGGGGTGCCATACTTGGCTATCTTCTGTTTGATCTTTTTAAAATCAAGCCTTCTTCTTTGCCACAAGATCATACGAATGATTGATCCATTCTATCAGCAGTTTATCTGAAATAGTACCATCAATCTCTACACTGTTCCAGTATTTCTTGTTCATGTGATATCCTGGCTTGACACAACTGTAATGCTCACGCAGCTCAATTGCAAGCTCCGGATCGCATTTTACATTCATTGTCAGCTGTCCTTCAAGATCCGTTAACAAGAACATCTTTCCCTTGACTTTAAAAACCAGTGTAGTAGCATCAAAGGGGAAGCTTTCAGTAACATCCTGAAGACTCAGGCAATAGTCGCGTAAACTCTCAATATCCATGGTTTTTATTTTTTAAAACAAAAATAAGCTAATTGGAACTTAAGATTACCTTAAAATTTAAGTCCATCTGAACTTTAATCTACAACCCTTTGATAATATAATCAATGGATTAGGCCACTAACCGGAGTACCTTAAAAGAACAATAACACCAAAAGCGCTTTTAGTTTTTGATTTTAGTAGTACCTTTGTTTGCTTTTGCAGAAAATGCAGTAACAAGGGAAAGAGAGTATAATCTAAAACTTCACAAATGTCATTAACAAAAAAAACAACTGACCTCAAAAAGAGGATGCGTGACGCATTGATGGGAGGCGGTCAAGTAGCTATTGAGAAGCAGAAGGCGACGGGTAAGATGACTGCCCGCGAAAGAATCATTGCTTTACTTGATCCTAAGTCTTTTCATGAGTATGATTTGTTTGTTGAGCATGCCGGTAAAGACTTCAATATGGGTGATAAATATCTCCCTGGTGATGGAGTTATTACTGGTACAGGTACTTTGAATGGATATCCTGTTTGTATTTATGCGCAGGATTTTACAGTTGCCGGTGGTTCATTAGGTTGGATGCATGCCAAGAAGATCACCAAGATCATGGACCATGCTATGAAACTGAAGGTTCCTATTATTGGGATCAATGATTCAGGAGGAGCACGTATTCAGGAAGGTGTTAACTCACTTGCCGGATATGGTGAAATATTCTACCGCAATACACAAGCATCAGGAGTAATTCCACAGATAAGTGTAATTCTCGGCCCATGTGCAGGTGGTGCAGTATACTCTCCTGCACTGACAGATTTCGTTTTTGTTGTTGATAAAATATCGAAGATGTTTATCACCGGACCGGAAGTTATTAAAACCGTTTTGGGTGAAGAAATCTCGATGGAAGAACTTGGTGGTGCCCGTGTACAGGCAGAAATTACCGGCAATGCACATTTTTTTGCCGAAAGTGAACAGGAATGTTTTGAACAGATAAAAACACTTTGCAGCTTTATCCCTTGGAACAATATCAAAAAAGCAGAAGCATTTCCTAAAAAACCACCTAGAACAAGAAGCTATAATATTGACAATATATTCCCTACAAATCCCAGGCAACCTTATGATGTAAAGGATGTTATAAGAGCCATGGTAGATGATTCTGAATTCTTTGAAGTTCAGAGTATGTTTGCCGCTAATATCGTAATAGGATTTGCAAGGTTAAATGGACATACCGTTGGTTTTGTCGCAAATCAACCCCTGGTACTTGCAGGTGTACTAGATGTGGATTCCTCTGACAAAGCCGCCCGCTTTATAAGATACTGTGATGCTTTCAATATTCCTTTAGTTACACTGGTTGACCTTCCAGGTTATCTGCCCGGTGTTGATCAGGAGCACGCAGGTGTTATCAGGCATGGCGCCAAAGTACTTTATGCTTACTCTGAAGCAACAGTACCAAAGATGACTGTTATTCTGCGTAAGGCTTATGGTGGAGGGTACATCGCAATGTGTTCAAGTCACTTGAAAGCTGATTTCGTTTTCGCATGGCCAACTGCAGAAATTGCTGTTATGGGTCCCGAAGGCGCTGCAAACATTATCTTCAGAAATGAAATAAAGAATGCAGAAAATCCTGAAGAAATGCGCAAGCAGAAAATTAAAGAGTATAAGGAGAAATTCGCCAATCCTTATGTTGCTGCGGCTTACGGTTATGTTGATGCAGTAATAGAACCTACTGAGACAAGAAACATGCTGATACATGCTCTTGAAATTTCATCAGAAAAAGTTGAAGTAAGGCCGAATAAAAAGCATGGAATTCCCCCATTTTAATTTTATTATTTATGGAAGAAAATAACGACTCTCAGGAAATTAAAAGCATTATCATTGATAATGTGAAATACAAAACCAGGCTAACTAAAAAGTATCTGGCCAGAAAATCATATAGTCCTGCTGAATTAGGGAATATTTATTCTTTCATTCCGGGCACGATACTTAAGATTGCCGTTAAGGAAGGTCAAAAAGTAAAGAAAGGGACTCACCTGCTTGAACTGGAAGCGATGAAAATGGCTAATAATCTTGTATCATCAATGGATGGGACAGTTAAAAAGATCTATGTTAAAGAAGGTGAGATGGTTCCAAAAAACACTCTACTTTTAGAAATCAGGTAATAGCCGGATATTTTACACCTTATTACTTGTTTAAATTGATTTACAGGTTCTGGTTTGACTAGGACCTGTTCTTTTTATAAGGTCCCACCAACCCATAGCTTATTCATCTCTTCAATGGATTCGAGGATTTTATCACATCCGGTTCCGCTTATAGAGGATGTTATGAATACGGGTGGCAGCTCTTCCCAATATTGGAGCAGGCTGTTTTTTACAGCTGCTATGTTACTGGCTAACTGATTGGTAGATAATTTGTCGGTTTTAGTAAAAACAATAGAAAAAGGCAGCATGTTCTCTCCGAACCAATTGATCATTTTCCTATCAGATTCTTTGAATTCAATCCTGCTATCTATAAGTATGAAGGTAACTAAAAGATTCTTCCTCTTCTTCAAGTAATTCTGAATCATATCCTCCCATTTCTCGCGTTCAGATTTTGAAATCTTGGCATAACCATAACCGGGCAAATCCACCAGTGACCATTCGTCATTTACCATAAAATGGTTGATCAACCTTGTTTTACCGGGAGTTGAAGAAACACGGGCAAGATTCTTCCTATTGAGCAATTGATTGATCAACGATGATTTGCCAACATTTGATCGCCCAATAAAGGCATATTCCGGCTTATCGATTTTAGGACATTTCCTATAATCCGGACTACTTGCTATAAACTCAGCATTATGAATGATCATTTCTACTATTGAGGAACCGTTATATGACGTTCAATTTTCATTCCATAGATATCAGCAATGGTAATTAAAATACCTGACTCCTCAACTTCACCAAAGTCAGAATTTATACAAGTTCCGAAGAATTTCATGGTTGATGACAAGTTCATATAGGCGTTTACCAATGGTGGAATTGACTCTCCCAATGCTCTGACTTTCTGGATCAACAGTTTATAATCCTTCTCATAAACATCATTACTGAATGCTGCTTCCAGATCTTTAACATCAGTTGAAAGTTCAAGTGAAGAGTATGGATATACCAGTTGATCAGTATCACCAAAATACTTTTGCATAAAGAATAATATCAAATCTCTGGCTTCAGTATTATAAGATGGATACATGGTAATTTTACCAAAGTAATATCTGGCATCAGGATTCTGAAGTATGATAGCACCCAAGCCATCCCAAATATTATCAAGAGAATACATACCCTTCCTGATATTATTTGTAGGTTGATAATTGGGTTGAACGAATGATCGGCCTAATTCAATAGTGTATGGTAGATAATCATTTTTGAATTTTTCGCTATACCTGAATAGTTTGGAAGTTGGTGTATGCAACTCATTATCAAGTCCGGGTTTAAGATCTTTACAATGTAAGTATCTGTAGCCTCCAACTATTTCCTTATCCACAGGATTCCAAACGATCAACTGCTTAAACGGATTTTCTTCTGTATCATAAATGTCAAGATCATAACTCATACCGGTTCCTCCACCAGCATCTCTGAAAGTAATTTCACGTAACCTACCAATTTCAAGTGTGACATTTGGAGAGTTGTGATAATCTAAAACATATATTAAGTTATTTCCCGCATTCGTTTTTCGGATCAGTTTATCAGGAGTGAGTTCTTTCTCTAAGATTTCCCGGGGAACAGCTGGGATAATATTTTCCATATTAATAAATCATTGGTGAAAATTCAGCATTAGCATCCTTTTCAAGTTTATATACATGCTTCCGCAATTCTGATGCCCAGGTCTTATCCTTATTCCGCTTATCAAAATAATCGATAGAAATTGGTTTCCCAAAAGTAATGACAATGTCTTTATTATTTTGCTTAAACATTTCATCAACAAGATAAAGCATCTCAATGTTAGCTTTAAGACCTATTTTTTTTCTAATTCTGGCAAGATTGTAAAAGAACGAAGAATTTCGTCCACTAATGTGTACAGGCAAAATATCCCTTCCATACTTTCTTGCCATTGATAAAAATGTTTTTTTCCATTCGAGATCAAGTATCATCTTCCCAGATTTTCTCGAGCATAATCCTGCAGGAAAAAATAATACAACTTTATCTGATGCGAATGTACTGTTAATCGATTCAATATTCTCAGAATTTGAGCCATGTTTATTAACCGGAATAAACACTGACCTAAGATTATCAATGTACATCAAAAAATCATTGGCAGTCATTGATATATAAGGATTTATCCTTCCTGCCACAAGCATCAATGCCATACCATCCAAACCACCCAATGGATGATTTGAGACTACAACATATGGTTTATTCTTTAAGAAGTGTTCTTCACCAATAACACTGATTCTTACATTAAACTCAGTAAGTACGGCATCAAGAAACTCAATCCCCTGTTTTGCACGATTTCGGTAAATGATGCCATTTAATTGATCCTGGTGCAGAATTCTTTTAAAATAATTTATCACAAACGCAGGCAGAATCTTCAATAACCTGGGATTCTTACCTGAAATCACTTTTTCAACATCAATGAATTTAGGCTCAATAGTATCTGGATGCATTTTATAGTTCTCTTTTGAATTAAGAGGATTAATATTTCACAAAAATAATGAATTCAGAGGTTAAAGTAACACTTAAATTCTTGTCGTTTTTCTATAACACATGTTGAAAATTGATTGCACAATGCTATTGCATTGATATTCTACCATTTACATCATTAGTATTTGATTAAAATGAGGTCAGATAATAAAAGTTATTAACAAAAGTGGTAGAATGTGGGAAAAAGTGGTTTTTTGCACTATATTTACCCCATAAAAAGACCAGTTACAAGATGTTGGAAATGATTGGAGTACATGAGTGTAAAGTTGACAATAAAGGCAGAATAATGCTACCAGCTGCCTTGAAAAGTCAATTAGAAGCTTATTTACCTAATGGCTTTATCATAAAACGAAGCATTTTTCAGCAGTGTCTGGAAATTTACCCAAGAGTCGAATGGGATGAAGCCATCAAGGGAATAAATAAACTCAATAGATTCTCCCAAAAGAATACCGATTTTATTAGAGTGTTCATGGCTGGTGTCAAAGAGGTTGAATTAGATGGCACCGGCAGAATATTAATTCCCCGTGATCTGGCAGTTTTTGCCAGTATAACAAAAGATATAGTTCTTGCCTCTGCATTGAATATAATTGAAGTCTGGGATAAAGACAGATATGAAGCCAAGATTGCAGAAGGACAGATTAATTTCTCTGAATTAGCTGAAGATGTAATGGGCCAAATGAGTTAACAATATGTATCACAAACCAGTATTGTTACAGGAGACTATTGACTTGATGGATATAAAGCCGGACGGGGTATATGTCGATGTTACTTTTGGCGGTGGAGGTCACTCGAAAGCGATACTTGAGAAGTTAACCACTGGTAGACTCATCGGATTTGATCAGGATAAGGATGCTCTTAAAAACGACCTTAACGATCCCCGCTTTCAATTAATAAACCAGAACTTCAAGTATCTTACAAATTTCCTGAGATTCTATAAGGCAATGCCTGTTGATGGGATATTGGCTGATCTTGGAATTTCGTCTCACCAAATTGATGATCCGACAAGAGGATTCTCCACAAGATTCGAGAGTGAGCTTGACCTAAGAATGGACCAAAGTGCAGGGTTAAGCGCAAAACACATTATCAACACTTTTAATACTGAAGATCTCAAGAAAGTATTTAAACTCTATGGTGAATTCCCAAATGCTTATCATATAGCTCAGCGCCTGGTAAATTCACGTATGGAAAAAGAGATATCCTCTACTTCAGAATTAAAAGAGATTCTTAAACCATTTGCTGAAAAAGGGCGTGAAAATAAATTCTATGCACGGATATTCCAAGCCCTGAGAATTGAGGTTAATAATGAGATTGAGACATTACGAGAGTTCCTGAGTCAGACAATCAATCTAATTCGTCCCGGAGGTAGACTGGTAGTTATTTCATATCACTCACTGGAAGACAGATTGGTAAAGAATTTTATGAGATCGGGCAATTTTGAAGGAAAGATAGAAAAGGATTTCTACGGTAATATAATTTCACCTTACAAGCCGGTGACAAGAAAACCGATAATTCCTGATGAATCAGAACTTGAAGGTAATCCCAGATCAAGAAGCGCTAAACTTCGGGCAGCAGAAAGGACGGAGCATGAGTGAGAATAAAAATACGATAAAGAAACCTGAGGTTATAAAACCTGAGGTAAAAAAAGCTCCAAAGAAGCGATTCAAGAACATGCACCTATTCAATCATAACGTGTCGTTCAGCAAATCAGCCGCATCTATTTTGGATGGAAGTTTTCTAACACGCGAAAACCTGTTAAGACAGTTGCCCTTCATAATCTTTATCACTTTTTTAGCCATTATCTATATTGCCAATTCATACAATGCTGAAAAAACAATTATTGAGATCAACAGAACCAAAAAACAGCTGGAAGAATTGAGATATGAATATATCACTACCAAATCGAACCTGATGTTTCAAAGTAAGCAGTCTGAAGTTGCTTACAGACTTTCTACGTCACAAGTAAAAGAATCAACTGTACCGCCTGTAAAACTTATAAGTAAGGTAGAAGAGAAATGAGCAGCGAAAAGAACGACATATTAAGGAATGTCTATATAGTCTACTTTGTTGTGGTTCTGATTGGCTGTGCAATTATCGGCAAGTCTGTCTATATCCAAATGTTTGAAGGTGAAATGTGGCGTGAGAAGGGCAAGATAATGAATCTGAAGGTCGAAAAGATTGAAGCAGTCAGAGGAAATATAATGGCAGTAGATGGCAGTTTGCTTGCTGCCAGTGTCCCTCTGTTCAACTTGCGGATGGATGGTGGAAACACTCATTATAATGATGAATATTTTTATGATAATGTTGATTCCCTTGCATTGTGTTTATCAAATCTATTCAAGGACAAGCCAAAGAGTAAATACAAACAAATTCTCGTAAACGCCAGGAAATCAAATAACAGGTATCTGCTTCTAAAGAGAGATATAACTTTCGACCAACTGAAGAAAGTTCGCCGATTTCCAATATTCCGTGATGGAAAGTATAAAGGAGGGATAATTGCGGAACAAAAAAGCAAACGGGTACTTCCCTATCAGTGGTTAGCCTTTAGGACCATTGGATGGGATAAAGAAGGTACTGAAAATGATATTGGACTCGAAGGAGCTTATAGCGAAATTCTCAAAGGAGAAAGTGGCAGTAGGCTAATGCAGAGGATTGGAAGTGGGGCCTGGCGTCCTACAAATGAAGAAAATGAGATTGAGCCCCAGGATGGTCATGATATTATCACATCTATTGATATTAACATCCAGGATGTCGCAGAGGATGCACTAATGCGTCAGTTAATAGCAAATGAAGCAGATCATGGTTGTGCGGTTCTGATGGAAGTAAACACAGGTTTTATAGTTGCCATTGCAAACCTTGGAAAGAATGACAAAGGTGTTTATGAAGAGAAATTTAATTACGCAATAGGTGAAAGCACTGAACCAGGTTCTACATTCAAAACTGCCTCGGTTCTTGCTGCCCTGGATGAAGGATTAATTGATTTGGAAGATATCGTTGATACTGAAGATGGTACAACCCGCTTTGCTAACCGTACAATGCGTGATTCACACAAGGGAGGATATGGAAAAATCAGCATAGGTAGAGCATATGAATTATCATCAAATGTCGGTATTTCAAAAGCCATTGTTAAGGCTTTCAAGACGGAACCCCAGCGCTTGATAGATAAATTTTATTATATGAGGCTTGATCAACCACTTGGTCTGGACATACCGGGTGAAGGCAAACCAAATATTAAAGATACTGATCATAAATATTGGTCGAAGGTTTCTCTTCCATGGATGTCAATCGGTTATGAGATTGCACTTACTCCATTACAGACTCTCGCTTTTTACAATGCAATTGCCAATAACGGACAGTTAGTTAAACCACAATTCATAAAAGAAATTAGAACAGCAGGCCTCGCTACTCAGACGTTTGGACCTGTTATTTTGAAAGAAAAAATAATCAAAAATCAAAGTTCCATTGACCAATTAAAGAAACTTCTGGAGAATGTAGTCGAAAAAGGCACTGCTACAAATCTTAGGAACCCGGTCTATAAAATTGCCGGCAAAACCGGTACAGCTCAAATTGCACAAAACAATAAGGGTTATAATAAGTCTAATTACAAGGCGTCATTCTGCGGATATTTCCCTGCTGATAATCCCAAATATTCCTGTATTGTAGTAATAAATAATCCAACTAAGGGAGTATACTACGGTGGTTCAATTGCAGGCCCTGTATTTAAAGAGATAGCCGATAAGGTATATGCAACCAGATTATCACCTGATCAAATCAAAACAGATAGCATCCCTACATATAATATTAAACAGGCCACAGGATCTTACAATGACATTGCTTATTTATTGAAGTATTCGAGTCTTAAGTTGGAGCAAATGAAAGATTCAGATTACATCAGAATTGAAACAGTGGATTCAAACACCGTTGTTAAGCCATTAGTCATGCAGGATGAAAGAATGCCTGAAGTCATTGGTATGGGGGCAAGGGATGCTATCTTTTTACTTGAATCAGCAGGAGTAAATGTTAAAATAATAGGTAAAGGGAAAGTAAAAAGACAATCCATTATTCCAGGTATGGCAATAAAAAAAGGAGTCAGTTGCATAATTGAATTAGGATAGGAAGAATGAAACAACTCAAGGACATATTATACAAATGCAGTCTTTTGCGTGTAATAGGCAATAATGATATTCCTATTGACATGATTTCTTTCGATTCCCGGGATATCACAAAGAATTCAGTATTTGTTGCCATTAAAGGAACCAATACTGATGGACATAAATATATCGATCAGGTAGTTAATCATGGTATAGCAGCAGTAATATGTGAAAAACTTCCTGAATCCATTGATAATAAAGTATGCTATGTGCTGGTAAAAGATTCAAGTGAAACTCTTGGATACATGGCTTGTAACTATTATGATAATCCCTCAGATAAAATTAACCTCATCGGGATCACAGGGACTAATGGCAAAACTACTACTGTTACCCTGCTTTTTGAACTCTTCAGGTCTATTGGATATAAAACAGGGCTCATTTCCACCGTTAAGAATTGCATTGATGCAAAGGAGTATACTTCAACACATACAACCCCCCAACCTTTACAACTGAATGCACTCTTAGACGAAATGGTCAATGCCGGATGTGAGTTTTGTTTTATGGAAGTCAGTTCACATGCTATTGTGCAGAACAGGATTACCGGACTAACCTTTAAAGGAGGCATCTTCAGTAATTTAACCCATGATCATCTCGACTTTCATAAAACATTCGATGCTTATCTGGAAGCCAAGAAACGATTCTTCGACAGATTGTCATCAGATGCTTTTGCCTTGGTCAATATTGACGATAAGAATGGTAAAGTCATGGTACAGAATACAAAAGCTACTGTTCACACCATGGCAATTAAGAAGCCGGCAGACTTCCATTGCAAAATACTTGAAAACCAGTTTGACGGATTACTACTTAATGTTAATGGAAAAGAAGTTTGGAGTCATCTGGTAGGGAACTTCAATGCTTATAATATCTTGGCCATATACTCCACCGCTTTACTATTAGGAATAGAAGAACAGGAAGCATTAGTGGCAATAAGCAAGTTACATCCTGTTGGTGGGCGTTTTGAGTATTTCAAATCACCTGAAGGTATCATAGGGATAGTTGATTATGCACACACTCCCGATGCATTAAAAAATGTAATCGAGACTATTAATGCAATCCGGTCAGGTTCAGGCAAATTAATTACAGTTGTTGGTGCCGGCGGAGACAGAGACAAGACAAAAAGGCCAATCATGGCAAAGATAGCCTCAGAGGGAAGCAACATGGTGGTACTCACTTCTGATAATCCAAGAAGTGAAGATCCTGATAAGATTCTTGAGGAAATGGCTGAAGGTATCTCAATAGACAAAAAGAGGTCGTGTATCACTATTTCCGATCGCAGACAGGCTATTAAAACGGCCTATAACTTGGCCAATGTTGATGATGTAATTCTGATTGCAGGCAAAGGTCATGAAACCTACCAAGAGATTAAAGGAGTACGTTCCCATTTTGATGACAGAGAAGTATTAAAAGAATTATTCGTAAACGATAACAGACAAAAATAAAAAACCATGCTGTATTATCTTTTTACTTTTCTTGACAAAGCATACGACATACCAGGCGCGGGAGTGTTTCAGTACATTTCATTCCGGGCGGCTCTGGCAGTTATCACCTCCTTGACTATCTCCTTACTCTTTGGAAAATCGTTGATAAATCTTCTTAAGAAAAAGCAAGTAGGTGAAACTGTACGTGATCTTGGCTTGAGCGGTCAAAAAGAAAAACAAGGCACACCAACCATGGGTGGTTTGATCATACTTGGAGCGATCATTATTCCCACTCTACTTTTTGCAAAACTCAACAATGTCTATATAATACTAATTCTGTTCACAACTATATGGTTGGGTTTTATTGGCTTTCTTGACGATTATATTAAAGTCTTCCGTAATGATAAAAAAGGGTTGGCTGCACGATTTAAGATCTTTGGCCAGATATTTATTGGACTGGTAGTCGCATTAACACTATATTTCAATAATGATGTAGTAATCAGGGAAAAGATCAGGCAAACCAGCTCCAGGTCATCAGTACAGATGAGCGAATTTGAACGCATACCTGATCATGTCAATAGGTTCTCCAATGAAGCTGTAAAGTCTACAAAAACAACGATACCATTCATTAAGAACAATGAATTCGACTATGCTGTTCTATTGAAACCGCTTGGTGAAAAAGCCAGAAAATATGCTTACCTGGTATTTATACCAATAATCATTTTCATCATTACAGCCATCTCTAACGGCGCCAATCTGACCGATGGCATTGATGGGCTGGCAACAGGCACATCAGCAATTATAGGTGCTACGCTAGGAGTACTGGCATGGGTTTCAGGCAACATTGTATTTGCCGACTACCTCAATATTATGTATCTGCCAAATACAGGTGAGCTTACCATATTTGTAAGTGCATTTGTGGGTGCTTGTACAGGTTTCCTCTGGTATAATACCTACCCTGCACAAGTATTCATGGGTGATACCGGATCTCTTGCCATAGGCGGAATCATTGCTGTTCTTGCAATAATGATAAGAAAGGAATTTTTACTCCCCATACTTTGTGGAATATTCATTGCAGAAAACCTTTCCGTGGTAATCCAGGTAGCCTATTTTAAGTTTACCAAACGTAAATATGGACAAGGACAAAGAATCTTTCTGATGTCCCCGCTTCATCATCATTTTCAGAAATTGGGATACCCTGAACCTAAAATTGTCCAAAGGTTTTTTATTGTGGGGATCATGCTGGCAATTTTTACAATAATTACATTGAAGATCAGATAACAAGGAACATAAAAAGATAACTCATGACACTAGAAGAATTAGCTCAAACGGGTACTCAAAACACACATAATACCATGGCTGCCGGTATTGGCGCCAAATTGGTAAGTCTTAGGAAGGAATCTATCAGAGAGTGCCTGTCAGATTTTCAAAATATTGAACACAGGCTTGAATTTGTAGCTAATATTCACGGTGTTGAATTTATTAACGATTCCAAAGCCACCAATATAAATTCAGCCTGGTATGCACTGGAAAGCACTAATAAGCCTGTTATATGGATTGCCGGCGGAATAGACAAAGGCAATGACTATACAAAAATTGATCAGTTGGTAAAAGAGAAAGTAAAAGTGATTATTTGTATTGGAATAGATAATACCAAAATTATTGAAGCATTTAAAGATGCAATTTCTGAGATCTACGAGTCGTCTTCTGTGGAGGAGGCAGTAAAGGCAGCCTATTCAATGGCTATTAAAGGTGATCAGGTACTTTTGTCACCGGCATGTGCAAGTTTTGATCTTTTTGATAATTATGAAGACAGAGGTAATAAATTTAAAAAAGCAGTACTAGATTTATAATAACGGGCAAATGGGTTCAATTCTAAAAAATGTAAAAGGCGATAAAGTAATCTGGGTGGTGGTGGCTTTGCTATCCATTTTCTCAATACTTGCCGTATACAGCTCAACAGGGACACTGGCATACAGGTACCAGTCGGGTAATACGGAATATTACCTTATCAAGCATTTTGGAATATTGGTATTGGGATTATTCCTCATGTATCTGGCTCATCTGATCCCTTATAAATATTACGCCCGGATATCCCAATTAGCTATCTACATAAGTGTACCGCTCCTCCTTTTTACCTACATGTTTGGAACTAATTTGAATGAAGCCAGTAGATGGTATACACTTCCACTGATAAATATCACCTTTCAGCCATCTGACCTTGCCAAGTTAGCCCTCATAATTTATGTTGCCCGACTACTTTCCAAGAAACAGGAAGATATCCAGGATTTCAAAAAAGGATTTCTTGCCATAATGATACCTGTATTGGTGATCACACTTTTAATATTACCCTCAAACTTTTCCACTGCAGCAATGATCTTCAGTACTTGTCTGGTGTTGATGTTTGTTGGCAGAGTCAGATTTAAATATATCATGCTTCTGGTTCTGGTTGGAATTGTCAGTTTTGCATTGTTGATTGTTATAGCAACCAATTCTCCAAAACTTGGTGGGCGATTTGGCACCTGGCAAGCAAGGATTGAGAGTTTTAAAAGTGGTGACAGTGAAGCAAATTATCAGGTGGAGCAAGCTAAAATAGCTATTGCAAGTGGTGGAATATTCGGTAAAATGCCAGGGAACTCTGTTCAGAAAAATTTCTTGCCTCACCCCTATTCCGACTTTATTTTCGCAATTATCATTGAAGAATTTGGACTTGTTGGTGGCACATTAGTTGTTTTGCTGTACCTGATATTGCTATTCCGAGCGGTAAAAATTGTAATAAAAAGTCCGCGAAACTTCGCTGCTTTCCTCACTTTTGGTGTCGCTTTCAGCCTCGTTTTCCAAGCTATGACCAATATGATGGTGGCAGTAAATCTGTTACCTGTTACCGGACAGACTTTGCCACTTATCAGTATGGGAGGTACATCTATCTGGTTTACAAGTATTGCCATTGGAATTATTTTAAGTGTTAGTCGTGAAATTGAAGCATCAAAGGATGAGATACAGGATGAATTAAAAACACAAGCTGATGTCGTTGCCTAACATGAAAGTCATTATTAGTGGTGGAGGAACAGGGGGGCATATATTCCCTGCAATTGCCATTGCCGATGCCCTTAAAGAACTGGTACCGGGCATTGATATCCTCTTTGTTGGTGCCATTGGCAGAATGGAGATGGAAAAAGTACCAGCTGCCGGATATCCCATTAAAGGGTTGTGGATAAGTGGGCTGCAAAGAAGTCTGTCACTTAAGAATCTAATGTTCCCTATAAAGCTGATCCACAGCACTATTACTGCAAGAAAAATAATAAAGCAATTTAAGCCGAATGTAGTTGTCGGTGTAGGTGGCTATGCTAGCGGGCCTACACTTAGGGCAGCTGCAGGTATGGGAATCCCCACTGTTCTGCAGGAGCAAAATTCATATCCCGGTATAACAAATAAACTATTGGCCTCAAAAGCTGATTTTATTTGCGTTGCTTATCCAGGCATGGAAAAGTTCTTCCCTAAGGAAAAGCTAATCCTAACAGGGAATCCGGTAAGAAAAGAAATCGCATCATTTACTCATTCAAAAGAAGAGGCTGTCCGGCACTTTAATCTTGACCCTAATAAGCCTATTGTTTTATCCGTTGGAGGAAGTCTTGGTGCGCTCACTTTGAATAAAAGTATCGCTGCAGGAATTGAGGACTTTGAGAAAGCCGGCATCCAGGTTATCTGGCAAACAGGTAAATCCTATGCAGAAACAGCTATAGAGGCAGTTAAACAACAGGATACAAAAGGAATAATCCCCATGCCTTTTATCAATAAAATGGAATTGGCCTACACTGCATCAGATGTAGTAATATCTCGTGCCGGTGCCATCGCCATTTCTGAACTCTGTGTAAGGAAAATGCCTTGTATTCTTGTACCATCTCCAAATGTTGCTGAAGATCATCAAACACACAATGCAATGTCGCTTGTTTCTTCAGAGGCTGCCATAATGGTAACGGATGCTTCGGCAAGTTCAAATCTTGTTGAAACAGCCATACGCCTGTCAACTGACAAGACATTACAAGCCAAACTATCAGCAAACATAACCAAACTAGGCTTCTCCAATGCGGCAAATGAGATTGCTCAAATAGTGATAAATTGTGCCAATACTAAAAATATCTTAAAGCCATGAATCTGGGAACACTACATAAAGTATATTTTCTAGGTATAGGAGGCATTGGCATGAGTGCTCTGGCGCGGTATCTGAATTCTGCTGGTGTTCAGATAAATGGGTATGATAAAACTCCAACTTCCCTGACAACGGAGCTTGAGGAAGAGGGGATTTCCATTCACTTTGATGATCTGCCACAATTCATTACTTCAGATATTGACCTTGTCGTATATACACCAGCCATTCCAATAAATCTCGAAGAGTTTAATAAAGTAAGGGAATTGAATTTGCCCTTAATGAAACGTTCAGAATTGCTTGAATTAATTACTGCGAAGCATGAAACGCTGGCAGTTGCAGGAACACATGGCAAAACGACTGTTTCAACCATGCTGGCACACATCTTATATTCCTCACCGGTAGGGTGTACAGCATTTCTGGGCGGTATTGCAAAGAATTATAACAGCAATCTGTTGTTGAATCATGAAAGCCAGTGTATGGTTGCCGAGGCCGATGAATTTGACCGTTCCTTTCTTAGACTCCATCCCAAGCTGGCAATTATTACTTCATCCGATGCTGATCACTTGGATATATACCAAAATCACGAAAATCTACTGACTTCTTTTGCTGAGTTTGCTGCCAATATTGATGATGACGGCTATTTGCTTATAAAGTCCGGTGTATTGTTACCATTAACCGGGAATAAAAAAATCAGGAAATTTACTTACTCATTAAATCAGGGATCTGACTTCCATGTAAAGGATATGATCCTCAGGGATGGGAAATACCAATTTAATTTACAGACACCTGATTCAATAGTTGAAGGGTTCAATCCTGTCCTTCCCGGACTATTTAATGTAGAGAATGCCGTTGCTGCAGCCTCTGCCGCTTACCTCTATGGAATTGATCAAAAGGTAATTGTTGATGCAGTAAATAGCTTCAAGGGAGTGAAGAGACGTTTCGATCATAGAATTGAAAGGAATGATTTCCTTTATATTGATGATTATGCGCATCATCCGGAAGAATTGAGAGCCTGTATTTCATCTGTTAGAAAACTATATCCTGAAAGAAAAATCACAGGAATCTTTCAACCACACCTTTACACACGAACAAGAGACTTCGCTCAGGATTTTGCCGTAAGCCTGTCATTACTCGACAGTTTGATATTACTTGATATCTATCCTGCAAGAGAAAAACCAATAGAAGGTGTAACATCACAAATGCTATTGGACCTAACACCTATAAAGAAGAAATTATTATTGTCAAAAGAAGAAACATTAACCTATCTGAAAGAACATAAGCCTGATATATTACTGACTTTGGGGGCAGGTGACATTGATAACCTCGTACCTAAGATTGAAGAAATTTTCAATTAAAGCATTAAAATAGAGCTAAAACAAATCTGATAAGAAACTGAAATGAAGAGGATTGTAAATATCATAATTATCATATTGCTGGCTTCAGGAGTCATTTTTCTGTTTGTGTTTGCCAACCAAAAACAGAATGAGATTCACTGTAAGGAATTTGTGATAAACATTGATTACAACAATGCACCTCAACTAATTACAAAATCAACAATCAAAAGGCAAATAACTGACGCAGGGATTCGGGTAAAAGGAGAACACATTGCAACAATAAAAGCCAAGAAACTACAAAAGATTCTTTCAAATAACCCATACATAAAAAGAGCAACAATTTCTGTTGGAGTAAATGGAATTGTCACTGCAAATATTTTACAACGAAAACCACTTGTTAGGGTAATAGATCAAGAATCAAATCAGTGTCTCATTGATCATGATGGTTACAGGATGCCTGTGAATCCTGATTTTCCTGTCAGGCTGGTACTGGCAAGCGGAAATGTCAGGAACCTGAAGCAAAACGTTCTTGATACTGTTAGGAATGAATCGGGACGTGGTTACACTGTAATAAAAACATTACCGTCTGATCTAAACAAGATTCATAAGATTGCGCTTAAGCTTGAAAAAGACACACTAACATCAGCCCTGATAGAACAGATATATTTCAATGATAAGAGGGAAATAGAGCTAGTTCCAAAAATGGGCGATCAATCAATCATTTTGGGAGACACAGTTTCACTCGATGAAAAATTGAAGAACCTGCATGTATTTTATTCAAAAGGAATGAAGAATTTTGCATGGAATAATTACAAGGTAATAAACCTAAAATATAAGAATCAAGTTGTTTGCTCTAAATAAATAAGTATATGGAATCTTCTGAAATAATTGTCGGACTAGACATTGGCACTACAAAAATAGCCACCATTGTAGGACAGAGAAATGAACATGGTAAAATTGAAATTTTAGGCTTTGGCCGCACTGACTCAATAGGTGTTAAAAGAGGTGTAGTTGCAAATATTGAAGATACCGTTCAAAGTATTATTGGTGCTGTAAAAGAAGCAGAGGCCCGCTCTAATTCCAATATAGTAACGGTTAATGTTGGAATCGCAGGCCAGCACATAAAGAGTATACAGTATCGTGGTTCGATCATCCGGCCTAATAGTGAGATTGAGATCAGCCAGGAAGATATTGACGGACTCACTGAGAGCATGTATAAGCTGGCAATGAATCCGGGAGAAGAAATCGTTGAAGCCATCCCACAGGAATATACCGTAGATGGTGAACCGGGGATCAAGCAACCAAAGGGAATGCTGGGTCATACCCTTGAAGCAAATTTCCATATCATAACAGGGCAGACAATTGCCGCACGCAATATCTGCAAATGTGTCAAGAAGGCTAACCTGAGCATTGATTCACTCCTTATGGAACCACTTGCTTCTGCTGAAGCTGTTTTAAGTGAAGAAGAAAAAGAGGCCGGTGTCGCATTGGTTGATATTGGTGGTGGCACTACAGATATTGCTATTTTTCAGGATGGCATTATCAGGCATACGGCTGTCATTCCTTTTGGTGGTGATATCATTACTGAAGATATCAAGGAAGGCTGTACCATCATTAAGAAGCATGCCGAAGATCTGAAAGTGAAATTCGGGTCAGCATTAGCCAGTGAGAACCGTGATGAGGAAATTGTAGCCATACCCGGTTTACGTGGCAGACCACCCAAGGAGATTACGTTAAAGAACCTTGCGAGTATTATTCAGGCGCGCATGGAAGAAATAATTGAACACGTCCATTTTGAGATCAAGAACTCGGGTTATGAGAAAAAGCTTATAGCCGGTATAGTACTTACAGGAGGAGGAGCCTTACTGAAACATGTTACGCAACTTACTGAGTTTATTACCGGTATGGATACCAGAATAGGTTATCCAAATGAGCATCTGGCACCCGGTGTACCTGAAGAGATGGCAAGTCCAATGTACTCTACAGGTATTGGTCTGGTAATCATTGGCCTCAAGAGATACGAAAAAGAGGTAGAGAAATCTGATAAATCAGATAAATCAGATAAAAGTGAGAAAGCTCAGAAAGCTGACAAAAAACAAACGAAATCCTTTCTTGACAAGATAAAGAAGTTTTTTGAAGAAGACGGAGTATGAGAGATATTAACAAATGACCTGTTGATAAAAAAGAAAGAAGTTATCTAAAGAACGCACAATTAACAAGTAAATTTAGGAGATAAAAATATGCCCGAAATGCTGAAATTTGAAATGCCGAAAAATCAGTCATCCATCATCAAAGTAATTGGTGTTGGTGGCGGGGGGAGCAATGCTGTTACCCACATGTTTAAGCAGGGTATTCGGGGAGTGGACTTTATTATCTGTAATACAGATTGTCAAGCCCTTGATACCAGCACTGTTCCCGTTAAAGTACAATTAGGAACCAAAGGACTCGGCGCAGGCTCTATACCAAAAGTAGGTAAAGAAGCTGCTACTGAGAATATTGACCAGATAAGAAAACTCTTGGAAAATAACACCAAGATGGTATTCATTACCGCCGGTATGGGTGGTGGTACGGGTACAGGAGCGGCACCTGTAATCGCATCATTGGCTAAAGAACTAGGCATTTTGACTGTTGGTATAGTCACTTTACCCTTCTCTTTTGAGGGAAGAAAACGTTCTCAGCAAGCCCGGGCAGGTATTGATGAACTCCGTAAATCCGTTGATACGTTGCTTATCATTTGCAATGATAAACTGCGTGAACTGGAAGGCGACCTTAAACTTTCTGAAGCTTTCAGCAAAGCAGATAATATCTTAACTGTAGCTGCAAAGGGAATTGCAGAAATCATCACCGTCACCGGTTATATCAACGTTGACTTTGAAGATGTAAAAACTGTCATGGAAGGAAGCGGCAAGGCTATCATGGGCTCAGGCATGGCCAGTGGAGAAAACCGCGCACTTGAGGCAGTTCAGATGGCAATGACATCACCCCTTCTGGATGATGCCAACATAAGAGGTGCAAGCAATATACTCCTGTACATCTCATCAGGCAGTGAGGAAATTACACTTGATGAAGTAATGGAAATCACTGATTATATTCAGCATGAAGCCGGCTCAAGCGCCGATATCATCTGGGGTAATGGAACCGATGAATCTCTTGGAGATAAAATCAGCCTTACTTTAATCGCTACCGGATTTGATTCTAAGTCCAAGAATGCTGATGATACTGAAAAGATTGTATATGAATTAAATGGTACCAAACCTGTTGCAGAAGTTACAAAGGAAATTTTACCTGCTCCTGCAATTGAGGAAGTTCAATTGATTAGTCAATCTACAGACGAAAGTACACCTCAGGGAAATCAGCACAATCAACATGCTGAAATAAGTGAAAAGAAAGAAGAAGAGAGGATGTTTACTTTTGAAATAACCAATGCGGCTTTTGCTGATCCTAAAGTACAAGAGCCTGTTATCATTCCTGAAAGAAAGACACCCCCCGGTTTTAATTTTCTGAAATCTTTCCAGAGTGATAAAAATGATCCCGAAGCTAAACAAGAGGAAATTTCCAAAGACCGTACTCAGAAGCTCGAAGAAATGAGCCTCAAGATTAAAACTGCGGATGGTTTAGCTGAATTAGAAAAACAACCTGCTTATCTGCGCAGGAATGTCGAATTACATGAACCTGCTCCTTCTTCTGATACTGAAGTCTCCAGGTACACTTTATTCAAAAGCGATAGTGGTGTCGGGATGAAAGAGAACAATTCCTTCTTACACGATAATGTTGATTAACATGAGTTTGACAGAAAAGATCAATGAAGAGATAAAGAAAGCAATGCTTGCCCGTGAGAAGGAGAAGCTTGAGGCACTGCGTGCAGTCAAATCAGCCTTATTGCTTGCCCTAACCAGCGAAGGTAGTGGTGGAGAAATTTCTGAAGATACGGAGATCAAAATTCTGCAGAAACTTGTAAAACAACGTAAGGAAACTGCTGATATCTATCATCAGCAGAACCGTGAAGACCTTGCAAATACTGAATTATTCCAGGCTGATATCATCTCAGCATTCTTGCCATCACAAATGGATGAAGCATCACTCATTTCATTTATTCAGAAACTGATTAAGGATATGGGTGCTGTTGGAATGAAAGATATGGGCAAGGTAGTGAATGCTGCAAACCAACAACTTGCAGGAAAAGCTGAAAGTAAGGCAATTGCCATGATTGTAAAACAAGAACTCCAATAAGCTAAACAGATCTGATGACTGGCCATTGGTGCCAAACACAACTGATTTATTAAGCCTAATCAATAAAAAAGCCATCTCGAAAGATGGCTTTTTTATTGAAATATGTTACAATGCAATTCTACCAGACTTATGCCGGCAACTTAAAAGAATTAAGCACCAAGCATAAACCTCTTGAATGTAGTAACAGTAAGATCCTTGCTTAATTTGTTAAGATATTCACGAACTGACAGTTTGTTATCACGAACGAATTCCTGATTCAGCAGAGTATTTTCCTTGTAGAACTTATTAAGTTTACCAAGAGCAATTTTCTCAACCATGTCCTCAGGTTTACCTTCCTGACGAGCCTGTTCTTTACCTATCTCAATTTCACGCTCGATAATATCAGAAGGAACATCATCCTTATCAACTGCCACAGGAGCCATTGCAGCAATCTGCATGGCTACTTCATGACCAGCCTGGTCAATACCTTCAACGCCGGCTTGATTAACACCCAAAAGAGTAGCTAAACGGTTGCCAGGATGATTGTAAGCGAAAACTGCAGGTGCATTGATCACTTCAAAGTGAGCAAGTTCCATTTTTTCACCGGTTTTACCTACCATCTCAGTAATATTGTCACCAATGGTGCGTCCATTGAGGTCCAAAGCTTTGAATTCGTCAGCATTAGCAGGGTTAGACTTGATAGCCTTATCCATAATTGAATTGGTGAAATCCACAAATTCCTGGTTTTTAGCTACGAAATCAGTCTCACAGTTAAGCATGAATATAACACCAAAAGTCTTAGCGTCATTAGTCCGTGCAAGAACTATGCCTTCATTAGCATCTTTATCAGCACGTTTGGTTGCTAATTTCTGTCCCTTTTTACGGAGAAAGTCAATAGCCTTTTCAAAATCACCATCATTTTCCTGTAGTGCATTCTTGCAGTCCATCATTCCGGCTCCGGTCATTTGACGAAGCTTGTTTACGTCTGCAGCTGTAATATTTGCCATAAATAGAATCAGTTTATTTATTTGTACAATTTATTTACGTGGGCCACCCGGTTTTTTACCGAGAGGTTTACGTGCAAGTGGTTTACGACTTCTGCCTTCACCACCGGCTTCTTCAGCAGGTACAGGTTTTGTTCTTACGCGTTCAGTACCAGCCACTGTTTCTTCTTCCTCGTCTTCATCCAGATCGTAATTACGACCTAATTTACCACCCAGGTTGTCTTCCTTGTCTTCATCACGTTTATCACGGTCAATCTTACGTTCCATCAATCCTTCTTCAATAGCCTGAACCATTTTGCTTACGATCAATGAAATTGATTTTGAAGCATCATCATTGGCAGGAATAGGGAAATCAACCTGATTAGGATCTGAATTTGTATCAACAATAGCAAAAGTGGGGATATTGAGTTTGCGGGCTTCAGCAATTGCAATATGTTCCTTAATAATATCAACTACAAACAAAGCAGCAGGTAAGCGGCTCAGATCGGCAATAGAACCAAGGTTCTTTTCCAATTTAGCACGTTCACGGGCAATCTGTAAGCGCTCACGTTTGGAGATATTCTCGAAACTTGTACTAGTCATCAACCTGTCGATGGATGACATCTTACGTACGGCTTTACGAATTGTAGCGAAGTTGGTGAGCATACCACCCGGCCAGCGCTCAGTAACATAAGGCATACCAACCACTTTAACATGCTCGGCAACTATTTCTTTAGCCTGTTTTTTTGTAGCAACGAATAAAACTTTCTTGCCTGATTTGGTGATCTGCTTCATTGCTGCTGCAGCTTCATCAATTTTAGCAATTGTTTTATAAAGATCTATAATGTGAATGCCATTGCGCTCCATAAAGATATAAGGCGCCATGTTAGGATTCCATTTACGTTTTAAATGCCCGAAATGTGAACCGGCATCCAGTAATTCATCAAAAGTTGTTCTTGCCATTTAATTTTTTGTTATTTGTTTACATTCTGTTAAACTCAATCGACTGGTAGCTCCATCAGGCAGCATTACCATACCAGAGAGGTCCGGTCGATTTAGATACTAAACACCAATTGAGATTAGCGCTTGCTGAACTGGAATTTCTTACGGGCTTTCTTCTGTCCCGGTTTTTTCCTTTCAACCATACGCGGATCTCTTCTGAGCAATCCTTTCGCTTTAAGCGGAGGACGGAACTCAGGGTTGATTTCGCAAAGCGCCTTTGAGATAGCTAAACGAAGTGCTTCAGCTTGTCCTGTTATACCACCGCCATCAAGATTAACCTTAATGTCGTATATACCAAGAGAATTAGAAACTTCCAATGACTGTGTTACCACATATTGCAAAGTTCCTGTTGGAAAGTATTCTTTATAGTCCCTGCCGTTAACGGTAATGGTACCATTGCCATCTTTCAGATATATACGGGCTACAGCAGTTTTCCTTCTGCCAAGTGTGTTGATCACTTCCATACTACTTTATTGTATTTAAATTAACCAATTTGGGTTGCTGAGCTTGATGTTGGTGTTCAGGACCAACATAAACTTTAAGATTACGGTAAATAGCATCACCTAACTTGTTGGAAGGGAGCATACCGCGCACAGCATGTTCAATAATACGTTCAGGGAATTTCTGTAAAAGTTCCCATGGAGTGCTGAAACGCTGTCCTCCCGGATAACCGGTATGTCTTACGTATACTTTATCATTCAGCTTCTTGCCCGTAAGTTTTATCTTTTCGGCATTAATAACAATCACGTAGTCACCACAGTCAAGATTGGGAGTATAATTGGTTTTATACTTACCTCTCAACAAATTGGCAACCTTGGATGAAAAACGTCCGAGCGTTTGTCCGTCTGCATCCACCAATATCCAGTTCTTCTGAATATTGTCAGGTGTTGCTGACAATGTTTTATAACTTAATGTATCCATTTTGTTTATTTTAACACTTTAAAAAACAATAATAAACCGCGCGTATCAGTAATATTCACGGGCATGAGAACATTACGATAATCGGTCAGCCCCTAAATTTGAAGTACTCCTTGATTGTCGGGTTACGGCCTTTCAATCAATTCATTTCCTCTAAAAAGGGGTGCAAAGGTATACCTAAATTTTTGATTTAACAAATTTGTAGACAATTATTTATTGGGAAATATCCAGTAAGAATTGTGTCTCATATCAACTCCTGAAAATTGACAATATTAAGAGCACTAGAATAATAAGAGCGGTGTGATAATTATTGCGTGCTATGGTAATTAATATGTACTAGGATAAAAAAAAAAGCCGTCTGAATACAGACAGCCTTTTTTCTAATCTTAAAATTTGTGCTAGAGGTAGAAAAACCATATTAGGTGGACTACACTCTTAATTATGGAAGTAGTACAGCGTCAATGGCATGAATTACACCATTTGTTCCCTGAACATCTGTTGCTATGACATTAACATCTGTATTCAATTTTACTCCCATAGCGCTTACCATGACATTCAAACTGCTGCCATCCTTCAAGGTAGGAACTGATCCATTTGATACCTGCGATGAAACTACATTACCTGATACAACATGGTAAAGAAGAATTGGAGTCAGCTGCTCGGCTGTAAGGTCACTGATTCCTGAAACACCAAGTACAGCAAATAAAGCAGTAAAAGCATCATTTGTCGGAGCAAATACGGTAAATGGGCCAGCTCCGCTAAGTGCATCAACCAATCCTGCTTTTACAACTGCTTCAACAAGTATGCTGAAGTTTGGATTATTGATTGCATGCGTAACGATGTTTGCCGGTAATATAACTTTATCAATTGCATGTATAACACCATTTGATGCCATAACATCTGCTACAATTACCTTACTTCCGTCAACCTTCACATCTGAACCTTTATTAACAAACACCTTAACAGCATTATTGCCGGGGGCTGTTGTGTTAAGTGTTGCTGCATATCCTGTTGATATAGCTGATGATTTAATGTTACCTGATATTACATGATTTAATAATATTGGTTTCAATGTTGCTGCATCAATATCTGCGATTCCACTGACACCTAATTGATCAAACAACACTTCAAAAGCATCATTTGTAGGAGCGAAAACTGTAAACGGACCAGTGCCTGATAGTGCAGATGCAAGATCTGCTTTAACAACTGCTTCAACTAGTATAGAGAAACGGGCATCTCCTGATGCTACTTCTACTATGTTCTTTGGTTTCTCAACCTGTGGTTCTTCATCCTTTGTACAAGATGCCAGTATACTTAATGATATCAATGACATCATGATAATTACTGATTTTAAAATAATGGTTTTCATAGGGCGATAATTGTTGATTATTTTATGTTTGTTTTGATTTACGGATATACAACAGAGGTTTTATCACTTTGTTCATTCTTTTTTGTTTTTTGTTAAACATTTATCTTGAACCTCTATTTCAATATTATTTCAATAACATCTCCATAATTATTGCAATACTCGTTCATACATCAATATACATAGCACTAACAGAGGAAATAGAGAAATTTGAAATCAAGAGTAAATTGCGATATTTTCCTCCATTAAAATAATCTTGTGTATACAATAATAATTTTTGTTGAACATTTATTATCTCAAAGTGGTTATTGCGTTGGATTAACAAAATATAAAAAATGGAAAATAATTCTTTACTATGGATAGGCTTTAATGTGTTCGTGTTATTGATGTTAGCGCTTGATCTGGGCGTTTTTCATCGCAAGGCACATGAGGTGAAATTTAAGGAAGCTCTTGTATGGAGTCTTGTCTGGATTGTTCTTGCATTGGTATTCAATGCCGGTATTTGGTATTATTTTGGTGAGATTAAGGCAGTACAGTTTCTAACCGGCTATATTATTGAAAAATCACTGAGTGTAGATAACATCTTTGTTTTCATTCTTATATTCTCATCGTTTGCAGTTCCAGCCAAATATCAGCATAAGGTTCTCTTCTGGGGAATATTAGGGGCTCTTGTAATGCGGGCTATCTTCATCTTTGCCGGTGTTGCCCTTATTTCAAAGTTTCACTGGATAATTTATGTATTCGGTTTCTTCCTTGTCTATACTGGCTATAAGATTGCTAAAGAAAAAGGCACCAAAGTAAATATTGATAATAATCCATTGTTGGCTTTTGTAAGAAGGATAATTCCATTTACCAATGACTATAGGGATGACAAGTTCTTTGTTAAAGAAGCAGGGAAAAAGATGGCAACCCCATTGTTTCTCGTTCTTGTTCTTATAGAATTTACTGATCTTATTTTTGCGGTTGATTCTATTCCGGCTATATTGGCAATTACCACCGATCCTTTTATTGTGTATACCTCTAACGTGTTTGCAATTATGGGACTCAGGTCATTATATTTTGCATTGGCAGGTTCATTAAAGTACTTCACGTATTTGCATTACGGACTGGCAATAATCCTGATTTTTGTTGGAATAAAGATGATCATCTCTGATTTCTATAAATTCGACCCATTTGTTTCACTCGGAATCATCGTTTTAATACTTGCGGGTAGTATGGTAGCCTCCGCTATCAAAACAAAAACCGAGAAAAACCAGACCACATAAATGGCAATAATCGGTTAAATGACGATAATAATTTATCAGTATCCAGTAAATGAGTTGGCTACACCTAACTTGGCAATGTTAAAAAATCATCCACTCTTTTTGCAAACATGATTTCATTTGACAGTTCATCTGTCAGAATATAATAATTTCCTTTCTTTTCAACTTTTCCACTTGAGACAATCCCACGTTTTCTTTCAGGCAAACCATTTCTGAAAAGAGTTGATGATTTGTAAATTATTCTTCAATCATCAAATAATTAATTGGATTGGTTAAGTAAAGATATAAAAAGTGCTCAAGCATTTCAGGATAGTTCAAAGTTGTTAAAAATCGTTTCCACAGTTATAACAATGAAGCAGAAAAATCTAGGATCATACTGACAGGCTGCTTCGCAGCTCAGCACAGTTAGCTGACAGCTAAAAAGCAGAATAGAACACAGATTTCGCTGCTTCCGCAGATTTACGCTAATTTTCTATGGATTGATATAACGGTTAATCCAACTGGCTCACGAAAAAACTAGCGTACCTTGCTAATATATAAGGGAATGGAGCAACTCTTGAAATGTAAAAAAAACCATACTTATTCTCCCGGTAAGTTGAAATGTTTCTTTAATTGTAGATTCCGGAGCATACTGACCCCCCATTCCGGACGAAGCTGACCCCCCATTCCGGGATACTGACCCCCCCAATAATCAACCTATTGGAGTAATTTATATTGTCATTCCGGCATACTGACCCCTGACCGGCTAATAAAATAACTGACATTCCGGCATACTGACCCCCCTTTTTCGGGCTAAAAAAGGTTATAGATCAATGATTCTGACATTAACAGATGTCTGTAAAAAAAACATCGAGATGGCTGGAAAAACTAAATCTATGAGCATCATAAAACAATTGTTGCTGCAACTGCACCAGGGACAAAGCAATAAGCAAATAGTTCGCAATACGGGTATCTCCAAAAATACTCTACGGCGTTACTTACGTCTGCTTCAAGGCTGTAGCTTTCCCCTTGAGCAACTCATTCATATGGATGAGCCTGAGATAGAGCGGATATTAAATACTAAAGTATCTGTAAACAAAGATCATCAGTGTGATCTTGAGGCACTGTTCCCATGGGTAAAGCGGGAACTTAAACGTACCGGGGTAACCCGTTTTATACTATGGGGAGAATATCGTAAACGTTATTCTGAGGGCTATAGTTACTCCCAGTTCTGTTGGTATTACCAACAATGGCTGAATGCACAAGATGCCTCCATGGTAATAAATCATGAACCGGGTGATAAGATCTATGTTGATTTTGCGGGCAAAAAATTAAAGTATCATGATATAAAGAGCAATCAGGACATTGATGTTGAGTTTTATGCCGGACTTCTTGGCTACAGTCAGCTGTCTTTTGCCTGTGCTGTTCAATCGCAATGCAGTGAAGACTTTTTGCATGCATCCAGACAGATGTTGGAGTATTTTGGTGGAACTACCCGAGTAATTGTTACAGACAACCTTAAGAGTGGGGTAACTAAAGCCAGCAGCTTTGAGCCTGAGATTGCACAGGCATTCAATGATTTTTGCAATCATTATCAAATGGTTGCCATTCCAACAAGAACACGCAAGCCAAAGGATAAACCACTTGTTGAGGGTCTAATCAGGATACTTTACAGCCGTATTTACGCTCCATTGCGCAATCATACCTTTTACAGTTTAAATGAGATCAATCTGGCTATATCCAAGCTTCTCGAGGAGCATAACAATACACTTTTCAGTAGATTGGATAAGAGCAGGCGTCAGGTGTTTGACCAGGAAGAAAAGGCGGTACTACAGCCATTACCACCAACAGCCTTTGAATTAAAATATTATCGAAAAGCTACCGTACAAAGGAATTCTTACGTGCTGTTAGGGCAAGACAAGCACTATTACAGTGTTCCAATGCGCTACATGGGAAAACAAGTCACCATTATTTATACCTCTGAACAAGTAAATATTTTCTTTGAAGGTCAACTTGTTGCCTACCACAACAGGGATCGAAGGAAGTATAAATACACTACCATTCCAGATCATCTCCCATCAAGCCACCGATACATGCTCGGGCTATCGCCCGATTTCTTCATAAACTGGGCAAATGGTATAAGTCCGGAAGTATCACTTTATATCAGAAATTGCTTTTGAGTAAAAGTCATCCTGAACAAGCATACAAGAGTTGTCAGGGTATACAGTCTCTTGCACGTAAATTAGGTAAGGAGAAACTTATTCATGCATGCCGTTCTGCATTAGAGTTAGAAGTGTATAACTATATGTTCATCAAGAATATCATGGAAAAGAACCATCAGGATCTGCATCACCAGATACCTGTTTTGCCATTACATGAAAACATACGCGGAGCAGAAGCTTACCAATAATATCAAACTAAAAACATCAAATCATGCACCAACAAATCAAAGAAAGCATCTTATCCTTAAAAATGGAAGGTATGGCCAACTTATGGCAGAGCTTGATGGAGACACATCAATTGGCTCATTTATCTAATGAACAGCTCGTACAAATGCTCTTACAAGCTGAGTGGGAATACAGGCAAGGAAAAAGGCAGGACCGATTAGTGCGCTCTGCGCATTTTAGGTACCAGGGTTCACTGGAAGAGATAGATTGGAATGCGAAGAGGAATCTTGATAAATCACAGATATTGCAACTTGCTGATTGTGGTTTTATTAAAAGAGCAGAGAATATCCTAATAACTGGCCCTACAGGCGTAGGAAAAAGTTTTATTGCTTCTTCTATCGGCCACCATGCCTGTCATCTTGGTTACAAAGTGATGTACTTCAATATGCAGAAGCTCGTGCAGAAGCTAAGAGTAGCAAAAGCTGAAGGGACTTATATCAAAGAAATCAACCGTATTGAAAAGCAGGATCTGCTAATACTGGATGATTTTGGAATACATCCCATTGACTCAAATGTCAGGCTTGAGCTGCTTGAGATTATAGAGGACAGACATGGTAAGAAATCAACTTTGATTAGTTCACAACTTCCTGTAGCCAAATGGTATGAGCTTTTTGAAGATAGCACGGTAGCTGATGCACTGATGGACAGGCTATTACATCAAACAATCAGAATCGATCTAAAAGGTGAGTCATTAAGGAAAAAAAAGTAATATTGTAATATCTCTTTGTTCTTTGAATCTTGATCTAAAAGGGGGGTCAGTATCACCGGAATGAGGGGTCAGTATCATCAGAATTTACATTAATCAATTTTATAAACAGATCATTAAAAAAAACCTATTGTTCTCGACAAATGTAGTATTTCCCAATAAGATTATTAGTTGTGTAAATATTTGATGTATATTGACTCATTGGTATTTCCAGATAAACGCCATCAATGACGACTGATAGCTTTAGACCTAAAGAAATAACAGAATCTATCTTATAATACTTCCTTAAATTGAAATTATAAGAATTGCCAACTTTAATTTTAACCGGTGATTTAAATGAGCTATTTTTTAAACTAATAATAGTATAAAGGCTCTCTCCTGTTGGATCTTCAGCCTCTATTATATATGCTTTATTCGTTTTATTAACTCGTATAGTAGATGTATGAACTTTTACAATTTTCAGGACAATTGATGTATCTTCAATTGTTGCACTTTGTTGTAGAAATGGTAGAAAGGAAAAAATTAAAATTTGTATTGTTGAGATCATGGTAAGTGAATTTTTGAAATTCTAATTCTAAAAAGATCATAATCAGTAATAACTCCATCACCTGGTTGGGGAACTGTGGTTCGCGCACCATGTGCTTTCCTATAAGTACTTCTAGGTGCTGCTCCTTTGCCAATTCCTGGTAAAGCTGATTCCCCTTTCTTTAATGATATTAAACCTCCAGAATAAGCTTCAGTAATTTCGTGAAGTATTGCTTTACCTGGCGAATGCCCAAATGTATCAAAATCATCTAATAGCGCTGGATTTACAATTTGCTTAGCATTAACTATTGTTCGCTGAGTAGTTAATACCTCACTCTCAAATGGTTTAATGCCAGTTTGAATATCTGTAGATGACGTAATTATTGAAAGCTCATTCCCCATAAATGCCCCCCCACGAGTATTATAACTTGTTCCTTCATAATTAATACTAGTTGAATAATTTGCTTCCACATTCACTTGAACATCCTGACTTTCGATTACCGCCAGCAATTTTTGATCATCCTTTGTAATAGCTTCACCAGATGCTTCAATTTTACCAGTTTGTGTACGAGTTATTTTCATAGTAGTACCACTTTGAATTTGTGCAACTGCTGCATCAGACGCTTCTCCGTTTATGATTAATTCATCTAACATCCCATTAGGGTCAATTCGAATTAATGGATTTGCTCGGCAATATAGATATGGTGAAAAATTAAAACTCTCAGTTGCCAACGGATCCACACTATGCCATCTCCCAATCACCCCATCATAAAACCTTGCCCCATAATCCAACCAATCCAACCCCAACTCATCCTGGAACATTTTGCCGTTGTACTTGTATTCGTTAGGCTGTAGGATGGAAGTGCTGTTTGCTGATAATGAACTTATATTCATGCCGAACGGATAATAGGCATTAACCTGCCGTATGCCATCCTTTACACCATCATTGGCATAAGCCACCCGTATATTTCCAAGGTGGTCCTTCAGGTAAGTTTCTACAAAGCAGGAGGAGTCGGGTTTGTACACTATGCGTCCTTCATCAAAATTGTGATATGCAGGGTAATCATTCTCATACACGAAATTACCGATAAAATCAATTGTTTTTACCATCTTTCCGGATTCAGTTGTTGTCTGTCTTCGTTTGGTGCCAAGTGCATCATAGTCATACTGTATCCTGCTGTTGCCTCCAAAGTCAATTGTTTCGGGCAGGTTTAACTCATTGTAGGTTATGCTGATGATTCCCTTGTTTAGGTCCTTGGTAAGATTTCCATTGGCATCATACTCATACTCCACGCAATGACTGATATAATAATACTGTCCATTATCAAAGAAATCGCCACTATTGTCATATATAATAGCGTCGTCAATACCTATGACCTGATTTCCTTTGTAATGATAAGTTAGTTTATCAATCATAGGCGTTCCTTCAGACTGAGTGGAACCATGACGATCAAGAGCGGTGATATTCCCATTTTTATCATAACCCGTTATCCATTCACGATTTGTAGAAGTACGGTCAAATTTTCCTTGATTCTGACTAAAATAATCAGCAAAACCAAGGCGGTTCAATTTGTCATATCTGAACTCATAACCTTTCATACCAGTTAATTGAGTATTTGTAGAACCTAAAGGTGGAAGAGATTGCCATTTGATAAAAGATATATTTCCGTTATATCGCGGTTCACTATAAACGTCAGAACTTACTTTCTGATCATAAAATAATTGCATGCTAAAATAGTCTCCTGCCGAAGCAAAATCCTCAGGGTCATTGATCTTGGTAAGCCAACCCCGGATATTGTATTTATAGTCAACCTCTTAGCGCAGGGTTGCCCCATCGTAATATTGCTTTTTGATCACCTGATCACCCATGTCAGAATAGGTAAACTCTATTTTCTGTTTGTGCACATTTTTCAAATAGTAATCCCTTTGCTTCAGCCTTCTTTCATCATCGTATAAAAATGTATACTTTTCTGTCTGGTTGTAGTTTTTAGTACCAATGGTTGTGGAATGCTTGTGTTTTGAAGCACTTATTAATTAGTTTGAACTGCTTGCACACTTTACTAAACTTGATTTTCTGTGATTTCATGTTTTCTATATTTAGACCAAGAAATAGTAATAATAACTAATGTATTAATTACTCTGCAAATAGAAATATAGTTAGTGATTACCGATTGTTGATTCACATCATACAAGGAGTTCCCTCTTACTAAATAGAATCTTTCAGGTATACTAAAATAACTAACTAACAGCGATAAAAAAACAATCGTTAAAATGAACAGAAATGAAATTCGATGAAACTTTTGCATTCTATAAAACCAAGAACCGAATGACACAATCAGCAACATTAGAATTATTGGGATAATGTGAATACTCCATTCAAAATAAAGAATGGGAATAATCAGCATACTGCTGACAATTTCATAAATCTGAGAGTACAAGAAATAAAATAAAATGCCGTAATATATAAAATTAATGTTCCTCATTCTGGTAAAGATTTTGGTTTAAAACCTGGATACTGAATTGTCTTGTTCAATATATTATTTAATTTATTGTTTTTTTCTTTTAAACGAATCAAAGGATCATTATTCATAATACTTGACAATGGGTCAAGTCTATTTATTTTCCTATTCGTTCTATCTGAATTCCCTTCTGAAATACCTGTTATCCTGCCATGATGACGCATTGAACCTGAACCGTCATCATTCCCAGACGCAATAGCGGAAACAAATGATGAAATAATTTGTCCAATTGAAAATGTACTTTTTCCTTCTTTGTATGCTTCTTCATAGGTTTCTTTATAACCAAGAACCCAATAATCATCCATCTCTTTAGTTGGAACTTCAGAATACTCTTCAGGGCTTTGACCCAAAACATGCATATTATTTCTATTTGTTTTAGGGTCATTTATAGTCCCATTATCTTTTGCTTCTTGCAACTTTTCCTTTAATTTTGAGATATTAGCATCTTTCACAATTATAATGTCTTTTAATCCATCCTCCGTCCTAATGAGCAATTGACCTTTATCATTTATATAATCTGTAATATCCATCCCATCCAGATCCACAAACCTCATCGGATTATCCACACAGTAATTGTATGGGCTCCATCTTCTGTATTTCTCCGCCAACGGATCCACACTATGCCACCTCCCAATCACCGGGTCATAAAACCTCGCCCCATAATCCAACCAATTCAAACCCAGCTCATCCTGGAACATTTTGCCGTTGTATTTGTATTCGTTTTGTTGTAGGATGGAGGTGCTGTTTGCCGATAATGAACTTATGTTCATGCCGAACGGATAGTAGGCATTAACCTGCCGTATGCCATCCTTTACACCGTCATTGGCATAAGTGACCCGTATGTTTCCAAGATGGTCCTTCAGGTACGTTTCCACAAAGCAGGAGGAGTCTGGTTTATACACTATGCGTCCTTCATCAAAATTATGATATGCCGGGTAATCATTCTCATACACGAAATTACCGATAAAATCAATTGTTTTTACCTTCTTTCCTGATTCAGTTGTTGTCTGTCTTCGTTTGGTGCCAAGTGCATCATAGTCATACTGTATCCTGCTGTTGCCACCAAAGTCAATTGTTTCGGGCAGATTTAACTCATTGTAGGTTATGCTGATGATTCCCTTGTTCATGTCCTTGGTAAGATTCCCATTGGCATCATACTCATAATCCACGCAATGATTGATATAATAATACTGTCCATTATCAAAGAAATCGCCTCCATTGTCATATAAAATGCAACTCAACCCTCCCATACAACTCTGAACTTGAAATCTGAGACTTGTTTTTGGCTTTAACAAAAACTTTTTCAGCTGTTGTAAATCCAATGACTACAACAGTTCTTCCCGACCATGTTTCGGGGAGGTGGATGATGGCGGTTTTATCTCCTCTTTTTATTACTGTATCGTTGATAAAAGCTTCTGTACCTGCTTCAGTCATAACGCTGATAAAGATGTTGTCAGTCGACTCTGCACGACCGGCACCAGAATTGTCAGTCCAGTCTAGTTTTAAGGCCCTTTCTCCTGATGCTGTTAATATTGGATTCTTCAGGTTTACAAGGTCGCCGAGGCTTATTCTTGCCAAGCCTAAGTCAAGTTTGAGGTCGGGGAATTCTCCGGCTACTGCATATTTTAAGTTATACTTAACAGCTCTGTTATACGGAGAAGCGGCGTTGACTGATGCGGAGAAACCAATCCTTATTAGTTCTTTATTCGCAACTGCAAAGGCATTAACCAGGCTGAACCTCATTCGTTGATCCTGCTGAGGCAAGGTATTTGAATCGGAATAGGTGGCAGGCCTGAGCTTCATTACATTCTTTCCTTTCCAGAAGGTACCTACAACGTTCCCTGTTCGTCCTTTGTATGGTCCGAAGATTCCCTGTTTAAATGTTCCCATAGTCTTTTATTTAATAAATGTTAGGCCCCGGCTTGACGATCTTAGCTGAAGGCTTTTCGATTTATTACTACAAAGTTAAAAAAATGAACAACTGTTAATGTAATTATAATAAAGTTTTTATGAAGTAGGTTAGATGTTCTATTTCATGCGTATTTTATACGTGTTTCATACGTATTTCATACGTGTATACACGCACAAAATACGTATAAGCTATGTTTGAATTATGCACTAAATCCAACTTTAAATCAGATTCTAGCCTGATTCTATACAGATTCTATACAAATTTATTATTATCTTTGCGATTAGTTATAATCCAAAAAGAACATTATATGGCAATTTTCAGGGATGGTGCATGGCACGGCGTTACAGGCGGTGTTTCCATGTACAATAGGAAAGGAAAATCAGTATCACGTACCCTGCCAAAGGAGGCTAAGAAGATCTCACCTGCAATGGCTGTTGCTCAGCAGCATTTCGCTTATGTTTTAAACCTGGTGAGGAAAATGAAAGATGCTATTGATTTGGGATTCAAAGATTTTGATCCAATGCGGGTACCTTACAATGTGGCTATTTCATTGAACCTTAACAAATACAAGCTAGCCCGTCAGCAAGAGAAGACGAATAATCTGGCCTGGTTTGAGATTTCAAAGGGCGATTTGAGTAATGCCCGGACGGTTTCAGCAGTGATTGACCCTGATGGATTTATTGACATCTCATGGGAGGGCATTGAAGACTGGAAAGTTCAACATGATAATGATTACCTGATAGCTGTTGTATACAATAAAACAAAAGATACTAGTAATATTCATCTCACTTCAGTAGCCAGAAAAGATCTGTCAGCCAAAATACCATGGAATGATTTCAAGGGCGGTGATATGCTTGAATTGTTTATCTTTTTTCATGTTCATCAGTTTAAGTACGAAAATGGCGGCAAAGCAAATGTCTCTGATTCGAAATGGGTGGGTGAGTTTTTGATATAGTCTGACAACAATACTAAACTACATCACCCATATTTTACCTATTTTTGTCCATATTTTCTAATTATGTCTATTGTCGTTTCCAATATTACCAAACGTTACGGTACTCAACTGGCACTTGATAATGTTTCTTTCAGCATCAAGCCGGGTGAAATAGTCGGTCTTCTCGGTCCAAACGGTGCGGGTAAATCAACATTAATGAAGATCATTACCTGCTTCATCCCTCCTACTTCAGGTGATGTTACCGTTTATGGCCATGATATCAGGGAAGAATCTCTTGAAATACGCAAGAAAGTTGGTTATCTCCCTGAGAACAACCCTCTTTACACAGAAATGTATATCCGCGAAAGCCTTGAGTTTATTGCCGGACTCCATAACCTGGGTGATAATAAAACAAAACGGATCAATGAGATCATGCAATTGACTGGCCTGGATTCAGAACGCAAGAAGAAAATTGGGGCACTTTCCAAAGGCTATAAGCAAAGAGTTGGCCTTGCCATGGCCCTTGTTCATGACCCTGAGGTTCTTATCCTTGACGAACCTACTTCCGGACTTGATCCTAACCAACTGGTTGAGATCCGTAACCTGATAGTAGAAATTGGCAAGCAAAAAACGGTTATCCTCTCCACTCATATCATGCAGGAAGTTGAAGCCGTATGTAATCGTGCTATCATCATCAATAAAGGAAAGATCGTTGCTGACGACTCACCAAAAAACCTGTTGCATTATCTAGGTAACACTGACAGGGTATTGGCAGGCTTTGACCGTGATGTGGATATTAAACTGCTTCGTCAAATTAAAGGAGTCAGGCAGGTTACTAACGTAGAACCTCTAACCTGGATGTTTGAATCAGAGAAGGATCAGGATGTACGTCAGGAGATTTTCAAGTTTGCCGTTGAACATAAACTTACGGTACTCTCCATGCAGAAAGAGGAAAGCACGCTTGAAAATGTATTTCAAAAGCTTACCATGTAATTAGGAAGGCCAATTACTCTCCTCCCACTTATTCATGATATCAATCAGATGATTGACGGAATAAAAATTATTATTTGTCTTTCGTCTGACAGAATATTATTACTTTTGCGGCGCAGTTTTTAACCGCGATGGAGAGATTTGATTGATTGCAACCATTTAAAAAAATGCTAAAGCATTCCTGCCTTTGATCAAATCTCCACTTTTTATTTTTACTTAACTCATAAATTTCATACTCAATGGCTTATTTATTTACATCAGAATCAGTATCTGAAGGACATCCTGATAAAGTAGCCGATCAGATATCTGATGCCTTACTTGATGAATTTCTCAGGTATGATCCAAATTCTAAAGTAGCTTGTGAAACTCTTGTTACTACAGGTCTTGCCGTTTGCAGCGGCGAGGTTTTGACCGATGGTTATGTCGACATACAGAAGATTGTACGCCAGACTATAAAAGATATCGGATATACTAAAGGTGAGTATCGTTTTGAATCTGAATCGTGTGGTATAATATCAACCATTCACGAACAATCAGCTGATATCAATCGCGGTGTTGTGAGAGAAATTGCAGAAGATCAGGGCGCCGGCGATCAGGGAATGATGTTCGGCTATGCCAACAGCGATATGATCAACCACATGCCCATGCCTATTGAACTGGCGCATATTTTACTTCAAAAATTAGCTGAAATCCGCAAGGCGGGTAAGGTGATGACCTACCTACGTCCTGATGCAAAATCACAGGTTACCATTGAATATGATGAAAATAACAAGCCTGTCAGGATTGATACCATCGTTATCTCCACACAGCATGATGACTTTGCTGACCCAACATTACCGGAGGATGAACGGGATCTTTTAATGCAACAAAGAATAACCAAAGACATACGAGAAATCTTAATCCCTGCCACTTTAGCTGATCTTCCTGAAAATGTCAGACTATTGTTTAAGGACGACTTTAAACTGTTTGTAAATCCAACAGGTAAGTTTGTTATTGGAGGTCCGCATGGTGATACCGGTTTAACCGGACGTAAAATCATTGTTGATACCTATGGTGGAAAAGGCGCTCACGGCGGAGGAGCATTCTCAGGAAAAGATCCGTCAAAGGTTGACCGTTCTGCTGCCTATGCTGCCAGGCATATAGCCAAGAATCTGGTAGCTGCCGGTGTTGCCGAAGAAGTACTTGTGCAGATTGCTTATGCCATTGGTGTTGCCAAACCGGTAGGTCTGTACGTGAATACTTTCAATACAGCTAAGGTTGTTGGCTTAGATGGCATGATTCTTCCTGATAGCAAAATAGCTGAAGCAGTAAATGAGCTGTTTGACCTTAGACCGTATGCTATCATCAACCGCTTTGGACTTCGCAATCCTATTTATCTTCCTACCGCAAAATACGGTCACTTCGGAAGAGATGTAGTGAATGGGTTGGAGGTAGAGGTATATTATAAGAATGGTGATACATACACCAAGACAGTTGATGGAATAGAACGCATTTACAAGAAAGTGAAGCTCTTTGCCTGGGAAGAGGAAAATTATGTAGACCAGATCAAGAATACCTTTACATTCGTAAAATGATACTGGATGAATATCTTCCTTTTAACTACCTGATACAAATTAACTGACTGATATTAAAAGAAAAAACCCCGGCATGCCGGGGTTTTGCACATTAAGCTAAACAAGTATTCCAAGCTAAACAAGTATCTTATTAACGCTTTACAACCAATTTTCGTGTAACCGTTGCTAAATTATTTACCATTACTGTATAAAAATATACACCATTCTTTAGATTATTCACATTAATCTCTGCTTTTCCTTCGTTTTTTGTAAGTTCAATGGTACTTACAATGTTGCCTAACAGATTACTAACTTTAATCTGAGCATTTGATGTATTGGCAGGTAATTTATAGTCAAAGTAAATTACAGAAGTTGCCGGATTAGGATAAGCATTGGAAACCTTTACACTCTTTACAAGGTTTTCTGATCTTCCAACATAACCAATATTATAATTGACAATCACATAACTGGAATCATTTGGGTTATCCATATCAAAGAATACAAACTTTACATTTGAAGTACCTAATGTACCGGCTGGATAAGCCAAGTCACCTTCAAAATTGGTACAGAGCTGATTTGGCTCAATAGAGATTGCATCAGGTGATTCAAAAACAAACGGTGGATAACATGAAACCCAGCAAATGGTTAAACCATCCACAGCAGGAAGCATATTCAATTCAATCTTTTTAACCTTAACGTTTTTTGCAACTGACGCCACATTCAACACATCCAGTTTGAAGGAAGCATAACCGGCTGCAGGTGCACAAAGCACGTCAATGGTAGTACCGGTAATATCCTCGCCCTCCTTATCCTTTAATTGCAGTGACTGTGCTGACAAGGTTGTAAAGAAGAGCACTGTTGCTATAAGTAGTATTGTTCTTTTCATAAGCTACTGTATTTTTCTCAACAAAGATACTACAAAAAACGTGCTACAATGATTACTTTTTGAAAGTTTTTAAAAATATTTACTTTCTATTTTTGACAAAGATATAAGTTATGCTCAACGCTCATTGTTAATTTTATAAGAAAATTTATCAACAATACAGGCAGTAAGAATATTATCATTTACTTTGCAATCCTGAAAAAGTAATTAACTATCACACTATGAAAAAATTAGCTCTACTCTTATTGTTAATAACCATGGGTTTAACCTCCTTTAGTCAGTCGCAGAGGTTGGTTATGCTTGAGCATTTCACTCAGGCATCCTGTGGTCCATGCGCCGGTGTTAATCCAACTATTCACAATATTCTGGTGAATAATCCACAAACTCTTACCTGTATTAACTTCCACACCAGTTGGCCGGGTTATGATCCTATGTACCTGCACAATACGGTTGATCCCACTTCACGCGTAACATACTATGGTGTGAACAGTGTTCCTCATTCTGTGATTGATGGCAATGTCTATAGCGGTCATCCGAATGGATGGACAGGCAACATGACCATAGTGAACAATCGTGCTGCAGTACCTTCCCCATTTACATTGAGTGTAAACCAGAGGCTTTCAACGGCTAATGATACATTATTTGTTACCATGCTTGTTGAAGCAACAATGCCTGTAACCGGACCTATCTCTGCTTTCATGGGTGTTGTTGAGAAATTGATTCATTTCAATTCTCCTCCGGGTTCCAATGGCGAAAAAGACTTCCATAATGTTTTGAAGAAAATGCTTCCTACTAAAAGCGGCATTGCTCTGCCTACACCAATGCAGACCGGTGATTATGTAATTCTCGAATCCTATTGGGTATTGGCAAATGTATATCAGCTCAATCAGTTGAGTGTTATCAGCTATATTCAGAATCCTACTACCAAAGAGGTTCACCAGGCTGCTAACCTGCAATTAACGCCTATCACAGCAATTTATGACAATGATGTGGAGTCCAGTTCATTGACAAATATGCTGCAGCGTTATTGCACCAATGCTTTAAGCCCTCGCATCAGTATTCGTAATAACGGCAATAACGATCTTACTAACCTGACTATTAAATATCAGGTAAACGATGAAGAAATTCAAACTTTCCAGTGGAATGGCAACATGGCATTCCTGGATAAGGCCATACTTGATCTGCCTGAATTATCTTTCACCATGCAGGACACAAATACACTGAAGGTTTATATTGATCAGGTAAATCAGGTTAATGATGAATATACCAAGAACGATACACTGGTACATACATTTTACCCTGCTTATAAGGTTGGGCAAAATGTACAGCTGAAAGTACGTACCGACAATGGTCCAAGTGAAGTAACCTGGGCTATTATCAACAGCACTGGTGAAACTGTGGCATCAGGTGGCCCTTATACTGAAACCGGTACCATGTATACCGAGGACATCCTGATTGAAGAAGATGATTGCTATGATTTCTTCATTTATGACTCAGGTGGCAATGGATTGTGCTGTGGCAATGGTGCAGGGTTTTTCCGCCTGGCTCCTCCTTCAGGCAGCCCGGTAATTGCTCAGGGAACTCAATTCGGATATGAGTTGAGTGCCCAGTTTGAAGTATATACCGTAGGTGTAAATGATCTGGATGTTCAATCAGATCTGAGAGTCTATCCCAACCCTGCCGGTAATAGGTTCTGGGTTGAATTACCAGCCGCAAATGCCAAATACACACTGGCCGTCACAAATCAGATGGGTCAAAGGGTATATGAATCATCAGCCTCCGACAGCAAAATTGAAATCGATACTCAAACATGGCCTAACGGACTTTATATAGTCAGTGTTAAGACAGACCAAGGTGTTCTAATCCATAAAATCAATATTTCAAAATAGCAGCATCCAAGGTTATTAAATAATAACAATAAACCTTAATTAAACGATAGCATCTAAGGTTGATCAATAATTTTTAACAATGGGGGCAGATTTTACTGCCCCCATTTAACTCTCTCCTTAAAACTCCCTCCCTATGAAATTCAGCCTACAACCCGGACATGATTATATACAACTGAACCAATTGTTGAAACTCCTCGGTCTGGTTGAATCAGGTGGCGAGGCTAACCAGGTGATCACGGATGGTGAGGTATTGGTAAACAACCTTCCTGAGACTCAAAAACGCAAGAAACTCCGCATTGGCGATGTGATTCTGTTTAATTCCAATGAAATCAAAATTGTAGAAGAGGAAGATGATTAAAGCAACAGAGTAAGATGATTAAATTCTAGAAAATGAAGATGATTAAGGAGTGAAACCTGTAGATCATTTTATATATTTGCACGGTTATGTATAACCGTTCTAATCGTATTCCTGTCTAATGTTCTCCTGTCTAATCGTCACTTAATCTAATAGTCTTCCCATGTTTAGATCTCTCCTTTTATTGCTGCTTGCCATTTGCAGTTCAGCCCTGAGCGCCCAGACCAATGATTTCTACGACGATGCTCCGCAGTCTTCCTTAAATATGAATACCCTCACTGTGAAAGGTGAAATTGAGAAAGCATATACCGTAGATTTCTCTTCACTCCCACTGCGTCAGGTAATTGCGAAAGAGGCATCCTATACCATAACTGCAGGGAAATTTATCGGGGCTTATCAATATGAAGGATATTCATTGTATGATATCCTTGACCGGGCTATTCTTGCCAAGAAAAATTCTGCGGACTACCCTCCTATCATTGACCTCTATGTGGAGATAGTAAATGCGAAGGGTGATAAGGTTGTGCTGAGCTGGGGCGAGATCTATTACCCGGTGAACCGTCACCAGATCATCATTGCTTCAAAAGTTCGGCGAATTGTACCATCCAAAACCAAAGAACTGTGGCCGTTACCTGTCAATTCAAAACTGGTTGTAGTATCCGATCTTTATACGGAGCGCAATATTGATTCCCCAGTCAGCATTACTATCAAATCAGCCGATGTAGCTTACAAGATCGAAAAGGATATGCCCGATATGTATGCTCCTATTGTTTCACTAACAAATATGGGCAGCAGGAATTCAATTAGCGACAATAGTCTGTTGGCACCAACTACTGTATACAATACTGTTTTTTACGGTCGGGGAAAGGGAATTCACAGCACTACTCCCTTTCAAGGGGTGATGCTTAAAGATTTTCTGAAGAATGACCTTAAAATTAATCCTGAAATGCTGCGTACCGGAATACTTGTCTTTGCAGGTGCTGATGGCTATAGGGGAGTATTTACCCTAAGTGAGGTATTCAACCGCAATGACCAGGCTGAACTGTTATTGGTGCCTCAGAAGGATGTCATCGGAGCAGGTGCTTTTCAGCTATTTCCTGCTATGGACTTCTTCTCTGACAGAGCCATCAAGTGTTTATCCGACATCAGATATATCAAGATTGAATAGCAATCCATCATAGAGGCAGTCATGGCGACAAATCGCTTATTTCTGCAGGGTGTAATTCTTAAAGAAATTCCATATCTCCTCAAAGGCATTGATATCCATATTTGTTGGATATCCGAGACCGGGAACTGAATGCCCCCCATTATTGATTCGGTAGTAAACGATTTCACCGTTGCCTGAATAACTGTGATATTCAAACTTCGTAACGGTGGAATTATCGTCCTTGTTAATATCAGGCATTTCAGTAACTACCGGAGTGCTCGATGTACCATTGATATCAATCCACAATGAAAGTACACTACTCCATCCCTGACTAAACTGGGAACCTTCAATTTCCACCACATGATCTGCAGTACCATGCATATAGCATAGGGGCATGGGCTTTCGCATGTTGTACTGTGCAAACACCACATTATCCATCAATCCGGCAATAGGCGCAATGGCAGCTATCCTGTCCTGCAGTTTTTCGGCCACGGTGAAAGTCATGAAACCACCATTCGACATGCCAGTAACATAAATCCTGCTCAAATCAATCAGTCCCTTTTGATAAAGCGTATCAATAATGCTGTTTATGAAACTCACATCATTCCATGGAAGTAAATTATGCGCATCCCACCCGGTATCTCCCTCTCCTGAAGGATCACCGACAAGTGCCTGTGGTTGCAGAAAAATAAAATGATCGCGCTCAGCCATTTTAACGAAGTAATTATTGATCATGCCGGGCCATATTATGCCGCCTGCGCCATGCAGATAAATTACCAGTGGCAGATTTTGGTACTGTGAACCCGATGGTAAGTAGAGCCCATACTCCCTGGCCTTTTCCTCAAACTGCAGCTTATGATTAATGATCTGAGCTCCATCGGCAAGTGTTTTAACATTTAAGAACTGGCTGTTTGTCATGCCACCAGCATCAAAAGCAATAATAGTAATCTTATAATTCTTTAAAGGAATTAGGTTTGTAAACTCAGATTTCACGGAATAATTCAGATTATCGGCAACCAAACTGTCGTTAAGATAAAGCCTATACTTTACCGGCTCATAATCGGGATCGAATGATTCACTGAACGAAACCTCTATGGTGGTGCCGGTTAATTTCTCAGGAGTGATCTTAAAATCCTGAGGAGCCTTATTTACCTTAGGAATCTCTTTAGCAGGATTTTCTTCATCCTTGTTGCACGACAGAAAGAGCAAAGAGATCAGGGTAAAGTATATTATGTTGTTCAAAGTCAGCCGAGCCATCACCGCTTTATATTTTTGAATTTACTGATTCCGTATAAAGGTAAATTAATTAGCTTTTACTAGTAGATCATTGCTGAACTCAGCAACATCCCCACGGGTGAAAAGAGCGGCAGGGTAAGATATCGGCGCAGTAGAATTATAAACAACATCACCGGTTGTTGGATAAAAGCTGCCTATGGCATCATTAAAAGATCCCAATTCAATACCGGTAAACTTATTTACAGCTGATCCCGGCTGTTCTTTTACTGTAATGAACAGTTGTTCCTCGACTCTGTTGCCACCCTTGTCCCAAATTTCAAATCGCAGTTGGGCCTGTCCTATACCTGTGAATTTAAGTTGAACTTCCCAGGAATAGTTAGGTGCGTTGAATACTGTATCTACAAATACTATTGGAACCAAATTTGAAGTTATGGAGAACCTGAAACGGTTAAGGTTATGAGGAGAAAATTCATTTTTCGCTCCATTGATGCCAACTAAAATTGAGTTGCCGACAGTAATTTCAGTGTCAGTGGAAACATAAGATGGTCCCTGCTTTAATACAATAGTTGGATTCCCCGGCTGCCCCTGAGGAGTAAATGACATTTCCGCACCAAATGATGTGCCTGAAGCATTTGTGGCAAACGCTTTATAGTAATAGGTTTCAGATGCAGTGAAGCCATCCAGGGTGTAAGTAAATTCTCCCGGACCCATGCCTGCAGTCTCTACCGAATCATTAAGTTCAGGATTAGGGTTCCTGCTCCAGCAAAATCCACGGGTTGTAACAGCTTCTCCATTTTCACTCACCACCTCACCACTAAGGATAACTGAAGCGATTGTAACCGTTGCTTCATAAGTCTTTACTTCAGGAAGTTGACTCTCTTCTTCTTTTTTACACCCAGCCAGGAAAACGACAACCAGCATTAGGGCCAAGATAATTTTGTTAGTTTTCATTGAGATATGATTGGTTATTAAAGTTTCTTTATTATCACCCTCACACACAGTCATCAAGCATCGGTCAAAGATACTTATATGAAGAAGACAACAAAATAGAGTTTTACCCTAAAGGACGCTTCAGCTTTAAACCTTTAAAAACACCCATCAATAATCTCGTCTTCCGCCTTATTCGGCAAGGTAACTTTCAGCAGTGGCTCTTGCGCCATGGCACGCTTGATGGCGAATATCGCTTCATCATTGCGGGCCCAGGAGCGGCGTGAAATGCCGTTGTTCACATCCCAGTGCAGCATGTTGCGTAGGCGCCTGTCACTGTCGGCTGATCCATCCAACAGCATGCCGAAGCCTCCGTTTATTACTTCGCCCCAGCCTACTCCTCCTCCATTGTGGATCGATACCCACGTGGCGCCTCTGAATGAATCACCAATAACATTCTGAATGGCCATATCGGCCGTGAATGAGCTGCCGTCATAGATGTTTGATGTTTCCCTGAAAGGCGAATCGGTGCCCGATACATCGTGGTGGTCCCTGCCCAATACTACCGGGGCACTTATGATACCACCGGCAATTGCCTTATTGAATGCTGCAGCTATCTTGGTGCGTCCTTCACAATCGGCATAGAGTATGCGCGCCTGTGACCCTACCACCAGCTTATTCTGCTTGGCTTCTCGTATCCAGCGTATGTTATCCTTCATCTGCTGACTTATCTCCACAGGGGCTGTTGCCGATATTTCCTCCAGCACTTCCATAGCTATCCTGTCGGTAGTATCCAGATCTTCCGGTTTGCCCGATGTACATACCCACCTGAATGGTCCAAAACCGTAGTCAAAGCACATCGGCCCCATGATATCCTGCACATAACTCGGATAACGGAACTTACCGTCGCTCTTGAATATATCGGCTCCTGCCCTGCCGGCTTCTAATAGAAATGCATTTCCATAATCAAAGAAATACATGCCATTGGCTGATAGTTTGTTTATGGCAACCACCTGTCGCTGCAGCGATTCCTTAACTTTCTGTTTAAAGAGCTCCGGCTGGTGAGCCATCATCTCATTCGATTCTTCAAAGCTCAATCCTGCCGGATAATAGCCACCGGCCCATGGATTATGGAGGGATGTTTGGTCCGATCCCATATCCACATGTATATTTCGTTCTGCCAGTCGCTCCCATAAATCCACAATATTCCCGAGGTAGGCAATGGAATGGGCTTTGTTGGCTGACATGAAATTCAATGCCTTTTCAATCGCTTCATCTACATTATCAGTAATCTCATCCACCCAGCCCTGACTGTGGCGTTTATGCGCTGCATGGGCGTTTACCTCCGCGGTAATGCTCACTACTCCTGCTATATTGGCAGCTTTGGGCTGTGCCCCGCTCATCCCGCCAAGGCCTGCTGTAACAAACAACCGACCTGCCAGTCCTGATCCATTCCTTACAAGTTTTCTGCCAGCATTCAGCACCGTGATGGCTGTACCGTGAACTATACCCTGCGGACCGATATACATATACGATCCCGCGGTCATCTGTCCGTACTGCGATACGCCAAGTGCATTAAACCTTTCCCAATCGTCGGGTTTTGAATAGTTGGGAATCACCATTCCATTGGTAACCACCACTCTAGGTGCATCCTTATGTGAGGGGAAGAGCCCCATAGGGTGCCCTGAATACATTACCAGTGTCTGCTCTTCGGTCATCTCACTGAGGTACTTCATGGTCAGCAGGTACTGTGCCCAGTTCTGAAATACCGCCCCATTGCCGCCATAGGTGATCAACTCTTCAGGATGCTGTGCAACAGCGGGATCCAGATTATTCTGTATCATGAGCATGATTCCTGCAGCCTGCTGACATTTAGCAGGATATTCGCCGATAGGACGGGCATACATCCTATAATCCGGACGGAAACGATACATGTATATACGACCGTATTTCTCCAGCTCTTCGGCGAACTCCGGTGCAAGCACCTCATGATGCCGGGCATCAAAGTATCGCAGGGCATTGCGTAAGGCCAGCCGCTTCTCTTCAACCGTTAGTATGTCCTTGCGTACAGGTGCATGACTAACGGCTGCATCCAATCCTTTTCTTTCAGGCAATTCATTGGGTATGCCTGTGCTTATTGCCAACTTGAAATCCATAATCATCCAATCTAAAACGTTAAATCTTAACCAAAATATAGTTGTTCATCCATTGAAATCTGAAACCGGTAAACCTATTACCTACCACTGAGTCTTTTTGGAGAACAATCCCCTGAAACCCAGTATTACATTCACCACCAGCAGAAAGAGCTCAAAGAATGGAATCCACAGCAGGAATCCCTTTTCATTCATCCGGCGCATGCTTTTCTTGGTGATAAACAATTGTGTAGCCAACCTGATTACAAACACGGCACCCAACAGTATCGGCTCAACCTTATATACGGCCAGCAGAATCAGCAGACCGAAGAAGAGTAACTGGGTAAACGAAAAGAGTCCCAGCACCACTTTATGCTTGAACTTGTAGAATCCGCCGGTTGATAGGTGCCTTCTCTTCTGCCTGAGCCAGGAACCCAACGTCTGTTTGGGTTTTGAATAAGTAAAGGCGGCAGGATCAGGCTGTACACGTGTATTGCTTTTACGGGCCACCTGATTGATAAACAGATCATCGTCGCCCGAAATAATCTTATAATGCTTCACAAATCCGCCTGAATTGTAGAAAAGAGACCGGTGGTAGGCAAGATTACGCCCCACCCCCATATAGGGCATCCCCGAAAGGGCCAGACTCATATACTGCATGGCAACCTGAAGCGTATCAAAACGAATGAGTCTATTAAGCAAACCGGGCTGAGCAATATAAGCTCCATAACCCAGCACAATCTCAGTGTTTCCGGTAAAGGCACTCTGCATGGAGCTTATCCAGTGAGGGCCGGCGGGCACACAATCGGCATCAGCCAACAATAGCAGCTCATGTTTGGCCGATTTGATGCCCAATGACAGGGGAAACTTCTTGCCGGTAAAGAAGTTAAGGTTCTCCTTAATATCCACCACATTAAGGTGGGGGTATTTATCACTCAGCTCACGCAGCAGGTAGAAGGTATCGTCGTCAGAAGCATCGTTCACCACAATCACCTCAAACTGAGGGTAATCCTGTTCAAGCACTTTAGGCAGGAAACGCACCAGATTATGATACTCATTCTTAGCGCATATGATCACAGAAACGGGAGGTTTCTCGCTGCTGAAGGAACGTTTGGCCGGATTATAGAAAGCAAGGCGGCCGAACACGAACCAGTAGTATACCAGTTGAATGATGAGGACCACCAGCAGCAGCACAATCAAAGGAAACCAGTCAGAATCAATGAGGGTAAAGAACCAGGCCATAGATAACTATTTCAGATGCAAAATTATTCAAACCTAAGGGATTTTACGAATTTAAGTTATCAACAATTGGGGAGGGCGGTGGATCAGGCGATAAGCTTTGAGGAAAGTAGGTTTATCTAAGAAGCATAACCCTACCAAGCAACTTTCTCTGCTTTGACTGCCCGGCAAGTTTATAAAGAATCTGCACCACATACGTATCATGAGGAGATGGCTGACCGTTGAAAGTACCATTCCAACCGTCTGACGGATTGAAGGACTCAAATAGCAACTGTCCCCGTTTGTTGCAAATCATGAAATGATAACTATCAATATCAGAAAGAGCCGACTGCCTAATCGGCCGAAACTCATCATTCAAACCATCCCCATCGGGTGTAAAGGCGTTAGGCAGGATGAATAGGAACGGTCCTTTGTCGGCCATATCAGGTGTCACTACAACTAACAAGGATACAGGAATACCCTGACAACCGCCGGAAGTTGTTTCCCTGACTTCCAGATTGAAAACACCGCTCTGTTTCCAGCAGATGCTGATCTTATCACTTTGCTCAAGCTGCAATACTCCGTCAATCCACCATTGGTAAACAGATCCAGTCGTTGAATTGACCCAATATTCCTTGGTTGTTCCCATCCTCACACTGTCAGTCGAAATACTCTGGCAGTATGCTTCTGTTCCTGGAGGCCAGAAACACCACAGCATAAACAGGGTACAGTATTTCCATACCTTTTTCATCTGTAAATCCATCAACTCACTAATTATGGAAAATGGTAAGTGTAGCAGGAAGTGCATTTATGATCACGTCTTTTGTAGCTTCAGCAGAGCAGGATCCGGCTGTTTCCGTGACCGATAAACTTCCCGATGATGGCCCGGTCCAGTTAACCGTAACCTGATTTGTCCCCTGTCCTGTTTCTATGGTACCTCCCGATATCGTCCATAAATAAGTGTTACCATCGGTGAATGCTACATCATACGTCTCTGTATTACCCGTGCAAACTTCTTCTGCACCTGCAATTACCGGAGCAGGTGTTGGATTTACAGTTATGGTTATGGTAACTGTTACTGAGCATCCAGCATCATTGGTTTCAATTAGTTGCAGCGTGCAGGTTCCAGTAGTTTCCCAATTTACAGAAATCAGGTTTGGCGTAGCGCCAACAGTTATGGTACCATTGCCTCCGGTAACCGGAATTATTGACCATGCATAGGTGGATGTTGAGGTGTAATCAACACCGTAAGGTTCATTTGAGAACTGACAAACAGACTGGTCTCCCGAGTTAGGATAAACTTGTGCAGTTGCATTGAGAGTAGCTGATGCAATGATGATAGACATTAGCCAGGTAATCAGATTGATTTTTGAATTCATGATAGTGGTGTTTAATGTGGTTAATTGTGTGAATTATTTATCATTGATGCCAGATTGTATTTGTTGATGGTCCTGCATTGTCAGACACCGTTAGGTTCGCTGCATTTGATGAAATATAGCAATCGCCATCGCTGTTGGTAATTTTACAATAGTACTGGAAGTCGTCCATTAATGCAGTAATTGCTGAAATGGTCAGTGTTGGCGTGGTTGCCCCGGAATATCCCTGTTGATCAGTCAGGTTCACCCATGTGCCATTGTTTAGTTCATACCATTGGTATAATAGCGGACCTACTCCACCAGATGCCAATACCTCAAACTCAACAAACGATCCTTCGCAAGATTCCTGTGAAATGGGTTGCATTGTGATAACCGGCAAACTACTCAGATTGCAAGTTGTGTAATGCTGATGAGGTGTTGAAGGTAAAGTCCCTGCGGTGGTTACAATATCGGTAACATTCCATTCCAGGTAGGAGGAGTTAGGATTAGGTGTGCATATCTCACTGTTTCTGCATAACGACCTGTTACTATACCAGTCATCGGGTGATTGCTCGCGCATTATGCCATCAACCCTGACATTATTGTTATCATAAAGTGCTGCCCCGTCACGCCATTGTCCGTTCCATAAGTAGCAGGCACCATTTAAAGCGCTGCCTGTATACCATTCGGCATCGGTAAAATCATGCACTACCCCATTGGCATTGCAGTATCCACAGGTAAGGGTCTGTCCCGGAGCAATCTCGCCTGATAAATTCCAGCACATCACAGAAATACTGCATTCTGAATCTATCAAGTCATTTGGAATTGCACGTACCGACCATCCGTCGAGGCTGACCGGAAAGTACGTGGGATTATATATTTCAATGAACCTGTCGGTTTCAAATCCTGTTTGTGGATCACATAATTCTGATATAATCACTCCGGAAGTAACCTCACAATTGGCTTCCAGAACAATGAAATCAGAAGTACTAATTGCTGAACAGCCTGTAATACAGCTTATTCGCCCGGTTACAGCACCTTCAGGAACAACAGCTTTGATTTGGGTATTGCTGATCAGCTCAAAAGAAGCTGCAGGAATACCACTGAAAAGCACCTCCACCACATCGCTGAAATTATCACCGCTAAGGGTAACATACGTATTCACAGGTCCTGAAGATGGCGAGAATGAATAGAGCAGGATGGCACATGGATCAGAGGCAGTTATGCTAAAATCATCAATTGCCAGACCATCATCTGTCCCAACGGCTGGTGCATCCACCCATCTAAAACTGATAGTACTGCCCGTGGGTAGGTAAAGCCCTTCTATTACTGCTGAGACCTGTATCCTGTTTTCCGGCAGATTGCCATCCAAAGGCCTTCCAATTCCAGTGCTTACAGGACCGATAAAGTCCAATGCATTTAAATCAATCCAAGTCCCGTTGTTAATTGTGGTTGCATCTGTACTATATTGAAAATCCAGACTGTCATGCCTTCCTGCCGAACCCAAATTCCATTGCTCACCGGTATATTCAATAGTGAATTGTGTAATTGTACCACCAGTATTATTGATAAAACGTGCACCATATTTCGAAGCTACATTACTATTCATTATAGATCCCAATGCCCGTTCTGTGCTACCAACACTACCAAAACTATAGGTATTGCTACTGAAGTTAGTACCATTATTTGGACTATAATATATATTGCCATTTGACCCTGATTCAAGGAATGACCAACCGGCAGGTAAAGAAGAATTATAGATTCCAGTATTCGCCAGCGTATTAAAGTTCTGGTAATATGGGAGTTGGTAATTTTGAATGCTTATCTGGGACTTTGATAATAAAGCACACAACAGTATCAGGAGCAAAAGCAGATGCCTTTTCAGAAGAGAATTATTTTCCGGAAAAGAATAAATAAACACAGTCCAGACGAGTAAATTGAGTACTCAACAGTGATGTTGTAATATCTATATCACAAATATAAGAACATTCCTTATACAAAATTCCTATAGTATCTTACTATATTTTGAAAAATACTGTCACAATGACACATTTGGCATCCATTGGCACCCATTGGCACTCATTGGCAGTTTTCGTGTCAGTGGGATTTCTGCCAAAAAACATGACACAGGGTGCCAATGAGTGCCAATTTCCATTTTTTGGAACAATAGCACAAAAGTTGCAGAACTAGTTTTTACGCTGAACGCGTTTAGTTCTTTGACATCTTGAAATTGAATTCCCTAAGTATTGTGAAATACTAATGAGCGGGGTATGGCATACGGTGCTCTCTTCAAGCAGCTCACTTAAAACCTAACATTAAAAACAACACTGGTGGTTGATCCGGCAAACTTACTGATTAAAGCCGGCTCATATCGCACTTCCACTGATAATATTGAATACCTCACTCCTGCTCCTGCGGCTACCCTGGTGACAAATAACTTGTCGTGCGTGCTTACCCGGTGGTTGTTGGTTACCATGGGTGAGATAAACTCGTAATTTCTTGTCCATGTTCCCCGGTAAAATTCATTGGTAATACCCGCATTTCCAAAAAAGCTGAACTTGCCTACCGGGTATCTATACCTTAACATATTTACCATCTTCCATGAGTAGAATTTAAATCCGTAAGAGTCTACATAACTAACAGTTTCTGACTCTTTACCTTTAAGTGTATAGTTATGACTATACGGCGTTAAGAGCGTAAATTCATTATAAACCGACCATTTTGGCTTGCTCACCGGTCGACTGATCTCCAGTGTCATTCCCACTATCATAGGTTTGCAGTTAACCGGCTCCAGTTCTTTGATCCTGTGATCTTCGATGAAGTTGAAATCCAGACTTGAGAATGCAAATCCAATTGCACCGCCCAGTTTCAGAGAGATGTTCTTAATAGGACTTAGTCGTTCAAAACCGGTATTGGTGCATTTGGCGTATTCATAAAACAGGTTCTCCAGTTCGTCCTGCTTATAGCTGGTCCTACTGATCTTGTTCTTGATCTGCGGACAGTCGTCGAAATAGACAATCAACTGTCCTTGGTATTTCTTATTCTCGATCACCGCGGTATTGGTGCCAAATCCCTCCGGTTTAGCTACATCCTTGAGGTATTTCTTGTATACCAAAAGTTCAAAATCGTTTCCGTTCTTAATGTAAAACTGTTCATTTACTGCTTTGCTGTAAACATATAAAGGCTTGGGTCCCTTGATGACCATCTGCAGAAACACCAGATCTTTTTCCAGATAAAGTTCAGGCGATGTGCTTAAGCTTCTGGGATCCCTTGAACTGAGCTCAACATCCACAAAGCCTCCCTGCCATACCTCCTGGTTCATGCCAAATTCTTTGATATCATAGGGGTCATAATAGGTGCCAGTATCGGCTGGATAGGTCTTGAAGAGTACCCTTGAAGGATTCATGCCCCAGTCGGCAACATCAATAAAGCCATGTACAATTTCACCGGCAGGGCGAATGATATATCCTCTCTTGAGGTTATCCTGTGCATGTAAGGTACTGCAAAACAACATGATTGCTGTTAATAAGGAGAATCGGAATGAATAGTGGTTCATGAGTATGGTTGTTGAATTTTCGTGGTGCTAAATTCATAATAATAATTTAGTATAAAAAATAATTATTAACTGTTTTTGCGTGAAAGTGGATTATTGTTCAATGGTCGCTATTTGTGAATCTTAGTCCTGCAACCTTAAAATAGCTTATTTTTGTTGTATGGAAAACACATGGGATCAAAGGTATGCTACTGAAGCCTATATATACGGCACCGAGCCAAACGACTGGTTTGCTGATAAGCTGAAAATAATGAAGACCGGCAGTGTGCTGCTACCGGCGGAAGGAGAAGGCCGAAATGCCGTTTGGGCGGCTCAGCATGGCTGGCAGGTTACCGCCTTTGATCAGAGTACAGAGGCTGAGATTAAAGCCAAAAGGCTTGCCGCCGAAAAGCAGGTGGAGATCAATTACCTGGTGAAGGACCTGCGCAGCTTCAGGGGCGAAGAGGGTTCGTTTGATGCCATAGGACTTATTTATGTGCACATGCCTTCCGCATACAGGCAGGATGTTCATACTGAAATGATAAAACTTTTACGCCCCGGCGGCAGTTTAATACTGGAGGCTTTTTCCAAGGCGCAACTGCCCAATAAAAGCGGCGGACCCAAGGATATAGACCTGCTTTATAATCCGGCAGAGCTGAAATGTGATTTCAAATCAATGAAGATACTTGAATTCTATCATGCAAAGATCAATCTTGATGAAGGTTCGCACCACCATGGTGTTGCTGAAGTGATACGTCTCTTTGCACGAAAGAAATAATACTAATAACTACTTAATGACCCGTATTTTTGCCTGTAAGTTAACGGAGGAGGCTGTTTTTGAACAGTTTAAACCCCAAATGCTTGATAATGTGCCTGAAGCAACTGCCATGAAGGCGCTGGGTTATTTCCATTCAAACGATTCACAGAGGCATCTGATAGGCGAACTGCTTGCCCGTTATGCCCTGCAGTTTATAACGGGTGAGCGTCATACACAACCTTTTATTACGGGCGAGAAGGGCAAGCCTCATCACGGGGAGAATACCGGCGCACATTTCAACGTTTCCCATTCCGGACAATGGGTGGTTGCCGCTGTAGCCGATGCTGATGTGGGGGTGGATGTGGAACGGATACGCAAGGTACCTGAGGGTGTGGCTTACCGTTTCTTCTCTGAGCCTGAAAAACAGATGCTGGATGGTGCTGAAAATGAAATTGAAAAGGCCCACATCTTTTTTACGCTGTGGACACTCAAGGAGAGTTATCTGAAAGCTATTGGCAAGGGTCTTACGAAGAGCCTGAGCAGTTTTACCATTCAGCGCCGTGATGACGGCGGATATCAGCTGGAGACTGATCCGGAAACGGCAGGTTATTTCCTTAAATCGTATCCTTTTGAAGAGGGGTACAAGCTGGCGGCCTGCGCCGCTGAAGAGGCTTTTGATCGGGAGGTTACGATTGTAACAGTCACTGATCTGCTTGAATGATTCATTCATTCTAATCATTACCTTTGCAGCTCTTTACTTTACAAGCATTGAATGAAGTTTACCTTAGAAGCAACTGATCAACATTCGAGTGCCAGAGCCGGTGTGATGAGCACAGATCACGGTGATATAGCTACTCCTGTTTTTATGCCGGTAGGGACTGCCGGATCTGTTAAGGCAGTTCACATTAGTGATGTAGCCAATGATATAAAAGCCCGGATAATTCTGGGAAATACCTACCATCTCTATCTACGCCCCGGTACGGATGTGCTGAGAGAAGCAGGAGGTTTGCATAAGTTCAACGGTTGGAGCAGACCCATTCTTACCGATAGTGGCGGGTATCAGGTATATTCACTTACCGATCGCCGCAAAATGCACGAGCAAGGCGTTACGTTCCAGTCGCACATTGATGGTTCACGGCATCTCTTTTCACCTGAGGGTGTGATGGATATTCAGCGCCTGATTGGAGCTGATATTATCATGGCATTTGATGAATGCACACCCTATCCCTGTGAATACGATTATGCAAAGAAGTCGATGGAGCTTACGCACCGTTGGCTGGACAGATGCGTTGACCGTTTCAGGGAAACCGATGGGTTGTATGGTTATGCCCAGGCCCTCTTCCCTATCGTTCAAGGCAGTGTATACCGTGACCTTAGAATTCAATCGGCCGAGAAGATTGCTTCCGTCGGAGCGGAAGGGAATGCCATTGGCGGACTCTCTGTAGGGGAACCCATTGAAATGATGTATGAATTCACAGAGTTGGTATGCAATATACTGCCAAAGGATAAACCACGTTATCTGATGGGCGTTGGGACACCGGCAAATATACTGGAAGGCATTTCACAGGGTATTGACATGTTCGACTGTGTGATGCCCACCAGAAACGGACGAAACGGAATGATATTTACTTCAGAGGGGATTATAAACCTTAGGAATGAAAAGTGGAAGGTTGATTTCTCACCCCTTGACCCCGATGGCCCATCGTTTGTGGATAAGCAATACAGCCGCGCCTATGTGCGTCATCTCTTTACTTCGGGTGAAATGCTCGGGCCAATGATTGCAAGTCAGCATAACCTTGCCTTTTATCTTTGGCTGGTGGATACAGCCAGAGAAAAGATAATTGATGGTACCTTTGCCGACTGGAAGAATGAAATGGTAAAGAAAGTAAGCAGCAGGATATAGAAAAGAATGAAGAAGCTTGACGTTTACATAATACGGAAATTCCTTGGCACCTTCTTTTATGCCATTGCCCTGCTGGCAGTGATTATCATCATCTTTGACTTTTCAGAGAAGGTGGATGATTTCATTGAGAAGAAGCCTTCGGCCAATGCCATTATCTTCGAGTATTATTTCAACTTCATTCCATTTTTCATCAACAAGTTCAGTGCGCTCTTTACCTTTATTGCCGTTATCTTCTTCACTTCAAAGATGGCTGCCGATACTGAGATCATTGCCATACTGAACAGTGGGGTGAGCTTTACGAGGTTACTCCGCCCCTACCTGATAGCTGCGTCATTCATTGCCCTGCTTTCCTTTATTCTTACCAATTTCATTATCCCCGAGACAAGTGAGAATATGCACGAGTTCCAGAAAAAGTATCTCAAGGGGGAGAAAATAGGCAACAAGTCGAATATCCACATTCAGGTTGATCCGGGGGTTTTTGCTTACGTAGAGACCTATAATGTGAAGGAAAACTCCGGATTTAGGTTTGCCCTGGAGAAGTTTGACGATAAAGGCATGACTTCCAAACTTACCGGTGATTACATACGGTGGGACAGCACAAAACAGGTATGGTCCATTGAAAAATGGGTAAAACGCGTTATTACTGAAAAGGGCGAGAAGATAACCAAGGGTGCAAAGTTTGACACGACACTGAAGCTTACGCCCGACGATTTCAACATTGACGTTGATTATGCCGTTTACATGAATTATGGTGAACTGCGTGATTTCATCAATACAGAGAAAATGCGTGGATCGGGCAGTCTGCTTAAATTCCAGGTTGAGAAACATTCGCGTATTGCCTTTCCATTTGCAACCATCATACTCACCATTATAGGGGTCGCTCTGTCGTCACGTAAGGTGCGGGGAGGCATAGGGCTGAATCTTGGCATAGGTATTACCATCTGCTTTGCCTTTATTCTGTTTATGCAGGTCACCACGGTGTTTGCTACCTTCAGTAACCTGCCGCCGGCAGTGGCGGTTTGGATTCCCAATGCTCTGTTTGGTGTGCTGGGTATTTATTTGCTAAGGATTGCCCCAAAGTAAATGTTGCTTATAAACTTCAATACCATTACTTCATTACCGTTTATTCGCCGGTAGTTCCCTGCCATACGAAACATGCCGGGAAGAGTCCGGTTACATCGGGCAATTCCCTGAAAAGGCCAAAAACCGCTGACCCGCTGCCACTCATGGAGGCATAAAAGGCGCCTGACCTGTACAGTGTTTCTTTGATTTCAGCTAGAACGGGGTAGTGCTTGAACACCGGTCCTTCAAAGTCATTGATCAGGAGCTCGGGCCAATTGTCTTCATGGTTGATAAGAGCTTCCATTGCAGGCAATGGTTCATTATTAGGCTTCACGATACCATAAGCCCAAGCCGTTGAAACCTGAACATCAGGAATCACAATTACAATATGATAGGTGGGCAGATGCAGGAATTTTTGGGTCGGCTTGCCTGTATCTTCTATCAACCGGGGCTTGTTGACGATAAAGAAAGGGCAGTCACTGCCCAGCATCGATGCCATCATCTCCAGTTCATTATTGCATAACTTCAAATCGAATAACCTGCGCAGCAAGGTAAGAGCAAAAGCGGCATCTGAAGAACCTCCGCCAAGGCCTGAACCTATTGGGATGATCTTATGCAGGTGTATCCTGACAGGGCTGATGTGGTAGTTCTTTTCCACCAACCTGAATGCCTTGACACAGAGATTATCCTCATCGGGACCGCTGAATGGGAGACCGGAGCTGCTGAAAGAAAATTCATCGGGGGAAGGCACAATCTCCAGGGCATCGCACAAGTTAACAGGTATCATATAACTTTGGATGTTATGATAACCATCTGAACGCTTGTTGAGTATTCTCAGTCCTAAATTGATTTTCGCATTCGGAAATACAATCATCGCGTAAGTTGTTTGATGTAGCCTGCAACTATGCTGTGCACCCGCATATTGCAAATGTATGAAAGAAACGGCACTAATTAAATAGTAGATGCATAAACTAAGTACCGTCCATTAACGTTTTAATATAACTTTGTATTTCAAATAGGAGACTATGACCTTTATCAATTCAGTTGTTTCATGGTTCATGAAGAAGCGCATGCATCAGATTGATCTGTTTATGAAATACCCACACAATGTTCAGGAAGAATGGTTCAGGAAACTGATAGCAGCAGGCAGGCAGACAGAATGGGGAAAGGGGCATGATTACGATTCCATTACCAACTATGATCAATTTGTAAAACTGGTGCCTGTTTCAGAATATGAAGACCTGAAACCCTATATAGAGCGATTACGTAAAGGAGAACAGAATCTGCTGTGGAATTCAGAGATCAAGTGGTTTGCAAAGTCGTCGGGCACCACCAGTGATAAGAGCAAGTTTATTCCGGTAAGTCAGGAAGCCCTGGATGAGTGTCACTTCAAAGGAGGCAAGGACCTGTTATCGATCTATTGTAATTTCAATCCGGATACACAGGTTTTCAACGGTCGGTTGCTGGGTATGGGGGGTACACATATTTCAGATAATCCCGATATCGGAACCTATGTGGGTGATGTGTCAGCCATCATTATGGAGAACCTCCCTGCATGGATTGAATTGATACGTACCCCTGAATTGTCGGTGGCTCTCATGAATGAATGGGAAAAGAAGATTGAAAAAATTGCCACCATCACCAGCAAGGAGAATGTTACCAATATTACCGGAGTGCCATCATGGACACTGGTATTGCTCAAGCGGATACTTGAAATTACCGGAAAAAAGAACATAAAGGAAGTTTGGCCCAACCTGGAGCTTTTCGTTCACGGTGGTGTAAGCTTTCTGCCCTACAGGCATCAGTTTGAGAAGCTCATTGACGGACCAATGAACTACCTTGAGACCTATAATGCTTCGGAAGGTTTCTTTGGTATTCAGGACCGCAAAGATGCCGATGACATGCTCCTGATGCTCGATTATGGCATCTTTTATGAATTTATTCAGGTAAATGAAACCGGACAGTCGTCACTTGAAGCCATACCATTATACCAGGTAAAACAGGGAGTGAATTATGCCATGGTAATCACAACTAATGCCGGTCTTTGGAGATATCAGATAGGCGATACCGTGGAGTTTACTTCCATTGACCCATACAGGATCAGAATTACAGGACGTACACGCAATTTCATCAATGCATTCGGCGAAGAACTCATTATAGACAATGCCATAAAGGCATTGAAAACCGCCTGTGATAAAACAGGTGCCATGATAAGTGAATTCACAGCTGCGCCCGTATACTTCAGTGATAACACCAGCGGGGCCCATGAATGGCTCATTGAGTTTGAGAAAGAACCCGACAACATTGCCTATTTCAATGAAGTGCTGGATAATGCCCTGAAGGCATTGAACTCTGACTATGAGGCCAAGCGCTATCAGAATATGGTAATAAATGAACCCCTTATTCGAGTGCTTCCAAAAGGTACGTTTTATGAGTGGATGAAGAAGCACAACCGATTGGGTGGTCAGTTTAAAGTACCCCGTTTATCGAACAACAGGAAATTTGTAGAAGAGGTTTTGCAGATTGCAACAGTCCATTCACTCTGATCTTTGGAATAGACATTTTCTTCCAACCTATTTTTTTCAATAAATTGCACGTTCAAAGTTAAAGTAGTCGCTTTTATATATCCAATTAATTACCTTTGCTAATGAAGAAAAACAAAGGAATAACGGATATTTAAACTGATTATCATGCATATAGCTATAGCCGGCAACATAGGCTCCGGAAAAACGACACTTACCGGATTACTGGCAAAACATTTTGGGTGGCAGCCCCATTATGAAGATGTGGAAACAAATCCCTACCTGCCTTCATTTTATGAAGACATGCAGCGCTGGTCGTTTAATCTGCAGATCTATTTTCTCAACAGCCGGTTCCGTCAGGTAATTGATATCAGGAAGAGTGGAAAAACGGTAGTGCAGGATCGCACGATCTATGAGGATGCCTATATTTTTGCGCCCAACCTGCATGCCATGACGTTAATGACTACCCGTGATTATGATAATTATGTGTCGTTATTTGAATTGATGAGCTCCTTTGTTCAACCCCCCGACCTATTGATCTACCTGCGCGCCAGTGTGCCTACATTGGTAAACCAGATACAGAAACGCGGTCGTGATTATGAAAATTCCATACGCCTTGACTATCTCAAGAGCCTGAATGAACGATATGAATCATGGATTGAAGAGTACAAGCTAGGCAAGCTTCTTATTGTGGAAGTTGACAACCTGAATTTCTCAGAAAGGGCTGAAGATCTCGCCAACATCATAGAACGCATAAATGCTGAGATAAATGGACTCTTCTGAACATAAGGCAATAGGTATTATTCCTGCCCGGTATGATTCCTCCCGCTTTCCGGGGAAACCATTGGTTATTATCAATGGCGTGAGCATGATTGAAAGAGTATACAGGCAGGCTTCACTTTGTGTAAAACTATCAAGCGTGGTAGTTGCCACCGACGATAGCAGGATCTTTGATCATGTGAAATCATTCGGTGGAAGGGTACTACTCACTTCTGCTACACACAGGTCGGGAACTGACCGGATTGCTGAAGTAGTCAGGAAACTGGAAGAAAAAGGGGAATGGTATGATGTTGCTGTTAACATTCAGGGTGATGAGCCGTTTATACAACCGTCACAAATAGAAAAGGTGGTGGATATATTTCAAAACCTTAATGCGGAAATAGGCACACTGGTTAAGCTGATTGAAAAAAGTGAGGATATATTTGACCAGAACATTGTGAAAGTAGTGATTGATGCGCATGGCAAGGCTCTTTACTTCAGCAGGTCGCCGATTCCTTTTGTAAGGAACACCATTTCAGACAACTGGCTAAATGAGAACAACTTCTATAAGCACATAGGTATTTATGGCTATCGCACTGATACGTTAAAGGAAATTGCCGCCCTTGAACCCGCACCCATTGAGACGGCTGAATCATTGGAACAGCTTCGCTGGTTGTATAACGGTTATGTGGTATTTACAAGGATTACTGATATTGAGACCATTGGCATTGACACCCCTGATGATTTATCAAAACTTATCAACATTCCTTGCTAATTTCTTGTCTGGTCTATATCTTAGCGCAAAATTAGAACTACTTTAGGCGGGGCTGCAGGCAGCTGTGAACCATTAACTGCAGATTGAAAAGTATATGAAAACATTAGCGAAGCAGATAAGCAAACTGTTGTTTGAACATGATTGTGTGATTGTCCCCGGGCTCGGAGGCTTTATCACGAATTATAGGCCTGCTGTAATACATCCGCATCACCATACTTTTCATCCTCCTTCAAAGCAGATACTTTTCAATGCTGCTCTCACAAATAATGATGGAATATTAACCAATGCCTATGCAGATAATCTAGGCATTGATTTTTCAGAAGCTAAAAAGATCATTGACCAGAAGGTACATACCATTCGGATTACATTACTGAAAGGACAGAAAGTACTCATGGAAGATATTGGCTATCTGGATTTAAACAGAGAAAATAATATTGAATTCCATCCAATCAATACAATTAATTACCTGGGTGAAGCCTATGGTCTGGGCAGGTTCGATTTTGCTCCAGTAAACCGTGTATCCAATGCTCCCATTATTGGTATCAGCCGCCCTGTTGTGCGTAAAACCATGAGATGGGCAGCCATAGTCGTACCGATAGTCGCTCTTGGCTTATGGGCAACATTCAACACTGGTGCACTTAACCGCATTTATGGTAATTATGCTTCGCTGATGCCTAATGCTACGGAATCAGCTGAAGTCAAGGCATCACCTTCAACCACAAGTTCAAAAAAGACTGCCGCTTACAACGTGGTCAAGAAAGCACCGGAAGTAATTACACCAATAGTCAATGCAGAGAAAACGGTTACCAATGCAGTACCTGTTAATTCTGGCAATACTATCGAGGTTACTACTGTTGACACGGAAGCTATCAATGAAGAAATGAATCAGCCTGCTGCCGAATCAACGGTTAGGTTCCATATTATTGTCGGCGCATTCAGTATTCCTGAAAATGCATCAGGATATGTTGAACAATTAAAGAATGAAGGATATCATGCTGCATTGATTGGCCCGAATAAAAAGAACCTCCATTTGGTAAGTATACAGAGTTTCAGCGACCAGACAACAGCCTCAGCAAGGATGGCTGATCTCCATCAGAAAGGATTCCCTGCTGCATGGATTCTTGAGAAAGCCAAATAAGCATTCCGGGCAGGATGAACTACCTTCTTTTAATAAACCGGTTTATATTTAATTCTTTACTCCATGCCTAAGAAGAAGCATGCGCGGTTTGCCGAAAATGCAACTTTTCCCCACCTGTTCCAATTATCATTTGACGATATCCAGCATGGCTTTGAAATGAAAGGGAAATGGGTAGAGTTTTTCGGAAACGTTAAACCTATCATACTAGAACTCGGCTGCGGAAAAGGTGAATATATAGTAGCTCTTTCAGCACATTATCCTGAGAAGAACTTTATTGGCATCGATATCAAAGGTGCGCGAATGTGGCGGGGTGCAAAGACAACGTTTGAAAATAATGTGAAGAATGCCGCCTTTATAAGAACGAGGATAGATCAGATTGAAGGTCTGTTTGCTGAAAACGAGGTGGATGGTATTTGGATTACCTTCCCTGATCCACAGCCTACTAAAGAACGCAAGCGACTTACATCACCCATGTTCCTCAACAGATATAAGAAGTTTTTGAAACCAGGAAGCCTGATTCATCTTAAAACCGACAATCTTGATTTCTTCAATTATACGTTATCAACGATTAATAAGGAGGGATACGAGCTCCTACTTCATACCTTCGATCTCTATAACAGTAATTTGGAAGACGATGTGATGCTTACGCAAACACACTATGAGAAGTTGTTTCTGAATCAGGGAGTTCCAATAAAATATCTTCGTTTCAGGATTTGATCTGGTAGTTCAGAATTTGATAAGTTGTTGTTTGTTATATTTGATACGATACCGATACCGGTGTGGTCTGCTTTATTTAATAATCGACCAATTTCAATAAAGTGAAATGAATAATGACTCTTTCTTCGATAAGGTTTTTGAAGTGGTAAAGTGCATACCTTATGGTCGGGTAACGAGCTATGGTGCCGTAGCAAAATATCTGGGTTCAGGGGGCTCTTCCCGGATGGTTGGCTGGGCCATGAATGCATCGCACCATTCTCTCGAAAAGATACCTGCCCATAGGGTAGTCAATAGAAACGGAATGCTTACCGGCAAGCACCATTTTGACGGCACTGATATAATGCAGCAACTTCTAGAGAGTGAGGGTGCCATTGTGGAGAATGATCGAATTATCAACTTTAAAGAATTGTTCTGGGATCCACAGGAACTTGATATGATGCTGTAAATCTGTTTGATAGATAATCAGAACCTACCTGATGTATTCTAAACCCGATAATGAAATCTGAACATCGAGATCTGAACAGCTTAAAAGGGATAAAATAATAGTCCTGATTCCTGTTTACCATAAAAGATATTCTTCTTATCTTTACACAATCTAAATAAAGCTATTCAAACTGATCATGCAGTACTCAAAAGATTTAATAATCAATGCGTTAAGGACAGTCAACGACCCTGACCTACATAAAGATCTCGTTACACTCAACATGATTGAGGATGTTACTGTTAATGGTGACACCATTTCCTTTAAGGTAGTTTTGACAACTCCGGCTTGTCCGCTGAAAAACAAGATTAAACAGGATTGTATTGATGCAGTGCTTAAAGTGTATCCTGCGGCAGAGGTGTCAATTGAAATGACTTCAAGAGTTAGCACCCGCAGGGCAGCAAACCAGCAGATGCTGAAAGGTGTTAAGAACATTATTGCCATTGCATCAGGTAAAGGAGGCGTTGGTAAGTCAACTGTTGCTGCAAACCTTGCTGTGGCACTTGGTCTTACAGGCGCTAAGGTTGGACTCGTAGATGCCGATATTTACGGTCCTTCAGTTCCGCTGATGTTTGGTGAAGTAGCGTCCAAGCCTTCGGCAATAGAAAAGGATGGTAAAGCCTTGGTTGTTCCCATAGAGAAATTCGGGATTAAAATATTGTCCATTGGTTTCTTTGTTGATCCCGAAAAAGCATTGGTATGGAGAGGTCCCATGGCTTCCAATGCGTTGACACAGTTATTCACAGAAGCCGATTGGGGAGAACTTGATTACCTTATTCTTGACATGCCGCCGGGAACAGGTGATATCCATTTGACCATTGTACAGAACCTTTCAGTTACCGGTGTTGCCATTGTTACCACTCCACAGGAAGTTGCATTGGCTGATGCACGTAAGGCAATAGGCATGTTCTCGCAAGAGAATATCAATGTACCTATACTTGGACTGATTGAGAATATGTCGTGGTTTACTCCCGAAGAACTGCCTGATAATAAATATTACATCTTCGGTCAGGAAGGAGGCAGGAAACTTGCCGAGGAATATAACATTCCGTTACTGGGTCAGATTCCATTAGTTCAGGGAATCAGGGAATCAGGTGATAACGGCAGGCCGATTGCAATGCAGGACAATTCACCAGTAGCAGATGCTTTCAGGATTCTGGCTGAGACTACTGCGCAGCAGATTGCCATTCGCAATGTTACTTTGGAGCCGACAAAGCCTGTTCAAATGACACATTAAAATGGCATATAAAGAAGATTACTAAAACATTAATCATAAGAATACCAACAAATCAAATCATGTCTACTGAAAACCGTATTGAATTAACTACCAAAGTTAAGAACGTAATAGAACAGATAAGGCCTTATCTTCAGGCTGATGGTGGAGATATCCATTTCGTTGAACTGACAGATGACAATGTTGTGAATGTAGAACTCCAGGGATCATGTGGTTCATGCCCATTCAGTCGGATGACATTGAAGAACGGAGTTGAAGAAGCCATGCGCAAAGCATTGCCTGAGATTAAATCTGTTGAGGCTCTTAACCTCTAAGCTGTAAATACTTTACTGGTATCTGGCTACGATAGGCATACGCCTTCCCATGCCGAATGCCTTAGGTGAGACCCTAAGTATAGGTGGAGACTGATATCTCTTCCATTCACTCCTGTTGACCATTCCTAGCACTTTGGTTACAATGGTCTCGTCATATCCCCTCTTGATAATTTCAGTGGCGCTTTTTTGCATCTCAATATAGAAATACAATATCTGGTCAAGCAGTCCGTATTCTGGTAATGAGTCACTGTCCTTCTGACCCGGCCGCAATTCAGCAGAAGGAGGTTTGGTGATGGTGTTTACAGGAATTATCTCATTATCACGGTTAATGTAACGAGCAAGCTTGTAGACATCTGTTTTGTAGACATCACCAAGTACAGAAAGTCCACCGCACATGTCTCCGTATAATGTACCGTAACCAACGGCAGCTTCACTCTTATTGCTGGTATTAAGCAGAATATAGCCAAACTTATTGGACATAGCCATCAGGATGACAGCTCTGATACGTGCTTGAATATTTTCTTCCGTAATATCTGCGGCAAGTCCTTTAAACAGAGGACTCAGTGATTCATTTGCAGCATTTACAGCATCCTTGATCGGTATAGTCTCATAAGGACAGTTAAGGTTTTCGGCCAGCTGTTGTGCATCATTAATTGAATGATCAGAAGAATAAACGGAGGGAAGCAGCACCCCTGTTACATTGGCTGAACCGAGTGCTTCAGCGGCAAGTACCATGGTTATGGCTGAATCAATTCCACCCGATAATCCAAGAATGGCCTTACTGAAACCCATTTTACTGAAATAATCACGAATACCCAATACCAGGGCATCATGGATCAATTGGATAGCAGGTATTTCAGGTGAAGCAATCGGTTTAACCGGCTCTCCTACATTGAAATAATCCTCAGTTATATCAACAATCCTTATTTCCTCTTCAAAATAAGCCAATTGGTCCCTGATATTGCCGGCTGCATCACAAACCATGGAATTGCCATCGAATATAAGCTCAGTTTGGGCACCGGTATGATTTACATATACAATTGGTTTACCATACCTTTTTGCATTTGTCCTGAGCACCTCTTTACGCAGAAGGGTCTGGTTATAGTTAAAGGGCGAGGCGCTTATATTTATAATAATATCAGGCTTAATGGAATTGACTTCATCCAGCGGGGAAAATGAGTACATAGGGATCTCCGCAGTATTCCATATATCTTCACAAACTGTTAACGCGAAGCGTTTGCCCATGTAATCCACATAACCAAATCCCTTTGACGGCTCAAAATACCTATATTCATCAAATACGTCATAATTGGGCAAGAGTGACTTATTGGCAATACATTCAACCTTTCCGTTATTCAGAAACCAGGCTGAGTTGAATAGAGGTTTGCCTTTACCGGTATTATTGCGTGAAGGTGCTCCGATGATTACAGCAATATCTTTACATTGTTGTGCAATCTCCTGCATACTGGTTTCACATCTGTTGATAAAATCCTTGAATTCAAGAAAATCACGCGGTGGATAACCTGTAAGTGCGAGTTCGGGGAATACAACAAGACTTGCTCCGGCATTGGCAGCAAGTCTTATACCTTCCAGAATGTGTGATTTATTGTGCGAAAAATCTCCAATAAGGAAATTGTACTGCACCAATGCAATCTTCATTTTTTCAGAAGTAAATTAGCTATTATATGAGGAGGATATAAAGGCTCAGGGACTAAAACATAACACCTAAACTGAGCTCAATGAAATTCGTTTTTGCTCTGTGTTCGTTATAAATGTTGACTGAATTTTTTCCTTTTAATGCGTTGGAAAATCCATTGTTAAAATTAACACCTAAGACAATAGAAGTATTATTGTCAAATGGATATTCCACACCGGCACCAATTATCATGGATGATCTGAAAAGTTTTGTGTCGGAGTCAATGTCAGTATAGTCTACTAAAATAGTTTGACCATTTAGCCTGTATTCATCCTCACCTTTAGAATTCATGCGGACACCAAAGCCTAAACCTATTTGTCCGAAATACTTGAATTCACCTATCTCATTTGTCTTAAGTTTGAGGACAGCAGGAATCTCGAGATACCTGATCCTATAATCACGGGTTAGTGTGACTTCTTCACCTTCCTTAATTTCAGGATAAGATAGCTTACCACCGGTATATAAAAATTGTAGACCGGTTGCCAGTGCATAGTTTTTGGCAAAATAGAACTCAGAAGTAACACCCCAGGCAAATCCTAATTTGGCTCCTTCTGAATTATAATCTTCCTGATTGGAACTCATCCAACTAATGGACGGTGCTGCTTTAATACCAAGGATAAAAGATCTGTATTGTGCTGAAGCAATTTTTGGCACAATCATCATAAAGCAAATAATTATTAGCAGTAAATGACGTTTTGATTTCATAAGGTCAGGTTTATATTTTATATTAAACGAATTGGGTTAATCACTATCAAGTTATAATTGTTGTAAATATAGGCAAAAATACTAAAAAAACCTCTTTTCTGTGGTGCATTTATTGTTGCATACCAATTGTTATTAATTTTATTACAGAAAACACTCATGTCATGAAAAACTTCATTCTTACTTTTATACTGTTTCTGGTAACAGGTGCAATCTTCGCACAAGTACCTGGTTTCACCTTTGGTCCAAAAATTGGGGCTACATTTTCCAAATATCATACTGACATTGATATTATTAAAGAAGAAGCAAAGAGTTCCCTTCATTGGGGAGCATTTGTCCGTATTGGCTCACGGGTATATATACAGCCTGAATTATTGTTTATGAACAGATCAGGTCTTCTGATCAGAGCCAATGATATAACAAACAGTGAACAAACTATTAAACTTCGTACAATAGATGTGCCATTATTGCTTGGAGTTAAATTAGCTGATTTCAAAGCAGCCAACATACGAATATTTGCCGGCCCAGTTGCATCCATGGTAGTTAACAGGGAAGTATTAACCAGCAACTGGGAGGATAGCATGACAGAGGATGATATTAATAAAGCCAACTGGGGAATTCAGTTTGGTGGAGGTGTTGATTTACTAATGTTTACTATAGATCTGCGTTATGAGACAGGTATGAGTGATTATTCAAACCTTGATAATTTCTCCCTTAAAAACAATCTTATTACATTAAGTTTGGGTTGGAAGATTCTGTAATTACCTTAATTTTGCCAATCAATTTTATTTAAATGATCCGAATAATTGGTTTACTGCTGCTTATTATAAGCATTAATGCCTGCAATACTGATAAATCCTCCAACAAAAAAGACCTTCAAGATACTGATGGAATCAGGCGATATGAGGTTGAGCTCTTCAATATTGATTCCACACATTTTGAGAAAGGCTTAGAGGCAATATATCCTTACTATAAAGTATTCCTTGGAAATCAATTGCCGGATGAAAGCGGCATGAGACAACTTAAGGATTTTGTGCATGATCCACAGATCAAGGGTACTTATGAGTATACCATGAAGAAGTTTCCAGACCTCCAGAGTCTTGAAAGAGGATTTGATGCTGCTTTCAAGAATTATAAGAGGGAATTTCCCGATGCAATTATCCCAGTTGTGTATACGTATATATCAGGTTTTGACATCAGGATGCCGATCAAATATGCTGACTCAGCTCTGATTATCGGTTTGGATCTATATCTTGGCAGCGATTACCAAACCTATCTGGAATTAGGTTATCCTGTTTATATAACCAACAGATTGTCACCCGAATATATACTTGCTGACTGTTTCAAGGAAATATGCTGGACCAAACTGCCTGAAATGAATTCCAATGTATTGTTGGATGCAATGATTGAGCAGGGTAAAACTATCTATTTTGCTGAAGTAATGCTACCGGATGAAAAAGCTGAGCACCTAATTAAATATTCATCCGAACAGCTTAAGTGGGTTGTTGACAATGAGCAAAACTTATGGAGTTTTATTATTGAAAACCAGCTGTTGTATTCAACAGATGCTAAAGCAATTACCATGTTTATGACTGACGGGCCCTTCACTTCTGGTTTTTCTGATGAATCACCTTCACGAACCGGGCACTGGCTTGGCTGGCAGATAGTCAGGAATTATATGGATAATAATAATGTGACATTAAAGGAGCTTCTGGAAGATACTGATTATCAGAAGATTTTGCAGGAATCAGGATACAAGCCCTCAAGACCTTAAATCATTATATTCCCCAGTTGCATTCGAAGGTGGGCTTTCTTTAAAACATCGAATCTTTCTTCATTTGTCATAATCTCCCAGTTTGCAATTTCGTCAAGCATACGATTACAACCAACACACATGCCGCTATGATTAAGGCGACATACCAACCTACAGGGTGATTTTATTTCCGGATTGTTCTTAGGCTTTTCCACGAATGCTTGATATTACTATTCACATTAACTTGTACAAAAGTAAATTGTTCAAACGAGCTTTTTGACGCAGTATTATAAATATTCTTTAATTCGTCAATGGCAAGTGGAAAATTAATATCTAATTTTTATAATTTTACCGCCTTGGAACCGTAAAAACATCTATAGCAGCTCATAATACTTTCTGAATCATGCTTGTTAAGACTTATGGCAGTGCCTTGCTAGGAGTGAATGCCATCATTATTACAGTTGAGATTAATATGGATATCGGCATTCAATTCTTTATGGTTGGATTACCTGACAGTGCCGTAAAGGAGAGTCACCAAAGGATTGAAGCAGCACTGAGAAATATCGGGTATAGGATACCCGGTAAAAAGATCGTTATCAACATGGCTCCAGCCGATATCAGAAAAGAAGGATCGGCATATGACCTTACCATTGCCACCGGTATTCTGGCAGCTAATGGTCAAATCCCTGCAGATAGAGCGGAAGAGTTTGTAATTATGGGAGAATTATCACTTGATGGCAGTCTGCATCCAATCAAGGGTGCTTTACCTATTGCGATTGAGGCACGCCGAAAAGGTTTCAAGGGATTCATACTACCCAAGCAGAATGCCCGTGAGGCTGCCATTGTGAATGATCTGGATGTTTATGGGGTGGATAATATTCTTGAGGTCATTGGTTTCTTAAGAGGCGAACAGGAGTTGAATCCTGTGATGGTGAACACTAGAGATGAGTTTTTCTCTCAGTTGAGAGACTATGAATTTGATTTTTCAGATGTAAAAGGACAGGAGAATATTAAACGGGCGTTGGAGATAGCAGCAGCCGGGGGGCACAATGCCATTCTCATAGGACCACCGGGTTCCGGCAAGACAATGCTGGCCAAGAGGATACCTTCTATTTTACCTCCCCTGAATCTCCAGGAAGCACTGGAAACTACAAAAATTCATTCTGTTGCAGGTAAGATGTCTCGTGACTCCTCGTTGATTTCTGTTAGGCCATTCAGGAATCCTCATCATACAATATCTTCGGTAGCATTGGTAGGCGGTGGAACTAATCCCCAACCTGGTGAGATATCACTTGCGCATAATGGGGTTCTTTTTCTCGATGAACTGCCCGAGTTTCAGAGAAATGTTATTGAAGTGCTTCGTCAACCAATGGAGGACAGGGTGGTTACTATTTCCCGTGCCAGGCAAACTGTGGAGTACCCTTCCAATTTTATGCTGATTGCAGCTATGAACCCATGTCCCTGCGGATTCTATAATCACCCTGACAGGGCATGTGTCTGCAAAGCCGGTGATGTACAAAAATATATGAATAGAATTTCTGGCCCACTTCTTGATAGAATAGATATTCATGTAGAAGTTACGCCGGTACCCTTCAGGGAATTATCTGATCTTAGAAAATCAGAAAACAGTAACAGTATACGTGAACGGGTTATCAAGGCAAGATTGTTACAGGATGAACGCTTTAAAGACAATAAAGGAATTCATGCCAATGCACAGATAAGTACAAAAATGCTCCATAAATATTGCAGTCTTAATGAGCAAGGGCTATCTTTACTCAAAAACGCTATGGATAAATTAAGCCTGTCGGCACGTGCTTACGACCGCATACTTAAAGTGTCACGGACAATTGCAGACCTTGATTCAAGCAATGTGATCAGACCTGAGCATCTGGCAGAAGCAATAAATTACCGTAGTCTTGATCGTGAAACATGGGGAGGTTGATTTATATTGAATAATATGCTGAGAAGACTGAAAATACTCTATAAATATTTGATTTATCTAATGAAATCCACGACAAAACATGGAGTCCACTCTCCTTTTGTCTTCGATTTCATTACTAAAGTAATTGAAGACAAGACTAAATATGTGTCGTATAGCAGAGTTGAAGAACAGCGTGCTAAACTTTTAAAAAATAAAAATCTGGTTGAGATAGTTGATTTTGGAGCTGCATCGGGTAATGCGGGTTACAGTACCATTCTAGAGCAGGTAAGGCATATAGCAAGGCGCACTTCCATACCTCAATCACAGGGACAGTTACTGCACAGAATAGTCAAGTATTTTAAGCCAATGATGATGCTTGAGATGGGAACCTCCTTGGGAATAAGCAGTATATATCAGGTCTCGGCTGCTCCCCAAAGTTTCTTTATTGGTATTGAAGGATGCGCAACTACTGCTGCAATTGCTGAACAAAACCTGCAGAAGTTCTCTGACAATAAGAGTTATTCTATTGTGATTGGGAATTTCAATATCTCATTACCACATGTTCTCTCGAAACTTGAGAAGCTTGACTATGCATTTATCGATGGCAATCATGCCTACAAGCCAACAATGGAGTACTTCTCACGACTTCTACCCTATTTTCACGAGGACTCAGTACTCATTATTCATGATATATTTTGGTCAAATGGAATGGAAGAGGCTTGGAAAGAAATTAAAGCAAATCCTGAGGTAACAGTAACGATTAACCTGTTTCATATGGGTCTCGTGTTCTTTAGGAAAGGCATGCCCAAGCAGGATTTTATTATCCGTTTCTGACAATTATTCTTACATTTGTTCGTTCTAGAAAAAAATCTGTATGAACCAGGATGTTATCCGACTAGATTCAATAACACGTTTCTTTAAAGTTGGCACTGAAATAGTCAGAGCTTTGAGAGGAATCTCCCTCAATATTAAACGAAATGAATTTGTTGCCCTTATGGGTCCTTCAGGTTCCGGAAAATCAACGCTTATGAATCTTATTGGATGCCTTGATACTCCTACTAGCGGTAGTTACTGGCTCAATCAAAAGGATGTCAGCAAACTACAGGATGATGATCTGGCAGAAATAAGAAACAAGGAAATAGGATTTGTCTTTCAGACCTTTAACCTTTTACCCAGACTCAATGCGCTAGAAAATGTTGCGTTACCAATGATATATGCTGGTTTTTCGAAAACCGAGAGAACAGAACGTGCATTGGATGTATTGGAGCAAGTGAGTCTTACTGACAGGGTAAAACACAAACCAAATGAACTGTCAGGAGGACAAAGACAAAGAGTTGCCATTGCAAGAGCTCTTGTTAATAAGCCTTCCATTATACTTGCTGATGAACCTACAGGAAATCTTGATTCAGTTACTTCCATTGAAATCATGGGGCTGATAGAAGAGATTCATAAGGCCGGTAATACTATCATCCTGGTAACTCACGAAGAGGATATTGCACGTCATGCCCATCGTATTGTAAGATTATCTGACGGACTTATTGCATCTGATGATTTGAATAAAAACATCAGGACAGTAGAATATTACCATAAAAGCTAAACTGGTTTTTGAACATTGCCTTATTATATCTTGTTTCAGAAAACACTGAAATAAATAAACACAGTCAGCAATGGGAATGGATTATAAAATTTATACAAAAACAGGTGACAAAGGCCAAACTTCGTTAATAGGAGGTACCAGAGTACCAAAATACGATGATCGTATTGAGGCTTATGGTACTCTTGATGAATTGAACTCCTTTATTGGTCTGATAAGAGATCAACCTTTGAGTGATGATGTCAGGAAACTATTAATAGAAATTCAGGATCGGATATTCACAGCAGAATCGCTCCTTGCTGCAGATCCTTCCTGTGCAGTAAAAACTCTTCCAACACTTGTTGAAGAAGATATTCTGTTGTTGGAAGACCAAATTGACAAAATGAATGAAACATTACCTGAACTTAAGTCCTTTATATTGCCAGGTGGACATACTACAGTTTCATTCTGCCATATATCAAGAACGGTTTGCAGAAGAGCTGAACGACTCACCATAAAACTTATTGAAAGAAATCCTGATACTCTTCAGGGCGAAATGGTTGTTAAATATCTTAACCGACTTTCAGATTACTTATTTGTACTTGCCCGCAAAATTAGCTTTGATATGAAGGTGGATGAAACACTTTGGAAAGCAAGGATTTAGGTATACTTTTAGTGTTTTATTATAATCTTTTTGTGTAACGACTTTTTATTCTTGGAAATGTAGCAAATTAGGTTACTTTTGCAAAAAATTAAAGTAAATTCTTCTGAAATATGTATTGGACATTAGAACTGGCATCTAAACTTGAAGATGCACCCTGGCCCGCAACAAAAGATGAGTTGATTGACTTCAGCATCAGATCAGGTGCCCCTATGGAAGTTATAGAAAACCTTCAGGAGATAGAAGATGAAGGAGAGGTCTATGAAAGTATAGAAGATTTATGGCCTGATTATCCTTCTAAAGAAGACTTCTTTTTTCACGAGGATGAATATTAAAAACTAAAAGCCGCACATTTGCGGCTTTTTATTTACAGTTACAGCACGCCAACTCTCCCCCTTCCCTGTTTATTTCTAATAAATTAACTTAACTTTGCATCTTTAATATAGTCAGGTATTGGTTTTAGTCATAAACAGACTGGAAATCAATAATTTTATAATTTAATGACACATCAATGTTATCATTCCTAAAAAAATTCATTGGAACTAAATCCGATAAAGATATTCGTGAATTGCTGCCTCTCGTGGATAAGATCAAAGCTGTTTATCCATCCATTGAAAAACTATCGAACGATGAATTAAGATCAAAAACTCTTGAATTCAAATCGAAGATAAAAGCTGCAACAACCGAAAAGGAGCAAACTATTCTCGATTTGAGAGAAAAGATTGAGAACGATCCTGAGATGGATATGGATGAAAAAGAACATATCTATGAACAGATCGATAGCCTTGACAAAGAAACCTATGAAATAACCCAGCACGTACTCAACGAGATCTTGCCGGAAGCATTCGCTGTTATTAAAGAGACAGCTAGAAGGTTTAAGGAAAATGAAACCATAGAAGTTACTGCATCACAGATGGATCGTGATATGGCGGCTACACGCGAAAGTGTTCAGATAGTTGGTGACAAAGCTTATTTCCATAATAAATGGGTTGCCGGTGGCAATGTTATTACCTGGGACATGGTTCACTATGATGTACAGCTTATTGGGGGTATTGTACTGCACCAGGGTAAGATAGCTGAAATGGCAACCGGTGAAGGGAAAACACTGGTAGCTACATTGCCGGTGTACTTAAATGCGCTGCCCGGTAAAGGAGTGCATATGGTTACTGTAAATGACTATTTGGCACGACGTGACTCTGAATGGATGGGAATGCTTTACGAATTTCATGGTCTTAAGGTTGATACCATTGATAAGCATCAACCGAATTCAGAGGACAGACGCAAAGCTTATCTAGCTGATGTAACATTTGGAACAAACAATGAATTTGGGTTTGATTATCTGCGTGATAATATGACAGGTAATCCGGAAGAACTGGTTCAAAGACCTCACAATTATGCTATTGTGGATGAGGTTGACTCTGTACTTATTGATGATGCCCGTACTCCACTTATTATTTCAGGTCCAACTCCACGAGGTGAAAATCAAGAATTTGAAGCATTAAAGCCTGAAATTAAAAAGCTTTATGAAGTTCAACGCTCCCTTGTAACAAAGTTACTGGCCGAAGCAAAAAGCCTGCTTTCCGATACCAGTAATCCCGAAAACGAGAAAAAGGGTGGCGAGCAATTATTCCGTGCATACAGAGGTCTTCCAAAAAATAAAGCTCTTATCAAGTTTCTCAGTGAACCGGGAATGAAAGCCCTGATGCAAAAGACTGAGAACTTTTATATGGCAGAGCAGTCAAAAAATATGCATATAATTGATGATGAGCTATACTTTGTCATTGATGAAAAACACAATACTGTTGAACTCACTGAACAAGGAATTGATCTTATTACCTCTTCGTATGAAGATTCAAAGTTTTATATTCTCCCTGATATAGGTGCGGAAATTGCAGAACTTGAAAGATTGAATCTTAGTGACGCTGAAAAAACAGAAAAGAAGGCTGAATTAATGCGTGATTATTCTGTTAAGTCAGAACGCGTCCATACAGTGAACCAGCTTCTGAAAGCCTATACTCTCTTTGAGATTGATGTGGAATATGTGGTAATGGATAACAAGATCAAGATTGTAGATGAGCAAACCGGACGTATTCTTGAAGGCCGGCGCTACAGTGACGGATTGCATCAGGCTATTGAAGCCAAAGAAAACGTCAAAATTGAAGCAGCTACTCAGACCTATGCTACAGTTACCCTTCAGAATTATTTCAGAATGTATCGTAAACTTGCAGGTATGACCGGTACTGCTGAAACTGAAGCAGGTGAATTATGGGATATTTATAAACTTGATGTGGTGGTGATTCCAACCAATCGCCCTATTGTCAGGAGCGACCGTGAAGACTTGGTCTACAAAACCAAACGTGAAAAATTCAATGCAGTTGCAGATGAAATTAACAGTTTGATATCACAGGGCCGACCTGTACTGGTTGGTACAACTTCTGTTGAAACATCTGAATTATTAAGCAGGATGCTTAAACTCCGCAATATTAAACACAATGTACTTAATGCAAAACTCCACCAGAAAGAGGCAGATATAGTTGCAGAAGCCGGATATGCTGGAACAGTTACGATTGCTACCAACATGGCAGGTCGTGGTACTGACATCAAGCTTGGTCCCGGTGTTAAGGAAGCTGGAGGATTGGCTATAATTGGGACAGAGCGTCATGAATCCCGTCGTGTAGACCGTCAGTTGCGTGGTCGTGCCGGACGACAGGGAGACCCGGGAAGTTCACAATTTTTTGTTGCTCTTGAAGATGATCTTATGCGTATGTTCGGCTCTGAGCGTATTGCAAGTATAATGGATCGTTTAGGATTAAAGGAAGGAGAAGTTATTCAACATTCAATGATCACCAAATCAATTGAAAGAGCACAGAAGAAGGTTGAAGAAAACAACTTTGGAATTCGTAAACGCTTGCTTGAATATGATGATGTTATGAATTCCCAACGTGAGGTTATCTACAAAAAACGTCGTCATGCCCTCTATGGTGAACGCCTTGCTGTTGATATTTCCAATATGATCTATGATGTTTGTGACACTATTGTGACCACACATCAGGATGATCGCGATTATGAAGGATTCAAGCTTTCATTGATGAAGACATTGGCCACTGAACCTACCATAAGTGCTGATGATTTCATGGGACGTAACAAACAGGTTGTGGTTGATAGTTTGTTTGACCAGGTGTTTGCCAACTACCAGATGAAAAGCCGGCGCCTTGCTGAAAAAGCTTTCCCTGTAATTAAGGATATCTATGAGAACCAGCCTCAATTTGAAAATATCGCAATTCCCATTACAGATGGCATTCGTTCGATGCAGGTAGTTGCCAATCTCAAGAAAGCATACAATGACAAAGGCCGTGAAATTAATCTTGCCATAGAAAAAGGAGTTACTTTAGCAGTAATTGATGATTCATGGAAAGACCATCTTCGTGAAATGGATGAACTGCGTAATTCAGTTCAAAATGCGACTTACGAGCAAAAAGATCCATTATTGATCTATAAGTTTGAGTCATTTGAACTCTTTAAACAACTCATTCAGAAGACTAATAATGAAATATCATCTTTTATTGTAAAGGCTAACCTGCCGATTCAGGAGTCTTCACAGGTAAAAGAAGCACAAAAACCCCGTAGAACAGATCACGGGAAATACAAAGAAGAAAGAACTGACCTGTTGTCACAGGCCGGTCGGACATCAGAACCGAAAGTGACAACACCAGTGAGAGTTGAAAAACGGGTAGGACGCAATGACCCTTGTCCTTGCGGTAGTGGTAAGAAATACAAGAATTGTCATGGTCAAAATGAGTAAGTGTCCATTATAACCTAACAACCCAAATGAGGCTATTCAAAAGAAATTGTACGCTGGTCTCACTGTTACTTTTCCTGATATTAAACTGCAAAGCACAACTTGCTTTCAGTCCCCTTGTTGAATCTGCGTCAGCAACAGCAACCAATGACCGTATTCTACTTCAATTAAGGCAGCTCTCTGGAGATACTACTGTTACAATAAACGGACAGTTATCAACCATAAGCTCCAGACATTACCTATCACCGGGTAATGCACTGGCAGCAGAGTACATTTTCGAGAAATTCCAGGAATATGGATATCAACCGGAATACCAGTATTTTAATGGTACGAGAGGAGCCAATATTATCGCGACCAGGTTAGGTACGCGGTTTCCTGATAAGGAGTATATAATTTGTGCTCATTATGATAATATGCCATTAGGAACAGACGCTCCCGGTGCCGATGATAACGCATCAGGGATTACAGCTATTCTAGAAGCTGCCCGCGTGTTAAGCAATATAGTCCCAGAATTCACTATAAGGATTGCTGCATGGGACGAAGAAGAGATAGGCCTAGCTGGAAGCAGCTATTATGTTCAACAGGCAGCCACGAGTGGTCAGGATATCCTTGGAGCACTTAATGTGGATATGATTGCCTGGGACTCAAACAATGATATGCTATATTCAATTGCCAGGAATGCCGGTTCTGAAGCGATTTCCAATGATTTTATTACATCTACGGGTTACTACCAACCCCAGTTAAACCATAATTTTATAAGCAGCACTTCAAGTGATCATGCTTCTTTCTGGCAGCATGGCTACCCTGCTATTATGGCCCTTGAAAACTTTTATGATTTCAATGCCCATTACCACACTCCCAGTGATGATATTTCTTCAGTTAATATGGCATATTTTGGTTCTATGGTTCGGGCAGTTATTGCCAACATAACTTCAATGGCATTGAATCAGAGGATAGAAATCATTCATGATCCCATAATCTCAGGAAGCTCCGTTTTACCGAGGGAGTCAACAGTTATTATAAACAGTCCGCAATTAATCAATACAACCGGTTACGCTCCACACTTATATTATTCAATAGATGGAATTAATTTTGATAATGTCCTTCCATTTGAAATAATAAATAACACCTTCAAATTTATGCTTCCAGGATTTCCAACCGGAACTGTTGTCAGTTATTATTTCGCAGTTCAGGATGATCAGGCAACAATGATAGCAACACTACCCGAAGGAGGCAAGGGTATATCTCCACCGGGCTCTATCGCTCCGGAAGATTACTTTACCTATCAGGTTGACAATATTCAGACTAATCAAAACTGCTCGGGAAATACTCCTATTATTATCAACGACAATACCAATACTTATGATCAAATCAATATAACCCAAAAAGGCTTTCTACTTGATCTGGATGTATTGGTAGATATAACTCATCCACGAACCACTGAATTAAGACTGATATTGATATCACCTGATAATATCCCAGTAACACTCAGTGACCGTAATGGTAATGAAGGCGACAATTATACTCAGACCATATTTGATGACCAAGCTGTTAAAAGTATTATACAAGGAGTAGCTCCTTTTTCCGGACGTTTCAGACCCGAATTTCCACTAAGTACATATAACGATAAATCAATCTCTGGTCAATGGCAATTGCGAATTGCCGAATCAGGCAGTGAAAACTCTGGAACACTCAACCAATGGTGTCTGCATTTCTTGTTCAAAGACCAAACAATTGGCACAGGTTATGAACCTTATGAAGAAAAGTTCGAGCTTTTCCAAAACTTCCCTAACCCGGCTAAAGATAATACTAGTATAAAGTTCAACCTTCCTAAATCAGATGATGTTTCCCTAATCATCCATGACAATCTGGGCAATGAGATTCGTACACTCGTTTCAGGAAAGCAACAGGCTGGCGATCATTTAATTGTGATTTCAGTTGTTAATCTAAGACCAGGAATTTACTTTTATACCCTTAGAAGTAATACATTTGTTACTACAAAAAAAATGATGATTGTAAAATAACTACCCATATGTTAAACTACAAAGCACTACTAAGTAATCTTAAATGGATTGCATTTGTAATCATAATAGCCATTAATACACCTGTAAAAGCACAACTCGCATATAGCCCTTTCGTTGATTCAATATCATCGATATCAGACGCTGAAAGTATTCTATTACTTACAAGGCAGTTGGCTGGAGATACTACTGTTTCAGTTGACGGACAGACTGTAACTATCAGTTCACGGCATTATTTGTCAACTGGCAATGCATTGGCGGCACAGTTTATATATGAGAAATTTCAGGAATACGGTTACCAACCGGAATACCAATATTTTAACGGCACACGAGGTATTAATGTCATAGCTACTAAAATTGGAACTCGTTACCCTAATGAAGAGTATATTATCTGCGGACACTATGATAACATGCCCTCTGGTCCTGTTGCTCCGGGAGCTGATGATAATGCTTCGGGTACAGTAGCTGTGCTTGAAGCAGCTCGTATATTAAGTACTATTGATCTTGACTACACCGTTAGGTTTGCCGCATGGGATGAGGAGGAGATCGGGCTCATCGGAAGTGAACATTATGCAGAAATGGCTTCGGTTAATGGAGATGAGATACTTGGAGTGCTTAATCTTGATATGATTGCATGGGATTCTGATAACGACATGGTATATTCCATTGCTACTAATTCGATTTCCACTAAGTTTACCAATGATTTCCTAACTACAACCGGCTACTATCAGCCAAGCCTTTCAAATAATTTCATCAATACTAACGCCAGTGATCATGCATCTTTCTGGCAATACGGATATCCTGCTATTTTAGCCATTGAGGACTTTGCTGATTTCAATGCGTATTATCATACACCTGATGATGATATACCTAATTTAAATATGCCGCTATACGAAGCTCTGGTGAGAGCATCTATTGCTAATATAGCATCCAATGCACTGAACCAGAGATATAGCTTTTTTCATGATCCAATAATATCAAGTAATTCAATATTACCCAGAGAGGCCTCAGTGATTATTTTAAGTGACCATGCCACGGATACCGGTGATAATTCACCAAGACTATATTATTCAATTGACAGTGTTACATTTAATTATGTTCTGCCTACAACAATATCTGCAGATACCTTCAGCTATGTTATACCTGGATTCCCTTTGGGAACAGTTGTACAATACTATTTTGCAGTGCAGGATTCAGCTGCTACCATGATAGCAACGTTTCCTTCCGGTGGGCTGGGTGTTAATCCGCCCGGAACCTTACCACCAACTGCCTTTTTCTCCTATGAAGTGGGTAATATTTTTTATTTGGAAAACTGTTCTGCCAATGTTCCATTAGTAATAGCCGATAATACAAATACATACGATCAGTTTGATGTTTCTCAGGCAGGTGATTTACTTGATCTGGATGTCCTCATTGACATCACTCATCCTGCTACAGAAGAAATGAGAATTATCCTGATCTCTCCTGATAATACCTCCATGATGCTTAGTGACAGGAATGGTGAAGATGGTGACAATTACACACAAACCATATTCGACGATCAGGCAATGACATCCATAGCAGAGGGTGTGGCTCCCTTTACAGGTCGTTTCCGTCCTGACCAATCTTTCAGTAACTATCTCAACAAACCGTTTTCAGGTCAATGGAGGCTTCGTATTGTTGAATCTGGTCTCCCAAATTCAGGAACCCTTAATCAATGGTGTTTACACTTCCTTTATGAAGATCTCACAATTGGAACATCAGATTTTCCGCTCACTCGTTCTACTTTATTACATCAAAACTATCCAAATCCGGCAAATTCAACCACAAGTATTAAATTCAGTCTACCTGAATCTACTGATATTTCCCTGATAATCTTTGATAATACAGGTCGTAGTGTCCGTACTCTGGTATCAGGATATTACCAGGCAGGGGACCACATTATTATTACCTCTGTAGCTGATCTTGAACCGGGTAATTATTTTTATAATCTGAGAAGTGATTTATTTACTGAAACCAGACAATTGATTATTTCGAGATAAAATATTACCCGTTTAAGAATATAAAACATATGCAGGTGTGAAGCGCTCGCGTGTGGAACTTAACCGACAGAATAAAGAAAAAGGTACTTAAGATAATATTGATAAAATGAAATTTAAAAGAATACTATTAAAACTTAGCGGAGAAGCCCTAATGGGCAACCAGCAACATGGAATAGATCCTTTAAGACTTACAGAATATACGAATGAGATCAAACAGGTGGTCGATAAGGGTGTACAAGTTGCCATTGTAGTAGGAGGTGGCAATATCTTCAGAGGAATTCATGGAGCTAATAAAGGGTTTGACCGTGTACAGGGTGATTATATGGGAATGCTTGCTACCATTATCAATAGCATGGCACTACAGGGTGAACTTGAAAAGCAGGGTATGAAAGCAAAGCTGCTTTCAGGATTGGCCATAGATCCCATTGCAGAGTCCATGAGCAGATCAAAAGCCATTGAATATCTTGAATCAGGCAAAGTGGTAATTATTGCGGGAGGAACCGGTAATCCATTCTTCACCACAGACACGGCTGCAGTATTAAGAGCTGTAGAGATCAAAGCTGATGTTGTTCTTAAAGGCACAAGAGTTGACGGTGTCTATACTGCTGACCCTGAAAAGGATCCCAATGTCAATAAGTATGACACCATTAGTTTTAGTGAGGTTTATGAAATGAATCTTAATGTCATGGATCTGACTGCCATTACCATGTGCAAGGAAAATAATCTACCAATTGTAGTTTTCAATATGAACATTAAAGGCAACCTAATGCGATTATTGGAAGGTGAAAAAATTGGGACACTTGTTAAATAAGCATCTTGCAAGTTTACTATACAGTTTTGTATATTTGTCCGATTTTTAACAGCATAATAAACTAATCAGCCATGAACGAAGAAATCACATTTATAATAGAGGAAGCCGAAGAAGGTATGAATAATGCGGTTTCACACCTTGATAGGGAATTCCAAAAGATAAGGGCAGGTAAAGCTAGTCCATCGATGCTTGAAGGTGTGAGGGTTGATTATTACGGATCCATGACTCCAATAGACCAGGTATCAAATATTAATACTCCTGATCCCCGCCAGATCATTGTTCAACCATGGGAGAAAGCAATGCTAGTACCTATCGAAAAAGCAATAATGGCAGCCAACCTGGGCTTTAATCCACAAAATAATGGTGAAGTGCTTCGTATAAACGTTCCGCCACTTACTGAAGAACGCAGGCGTGACCTGGTCAAGAAAGCGAAGGTGGAAACAGAAAATGCAAAAGTTACCATTCGTAATATTCGCCGGGCTGCCATTGATTCCGGTAAAAAGCTTGAAAAAGATGGTATTCCTGAGGATGAGATCAAACTTCTTGAAAAGGAAATCCAGAATCTCACTGACACCTTTACAAACAAAGTAGACAAACTGTTTGAATCCAAGGATAAAGATATAATGACCGTATAAATGCAATTGCTGATATGTTAGACACTCTGGCAGAATTGTATTGAGACATCCATAGTTTTAAAACGAATACTTAATTGTAAACCGCAGCATCAGATTTTCACTGGCTTTTGCGAAGCTATATGGACCCATACGATAGAATACGCCAATACCTATTCCGGAGAAGGATGATTTTAGGAGGTTATTTACGACTAAGCCAGATTCATAAAAACCTTTCTCCATGGTTTTAAAGTTAATGAAACGATGGCTCTCGGGCTGATCAAGACTCCCGATCCCGATATTCAATGCAACAGAAATTTCAGGATCAAATAATTTGGTTCTCATTATCAGCTTACCAAAATTGTGTAGTAAAAAGAAAGAAGCATACCTGTCACTTAAGAACTCTGCTGGTTTCATAGTACTGAAACTTCCAGATGAATAAAGAGAGAAGTTTGCACCTGCACTCCCACGTCCATTGAATAATTCAGAATATGGTGCATCTGTATCAATGATACCGCCATTTAAAATAAAAGAAGTCTTTCCTGCGAGTTTGTTAAAAACTGACCATGTGGTTTTAAGGTCAAGCCTATTATAGTCCACTTGTCCATCTAGAAATCCTTTCCTGCTCACAGTAAGTTGCATCCAAAGTATAGGATATTTAGTACCCATGGAGACTTGCTCATACTGATTTCTTACAAATTTTTCTTTCCATGCAAACCTAAAACCCGCTGTTAAATAGCCCATGGTATGCTCGCTAGTTAGAATTGACACATCACCTGCCGGTTGTTGCCAGGCATAATCGAACATACTCATTTTATTAGCCTTGCTCACTCCCACTCCACCTGAAACATATCGCATAAACCTGAAATTGACTTTAGCTTCAATGGATTCAACTTTATCCCAATTTTGAATAAAGAAATTCCTGAAATTAAGATCACTAAATGGAACAGTTCCATCATCGAAATATCTAATCCCAGCTGATTCATCCAAGTCATTCCGATACCTGAAGGTTAATCCCAGTCCATTGTACTTTAGCAGGTTGAGCTTCAAACTTGCTCCATACTTAAGGGTCTTATCACCAAATCCATATCCGGCATAACCACCAGTACTTATAAGCCGGGTAAGATTATTATTTGTATAAAGTCCCAAACCTAAATATACTTTTTCGTATTGGTTATATCTGAAGAATTTATTTATGTCTAGGTCCACCAGACCTATGGGTAATCTCCCGGAAGACAAGGATGAAATCATCTTGCTCATGCCATCCAGATTATGAACCTTTCCCAGACTATCAATTACCCGATATGTATTCCTTTCAATTAGGGTGAGTGAATCATTTCTATACAAATTCCAATATGATTCATCACGCAAACCTGCTCCTGGAATTACATCAATAGCAATGTTATCAAATTCCCTTCTTATTATCTCCGGCTCAAGTATTATATTCTTCCTGTAGCTTTTACCAATAGCAATCGGTGTTGATGAACTGACTGAAATGTTATTAAAAGTTATATGCGTATTCAACTGTACAGGAAACCATTGCTTGTCATCAATAAAATCATACTTCTGCTGTATCCTTATGACAAAAGGATCCTCAACATGGGTAGGCTCAGCAATAACATTAGTAATAGCCCATTCCCTATTACTTATGAAGAGTAATCCCTTCAGAGCATCAAAATTCTTCCCTTTTATTGGTTTAAAGGAAATCACAAAAGTGGAATCACTATTCTTCAAATTATAGAGAGTATCCATGATCCAGAAAAAGTAGTGTTTCTCAAAGTCCGCTTCTATAGGATTCAGGAAATTCTTACCTGCAAGACTAATTGTCTCCTTATAAAAAGAGGTCGGTTGTGATTGTGAAAGGAGAAATACAAATAACGGATCACTGAATCCGGATATTTTCATTGCGGTTACTTTATCATGGCTTCTGGATGGATATAGGAACTTATGCTCTGCAACTGATTCCATCATGAAAAGATGCTGCTTATTCATCAACTCCATTAACTTGATATCATTGGTATCAGCAACTTCGGTTGAGGGAGAAGCCATGGTATCACGAGCTATTGTAAATATCATCTTGTCATAAGATGTATAGGAAAACGACTTAATATTCTCAGGATCATTAAATTGCCTGTTTGCAAGTACATTCCGTATTATTCGGTGGGCTGGATTCTCCCCTGCAACAATATTTATCTCAGACAGATCAAAAGTCTGCTTCGACATTTTTATAACATACTGCTTCTGTGATTTAACAATATAAATAACAGATTGATATCCAACATAACTTAACTTTAGAAAGGATATCGGCTCATTATTCTCTATACTAAAATGCCCGTCAATGTCAGACATGCCACCATTTCTACTATCATTTATGAGTATATTAACAAATGCAAGTGGCTCATTGGATGCTGAATCAACGATATAACCGGTTATCTGATACTGCTGAGCAAATGAATAATAAAACTGAAAAATCAGAAATAGAGTAAAAAAAGATCCTTTTAATAGTGTGTGCAAGATATGGGCTCTTTAGACAATGGATAATGATGAAAGTTGATATAATTCATCTTTAAAATAAATCAGACGTTCCAAAAAGGTCGTTTGTTACACACTCTTCTTTCCCTTGTTTAAAATTAAACTATATTCTCAGCTTAGGATTATTCAAGTGTCTATTATTATCCCTACTGTTCTTTTTCTGTAGATTCTTTTCTAGGGCAACCGTCAGATCAATTCCGGTTTGGTTTGCCAGGCATATTAATACAAAAAGAACATCAGCCATTTCATCTCCTAAATCCATATCCTCTTCGCTTGATTTGGCAGACTGTTCACCATAACGGCGTGCCATTATCCTGGCTACTTCGCCAACTTCTTCCATTAAAAGAGCCATGTTGGTCAGTTCATTGAAATAACGGACACCTTTTTGTTTTATCCAGTTATCAACTAATTCCTGGGCTTCCTGAATTGTCATCTTGAATCCTGCTACTATTAATTTATCAAGGAATATTGTGTATCAGAGCTAGTGGGTTAATCTTGCGTTTCATTAGATGGCATATTCCTCACTTCAAGTTTAAAACCCGCACCATGCACATTCATAATGGCAACGTCCTGATCATGGCTTAAATACTTTCTAAGTTTGGTAATAAATACATCCATGCTACGACCAATGAAATAATCACTGGTTCCCCATACCTCCACTTGTGCCTTATCCCTTGGAAGCAGGTTGTTCATATTCATGCATAACGCCTTAAGTAATGCATTCTCTTTAACGGTAAGGTTCTGAACAATCCCATCAATAATCAGTTGTTGGTTAAATGGATCAAACTGATATTTACCAATAGAAATCTTTTCATTATTCTTGCCGTTTTTGCCATTGGAATTAAATCCGCACCTTTTGAGTATAGCTTCAATGCGTAGTGCCAGTTCCTCACTACTGAAAGGTTTTGTGATATAATCATCACAACCAGCTTTGAAACCTTTTATTCTGTCATCATTATGTCCTCTGGCTGTAAGAAATATAACTGGAACTATTTCGTTAAGTTCTCTTATTTCCGAAGCCAGGGTATAGCCATCTTTCTTGGGAAGCATAACATCCAGTATGCAGAGGTCAAATGACTGTGACCTGAATAATCGGAGACCTTCATCTCCATCTACTGCAAGCGTTGTATGATAGCCAAGCATGTTAAGGTATTCCTCAACCAATGACCCAAGATTAACATCATCCTCAACAAAAAGTATATGAGCGTTATTATTCATACGTTGCCACTGTAGAATTTAATGGTAAATAAACTTCAAAAACACTGCCCTTATTCAACTCACTACGTACACTTACTTCACCATGCAGAGCCTCAGCTATGGTTTTAACATAATACAATCCAAGACCAAATCCCTTGACATCATGTCTATTGCCTGTTGGTACTCTGTAAAGTTTATCAAAGACCATCTTCTGATTCTCTTTGCTAATTCCGATTCCCTGATCATGCACAGCAATCACCAGCATATCATCTTCATTGCGCGTAATAACCGTAATATCCGGCTTTATGGGTGAGTATTTTATGGCGTTATCTAATAGATTGCATATGATGTTCTGAAAATGGATCATGTCAGCATTCAATTGACTTTTCTGTGCACGAGGTAACAACCTGACAGATCCTTCTGTATTTCTGATCACTAGGTCAAAACGGGAAATACATTGTTCAATAACACTATGTACATCAAAAGTAGTAATATCTAATTTAAAAGTACCTTCTTCAAGAACTGACATCTGTAATACCTGCTCCACTTGTTGCTGTAAGCGCCGGTTTTCATCATATATCATACTTGCATACTTACGTGTTTTATCCTCTGATAAAGGATTGACAGATTTCAAGAGCAATTCACTGGCCAATGAAATTGTCGAAATGGGAGTTTTGAGCTCATGTGTCATGTTGTTTACAAAATCAGATTTGATCTCTGAAAGCTTCTTCTGTTTCATGAAAGAGAAGATCATATAGGAAAATGCAAAACCCACAATCAATACAAATATAAATGACATTATCATCCACGGAATAATCCGTCGTAGAAGTACACCACTTTCATTAGGGAAATAAACGCCCAGCATAAGTTGCTCTGTCCTGTATAGACAGGATAATGATGCCCTATGGTTAGACTTCAGGATATTGTTTTTCTCATTACCATTTTCACCTGCAAAGAAAGCGCCGGAAGCGGGATCAAAAACACCCCAAACATATTGCCTGGTTATCTCCATGCCATCAAATTCTTCATGCATCAGTGAATCAAGACGAACCGGATTGATGGCAGCCAATACCTGCATTGTACGGTGATCACACTCAGGACTACACACAAATGGCTCCATTTCAGCAGCAGCCTTTTCATCAAACATTCTGTTAACCACGCTCTTTAGTGTTACGTTTACACTATTATCAAACAGCTCTTCCTGTAATCGTAAGGCATTTCTCATCCAGTAAACCTGAATAATGATAATGCCAACTAAAGCGAGGGCAGCAAAGGATATTATTACGGCAATGGTGCTTTTTTTCATTAACTTATATAATCTCAGCTACAAAAATAAGATAAAATGCCATAGCCAACCGGTAATCGTTAATTTCAGTATTTTTGCTTAAAACTATTGATTATGGCAAAGACCTCATCATTCAGGTATTTAGGTGATCTGCAACTAGAAGTTAAACATGAGAAATCAGGACAGACTTTCATCACTGATGCGCCTGTTGACAACAATGGCAAGGGTTCAGCCTTTTCGCCAACCGATCTTTTAGCTACTTCATTGGGAGTGTGCATGGTCACCATTATGGGTATGGCATCGCAAACCCATGGTTTTAGCCTTGAAGGTGTTCGGGGAGAAGTTACTAAGATTATGGCTTCTGATCCACGACGTGTAAATGAGATTATTGTTGACCTCTACTTCCCGGATAACGGATACACCGATAAGGAAAGAAAGATTATCACTCAAATTACTAAAACCTGTCCGGTTGCCTTTAGCCTTCACCCTGATTTAAAGCAGGTTGTAAATGTTGTATTCGAATAAAATCCTGTCAATATCCAGCGAGTCAAATTAATATTGTAACAGCTAAAAATGTGTCTATCTCAAATTATGGAGCTTAAAGTCGGCATCAAAGGATTTGAAAAGGTAAGAGTAACTGATGAACTTACAGCAACTGCATATGGTTCAGGTTTAGTGGACGTATTTGCTACTCCTGCCATGATTGCACTAATGGAAAAAACATGTCAGCTTAGCGTACAGTCTTTATTGTTAGAAGGAAACATTACACTGGGAACCTTGGTGAATATAAAGCATCTGAAGGCTACACCAATTGGACTAATGGTTAAATGCACTTCAGAACTTATTGCAGTTGATGGAAGAAAACTCACTTTCAGTGTTAGCGCAAGTGATGAACAAGGATTGATTGGCGAAGGCTTGCATGAACGACACATAGTGAATAAGTCTGATTTCATGAATAAGCTTAAGACAAATAAATCAGATGAAAGAGGAAGCAGTTAAATGCAGCAGGATAAAAAGCAAAACCGGAAAAGAATTGTAATTATTAAATATCCATAGATGATTGTAGACACAGATAGTGCTAATCAGGAAACTGACACCAGATTATTTCTTGCAAAATCACCGGCAGGACTTGAAGATGTTTTGGCTGAAGAGTTGAGTAACCTGGGAGCTACCAAGGTTGAGATCCTGAAAAGAGCTGTTTCATTTGAAGGTGACCAAAAGCTTATGTATAAGGCAAATTACCATTGTCGTACTGCTTTACGCATATTGATGCCTATCAACCAATTTACCTTCCAGAACGAAAATGAGTTTTATGATAGGATTTATGAATTACCGTGGGAAGAGTACTTGGAGCCTGATCAAACACTTTCCATAGATTCAACCATTGGGAGTTCCATATTTACACATTCACATTTTGTATCCCAGCGGGCAAAAGACGCCATTGCAGACCGTTTCAGAGAAAGAACAGGTGTAAGACCATCCGTAGATCTTGAAAACCCTGATCTCCGAATAAATATGCATATATATAGGGATACTGTAAACGTATCACTTGACAGTTCAGGGGCTTCCCTGCACAAAAGAGGCTACCACACAGTAAACGCCGAAGCCCCATTGAGTGAAGTATTGGCAGCCGGAATGATTATGCTTACAGGATGGCATGGTGAGTGCAATTTCATTGATTGGATGTGTGGCTCAGGAACACTGCTTATTGAAGCAGCCATGATTGCAATGAACCTTCCGGCAGGACAGTTCAGAGAAGAGTATGGATTTATGAAATGGAAAGACTTTTCTCCTCAATTGTGGAAACAAGTTAAAGAGGATGCTTTAAATAACCAGCGTGATCTTGAGGTTGAAATTAGAGGCTCAGACATTTCACAACGCAATCTCAGAGCCGCTGAATCCAATATACGCAATGCTTACCTCCATAAAGACATACAACTTCGGGTAGCTGATTTCAGGGATATCAAACCACCCGAAGGAGCAGGAATCCTTATCAGCAATCCTCCTTACGGAGAGCGAATAGAGGTAGATGACCTTTATGAACTCTATAGGGAAATGGGAAATGCATTGAAACGAAACTTTGAAGGATATAAGGCTTGGTTAATATCTTCTGATCTTCATGCCATTAAATTGGTAGGGTTGAGACCTATGGCTAAAAAGATGCTTTGGAATGGACAGCTGGAATGTCGGTTTGTAGGTTTTGACCTTTACCATGGTAGTAAAAAAGATTTATACAAAACTGAAGAATAATCAGTCCTTTTCTACAATAAAACAGAGGTGCCATGGCACCTCTGTTTTTTAAATTAGATATAATAAATACTATCTAGACTGCACCTCTGGCAAAAGTATCGCCACCTTCCAGTTTACCTGACATATAACCTTTTTTGAACCAGGTTGTCCGTTGTTCTGAAGTTCCATGGGTAAATGCATCAGGTACAATAGTACCTTGTGTTTCCATTTGAATCCTGTCATCACCAACAGCAGAGGCTGCGCCCAAAGCCTCAGCAATGTCGCCTTCTTCCAGGATATTGAGGGTATTTTGAGCATGATAAGCCCAAACACCGGCATAATAGTCGGCCTGAAGTTCCAGAAGCACAGTGAGACGATTAGCCTGTTTTTCATTGGTGTTACTTCTAGCTTCACTAACCTTTCCAAGTGTCCCCAGCAAATGTTGAACATGGTGGCCCACTTCGTGGGCAAGCACATATGCAATGGCAAAATCACCCGGGGCCCCAAAACGCTCTCTCAATTCATCACAGAAACTTAGATCTATATATACACTCTCATCAGCTGAACAGTAAAATGGCCCGCTGGCTGAACTAGCTGATCCACAACCTGACTGAACACCTCCTCTGAAGAGCACCAGCTTGGGAACACGATAAGTTTCGCCATATGATGCAAATATTGAGCCCCAGATTTCTTCTGTATCAGCAAGCACAACAGATACAAACTGGGCCATACTGTCCTGTTCAGGAGTCGTAGCTGTTTGTTGCGATCCCTGGTTATTCAGCACGTTAAGTACCTGAGAAGGGTCGCCACCCAATAGCCAAACTATAGCAACAACAACTATGGTACCGATACCTCCACCCACTGCCATTGTACCACCCGACATACCACGACGGTCATCAACATTTGAACTTCCTCTTCTGCCTATCCATTTCATGTTTATAAATTTTAGATTAAAGAAACTGGAGCTAACTGATTTTATAGATTAACATATTTCAAGCAATTAGGGTTTTTAATCAGGAATATTAAAAATTTCCTCGCTTTATAAAAGTAATAATTTTAATTATACATTAGCAATGAGCAGAACATAAATACTGTTTCTTCGAATCAACCTCTTTCTTATCTTTGAATACAAATTCCCATTGAATTAAGCTGATAACCTTGCTACCAGATACCTATATCACCCAATTTGCAGAAGTTCTTCTACCATTGCCTGTAAAGGGTTATTTCACATACCGTATTCCACGGGACATGCATAATGCTATCATACCCGGTATACGTGTAGTGGTGCAATTCGGCTCAAAAAAACTTTACACAGCCCTTGTGCGCAGACTTACTGATCAACCACCAAAAGTAGTTTCGGCAAAATATATACTGTCTATTGTTGATCCTATACCGGTTGTGAATGAAAGGCAGTTTCTTTTCTGGGAATGGATGGCTGATTACTACATGTGTACAGAAGGTGAAGTAATGAATGTGGCATTGCCATCTGCTTATAAACTGGCAAGTGAAACCAGAATTGTACTTGATCCTGAGTATGTACACGACTCAAACGTTCTTTCAGACAATGAATTCATGATCATTGAAGCGCTAGACCTGCAGAAAATCATCAGTATTACAGAGATTAGCAGAATTGTTGGTATTTCAAAGGTCATTCCTATTGTAAAAACCATGCTGGAGAAAAAATACATCAGGGTGGATGAAGAAATAACTGAGCGATATAAGCCAAGGATAGAATGGTTTGTGCAACTTTCAGAAAAGTACAAGGATGAGAACTTGTTGCAGGAGGAAATGGACCGGTTGAACACTAAGGCATTCAAACAACTTCAGTTACTGATGGCATATATTAATCTATCTCACTGCTTCTCAGAGAAAACCAAAGAAGTAAGCAGGGTTGATCTGTTAAGAACACCATCACTAAGTGCAGCTCAACTCGATGGTCTGATTAAAAAAGGAATACTGGAGGTATATCAACGGAACATCAGTAGGCTAGAGAATAGAGATTCTAGTGAACCAGTCGGGAATATCAAGTTTACTGAAGCACAGCAATTGGCGTTTGTTGCCATTAAAGAACACATGCATCAACCCGAGGTTATACTGCTTAAAGGTGTTACCTCCAGCGGAAAGACGGAAATCTATATAAGGTTGATGCATGAGGTAATCAGCAAGGGACAGCAAGTACTTTACCTTTTACCTGAAATTGCTCTCACTTCTCAGATTGTCAGGAGACTTCAGAAATTCTTTGGCAATGACGTTGGGGTATACCACTCACGCTACAATGAATTTGAACGAATAGAAATCTGGAGCAAGGCAAATGAGTCAATGGTAAAAGATAACTCTGGTGCTGCCTTTAAAATCATACTTGGAGCAAGGTCAGCTATGTTCTTACCTTTCAATGACCTAGGCCTGATAATAGTTGACGAAGAACATGATGGCTCATATAAACAGGCTGATCCCGCTCCCAGATACAATGCTCGGGACTCTGCCATTATGTTGGGTAAAATGCATAATGCAACTGTGGTACTTGGTTCTGCAACCCCCTCACTTGAAAGTTATTATAATTCTCAAGCGGGAAAATACAAACTGGTTGAACTGAATGAAAGGTACGGCGGGGTGGAGATGCCCGAGATTCGAATTGTCAATATAAAGGAAGAATCCCGCTTCAAACGAATGAAATCGCATTTCTCACCCCAACTTCTGGTGGCTATAGAATCAGCAATAAATAAGGGCGAACAGGTGATACTCTTCCAAAACAGGCGAGGTTTCTCTTTGAGAATGGAATGCGAAACCTGTAATCATATCCCTGGTTGTGTACAATGCGATGTCACCTTGACTTATCATAAACATGTCAATATGCTGAAATGCCATTATTGCGGGTATACGCAACCTGTTCCTAGGGTTTGTCCTGAATGTGGTAGTCCTTCAGTTAAACTCAAAGGATTTGGTACAGAAAAAGTAGAAGAAGAATTGGCCTTGCTTTACCCCAACATCACTATAGCTCGAATGGATTTGGACACCACCCATACCAAAAATGCGTATCATAAGATCATGCAGGATTTCGAAACCCGCAAGACTGATGTGCTGGTGGGCACTCAGATGGTGACCAAAGGACTGGATTTTGACAATGTTAGTCTGGTTGGAGTGCTTAATGCTGACGGATTGATCAGTTATCCTGACTTCAGGTCTCTAGAACGCAGTTACCAGATGCTTGCGCAGGTAAGTGGCAGAGCCGGCAGGAAATTAAAACAGGGGCTAGTTCTGATACAAACTTACAATCAGGCACATACCATTCATAAGTGGGTAGTTGAAAATGATTATATTTCAATGTACAAGCATGTCCTGCTCGATAGGTACAAATTCGCATACCCCCCTTATTTCAGGCTAATCTCGATCTCCTTAAGACACAAGGAAGAAAAGGTTCTAGATAAAGCAGCTTCCAAACTGGCAGAGATGCTCAAACCATCCTTCGGAAAATTAATGCTTGGTCCTGAATATCCGAATGTCTCAAGGGTAAAGAACTTTTATCTGAAAAATCTGCTTTTAAAGATCAGTAAAGGAACAAAAGGACAAGAGCTTAAACTTGAAACCGCCCGTCAGATAGAGCTTTTCAAGCAACTTCAGGATTTCAAATCAGTGAAAGTAGTTGTTGATGTTGATCCAATGTAGTAGGAACCAGACTTAACCAGACTGAGAAATTGCTATCATGGGAACAATATTTGTGTTGAAATAGGTTGATCATAGTCTACGGATAAACTACGGTAACCTTAAATGAAAAACTATCTTTATTTTTTTTCCTCTTCCTCCACAATCAAGTATATATCCTCATTGTCTTTCTTGAATAAATACTTCTCGCGGGCGAATTTTTCTAATTTAGTCGAGTCAGACAATTCAACGAGTGTAGTTGAGTCCCTGGCTATTTCATTCCTATAGAATTCCTTCTGTTGCCTTTGCTTGTTGAGTGTCCGACCATAACGAACCTGGGAAATGAAGTTATTACGGTCGAAAAATGTGAGCCATACGAGGAATGCTACCAGTGCTAGCAGGTATTTATTGTAAAGGAAAGAAGGTATTCGCTTAAACATACCTGCTGATATAGGCTAATTTTGGCTTGTGAATTATTATTTCCTTATGCTAACGATAGAATCTCAACAAATATAATTAAGTAAAGCGTTCGTTTTTAATTAGAACTAAATTAAGATATCAGTCATTGCATTTCCTAAAGTATCGTCAATCTTGATTTGCCAAAAACTATTCGGTAACTCTTACAAAGAGCCATTAAAAAATCATCTGTTTATAAACCAATCTCTTCAGCAATCCCCGTCATGGCAACCAGGGCGATTTCGGCAAACTTATCTATGGGAATTCCAATCATTTCGCATTCCATGATATTTTCACGTTTTACAGATGCTGCAAACGCTTTCTCCTTCATTCTCTTGGTTACGGATTTAGGTTTAACAGAAGCTACTCTCCTGTCTGGATAAACATAGGCTGTGGCTGTTATCAGTCCTGTGATTGTTTCTCCTGCTGCCAAAGCATGCTGAAATTCAGTAGTTCGTTCCAGCCCGGTAGCAGCTTCATTATGCATCTTTATGGCATCAACCACATCCTCATCGATACCCATCTCAGTAAGTATTCTAGCAGTCTCCAATGCATGAGTATATGGATCGGCATTGGTAACTTCCACATCCAGGTCATGCAGCAAACCAGCCTGCGACCACTTATTAACATCCCTGCCAAGATATTCAGCCAGTGCTTTTAACACTGCTTCTGATGCCAATGAATGGGCAATCATTCTTTCATTCTTAACATAGCTTCTTAGCATTTTCAAAGCTTCTTCCCTTGGTAGTAACATGATATAAAGTTTTTAATGCAAATCCAACCCATGCAACATATAAATGCTGTGTTTCAAGGTTTTGTTTATTTCCTGGAGATATTCTTCTACTGCCCTAACACTACCGGGAAGGGTATAGACCAAGGTGCTTCCAATTACCCCAGCCACTCCCCTGCTAAGAAGAGCCGCAGGTTTATCGGCACCATAACGGGTCCTGATCATTTCCATGATGCCAGGTATTTTCTTGTCGAGCAATGATTCAACCACATCAACAGTTATATCACGCGGACCAATACCTGTACCGCCGGTAGTAAATATCATATCTACTCCATTAATATTATTTAAAATTTCCTTTAATGCGACCGCATCATCCGGCATTACAATTCTTTCTATTTCTGTCTGCCACTGCTGAGAGTTGAAGAAATCGGTAAGGATATTAACTGCCGCAGGACCACTTTTATCAGGATATTCACCGGCGCTGGCGCGATCGCTGAGTGTAATGACCTTAATCTTATATATCCTTGGTAAGTATTGCACCCTATCACCTGCTTTTATTGTTCCATTCTTCAGCACCCTGCAAAAAATACCTTCCTTTGGCATTACACAATTACCAACTTCACGGTAAATAGCACATCCATCGCCATGACAGTGCTTACCTATTTGGGTAACTTCAAGTTCCGTATCACCGATAATAAAACGATCAAGGGGGCGGGTTTGATAAAGTATAATACCACTGGTTGTAATATTTTCAGCAAATTCACCATATGCAAGCTTCCTGCCTGCTTGTGTTTCAAACTTATCAAAGCTCTCGGTCCCTAGAAGGCTTACTTGTCGGTGCCATTTACCACTGTGAGCATCTCCTTCCACTCCAATCCCGGTCAGCTTAATAACTGGAACAGGTGTTTTTATGGTTCCTTTTCTCTCTGATATATTGACGGATACAACTGTTGGTTCCATATTGAATGTATTCTGTAAAATTTAAATTAGTGCTTTAAATCTCCAAGCTCTTAAGAAATGCATAGAACTAGTAAAAAGCGACAATCCCAATGCACCCAGAAACATAGATAAGATGTTAATCGGTAGCAGATTATAATATTTTATTGAAATGCCCATGCTTATCATGAACACTATTAATAAATAACTTTTCGGACTGAACATACGGAAAATACTTGGCATCTCTTCTTCCATGGTATCAATTCGATATATGTATTTTGCCGTGACTTTTAAAAATACTAATCTGGTAAAGATCATTGATCCAATAAAACTTACGATTACAAAATAAATGACAGGTGTTTTACTGATTAATATTCCTTCCCAAGCTGTCATAAAGACCCTTATGGATGCAAACATCCAAAAGCTTGCAAGGGCAAAGAAAAGCCACTGACGAGGAATCCGTATTTTAAGTTTGTTGATTATTGGTTTTATTTTATTCATTTAGGATCAGGCTATAATATCTTGTTTTATTTTTTCAACCAGGGTAATTTCTCCGATAATCATTTTCGTATCCACTGCCTTGCACATATCATAGATAGTTAGTAGGGCAACTGAAGTAGCAGTTAATGCTTCCATTTCCACGCCTGTTTGTCCTATGCACCTTACCATAGTATGTACGGCTACCCCTTCCTTGGTCAGTTCAGTATTAACTTCAACCTTAGTAAGTTGAAGCGGATGGCAGAGGGGTATTAAAGATGGTGTCTGCTTTGCAGCTTGTATTCCTGCGATCTCTGCAATAGTAAGTACATCGCCTTTCTTCAGCTGGTTCTCTTTAATAAGAATCAGCGTCTCAGGCTGGAGGAATATTCTACCGGTTGCACGTGCAATGCGGTCTTGAATATTCTTGATGCTGACATCCACCATGTTTGCTTTGCCTTTTTCGTCGGTATGACTCAGTTTGTTATGGTCCATTTCTTCCATTTTACAGTGTACTTTGTCGCTGATTATTTACTGTTAATAATCTTATTGGATAATCGCTGTCAGAAATCAAATACTCACTCAATATATTATCCACCTATATTATAGAATTCACCTGTATAGTTATGACTACCACACTCCGGTTTACCAATTACTGCAAGACGAATTGCTTCCGCAGCACCAAGTTCCCTAACGTCAAACTCGCGGTCATTAAATAAACACGGTTTGACTTTTCCATTAGCAGTCAATCGAAGTCTGTTACAATGTGCACAATCTCCTCCTGAGCCTCCTTCTACAATGGAGAAGTGTCCTTTCGACAGGCTCATTTGTCGTATGAATCGAACTTGAATGTTCCTGGCTTTGGCAAATTCACTAACTGACTTGGCATCAATGTCATCAGATGATTCCTTGATAACACAATTCAGCTTTAATGGTTTAAGTCCAGCCTCCAATGCAGCATCAATTCCTCTGATAACATCTTCAATATTGCCTCCACGGGTTATGTGTTCAAATTGCACAGGGTTCATGGTATCAAGACTAACATTAACCCTGTGCAATCCGGCTTCTCTAAGGGCAATGGCATATTTTGAGAGTAGAATACCATTAGTAGTCATTGAAAGATCTTTAATTCCATCTAATGCACTCAATTGCTCAATCAGGTGGACAACATCATGTCTTACAAGAGGTTCCCCACCAGTTATTCTCACCTTAGAAACACCAAGTGAGACAGCAACTCTAACTACTTCAGTTATTTCTTCAAATGTGAGTATCTGGCTATGAGGAAGCATTTTCACTCCATCTTCCGGCATACAGTAGAGGCAACGCAGATTACACCTATCGGTTACTGAGATGCGAAGGTAGTTGATATGCCTGTTGTAATTATCAGTCATTCTTGGTTTAAAGTTGACTGAAGATTTCTGGTTTGAATTCTTTCTGCTATATGGATAGTCTGACATTTTTCCCACTTCGCTTACAATTGTCTTACATCTCTTAATTCACCAGGTTTAACATTATCCTCACCGATGTTCATTGACATGATACCCCATGCTTGTTCAAAGGAATGTATATGAGCTGATCCATGGTATTCCAGTGGTTCGATCCTACCTAGAGCATATTTTACGGGAATAAATGATTTCCTGTCGGTTCTTTTACGCTGATACCCTGTTGCCATAGGTAATTTCACAATCCTTGGCTGGAATACACTTCCCATTATCCTGAATAGCAATGGTTTTACCATCAGCTCAAACTGAACGAAAGAAGATACAGGATTTCCGGGGAGCCCGAAAACAAACTTTCCACCTCTTTCAGCAAACAGTGTTGGTTTACCAGGTTGAACAGCCATGCTCCTGAATTTTATATCCAATCCTGCAGCTTCAAGTACCGAAGGAACATAGTCAAATTCTCCCAATGATACACCACCCGTAATAAGGAGGACATCGCAGACTTCAAGAGTTTCTTCAATAATTCTTTGAGTGTCTGTTGGATTATCAGGAGCAATTCCGGCATACAATGATGTTATACCTATCTGCTGTGCCTGTGCTATAAGCTGATAGGCATTGCTGTTACGGATTTGTCCGCCTATAGGCAAATCACCAGGCTCAACCAATTCATCACCTGTAGTAATAATTCCGATAAGCGGTAATTTGTAAACTTCAGGGGTAATACATCCCACTGCTGCCATCATAGCTATATGCTGAGGTTTGATCTGTATTCCTTGTTCCAGCACCATCTGTCCTTTTTTTACATCTTCAGCTTTGTAGGCTATGTTATTTGAAGTTGGAGGCTTGAGAAATGTTATGGTGTTGTCCTCATTTAATCGCACGTGCTCCACCATCAGGATACAATCTGCACCTTGTGGTACAATTGCACCGGTCATAATCTTGGAGCATTGTTGTTGTAATACTCTTTTTGCAGGTGTAACTCCTGCTGCAATAGTTTCAATTAAAGTCAGTGGTCCCGGCAAATCGGCACGTCTACATGCAAATCCGTCAACTGCTGATTTATCAAAGGGTGGCATATCAACATCCGAGTAAACATTATTTGCGAGTATACGACCAAGGCTCTCACCCATGGTAACACTTTCCTTAACCGGCATTACCTCGGCGGTTTCAACAATATTTAAAGCTTCTTCAAATGTGATCATTACAGGGGATGCTAAACTCTGCGCAAAGATAAGCATACCTTATTAACTACAGGGAAATTAGCAAATATTTAGAAATCTACATGTTTACTGAACGGCAGCAGCTTTCATCATCTTATACTGCATTAGTACCAATCCGTCAGCTAATCCTATCTTTGGGGCTGATACCACTTGCAGGTCAGTCCACTTTAATATCTTTATGAAAATATGAGCGGCAGGAACAATAACGTCAGCACGGTCTGGTCGTAGTCCCATTTTTTCAATTCGTTTCTCAAGAGGCATGCTATTCAATTGTTTATAGGCGTATTGTAACTGATCCAAATTCACTATATTGTTATAGGCATGACCATAAAGCTTTGTAATTTTATTGATGTTACCACCTGATCCAATAACATTCATGCGTCCGAAATCAGCCTTGAACTGATTCAACCATTTATGCATTTTATCCCATTCCGTCTCTTCTACTGCCTCGGCTAACAGTCTGATGGTACCTATCTTGAAAGAATTTGAGGTAATAAAATCCTTACCGTCAATAATTGATATTTCAGTGGACCCTCCTCCAACATCGATGTAAAGTGTCTTACTAAATGCCTTGTTGACCATAAGGTTGCTGAAACTGCTAATTATGTTAGCTTCCTGAATACCATCTATCAGGTCAATTGTTAAGCCCGACTCTTTTCGCACAATATCCATAACCTCCTTATTATTGGATGCTTCACGCATGGCAGATGTGGCAGCAGCAAGATAACTTTCAGGCTGGTAAACATCAATGAGTAACTTGAAAGCTTTCATAGTCTTTACCAAATATTCGATCTTCTGTTCAGAGATACGTCCAAGGGTAAAAACGTCCATACCAAGACGGATGGGAATTCTTAGTAGAGTGGCTTTTTCAGTAACAGGCCCTCCTTTGGTCTCAAATACATTGGCAAATAAAAGTCGTACTGCGTTTGATCCGATGTCAATTCCTGAAAATAGCATATTAATTTGGTTAGGATGGTTTAATTCATTCTTGTCGCAGGTGAAAAGTCAAAAAGGTCCTTCAAGCAATTTTTGTTCACCTTGTTTATAAGTAAACAATGACAATCCTATTTCGTCAACAACTGCATAAGAATAGTTACTGATCCAGTCACCAAGATTGATGTAATGACCATCACCCGACATTGAAACATGTCCTGGATAGTGTCTGTGACCAAAAATATAATAACTGATCTCAGGATTCTCCTTATGATGTTGCTCAGCAAAAGCATATAAACGCTCGGTCGACAAGTCGAAGTTACCTTGTGCATCCATTAATTTCTGATCTTTTAGAATGTTTGCATATCTACTTTTACGAGAGAAATACAGTGCCATTCGTGTTCCAATATCAGGATGCAGCCATCTGAATAACCATTGATTTGGTCTGAACTCAAATACCTTCTTGAGAAACTTGTAACCGCTATCACCGGGACCCAGTCCGTCACCATGAGCCAAAAAAAACTTTTTGCCGTTCCACTCACGGATAAGATGTTCCCTATGTAGTTGAATACCTAGTTCCTTGTGGAGATAATCAAATGCCCATATATCATGATTGCCTCTGAATAGGTATACCGGTATTCCTTTATCTGTGATCTCAGCCAACTTACCGAAAAGTCTGGCAAACCCGCGGGGAATAACTGATTTGTATTCAAACCAGAAATCAAATACATCTCCCATCAAGAATAGCTCATCAGCATCATTTTGCACAAGGTCAAGCCATTTAACCAGAAGCTTTTCACGTTTCAGACTTGAGTCGTGATCAGGAATTCCCAGATGAAAGTCAGAGGCAAAGTAAATTTTCAAGTTTAATCGTTTTAATAATGCTCAGCTAATTTAATGGTTAATTGGTTTCATCCTGCTTAAAATATCTGGTTAGCCATTCTTCAAGCTGTAATGCATTTCCAAAATGAGCCATGACTTTATTATTCTGATCAATTAAAATAAAGGAGGGCAATGGTGGATTGTTCAATTTTTGAATGACTACCGACTTTTGACCCATCGTATCTATCAAGTTTAATCCCCACAATTTATCGAGTACAATTACTGAAGACCAATTCTCATAATCTGGGTAAAAGGCTAAAGTATAAAGCCTGAAATTCTTTTCATCGTATTTTTCGCGTATAAGCTTAACTTTTGCATTCGTTTGTCTGCTTTTAAGTGAAGGATCCCAAAGATATAAGAGTGTTATTCCATTTTCTATTGGATCAATTTTCCGTAATTTATGATTCGTACCGGGAAGTATAATCTCCGGCACAACAAAACCTTCTATTAAAAACTGCTTGCTAAGGTTGGCATTTCCAATAGTCTTTCGGTAATACTCTACTTTATTTTGTAACCAGATAGTGTAAGGATGATCGGGATGAAATTTCTTTAAAAGCGAATCCGTTGTGTGAAACCAATCATAGTCAATTGAATAATTGAATACAGGTGTTTGCTTTACCACACTATTTATTGCCCAAAAGATACCAATGGATGAAGGGTTTTGGCTAATATATCTTTTAGTTGCTGAATTTGCAGTGCGAATCAGGATTTCAAAGGAATCGGTTACTTTCTCTCTTACCAAAGGGAAACTGTCGGTCGGTTGAGCGCTGATAAAAAGGGATGCCAATGAATCAGCCTGCTTCTCGATGGCATGGATTGTCTTAATAAACTGACCAAAATTAAGATTCAGGCTATCTGAACAAACAATACCACGTTTGTCGATCAGATTCAGATATGTAGTAACATCAGGTGCTGCAATAAATTCAGCTTTTGAGTCCTTATTCTGAATGATATAGATTCCAGTATTTTCCAATGAAAATATAAATCTGATTGCATCATCAGTCGGCTTCATCACAGAATCAACGACTTTTGAAAATCCCGTATCAATCTTCATCAGGTAAACAGGGTAATTTTTATTGACTCCACTAATCTCAACTACGGCCTTGCGTTGATGATCACCATTACAGGATATTAATAAAACTGCCGTGCAGAGCATGGCAGTTGTTACTTTTACGAGCTTATATAATACAAATAAGTGCATGACAAACTCTTAGAAGTCTGTTTCGCGCAATAATTCCATGATAATCTTAGTCATATATGGTTCAGCTTTACCGGCTGCTTCCAGTACCATCTGATGTGACACATCTGAAATTTTTCCCACTACGCCCAAGTCGGTAATAATGGAAACGGCAAATACCGGAATTTGCATGTGACGGGCTGTTATGACTTCAGGAACTGTGGACATACCAACCGCATCTGCGCCAATTACATGGAGATACTTATACTCAGCAGGTGTTTCAAATGTAGGACCTGTAACTCCTGCATATACACCCTTCTGAAGTTTGATGCCTTCTCTCTTGGCGATTGCTTCAACTTTCATGATCATGCTATGGTCATATGCTTCTTTCATATCAGGGAATCTTGGACCAAACTCCTTATAATTAGTACCCATTAATGGATTGGTGCCCATCAAATTGATGTGATCAGTAATCAACATTATATCACCTACACTGAAAAGTGGATTCAGTCCTCCACTAGCATTAGAAACAACAAGCAACTCAATACCTAAAAGTTTCATCACTCTGATTGGAAATGCAATATCCTGCATAGACCAACCTTCATAAAAATGAAAGCGCCCTTGCATGGCAATCACCTGCTTGCCTCCAAGTTGTCCGAGAATAAGATGACCCACATGGCCCTCTACGGTTGAAATAGGAAAATTTGGAATTTCAGCATAAGGAATTTCCTTTTCAATGCTGATCTGATGTGTCAGTCCACCTAACCCAGAACCTAAAATAATGCCTACCTGTGGTTTGTTTGAAATAAGTGATGATATGTAATCAACGCTCTCTTTTATTTTGTCTAACATAATTTAAAATGATTTCATGAAATGATTGTTTATCCCCGTTATGGAATTCCACTTCCATCGGAATATAGTAAAAAGGCAATTGAGAGGCATGTTCCAATATTGCCGGATCAAGCATTCTCATGGCGTCTTTTTCAGTAGTTACAAGCAATTTGTTGCGGGTGTAAATATCGGAATAATTTCTCTTAATCACCTCAATATCCTCAGAGGTATATTTATGATGATCCTTAAAACGTATGGTTGTCAATTCATTACACTTACCCTTAAGTTCATATTCCAACGGATAAGGGTTAGCAATACCAGCAACAAGCAGAATCACTCCATAATGGCAATCTGCTTCAATTGTCTCCTCGTGGTTCCATAAGGAACGGATGGCACCATACTTCACAAATGAAAACAGTACAGCTTGATTGGGCAAAGGTTTTACAGCATCAATTATTGACTTTCTCTCAAATGGAGAAAGTACATTGGGAGTTTTGGTTATAATAATAATATTCGCCCTTTTCATCCCTTTGCGTGATTCTCTTAAGGTTCCAAATGGGAGCAGGTAGTCCTTTGTGTATAATTTATGATAATCAGTCAATAATACAGACATCCCGGGCTTAACATATCTATGTTGAAATGCATCATCCAACAAAATAACATCCGTTTCGGGGCGTAATGTGAGAAGTTTTTTTATTCCATTTCGTCTCTTTTCGTCAGCAGCTACAGTTAGTTTCTGAAACTTATTGTAAAATTGTGCAGGTTCATCACCAATCGTACCTGCATGATCTTGTGGCTGGGCTAATCTGAACCCACTGGTTTTTCTGCCATAACCCCTACTAAGGGTACTAACGTTATAAGTATCTGATAACAAATTAATCAGGTATTCAACATGAGGTGTTTTACCGGTTCCGCCAGTTGACAGATTACCAACAGAAATAAGGGGTAATTTAAAGTTAGTTGATGGAAGAATTTTCAGATCAAACAGTAGATTCCTCAACCGGGTTGCCAATCCATATAGCAGCGAAAATGGTAAAAGAAATAACCGAAGGAATTCCATGGCTTAAAGTTAGATAAATTACAAAACATTGCAAGAAAAAGAGTAAATTTATTGCCTTATTTTGGTTAAGTGAATATTAAACTCACTCAATCTTAAGAATTCTATGAGGAAATTACATTACATCTAGCAAAATAATTTGATGGCAGTTACAGTGAAGTTATATGAATTGACAGATATTATTGAATCCATCGCACCTGTGCAAACACAGGAAAGTTATGATAACAGTGGATTGCTTGTAGGGAGTAAAAATGATATTATAAACGGAGCAATCATAACACTTGATATTACGGAAGAAGTTATTAATGAAGCAGTTAGATTAGGTTATAACTTGATAATATCGCATCATCCACCAATTTTTAAACCACTTAAGCGGCTTACCGGTTCTACTGCAACTGAGCGTTGCATTATTTTAGCTATCAGGCATGGTATTGCATTATATGCAGCTCATACTAATCTTGATAATTCTATAAAAGGAGTAAACGCCATATTTGCTGAAAAGCTCAACCTAAAAAAAACAGGCATTATGCAGCCGATTAAGGGAAAGCTACGCAAACTTGTCGTCTTTGTTCCGGTGAGCCATCATGAAGTAGTGCGTGAAGCAATGTTTCAGGCAGGAGCTGGCGTAATTGGCAATTATGATTTCTGTAGTTTTAATTCACAAGGGAATGGCACATTCAGGGCAATGAAAGGCAGTACTCCTTATGTAGGTGAACGGGAAAAATTACATACAGAACCTGAGATCAGAATCGAGACAATACTTCCTGAATGGCTGGAGACTAAAATAGTAAGCGCAATGCGCGCTGTGCATCCATATGAAGAAGTTGCATGGGATTCTTATGAGGTTACGAACGATTACCTTCAAACAGGAGCAGGAATGTACGGTCAGCTCTCTGAACCAATGGATGAAATTGATTTCATGATAAATATCAAAGAAGTTCTTATCATTCCATTTCTTAAGCACTCTCGCTTATTAAATCGAAAGATCTCAAAAGTTGGAATTTGCGGTGGTTCAGGCAATTTTCTGCTTCAGGATGCAATTAATCACCATTGCGATGTATTTATCACTGGTGAACTAAAGTATCATGATTTCTTTTTGGCTGAGAATAAGATCCTGCTTATTGAAGCTGGTCACTATGAAACTGAACAATTTAGCAAAGAATTATTATATAGAATTCTTAAAGAAAATTTTACTACCTTTGCACTCCAAATTTCCGGGATCAGTTCCAATCCTGTAAACTATCTGTAAATAATTTCCTAAAGAAGGGATAACATGGCAAAAACGTCGAAAGAAAAGAGCACCTCAATGAATGAATCCATTGAAAACCAGGTACAAGAAGATAACAACTACATTTCGGCACACGTTTCTTTAACACCCTCTGAAAGCGAAGAATCTGAAATATCTATTGAAAAGAAACTCATCGCTTTATACAGTCTTCAGCAAATAGATTCTCAAATTGATAAGATCAGGATCATAAGAGGTGAATTACCTCTTGAAGTTGAAGATCTTGAAGATGAAATCATTGGTCTTCAAACCCGTATTGACAACTATATTCAGGATATCGAGAATATGGATACTCAGGTCAAGGAGAAGGAAAATCAGATTAAAGACAGCAATTTGCAGATCAAACGTTATGAAGAACAACAAATGAATGTTCGTAATAACAGAGAATTTGATTCGCTTTCAAAAGAGATTGAATATCAGAACCTCGAAATAGCACTTGCAGAAAAGAGAATCAAAGAATACACTCACAATCTTAATCTTAAGAATGAAGAGATTGTATCAGCACAGAAGATTCTTGACGATCGCAGGAATGATCTGGAAGTTAAAAAGAATGAGCTGTCAGATATTGTTAATGAAACTGAAAAGGAAGAGCAAAACCTGATTAATAAATCGGAAAACTTACAGCACTTCATTGAAGAACGTTTATTAACTGCTTACAAACGTATCCGCAAGAATGCCCGTAATGGTCTTGCTGTGGTTAGTGTTGAACGTGATGCATGCGGTGGCTGTTTCAGCGCTATTCCTCCACAACGCCAACTTGACATCAGGATGCATAAAAAAATTATCGTATGCGAATATTGTGGTCGTATTCTTGTTGACCATGGCTTGGCTTCAAGCATTAACCAATAATGGCAATCTAAATACAAAAAATTCTTAAGAGGGAAAGTATATCTTTCCCTTCTTTTTTTGTTATGTTTGTCAATCATGAAAAAGGTTTTCCTGATCATATTCCTTTGTATAGTAATGAGCCATGGACAAGCATCTGATCTTGTTTTGACTCAGGGCTACTGTAATGCTTATATGGAGATTCTAAGGTTGAGGTTTGATAATGCAATCCTAATCATCGATAAGGAGAAGCACAGTAATCCATCTAATGTTTCTTATGCTTACCTGTTAAACTATATTGATTTCCTGAAAGTATTGATATCTGAGGAAGATCAGAATTTTAACACCTTCTTTAAAAGCAAACCATACAGAGAAAAACTAATACTTGCAGCTGACCATAGTTCCCCGTGGTATTTATATTCACAGGCTCAGATGAATCTGCAGTCAGGTATCATTTTCGTAAAAATGGGTGACTATCTTAAGGCAGTAATTGATATAAAAAAAGCCTATCAGCAATTTGTTGAGAACGACAAACTGTTCCCTGATTTTAAACCAAATAAGGCAGGCTTGGGATTATTACATATTATAATTGGATCTATTCCAGATTCCTTTAAATGGATTCCTGGCCTTTTAAAGATGGAAGGTAATATTAATCAGGGTTTGAAAGAACTTCACAGTATATTGTCAAATAATAAAATGGATGAATCCTTTCCATATTTGTTTAACGAGTGCCTGTTTATTACCTCCTTTGTCACTTATAACCTTGCAGTTAATGAATCAAATACCCTCATATTTCTTAATATTATCAAAGGTGAACGTGTCGAAAGTGAGTTAAAGAGAAACCCCTTGCTTATTTATGCCATTGCCTCATTTTATGCACATAAGGGTTTGAATGACAATGCGCTGTCTCTTCTTTCCAACCGCCCTTCAGACTTATCATACTATAATTTTCACTATCTCGACTATCTCACAGGAGTGGCTAAACTAAACAAACTAGATAAGGATGCCAGAACATATTTCCTGAGATACATTGCAAATTTTAAGGGCAAGAATTTCATCAAGGCTGCATACCAAAGAATTGCATGGAGTTATCTGCTAGAGAATAACTACTTAGAATACAGGAAAAATTTAGCAAGGATTGTGTTGTTTGGAGCGGAAGATATGGAATCCGACAAGGAAGCTGTTGCTGAAGTCCGGAAAAATAAAATACCGCATACTGAACTTTTAAAGGCAAGACTATTGTTTGATGGGGGGTATTATAATAGAGCAACGCAGATTTTACAATCAACAAAAACAGAAGCTTTTACTCTACAGGAGATAGCCGAGTATTCTTATCGACAAGCCCGCATTCAGCATAAATCAGGGAACCTATCAAAGGCAAAAGAGTTATATCATAAAACATATATAAAGGGACGTAACCAACCCGAATATTATGCAGCCAACTCCCTACTTAATCTTGGCAACATTTATGAGCAGGAGGGTAGTCTGAAGCAGGCAGTATTGTGTTATAAGGAATGCTTACAACTTGATTTCAGCGAATATCGAAGAAGTATTCAACTAAAAGCTAAAGCTGGGATAAATAGGTTAACCCGATGAATATAATGAAGGCTGCTTTTAAAAGCAGCCTTCTCAATCATCAAAACAACCAAACTTATTTATGAGAGTACGATAATTTTTTAATATTTAAATCCTAAGGTCACCAGAAACATTGTATTTGTAACTTTTGTATAAGCAATGGCTGGATCAGCATTTATTGGAGCATCATACAGATGATGTTCGTCATCCATCTGACTGATCAATCCGGTAAAATCAACAAAGAATTTCTGTCCACGGAATCCAATTCCACCTGAATAAGAGCTAAGGGCAGAATTTGTATTATATCTGTAGGGATTTGCTGAAATGCTATAACCTCCCCGTAAACTCATGGAACCTAATCTCATTTCAGCACCAAATTTCAGGTTATGTGCCACCAGATAACCATCCCTTATGGCTTCATTTTCTTCATCAAAATCATAATCGGTAGCCCTGAGTCGTGCATTTGAATAATCCATATACTGATAGTCGGCACTGATAATTCCAATTTTGCCTAGTATGAATCCAACACTTGCCGTAGCTTTGAATGGAGTTGTCAGATCATATTCATAGAAACCGTCAGAAGTCTTTCTCTTCGATTCGTATAATGTGTCGAAGGATGATTTGAAGGTCGTACTGTAGCTGTCTGACATTCCAGAATAGAAAGTAGGTGTTTCGATAGCACCACCTAAACGAATCCAGTCAATCGGTCTGACAATTATTCCAACTTTAAGATTTACACCGGTTCCTGATGTTTCTAGTTCATCTAATCTACTGAATGATCTGAAATAATCATTTCTACCATCAATATCTTCTTCCGTATAGATGGACGATTCCTTGTATTTAATATAAGGAACACCTAGTGTTGCTCCCAGATATACACGATCATTATAATTTGCACCTACTGTGAATACCATTTCATTGATAGAGCCACTAGTTTCCATGGTCTTCCTTTGCAACACATTGCCGTCGGGCATATCAATCCAGTAATTGCCACTGATTGAATCATATCCCATCAAATAGGTGTCATAAGCCAGACCGGATCCAAAATCATCCAGATCATTAAGACTCAGATTATTTTCATTTGCATAATTAATATAAGGCGTTAGGTAACTTGAACTTTCATTGAATCCATCAATAACAATACGATTATTGAAATTGGCCAGTCGGTTTAATCCAAACCCAAACTGCAAATTCTTCCATTCAGAAGAAGGATTTCGAAGTGTGGGATTAGAAACCATGACAATGCCGATATTTCCAAGATTGAAATTATAGCGTTCATCCTCATTGAAATCACCAAAATAAGTAGATTCAGTTGAGCCAATGAATATTGAAGGTGTAATGGTCACTTCAGAGCTCCTATATAAGCCAATTCCTGCGGGATTATTGCTTAGAGTAGAGAAATCAGCTCCTAATGCTCCGAAAGCACCTCCCATTGCAACAAACCGGGCTGTCCCAGTAGGAGTTAATCTAGAGTAGCGCAATGCGTCAATTTCATTCTGTGCATAAAGACCTGCCGTCCCTATAAGTAAGCATAAGATTGTTACGAGTGTTCTTTTCATGATTAGTAATATTTTTGTTGTTGGCAAATTTATCTGCTTGTAATTCATTTCTACTTTCTTACAGATTACCTTCTGCCATTGGATGATCTTGAACTACCTGATGATGAGGAAGAAGAAGAGGATGAAGAAGATCTGGAACTTGATGAACTGCCAGAGGAGGACGATGAAGACCTTGATGGCGAGTAGCTACTGCCTGAGGAGGACGATGATGATGATGACCTTGACGGAGTATAAGTAGAACGTGAAGGAGCACTGTTACCAGAGGACGAACGTGATGGTGAAGAATAGGTTCTTACTGGAGCAGACTGCGTTTCACGACGTTCATTACTTGATGAACCCCTATACACATTCTTCGGCTGGGATGATGTATTGCCTTCAGATGTTGACTTTACACCTGTTTCACGAATACTCCTGTATCGAGGACTTGTGTATTCATTGCTTGATTTTGGCTTATTATAGCCTGGTGCGCTATATGTCTGTGGTGACCTATACTCTCTGGTATTTTCCTGTTGAGTTACTCTTTGAGGAGTAGAATATTTCATTGTCTCAGTAGTTTTAGTTGTACTACCATTACGTGTATTTTGGGTCATACTTCCAGGAACAATTGTACGTGAATTATTAGGTGTTACTCTTGAAGGAGTTGTTGTACGTGTATTGTTCTGATTTGAACCTGAAGGTGTAACAACTTTGTTAGCAGGTTCTTCACGATCAGGAGTTACGGTGCGTGGGCTAGTAGGTTCAACCCGTGCTGGAGTGACGGTACGATTATTGGTTGGCTCTTCACGAGCTGGTGTAACAATACGCGAATTAGTTGGTTCTACACGTGTTGGTGTAATTTTACGCGGATTAGCTGGTTCTTCACGTGTTGGTGTAACTTTACGTGGATTAGTTGGTTCTACACGAGCCGGGGTTACGGTACGGGTATTTGTTGGCTCCTGACGGCTTGGTGTGACTGTACGTTGGTTGGTAGGAACATCACGTCCTGGAGTAACCGAACCTGGTTTTACAGCCTGACGACCCGGATCGACTGGTCGATCTTTAAGGTCATTAGTAGGTCTGACAATTCTGCCGCTTTTGACAGCTTCTTCATATCTTTCGCCAAAAGATGAATTGTCTCCGCCTCCTGAAAGGGTACGTCCATTGCCTGACCTTCCACTACCATCAGATGACCCTCTGTGTCCATAATAATAGGAGTTGTAGTCGTGACTATTATAATAATAAGTATAAGGAGAACCGTAATAACCATCATAATAGCCGTTCCAATACCCATGGTTGTAACCATGCCAGTAACTGCCATGGTAGTAAGGTGAATAGTAGCTGTAGTAAGGATAATCCCAGAATGGATCATATCCCCAGGATGAATAACCCCATGGTGAATAGCCCCAATATACTCCGGAATAACCGGGATACCAGAAATTATATCCCATATAGATGCTGGTTCCCCAGCTGTATGGATTGTAGTCATACCAATATGTATTGGTATAATATGGTGAATAGTAACTGTTGTAATAGTTATTGGAATGGAACCTTCTCAGACGAGCAGAATATGCATAATCATAATAGTCATCAGGATCATAGTAGTTATTTGTAATGTATGTGTTGTTAGAGCCCTGATCAGTATATTGCTCAGAACTATACTCTCCTGATTGATATTGATCAGCAGATTCAACATAGGATGTGTCATAATATGACTGTTCAACTGCCTGTTGTTCTTCATAAACAGGCTCCTGATAGGCAGCTTGCTCTTCAGAAACTCTTACAGGTGCAGGTGTGTAAACAGGCACATCCTTTGTCGAGTAATAAACATCATCACTATAAGTTTTAGCCTGATAACTGGTAGTGCAGGAAGTTAGTGCAAAGGCAACTACGGTGATTAAAGTGATTAAGGTTTTCATTGTAAGGTCCTCCCTTGATTATGCTTTGTGTATTTCTATCTCTCAATAAGTCGGTTATTTTGTTAATTTTGCAACTTCTTTGATCGATTAATTACTAGATAATACACAAATACTATACCACAAACGCATTATGGCAAAAGATTTTCCATCAAGAAGTGAAAATTACGCACAATGGTACAATGACCTGGTAATCAAGGCTGATATGGCAGAAAACTCTGCCGTCAGGGGCTGCATGGTAATCAAGCCATATGGATATGCAATCTGGGAAAAAATGCAGGCTGCCCTCGATAAAAAATTCAAGGATACCGGACATGTCAACGCTTACTTTCCAATTTTTATACCAAAGTCATTCTTTAGTAAAGAAGCAAGCCATGTGGAAGGTTTCGCTAAAGAATGTGCCGTAGTGACTCATTATCGCCTGAAGAATGACCCGAATGGTAAAGGTGTGATAGTTGATGAAACAGCGAAACTGGAAGAAGAACTTATCGTACGCCCTACTTCAGAAACAATCATATGGGATACTTATCGAACATGGATTAAATCATATCGTGATCTTCCGTTGCTAATCAATCAGTGGGCCAATGTCGTTCGCTGGGAGATGCGCACCCGACTTTTCCTGCGCACAACTGAATTCCTGTGGCAAGAAGGCCATACTGCCCATGCTACTGCCGAAGAAGCTTTAATTGAAACTGAGCGTATGCTTGACGTATATGCTGACTTTGCAGAAAACTGGATGGCTGTGCCTGTTATCAAAGGTATCAAATCACCTAATGAGAGATTTGCCGGAGCAGTTGAAACTTATTGCATTGAAGCTCTTATGCAGGATGGCAAAGCACTGCAAGCCGGAACATCGCATTTTCTTGGACAGAACTTCGCAAAGGCATTCGATGTGCAGTATTTAAGCAAGGAAAACAAGCTTGAATATGTATGGGCAACTTCATGGGGAGTTTCAACACGACTAATGGGAGCCCTTATAATGGCACATTCAGATGATAACGGACTTGTTTTGCCCCCGAAACTTGCTCCAACACAAGTGGTTATAATCCCTATTTATAAAACTGATGATCAATTGGCACTTATATCTGAAAAAGCCAACCAGATAAAAGCGAACCTTCTGGCAAAAGGCATTTCAGTAAAGTACGATGACAGGGAAACTTATAAACCAGGATGGAAATTCAATGAATATGAATTCAAAGGAGTGCCTGTAAGGTTAGCTATTGGACCACGTGATCTTGAGAATGGTACGGTTGAGGTTTCGCGTCGTGACACTCTTGAAAAAGCAGTTTACCAATTATTTGACATCGAGACCAAGATTGAACATCTGCTAATAAATATTCAGGATAATCTCTACCAGAAAGCCGTCGATTTCCGTGAAAGAATGACTTCAAAAGCTGATACATGGGAGGAGTTCATCGACTTGCTAGATAACAAGGGAGGATTCATTCATGCTCATTGGGATGGTACTGCAGAAACAGAACAAAAGATTAAGGAAGAAACCAAAGCTACTATTCGATGCATCCCTTTAAACTCAAAACCTGAGGAAGGGAAATGCATTCTTACAGGCAAACCATCTGAAAGAAGGGTTATTTTTGCCAGAGCTTATTAATTTTCCGACTACTATTCCAGCTTGATCAGCTTTCCAGCCCCTGTTGCATTGCAACTCAGGCTATATGGATTTCCTGAATAGTAAATATTTCCTACTGAAGTTATTTCAGCACCCAGAATATGGTTCGCATGAATATAACAGTCATTGGTTCCGCTGTTTCGAATAAATACAATATTGGAATTTAACTGTTCGCAATAGAATGGCCCATAACTATTTGCATAGATTGTTGTGGTTACAGCACTGCCTGAAATATTAAAATCAACAGTTCCATAATGAAGGCCCAGGTTAAGTTTAATGCAATCAACATCCATAATAATAGAGCCTGATCCACCCCAGACATTAATTTCCAGCTCCTCCAAAGTAAGTGTCTCATTTGTTCTCACATCACCTGAACTCTCGTACCTGATTGATTTAAGTCCGGGAGAAGTAATATAGACTGTAATTTCATTTTCATAATCCCGAATCCAATTGCACTTCATGGTATTATGGATGATCAGTACACTATCATTAACGTCAGTCGTGATAGCTGATAAAAGATTTTCGCCTCCTTCTAACCTGATAGAATAATCGGTCCCTGGCTCTAGAACGAGGTTTATGTTATCATACAGATTGACCGTCTCAAAATAAGCTGCAGACCGACTCTCAACAACAACATCACCAGTATTGCTGAAACAATCATCAAGGTTGTCTCCTTTACAACCAGCTAGCGTAATAATTGCTATTAGAATAATAAATGATCTATAACTTCTTATTTTCAAATTCATCTGTCTGCCTGTAATCAATATTCGTTAAATAGAATGCTGTGAGAGTAGTCAACTATTGTAATTAATTGTATAATTATAACTTATATCCACTTAAATGGGATGTCTATAACCAATAATGTTTTACCTTAAACCTGTATCCAATTCCCAATGCAACATAGTCAGCACGGGCATAATGGGTTTTCAAAGTGAGTGATGCAAAGAAATTGCGTTGAATAATATAATGAATTCCTAACTTATAATATGACATCCCTTCACTTTTGTACTTACCTCCAGTATAAAAGCCAAGTGCGAATGGGAATGACAACCGTGACAAAACAACCTCATACATAACTGCTACACCAGGTTTTACCAGTTGTAGATCATTCTTATAGTCTACACCCTTAATACCAACAAAGCGAGCGTCGGATCCATCATAAGATAGATCAACACACAAGCCAGCTTTCCCCTTATATCCAATATTTTTCAATACACTAACTGAGCCGGCTATCACATTATATCTTTCACTCATTACTTCGCCGATGTCTTTTATTCCAAAAGAAGAATTTATCCTTACCTCCAGAAATTGCCTGCCGTCAAACTCAAACATAGTAAGTGATGGACGTATAGCTCGCTTAATATAAGGATTCTCTTTATTAAGTCTTAATGCTACTCCACCAGAAATAGAAGGTATATTAAGACCGAAGTTTGGTGTTTTCATGGAACCATTGGAGAAATGCATTATTTGCAGTCCACCAAATACCTGTAGATGATTTACCGGTTTCCATCTGTACTCAAACATTAGGTTTATAGCAGCATTCAAATGTGAGCCTATCGCGATATACTTATAGTTCTCCAATCTGTCAAATCTTTTGGTAAGATAACCCAGCCCAGCAGCCAATCGGAAGTTGAACTCGGTTTTATCCTTCTTTATTATAGGGAAAGCAATATAAGGCATCAAAGCATGTGCCTGTCCTAATGTCTTTGGATCACCAAGCCATCCATTCCAATAAGTGAATCCGGTAACCGGATACTGATAAAGCGTTTCCCATTGGTGTTTGCCATATGTAGAACGAGCGAGACTAATTTCAAAAGAAGGTAAGTGAGAATTGAAGATTTCCATCTCCAGGTGGTGAGCCATCAGAAATCCATAGTTGCTTCTCACCTCAAACATCAGATTGGGAGCCTGATAGCTATGTTGTTTCTGAGCCTGGGCTATATTTGCCAGCGCCGACCACAGAATTAATGAAATTACCAATGCAATGCCAAAACCAAAGCGGTGCCTTTCTTTAATTAAAAGACATAAATACATCGAAAAACGAATTAATATTAAGTTCAGCACAGCAACTTTTCAGAGTCTGATGAGTAAACAAAAATACAAAAGGGCTGGTTAGGTTTAGTAACTTTGCAAAAACTTATACAGCATGGACGAACGGTTGGAGGCTTTCGGCAAACTCCTCACTATAATGGATGAATTAAGGGCTAACTGCCCTTGGGATAAAGTACAAACTTTCGATACTTTGCGTTACCTCACTATAGAGGAAATGTATGAGCTAAGTGATGCTATCCTTGAAAAAGATATGCAGGAAATAAAGAAAGAGCTGGGCGACCTTATGCTTCATCTTGTGTTTTATTCAAAAATTGCCTCAGAACAGAATGCATTTGATATAAAGGACGTACTCAATTCAATATCCGAGAAACTTATCCGTAGACATCCCCATATATATGGTAATATCATTGCCAATGATGCTGAGACTGTCAAAAATAACTGGGAAAAGATTAAAATGACTGAAGGTCGTGAATCTGTCCTTAGCGGAGTGCCCGGCTCTCTACCTGCCATGGTTAAAGCATACAGAATACAGGAAAAGGCCAGAGGGGTCGGCTTTGATTGGGATAATGTATCACAGGTTTGGGACAAAGTGCAGGAAGAGCTTGGCGAATTGGAATATGAGAAGATCAATGGATCACATGACAAAGTAGAGGATGAATTTGGTGATCTCCTTTTTGCACTCATCAACTACGCACGCTTTATTAATATTAATCCTGAGGATGCCCTCGAACGAACAAACCGTAAATTCATTAAACGGTTCCGTTACATAGAAGAAAAAGTCAAAGATGCCGGAAAATCCATGCATGATATGAAGCTGGAAGAGCTTGATATTTATTGGAATGAAGCAAAAAAGAACTTAGAAGTTTAAGCTTTCATCATTGATTTAAATCCTAATGCTGATTGCAGATAAATAACTGTGAATTGATACCTTTTATTTGTAAAGCCTTTATTAAGCTCTTGGTCACTTCGCTTTTCAACTGTTCCTTGTCAATATTTGTATTTTGATTTATTTTATTATGTAAGTTTGTACTACACAATAACACCTTAAAAAGATGCCAGTCTTAGTTGGAAAGAAAGCACCGCTTTTTGAAGCTGACGCAGTAATCAATGGTGAAGAGATCATTGAAAAATTCTCACTCAGTCAGTATATTGGGAAAAAGCATGTCGTCTTTTTCTTTTATCATCTTGATTTTACTTTTGTAAGTCCTACAGAAATAATGGCTTTCCAGAATAAACTGGAAGAGTTTGAAAAACGTAATGTTGCAGTAGTGGGATGCTCTGTAGATTCAGCTCACTCACACCATGCCTGGATGCAAATAGAACCTTCAAATGGTGGAATCAAGGGTGTTACTTTTCCTTTGGTATCAGATCTCTCCAAGACTATAGCCGAAAACTATAATATGATGGCTGGCACTTATGAGTATGATGATGAGGATGAACGCCTTGACTTTGATGGTGATCCTGTCTCATATGGGGGATTGTTCATTATTGATAAACAGGGAATTGTCAGGCATCAACTAGTCAACGACTTACCACTCGGCCGTAGTATCAAGGAAACACTCCGAATGATCGATGCTCTCCAATATTATGAAGAAACCGGAGAAGAAACACCGGCTGATTGGGTCAAAGGATAAATTACTCTAAATCAGGAATGTCATCAATATTAAAGCTGATTGGCTGATTTGCATCGAAATCGTATAATGTTAATTTGCGTAATTCATAGTAACTATTCCAGAATGTTGCTAACGCTGAGATATAACTCTGCTGAGCATTGTCCTTTTCTGTTTGTGCAATATTCAGATCAGTGATTCCGATTTTACCTATATAATATCTTTGTTTGGTCACTTCATATCTTTTCAATGCAACAGTATCACTTTTTGATGCAATAGCAAACTGCGTTGGCTGCATATTGAATTTCATAACCTTAATAAAAACCTCCTGGTCAAAATCTATACGGTTCTGTTGAATTGATGTCCGTTCCAACTCCATCTGTGATTCAGCCAGTTTTACTTTTCCTCTTCCGGCTCCCCAATCAAGGATTGGCACATTAATACCAATAGAGAGCTGCTGCAGTTCATTAGGATCCAGGTATATATCGTCCAACTGGCTATATATTGGCTTGCTTCGCAAACCATATGCCGCATTAAGCATAGCACTAAACCGATTTTCGCTCTTTGCCATGCTGACGTTACTTTCTGCTTCAATTATACGACGCTCAAATGCAAGAGCTTCTGATCTATTATCCCTTGCAAAAGCAATGGCGATTTGTGCATCAATAGGTTTGAAATTTGGAGGATCTGGAGCCAATAGTATTAGCTTTGGATCCTCAGGAATTCTAAGGTAAGAGAAAAGATTAAAACTGCTCACACTAATATCTAGCTTGGCTTGTTCCACTGCAGCACGGGCATTCAATAAACTTAATTCTATCTGCAAAAGCTCATTTTCTGCTATTGTTCCAATATTGAACCTGCCTTTTGCTATTTGGTATAGCGTATCGTTATTCGCCAGATTTGTTTGTTGAATTTTTAGCTTTATCTGTGCATTCAGCAACCCAAAAAACACATTTGAAGCATTAATTCTGATTTGTTCCACTTCCTCGAGGTAACGTCGTTGGGCTTCATTATACTGTAACGGCTCTGTTTTTTTTCGCCACCTGAATTCATTGAAACCAAAGAGAGGCTGTGTTAATTGAATGTTAATAGGTATTGAAGAGTATGAAGTAGTTGCCGGATCAGCAAACACATCAAGGCGCTGCAAACTTGAGTTCAGAGATACCTTCCCACCTGTAAGACCAATATTTTTGGAAAGGGACATATCTACAGAATATTGGCTATAATTTACAGGAATAAACCTGTCGCCTTCCTGAGATACGATCACGTCCTTAGATAAACTTGGTAGTACGCCTGCCATGGATAAGTGAGGCATAAGTTCTGCTCTATAATTCCGGTATTCCCAATAGTTGCTCCTAAAGTGATGAATTGCCGTTAGTGCATCAGGAGATTGCCTTAGAGCTATCCCTATTGCTTCTTCCAGTGTCATAACACCCGGCACTTGTCCTATTGCACTAATCTTTAAAAGAGATACAATAATCAAAATCAAAAAAATTCTGAAGATCTTAACTTTGATGGGATTTTTACCTGTTATTGAAATCATTAGTCTAGAGGTTGCTTGCTGATTATTCATATCGTAGTGAAGTTACCGGATCCTGCATGGCCGCTTTTCTGGCCGGCATGTAACCAAAGGCTATACCAACAGATGCTGACACACCAAAAGAGATGATAATAGAAGTAACCGAAACTATGGTTAATATCCCTGTCACTCCTGTTATGATCCTCGCGAGCGCTACACCAAGTATGATACCAATTACACCACCTGTCAGACTTATCATTGTTGCCTCACTAAGGAACTGAAAGATAATATCCTTGCGCGTAGCACCGGTTGCCATCCGAATACCTATCTCCTTTGTGCGCTCCATAACTGAAGCAAGCATGATGTTCATTATGCCAATGCCTCCAACTATCAATGATATACTAGCAATGGCACCCAACACAATATTGAATATATCTTTTGTACGTTGTTCCTGTTTCAAAAGTAACTCTGGCACCTGAACCACGAAATCATCCACTCCTGAATGGCGGCGCTTAAGCATTCTATTTATTACTTCAGTAGTTTGATTGATTTGTGATGTTTCCTTAACCTGAACCACAATTTTATCAATCTGGTTTATCTGATCTGAGGATTCTGCTCCTGAGGTACCAAACGACATCACTGCATCTCCCATGAAAACTGTTGCAGTTTCACCTCCTCTTACCATAGACTTGGTAATTACACTCCTGTCACGGTATCTTAGCAATAGTGTCTGAATTGGAGCATATACCTGTTTATTATAATCACTGATCCCCATATTTTCTGACAGTTCACTTGTAACAGACCTGTTCTGAAGTACGCCAACTACTTTCAGCCATACTGAACCACATTTAACATGATGACCTATTGGATCACTCTTGGGGAATAGTTTATTTTTGATTGTCGCGCCTAGTATACATACAGCCTTTCCTTCAAGCATCTGTTCTTCGTTGAACATCTCACCTTTTTCAAGCTCAAGATTGAAGACTCCAAAGAAATCAGGGGTAACACCACTAACCTTTCCATATGTATTAACTCCCTCTGAGATGATTGTTGCTTCATAAATCACTTCAGGACTGACCTTACTTACTGTGGGAATGATCTCTGCAATACTGTTTGCATCACTTATAGATAATCCGGGAGAATATTTTTCTGAAGCCTGTTTCCCTTCCTCCTCTTTCTCGCCCTGATCAGGTTTAGATGACTCCTCTTTAGGCATAATGATTATATTATTAACGCCTACCAGTTTCATCTGATCGAGAATCTCTTGTTTTGCACCGCTACCAATTGCAAGCATGGCAATTACAGCAGCTACCCCGAAGATGATGCCCAATGCAGTTAAAATCGATCTGAACTTATTGGCTATTACTGCCTCAATAGCAATGGTGAGAATATATAATCGTCGTTCCAAGGGTTCGCTTTATGTAATTTAACAGCTAATTATTGATAAATAAAGAAAGCAAAATAACTAATCTTTTTTAGTTGACAGCTTAGTCAACTTCCATTCGGCTGCTTTCTCAGGGGGTGATAAATACACCTCATCACCCTCCTTTAATCCTTCCTTCACAATTATCTGGTTCTCATTAGTTGCACCTGTTCTAATCTGTTGTTTTGTATTCCGGTTAACCATATATACATATGTTATAGAATCGGAATTATGAACGCTTTCAATAGGAATATATAGTACCTTCGGAATCACTGAGGTATTGATAATATTCTTAGTAGTCATGGCTGGGCGCAGTATGCTGTCGTATTCATGTACTTTAATAACTACTTCAAATACTTTGGCATTCGAGTTACGCATCTGCTCCCCAATATTGGCAACTTCAGTAACTTTGCCGGTATATTTTCTTTCCGGAAATGCATCCACGCTTATCTGCACGTTTTGGCCTGTCTTGACTTTACTTATATCAATTTCATTGACGTAAGTCTTGGATATCATCTCTTTCAGATTTGGCAGAGTAGCCACCACATTCTCCCAGGAACCCATAGTTGATCCGACCCCTAACTTAGATCCGTCCCAATTTCTTTTATAGATTACCATTCCGGCTTTAGGAGCAGTTACAGTGAAGCCACCCAAGACTTCCCTGATTTGCTCAAGACGTCTTTGGGCCTGAGTATACGAAGCTGAAACCTCCTGCATATTTGCATTAGCTTTATCCAGACGAAGCTTATAGTTTTTCTCAGCCTGCTGGAATGATCTCTGAGCTTTCTCCAAATCTATCTTCGCCTGCCTTTGTGTTGCCGGTGGTTCATAGATCGATTGCTCTACTGTAATATTTCTTTCTTCTAAGGCATACTTCAGATTAATAAGTTCTTCACGTGCAGCCCTTAAATCCATTGAAGTATCAAGTTTTGTCTTTATGAACTGTGATTCGAGTTTCTCCAATTCACTTTCAAGATCTTTCATTCTGTTGGTAATCTCAGCTCTGTCAAGTGTTGCTACATATTGTCCTGAATCCACTAATGTGCCTTCAGGAACAATGTCACTGATTTGAACCTGCCATATACGTACTTCGCGCATCCCCGCAGGTCCCATAATATTCTCTGAATCCTTTGCCTCCAACTCACCACTAGTGGTTACGTCAATCTTGAAATCACCAAATGTCACTTTAGCAGTAATTGCATCTCCTGTCTTTTTGTCTCTTGTAAAATAATACGAAGAGCCGGTAATCACGATTGCAATCAGGATAACGATGATCCAGAATCTTCGTCCATTAGAAAATAGAGTCATAGGTATTTCCTTCTTTTTAGAACTGTCAGTATTACTTTTAGCTGTAACGACAAAAATATTACTTTATTGGGTAATTTTGCATATAAATATTCAATGCGTATTATACCTTTCGGTTTAAAATAATAGCGCACTCAAATCAGCATGATTTACAACCTGTTAAATAAGGAACTTAGAAATTAAGCAGTTCAGCTACGATGGCTTTTACTGTGACACCTTCAGCTTCAGCTTTATAATTACGTACAATTCTGTGACGAAGTATATTAGTAGCTACAGCCTGAACATCTTCAATATCAGGCGAATACTTTCCCCTCAGGGCAGCATGGCATTTTGCACCAATTATCATATATTGTGAAGCACGTGGACCGGCTCCCCAGGTGATGTACTTGTTTGCCCATTCATGTGCGTTATTGGTACCTGGGCGTGTACGGGCCGCTACTTTTACAGCATATTGGTATACATTATCAGGCACCGGTATTCGACGAATGAGGTTCTGATAAAAGAGTATCTCTTCTGTAGTAAGCACAACATTAGTAGTGGTATTTTTATCGGATGTTGTATTCTTTACTACCATTATTTCCTGATCATAAGATGGATAATCCAACCATATATTCAGCATGAACCGGTCGAGTTGAGCTTCAGGCAAAGGATAGGTTCCTTCCTGCTCAATAGGATTTTGTGTAGCAAGTACAAAGAATGGTTCAGTCAGTATGTGGCTTTCGCCTGCTACAGTTACTGCTTTTTCCTGCATTGCTTCAAGAAGAGCTGATTGTGTTTTAGGTGGAGTACGATTTATTTCATCAGCCAGAATAATATTAGCAAAAATTGGACCGCGAAGAAAACGGAACCGCCTGTTCTCATCTAATATCTCAGTTCCAATGATGTCTGATGGCATTAGGTCAGGCGTAAACTGAATACGGCTGTATGTTAATCCAAGTGATTTGGCAATAGTATTCACAAGTAAAGTCTTTGCAAGTCCTGGCACTCCTACCAGCAAGGCATGTCCTTTACTGAATATGCAGATGAGGACATCTCTGATAACTTCATCCTGTCCGACTATAACTTTGCCGATTTCAGTAGTTAGCTGCCCATATTTTTCAACAAAAGAGTCTACTGCTTCAACATCTGATTTAAAAGAGATCATTTTAAATATATTAATAACCTGTAATTAATGACCAATGACTATCGACTGGTATTATTTCACTTCCCAGTTATGCATGAACTTGCAATCCTGATATCCTGAGCTGATCCTGAAATAGGTTTTTGATATTTTATCGCTGAGCCACTTATCAATTACTTCACCCTTCTTTTTGTTCAGTGCCCATTCCTGAATCTCATTATAGTCTTCTTTGAGGTTCGCTGAATGCGGTATCGTCTGGTTAGCGAGGTAGAGTAATTGAAGAGTTTGTTTTCCTTCATCATTCATTAATGCTATTGGTCTGGATATTTCACCTGTTTTCAACTTTTCCACTACACTTAAAACTTTAGGATCTAACTGAGCTGGAGGAAAACGTGTATTTCCGGAATTGGGATTTACAATAAGTCCTCCATTTATCTTTCCAGGATCATCAGAATATTTTAAAGCTGCTTCTTCAAATGTCAATTTTTTGTCTCTTATAAGTATGGCTACACTATCTAAAAGTCTGGAAGCCTTATTAATTTCTTCATCTGAAACTTTTGGCATAAGCAGAATGTGACGAGTATTTATCTGTTCCCCACGACGTTCGATCAATTGGATGATATGATAGCCTGCTTTAGTTTTAATAATATCTGAGATTTCACCCCGCTTGAGTTGAAAAGATGCTGCTTCATATTCAGCGTAAAGTTGTCCACGGCCAACAAATCCAATTTCACCGCCTTTCTTTGAGGAACCCGGATCTTCAGAATAGAGTACAGCCAAAGCATTGAAGTTTTCTCCATTGAGTATTCTTTCACGTAAAGCTTTAAGACGTTCGCGGGTAGCATCCATTTCCTGTTTGCTGATGGCAGGTTCCTTTACAATACGCCCGATCTCATACTCCTTTTCAATGAAAGGCACACTATCTTTTGGCAGCTCATTAAACATCCTGCGGACTTCGGCCGGTGTAACTTTAACATCTTTCACCAATCCCTGCTGTACTTCATCAACCATCAGCTGCTGTTTTACCACTGAACGGAAATCTTCCCTTATCTCAAGCAATGACTTTTTATAGAATTTCTCCATCTTTTCCTGTGAACCGAATTGTTGTATATAATATCTGAATCTGGCATCCATGGTTTGATTAACCATATCTTCAGTAATTACAACACTATCGAGCTCTGCCTGATTCAACATAAGTTTCTGAAAAAGTAGATCTTCAAATATTCTGCATCTTAATGCTCGGGCATCGGCAACCGCCCCTTGTTCCCTGTACTGTATATATTGTGTTTCAACTTCCGAAGCCAGTATATAATTGGCACCAACCACTGCAACCACTTCATCAATAATCTGCTCTTGCGCATAACTGTGGTCCACTGTTATTATGAACAGGATCAGTAAAAGTATACTTGTGAATTTTCTCATTTTTTCAGATTTTTCAGGAAATTATAGTTTTAATAGATTGTGAACTCCTTCTTAATCAAGGCTTCCTGGAATACTTCCTGTTGCATGCGATCCATTAGTTCAATTTTTCGGCGATTTAATATCAGGTTCCTGATGTTTTCAACTTCGAATGATAACGGTGAAACCCCTTCCTTAGTTTTATAGTCTTTGAAATTTACCAGATAGATAAACAAGGAATCGCTTGTTTCATAGAACTTTCTTTCTCTGAGAAAAGCCTCCTGGTCATCCGTATTTATAGGTATTTCCTTTAGTAGCTCATCAAACCGAATCCATGACTCATCATCCGTAAAACAGATTAACATTGATTTCTGGCAGAGTTCAAATAACTTATCAATATCATCAGCATCATCAGATTTTAACAGCTTCGTAACTTTTTTTACAAGATCAGGTCTATTTGACGCTTCTGGAATCTTGACGTACCAAACTTTTACAATGTTTTCTCGTAACTGAAAATCATTTTGGTTACTATTATAGAATTCCTCAATCTGCGCCAATGTAATAGTTGTATCAAGCTTCTGTCGTATCAACTCACTTTCGTAAGCATATATGATTAGTGAATTACGGTAAGCTTCAATCTGGTCTTTAAAATCCTTTTGTGGTTCAGCCAGATTTTTCTCAGCCTGATGTAGCATAATCTGCTGCATGATCCAGTTATTTATGAACTGTTTCGTAATATCGATACTGTCATTTGCTGTAGTGCCTGGCAATACTATTCCTTCAAGATCTTCCTGGTAAAGGTACTGCCCATAACACTCTGCTATAATCTGTCCACTGGTCTTGGATGAAAACAGTCTACAACCAGACATGACAAACACCGGAAAGATTAATAAAAGTATGGATAATAGCTTATGACGCATTATTATTTTATAGATGATAGTACTTCTTCTTTAACATCAAATGGATATTTAGCTCTTAATTCCTTGATCCATTGTTGCTCCAGATAATCCTGGTAGTTAGCTGTAACCATACCGCGGGCTTCATTCAACTTCTTGGGTTCAGGGGCTATCACTTCATTAATCTTTACAATAGTAGTTTTACCATTATCACTTGTTTCTAAAACTTCGCCAACTTTCCATTTCATTGAATCCACCATTGCATTTTCACCTCTTTCGTATTTACGTCTGTCGATAGATAGTACAGTAGTGCTATCATTATTGACCATTTCAAGTAGTTCAGTATTGGTAAGACCTCTACTGATCAATGATTTTACATTATCTATTATCTTCTTATCGGCTGTATTCAATGAAAATGTGGAAGCATCCACGCGTTGACTCCACATGTAATTGTTCTTGTTGGAATTGTAATATGCTTCCAGTCCGAGGGTATCCTTGCTGGCTTTGGACCAAATCTTCTGTTCTGTAAGTTCAAATAATAATATTCCATCACGGTATTCTTTCATTAGCATACGGAAATCCGGGTATTTACGCTCTAATTGACTATCTTCATACTCCAGCAGTTTTTGATTCACAAAAGTACTATACAGTTTATCGACATAAGAAGGAATGCTTTCTTTAGCACCCTGTCGCTGATTAGCTACCAGCCATTGTGCAAAGTCTGATTGTGTATAGTTCCGACGACTGATAGTAAACATATTTTTATTCATTCCTTTGGCATACTCAGCCTTCCATCCGCCTTTGAAGATTGTATCAGTAACAACTTTATAAAATTCATTTCTGGCTTTTAGATTCTGGGTGAATTTATATTCCTCCTTTATGCGACTGATAAGAGCGTCTTCACTCTTTTTAGCCCGATCACTCCTTGACAGGTTCTGTTTTAGATCGTTAAGATTATCCTCATAAGAGCCAATCTCTTTCTTTTCAAGGAGTTTTACAATATGCCAGCCGAAAGAGGAAGTAAATGGTTTGGCTATTTCACCAGGTTCCTTCAGTTTTGACACCTCTCTGATGAATTCAGGAATCATACGGTTAGCTCCAAACCAAGGCAAAACGCCACCTTTGGATGCAGTAGTCTTATCTTCTGAAAACTGTTGTGCTAGAACTGAAAACTCTTCTCCATTTTTTAGTCGGTCATATATCTCTTTGGCCTTCTTGTCCATAGCAGCACTATCTGCTGAAGTAGCGTTTGCGGGCGCTCTCATAAGTATATGGGCCACCTGCACCCTTCCTAAAGCCGGTTTCCTATCAGTAACCTTGATCAGATGATATCCGAAATCACTTCTAATGGGAAGTGATACTTCACCAACTTTAGTCTTATACGCTCCGGTTTCAAATGGATAAACCATATCAAAAACAGTGAAATAGCCAAGGTCACCTTTGTTTCCTTTGATGATCTTATTATCAACTGTTCTGTCACTGGCTGAAAGGTCATCAGAGCTTTCCATAGCCACTCTACCGAAGTCCTCACCATTCATAATGCGTTTACGCAGACTCATAACTTTCTTATAGGCTGCTAGGGTATCTGCAGGTAAGGCGCCGCGGTCAACTTTAACCAATATATGACTTGCACGGATATCTTCTTTCTTATGTGCATACGCTTCTTCAAGCAATACACGGTTCATCTTTTCATCAATCAGGTATGGCTGTGCCAGTTGTTTACGATAACCGGCCAGTTCATCCTTGAATGAACGCATGGTATCCATCCCAAGTGATTCTGCTTCCTTAACCTTTAGACGAAAGTTGATGTATAACTCCATATACTCTTCGAGCGATTTACGATCAATCACATCACCATTTACATTGTTTTTCTGGTAAATATTAAGAAACTCACTCTTCGTGATCTCTTCTCCTGCTACTTTTAGGATTACAGGATCGCTTCCCTGCGCCACTACTGAGTTCACTGACAGGAACATCATCACGCCAAATAAAAACGAAATGGCGTATTGGTTTTTTTTCATTGTAAGGATATTCATGGGTCGTATTAATTTCTGATAGTATTCTTCTAATGCGTTTAATGCCTTTATAGTCTCAGATCTCAAAGTTTTTATGATGGCCTAGCGACTGTAATTAGGAGCTTCACGGGTAATGGTGATGTCATGTGGGTGACTTTCAGCTACTCCAGCAGCTGTTATTTTCATAAATCTGGCCTGCTGTAACTGTTCGATGGTCGATGAACCGGTGTATCCCATTCCTGATCTAAGACCACCCACCAATTGGTGAATAACTTCTGACAATGTACCCTTATAAGGTACCCTGCCAACGATTCCTTCAGGAACAAGTTTTTTGATATCGTCTTCAGCATCCTGAAAATAACGGTCTTTTGAACCTTTCTGCATTGCTTCAACAGATCCCATTCCACGATAGGTCTTATATTTTCTTCCTTCGAAAATGATAGTTTCACCGGGTGATTCTTCCACACCAGCAAAGAGGCTCCCGGCCATGATACAATCAGCTCCGGCAGCAATAGCCTTTGGAATATCGCCGGTATACCTTATACCTCCATCAGCAATAACAGGAATACCAGTGCCTTTTAGTTCCCTGGCAACTTCATTTACGGCAGTTAATTGTGGAACGCCTATACCGGCAATAATACGTGTAGTACAAATCGAACCCGGTCCTATTCCAACTTTTATTCCGTCAATATTCAGTTTCATCAGATCTCTGGCAGCTTCTGCTGTACCCACATTTCCAATAATAAGCTCTGTGTTTGGAAAATATTTCTTAAACAGTTTAGCCGCATCTATTACACCTTTTGAATGACCATGTGCCGTATCGATAACAATAGCATCAACACCGTTGGCAACAAGGGCTTCCACTCTTTCAATCATATCCCGGGTAACACCAACAGCAGCTGCAACCCTTAATCGGCCTCTTTCATCTTTGCATGCATTTGGTCTGGCTTTAATCTTGATAATATCCTTATAAGTGATCAATCCTACCAGTTTGAAGTCTTTATCAACCACTGGTAGCTTCTCAATCTTGTATTCCTGAAGTATATCAGCTGCTTTTTCAAAATCAGTGAACTCGGTAGTTGTAATCAGGTTTTCCTTAGTCATTACCTCATACACCGGGCGTCTGGGGTCACGCTCAAAACGCAGGTCACGGTTGGTTATAATTCCTACCAGCTTATTATTAGAGTCAATTACCGGAATACCACCTATTTTAAAGTCAGACATGATCTTAAGAGCATCGGCAACCCGTGCTCCTTCCTGAAGTGTTATAGGATCGAGAATCATTCCGTTTTCAGCTCTCTTTACTTTTCGCACTTCATTGGCTTGATCTTCTATGGTCATATTCTTATGCAATACCCCTATGCCACCTTCCTGAGCCATGGCAATGGCCATTACTGAGTCGGTAACCGTGTCCATAGCTGCGGAAACAATAGGAATATTAATCTTGATATTTCGTGAAAACCGTGAGCTTGTGTCCACTTCACGCGGAAGTATTTCAGAGTAGGCAGGTACCAGCAATACATCATCATATGTATAGCCTTCTCCCACTAATTTATCATTATTGAACGACATATATCTACTTTTTGGAATTTGCAAAGTTAATTAAAATTAATAAAGTTACCCCGGGTAAAGCTTTTCAGTTCTTAAATAATCCTAAAAGTTTTAATCTATATAACAGCCCTCTGAAAGCAACACAATTTTAACTCTGAAAAAAAATTTTATTTCTTTGACAAAATTGAATATAAATTATTTGTAAATATCATTTATATCCGGTAATTTTATCCCGTCTTCTTTGGATGGTTATACTTTAGAAGCGGCGGATCCGAAAAGCCATACGAGTAGGTTAAAATCAACTATTTAATATGAAAAAGCTAACTAATCTGTTAATCGTGGTATTGCTATTTACAATGGCCACCGAATCTTTTGCTCAACGTGTCGGCATCAAGGCTGGGGCAAACATGACAAACATGCTGATAAAGGATGATGAAGACACTTACAGCGATGATTTTAAAATGAAGCCGGGTTTCCTGGTTGGTGCAGTTTGTGAAATCCCTATCAGCGACGTCATCTTTTTTGAACCGGGTTTATTGTTTACAACCAAAGGTTATAAATACAGTGATTCAGAAACTATTTTTGGTGTAACCGTAGATGTTGAGCAGAGTGTTGGAACCTATTATGTCGATATCCCTTTAAATTTTAAAGCAGCTTTTGAAGTGGGTGATGCAAAAATTTATGGTGCAGCAGGACCATTTGTTGGCATAGGTTTGAGTGGTAAAATGAAAACAAAAATGACCGGAACAGGCTTGGATACCGACGAAACAGAAGATATTAAGTGGGGTTCAGACGCAGAAGAAGACGACTTCAAACGTCTGGATTATGGTGTTTCCATAGGTGCTGGCGTTGAATTAAGCGCCCTCCAGATCGGTCTATTTTATAACCTGGGATTAGCTAATATATCATCTTATACAGATGAGGGTGCCACCATCCAGAATCGTGGTCTCGGTCTTTCTGTTGCCTGGTTCTTCGGCGACAACTAAAAGGTAACCCAGCATTGATATTCTGAGTTAGATAGATAATTCACTCAGGTAACAAGACTTATAAAGAAGAGACTCTGAAATAGGTGTCTCTTCGTATTTTAATCGAGTAAAATAACTGACCCCCGCTTATAGGCATCTACTCCTGCCTGGTCACGATATGAAACCTGATATACGTATATACCTTGTTGAATATTCCCATTTACATTTCCATCCCACCCTTCAAGCGGATCACTTGTTTCAAACACCAGTTGGCCCCACCTGGTGTAAACCATAAAAAGATAGGAGTTCTGATCAATATTCTTAACCAACGGACGGAAGGTCTTGTTATTAAGCCCTGCCGGACGGAAAGCTGTGGGCACTTCCACACTAGCTGCGCGAGGAAGCAAAACTTCATTGGAGCGACTAACCCTGCCATCTATATGTACTGCCTCCACCGCGTAAGTGGTGTTTAGTCCATCATCAGGATTCACGGTTTCATTATAATCTGTCAGATTTGATGAAACTGTTTTAGGATATCCACCTATCAACACTCCATCATAATATTTATACACCTGGTAGTTCAAAAGGTCAGTACCCCACCCTATATGGTTGTTCCAGAAAAGGGCCACATTATCCTGGTCATCCACACCTATGGTCAGCAGCAGGGAATTAAACACTTCACTTGAATCCATCGGAAAACTACAGGCATCAAGTGCTTTCACTTTATACTGATAGCTGGCGGTGCCTACTGATGTTTCATGATCGTCAAATGTCAGTATACCTGAGTTATCCCAAGGCAAGGTAGTGAGGTAAACCGGAACACCATCTTCTGATCGGTATATCTGTAGTTGTTCAGGCAGAGAACCCGGTTCAGCAAATACATTCATGGTGATAAAGGTGTTATCCGTAACCGTCACATAACTGATTTCCAATGTTGTTATCTGTTCAGGAGAAGGAATTAATGTCAATTCACAAGTATGTGATACCAGTGAATTGTCAACATTCATGGCGCTGATACGGTATTTAACTTCCACCCCGGGCTCCAGCATGGCGGGATCAGTAAAATTATATTCCGCGCCATTCGCAACTGCAATATCCGCAATATCCAAAAAGAGTGACCCTCCTGTTGATCGTTCCACTTTATAATGTGTAACCGGTGGCTGCATATTAACGTACGCATTCCATCGCAAACTGGCCTTACGGTCGCAATAATCTGATGTATTACCAGTTAATAGAATGGTATTATGAGGTTTCAGATAGTTGATTGCCCCAGGACTTTCCAGATCACATTCATCTTTAGCTCTGACAATATAAGTAATTACATTACTACATGGATCTATGAAATCAGGTTCCGTTGGAAAATCATCAATGAACACATTATCATTCCCTGTAATCTTGTATTCATTCCACACTGAAGTTCTGCGCTCTATGATAATAGAATCCACATCCGCACTTGGACTCGGTGTCCAATGTACTTCAGCAAATCCGTTTTCAATGGTGACCAGCGTAAGTATAGGATCATCCGGTTGAGTTAGGTCTTTAAATATTCCACTAACCACATTGGATCGGGCACCACATGCGCCATGTTCAATTATATAATACAATCTTGTAGGTTCACAGAGTAAGCTGATGGTGTCAGCAAACTCCTGCATGGAAGAGGTGGTCAGTGGCAGGAAGTTGAGATTATCAACTGAACGCAATATCCTGTAGTCGGGATCTAATCCTCCCTGTAGATTCCATTCCAGTTCGGCTATACCTGTTCCATCCCCTGAAATACTCAGTTTTATAGACGACAGATGATTGGATTCTGACGACAGACTAAAAGGGGAATTAATAAATGTATAAAGAAAAAACTCGTAGGCAATTGTTGTTATATCAGGTACGGAAATTATTGCAGAGTTGGAAGTTGGTGCAAAGTCAGCCGGTATGAACGGACCTCCCTGCGGACCATAAAATAACCTGAATCCATCGAAAAAACCCGCAGGTATATCCCAGGAAACCTCTATGTCAGTACTTGAACTTACTGATACACATGTCAGTACTGGTGTTGGCTGTGCTACCGCTTCATTAAAACCGGTTATTGCTAATAACCAGAGTATTAGAGTTAAATATTGGCGGCTCATTTTACAAATTTACAAAAAATTAATGCGATTGTCTGTGCAAATGAAATATAAACTAATTTTGGAGTCCGGGGACTTAATTCTACTCATTAACGAAATTCGTGTGCAATAATTATATTTTTGCACAAGCTTGCGCATTATCAGGTAATTAAATCAATCAAACCAACTATTATGAAGTTAACACGGCTACTAATTATTTTGTTATCATTTATGGTTTTAACCGGGTATGGTCAGGACGAAGTCTTGTCACCATCCACTGTTGGAACTGGAACATTTATCGGAATCAGCAAACCGTTAAAGGATATACCTCCTATGACTAGTGAAGAGATGGCCGCCATGAAGGAAAAGGCTGATCTAAAACTGCTCAATCCGAAACTCCGCAACAGGGAATACCCTTACGCTTCCACCGCTCTTCCCAAAGGACCTGATGGTGCTTGGCAGAAAGAGAATGGCTTGAACAAAGCTGCTGCCAGTGATCCGAATGTTGTGTTCAATGCACAGTCTTCACCCTACTTTCCTCCTGATTGTAATGGCACTGCCGGTCCAAATCATTACATGCAGACAGTTAATACAACCTATGCTATTTATGATAAAACAGGTGTCAAACTAGCAGGTCCAACCAATATGAACCAGCTCTTCGGCAGTGTGCCGGGCTCTAACTGCAATGATGGTGACCCAATCATTTTATATGATGAACAAGCTGACCGTTGGATGGCTGCTGAGTTTTCACTTTGCGGATCACCTGATAGAATGCTGATTGCTTATTCTACTACCAATGATCCTACAGGAACATGGTACCAGTACTCCTTCAACATGAACGGTATGCCCGACTATGAAAAATTCGGCATTTGGCATGATGGTCTGTATATGGGAACAAACACCAGCTCAGGTACTGATATCTATGTATTCGAACGTGCTGTGATGATTGCCGGTGGAACTAATCCAAAAATGGTTTCCTTCGATAACTCATGGAGGCCGGGATCTGTTGACGGATTTATGATGGTTCCGCCTGTTGATTGCGATGGCGAAGCTCCTCCAGCTGATCAACCCGGTATCTTTATTGCACAAAGTGATGACGCTTTCTCCGGTGGGGCAGATCAACTTTGGATCTACGAACTTGATGTCGATTGGACTACCACAACCAATTCAACCTTTACCCGCGTGCAGCAGTTAAACGTTGAACCTTATGATAGTAACTTCGGAAACAACTGGAATAATATCAAACAACCCAATACTAGTCAGGAACTCGATGGTATACCGCAGGTAGTAATGAATGTACCACAATACCGTAATTGGGGGTCATATCAATCAATAGTTGTATGCCATACAGTTGACGTTGACAATACTGATCATGCCGGTGTCCGTTGGTATGAATTGCGTAAAACAACCGGTGAATGGACAGTCAGACAACAAGGCACTTATGCACCCGATGGGAATTCACGTTGGATGGGTAGTGTTATGATGAATGGCAGTAAAGAACTGGCACTAGGCTATTCTATTTCAAGTACAACCGTCTTCCCGGGTATTAGATATACCGGTCAAACAGCGGAACAATACAACGCAGCATCAGGTATAATGGACGTTCCAGAAGGAATAATACATGAAGGAACAGCTTCACAAACCGGTGCAAATCGCTGGGGTGATTACTCCCTTCTTTGCGTTGACCCTTCTGATGATGAATTGTTCTGGTACACTAATCAATATGTAAGTGGAGGACAGAAAACAAAGGTTGCTTCCTTCAACATAGGTCCTCTGGGACCTGGCGTTAACTATCAGGTAGACAATAATTTTCCTTGTTTGAATAGCCCAGTACAATTCACTGATCTATCAACCGGAAGTCCGACTTCATGGGAATGGGTATTTACTCCTGCAACAGTTACCTATTTAAACGGTACAAGCAATACATCACAACATCCGGAGGTTCAGTTTACCGCGTATGGTGAATATGATGTTACGCTCAATGTAACCAACGTAGCTGGAACTACTACACTCACAAATCCTGCCTTTATTTCGGTAAATGAAGCAAATGCACAGTTTGAAGCCGGAACAACCCAGGTAGTTATCAATAACCCTGTTACTTTCACCGATCTTTCCTCCTGTGATATAAATACTTACCTATGGGATTTCGGTGCTGATGCAACTCCGGCAACGGCTACTACTGCAGGTCCACATCAGGTAATTTATAGTTCAACCGGCCAGAAGACTATAAGTCTTACAATTAACGGCACGGTAACTGAAACCAAGACTGATTACCTTACGGTGATTGAGGATACCTTCATAATGACAAACCAGACTATTCAAACATGTACTGGTACTTTCCTCGATCCGGGTGGAAATTACAACTACGGCAATAACCAAAATTTCACTACTACTTTCAAACCTTCACAACCGGGCGGACAAGTAGTAGTTGACTTTACTGAGTTCAGTCTTGAAATGTCAAGCAACTGTGCCAATGATTACCTAATGGTATACAATGGACTCAGTGCTTTTTCACCACTTGTAGGAAAATTCTGTGGAACAGCTTCTCCTGGTACAGTTACCGCTGATAATGAATATGGAGCTTTGACCTTTGTATTCCGCAGCAACGCATCAGTAGGTGCCAGTGGTTGGTCAGCTAATATTTCATGCGCATCTGCCGTAGTAAATCCAGGTGTTTTGAATGCAGTAACATATACAGATACTCGTATTGATCTCAACTGGCAACTTAATCCGGATGCAAACAATGTATTGCTGGTATGGTCGGCTGATGGTGTTTTTGGAACACCTGTATCAGGAACTGCCTATACTGCCGGTGAAAATATCCCCGGTGGCGGAACCGTGCTCTATGCAGGCAACGAAACCACTTTCAGTCACACTTTGCTGACTCCGGCAACTACCTATCATTACAAAGCATACTCTGTAAATGGTGAAAACATATACTCATCCGGACTGGTAACAACCGCTACCACACTGGCTGAGCCTCCTATGATCACAATTGATCCACTTACACTAAATGCCAACTCTAATGCTGGCACTTCTATCTTTAACGTAGTATCAAACACCGACTGGTCGGCAGTAAGTGATGCTGCATGGTGTAATGTAACTGCCAGCGGTTCGGGGGCAGGTCCTTTGAATGCAAACTATACTGAAAATATCATCGCCGTTCAAAGAACAGCTAACATTACCGTTACTGTATTAGGTCTGGATCCGGTAGTAGTTACACTGGTTCAGACTGGAGCTGCTCCTGTCCTTTCAGTTGATCCAATGAGCTTTGATGTTGTTTCATCTGCTGGATCAGCAGATATTGCAGTTACATCCAATGCACCATGGACCGTGGTTAGCGATGCCCCATGGGCTGTAGCTACTCCATCAGGAATGGGAGATGGTGTCATTACAATCCTCTATGAAGAAAACACTTGGGCTGAAATACGAAGTGCCAATATCGCCATTAGTGTTGCCGGTCTGGGTGAGACTATCGTTGTTCTCAATCAAGAAGCTGCCGTGGCAGTATTGGCAATTGAGCCTGCTCTTGCTGAAGTAACTGCTCAGGCAGGTGCCGTTGATTTCAATGTTACAGCAAATTTCAACTGGGTAGCTACTACTGATGCTTCATGGGTTACTATCCCGGCCAATGGTTCAGGTAACTTGTTGATGAACGCCACTTATGCTGAGAACCAAACCCTCGTTTCACGTTCAGCCACCATCACCATCACAGGTAATGAACTGCAGCAAGTAGCCAGTCTTATCCAGGCTGCCGGCGAAGCAGTTATATTTGTCAGCCCTGAAACTGTGGAAGTAACTTACCTGGCAGGTGCTACGGAACTTACTGTAACATCAAACACCGACTGGACTGCCACCGATGATGCTGAATGGATTACCATCACACCATCAGGAAGCGGAAACGGTACAATAGCAGTCACCTATACTGAAAATCCTGCTTATGTAGACAGAACTGCCGTTATTACCATCACCATTGCCGGAAAAGATCCTGTTCAGGTGACTATTACACAACGTGCATCTGAAATAGGTATAGAAGAAAACAGTATTGACGGACTCAGCATTTATCCAAACCCGGCTACCAGTCAGTTTGTGATTGAGGCCAATACCAATATGTACCCATGGATGACCGTCAGGTTAACTGATGCTGCCGGTGTAACAGTACTTACACAGGAATGCAAAGGTGATCAACGCTATACTTTCGATATCAGCAAACTGTCAGCCGGTACCTATACCATCAATATTCAAACTGATGGCAGGAATGTGGCCAGGAAGATCGTTGTAATCAGATAGCAACCTTTATTCAACTGAACACTTAACTAAGTTATCAGTATCAGCATGCGAGATACATACTCAAAAGGGGACCTCAGGGTTCCCTTTTTTCTTGGTCACATGGGAGGAAACAGGGAACAATGACAACTAAAATTACTACTTTTGCACAAAGAATTTTAAAAACTATAAATACAGTGCAATGAAAAAGGATAAGCAGGTATTCGACCTGATTAAAGAGGAACAGGAACGCCAGATGTTAGGCATTGAGTTGATTGCTTCAGAGAATTTCGTTAGTCAGCAAGTTCTAGATGCAATGGGTTCTGTACTTACTAACAAATATGCTGAAGGATATCCGGGCAAACGTTATTATGGTGGTTGCCAGATAGTTGATCAAACGGAACAACTTGCAATCGATAGAGCAAAAGCACTCTTTGGTGCTGAATATGCCAATGTTCAACCACACTCCGGTGCCCAGGCCAATATGGCGGTTCTAATGTCAGTTCTTAAACCGGGCGACACCTTTATGGGCCTGAATCTTGCACATGGTGGTCATCTTTCACACGGTTCACCTGTTAATTCCTCCGGTATCCTTTATAATGTTGTGGCTTACGGTGTAGAAGAAGAAACAGGCACCATCAACTATGATAAGATGGAAACCGTTGCTCTGGAGAATAAACCAAAGCTTATCATTGCAGGTGCAAGTGCCTATTCTCGTGATTGGGATTTCAAGCGTATGCGTGAGATCGCTGATAAAATCGGTGCTATTCTGATGGCTGATATTGCTCATCCTGCAGGACTTATTGCCCGCGGTCTACTGAACGACCCGGTGCCCTATTGCCATGTCATAACTACTACTACTCATAAAACTCTCAGGGGTCCTCGTGGCGGTATGATACTGATGGGTAAAGACTTTGAGAATCCCTGGGGCATCAAAACTCCTAAGGGTGAAACCAAACTTATGTCAGCATTGATTGACTCTGCAGTTTTTCCGGGTGTTCAGGGCGGACCACTGGAACATGTGATCGCTTCAAAGGCAGTAGCTTTTAATGAAGCCCTATCTGATGAGTTCATGGAATACATTATCCAAGTAAAGAAAAATGCACAGGTAATGTCTAAGGCATTTGTTGACAAAGGCTACCATGTTATTTCCGGTGGAACCGACAATCATCTTATGTTGATTGATCTTCGTTCTAAATTCCCTGATCTTACAGGTAAAGTGGCTGAAAACACCTTGGTTAAAGCTGACATTACCATCAACAAGAATATGGTGCCATTCGATAGTCGTTCTCCATTCACTACTTCAGGTATACGCGTTGGTACTCCAGCCATTACTACCCGTGGATTGAAAGAAACTGAAATGGAATATGTGGTGGATATGATTGATGAGGTGCTGAGCAACATCGAGAATCAAACTGTTATTGATGCCGTAAAAGCACGCGTCAATGATCTGATGGAAGGCTTCCCACTTTTCGCCTGGTAAGAGCAATATAATTATAATAAGGGCGGATAATTACCGCCCTTATTATTAACCTGATGTTATTCGTATTGGCTGAAAATAGCTATTGAAACTGGTCCTGCTGTCCAGTTAGCCCCTACTTGTCTTTGTGTGCGGAAACACTCAACTCCAGTCATAATAAGATCGTATTGTGTGTAATCTTCATTTCGCAAACGTGTACTGGGGAGATATTCAACATCAATCAGGATGTCATTACTGAAACGGTCAGCTATTGTCTTGAGGTAATTTTGCGATTCTTCGTTAATACAGACCAGCAGTACTCGATCTATCTTGTCGAACCCGTTGTCTATAATCAGAGCAACGTCAGTCTTAACGTGATCAAAGAAGAACCTGGCTTTCCCTCCTGTCTTGTCAGAACCAAGTAAAGGTCTCGAACTCCCGACAACAAGCAGATTAAATTTCCCACGGTTGGCAGTTTTAGTGATCTCTTTTGATACAGCCTGAGTGGTCCTGTAATCGGTTGCAATAATCATCTCTTTATCTGCAGCAACTACGTTTATCTCTCTGAATGCATGCTCTTCAAACTGGTATGCATTTTCTTTTGAAATCTCAGTATTCGGCGTAAGGTGTAAAGCAGTAACCCTTAACTTTTGCTTATCGTTTCTGAACAATTGGGAAACCAAATCTAATAACCTTGCGCCTGACTTGGGAGGCCCGAAGGAGATTAGCACTTTGAAAAAATCATTTACTGAAGCATATAATTCCTTTGTCTTGAAGATGAAATTTATGAATGTCATTGCCGGACCAGTCATAAAGGTTGTCACCAATGCCATTAGGACAAGAATTGTAAAAATCTCGGGGGATAAAACACCAATATCATAACCAATATTCAATGCCACAAGTTCTATTAGTCCCCTCGTGTTCATGAGAGCACCAACAATTAGACTATCCTTCCACGGTAATCCGACAAACCGGGATGCGATGGCTGTACCAGCAAATTTACCCGTAATAGCTACAACAAATACTAAAAAGGCATATCCCCAGAGACTACCTGAATTTAGCAAACCAATTTCAGTCCTTAATCCGGTAAATACAAAAAACAATGGCAAAAGCAGGACAAGGCTAACATCTTCAATCTTCTCCGACATAATTCTTTTAAACTTAATGTTTTCCGGCATGATTACACCCGCCATAAATGCCCCAAAAAGTGCATGGATGCCAATTGCTTCAGTGGTAAACGCTGATAACAGGACCATACAAAAAACAACAGCCACTACTGTCTTACTTATTGTTTCATGAACAGTGTATCTCAATGATATTTTATCAAGGAATGGCTTGATGAGAAATATCATTATTGCTATATAAATCAGTGAAAGAGCTATTGTTATAATAGCACCAGTAATGGCATTGGCATTGGCAATCGCAACTACTATTGCCAAAATCCCCCATGCACTAATATCATCAATTGCAGCACTGGTAATTACAATCGTGCCAAGTGGGGATTTCGACATACCCCTCTCCTGCACAATACGAGCCAATACCGGAAAAGCCGTTATGCTTAATGCAATGCCAATAAAGAGTGAAAAACTAATAAATCCAACTCCATCAGGTGCAAACCTTTCATACAGGAAATATGCTAAAGTAACCCCAATTATATAGGGAATCACAATGCCTGCATTACTTATAAACAGTGCTTCTTTTGCTCGTTTCCTTAATACGGTGAGTTCTAATTCCATCCCAATGATGAACATAAACAGAATTAGGCCTATCTGACTCAGGAATTCAAGCTTGGGTAGCGAATCCGATGGGAAAAGGAATGCAAAAGTCCCAGGTAAAAACAATCCAAGAAGTGAAGGACCTAGCATGATGCCAGCAATGATTTCACCAATGACAGTTGGCTGACCAATATGTGACATTAACCAAGCAAGGGCTCTTGAAAAAATAATAATTACAAGTATCTGTAAAATCAAAATTGAGAGAGGATGAGTAAAGTCGAAAATATCTGAAAGCCTCAAGGAAGACATAGATCCGGTTCCATCCTTAAGATTGCCTATTTGAGTACCAGTTTCAAGCTTTTGTCCTTCAACGAATAGTATGTAAAGTAAGAACCCAACGACTACGAAAATGAGCAATTTAACAAATGATCGTCTATTCTTTATTAGAAAGGAATACATTTCTTTACGAGTATATGATATTGCTGATTCTTAATCTTACTCCTCAAACCCCTTCAACGCATTATTAACTTCCAGTTCAGTAGCAGTCAACCTATTTCTGCAGAACTGCAGAAGTTCAGCAGCCCGTTTTACTTTAGCGGATAATTCATCCATACTGATAGAAGCATCTTCCATCTGACCGATGATCTGCTCCAATTCGTTTACCGCACCTGTGTATGTAAGTTCTTCTTTCTGTCCATTCATCTTCCTACCCACTTTATATCTTTAAGTTATGGCATCATTTCTTTATTCTCTGCACTTCTAATTGTACCGGATATCTTTAATCTGTAAGTTTCAACTTCCATCTGCTCACCCTTGTGAACATCCTCCTTGCGTTCAGGTACCTTACCAGCAATACGGATAATTGAATAACCCCTCTTCATTACATTCTGAGGATCAAGTATCCTAAGCCGTCTATTTTTGTCTTCAAGCTTTTGTTGATGCGAAGTTAGGTAATGTTGAGTAATAAACAACAGCATCTTCGCTTGGTTCTCCAATGAAACAGATTCAGATTTTAGTAACCTCTGCGGATAATGGCCAATACTCAAGTTGTACTTACTCAATGTAACCTTGTTATTGAAAATCAAACGGCCAGCCAACTGTGAGAAGATATCTGCATTATTTTCGAGCCATTCCCTTTGCTGTTGAATGAGGAAATTAACTCCATTTATCATTTCTTGCTCTAATGTCTGCAGCACTTGATCCTGTTCCAAGAAACCTGAAAGTATGAAATGTGCCACATCAGTTGGTGTAATCTTATTAACACAGGCAACCATTTCAACCACCGTCTCATTGGTTGAATGTCCTATACCTGTAATTACCGGAATCGGGAACATAGCAACTTCCCGGGCCAGATCCAGATTATCATAACAGGATAATCCCACATCATCTCCACCTCCTCTAACAATAGCAACCGCATCAAAAGTCTCTGCCAAAGCATGTATAGCCCTGAGTTGCCCGGTAATAGATTCAACTGCTCCCTTACCCTGAAGAACAGCAGGAAAAAGTCTGCTAATCACCCGGTAACCCTGCTTATTATTCTGCAAAGTAACCATCAGATCATTATATCCCTTACTTGATGCTACTGATATAATGGCTAAACGTTTGAGCAGGACAGGCAAAGTTATCTGTCGGTTATTGTCAAAAACCCCTTCATTTTTTAATGCTGATATAGTGTTCATTTTGTCCCGCGCCATCTCCCCAAGTGTGAACAGTGGTTCAATATCTATGATCTGCAACGAAAGTCCATAAGTAGAGGAGAACTTTATATAAGCATAGAACATTATATTCAGCCCTTCACGGAAAGTTTCACGGGTGACTTCTTCGAACTTTTGTGTTATGTAGAAAAGATCGTCTTTCCAAATGACAGCCTTAAGCTGGGCTTTCACCTTACCATCACTCTTCTCAACCATAAGTGGGAAACAGTGGCCGCTTACCGGATATAGATTGAGTGCTGAAATTTCTGCCTTGATCCAGTATGGTGTATCATAGTACTTCTCAAACATCCGTGTGATGCTTTCAGTAATTTCTGAAAGTGCGTAAACACGACGGGTTGATTCATTACCGGATGTATTCATAGTGGCAATTTGATGATCAAATTTACAGCTATTAAAGAGAAAAATGACATTATATTTCTTTGATTTGATCAACAAATTTTGTATATTTATTGTTGTTAATACTCCGCACTTCCGGACTAACCATTCATTAAAACAATCAAAATTCCAGGGAAATGAAAACTTTGTACTTAATGCGACATGCCAAAGCTTTCCATTATATGCACGGAATTGCAGATATTGACAGGCCACTCCTGGATGAAGGGATTGAAACCACACGGCTTGTAATAGGCTATCTCAAGGAAAAGAAAGTTCAAATCAGGAATATCGTGAGCAGTCCTGCCATGAGAGCGATAACCACAGCAGAGCTAATAGCCAAAGGCTTTGGCGTTGACAAAGATGACATACAGGTATTCAATGACCTTTATAAAGCGGATATTCCGGCATTTGAGGATTGCATTTATAGCTTACCCGATGAGTGGGATCACGTTTTTCTTGTAAGCCACAATCCGGGTATATCAGAATTCGCTGCTGAACTTGCTGTTATTCCTGAAAGCCTGCCAACTGCTGGCATTGTCTCTCTTTGCTTTGATATGAAAAAGTGGATCAACCTGTGTGCTGCGAAACCAGTTATTAATTTTTTCCTTCATCCTAAGGAGATTAAGAGCAGTTGAAACAATATTTCCCTCAAACTTCTGGTTAGTAATTAGTAATACCTTGCTGGCAGATGCTGATATAATTCTGTGCGCTGGCATATTGGCAGTTGTTTTGAATCGTACACGCAGTGAAATGTAATATTATTACAAAGGTTATTGCTAATTTTGTATCTTACATGTTATAAATCCCACTACTATAGAGGGAAGAGTAATTTCAAGGGATTATAAGTAATTATGAAAGCAGCGGAAACACCAATAGTAGATCGCGAAATAAGTTGGCTGGAATTCAACGGGAGGGTATTGCAGGAAGCCGCTGATGAATCGAATCCTTTGATCGAACGTTTGAAGTTCCTGGGTATTTTCTCAAGTAACCTGGATGAATTCTACAGGGTCAGGGTTGCTACCCTGAACCGAATGAGTGACTTAAAGGCGGATAATGCCCCAATTACCATAAAAAATCCGAAGAAGATTCTTAAGGAGATTACAAGGATAGATAAAAAACAACAAAAGGAATTCTCAAAAATATTCAATCAGATCACCGATCGTCTTTCAGCCGAAGGAATACACATTCTGAATGAAAAACAAGTCTCTCACTTGCAGGGTGATTACATTCGTGCATATTTTAATGAAAACGTCCGTTCCCAATTATTCCCAATACTGCTAAACAACTTAAAGTTGAGTTCACTGGTAGATAAATCAATCTACCTGGCTGTGTTACTGAGAAGAAGCAAACAAGTAGTAAAAGATAGGTTTGCTGTTGTGAGAATCCCCGTGGGGCCTTTGTCGCGTTTCGTAATACTCCCCAATGATTCAGAAAAAGCCGGCATTAGGGGTGATACTTACAAAAAACTAAACATCATTATGCTTGATGATGTCATCAGGTATTGCCTGGAAGAAATCTTTGCTGTTTTTGGTTTCGACCATTTTGAAGCTTTTACTTTCAAGTTTACGCGTGATGCAGAAATGGATATAGATAATGATGTATCCAAGAGCTTTCTCGAAATAATGATTGAGAGCCTTAAACAACGCAAGACAGGTGCTGCGGTCAGGTTCATCTATGACAAGGATATGCCCGATTCAATGCTTAAAATGCTTAAGGAGAAATTGGGGATCACTCCTGATGATACTATTATCATGAGTGGTCGGTATCATAACTTCAAGGATTTTATGTCATTTCCCGCACCCGGTAGGCCCGATCTTCAATATAAACCACTGCAACCTCTAAGGCAGAAAGGTCTTCCTAAAAACACCAGTATTTTCAGTATGTTAAAGCACCGTGATATGATGCTTCATACTCCCTACCAATCGTTCAGTTTCATCATTGATCTCCTGCGTGAAGCATCTATTGACCCACAGGTCAGGGCAATTAAAATGACCTTATACAGGGTGGCTAGAAATTCGAATGTTATTAATGCTTTGATAAATGCATCCCGCAATGGCAAAGCGGTCACGGTTTTCATGGAATTACAGGCTCGTTTTGATGAAGAAGCCAATATATCATGGGCTGAAAAGCTGCAGGAAGAGGGCGTTAAGCTTATCCAGGGAACACCCGGTTTCAAAGTACACAGTAAACTATTGCTCATTCGAAGAAAAGAGGACAACACCAACGTTTATTATGCCAACATTGGTACAGGTAACTTCAATGAACATACAGCTTCTACCTATGCCGATGATAGCCTTTTAACCTGTAGGCAGGAGATCACACAGGAAGTAAATAATGTGTTTCATCTTTTTGAAAGCAAGTTTACCCCATTGAAATTCAAGCATTTGGTTGTATCGCCCTTTCATATGCGTGACAATTTCATCAAGCTTCTAAACAGTGAAATACGCAATGCCAAAAAGGGTTTGGATGCCTGGTGCATTATTAAACTAAACAACCTTTCTGATGAGCGGCTGGTAAAGAAATTATATCAGGCCGGGCGTGAAGGAGTTAAGATCAACATTATCTGCCGAAGCACTTGTGCTATAGTGCCGGGTATTCCCCGGGTTAGTGATAACATCAGGATTATAAGTATTGTAGACCGCTTCCTGGAACATTCCCGTGTACTGATCTTTGCTAACGGCGGTGAGGAACTTTATTATATTTCATCGGCCGACTGGATGGTACGCAACCTCGATGCCCGCATTGAAGTTGCATGTCCTGTGTATGACAAGGACCTGCAGCGTGAACTAAAGACAATGATGATGATACAGTTGAAAGATAATACAAAGGCAAGGCTGGTAAATCATGATCCACTTAATCACTACGTATCAGGTAAATTGCCTGTGGTACGCTCACAAGTGGAAATCTATAAATACTTTACATAAAAGCTCTAATAAGAATCACTAACTCTACGCTCTTTTATTACTAGACCAACACCCGTTTCTTCCGTTTACGGGTATCATGAAATTTGTCCATTTCCCATCAACTGAACCAGATCTGCAAGTCTGTGTGCATATCCAGCCTCATTGTCGTACCATGCCACAACCTTTACCAGGTTATTGCGGTCGCCCAGAACCGATGTAAGTCCCGCATCAAATATCGCCGAATGCGGATTGCCAATTATATCAATGGATACAATTGGATCTGTAGTGAACTGCATAATTCCCTTGAGGTAACCATCAGCAGCTTCTTTAAAAGCCTTGTTGATCTCTTCAATGGAAGTTGATTTCCTAACGGTGCAAGTGAGGTCGGTTAGTGAACCATTAGGCACGGGAACTCGAATACCGGCACCTCCCAAGTTATTTTTCAGGTGAGGGAATATACGGGTGGCAGCTTTTGCAGCGCCGGTAGTGGTTGGTATAATGCTGTAGGCAGCAGCCCTGGCCCTTCGCAGATCAGCATGCGGTGCGTCAATCAGGTTCTGGTCGCGTGTATAGGAATGTACCGTTGTAATGAATCCTTCTTCTATACCCCAGAGGTCATCAAGCACCTTTATCATTGGCGCCACACAGTTGGTGGTACACGATGAGTTGGATACAATAACATCCTCTGGTGTGAGTATATGATCATTAATGCCTAACACAAGGTATTTTATATCCTGCTGTTCATCTTTGGCAGGAGCTGATATGATAACTTTCCTCGCACCTGCGTGGATATGTTTCATGGCCGAAAGCTTATCAGTAAACCTACCCGTCGATTCAATCACCACATCTATATCCATGGCTCCCCAGTTTATTCCACCTGGAAGTGGATCATTAAAAATAGCTATCTTATTCCCATTTACCATCAGGTAATCGGCCCCTGCAGTAACTTCTCCCGGAAAATTACCATGAACTGAGTCATATTTCAGCAGATGACAAAGTGTTTGCGGATCAGTAAGATCATTGATTGCAACAATTTCTATATTGCTTTTTTTAAGTAGTGCGCGTAAGGTGATTCGTCCTATTCTCCCGAATCCATTGATAGCTATTCTGATAGTCTTCATAACAAATGTGCCGCTTTTATTAGCGGCACAAAATTAGGAAAATCGAAAGGTTAAATCTGAAATACTTCTACATAAATAGACAAAGTTTCTTTTACCTTTCAAATATCTCTTTCAAAGGAATCTTTCTACCGGATTTATCTCAAACCCAGCAGTCTTCACTGATTATTTGATCAGTGTAAAGCTTCCTGTTTGTTCGCTTACTTCATCATTATCATCCATAAAGTAAGTATGGTACACATAAGCACCGGGAAGTGCCGGTTGCCCATTGGTCTTCCCGTCCCAGCTCTGGTTTATATCGTTTGATTCATAGATGAGCGACCCCCAGCGGTTATATATGGTGATCCTGAACTTTTTAACACCGTTTCCTATTACCCTGAACTCATCGTTTCTACCGTCATTATTCGGCGTGAAAGCGGTGGGCACTCTGATCATATATTTCGGGGTTATGGTAATCATCTGCTCGGTAGAATCCTGGCAACCATATTCATTAACAATGGTCATTAGTACCTTAAACTCTCCTGAATCTACATAGGTATGAGTGAAATCGGGAACCGAGTAAGTATTACCGTCACCGGTAAGCCATGTGTAGGTAAGATTACCCTCTGTTGAAGTGCTGTTAAAGGTAATCACCGGGTTCTTCAAACTCACTTTAAGCGGATCAGCTGTAAAGGAAGCCACCGGTACAGGCCATGCCTCCACAAGTAAAGGTACGGTCATCTGGTCACTGCAACCTGGATTGGATACTGTCATGCTTACATTATAAGTTCCGGGTTGTGTGAACTCAAAGGAGTGTGAAGCATCCGTAGTAGTTCCTGCCGGTCCGAAATCCCACAGGTAAGTCGCATCCGTGGTTGTATTGGTGGATTCATTGGTAAAGTCAACGGTAAGTGGGACACAGCCCTTAGTAATTCCCTGACTAAAGTCGGCTACTGGTGTGGGGTTAACCTCCACTGTTTGTATAACCTGTTCACTTACACAGGAGTTCTGTGTTACTGTCAGGCTGATTGTCTTGGTACCCATGGTTGACCAGTTGATCTGATGTGGACCTTGTCCGGTACCAGGCACTGTATTGCCACCATCGAAACTCCAGTCATAGGTGGCTGCTGAATTCCCGTTCCCGGTATAATTAATGGTGATATTATCACCTTCACAAACTGCTGCCGGCAATTCAAAGTCAGCATACATCCTTGGTTTCACGGTTATGCTTATATCATCAGTATTTACACAGCCGTTGGCATCCGTACCGGTTAATGAATAGATCGTGTTAGAGATTGGTGACACACTCGGTGCATCCAATATTTCCTGCCCTGTAAGTGTAGGATCAGCCGGACTGGCAATCCAACTATAACTCACTCCACCACCGGCGGTAATGGTTACAAACTCATCCGGACAGATGGAAGAGACTGCAGCGGTAGCAGTAATAATAGGTAATTGATTTACAGTTATTGATACCGGCAATCCATCTTTGACACAGCCGTCGTCAACCGTCACAACATAACTTGTATTTATTTCCGGATACACGGTTACCGTTTGTCCGGTGTAGGTATTTGTTCCGTCACTCCACGTATAATTTCCGCTTCCGCTGGAAGGATTATTCGAAGCGCTAAGAACTACAGGTTCGCCAATACATATTTCATTTACATCAGAAGTAGCACTAATGGTCATATCAGTCACCGTTACTGCAATACAATCCGTGCTGATCAGGGAGGTACATAAATTATCCGTCACCGTCACACAATAGGTAGCATCCGCAGTCGGTGCCACGGTAATCGTCTGTCCGGTACCATATGGGGCGCCGTTCTCCGTCCAGGTATAAGTAAGGTTGCCCGAGGGGCCTGCCGTAAGAGTAGTCGACTGATCGGTACAGATAGTGACATCTGCCCCGGCATCTGCCGTCAGCTCCCCAACAGAAACTGTCACGTAATCCACATCCTGGTTTCCGCATTCGTCATAAACGGTAATTGTATAATCCGTTGTAACAGCGGGTGTCACTATAATATTCTGTAAAGTCTCCTGCCCCACTAAAGTAGCATCCGGTGGATTTGCCACCCAAAGCCAACTAGTACCACCTTCAACAGTTAATGGGGTGGAATTTCCGATGCAGAGACTGACATCGTCGCTGGCCACGGCATCCGGTCCCACCACATTGATGTCAATAGTCTGCGTTTCACTCTGTCCGCAAACATCTGAAATCTGTACGGTATACTGTATCGGATTAGGCGGACTCACCACAATGGTATCGGTGATCTCACCAGTACTCCAGTTATAGTAGTATGGGACCTGACCTCCATCCCCGGAAGCTCTCAAAGTAATGGTATCTTCACAATTGATAGTCATCCCCGGGGAGGCATAACTTGAAAATGGCTGCAGATCTTTGATATACATGGTTAATGTATCCATAATAGTTCCGCAGAGCGAGGAATTGTAAATAAGAGTAACCGTTTCTGTAAAATCCTCTGGCATCATGTCTTCAATCGGGTTAATCACCACTTCTATAGAATCTTCACCCTGTGGAATAATGAGCTGATTGGGAATGTTCAGATAATCCACTCCGTTCTCTGCAGTACCCCCAATTTCAAGATCTATATAATAGTCAACCGGCGTAATCTGAAACAATTTGAACTTAACACTTGCACTGTTGCATCCTTCTACAGCGGTATCAACCTCTGAATGGGTAAAACCAACACTTGCTCCCAGTCCAACACTGGTAAAACTATTGGCTTCAAGAAAAACCCCAGAATCCAAAATACCATCAACCATATCGGCTATCGCCAACTTGATATGGTAAGTCTGGCAAGGCACTACATATGACCTTGCTGTCAAAACTGTTGTAAACCCATCGTACTGAATTGTAGTGTTAGAACCCTGCGGATTATTTACATAATACTGAGAATTAGTGACGTTATTCACCGAATTTATGGAAACAATATCACCAGGAAAACCTGGAAGTCTGGCAATATTATTGGCACCATTGGAGAACGGTCCATAGATATCCGGTCCACTGATGAAAAAACCGAAAACATCATTAATACTACCCACATATTCCAGATATTCTTCCGAAGCAAAAACATATCTAAATTCCACGGTATTTGACTGCGGTATAAAATCGAACTCAAGTACACAGGCATCGTGAGTGGTGCCACCACCTAATTGATTAAGGTCGGCATCACCGGGTGTATTGTTATCAGAGCCAGCATTACCGGCATTGTTTGGTCCCTTCGATTTTCGAGCATCACCTGAGGTAAGGATAACCCCAGATTCAATCCCGATGTTTGAATCACCCCAAAACTTGCCTTTGGATATGGTTGCCCCATTTGTCAGTGTAATATTGGTTGTTTCTATACCATTGCCAATAAGTATTTCCTGTACCAGCTGCTGAGGTGTATAGTTTATATCCACTGTGTAATCACCGCCAAACTGTGCGTAGGTACTTCCATGGATCATCAGAAACCCAATAATCAAAAGTAACTGACCTGATAAAAGTAACTTATGATAACCTTTTGTAATGAGGTGCATACTTCTATTTTTTAAATTCAATACTTCAGAGCGCCGTCACCGGTGGCACTGATAATCAGCATAATAATTTAAATAAACTGAAAATTGATCCCGGCAACGGACACAAATATATATAAAATTCAAAGTGATAATCCAAGTTCAGAAAAAAATGAGGAAAATCCCTGTTTTATCTTAATACACATTCTCATGTATAACCTTTAAACAGTCTGGACTTTTATATCCGTACTCTTATGTTTGAGCTTTAGCACTATCTTTCAATTCAGATCCTGTGTATCAGATGAAGCCCGTATCGCACATATTTACTATCTTAGCACTTTCGCTGACAAACCAAAAAACTCAACTATAATGGAAAAATCAACAGCCTATATACAGGCAAACAAACAACGCTTTTTAGAAGAACTCTTCGGCCTGATACGTATCCCTTCCATCAGTTCCATTGCCGATCATAAACCTGATATGGTCAGGGCTGCCGAATACTGGAAACAAACCATTCTGAAAGCAGGTGCCGACAAGGCAGAGATCATTGCCACCGCCGGCAATCCTGTGGTTTATGGTGAAAAGATCATTGATCCCTCAAAGCCAACCGTGCTTGTTTATGCCCACTACGATGTGATGCCTGTCGATCCGCTGGATCTGTGGAAATCACTTCCTTTTGAGCCGGAGATCAGGGATGAGAAAATCTATGCCCGTGGCGCTGATGACGATAAAGGCCAGAGCTTTATGCACGCCAAGGCTTTTGAATCAATGGTTGCCACCGGTGAACTGCCCTGCAATGTGAAATTCATGATTGAAGGCGAAGAAGAAATAGGCTCCCCTAACCTGGAGCAGTTCTGCAAAGACCATAAGGAAATGCTGAAAGCTGATATCATACTGGTTTCCGATACCGGCATGATAGCTCAGGATATCCCCAGCATCACCGTCGGCCTCCGCGGACTGGCATATCTGGAAGTGGAAGTTACCGGTCCGAACCGTGATCTGCACTCCGGTCTTTTCGGTGGTGCGGTGGCTAACCCCATCAATGTGCTGGCCAAAATGATTGCTTCCCTTACTGACGAGCACAATAGAATTACCATACCGGGTTTTTATGATAAGGTAATAGATATCACTACCGAAGAACGCGCTGAAATGGCAAAGGCCCCCTTTAACCTGAACGACTATAAAAAAGCTATCGACATAAAGGAAGTCCACGGTGAAGAAGGCTATTCAACCATTGAACGTACCGGCATCCGACCAACATTAGATCTTTGCGGCATCTGGGGCGGTTATACCGGTGAGGGCTCTAAAACAGTGCTCCCATCAAAAGCCTATGCCAAAGTATCTATGCGACTGGTGCCAAACCAGGACCATGAGGAGATCTCGTTACAATTCCAGAAATACTTTGAAAGCATCGCCCCCGACTATGTGCGAGTTAAAGTCACCAACCTGCACGGCGGTCAGGGATATGTTTCTCCAACTGACAGTGCAGCCTACAAGGCTGCCAGCAAGGCTTATGAGAAAACATTCGGTAAAAAGCCTATCCCCTTCCGCAGTGGCGGCAGCATCCCCATCATCTCCACCTTTGAGAAAGTACTGGGAATAAAATCAATACTTATGGGCTTCGGATTGGAATCAGATGCCATCCATTCACCCAATGAGAATTTCCCGTTGTTTAACTTCTACAAAGGGATGGAAACAATTCCATGGTTTTACCAATACTTTACCAAACCACTGAGTAGTGAGTCAGAGAAGCTAGCCTGAGTATTTCACAACACTCAGGGCACTTAATTTCAGGATGTCAAAGAACTGAAATTGGCATCCAATGGCACCCTGTGTCATGTTTTTTGGCAGAAATTCCACTGACACGAAAACTGCCAATGAGTGCCAATGGGTGCCAATGGGTGCCAATGAGTGCCAATGAGTGCCAAGTATGTCATGATGTCAGATATTTTTCATCTAATAATCCATAACCGGACCAAAACATAAAATGTCCTGTCAAGTCCCCTCATTGTCACATTGTCAGCCGTTTTTACTGACATCGAGCGGACTTGAGCGGACACAAGTGGACATTAGCGGACATGAACGGACATGAACGGACATGAACGGACAGGCATAAGACATTGTACTTTGTTTGGGATCCCTTTTACATCACTTCGCCTTTGCTGCATATCTGCAACACAACCTCAACGGGTTCGCTACGGGTAAAACGCGAAGCGGACCCCAAACAAACCTGTTGTAGAGGCGAAGTGCATAAAAAGGAATCCCTAATGGAACCCACTCTAAACAACAATGAGGTCATGGTATTATAGAAGATCAAAGCATATAAGATTGGTCGTGATAAATAGTATATTATCAAGAAGATAAGGTTCAAAACACAACAAGTAAGAGGTTGATAGTTACAGAGAACTGTTTTAGAACCCTTTTGGAACCCTTTTTCCCCTGATTGTTCCGGGTATACTCCAGCCATACTCTCCATTTGGTCCAGCCTTAACCAGCTCAACCATAACTGGAGTAAACCTGGGGTAAACCTAGAGCTTTGGACAGAAAAATGTTTCTAAAACAAATCTTTAACATTTTGACCGATGCTTTACATCTCATGATTGGTCTGAAATTTGTTAATGTATTATCATCCTTGAGGTATCCTTATCATAAATTCCAAATACCATGAGAGTCTCTATCCTTATACTGTTCCTCCTATCATTTTTGCCGATGACACTCACGGCACAGGTTAAGGTATACAGCAAGTTATCCAATTATAGCAACGATGTGATTTGCAATCTGGTCGATGGGAAGTTGTTTAAAAAAACTTCCAACTACTCATCAGACATTATCTGCCATGTTTCAGGGAATAAAATTTATAAGGGTTCAGGCAATTACTCATCGGATGTCCTATATTCCGTGAAGGATGGAAAGGTTTACGAGGGGAATTCCAACTATTCGAGTGATGTGCTTTTCACCATTAAGGATGGTAAAGTGTACAAAGGCACCTCGAATTACGGTTCAGATTTGGTCGCTACTGTTATTGATGGCAAAGTATACACCGGCAACTCCAATTATTCCAGCGACATTGAGTTCACTATACGTGGATTGGTAACAATTCAGGAATTCGTTGCCATCTGGCATGCCGTCAAATATAACTGGTAAATAGATCTAAATCCTTCCACTCACTTCATTCGCCGATACATGACGTTGAACAGGCATTTGTCGCCGACTTTTTTTACAAGCATCAAAACTACATAACCGGTTTCTGATTTTAGGATGGACAATGAACATTAAATATGATGCATTATACAACATTTAAAATTTATATTTATATTTGTTTCCAATCTAATTTACATTCAATGAAAAAGATTTCCCTACTTATCGCTCTTATGCTGCTGAGCTTCGGTATGAAGTTGTTCGCACAAGCCTGGACTATGCAGGCGCCCTATCCTACTTTTCAAAGCCTGCACGGCGTTAGCTTCCCTGTCGACAATATCGGATATATTGTTGGGAACAATGGTACGGTGCTGAAAACAACCGATGAGGGAGTTACCTGGAATAAGCTGAATTTGCCTCCGGAAGCCAGTAATAATCAATTAAGTTGCGTTAACTTCATGTCAGTTGATACCGGTTTTGTTGCTGCAGGTAACCGTGTTTACAAAACTACCGACGGTGGGGAAACCTGGGAAGGTCACCTCACGCACAGTTGGGGAACCAATACCGGAGTTGTTTTCATTGATGATACCACAGGATATACTTATGGATATTATTCCCTGCTTTATAAAACAACCGACGGAGGTGAGTCGTGGAACAAGCTTTCATTTTCCATTGATGTGGAAAACGTATACAGCAGTGTCAAGTTTGCCGATTACAATACCGGTTACCTGATTGACCATACTTTCTTTCAGAATACTTACAAATTGAAACGTACAACCGACGGGGGTTTGACCTGGGTTGAAGTGAGTGTACCGTCAGAAGTTATTGATGTCGCCTGTGTAGATGTACTCGGACCTGATAATATCTGGATAGCTTCAGGCCGTCCGTTTGCCAACAGTAATTATCCCACTGGTATTGAATCACGGGTTTACCATACTACCGATGGCGGCTCAACATGGTCGACCCATTCAATTGGAATGGCGAATTCGTCCTTCCCCATTGACAATATAAAATTCTTCAATGAGCTGGAAGGCCGGGTTATTGGATTTTCACATATCTACACAACTTCCGATGGCGGTCAGACATGGGAGGATCAAACCAATAACCAGATAATGCACAGTATTGGCGACTTTTCAGCTTTCTGGACTCATCCTGATACCTGTTATATTGCAAGTCAGGATGCATCGCTGTTGAGGACCTATGATAACGGGATCACTTTTGAAGATCTGACAAGGGATACAGAGTTTAATTATGAATGTGTCTATTTTAAGGATACATTGAATGGGTTTGCTGCCGGCGACATATCGGGATATTCAAACCAGTCGGTTATCAGGTATACTCATGACGGTGGATACACCTGGGCTAATGCAACTCTTGACAGTGTTTATAATTACGGAGTTCACGAAATGCACTTCTTTGATGCAGATAACGGTATGGCATTTTTTTCACAGGGCTTTTACAGGACAACCGATGGTGGCCATATCTGGACAGCCAATACAACAGGGTTCAACCTCATTAATCCACAAGTGGAAGTATTGCCTGATGGCACTCTGTTTATTGCAGGACCAAGGGGAGTTATTATCAGGTCAACAGACAATGGAGAGAATTGGGCACAAGTATTTCCAGGTTTTACTGAAGGTGCACTGGTTGATTTCCGGCTAACCGATAATCTCACCGGTTATATGGCAATAGCTCATGAAACATCGGGCCCGCAAACCTTATATAAAACAATAGATGGCGGTTTTACATGGACACCCCTCGACCTGTCGTCAATATTCTGGGTTAGAAGCATGGATTTTGCTGATAACCTTCACGGAATAGTAAACATGGACAACAATGTGGTGCTCTATACCACCGATGGCGGCACTACATGGGCCGAATCGACGACAACTCTCCCTTACGAGGCATCTTATATCAAAATGTTCAGCGCCAGTGACGGATTGGCTGTAAGCGGTGGCAGGTATGTAGCTATTACTGATGATGGAGGTGCAACTTTTCAATTGATCTATAACAATGGAACACCCGACTGGATCAGCAATACTGGTACCTGCTTCCTGAGCATAGATCATGGCTGGGCAGTAGGTTATCAGGGATTGATACAAAAATTCGATGCACATATCACCGGTGTTACTTCCCCACAATTGCAACATCTACCGGCATTCCTTACCCCGAACCCCTCATCGGACATCATATACATCATGGCGAAGGGCGAATTAAGCATAAGCACCCTCACAGGCACCACCCTCTTCACTAAAAAGGTAAATACTGCCGATGCCATCAACATCAGCCACCTGCCCACAGGAATCTACATCGCCACAATAGTGGATAACTTCGGCAGAAGGAGTATGAAGTTGGTTAAGAAGTAGGAACTGAACTTAAGTTTTACCACGGATACAACCGGTCTGACAGATAATATCCCAATGAAAAGCCCAGGGTGTTGCGGAAGGATTTCATGTCATTCATTACATCATAAAGACTGCAGTAGATTTTGTAGCGCGGGGCGATATACCACTGATTATTAATATCAAACACGTATTCAAAATCAAGTGCTATGCCTATATCTGACTTCTTTAGGAAATCATTTTCCAATGGAATCATTTCGCCATAGTTTAAAGCTTCATTGCTACGAAAAGATCCTTCGATTTCTGTTTTGATTTGGTAGGTCCATTCCAGACCGGGTTTTATGAAAAACACTTCTTCATAGTCAAAAATTGCCGGTACCAGATTAACACCCAGCATGATCTTGGAAGCCTCGCCATTGAGATAATCACCACCATTCAATGCCGTTCCAAATTGCCTGAAAGTACCATTGAAATAGTCCATTACTATACCAACCGCATATTGACTGGGCAGGTACTTTTTCCCACTGATGAACTCAAATTCCATGGTCATAGCTTCGCCGAAGGAATATTCAGTAGAGGGGAAATTGTATTGAGAAGATAAACCAAAATACCGGTTGACTCCCGCTGTTGCATTAAAGCGCAAACTTTTGTTTTGTGCATTCAATTGGAAAGGGGTCCAACCTAGAAAGATTAACAGAAGAAGGATTCGGAATCTAGTCATGTTATATTGTGGTATTTATCCATGTTGTATCATTCAGTTCAGCACTTTTCAGTTCAGCACTTCTATACAGGAATAATTGGTATAAGATTTATCACTTTTACCGCAAAAAGTAATACCAAAAGCTATCGGACGTTACTGACACGGAAATTTACTAAAATTTTCTATATTTACCATACGTTATAGCTGAGTAAATGTATCAGTTTATATAAACCAGGTTATCTAAACCTTACTTTTCAGTTGATAGAAACTTACATAAATATAAGCAAAAATAAATTCTGGATAATAACACTACTGATCCTGCTTGTTCCTATATCAAAAGAGACACGCCTGTTGCTTTTTGGCAAACGTACGACGGCTGAAGTGGTGAGTTACAGAATTTACCATTCGCAATCTTCCCTCCAGGAGACAACTTACAGGTCAAGAGGAGACTATTCATATAAGTGCGCTGTTTTTCAGTTCAGGACTGAAAATGCTATTGTTAAAATGGATGGACCAGCCTATGTGAAGTATGATCTTGGCGAAAAGAGGAACGTGATTTATGATGCAAAGCATCCTGAGAAAAGCATCATGCCCAACATAGCGTATCTATATGGATTCAGGAGATGCATACTGCCAATTCTACTTTTGTTGGTATGGATTGCACTATATACTTCTTTTAAACCTCCCAAATCATACATCAAGATAAAATTGCCTGAAAAAAGCAAGCATACAAGACCTCCTACCTCAAACGAAGATTTAATTAAAAGTCAAAATGAATGAGGCACCCTAAATGGATGCCTCAATTGTAAGTTATGAACAAGACCATCAGTAAGTACCGTATTGGATTGCACTAAAGTTTTATCTTCCGGGTGAAACAACCCTCCGCTGTAAGGATACTGACCAAATAAATTCCTTCGGAGATAACACCTGTCGGAATAGTAACTTCACTACAAGTCAATGCACTATTGAATAGTCTGACGCCTGTGATGGAATAGATGGAGATGGTTGCTTTACCTTGAATGTTAGTTGATACATATAGTGATGCGCCTTCCCGACGGATATTCAGGATAGGGTCATCAGTCTGTTGGTCATTGACCGCAGTTGGCAGTATAATGAAAGATTGCTCCTCAGAGAAGATAGAGGCGGCATACGACTGGTCAATTGCCTGAAGACCATAGTAGTAAGTGCCGGCTGGGAGTCCACGGATAATACCAAAGGTATTACTGCCCATGTTTCCGGAGGTTGCCATATAGCGGTTTCCGGTGGCGGCATCGGCATTGGGACTCAGGATATCATTACCACCAGGTGTGGAGCCGACACGCAGGTTATAGGTGAGCGACATCTGAGGTGATTGCAGGTCAGTAGCGCGTGCCCAATTGATGATGGCATAATCCTGCCAGGTATACAAATCAGTGATTTCAGGGACCGTTGGTGGAGTATTTGGCTGATAGGCTGCAGTGAGCAGGTCATTACGGTATAAATAGCGGGTGGGTATATTTGAAATACCGGCCAGGAATAAGTCGGAATCACCGTCATTGTCATAATCTCCCCAGGCAGAGGCTGATCTGTCGGCAAATGCAAGTCCTGCAGGGAATTCAGCATAACCACCAATGCCGTCATTAGTATAGAGGCGGGTATAGGAGGTTCCACAGGTGGAGTTTTGCCCGGCAAGCATCACATCAAGATCACCGTCATTATCATAATCTATCCAGTCGGCTGGTCCCAAGGCAGTACCAACTAATCCGGCAAAAGAATTGGAGAAGGTGTTATCAGAATTATTGTTATAGATGAAGGAGACCGCCAGCAGGTTATAATCTTTACCGGTGATCATTATATCGAGGTATCCATCCAGATTATGGTCTCCCCAGCGGGCAGATCCTGCCAAGGCACCTTCCATCTGTACATTCAATGGCGTGAATTCTCCGTCGTCATTGGTCAAAACATAGGAGGTTATGGAACCGTTGTCTCCAACCATCAAGAGGTCCTGATCGCCATCGTTATCACAATCACCCCAGGCTACAGAAGGGGAATTCAGTCCGGGCAGGCTGGCTTCTAATTCTGTAAAGCTGCCATTACCAGTGTTGTGATAAAGTTTGGTTGACCAGTTACCTGAAAGAACGATATCTGCAAAGCCGTCGTTATCATAATCGCCAAAAGCCACATCGCCGTCAGCTCCGGCAGCATATAGAGTGCTGTCAGTTAACTGGAACTCCATTGTTCCCATGTTGCGATATAAGTGGGTGGCATTCCCTGCCAGTCCTTGTCCGGTGATAACTATATCCAGCAATCCGTCGTGATCATAATCGGCAACAGAAAGTGCGCTGTTATATAAACCCCTGATTCCTGAAGTTACTTCACTGAATTCACCCTGTATGTTGCCAAACATTTTAGCCATTGGATAATAGGTATTATCCTGCCCTGCCATAACAAGGTCAAGGTCACCATCGTTGTCGAAATCAGCAAAGGCGGCAGCTCCCCTTCCCATTGCGGGGAATGGATTGGTTACCTGAGTAAAAGGTTGGGAATAAACTGTTGCAGACAGAAGGGATAATATGATCAGGATTTTGGAGGTTCTCTTCATCGGCAGCTTTTTTATCTCGTTTTAAATTCCGCTAGTCCGCTGTCAAGGAATTGCACAAAGTTGTCCACATCCAGGTCATAGGCTTTGGGTTGAACCAGCAATTCGCCATTGGTGTCGAGCAGCACATAATAAGGTTGTGCATTGACATTGAAGCGGCTTATCTGGAAATCGGCATATTTTTTACCGATGGTCTTTTTAACTTTACCATCGTACTTTGAGGTGATCCACTCGCTCTCAGGAAGCTGCGTTTTATCATCCACATAAAGGGCAATCACTACGAACTCATCTTTGAGACGTTTCAATACATGCGGATCGGCCCATACCCGGGCTTCCATTTCACGACAATTAACGCAACCATGCCCGGTGAAGTCAATGAATACCGGCTTATTGAGTTTTTTGGCGCAGGCTAGTCCCTGTTCATAGTCGAAATATCCTTTTAGGCCATGAGGCAGGTGCAGAATATCACCGTGCTTGGGTGCTTCACAAAGTCCGGTTGTTGATCCTGTCAGCGAATTATCTGTGGCATTGGAAGAGGTTCCTGAAGAGAATACTTCCACGTTTTCACGTACTATTCTGTTGAGATCAAAATCGTGTGTGGCCTGCGGAGGCAGATATCCCGATAAAGCTTTGAGGGGTGCTCCGAACATCCCGGGTATCATGTACAATACGAATGTAAATGTAATGAGCGCCAGCATTAGTCGGGGCACACCAATATATTTATGTTCACTGTCGTGCGCCAGCTTGAGTTTGCCAAGTAGATAGAGCCCCATCAGTGCAAAGATCACAATCCAGAAAGCTAGATATATTTCTCTGTCGAGGATACCCCAATGGTAAGTCTGGTCAGCAATACTGAGGAATTTCAGTCCGAGTGCCAGTTCAATAAAGCCAAGTACCACCTTTACACTGTTGAGCCATCCGCCTGACTTTGGCATATTGTTAAGCCAGCGGGGGAAGAAGGCAAAAAGGGTAAATGGCAGGGCAAAGGCCAATGAGAAACCTAGCATACCGATAATCGGCATCAGCACTTTTCCACCTGCAGAAGCTACGAGGATTGCTCCTACGATAGGACCAGTACATGAGAAAGATACCAGCACCAGGGTGAATGCCATGAAGAAGGAACCCAGTATACCTCCTCTGTCAGCCTGTGCATCTGATTTATTGATCATCCAGCTGGGCAGGGTAATTTCAAACATACCAAGGAAGGATGCAGCAAAAAATAGGAATATCAGGAAGAACAGTATATTGGGCAACCAATGGGTGCTTAGGAAGTTGGCGAAGTTGGCACCAAACAACACTGCTACCAGCGTACCGATTACTGTATAAATGAGGATGATCGACAATCCATAAACAAGGGCCTGAGATTTGGCTTTTACTTTATCTTTCTCTTTAAGGAAAAAGGTTACCGTCATAGGTATCATAGGGAACACACACGGTGTAAGGATGGCGGCCAATCCGGCAAGAAATGAGATAATGAATAACATCCAAAGGGAGTCTTCCTTTTTTTCACCGGCTTTCACAGCATCGGTTGTTTCACTGGTAACAGCAGTATCGGCTTTAACGATATCCGTGCCTCCGGAGGTAACTGAATCAACCGCTCCGGTTACTGTCTGCATGGGTACATTTGTTGCTTGACCGGCAGTAGCTTTGGCGTCAGGATTCCCTTTAATTTTAAATTCGAATTCTACTTCATTCGGTGGCAGACACTGTTTGTCATCACAGCACATGAACTCCAGGAATCCCTTCACCACGAAATCCTTATCAGTGAGAACCCTTATCTTCTGGGTAAATGTTGCTTCATCTGCAAAATACTTGAGTACCAGATCAAAGTTTGGATCATACTCTTCAATGGCCTTCGGCTCAGTTACCTTACCAATGAGTTCATAATTCTTGCTCTTCTCAAATGAGAAACTGGTGGGCACAGGGCCATCCTTATATTCCTGCTGGGAATAGAGGTGCCATGTTTTATCAATGGTAGCCTTCAGTATCAGCTGCACTTCACCGGCACTAACCTGCTTTGTACTGAAACTCCACTTTACGGGTGTTAATATCTGGGCAAATGAAACAGTGCTCAGCGTGAGCAATAATAAACCGGTTAATAGTAAGCGGTTGAAGGATTGTTTTTTCATTATTCTAGCTAATTGTCAGGTAAACGCAACACCCGATGTGTTAATCGAGAACTTCTATCTTAAGTATTTTATCCGTATCGTTGGTTATGCGACAAGGATTGGCAATTCGGTGGCCTATCAACCAGACAATGTCATTGTCAGAAATCAGCAGCCATGCATTTTCTTTCTCCACAATAGAGAACTTATTATCTATAAAATAATCACTTAATTTTTTGTTTTTAGTCATGCCGTAAGGCACAAATGAATCACCTTCCCTCCATTTTCTTATCTTAAGGGGATATTGAAGCATGGAAGCATCTAACAGTACAACATTGCTGGTTTTAGGTATTTCAAGCTCTGAATGATTTTGCAAATGCGAAAATTTCAGATGAATAGGTTTGGTAATCTCATTATCCGTCAGCTCAATAATTGTTTCATCAGCTGTATCAGCTGTTAACTGTCCGCTTTCTGTGATAATTAGATACTCCCTGTCTTTTAATAGCCGGTGAGTTCCCGAATAAAACTGTTTACCGGGTATATCAGAAAGAGCGGTGGCAATTTCAATACATACTGACCTGTTGAAATTATAAGGCTGCAGCAATGCATAGAGATGAAGGTCAACCGGTAATAAAGTTTCCAGTTCTCTGATGCTAAGTTTGACCACCCCATCTTCTGTCTTCATCACCTTTTCTGACAACTGCCTGATATGGCTGTTGAGTAGTAGTTCAGCATCTCTTATTCGGTCAATGGTCGCCGTGATAGTTTTGCGAAACTCAGGATTAATATCTCCAAGTAAAGGAATCAAATCATGACGAATTTTATTCCTGACATACTTGGTGGTCCGGTTGGAGCTGTCCTCACGAAATGTAATGGCTTCATCAATGGCAAATTCTTCAATCTGCCGCCTGAAAGCGAACATCATAGGATGGACAATGTTGACCCTGGCTGGAAGTATGCCGTGTAACCCACTGATACCTGTACCTCTAAGCACATTGATAAAGAAGGTTTCTATCTGATCATCCAGATGGTGTGCAGTAGCCAGGGCTTTAAAACTTTCAGAATGCAATAATTCCTCAAACCACTCATAGCGAAGTGTGCGTGCGGCCATCTGAACAGAGATCTTATTGAACCCGGCATATTCACGTGTCTTGAACTGCTTTACAAAACAGCGGACTTTATAAGTCTCAGCCATGGAAACTACAAATGCTTCATCCTGATTTGACTCTGTTCCACGTAGTCCAAAGTTACAATGGGCTATGGCAAAGTTATAGCCTGCTCTATAGAACAGTTCTGCCATTACCATAGAATCTACACCTCCGCTAACAGCCAGCAGTATTGGGTCAGCAGCTTTGAACAGTTCATGCTGTTCAACATAATCTTGCATTTGCACGAGCATGGGGCAAAAATAATAAAACAGCGTGAATAAATCTGTTAATAAAATAAAATAGGAGAGCATAAACAATCTACTTTAAATTTCGTTTAAAGTAATCGTGAATTCTATATTCCCTTCCCATTGGATATATTGAAATTCCACTCCTATGGAAATACTAAAAAAAGCAAGTGGCAGAACAGGTAAGTTCATTGCAATTGAAGACAACGAAGAGGTTGCTGATATATCATGGCTGGTTAATGATGAGGGGAATTATGTAATTGACCACACCTGGGTAAGCGATACAATGAACGGGAAGGGTCTGGGCCTGAAACTTGTGCAGGCCATTATTGATATGGCACGTGAAGACAAGAAGAAAGTTATACCCGGCTGCCGGTTTGCCAATAAGATGTTTGAACGCCATAAGGATGAATTCAGTGATGTGTGGGATCAACGTGACTGACGTTTCCGTTAAATGCAACCATTCCAATATACCATCGTCTTAGATACAAAATCTTGGGTATGCAACCTAGTTTATTGATTTTATCCAATAAATGAAGTGGGTTTTATATCTTTGGTATAAATATTGTCTGCATTTTATTAAAATACAGCAATTCAAGTAACCGAAACACCCTCACAATCAAGCAATAATTACACACGCCATTTTATGAGAACCACACTCCTCTTATTACCTATTCTTGTACTACTCAGTATTCAGTCTTTAGCCCAGGATATCATCCTGAAGAAAAATGATGTAATGATCAAATGTAAGATCAAGGAAGTCGGACTGGATGAAATTAAATATTTACTGCCTGAATATTCTACAGACGTAGTGTTTGCCATTGATAAGGACGATATTTCTAAAATCATATTCGAGAATGGAGAAGAAATGGCTTTTCAGAAAGAAATGACCAATCCATTGAATTACGAAGATAATCGTAAAAATGCGCTGAAAATTGAGTTTCTGTCTCCTTTATTGGGGAGCACCGTATTTTCCTTTGAACATAGCCTGAAACCAGGGAGAAGTATTGAAGCAACACTTGGCATTGCCGGACTGGGACTTGATACTTATGAGAATGCTGCAGGGGTATTTACCAAATTTGGATATAAGTTTATTAAGAGTCCTGACTTCTATCTGCGTGGGATGAAGTATGCTCATCTTTTAAAGGGGGCTTATGTTAAACCAGAAATAGCACTTGGACTGGTTACTCAGGATGTATATCGCTGGCGTGAAGAATATGATCCATATAGTCAATACTGGTATAGTACTACCTATGAAACCCGTGAAACAGTCTTTGCAGGTGCCGTTATGATTGTGCTTGGTAAACAATGGATTTTCGACAATATTTTCGCCATTGATCTGCATTGCGGACTTGGCTATGGCTTTTATACGAACAGCAACAGTTATAGCACTGGATACCATTCAGGTTTTGTAACCGGTGATACCGACTTCCCAATAGCATTATCAGGCGGGTTTAAAATAGGCATGCTGATAAAATAATTACATGAATATACTGATCTAACAGTTGCTCAAAAAATAATACTAACCACTCAATTACACTGAAACCAGTAATTGAAAAGAGACTGCGCCTTTCAGGCCAGTCTCTTTGTTTTTTGTGTAAACGATACTCATTAAAAAAAGCCGGCTCAAATGAACCGGCTTCCTCATAACCACTAACTACTCAAATGTTCTATTTAATCTCCCAGGTATCACCACTGTTTAGCAGATCATCCACGGATTTGATTTTAGAGTTTTGTTTGGCAAAGGTAATCTGTTCTTCCACCATGTCGTCGTAAGTCGGGTACATGGCAGCTCTGATAACACCCATTGCCACCGGGAAATGCGGGAATGACATTTTAGCCAACATCAGGTGGATTCCGGGATCCTGTTGATACATATCATGCACCAGCAAATCATCTTCTGAGAATCCATTTTCACCCAGTGTTACCACTTCAAGGCGGGTGCCATTTAGGCGGATACCTTTGTCCTTGTTCTTGCCAAAGATCATGGGTTCACCATTGCGCAAGACTATCTGACGATCGTCGCGGAACTCCTTGTTGGTGATCATATCATGGGTCTTATCCGCAAAGATCACACAGTTTTCAAGCACTTCAATAATAGAAGTACCATCATGCTTGGCGGCTTCGAACATGACCTCGGTCATCAACCTTGGATTTGAGTCAGGAACACGGGCAAAGAAAGTACCCTGAGCTCCCAATACCAATTCACCCGGGTTGAAAGGATGTTCAATGGTTCCCTGTGGAGATGTCTTGGTTACACTTCCCATTGGGGTTGTAGGTGAATACTGCCCTTTCGTCAGACCATAGATCTGGTTATTAAAGAGGACAATATTGATATCTATATTACGGCGAATGATATGAATGAAATGATTTCCGCCGATTGCCAATGAATCACCATCACCGGTAGCCATCCATACACTCAGGTGTGGATTGGCAATTTTAACTCCTGATGATATGGCAGCTGCACGGCCATGGATTCCATGGATTCCATAGGTATTCAGGTAATAAGGGAAACGTGAGGAACAGCCGATACCTGAAACCATCATTATATTCTCTTTACGGTAACCCAGTTTAGGAAATACGTTGGCTACAGAAGAGAGAATGGCATGTGATCCGCAACCGGGACACCATTTTACCATCTGATCGCTTACGAAATCGTCCTTGGTTAGTTCAACCGAAGAGCGTTCTATTGTCATATTAAGTTTTGTTGTCATTATTTCTCCTCCAGTATTTGAGTTAAAACCTGAGTGAGTTCATTCACTGTGAAAGGCAGCCCCTGTACTTTATTATACTGCATATAATCATGACCGTAGTGAGTCATCTTAAGATAATTGACAAACTGACCACTATTGAGCTCACAAACAAGAATTTTTTTGAAGCCTGACAGCACTTCCTTGGTATTTTTCGGAAGTGGCATGATGTAATTGAAATGGGCATGACTAACTTTTTTACCCTGACTCTGCATTTCTTCAACAGCTTCCTGAACTGCGCCGAGTGTACCACCCCAACTGACAACCAGCAGATCACCTTCCTTTTCACCATTGATTTCCTGCTCTGGAATATAATCAGCCACTTTTTGCACTTTAGCATCACGCAAATCAACCATCTTTTGATGATTCATAGGATCTGTGGATACATTACCTCTGCCATCCTCCTTTTCAAGGCCACCAATACGATGCCTCAGACCTTCCGTTCCGGGAAGTGCCCACTTACGGGCTAAGGTTTCAGGATTACGGCGATAAGGCAGATAATCAGGATCATTAGCTTCGGCGATTGGTGGATTGATAGAAGGCAGATCAGCAACCTTAGGTATGCGGAACAACTGGGAACCATTGCCAAGGTATCCGTCGGTAAGCAAGATAACCGGAGTCATGTGCTCCATGGCAATCTTTGCAGACATGTAGGCATAATAGAATGAGTTTGCAGATGTAGATGCTGCAATTACGACAGCAGGACATTCACCGTTACGGCCGAAAAGGGCCTGGTAGAGGTCACTTTGCTCTGATTTTGTGGGTAATCCAGTACTAGGCCCACCTCGCTGAACATCAACAATAACCAATGGAAGTTCTGTCATAACAGCCAAACCAATGGCTTCACTCTTGAGTGAAAGACCCGGACCGGAAGTAGTGGTCAGGGCTAATGAGCCGGTATAGCTGGCACCAATAGCAGAGCAGATGCCTGCAATTTCATCTTCGGCTTGAAAAACCTTAGCACCTAATGATTTATGCTTCGCAAGCTCAATAAGTATATCCGTAGCCGGTGTAATAGGGTATGAACCAAGGAAAATAGGTCTGCCCGACCTTTCGCTGGCTGCCAGGAAACCCCAGGCAGTGGCAGTATTGCCCGTAATGTTACGGTATCGCCCAGGTTGAATGGATGCTTTGTTAACTTGATATACGGAACTAAGTGCTTCAACTGCTTCAGCATAGCTGTAACCAGCTTCGAGTACTGTTCTATTGGCATCAATTACCTGAGGTTTATTTTTAAATTTCTTATTGAAAAAATCAAAGGTTGCTTCAAATCCCCATCCAAAAAGATGATACATGATACCCAAGGCAAACATGTTCTTACTCTTATCAGCCGTCTTTTGATCTAGTCCTTTATCTTTCAAACTACCTCTTGTAAAGGAGGTGATGGGTGCTTTGACAAGGTTATAGCCGTCTAGTGAACCATCTTCCAGCGGATTAACGCTGTATCCGGCTTTTTTATATGCGGCTTCTTCAAAGGTATCCATGTCAACAATAAGGGTTGCGCCAGGTTTTGCCCATTTAAGATTGGACTTGAGGGATGCCGGATTCATGGCAACCAATACGTCGCAAAGGTCACCTGTTGTTTCTATCTTTTTTGCACCAATATGCACCTGATAACCGGATACACCTGCAACTGTATTGTGTGGTGCACGAATTTCAGCGGGATAATCAGGGAAAGTAGCCAGATCCAATCCTGCCAAGGCAGCGGTATCTGAAAAAAGGGTTCCGGTAAGCTGCATTCCATCGCCAGAATCACCTACAAACTTTACTACAACCTCTTCCCTTTGAATTACATTACTCTTCATTTTTACCATGATAATTAGGAAGTTGAATTTTAATGGGGCAAAGTTAATGGAATAAGTTTGAATAAAGATTGCAAGCTCACTATTTAGACACTTTAAAAATTTGTTCGAAAGCTTTTTTGTGAAATAAATAGATTTATCTTTGCATGAGTTAACAATAAAACTACAAACCAAAATAATAAAGCCATGGCTTATTTAATTTCAGACGACTGCACAGCATGCGGCACTTGTATTGATGAATGTCCCGTTGAAGCGATCTCGGAAGGTGATATCTATAAAATAGATCCGGATATCTGCACAGATTGTGGAACTTGTGCTGATGTTTGTCCGGTTGAAGCAATTCACCCTGCATAAGGAGAATTATTCAAACAGTCAAGGAGAACGCTTGCCTTTGGGCAGGCGTTCTCTTTTTGTTACCTGACACAATTCTGCGGAAACATTATCAACCGATCTTTGTTTTTAATGGGACGCAAAAACTTGATCTTTTTGCTATATTTGTAAAGAAAGCATATTTTTTCACTGACTGGCAGCAACCTTTTAGATGGTTTCTGAAATTTAATTCTTTTTGTAATGGATAAATTCTCTTTTTTCTCGAATGCGGAAACTGAGTATATAGATAACCTGTACAAGCAATACCTGGCTGATCCGTTGTCCGTTGACCAGGGCTGGCAGCACTTCTTTGAAGGTTTTGAATTCAGTCGTACCAATTACGATAAAGATAAAAGCCGTGTAATACCAGATGAATTCAAAGTAATCAACCTTATTAATGAATACCGCAGACGGGGTCATCTGTTTACCCGCACCAATCCGGTGCGTACACGCCGTACATACTCACCAACACTGGACATTGAGAACTTCGGACTAACTAAGGCCGATTTGGATGTTTCCTTTGATGCCGGCTCTGAAATTGGTATCGGGAATGCCCCGCTACACAAGATAATTGAACATCTGGAGGCTACCTATTGCCAGTCAATTGGTGTTGAATTTGCACATATACGTAATCTGGAAACCGAAAACTGGCTGAAACATCGCATGGAATCAGGGAAAAACACCCCTAAATTCCCTGCTGCCATTCGTAAAATTATTCTGGAGAAGATTGGACAAGCCGTATTCATGGAGAAATTCCTCCATAAGCGTTTCCCCGGTCAGAAAAGGTTCTCGCTGGAGGGTGTTGAAGCATTGATACCGGCTTTACATGCAATTATTGAGAAAGCTGCATCCCTGGGTGCCGATGAATTTCATATTGGTATGGCACATCGTGGGCGACTGAATGTACTGGCTAACGTACTTGATAAACCGATGGTGGATATCTTCAACGAGTTTTCCAATAAGGTTTATGATGATGAAACACTCATGGGTGATGTGAAATACCACCTTGGCTATACTACCGACAGAGAGACACTCAACGGTAAGAAAGTTATTCTTACCCTGGCACCCAATCCATCACATCTTGAAACTGTTGGAGCCGTAGTGCAAGGAATGACCCGGGCTGAAATTGACCTTAATTATAAAGGAAATTCTGACAAGATAGTACCTATTATAATACATGGAGATGCTTCCATTGCCGGTCAGGGTATAGTATATGAACTAGTGCAAATGTCGGAACTAAAAGGGTACAAGGTAGGCGGCACGATCCATTTAGTGGTGAATAATCAGATAGGGTTCACTACCAACTACCTCGATGGACGGAGCAGTACATATTGTACGGATGTGGCTAAAGTGGTGCAGTCACCTATATTCCATGTCAATGCCGATGATATTGAAGCAGTTGTTTATACCATTGAACTTGCCATGGAATACCGTGAGAAGTTTGATAAGGATGTGTTCATAGATTTACTCGGATACCGAAAATACGGTCATAATGAAGGTGATGAGCCCCGTTTTACCCAGCCATTACTTTACAAAGCCATAGAAACACATCCCGATCCCTGGGCCATCTATTCCTCCCAACTTATTGAAAAGGGGGTTATTAAACAGGAAGATGCCGACAAGATTAAAGATGAGATCAACCGAAAACTGGATCATGAACTGCATGCATCGCAGCAAATTGAGAAGGCACACTATAAAACCTTCCTGGGAGCTATATGGAAAGATACAAGAATAGCTATCCCTGATGATTTTATTAAATCACCGGACACCGGAATACCCTATGATTTATTAAAAGATATCGGCGAAAAAATTACTACCCTGCCATCCGATAAGGTTTTCAACAGGAAACTGGTGAAGTTAATGGATGAACGCAACCAGATGATAAAACCCGGCAGCAGAATTGACTGGGCAATGGGCGAATTACTTGCTTATGGATCATTGGTGAATGAAGGAATTCCTGTGCGAGTTTCCGGACAGGATTCTGAGCGTGGTACTTTCTCACACAGGCATGCCGTGCTTACAATTGAAGATTCAGAAGAAAGATATGTGCCACTTGCCAGACTAAATTCAGATAAAGCAGCATTCAGCATATACAATTCTCTGTTATCAGAGTATGCAGTACTGGGGTTTGAGTATGGCTATTCACTGATTACCCCGTACGCCCTGACTATTTGGGAAGCACAGTTCGGTGATTTCTTTAACGGGGCACAGATTATCATAGACCAGTACCTAAGCAGTGCAGAGGACAAATGGAGGGTAATGAGCAATTTAGTGCTTTATCTACCACATGGTTATGAGGGTCAGGGTCCTGAGCATTCCAGCGGACGTATGGAACGTTTCCTAGTGCTTGCTGCCGAGAACAATATGCAGATAGTTAACTGCACTACTCCGGCTAATCTGTTTCATCTTCTCAGACGACAAGTTCACCGTCCTTTCAGGAAACCCCTGGTGCTGTTTACCCCAAAAAGCCTTTTACGTCATCCTTCCTGCACTTCACCAATTGAAGATCTCACTCATGGAGGATTCAAAGAGGTGATTGATGATATACAGGCGGATCCGACAAAAATTGAACGGGTGATATTCACGACCGGCAAGGTATATTATGAGCTGGCTGAAGAAAGAACGAAACTCAATACGGATCGTGTTGCCATTGTTAGGATTGAGCAGATATATCCCTATCCTCAGGAACAAATCAGAGCAATTATTGACAAATACTCAAATGCCAAGCGATTTGTATGGGTACAGGAAGAACCTGCCAATATGGGAGCCATGCCATTTATCATGCGTAATTTCAAGGAAGTCGACCTGTTAATGGTGGCCCGCCCTGAAAGCGGCAGCCCTGCAGCCGGCTCATCCAAACTTCATGTCCAGAGGCAACGAAAGATTATTGATAAAGCATTCGGTTCATGCACCTGCGAGCATTCTGATAAAGTATGCAAGATGCTGTGTGCCCCAAATGAATGGGTGTATGCCCCTGAAACAGCAAAGGTGAAAAACGAAGCATAATAAAAGCTACAATGATAATAGAAGTAAAAGTACCTAGTCCCGGAGAGTCCATTACCGAAGTTCAACTTGCTTCATGGCTGGTGGAAGACGGTGAAATTATTGAACAGGATGCCGAGATTGCAGAAGTAGATTCAGATAAGGCAACACTAACCATTAACGCCCCTGAACAAGGATTGATCAAGCTGCTGGTTCAGGCAGGTGATACCGTAAATGTAGGAACTATCATCGCTACCATTGATACTTCTGCAGTTTCTGCCAGTAAGAAGGCAGACGCCAACTCCACACCTGTGGCCAGTGCAAAGGAAACTTCCAAGCCTTTACCCGTTCAGGAACAGACCAAGGTTCAAGAACAAAGTGCTGGTGAAAAAAGTAAAAAGACGGCGTTAGAAGCAGCTGCAAATGATGAATTATCAGCCCGGACACATATTACACCATTGGCGAGAAAAATAATGGAAGAGCGGAATCTTACCAATGAAGAGGTAGTTCAGCAATTGGGAGGTAAAAGAGTCGGTAAGGCAGACATTGAAACATTGAATAACAATAAAAAGGAGCAGGTGCAACTCCAGAATGACAGTCCATTGAATACCGGGAAAGTCGTTGAGAGGCACCAAGGCGAGGTGAGTCGGCAGACTGAGCGTAAAAAACTGAGTACCCTGCGTTTAAAGCTTTCACAGAGATTGGTTTCTGTGAAAAACGAAACAGCCATGCTTACTACTTTCAATGAAGTAAACATGACTAAGATCATGGAACTGAAGAAAAAGTACAATGATAAATTTAAAGAGAAGTATGGTGTTTCGGTTGGATTCATGTCTCTTTTCACAAAGGCAGTCACTATCGCATTGCAACAATTCCCTCAGGTAAACTCCATACTTGACGGCGATGAAATGATTTACCACAACTATGTTGATGTGGGAATTGCTGTTAGTTCTCCCAAAGGATTGGTGGTTCCGGTTTTAAGGAACACTGAAACACTGAGCATTGCCGAAATAGAACTCCTTGTCAAAGAGCTTGCAGGTAAAGCACGCAATAACAAGATATCCCTGGACGAGATGACCGGTGGCACTTTCACCATTACAAACGGTGGGGTATTTGGCTCACTGCTGTCAACACCCATACTAAATCCTCCGCAAAGTGCCATATTGGGCATGCATAATATTGTGGAAAGACCTATTGCCCTAAACGGACAGGTAGTGATAGCTCCCATGATGTATGTGGCACTATCCTATGATCACAGGGTAATTGACGGAAAGGAGTCAGTGAGTTTCCTGGTGAAAGTAAAAGAATTGCTTGAAAACCCTGAGATCATGTTCTATCAGGGAAAAAATCCTATGGAAGGACTTCTGGGGCTCTAAGAGTATTTTGGTTATTAATTTCCTGGCAATGGTAAAGTTAGCACAAAACTGTTAACTTTACCATTATTCTGTGTTGAGAGAATATGAACTTGGCAATCTGTGAATTATGCAACTCCATTTTGAAGTTGTGTAACATTTTAAAGTATTAGTTTCTCAACTTTGTAAATATTGTTCCAAAGACAACTTATTTGAAATTATACATTAAGTATATGGTGAGTAACCGCTGCAAGATGGCGGTTAAAGAGGAGTTGCGCAAATTGGGACTCCATTTTATAGTAGTTGATTTAGGAGAAATAGATATCATGGAGGATCTGTCATCCAGCCAACTTGAAGAACTCAAGGCAGGATTGTTAAGTTCAGGACTCGAGTTGATGGATGATAAGAGATCTATTTTGATAGAGCGGGTTATTAATGTAATTACGGAAATGATTCATTATTCGGATAAAGTTCCAAAAGTAAATTACTCTGATTATCTGAGTGAAAAACTTAATTATGATTATACTCACCTGGCGAATATCTTTTCAGAGGTAAAAGGGATGTCCATACAGCAATTCATAATTATAAACAAAATTGAAAGGGTAAAGGAATTGATGCTTTATGAGGAGCTAAACCTCTCAGAGATTTCTTACAAAATGAACTATAGCAGTGTAGCGCACTTGTCAAATCAATTTAAAAAAGTTACTGGTTTCTCACCTTCACATTATAAACAATTGAAGGATCATAAGCGGATACCGATTGAAGAAATCGGACTGACAACAAATAAAAAACAAAATGGATAGAATAACAAGTCAGGAATCCCATTATGCAAGGAGTCTGATTGAAGCAAGTCTTGACCCTCTGATGACAATAAACCCACAGGGAAAGATTACTGATATGAATCAGGCGACCATTGACATAACAGGTGAACCACGTGAGGAATTAACAGGCAATGACTTTTTTAATTATTTTACTGAACCCCAAAAAGCAAGAGAAGTATATCAGGAAGTTTTTGCAAATGAGTCAGTGGCTGATTCTCCCCTCACACTACGACATAAGAATGGAAAACTAACCGATGTATTATTCAATGGATCCATTTATAAGGATGAAACAGGTAATGTTTTAGGAGTAGTTGTCGTAGCAAGGGATGTTACTGATCAAAAAAGAATAGCAACAGAACTTAACGAAGCAAAAATAGCAGCAGAATTAGCTTCTAAAGTGGCAGAAGAAGCATCAAGAGTTGCCGAAGAAGCGCAAAACAAAGCGGAAAAGGCAACAGTTATAGCTGAAGATGCAGTTAAAGCAAAGCAGCAATTCCTTTCAAATATGAGTCATGAGATTCGCACTCCTATGAATGCTATCATCGGATTCACAAAGGTCCTTCTTAAAACAGGCCTCTCAACTAAACAGGAAGAATACCTTAACGCGATAAAATTAAGCGGGGATGCATTGATTGTGCTGATTGATGACATCCTTGATCTGGCCAAAGTTGGTGCAGGGAAAATGACATTTGAGCAAATACCTTTCAAGCTGTCAAAATCCATTTCTGCCATGCTTCATTTATTCGAAACAAAAATCCAGGAGAAAAATTTACAATTAGTCAAAGTATATGATCATAATATCCCTGATATACTAGTTGGGGACCCTGTTCGATTGCATCAGATAATACTTAATCTCATAAGTAATGCAGTGAAATTTACCAATTCGGGTAAAATTACTGTTAAGGTTGAATTAGTTGAAGACGATGAAGAAAATGCAGTAGTTAATTTTGCTGTTGATGATACAGGTATTGGGATTAACCAGGATAAAATATCAACAATTTTCGAGAATTTCCAACAGGCCACCAGTGGAACTTCACGACTGTACGGTGGTACAGGTTTAGGGTTGGCTATAGTCAAGCAATTAGTTGAATCACAAGGTGGCAATATTCATGTTGAAAGCAAACTAAATCAAGGATCAACTTTTAGTTTCAATCTAACATTCAAAAAAACATCTTCTAAAATTGAATTGGAAGAGGAAATTGTTGAATTGGATACTGAAATTAAAAGTTTGAGAATATTAGTGGTTGAAGATATACCACTCAATCAATTGTTAATGAAAACAGTGTTGGATGATTTTGGCTTTGAAAGTGAGATTGCTGACAATGGTAAAATTGCAATTGATTTGCTCCAATCCCACAAATTTGACATCATATTAATGGATCTTCAAATGCCTGAGATGAATGGTTTTGAAGCAACCGATTATATAAGGAATATAATGCAGTCACAGATTCCCATTATTGCTTTAACAGCTGATGTTACAACTGTTGATTTAGCAAAGTGCAATTCAGTTGGAATGGATGATTATATTGCCAAGCCTCTTGATGAAAAGTTGCTTTACAGGAAAATAGTGCATCTTGCTAAAAAAGCAATGAATAAACAACCCTTTGTTGAAAGTAGTTATGTTGGACCTAAGAGAATAAAGATCATTAATCTGGATTATCTCAATTTAAGAACCAAATCTAATCCTGTATTGATGATGGAAATGATTTCACTTTATCTCAAACAAACACCTCCACTTATAAGAGCAATGAAACAAGGAATAAAAGACAGAGACTGGAATTCATTGTACACTGCAGCCCATAAAATTATTCCTTCATTTTCTATAATGGGAATAAGTGCAGATTTTGAGAATATGGCAAAAAAGGTGCAGGAATACGCTGATACACATCAACAAGAGGCAAAGATTCCTGAATTGGTTTTACAAATTGAAAACGCTTGCATGCAAGCATGTGAAGAATTGGAAGAAGAAATTTTAGCGATTAAGAAAGTCAATTAATGAAAACGGAAAATAGTGTAAAAGTGTTTCTTGTGGATGATGATGCGCTGTATTTGAAACTGCTTGAAATGGAGTTTCTGGCAAGTGCGGATTTTATCATAGAAACATACGCCACGGGTGAATTATGCGTTGCTAATTTACAAAATGAACCTGATTTGATAATTCTGGATTACATACTTGACAATGTTGATAAAAACGCAATGAATGGCATTGATACCCTTGATAAAATAAAAGAATACAATCCAGATATCCCTGTAATCATATTGTCAGCACAAGATAAAATAGAAGTTGCAATTGACTGCATGCATCACAAAGCCACTGATTATGTAGTAAAGAGTGAAACCGCTTACTTTCGGTTAACCAAAATTATCAAGAGCGTTTTACAGTTCAGAAAAGTTGAAAAAGAACTAAATTGGTATATGAACAGGATGTAATGCGTTCATTGTATACAAGTTAAAAAATATAAATTACCCAACCGGACCAGTTCCAGGAAACCATTCGTAACATTATTGCATTCATCACCTATTATATACTTTGGTATAATATGTCATGTTATTATATCTGTGAACAATACAATAATTATTGCTTTTCGTATAACAGCATATCTTGAATTAGTCACCTTCTTTGTGTAAGATTTAGAAATGTAAATGGCAACCTTTCTGATCTTTCACAACTAAATTAATTTAAGAATGAGAAGTAAATTTAACTCAAACAGCGAAAACAAGTTACCGCTGAAAAGAAGTAAATATTCGAGGATTTTCAACACAATCTGGATTATCGGCCTAATGGCTGTTTTTATGGTCCAATGTAAGAAAGATGACTTTGAAGGTGAAACCACAGGTGTTTGCCCCGAGGTTGTATCTACTGATCCTTCCAACGGATCTACAGATGTTTACACAAGCAAACTGATTTCTGTTACTTTCAATGAGAACATGAATCCTGCCACCCTTAATGTTTCAACATTCACCATTGAATATTCTGATGCATTAAAAAACGAATCGCTGATCGTTACCGGAACGATTTCATATACAGGTAACACAGCTACTTTCACACCTTCAGCAGTGTTGAAAGAAAATACTCTGTACACCGGTACAATTACAACCGGAGCAAAGGACATGGCCGGAAACTCACTTTTTAAGAATTATGTATGGAGTTTTACAACAGGTACAATTCCTGATTTAACGCCTCCAACAGTGATTTCTACAAATCCTGTCAGTAATGCAACCAATGTAGAACTGAGCAAGATGATTTCGGCAAACTTTAGTAAAGCAATGAACCCATCGACCATTAATGGACTGACATTCTTAGTAAAAACCGGAAGCAACAATGTTCCTGGCGTTGTGACCTATTCAGGTGTAACAGCAGTATTCACTCCAAACAGTAGTTTAACTCCAGGTGCAACCTATAATGTTACTATTACGAATAGTGTTGAGGATGTTGCAGGTAATGCAATGGTATCAGATTATAGATGGAGTTTCACTACCATTGACCAATCAGATGTAACACCTCCAACAGTATTATCTACTGTTCCAGTCAATAATGCAACCGGAGTTTTGCTTAACAGTGTCATTCAGGCAAACTTTAGTGAATTGATGCAGCCGTTAACTATAAATCAATTGACTTTTCTTGTAAAGCAAGGAACGCAAAGTGTTGAAGGTTCTATTACTTATTCAGGTTTAACTGCCAGCTTTAATCCAACAGTTGCTTTATTGGAAAACAAAGTATACACTGCAACAATTACCACAGGTGTTAAAGATCTTGCAGGAAACGCTATGGTAAACAATTATACATGGAGTTTCACGACAATAGATCTTAATGAAATCATTCCACCCAGTGTTATTTCAACTGATCCTGCAAATCTTGCAGTAAATGTATCATTAGATAAAACAATCAGTGCTGTTTTCAGCGAAGAGCTTGATATTACTTCAATAAACCCAAATTCATTTACACTATTCCAGGGAACGACAAACATCCCGGGAAATGTAAGTTACACTGGTGTAACAGCAGTGTTGAATCCAACTACACTTCTTTTACCAGGAACTGAATATACTGTAGTATTGACCAATGAAATAAAAGATTTAGTTGGTAACGCAATGGTAAATAATTATACATGGACATTTACCACAGTATTGAATAATGTTGATATAATTCCACCATCGGTTATCACGACTGACCCAGATGATTTGGCTACAGATGTTGAATTAAACAAAACTGTAACTGCCCAATTCAGTGAAATCCTCAATAACTCAACTGTAAATGAATCATCTTTTACATTAATGCAGGGAACTGTAGGTATTGCAGGAACTATCAGTTATTCAGGAGTTACCGCAACTTTTAATCCTGATGCAGATCTTACACCAGGAACTGAATATACTGCAACATTGTCAACAGATATCCAGGATCTTGCAGGCAATGCCATGGTAAATGAATACTCATGGACATTTACAACCAATATAGTTATAGTTGGACAGGCAATGGTTGATCTTGGATCAGCAGCAGCATTTGCAATTCTTGCAGGTGCAGGAGTAACGAATACAGGAGGCACCATTGTAACAGGAGATTTAGGTACTGATCCAACCGGAACAGTTAACGGTTTCCCTCCCGGAATTGTAATCGGTGACATCCATGCAGCAGATCCAATTTCAGCTTTAGCTAAATTAGACCTTACTGCTGCATATAATGATGCACAGGGACGTTCAACCAATCCTATAAGCTTACCCGGCGATTTGAGCGGATTAACTCTAGAACCTGGGCTTTATACTAACTCAACATCAGTTATGATATCCACCGGTAATCTTACACTGGATGCCCAAGGTGATGAAAACGCAGTATTTATTCTTCAAATGGGTTCAACTCTAACCACATTACCAGGTACAGGAGTAATTTTGAGCGGAGGAGCACAGGCTGCCAATATTTTCTGGTCAGTTGGAACTTCTGCAACACTTGGAACAAACTCAATTTTTTACGGGAATATACTTGCTGATCAATCAATATCATTGAACACAGGTGCTGTACTTAATGGAAGAGCCTTAACAAGAATTGCAGCAGTTACTTTACAATCAAATGTTGTAACAAAACCTTAATGATAATTAACCAACTTATTGATTAACATCTTATCAAAAAATATAAAATGATTAAAAAAATATTAATGCAGTCACTGATATTGATTGGCTTGATTGCGACAACACATGCACAGGAAATAGATAGACCGGAACCGAAGTTATGGTTTGGGGTTACTGGTGCAGCGAATTTCAATTTTTATTCAGGAACGACTCAAACATTAAATACTGGATTCAAATCACAAACTGCTTTTCATGAAGGTTCCGGTATTGCACCTTTTGGTTCATTACTCCTGGAATACAGGCCAACTTCGGTTTGGGGAATTATGCTTAACCTTGGTTATGATGGTCGTGGCGGTGCTTTTGATCAAGTTTTGGAACCATGTAATTGTCCGGCTGATTTAACTACCGACCTGAGTTATTTTGTAATTGAACCAAGTTTAAGGATTGCTCCTTTTTCAAATGGCTTCTACCTCTTTTTAGGAGGAGCCTATAACTATAACTATAATAAGTCATTTAAATTCACTCAGGAACGTCAGATTACAGATCCACCTATAAATGAGGCTAGTTTGATTACTGAAACAGGTGATTTTAGTGAAATACGCAGCTCACTCTTCTCAGGACAAGTTGGAATGGGATTTGATATTCCACTTGCTTCCAGGACAAGTAGAACACAGTTTAATCTTTCACCATTTGTTTCATACCATCCATACTTTGGACATGAGCCAAGAAATATTGAAAGCTGGTCACTACAAACTGTTCGTGCAGGTATTGCCCTAAAAATCGGTCGTGCAAAAGCTTCCAAAGAAATAATAAAAAATGTTGTTGAATATCCTGTTTCTGTGGTGGTTGCTTCTGAACCTGATGCTGAATTCAGTATAAAGGCTCCGGCAGCGATTCCTGCCAGAAAAGTAGTTAAAGAAACTTTTCCACTACGTAATTATGTTTTCTTTAATGAAAATTCTTCAGAAATACCCGGTCGTTATATACAATTAAATAGCAAGCAGGCATTAGAATTTAAAGAAAATACATTCCAGGAAGCTGAACCTAAAAATGTAGATGGCCGTTCAAAGCGTCAGTTAACAGCTTATTATAATCTTCTTAACATAATAGGTGATAGAATGAAAGCCAATCCGACATCAACTGTAACTTTAATAGGATCTTCAGCCGGTAATGGTGCCCAGGCCGGCAAGGAATATGCTGAATCTGTTAAAAGTTATCTTGTAAACATTTATAGCATTAGCCCATCGAGAATCTCTACTGAAGGAAGAAATTTACCTATTCTCCCTTCAGAACAACCTGGCGGAACTGTTGATCTGGCTATGCTTCGCGACGGTGACCGCAGAGTTGATATTGTATCCAATTCAGCAGTCATACTTGCACCTCTTCAATTCTCTACAGTAATAGACGACCAGAAAGATGGAAGGGTTGTTTTCAAAGCCGAAGCTGAAGATAATACCAAAATTAAAACCTGGTCAATTGATGTGATTGATGAAAATCAAAATGTTCAATATTTTGGTCCTTTTACTAACGATGAAGCCAGTATTTCAGGTAATGTTATTCTTGGCAATCGCCCTGAAGGAACATATACAGTTGTAATGAAAGCTCAAACTGAAGATGATAAACTTATCAGAAAAGAGACTACACTTCGCTTGGTTCATGGCAAAGTAATTGAACAAACCGAACTGAGGTTCAGTATTTTGTTTGACTTTGACAAATCAAATACAGTAGCCTCCTATGAAAAATTCTTAACTGAAACAGTGGCTCCACAAATTATGGACTATTCAACGGTAATTATTCATGGACATACTGATATCATTGGTGATGAAGCATACAATACGACTTTATCGCAAGATCGTGCCAGGGATGCTCAGAACATACTGGAGAGTGCACTTGCTAAAACAGGTAAAAAAGGTGTTAAATTTGAATCATTTGGATATGGTGATAAGACTGACTTTGCTCCTTTTAGCAACAAACTTCCTGAAGAGCGTTTTTATAACAGAACTGTTATTATTGACATTGTTCTGGATAAATAAGAAAGTTTAGTTTAATTCATCGCGAAAGCGAATGCAGTGGAACCGTCCTGATTACATCATGGACGGTTCTCTGTTTTTCAAGGGCAGAATATTAGTAATTTTGTTGTGTTGATAAAGTTGTTATAGATGCGCAGAAAAGTTGATTTTCTAGTTATAGGTACCGGTATTGCCGGTTTGAGTTTTGCTTTAAAAGTAGCTCCCTATGGTAAAGTCTGTATCGTTACCAAAAGCAATGCTGAGGAGGGTTCCACAAACTATGCCCAGGGAGGAATTGCAGCTGTGATGTATACCCCTGATACTTATGAAAAGCATATCCGCGATACTATGATTGCCGGGGATGATTTAAGTGACCCTGAAATTGTTAGAATTACCATAACCGAATCGACAGAAAGGATTAAGGAACTGATTGACTGGGGTGTTTCATTTGATAAAAATGTGAGTGGCAAATATGACCTTGCGAAAGAAGGTGGTCATTCAGAATTTAGGGTGTTGCATCATCAGGATCAGACAGGAGCTGAAATTGAGAAGACTCTTCTTGATCTGGTGAAAGAAAATAAGAATATTGAAATTCTGGAAAATCATTTTGCTGTCGATCTTATCACCAAGCATCATCTGGGTGAGGAACCCGACACGAACGACACGGATATTGAATGCTATGGCGCCTATGTACTAAACAAGGCAAATCACCAAATCATTACTATTCTCTCCAGGTATACTATGCTTGCCACGGGAGGTTCGGGTAATGTGTATGCTACTACCACCAATCCTACAGTAGCTACTGGTGATGGGATTGCCATGGTGAAAAGAGCCAAGGGAGAGATTGATAAGATGGAGTTTATTCAGTTTCACCCTACTTCACTCTATAACCCCGCAGAGAAGCCTTCATTCCTGATATCAGAAGCTTTACGTGGTGCCGGAGCGATACTGAAGACCAAACAAGGCAAGGAATTCATGCAAAAGTATGATCCCCGGTTATCACTGGCTCCGCGCGACATCGTTGCACGAGCTATTGATAATGAAATGAAAATAAGCGGTGATGATTATGTTTGTCTTGATGCTACCCATCTTACCATGGATGTGATCATGAATCACTTTCCCTTTATTTATGCCAAATGCCTCAAGATAGGGATTGACCTGACAAAAATGATGATACCTGTAGTGCCAGCTGCCCATTATACCTGCGGGGGTATCAAGGTTGATCAATACGCCCGAAGCAGCATTAGAAACTGCTTTGCCTCAGGTGAATGCGCATCTACAGGACTTCATGGAGCCAACCGACTTGCCTCAAACTCTCTTCTGGAAGCATTGGTCTTTTCACATCGAGCTTCATTGGTGGCCATCGATGGTTATAAGAAGGTCAATTACAAGAATGAAGTTCCTGACTGGGATGCCAAAGGCACGGTATTCAATGAAGAGATGATTCTAATTACCCAATCACTGAGAGAATTACAGGGCATCATGACAAATTATGTGGGAATTGTAAGATCAAACCTCCGTTTAAAAAGAGCTTTCGACCGACTGCAGATTCTGGAGCTGGAAACAGAGGAGCTTTACGAGAAGTCAGTCCTTACTGAGAAAATATGTGAATTACGAAACATGATTTCAGTTGCATCGTTAATTATAACTATGGCAACCAATAGGAAGGAGAGCAGAGGTTTACATCACTCTATTGATTATCCGAAGGTGTATTAATTGAAAGCATATATAGTTCGTTGATTACCTGGATTCAAATTTCATTGATCAAAAGCATCTATTTAATCAATTCATCAGGAAAGAAATTAAAATAAAGGAAATTATGGCGTTAATTAGAGCAGTCAGAGATAAACACCCCAAGATAGGCAAAAACTGCTTTTTTGCAGAAAATGCAACAGTTGTGGGAGAAGTAGAGATGGGCGATAATTGCAGCGTATGGTTCAATGCCGTTGTTCGCGGAGATGTTCATTATATAAAAATTGGAAATAACGTCAATATACAGGATGGTGCTATAATTCATTGTACCTATCAGAAATCACCGGTAAACATTGGCAACAACGTATCTGTTGCGCATAATGCAATTGTTCATGGCTGCACTATTCATGACAACGTACTTATAGGGATGGGGGCCATAGTGATGGACGATGTTATAGTGCATAGCAATTCAATTATAGCAGCCGGAGCTGTTGTTTCACAGGGTACAGTTATTGAATCAGGGAGTGTTTACGCCGGAATTCCTGCAAAAAAGATCAAGACTATTGATATATCATTATTGGAAGGGCAAGTAAACCGGATTTCAAAGAGTTATACCATGTATGCCAGTTGGCATGATGATTCAATACACCCAATAAATGAATTGTGATCACTCCATCAAATAATTTACGTTTCAGCTATCAGCGAATAGGCATTTAATGAACCAACAACTGACATAATGGCAATTTCCGTAAAATGGCAGAATTTTTGATAATATTCAATCAAACAAACACTAAAAACAATGGGATATTTATTAATTTTTGGACTTTTCATGCTTGCCAGCTGGGCTATTGGTGCCCGCCTGAAATCAAAGTTCCGCGCATATAGCAAGATACCTGTCAATTATAATATGAGCGGTCGTGAGGTTGCTGAGAAGATGTTAAATGACAATGGGGTTATGGATGTAACAGTGCTTTCAGTGGATGGCGAGCTTAGCGATCACTACAATCCACAGCATAAAACAGTTAACCTTAGTCATGATGTATATAATGGCCGAAGTATTGCAGCAGCAGCTATTGCAGCACATGAATGTGGCCATGCCGTGCAACATGCACATGCATACTCCTGGCTACAAATGAGATCTGCATTGGTACCCATAGTAAGTTTTTCATCGAAGTGGGTGCAATGGATATTGCTTGGAGGGATTCTTATGGTGAATACGTTTCCACAGTTGCTTCTTGCTGGTATTGTTTTGTTTGCACTGACCACCCTTTTCAGTTTCATTACACTTCCTGTAGAAATTGATGCCAGTCGCCGTGCTATAGCTTGGATTGATGGCAGCGGGATAGCTACAAATGAAACATTGCCCAAAGCACAGGAAGCACTCAGGCTTGCAGCATATACATACGTAATTGCAGCACTTGCTTCTTTAGCTACATTGTTGTACTATATCATGATTTATCTGAGAAGAAATTAAGAAGTGAGATTTATCGTACTTCTGGACAAGATATAATTACACTGTTTGCAATCATTGCAATAGAATACAAAAACAGACACCGGAACATTCATCCGATGTCTGTTTTTCGTACATTTGCATCCTGCTAATATTAACCTGCAAAGCATATACTCCAACTCTAAATTTTTACTTTAATGTTGATAAGATTCGTTGACGGTTTACTCGCCATTACCCAGGGAATGGGTTATTGGGGTGTGTTTATTCTCATGGCTATTGAAAGTTCATTTATTCCCTTCCCATCAGAGGTTGTGGTCCCTCCGGCAGCATATTTGGCAGCTCAGGGCAAGATGGATATCTGGCTGGTTATTTTTGCAAGTATATCGGGTAGTCTGGTTGGTGCACTCTTCAATTATTTTATTGCTTATTATCTAGGCCGCCCGTTAATATACCGTTTGGCAGGAACAAAAGCAGCCCGAATGTTGATGATCAAACCTGAACAGATTCAAAGAGCTGAGAATTATTTTGCCAAGTATGACCGTGCCTCTACTTTCTTTGGCCGGCTGGTGCCTGTAATCAGGCAACTTATTTCACTGCCTGCAGGTTTTGTCAAGATGCCCCTGCATAGTTTTGTATTATATACTTTCCTTGGCTCCGGAATCTGGACACTGGTACTTGCCGGACTAGGTTACTTCTTCGGTGCCAATGAAGAGGTCTGGAAACTTTACTATGCAGAAATCTCTTATGGTATTGTTGCATTAATAGTAATTGGAATCGGTTATTACATCTGGAAGAAAAAACGTAAACAAGCACAATCATAAGTATGGAAGTCAATGGATATATGTGGGCAGGTTTCATTGCATTAGTTCTGCTAATGCTCTTTTTAGACCTGGGTGTTTTTCATAGGAAAGCACATGAGGTCAAGCTGAAAGAAGCCTTAACCTGGAGTGCCGTCTGGATTATCCTTTCGCTCATTTTCAATTATGTAATATATCATTACATGGGAAAAGAGAAGGCATTGGAGTTCCTGGCCGGTTATCTTATTGAAAAATCCCTGAGTGTCGACAACTTGTTTGTTTTTATTATGCTCTTCAGCTTCTTCAATGTCGATGTCAAATATCAACACAAAGTATTGTTCTGGGGCATTATTGGCGCTTTGATCATGAGAGCCATTTTCATTTTTGCCGGAGTGGCACTACTGGATAAATTCCATTGGCTGATATACATATTCGGAGCTTTCCTTATTTACTCAGGTATTGCTATGCTTAAGCCTCACAAAGCAGATGTAGATCCTGATAAGAATCCTTTAGTTAGGTTATTTACCCGATTCTTCCCTGTTACCCAGGATATGCATGGTGGTAAATTCTTTGTTCGAATCAACGCCAAAACTTTCGCTACTCCCCTATTTATTGTACTGCTCATTGTAGAATTTACCGACCTTATCTTCGCGGTGGATTCTATACCGGCAATTCTAGCTGTATCGAAAGATACGTTTATCATCTTTACATCTAACGTGTTTGCAATTCTAGGACTTAGAGCTCTTTACTTTGCCCTGGCAGGTATAACCAAATATTTCTCCTATCTGAAGTATGGGCTAGCCGCTATCCTATCGTTTGTAGGTATCAAGATGCTGTTGTCAGGCACTGACTACAAAATCCCAATCATGACTTCACTATTTGTCATATTTGGGCTGTTAACCGTCAGCATCCTTGCTTCTGTGTTTTTCCCACCTAAAGAAGTGCTGCCAGTGGATAAAAACAGAATACAAGAAGGTGATCCCGATTGATTTTTATTTACACTCTAACTTGTTATAAAAGAACAAAAACTAATGGTGTCATAACGATAGCTGAAAAGACTGATGCTAACATTTATGAATGACCAAGTTGGTTCATTAATAATAAAAGAGGATGTCCCAAATGAGACATCCTCTTTTATTATTAGAAATAAGCCAATTATTTTAGACCTAATTTTTTCTTAACAAGAACCATAATATCATCGGCTGTTTCAGAGTATAACAACAGACCCTCAGTTGAGTTGAATATGAAGGTATATCCATTTTCTTTAGCAACATCTTTAACCGCATTACGAGCCTTTTCAATAACTGGAGCCGTTAATTCACTCTCCTTATTCTGTAGCTCTTCCTGAGCAGTTTGTTGGAATTCCTGAATACGACGTTGAAGGTCAAGAATCTCCTTTTCCTTAGTCTGCTTTATAATACTTGATAAAGTAGCCTGATTGGCCTGATAATCAGCGAGCTTGGTCTCATATTCAGTCTGCATAGCCTGGAATTGTGATTGCAATTGTTCCTGAAAGGATGTGAATTCTGCTCTGATACTGTCCTGACCGGGCATAAGTTCATAGAGTTGGGCAAAATTGATATGTCCAAGTTTCTGCGCTTTCTGAGCACTGCTCTGCAATGCGGTAAATGCGATAATTATTACCAGAGAAAATTTAATTATTTGTTTCATTGTACTCGGTTAAAGGTTTGGTTTAAAATGATTCGCAAAAATAGTAATTAAAGTGAAATATAAAAATTATCGCACCAAAGTAAAAATAGTGCCCTATATTATTGTCTTGTTTTATAAGAATAGCCCATTTTATCAAGCACCTCTTCACTTATATCATAACGAGGATTAGCATACATCATGGAAACGCTGCCAGCCTTATCAAATATAACAGCATAATTTTCAGTTGTTGCCAATGACTCCAATGCAGCAGCTATTTTTTCCTGAATAGGTTTGATTAACTCCTGTCTGCGTTTATACAGGTCACCATCAGTACCAAAACGTTTTTTCTGAAGATCCTTTGCAGCTTTTTCCTTATCTATAATCTCCTGCTCACGTTTCGATTTAATATCATCGGGCAAAAGCACTGCTTCAGCCGTAAATTTCTTATAAAGTTGATCAATTTCAGCAAATTTGGCCTCTATTTCCTGCTGCCACTGAATTGAAAGTTCATCAACTTCTGTTTTTGAGTCCGCATACTCCGGAATATTTTCAAGAATAAACTCGCTGTCAATATATGCAAACTTCTGAGCCTTACCGGTTGATGCTGCCATTACAACTACAGCGATAATAAATAGAAAGCGTTTCATTTTTTCCTCCTTTTTTTTGAGGTGAATATTTTAATTAGATGACTTACTCAATTATAAAATGTTATCAAAAAACCTGCCATAAATTAAATTGTCAGGAAATTGCCTGATTAATCTATACTCTGATTGATGGAGAAGTGGAACTGGCCTTTATTTGCAGTGGGTATTCCAGGGATTTCATCAAATCCATAACCCCAGTCCAGTCCTAGCAATCCAAACATCGGGAGGAATACCCTTACTCCAACACCTGCTGACCGCTTCAGCGAGAATGGATTGAATTCCTTAAATTCTCTCCATGAATTTCCTGCTTCCACAAAAGTCAATGCATAGATGGTTGCACTTGGGTTAAGTGACAGAGGGTAGCGTAACTCCAGAGTGCTCTTATTGTAAATTGTACCACCGATATTTCTGTTCATGTAATAATCTGGTGTCAAACTCTCATTTGAATAACCACGCATTCCAACTACTTCCCGTCCATCCATATTTGTTGTTCCTGATAAACCATCACCGCCAAGATAGAACCTATCAAATGGTGTAACTCCGATATCAGTGTTATAGAGTCCAAGGAATCCATATTTTACACGTGCACTCAATACAAGGTTGCCAACAAGTTGACGGTACATAGATGCATTGAATTTCCATTTATGATACTCTATCCATTCAAAACGATCGTCTTCATCCATCGCTTTATAATCCTTGTCATTAAACAAGGAATAAGGAGGTGTAACATCAAGACTCAGTGAAATTTCAGAACCTGAACGCTGGAAGATAGGACTATCCACAGAGTTACGGCCTAAGGTGATACCATAACTGTAATTCCGGTAAGTTCCTGTTCCCGTACCAAAGGCAAATATATTACTGTAATTCCTGAGTTTGTAATTTTGCAATGACACACGCTGTACAAGTGTAAAGAAGTCATCAGGCCATTCCAATCTTTTACCCAGCATAAACGATAATCCGTCAATGACAAAGGAGTAATAGTTTTCATTATCCTTGGCTAGTCCATTGGAGAATAATGAGTGATAATAGCTGACACTGAATGAATTTGGTTTACGACCTCCTAACCAAGGCTCCGTGAATGAAGCACTATAACTTACATATCCTTTACCATAAGATGACATACGAACGCTCAATTTCTGACCATCGCCAGTAGGAATAGGCCTCCACGCTTTAGGATTAAACAAGTTGCGTGCTGAGAAATTATTGAATGAAAGACCTAAGGTACCAACAACACGGCCATAACCCCAACCTCCAGATAACTCCACCTGATCGGAAGAAGTTTCCTCTACTTTATATTCTATATCAACGGTACCATCAGTAGCATTTGGAATAGGAGTTGGAACTATTTTTTCCGGATCGAAATATCTTAACTGTGCAAGTTCACGGGTGGTTCTGATAATATCTGAACGGCTGAAGAGCTGCCCAGGACGTGTGCGCAGTTCACGCATTACCACATGATCATTGGTACGGGTATTTCCTTTAACAGACACTTTATTAATTGTGGCCTGCTTTCCCTCCCGTATGCGCATTTCAAGATCTATGGTATCGTTTTCCACGTTAACTTCAACTGGAACAATTGTGAAGAAAAGATACCCATCATCGAGGTACAGTGTGCTGATATCTATTCCGTTTGGATTATAATTAAGATTGGCCTCCAATTCACTTTGGTTATAGACGTCACCTTTCTTTATCTTTAGTACTTCACCTAATTGTTGAGCTGAATACTTGGTATTGCCTATCCATTTTATATCACCAAAATAGTAACGATTCCCCTCTTCAACATAAATATCCAAATTGACATTTTTACCATTAGAAGAAGGGTATACACTATCTTTCAGAACTACTGCATCTCTGAATCCATCATTATTAAACCGGGCAACCAATAAATTCAGGTCTTCCTTATAATCATCCCGAATAAATTTAGAAGCTTTGAAAATTCTGAATTTTAGATGCTCATTGACTGTATTAGTAGTAAAATTTATTATTGAGTCAGAATTAAAGGTGAGCAACTGTTTAGGCAATCTGAAGATGAACTTATCAAGAATCTTGAAAGGTTGTATTACACCTTTTTCCTTAGTTTCCTTCAGAGATTTCTTAAGTTGGGCATCTGTTAATTTATGATTACCAATGATATTTATCCTTTCAATCCTGACCTTTGACCCCTTATCCACATTAATAACCAGAGTAACCTCATTTGAAATAGCAGAATCACGCGTATGTTCAATATTAACGGTAGTGTTCAGGAAACCTTTATCGGTAAAATGTTTTTTAATGATATTGGATGTCCTGATAATTACATTCTCAGTAACTACATCGTTTCTGACGAGTTTGATCTTTTCTCGCAGGTCATCTGCTTCCGACTTTTTTACTCCTTTAAACGAGAATTTCGATAATCTCGGACGCTCTTTAAGATTTATATTAAGGAATATTAGGTCATCAGATATCTTGGATGCAGTGATGCTGATGTCTTCGAACAAGCCTTGAGTCCATAATTTATCAATGGCCTTTCTGACCTTGTCACCAGGAATTTCAATTCTATCAGCAATTTGTAATCCTGATAACATAATTATTACATTATGGTCGAGATACTGAACACCGGTTACAGTAATTCCCCCAATGATGTATTCCTTAGGATAAGAATAGTCAAATTGGTTCAAATCATCGCCCAAAGGAATTTGCGTTGAAGCTGTAAGAGAAAGAAAGAGCAGGGTGATTGTAAGAAGGCGATGTTTTAATTTCATTTATCGAATGCTTGATTTATTTGTTCACTGATCATTCCAAACCGACGTTCACGGCTCTGGAAGTTAATTATAGCCTCATAAAGATCCTTATCTCTAAAATCAGGCCAATAAACCTGAGTAAAGTATAATTCTGAATAAGCTATTTGCCATAATAAGAAATTACTGACCCTGTTTTCACCACCGGTGCGTATCAGGAGTTCGGGTTCAGGCATTCCGGCAGTACTTAAATGCATGTCAATAATTTCACTGGTAATATTATCTGACTTAAGCGTACCATTTGAAACTTCAACGGCTATTTTGCGGGCTGCCTCAACTAATTCCCACCTTCCACTATAATTTAGCGCCAGGACAAGATCCATTCGCTCATTTTTAGAAGTATGCTCCATAGTCTGCATGAGTTGGTTGTAACAATCAGCCTTGAGTCCTGATAGATCACCAATTGCTCTTAACCTGATATTATTCTTCATGAGTGTTTCTAACTCTTCACTGAGCGTATGTACAAGTAGATCCATTAATGCATCTACTTCATACTGGGGACGTTTCCAATTCTCTGTTGAGAAAGCATAAAGAGTAAGATATCGTATTCCCAATTCAGCAGCAGTTGTTGCAACCTGACGTACTGATTCAACACCATGCTGATGACCAAAGACCCTGGCTTCTCCTCTGTTTTGCGCCCAACGGCCATTACCATCCATGATGATGGCAACATGTTTTGGTAATCGTGTGGTATCAATTTTGCTCTTGAGATCCATGGGTTAGAATCAGGAAATAAAATTAGGCAGATATATTTGCAACTTCGTTTCTTTGCTGTTAATAATTGTTAATGCAATTACAAAAAAGTGTTAAGACATTTTTTGTGGCCTGCATAATTTAATTTAATTGAAACACTTATGCCGGCAAAAGAGTACCAATCCTTATTTTGTGAATCACCTCTCTGCATGCCTGCATTGTGTGCCAGGGTTGGGTCAGATAATAATCCTTCAATACCGGTATCGCTGGGACTGCTATCAGCCAGATTAAGATAATAAGTAGTACTTACATCATCCAGATAATCAGTATAAGCCTTATGCATGCTCCAATGTAAGGAGATGCCAATGAAATCACTCACGCTGTATTTCATTCCTATACCAAAAGGAATGCTAAAGGCAATTCTTTTATATGGATTCCGATCGGCATAAAGATCACTATTTTGTCCTTCAGTACCCATCGGTTGTAATTCATACCATTCACCATCATAGCGACCTTTAGGATTGAAAGCAACTATACCGGCACCACCAAACATGTAAGGCGTTACAAAATGCCTCAAACTGCCAATGAAATATTCAAAGAAATTGATCTCAAAAGTCGCAGAAATATCTGTAAGATTACTCTTGAAATTGAGATTTCTGTCAGGATTATACTTTGAAATTGCATCATCTCCTTCAACCACACCAAAAGATCCAGATAGCTTTAAGGCCAGCCTTTCATTGAAGTTGTGTCTGACAAATGCACCAAAAGCAGGTTTTGTCAATTGGAAATGTTTCCCTGGATTAAGGTCACCAATATAATATGACCCTCCTCCAAAAATTCCTATTTCACCATAGCTCTGAGCCTTTCCCAAAAGGGACAAAACCAACAGTAATGGTACAATAAATAATTTCATTGTAGTTGAAGCCGAAAATTGGTTCATGTTGAGCGTTTTAACGTCCATATTATTAATAATATAACAACTTATCGGCTGATAAACATTTATTTGAGTTTGCAAAAATAGCAAAAAAACCGGCTGAAATTAAAAGATAGATTATTATGACCGGTTCAGATGCGAATATCACGACCCCACATAAGTTTTTGCCTGATGGTAGTGAAGAAATTGTCATTCAGGCATTGCACCAGGTTTATCTGGAAATTCTCCTTACGGACTATCATTTCAGTAGTAGCATCTATTGTTTCATATCTGCTGTCCAGTCCAACCAGGAATTGCGACTTTCGCCCTTCAACTCTGACTTTTAGTTCACTTTTATCTGGAATAACGACAGGTCGTACTGTTAAATTGTGTGTTGCAATTGGGGTGATTACAAAATTCTCGCTATCAGGAGAAAGAATCGGTCCGTTACAGCTTAACGAATAGGCAGTTGATCCAGTAGGGGTTGCAATGATAACGCCATCTCCCCAATAAGCATTTAGGAGTACATTATTGACATACACCGATACAAGGATCATGGATCCTGTGTCCTTTTTATTTATAGTTAGTTCATTTAGTGCATAATTGTAGTCCCCAAACAGATTGTTGTTGGTTTCCAAACAAAGTAGCGACCTTTTATCAATTCGGTAGTTTCGTTGCATTAACGCATCGATCGCTCCGGCAATATTATCACGGTGTATCCCAGATAAAAAACCCATTCTGCCAAGATTAATACCCATTACTGGTATACCAGAGTTTCCGACATAAGTGATGGCATCCAGCATTGTCCCATCACCTCCTACGGATATCAGGTAGTCAACCATTCCTGATAGGTTTGTTTGTTTGTTGAAAGTGATGACAGGTTGCGTAATCACAACTCCTGTCTTGATAAATTCATAAAACTCGGCGGAAATTAGTATGGAAACACCCTCGTTCTGCAGTTTATCAATGAGTAATTGCATGTAACTGAAACGGTCATCGGTGAACATCCTGCCAAAAACAGCAACTTTCATGTGACTAATATTTTTTTTGCTAAGTTAGGAGTTTATCAGTTAGATACTTTATAGCGTATTTTTGTTGTAAACTTTTAAAACTTTGAACATTGTTGAAAATCTCTGAATATTATGCCTGGTTTACATGTTTTCACTCTTAATAATGGCATCAAAATACCTGTAACCGGTTTAGGTGTTTACAGGATGCCTGATAATGAACATTCTCAAAAAGCAATGGAATATGCCCTAAGCATAGGTTATCGTCATATAGATACAGCTAGAATATATAATAATGAACAGGTGGTAGGTCATGCTGTAAACTTAGGAATTGTGCCACGAGAACAGATATTTGTTACTTCAAAAGTCTGGAATTCTGACCAGGGGTATGATCAGACTATCAAAGCATTCAATGCAAGCCTCCACAGAATGAACCTTGATTATCTTGATTTATACTTGATTCACTGGCCGGTAATTGGAAAACGAAAAGACACATGGAGAGCACTTGAAACAATCTATAATGAAGGTCATTGCAAAGCTATCGGTGTAAGTAATTATATGACGCATCACATGGAGGAACTTCTAGGGTACTGTAAGATAATACCTGCTGTAAATCAGCTCGAATTGCATCCTTATATATACGGCAACCGTATTGATGTTATAAATATTTGTAGGAAACATAACATACTACCGGTTGCATACAGCCCTCTTACAAAGGGTGAGAAGTTGAAAGATCCCCTACTGATAAATATGTCCATCAAATACAAAAAGACTACCGCTCAGCTTTTAATAAGATGGTGTGTTCAGCATGGTTTTGCAGTAATACCTAAATCATCTGTCACTTCCAGAATAGCTGAAAATATTCAGGTCTTCGATTTTGAGATTAGCTCTGACGATATGGATATCCTTAATAAGTTGAATACTGGACTCTCAACCGGATGGGATCCAACTGGAGTAGATTAAACTTTCGCACATTACCGGGAAATATTAATTACTAATTTTGTCAACAAATAAATTTTTATGACGCGTAGCAAACCCTTCAGTCAGGATCTCGTAAGTGAAAGTATCAATAAGATAGTTACAAACAGATCACAGTTTTTCAGTTCAGAGGAGGAAGCGCTACGCTTTGCTCTAAGCATTCTTGATCTGACTACGCTTGAGGGAAGTGACCATGATACCACTATTACCAATCTCTGTAATAAAGCAAAAAGTTTTGGACCACTGGGCTTACCCAATGTGGCAGCTGTTTGCGTTTATCCTGTATTTGTGCGGCATGCCAAATCATTACTTCATGGCACTGATATTCACATTGCCAGTGTTGCCGGAGCTTTCCCTTCAGGACAATCTCCAATTCACCTCAAATTGGGTGAAATACAGTATGCAATCGATGAGGGTGCCGATGAAATAGATATGGTAATATCCAGAGGGAAGTTTATTCAGGGAGATTATCTCGAAGTTTTTGATGAAATAAATGCAATCAGTGGTATATGCGGAGATGTCCATTTAAAAGTAATTCTTGAAACCGGTGAAATTGGAGATCTCAATGCTGTCTATGATGCATCTGTATTGGCAATGGAAGCAGGAGCCGATTTCATTAAAACCTCTACAGGAAAGATTTCTCCTGCAGCTACACCTGAAGTTTCTTATGTGATGCTGCAAGCTATCAAGGAATTTCACGAAAAAACAGGAAAAAATATTGGTTTCAAACCTGCTGGTGGCATATCAACTCCTGAACAGGCTTTGCTCTACCTGAAACTGGTGGAATCAGTGTTAGGTACGCAATGGCTGTCGAAAGACCTTTTGCGTATTGGTGCCAGCCGTCTTGCTTCTAACATTTTTGAGCAGATTAAAACGATTCGATCATAGTATAGAACCCTACTTTTAGCGAAGGAATTTAACCGAATAATAAAAGTAATAAACCCGCTTCACTATTTTGGTATATTTTTTGCATTTGACTGATTAGTGATCAAAAGTTAATTCTTAACTCATATAATCCGAGTCTATAACATTTCAATAATATTAGCCATGAACCGCACTTCAAAATTAGCCATAATCTTCTCGTTCCTAGTCTTTCTGAGTTCATGCGTTCTGGATGAAGACCTTGATCCAATATCAGGCGATAGTAGGGATAAGTTCCTTGGCACCTGGCTCTTTACCGAATCACCTGCAGCGCGTAGCACTAGTTTTTCTGTAACCATAAGTTATGATCCATCAAATTCCTCACAGGTATTACTTAAAAATATGGGTAATTTCGGGTATTCTATCGCTGCATATGGTATTGTAACCAACAATAATATCTATATCCCCTCTCAGGAAATTTATACAGGTATGACAATAAGTGGATCAGGCTCTATGTCAACTTCTGACCAGATGGATTGGGAATACACCATAACTGGAGGTGGTGACAGTGAAGATTTTGTAGCAATTGCCACAAAATAACACGACATTATTTCTATATGGTTTCTGTTAAAAAATCCTGATATCAGGTTTCCCTATTTCTTACCCGGTATTGATTTTACCCGTGCCTTCAGTGTTTTAATGCTATCAGTAGCAACCTTTCCATCCTTGGTATCTTTATCCTTAACACTGCCGGTATCAATCTTAACAGGTTCTAATGTAATACTATCATTCTTTCTGGTAATGAGATTAATCTTTTCTTCCAGCATTTGCTGAAAATCCTCCATATCATACTGATAGTACTTCAGATTCTCTTTGAACAGTTCAGGGGTGGTATTATAATACAAATACAGTGAGTCAAATGCCCTATTTGATAGAGTCCTGATACTATCATACTTCATCTTTGTCTGCTTTAGCTTCAATGCTGCTTCAGTAATCTCCATATCAGCCATCAAGTGTATCATTGTCTCGCGATCAATGATCTGCTCCTTGCTGAGTTTACTGAATTCATCCTGTTTGCATTGGGTATAAACAAGAAGAGTAAAAGCTGTTAATAAACTAAAGATTAGGGACTTCATGAATTATTTCTTATTCGTTTCAAACTCTTCATTCAGTAGCTGTAATACTTCATCTGTCAAATCCAAAGAGTCATTTGCTGTAAGGATGCTTCCTCCCTTGTTATATGAGAAAATGTAATCAAATTTCGTCTTTTTATTATACCTGTCAAGGAAATTATTGAGACTATCCAGTAACAGCTGATTCATATCAAATTCTTTTTTGGCAAGTTCAGTGGAGTACTTTTCACGTAGTTCATAAAGTTTCTGCTGTTCTGCCATTAGACTACTATATACTTCCTGAGCAGAAGCTTCTGAAATAGTTTTCTTATTCACTTGATCCTGGAAATAGGCTGCATCCTTTTCAAAGGCACTTTGCTTATTCTGAAGTTCATTCTCATACTGCACAGAACTCTTCTCCAACTCATCACGCATTTGCTTTACCAGATTATAGTTGGCGAGAAGTGTATCACTGTTTACATACGCTACTGATATTGTCCCCGATGATGCTTTATGAATTGCAGCAGCTGACTTTCCATCAGGCTTAAGTATTATAAAGTATAATATTATCAATCCTAGAAACAGGAGTGCATTAACAATGGTAAGAATCAAATTAGGATTTCTTTTTGGTTTTTCAGGCTGATTCAAATTCAATAAAGTTTCTTCCTCCATGATTGATTATTATTAGGTTTCAAAATAAATTTAAGTTCTCTTTAAAAGCATGTAGGTATGCTGTATCCAATTGAAAGAAAATATGGTTTACAAAGGTCTGATATAAAATCATTCAGGAAGCAAAGGATTGAAATAAAAAAATCAGTTGCCAAGATCTGACATAAATTTAATACGCATCAAGCGAATCTCATCTTCCGTATATTCATCCTCTCCAAGTTCTACTAATGCATCATTTATTGAATCACTTTCAGCTTCACGGAAATAGTCATAAATTTCTTCCTGATGATAAGGATCAACATATTCATTTACATAGTAATTAAGATCTAACTTAGTGCCTGATGAAACAATGCGTTCAATTTCAGTAAGGAGTTCACTTATAGTCATACTTTTAGCCATGGCAATATCTTCAATCGATATTTTACGGTCAATATTCTGTATTATGTATACTTTCAGCCCTGATTTGTTAACCACTGACTTTACAACCATATCCATTGGTCTGATGATCTCATTCTCCTCTACGTAAGATTTAATAAGTTCAAGGAAAGGTTCACCATATTTCTGTGCCTTACCGGCACCCACTCCAGTAATCTGCTTCAGTTCTTCAACAGTAACAGGATATTGAATAGCCATGTCTTCAAGCGAGGGGTCCTGAAAGATAACGAAAGGAGGCAAGTTTTCCTTTCTTGATATCTCCTTTCTCAAATCCTTTAGCATAGTAAACAATACCTTATCGGCCGTACTAGTTTTTACACCTCCACCGGCAAAGAAATCCTCTTCCTCAGCATTCTCATAATCATGATCACGAGTTAGCATGATTGAATAGGGCTTTTTAAGAAACTTCTGTCCTTCAGGGGTTACCTTCAGCAGACCGTAATTCTCAATATCCTTTACCAACAGGCGTTCAATCAGCATCTGCCTGATAACGGCATTCCAATATTTATCATCGTGTTCACTCCCTTTACCGAAAACTTCCAGCTGATTATGCTTGAATGATTTATTGTTAGCCGATAGTTTCCCAGTTATAACGCCAATAATATGCTTTGCCTTGAATAACTGCTTAACTGCCAATATGGTCTCCAATACAAGTTCAACAGCTTCCATTCCTTCAAATTTGGTCTTTGGATGTGTGCAGTTATCGCAACTACCACAATTATCCTCATGATAAACTTCTCCAAAATAATGAAGCAACTGTTTACGTCGGCAGACCGAAGATTCAGCATATGCAACAGTCTCAAGCAATAATTGACTGGCTATTTCCTGTTCGGCCACCTGCTTGTTTTTATTGAACTTCTCCAGCTTCTGGATATCATCATAACTATAGAAAGCAATGCAATTGCCTTCACCATCATCGCGTCCAGCCCGTCCTGTTTCTTGATAATACCCTTCCAAACTTTTAGGAATATCGTGATGTATGACATACCTTACATCCGGCTTATCAATACCCATTCCGAAAGCAATAGTAGCAACAATGACATCAATTTCTTCCATCAGAAACTTATCCTGATTGATTACCCTTGTCTGTGAATCAAGACCAGCGTGGTAAGGAAGTGCTTTAATGCCATTAACCTGCAACGTTTCTGCAAGTTCCTCCACTTTCTTTCGGCTGAGGCAATAAACTATTCCCGACTTTCCAAGCTGTGATTTAATATACTTGATAATATCTTTAATTACATCTTCACCCTTGGGACGAACCTCATAATATAAGTTAGGTCTGTTAAAAGAAGAAATAAACAGGTTTGCATCCAGCATATTCAGGTTTTTCTGAATATCCTGTTGTACTTTAGGTGTAGCAGTAGCAGTAAGTGCTATAATTGGGACGCGTTTCCCAATGGACTCGATAATAGGCCTTAAACGCCTGTACTCAGGTCTGAAATCATGTCCCCATTCCGAAATACAATGAGCCTCATCAATAGCAAAGAAGGAGATATCAATATCTTTGAAGAACTGAACATTCTCATCTTTTGTAAGTGACTCCGGTGCAACATATAGTAACTTGGTTTTACCACTTACAAGATCTTTGCGCACTTCAGCAATTTCCATTTTACCAAGTGATGAGTTAAGCACATGTGCAATCCCTTTTTCCGCACCAAAGTTTCTTATTGCATCCACTTGATTCTTCATCAACGCAATTAACGGCGAAATTATAATGGCAGTTCCTTTGTTTATAAGAGCAGGCAACTGGTAACACATTGATTTACCTCCGCCTGTTGGCATTATTACGAATGTATCATGACCATCAAGCAGGCTTTGTATAATAGCCTCCTGATTCCCTTTAAAGGAATCAAAGCCAAAAATTTTCTTTAATAATTCATTTAGCGAAGTGTTTTCTATCTTCTTACTCATTGCAGTCAGTTAAATATAGCAAATCAGAAAATCCCATGTTCCCGGCTTTCTGATATAATAACTCATTTAAAACAAATTTAATCAATTCCAACCAAGTTTCCATTAATTTTTTCAGGAAAATGAGTTAATTTCTTAAAAAAATATAATCTGTTGACAATCCTTAATATCCAAACACTCATAACAAATAAAAGTCCTACCCTTGTTAAGGCTATTTCAATAATTTTGAAAAGTAAGTGACTTTAGCCTTATATGAAGTAATTAATAGCGATGTAAGTTTTCCCGAATACACCAGTTTTTTTCAAGAAGGCAAAAGGAGTGCAAATTTGATAAAATTTTCAATGTAATACACAACTAATTTTCAATTAGTTTGGTCTCCTTTATGGTGTTTGTATTTTAGGCTATCCTCAAGCAGTTAATCTGTTATAGTTGTATATTTGCACGGTTTTAAAGCAGCAAATGTTGAAAACATCAGAAGAAATCAGGAATATCGCTTTACGTACAATCCAGGAAGAAGCAACTGCCATAAGCCAATTAAGCAATTATCTTACTGAAGATTTTGAAAATTGTGTGAAGCTTATACTCAACTCACAGGGCAGGGTTATTGTAACAGGTATTGGTAAAAGTGCCAATATTGCAGCTAAGCTCGTCAGTACATTAAATAGTACAGGTACTCCTTCTATTTTTATGCACGCAGCTGATGCTATTCATGGTGATCTTGGTATGATTAGAAATGAAGATATAGTGATTTGCCTTTCAAAAAGCGGTGATACTCCGGAGATCAAAGTACTTATTCCGTTAATTAAAACCATGGGGAATAAAATAATTGCACTCGCCGGTAATGTTGATTCATTCCTTTCACGTAATGCTGATTTCTTCCTCAATACAACCGTTCTCAGGGAAGCTTGTCCTAATAATCTGGCCCCTACTGCCAGTACTACTGCACAACTAGTTATGGGAGATGCACTTGCCGTGGCATTGCTGGAGTGCAGGGGTTTTACCCGTGAGGATTTTGCCAAATACCATCCCGGTGGTGCTTTAGGAAAAAGACTTTACCTTAGAGTTTCTGAAATATATAAGTATAATGAAAAACCCGAAGTCCAGACTGAGGATGACTTACGTTCTGTAATTCTAGAAATTTCATCCAAACGACTCGGAGCAACTGCTGTACTTAATGGCTCTGATCTTGTTGGTATAATTACTGATGGTGATATCCGTCGTATGCTTCACCGTGAGATTCCCTTTCAGAGCCTGAAAGCAGGTGATATCATGACTAAGGACCCTCTGACTGTAAATGCTGATATTTTGGTGGCTGATGCACTCGATGTGATGCGCCAAAATAATATTACTCAAATGCTCGTTATGGATGATGATACTTATGTGGGTGTTATCCATCTTCATGACATTCTTAAGGAAGGAATAATTTAGCCTTGCATTTTCAGAAACTTTACTATGGGAAAAAAGCTTGAAGAATTTAACGACTATCGTGAGAAAATGAACAATAGGCTTTTGTCAGCCGAAAACAACCGGGTCATCAAAAGAATTTTCAGTGTAGATGCATTATCTTATGAAGATGGTGCTCTGCCTGCAAAAACCAAGGAAATGCTTGGACTGGCGACTTCCATGGTATTGAGGTGTGATGACTGTATCAAGTATCATTTGATTAAATGTCATGAATTGGGACTTACTGAAGCTGAACTGATGGAGGTAATTGGCATTGCCAACCTGGTGGGTGGCACCATTGTTATTCCTCATACACGTAGGGCCATCGAATTCTGGGATGACTTGCGCATAGCCGAAACGAATCTTAAAAACAGGGAATGATACTCAGAACTGAAATTTTAGTTAAGAAATATCGCCAGCGCACTGTTGTGAACAATGTATCAGTGCAAGTGGAACAGGGTGAAATTGTTGGTTTACTAGGACCTAATGGAGCTGGGAAAACTACTACTTTCTATATGATTGTTGGTCTAATCAAACCTCTTTCAGGAAAAGTGTTCCTTGAGAATATTGAAATCACTGATATGCCCATGTACCGCCGTGCTCAACTTGGAATTGGATACCTTGCACAGGAAGCATCTGTTTTCAGACAACTGAGTGTAGAGGACAACATTCGCTCAGTTCTTGAATTCACTAAATTAACAAAAAGTGAACAACGTGAAAGGCTCGAAAACCTTATCGAAGAATTCGGATTGTCTAATGTCCGCAAGAGTAAAGGTATCCAATTGTCAGGCGGTGAACGAAGAAGAACTGAAATAGCCAGGGCACTGGCAGTAGATCCCAAATTCATTCTCCTTGATGAACCTTTTGCTGGTGTAGACCCGATTGCTGTTGAAGATATTCAACATATAGTGGCAAAACTAAAGGACAAAAACATTGGCATTCTTATCACCGATCATAATGTTCATGAAACACTCAACATTACTGATAGGGCTTATCTTTTGTTTGAAGGTTCCGTACTGAAGTCGGGCTCAGCTGAAGAACTAGCCTCTGATGAGAGAGTCCGTGATGTTTATCTTGGCAAGAATTTCGAGTTGAGAAGATAAGATTACTCAAATAGGTTTCAAGCACTGACCATTACTTTGCATAATTCCTTTATCTCTTCTGCTTTCTTATCTTTTCCTATACTGTGCATATATTCAGCAGCTTCCATCAACTTTCGAATATCAGGATGACTGAATGGATCACATTCACTGATTTCCATATAGTAATCAAGTGCTGATTCAAGGCCTTCTTCCACTACAAGTTTGGTAATCTTTGTAGTAACCTGTAGTTCATTCTCTTGTTTCAACATATTTTCAATCAATTGCACCAAAGTATGGTTTGATGAAATACTTGTGTTGTTTAAGACAATAATTGTATTGCCCTGATCAATGAACCTGTGGAAGTTTATTCTTGAACCTTCCCAGATTCCATTGTGGTACACAACTTTTGACCCTTCACATTCTTTGAGCCTAAATCCAAATCCATAAGGAACCTCTTTACCATTATCAGTAATTACCGGGCTGAAGGCTATCTGAAGCAATTCATGATCCAAAATGGTACCCTCATACAGAGCATTGTCCCATTTTAGAAGATCACCGGAAGTCGAACATATTCCTTTATCACCAACCGGTCCATCATGGTGCGAGTCTTGGATTCTGACATAACCACTTCTCAATGACTTGAATCCATCAATCTGCAAACGCTGAACATTAGAATCTGCAGATGAATAGGCAAATGTATTATTCATTTCAAGCGGTCGGAAAATGCGCTTTTGAAGAAATTCATTCAATGATAAACCTGTTATCCGTTCAACCACAGTTGCAAGCATAACATAACCTGTATTTGAATAATCATAACGGCTTCCGGGCTTAAAAAACAGCGGCAACTTGTATTTACCCAAAAGATTTACTACATCATCATTATCTGGATCATTCGCCTGTTTCCAGTATTTATCAACGAGATACATGTAATTAGGCAAACCAGAGATATGATGAAGAAGGTGACTGATTTTAATAGTAGTATAAGGTAATTCAGGTATGTACTTTACAAGAAGATCGTCAAAATCCAGTAGGCCGTCAGAATATAAGAGCATGATTGCTGCAGCTGTAAACTGTTTACTCACAGACGCAAGTTGAAAAATAGTTTCCGATTTTACCGGCTCCTTTTTCAAAGGGTCGGCATATCCGACCGACTTACTGAAAATCTCGCTGCCTTCATAAGCAACAAGTACATTCCCACTAAAGCGATGTTGAATAGAAAACTGATTAACTAATGAGTCCAGCCTTTCAATTATATCAGAGGCAAGTATTTTGGCAAGATTATTAGCTTCTGATTCTGTTAGTATTTCATTCTCATTGTAGTTAGCGCTGGCAGTATGAGAATTATAAGTGGATGATGCAATAATGAGTGTTACAACGAGAATAATTCTGTAGAGCAGCTTCATCAGTTAAATTAAGAAATTGTGTAAGAGTTAATCAAAAAAAAGTTAAAAAGTGACTCCACAAAAATATAATTATTTTTATCCAAACAACCAAATCCTAAAAAAATTATCTACCTCTGAAAACCAAAGACATCAGGATATATATAATAATGGTCAATGAAATTCCCGTCCAACCTAGCAGGACTACTGAAATAAGTGATAATAATGCAAATGAGTATCTTACCCTATTCTCCCTTATCCCGTAACCTTTGGAGAATTTCATTGCAAACATTGGTATTTCCGAAACAAGTAAAAAGCTTGAAACAGCAATTACAGTCATTTGTACCAATATATTTGAGACAAGTTGATTTAGAATTTGAGCAGGTGCATCATCATATAATGCCACCATTACAAATGAAATGATGAAAATAGCATTAGCAGGAACTGGCAGACCAATGAACGATGTAGTCTGTCTTGTATCTAGATTGAATTTTGCCAGTCGGAGAGCAGAAAATGCGGCTATTGACAAGGCAAAATAAGGCACTAATGTCTGGAAAAAGCCTGTGTTTGTTTCCTGTTCTGAGGTAATCAGCATATACATGAATAGAGAAGGCACCAAACCGAATGATATTACATCAGCCAATGAATCAAGCTCCTTGCCAATGAGTGATTTAGCATTAAGTAACTTGGCAACCAAACCGTCCAGGAAATCAAATACTGCTGCCAATCCAACCAATCCGGCTGCTTCGAGAAAAAGTCCTTTGAAAAGAAAAATTACTGCGATTGAACCACACAGCAGATTGAGAACCGTAATGGCATTGGGTATATGAGATTTTAAATTCATCCGGGGAGTTGATTATTCTATCAAAGATAAGTTATAAAAACTGTAAGAGGTGCAATATTAAGGTTTTTCTATTAACCGGATCGTGTTAATAAAAATCAGCGAACTTTATATTGCCTTTTAACTTTTCCGAGACATCATTGTTTATGTCTTAAAATTTCATAAAGTCAATAAAACCCGTATCCTATGGAAAATGCAAAGACTATTGAATCCCTTGGTTTTGTAGTAAAGAAAGAGACTATCAGTCTACTTGAATCTGAGCATAAGTTCAGTGAACTGATCTTGGAAGATCTAGATCCGTATCCGGGGTTTTATGATCATTTCCATATTCCCTTAAATGAAGACGAGAAAAAACCAAGATCAATTTTTGCCCTCATTAAGGAAATGTCATTTGAACAGATGGATGACTTTATCAGAATGACCTCAGATATTAAGAAGAAATTTACGTCAGGTTTTGATGCTGTTATGGGTAGACTGAATTTCCAGAATAGTCTGGCAACCTGCATTCGTATATATATGGATGATTATTCAGCCTTACCACAACTTATTGAGCAGTATAAGCAGCATGGAATAAAGTTTTTACCTACCAGAACTGTAAAGCCTTACAATACAATGATTAATATCAGAAAATATATGGTTCTTGAACAAGTAGTACCGACCATTTACAGGGATACCGAGCTTAAGGACACTTACTATTTTATGGTAGATCAATATGTAACCTGGCCCAAATTTGAAGCCATTACTGTGAATATACGAAATAATAACAACCACAAGGTTTATGATGCCGCGCAAGCCGGCTATTATAACCATAATGGAATTGTAGAGATGGTGCGTATTTATGATCAGAAGGCAACACTTGACAACCTTCTGTATCTTAAAGAAAAGTATGAGCTTGAAATTGAACGATCACTCTACCAGTTGGCTAAATAAATCTTTTTGACTCCAACTTATTTTATTATGACCCCCGAGGAATTTATAGAATTACCCGATAATAAAAAGTTAGAACTTATTTTATCAGATGGCCGGGAATTGTTGGAACGTATATATATGTTCTACGTTGTTAAGCTATACGCTTACAGAGGGTTATATGTTGAGATCTGGTATCAGCAAATAAGCAACAGGATAGATAAGGTGATACTGGTAGACCTAGATGATGTTTCACATCTCTATGAAAGCCAGATTAACATATCAGACCTTTTCAAGCAAGAATAAACTTATTTTTGCCGGATAATCCGGAAATAATGTTTGAAGCTATTCCAATAATTAATTACTCATACCCATTGCCCGATGAGAGGATTGCCAAATTCCCTTTGGACAAAAGGGATCAATCAAAACTGTTGGTGATGCGCAATGGACTAATCACTAATAGTAACTTCTATAAATTATCAGAATTCATACCTGAAAACAGTCTTTTCATTTTCAACAATACCAGGGTTATAAAGGCCAGGTTGGTATTTAACAAACCGGGTGGTGCTCGTATAGAGATATTTTGTCTGAATGAAGAGAGCCATGGATATGGATACGCTGTATGGAAATGCTATGTGGGTAACTCAAAGAAATGGAAAAACCAGGAACTGACCATACAGCATGCTGACCATTTACCGGCATTAAATGCTGTTAGAGAATCAACGGATGGTGATACCCACCTTATCAGACTTTCATGGGATGATTCATCGCTTCTTTTTTCTGAAATTCTTGAACTGTATGGTAAAGTCCCTTTACCTCCCTATCTTAATAGGGAGCCAATTGCTGAAGATACTGTCCGCTACCAGACAATCTATGCGCTTTACAACGGATCAGTGGCAGCTCCTACTGCAGGCCTCCATTTTACTGATATAGTATTTGAGGACCTCCTGCAGAAAAAGTGTACTCTGGATTATATAACATTGCATGTTGGGGCTGGCACATTTAAACCAGTAACTGTGGGAAATGCATTAGAACATTCGATGCATGAAGAGAAAATAATTCTGCACCTCGATACTCTGTTGCGATTGATACAGAACCTTCAACAAACCATAGTTTCTGTTGGTACCACCTCTATGCGATCACTTGAAAGTATATATTGGCTGGGATACCAGCTTCTTACCGGAAATGCACTCTCATTGGAAAAGAACGGATGGTTCTCCATTGAACAATGGGAACCCTATAATACCAAGGGAAATATCTCATCTGCCGATGCACTTACTGCCGTTTATGATTACATGAAATCACGCAGTTTGAAGGAAATTTCAGGTTATACCAGAATTATGATCGTTCCCGGTTATACCTTCAGGATTGTTAAAGCACTCATTACCAACTTCCATCAACCACAAAGCACGTTGTTGCTACTTGTTGCTGCATTTACAGGAAACGACTGGAAGAAAGCCTATGATTTTGCCTTGGAGAACAACTATCGCTTCCTAAGTTATGGCGACAGTTGTCTGTTTTTTCTGACCGATAGCAGATAATAGTATGACTAATAACCACAATGAAATAACTGGTATCATACTGGCAGGTGGCAAAAGTCAACGCATGGGAGTCGACAAAGGCCTGATGATCTATAACGGAAGACCAATGATTACATACAGCATTGACTTGCTGAAGCGCTTCTGTTCCCGGATATTAATAAGTACCGCTAATCCTGCATATGAAGTCTTCGGGTATCCAACTGTCGCTGATGTTTATTCAGGGAAAGGTCCTTTGGGAGGACTTTACTCCTGTATCAGGGAGAGCAATACTGAAATCAATATTTGCTTACCCTGTGATCTGCCCCTTATGAAACCGGAAATCATTGAATATATGCTCAAGTATAGTGATGATATTCAATGCATTATTCCCCTTACTCCTCAACCTGAACCACTAGTGGCCATTTACCCTTCGCAGGTATTACTGTTAATGCACCAACAAATTTCTGCAGGCAAGTATAAAATGACTGAACTATTTGAGTACTTCCCTGTACATTACATACCATTGGAAGAATTTCCTGGCGCCAACAACTTAATCTGTTTCTCAAATTATAATACTCCTTCAGATATATTTGATGCTTCTATCGAAGATTATTAGCATAAGAATAGCTATTTTTGATTTTTGTTATCATTAAGTATGGCCGAAACACTTAGCAGTAAAAAGAACAAGAACCAACAGCCACCTGTTGAGATGTCGTTCTGGGACCATCTTGATGCATTGAGAGGTCATCTATTCCGTTCAGCCTTGGCTATACTTGGTTTTGCCATACTGGCATTTATGAACCGGGAAATCATATTCGACAAGATTATTCTGGCACCCAAGGAATCTTCCTTTATTACCAATCAAGTCCTCTGCAATCTGGGCAAATGGCTTCATGTAAATGGCCTATGTATTGGCGATTATAATATCGAGATTATCAACTTAAATCTATCCGGACAGTTTTCTTCCCACATGTCAATCAGCTTCTTTGCAGGTTTAATATTGGCTTCCCCTTATGTAATCTGGGAGATATGGCGTTTTCTAAAGCCTGCCCTTTATGAAAAGGAGCGGCAATATTCCAGAGGTGCTGTGTTTGCGATGTCCTTGCTCTTTATACTGGGAATTCTTTTCAGCTATTTCCTTATAGTACCCCTCACACTTAATTTCTTTGGCACATACAGCGTTAGTAATATGGTGGCTAACCAGATTTCACTTGCCTCATATATCAGTACCGTTGTTTCAGTTACTTTTTCATTAGGCGTAGTATTCGAATTGCCAGTCTTTGTTTACTTCCTATCAAAAGTTGGAATCATTACTCCTGATTTCCTGAAGCGTAGTCGTAAGTACATGATTGTTCTGATTATTACTATTGCTGCTATTATAACTCCGCCTGATATTTTTAGCCAGATACTTGTAAGCATACCACTATTGGCACTTTACGAATTAAGCATCTTAATATCCGCCAGGATTTCGCGTAACAAAGCCGCACAACAAAATGCTGCCTGAACTAAAATTCAACATCCATTCAGTCTAACATTAAATCAGAATATCCTGACTTAATATCAAATGTAACCTTTAGTTAATAATAGCGTCAAAAGGGCATAAAACAATCGTATCATGAAAGAAAACAGATTATACCGCATTGTGAACGGTAAAGTTGTAGGAGGCGTTGCCGGGGGATTAGCCGAGTATTTTGGAATGGATCCCACCATTATCCGTATTATTTTCATCCTGCTAACACTCATGGGTGGCAGCGGAATACTTATCTACCTTATTTTGTGGATAGTAGTTCCTGAGAAATACAACATATATCCTCCTTATACTGCCCCTTATACCCGACCAGAGAATTTCACTTCTCCAGGCTCAGGAGTTGGAGAAACATACGAAGGCTTTACCACCGGAACAACTCCTCCACCTACCATAGACGTGACCGGTTCAGGAAAAAAATACGATGGAGGCCTGATAGCCGGTCTTGTTATGATCCTCATCGGAAGCTTTTTCCTGTTTGAGCGTTTCATTCCAAGTATCAACTTCTCAGATTTCTGGCCCCTACTATTGGTATTAATAGGTATCATAATGATATTCAGAGGTTTCCCTCTAATAAAGAAAGAGGAAAAGCCCGAAGCTTTAAAGGAAGAATCAAAGATCACTATTAATGATTCAGATAAAGATAATTCAACCAACAATGATATAAACTTATAAACGATGAGCTACAAGAAATTATTCTGGGGAATTTTGCTGGTTATAATCGGCGTTCTCTTTATACTTAAGAATATGGGGTTGATATTCTTTGACTGGTGGACAGTATTCCGCTTATGGCCACTTATCCTTATCCTATGGGGTATCTCCCTTATTCCGATCAAGGATTATTTCAAACTTGGGTTATCTATCTTGGCCATCGCACTTACCTTCCTGGTAGTTTCAAAATTCGACAAGAGGGAACGTCCATTCCACAACTGGAACAAGAACCACCAAAGCTGGAAATTCAATTCAGATGACTCTGAAGATTTTGACAACGATACTACCTATTCTGGTAATGTTCAGGAACTCTTCCAGTCTTATGATTCAACCGTTAAATATGCATCACTCTCTCTGGAGGCAGCTGCAGGAGATTTCAGGATTGCTGATTCAACACTTACAGATAAATTATTGATCTTCCGTAAGAAAGGGAATATTGGCGATTACAGCATGACCTCTTCAGATGAACCTGACAAACGAAATGTATCGTTGAAAATTGAAGAGAGTGACGTTAAATTCAGAAATGAAGGCAATATGGTGCAGATGTATTTAAATCCAGAGCCTTTATGGGATTTCAATTTTGACATCGGTGCAGCCAATATCAACTTCGACCTTAGTGGTTTCAAGGTAGAAAACATAGATGTTGATGGTGGCGCATCCGCGATTTATCTTAAACTTGGAGATAAAGCACCATACTCTCATGTGAAAATTGATGCAGGCGCTGCATCTATAGATATTAATGTTCCAGAGTCTTCAGGAGTTGAAGTGAGAACTGAGACCGTGCTAACAAGTAGAAATTTCCAGGGCTTCAAAAAAGTATCTGCAGGCCATTTCAAGACAGATAATTATGTTTCTGCTACTTCCAAGATACTTATTGAAGTTGATGCAGGTGTATCTAGTCTTAACATAACACGATATAAATAACCTGTAATAGTTTACTATCCTGTTGTTGTAAAATATACTACTACAGAACAAGCATACAAAAATGTTATTGGAAAGATTATCTTAGGAGAATAATCATTCAAAAGGACGCTTAATATTTCAACGATATTAAGCGTTCCTATTTATAACAATTTTCATGAATCATGTTTCAAAACTAAAATAGAAAGGATAACATCATTTAACTGATATCCTTTTAGGAAGATTCCATATGTGAGAGATTTCAGCAGGCTGATGTTCCCAGGAATTGACTGAATAACCTGCATATTTCATCGGGGGCATCTACATGTACCCAATGACCGGCTTCAGGGATAGTGGTAATAATGGCGGCTGGGAAAAGTTTCTTTATCACTGGAAGGTGCTCATTCTTAATATAATCAGACTTCCCTCCTTTGATGAAAAGCACCGGTTTAATAAATACATTGTTAACTTCAACACCGGCAAAAATCATGTCCATATTACTACTGATTGCATCTAAATTTAACCTCCAGTCGAAGGTATTCTTTGTCTTACGGTAAAGGTTCTTCAGGATGAACAATCGGGTGCCGGGATGAGGTATACTTTGGTTTAAAAGTATGGAAACTTCCTCACGACTGTGTACAGTGTTGAAGTCAACTGACATCATGGCACTTATAATATCAAAATGAGCATCCCTGTCAGGATATTTTACCGGGCTAATGTCAACAACAATAAGCTTTTCCAGCAATTCTGGATATTCCAGAGCAAACCACATGGCTACCTTGCCCCCCATAGAATGGCCAATGATCACAGGGCTCTTCAACTGATGCTCTTCAATAAACTCATGAAGATCATCAGCCATTGCCGCATAATTAAAGGTTGGGCTGTGTGGCGACTGTCCATGATTCCTTAGGTCGGGCAGGTAAACTGAAAACTGCTCTGCCAATCGCTTTGAATGTGTAACCCAGTTATCCGATAGGCCAAACAAACCGTGAAGTATAATTAGCGGTTTTCCCTCACCAAAATGACGGTAGAAAAGTTTCATATTTCTTTGGTTAACTCACCTAGATACATTCGGATTGTATTGCTTAGTCCATAATAGAGAGCATCTGAAATAAGAGCATGACCTATGGAAACTTCGAGCAGACCTTCAATACTATTAGCAAAAAATCGTAGATTATCCAGATTAAGATCATGACCGGCATTGATTCCCAAACCAGTTTTACGCGCTGCTTCAGCAGCAGTGATAAATGGTGCTATGGCAGCCTCTCTGTTGGAATAATAGTTCAGTGCATATGCTTCAGTATACAATTCTATCCTGTCAGTTCCGGTTAATGCGGCGTTTTCTACCATTTCCCTTACCGGATCAACAAAGATGGATGTTCTGATATTATATTTATGCAATTCAGCTATTATGTCAGTAAGATAATTTCTGAAGTTCACAGTATCCCAGCCATGGTTTGAGGTCAGCGCATCAATAGCATCGGGCACAAGTGTTACCTGTGCAGGCTTTACATCTATTACAAGGTCAAGGAACTTTTGCTCAGGATTGCCTTCAATATTGAATTCAGTAGTTAATACCGGTTTTAAATCGTAAACATCTCGGTACCTTATGTGGCGCTCATCAGGACGGGGATGAACGGTTATACCCTGTGCCCCGAAATTCTCACAATCTAAAGCTGCCTTTATTACATCAGGTAGATTCCCTCCACGTGCATTGCGTAATGTGGCTATTTTATTGATATTAACACTTAGTTTTGTCATGACATATTCAATTTAACGAGCAAAATTATGAAATAAAGTAAGCGCTGTGCTCCATATGGGTTGATTATCATCTTCCAGGTTAAGCATGATCTGACTAGTTTAACTGTTTTTTGATTACTTTTGTTGAAATACGGTAATAACAGCCTATAGATATGATAGCCAGAGATCTGATCAGCGACACGATAATGCCATTGCAAACTTCCGATACGGGAATTACTGCACTTAATTGGATGGAAGAATTCAAGGTATCACATCTGCCCATCGTAAACAATGCCGATTTTCTGGGCATGATCTCTGAAAAAGATATCTATGAGCTGAATAATTATGATGAACCACTGGGAAATCATCCACTTTCATTGAAAAGTCCTTACGTGAATGAAGGACAACATGTATATGATATCATTCGTCAGGTTTATGAGCAGAAGCTAACGCTGATACCGGTAGTTGATTCAAGTAACCGTTACCTGGGGTCAATCACTTTACAATGTCTCACCAAATACTTTGCACGATTGGCTGCAGTTGACAATCCAGGAGGAATAATAGTCCTGGAAATGGGAATCCGTGATTTCCAGCTAAGTGAAATTGCAAGAATTATTGAGTCAAATGATACGCTGATACTAAGTCTATATGTAATGACTCTGCCTGATTCAACAAAGATGGAAGTTACCATCAAAGTTAACCGAATGGATATTGGACCTTTACTTGCTACTTTTAACAGGTATAATTATACAATCAAGGCGTCATTCTTTGAGAAGGATTATGACCAGACACTTCAGGACAGGTACGATTCATTGATGAAGTTTCTTGATATCTAATCTGCAGTTTGTGATCAGATGACCTGAGTAAGTATATCCAGTTAAGAGCCAATAATTCAGTTCATGAAATAAACAGTAAATAATAGCGTAAGGTCAGTATGCCAAGCATTGTTAGTATTCGTTTGTTTCTGTTGTATACAGTAATATTACTTTTTATAAATGTTCATGCGCAGTTGCCTTTGCTTCCTGCAATTGATTCAACTTCTGATGGGCTCATAGTACAGGATATTGTTGTTACCGGCAACAGGCTTACCAAAGAGTCGGTTATACTCAGGGAAGTGCTTTTCAGCATAGGCGATACAATTCAACCAACCGGCATAATTGCGCTAATGGAAACATCCACTGAGAACATCCTGAAAACATCCCTCTTTCACAGAGCTACCATTGATCTAGTCTTTAAAGGCGACAGTGTTAGTTTTATTATAACTGTAACTGAACGCTGGTATTGGTGGATATGGCCTATGCTGGAGTATCCCGACAGGAATTTCAATGATTGGTGGCAACACCGCGACCTTACAAGATTATCGGCCGGACTGTTTTTCCAGCACGAGAATGCCGGTGGCCGAATGGAAAAACTGAATATAAAAGCCATGGCCGGGTATCGCACTTATCTGGAAGCATCCTATGTATGGCCTTATATCAATAGATCCAAGTCGGTTGGCATAGGACTATTTACTTCCTACTCTACTCAGCATGAGATCAACTATGCAACAGAAAACAATAAACAGTTGTTTTATCAGGCTGAGCAAATCATGTTGAACACAAAAAGTATTTCAGCCAATTTACATTTCAGACCCGGAACAAATATAACTCACTACCTCAACCTTCAATATTTTTCGTTTCAGTTAAATGATTCCATCAGACACCTGAATCCCGAATACCTATCATCTTCCGAAACAGAACCACAATTTTTCAAAATTTCCTATCTACTGAAGGCTGATTATCGTGATAACAGAGCTTATCCATTAAAGGGCCTTTACTTGGAAACAGAACTGGCGCACCTGTCAAGCCTTGTTGAATACAATAATCAGCAAAGTTTGCGTTCCTCGCTCAGAGGCTATCTGCCATTGACAAGAAAATTATATGCCGCCTCAGAGTTTACTTTCCGCTTAACGAATCCTGAAATAAAGCCGTATTACCTGCAGAATGCACTGGGATTTGACAGAAACTATGTACGAGGGTATGAATACATGGTAATTGAAGGACCTCATTATTGGATATTCAAAACACATGCAAAGCTTAATATACTTCCGTTAAAGACGATACTCATTCCATTTATCAAATCAGAGAAATTCAATACTATTCCACTGAGTATCTATGCTGGTCCACATTTGGATGCCGGTCAAACTTTTCCGGCAATCAACCCTATAATTAATCCATTGCAGAAGAAACTCCTTATTGGTTATGGATTCGGAATTGACTTCGTTACATACTATGATAAAGTGGTGCGCTGTGAATACACCTTCAGGCACAAAGGTGCATCGGGGCTATTCATTCACTTTATGGCAACGATCTAGAAGTAAATATCAGATTCTATAATTCATATCCGAAGCGTTTCAGCTGTTGTGAATCATCGCGCCAGTCTTTACTTACCTTAACGCGTAATTCCAGGTATACCTTTGCCTGTATGAATTCTTCTATATCTTTGCGCGCAGCCATTCCCAGCCCTTTAATTGACCTGCCCTGATGGCCAAGAATAATTGCTTTTTGTGATTCACGGCTCACATAAATAGTTGATGTGATATGTGTAATATTCTCCTTTTCCTTATACTCATCTACTGATACCTCCACTGAGTATGGAATTTCCTGTTGAAAGAACATTAGTATCTTCTCCCTGATGATTTCAGACACAAAGAAACGCATGGAACGATCGGTCAATTCATCTTTTGGATAGTAGGGAGGTGAAAGTGGCAATTTTTCGATGAGGGTATCAAATACTCTGTCAATGTTGAACTTATGCAGAGCTGAAACAGGAATAACAGTAGCACCCGGCACTTTAAGTTCCCACATCTTGACTTGTTCAAGTGCTTCCTCCTGAGTCTGCAAATCCACCTTATTGACCACAATAATTACCGGTTTTCCTGAACCATTGAGCTTTTCGATATACTCATCCTGCAATTGGTCATCTGATTTCTCAGTCACCAATAGAAAGATATCAGCATCCTCAAGAGCAGAATGTACAAACTTCATCATTGATTCATGAAGCTTATAGTGCGGTTTAACAATCCCGGGAGTATCAGAATAAACGATCTGAAAGTCCTCACCATTCACAATACCCATAATTCTATGCCGGGTTGTTTGCGCCTTTGAAGTGATTATGGAGAGCTTCTCCCCTACCAAAGCATTCATCAATGTAGACTTTCCCGCATTGGGTAGTCCAATAATATTCACAAATCCCGACTTATGTTCCATTGGTTAAAAAAATATTTAATATTTTGCACAGCAAAGGAACAAAATATTATCTTTGCAGTCTCAAATTAACAAATAGAAAGCAAAACATACTGCGGGGTGGAGCAGAGGTAGCTCGTTGGGCTCATAACCCAAAGGTCGTAGGTTCGAATCCTGCCCCCGCTACTAGAAGACAACGGAAGCCTTGTTGATCAAGGCTTTCGTTGTTCTTATGCTTATCGGAGGATCAAAATTATGTCAAATATTGTTGCAATCGTAGGCCGTCCAAATGTTGGTAAGTCTACTCTTTTTAACCGCCTCACAGGAGCAAGAACCGCTATTGTCGATCCAACATCAGGCGTTACACGTGACCGTCACTATGGTTTATCAGACTGGAATGGCTATGAATTTTCTGTTATCGATACCGGCGGTGTTGTTGTTGGAAGCGAAGATGTTTTTGAAGAAGCCATTCGCCGTCAGGCTGAACTAGCCATTGAAGAAGCTGATGTTATCATCTTTATGGTTGATGCCAAAGAGGGTCTATCTCCGCTGGACGAAGAGGTTTCTGACATGATCAGACGTTCACCCTGTAAAGTATTGCTGGTTGCCAATAAAGTTGACAATGCCTATCGCTCTGCTGAAGTGGCTGAATTCTATGCCCTCGGTTTTGAGAAAATCTTTGAGATTTCAGCTATTAATGGAAGCGGAACAGGTGATCTTCTGGATGAGCTCGTTAAAGAATTTGAAAATAAAACCATCGAAGTCCTACCCGACTTACCAAAGATTGCCTTTGTTGGCCGCCCTAATGTCGGTAAATCTTCCATGATCAATGCCCTATTGGGTGATGAAAGGAATATTGTTACCCCGGTTCCGGGCACTACACGTGATTCCATTTATACACGCTATAATAGTTTCGGCTTCGATTTCTTTCTAGTTGACACAGCTGGCCTTCGAAAAAAAGGCAAAGTGACTGATAATATTGAATTCTATTCAGTAATGCGGTCAGTAAGAGCCATTGAAAACTGCGATATCTGTGTCCTCATGCTTGATGCAACTCAGGGACTTGAGAGTCAGGATCTGAACATATTTGGTCTTGCCCATAAAAACCACAAAGGAATTGTGATTGTCGTCAATAAATGGGATCTAGTTGAGAAACAAACCAATACCCACAAGGAATACGAAGAACTAATACGCAGTCGTATAGCCCCTTTTACTGATGTACCAATCATTTTTACATCAGTAATCAACAAGCAGCGAATACATAAAGCTCTGGAAACAGCAAAGCAGGTCTATGAAAACCGCAGTAAGAGTATACCAACGCATAAGCTGATGGATATCATGATGCCGATAATTTCTGAGAATCCGCCTCCTGCCGTTAAAGGAAAGTACGTAAAGATCAAGTATGTTACCCAGTTGAAACTCGCCTACCCTGCGTTTGTATTCTTCTGTAATCTGCCACAATATGTTACCGATTCCTACAAACGATTTATTGAGAACAGACTTAGGGAGCAATTTGATTTCTCGGGTGTGTCCATTCTTATTTACTTCCGTCAGAAGTAATTGAACTAGGAACTTTATTTGCAATGGATGAAGTTAGAATAGATAAATGGTTGTGGTCAGTTAGGATTTATAAGACCCGTAACCAAGCTATAGAGGCTATCAAGGCAGGTAAGGTTAAAATAGATGGGAGCTCATTGAAACCTTCCCGAATAGTGAAATTGGGCGATGTAATAAGCCTCTCTATCGGTCCACTTAATCGCACCATAAAAGTAAAAGAACTCCTTCACAATAGGGTTTCCGCCAAATTAGTGCCTGATTTCCTTGAAGACCTCACTCCTGTTGAAGAATATGAACGCATTCAGTTAATGAAAGAGTATAATGCTGAACGCCGTGAACGGGGATTAGGACGACCAACCAAGAAAGACCGCCGATATATTGACAAACTTAAGGGAGGTCCAAAAGATGATCTGCTTTAATTATAACTAGTCAACTTGCAGTACCAGACCTTTTAAGTATTCTCCTTCCGGGTGAAAAATACTAACAGGATGGTCAGCCGAATGTCCCAAATGATAAATGATCCTGACATTTCGTTTTGCATCTAGTGCAGACGACATTATCATTGAAGTGAACTGATCACGGTCAATGGCCTGTGAACAACTGAAGGTAAATAATAGTCCACCGCTTTTTATCTTCGCTAGTGCAGTTGTATTAATAAACTTGTATCCCTGCAAGCCTTTATGCATATCTGCTCTCCTTTTCGCGAAAGCTGGAGGATCTAGTACAATAATATCATAATCAGTATCCATGGAAGGCAACCATACTTTGGCATCAGCCACTACACTTTCATGCGTGCCTTTATAACCATTATTCAGCTTTAGGTTCCTTTCAACTGCATCAATAGCCTTTTTTGAAGCATCCAATGATGTTACATGACTGGCACCCGCTGCAAGTGCATAAATGGAAAAGCCACCTGTATAACAGAAGGTGTTCAGCACTTTCTTCCCTTTGGAATAAGTGGCCAGTAATGCACGATTATCACGCTGATCAAGGAAAAAGCCTGTTTTTTGTCCTTCAATGAAGTCTATAGAGAAGTTGTGCCCGTTTTCTTTAATAATCAGTTCAGTAGCATTACCAAACAGGAATGAATCAGCATCTGAATGTATGCCCGATTTTGCGAGTGCCTCCTTACTCTTATTATAGACGGCCACCAATTCCTTTCCATATAGCCTTACCAAGGCAGCACAAATATCCTGCTTAACCATGTACATACCCATACTATGAGCCTGTATTACTGCAACGCCATTATAATAATCTATTACTAGACCAGGTAATCCGTCGGCTTCACTGAAAACTAGTCTGTAAGCATTGCTATCAGGATTATTTAATAAACCAAGATTACCACGACGGTTATATGCCTGACTAAGCTTCAAGTACCAGATATCATCCAAAGGTTTTGCGGGACCAAACCAGAATACTTTCACCGCAATAGAACCAGCAGAAGCATGACCTGATGCAAGATAATTTCCTGTGGAATCATAGACCTCCACGGGATCACCATCTATTATTTCTCCTTCCACACTGTCAATAGCTCCTGAGAATATCCATGGATGAAACCTTTTTACTGATTCATCCCTGCCCTTTTTCAAATATATCCTTGATGTATTTGTCATTGTACAAAAGTAACTAAAAAGTTACGAGCAGAAAAAATTCAATCTTAAAGCAAATTCCTAACGTCACTTTTTGTCGCTATCACTTTATATTTTTGCTTCAGATAAGGGCAGGGATGCCTTTGAGCGTAAAGTAAAACTTTGAAGGAGGTAAAAAATGAACACTACAGCGACAAGAGTTAAGAAGATTACTAAAAACAGAATGACTTTCAGACACTTTAATGAAATATTTAAAGCTGATAAGCGGGTTAATCTTTCATTTCTGGAGAAATTCCAGTCGGAATTGGATCTTGATATTGAAGAAATACTGGTTGCAGGCAGGCGAAGAGTTAACTCACTAAAATAATAATTATGATAACGGAAATTTCATTGGCAGCTTTATTTATCCTTGCTATTGCTATTCTATGGCTGACTGTTTTAAGCGGCAAGAAGAGTAATCCTGGAGAAATGAAAGAGCGATTGCTAAGGATGGAATCTGATCTGGCTAAGATGATAAATGATCTGGCATGGATGGTATCTGCTCTCGATAAGCTCGATCCTACACTTCGTGAAGAGTTCAGGAGCAACCGACAGGAGAGCCAAACTTCATTTAAAGAGACCCGTGAAGAACTGAACGGTTCCTTCCGATTACTGAGTGGTGCACTTACTACACTGCTTGAACAAGCAAACAGGGAATCGGATGATAAATTGAAAGACATCAGGGAAACCGTTGAGCAAAAGCTGCTCACCATCCAGGAAGAGAACAATAAGAAACTGGATGAAATGCGGAAAGTAGTTGATGAGAAGCTGCAGGAAACCGTTGAAAAGCGTTTTAATGAATCATTCCGTATGATAAGCGAGCGACTGGAACAAGTGCATAAGGGATTGGGTGAGATGCAATCATTGGCCTCTGGTGTCGGCGATTTGAAAAAAGTACTTACCAATGTAAAAACCCGTGGTAACCTGGGAGAAATACAATTAGGGTCCATCCTTTCGCAGATTATGGCACCGGGTCAGTATGAGCAAAATGTTGCTACCAAACAAGGAAGCAGTGAGAGAATTGAATTTGTTATTAAACTCCCGGGTAGAAATGCTGACGATAGTCATCTTCTGTTACCTATTGACTCCAAATTCCCCAATGAGGACTATCAGCGTTTGCTCGAGGCCTATGAAAACATGGCAAATATAAGCAGCAAGGATATGGACGTCATTAATCGACAATTTGAAAATTCCATAAAAAAGAATGCAGCTGACATAAGGGACAAGTACCTTAATCCTCCACTAACCACTGATTTCGCCATTATGTTTGTTCCAACAGAAGCGCTTTATGCAGAGATTCTGCGCAGGACAGGACTTTTTGAAATCCTGCAGCGTGATTATAAGATCACTGTAGTGGGACCTACCAACCTGGTTGCTTTTCTCAGCAGTCTGCAGATGGGGTTCAGAACTCTAGCCATAGAACAAAGGTCCAGCGAAGTATGGGAAATACTTGGTGCAGTTAAAACAGAATTTGGTCATTTTGGAGGTATACTGGATAAGACAAAAAAGAAACTTCAGGAGGCTACTAATGTCATTGATCAGGCTGGCATACGTTCAAGAGCTATTGAAAGAAAACTAAGAACTGTACAACAAATGCCGGTGGCAGCATCAGCTGTATTATTGGAAGGTATGGATGAAGAGGAGGCTGAACAGACGTCAGAAGCATAAGCTTGACTATATTTAATTTTGAACAGTAAGCATTGGAATCAAGCGCATTATAATTAGTGTGAAATGTCTTGATTTTTAATGATAAATTTATTATATTTGCATTCTTCCACTGTTAAGGCTCCTTTTCAGCCATACTTTAGCTTTATTTCAGCAAACTATTCCATACTTTCTTCCTCTTGGAATACTTGTTAGGCATAACCTGCCGAATAATGATAACTCTGTTTTCTAAGGCTCACTGCTATAATTTACTTCCAGCCAGCTCTTCATTTCTTCTATTCCTTATTGCCGGTCATTAAACTAAAAGTAAACCCATGAAAGCAAAACAGATTTTCTACAACAAAGGTTCTTTTTTAGCCAAGGCTGCTTTTCTTACTCTGGTTATCATTGGATGTTCGAAAGATGATACGGATAATAAAATATCAGCGAATATTAATGAGTACCTCACAGGACTTCCCAAATGGGAAAGCTTCTCTCCACCAAAGTTAGATACAACTTTAAAACAAGCACCAACTCTTGATTTCAGTTGTGAGGATCACATAGTCTCCAGCACTACGGAGTGTTCCATCACGAGAACACCGGAGGAAATTATTACACATGACCCCAACTCTGAGATACTGTATCTTGGTTCCCTGATACAGGGTGATGGGTACTTAAAAGGCTTGGGTTCAATGAAACCACTCATCATTAACGAGCGATCTCCTATTACAGTCTCTATCAGTCTTCAGATGCCTGACAACTTCCGTGTTGTAGAGAATCCAAAGCTTAACAATGTTAAGGAAGCCATTGGAGATCTGGTGCAGTCGGCAGAGGATGCGGGCCATGTGCCACCATCAAGCATTATGTTTATTCAGCGTTCTTGTTACTCTGTTGAGCAGGCTGCCCTTTCTCTTGGACTATCGGCTAAGTTCATGTCAGCATCAGCACGACTTAAGCTCTCTTATGAAACTACCAGCACCTCCCATACAGTGTCTGCCCACTTTGTCCAGAAGATGTTCACTACTTCTATGAATCTGCCAACCCGACCTGGTGATCTTTTCAGTGCTGACTTCACACAGGAGTTGCTTGATGAACAGATTAATCAGGGAAACATTGGACCGAATAATCTTCCTGTATATGTTTCAAATATAGTATGGGGTCGTATCATGACCCTGACTATGACCTCTGAATACTCTGAACAGGAGATGTCAGCAGCACTTGATGCTTCCTATAAATGTGTAAGCGGCAGTCTGGATGCCTTTTATGCCCAGGTACTTCAGGAGTCAACTATTGAGCTGGTCACCTTGGGTGGTCCTGAAGAAGCTGCACTGGCATTACTCAGGAGTGGCAACCTGCGTGACTTTTTTAGTGTTAGTACTCCATTATCTACGGCAGTTCCAATTTCATACACCCTGAGGAATGTAGCAGACAATAACATAGCTAAAATTAGCGAAACAGCCTCATACCAGATGGTTCAAAATGATATTGCCAACTGGACTTATTATAATGAAGACCAGGCCTTTGCCAATTATGCTATTGAAAACAACTGGCTTACTTTCAAAAAATTTGAGACAACTGAGCCCAACATTTATTTAGCCAATGAGGTCAGCTATTTTTGGAGTGGTGGTACTCCCGGTGGACAGACAGCACTCACATCCTGCATTACTTTCAGTCCAATAAGCAATACAGGTTTGCCATTCGACTTTTATCTAAAAGCCAAAGCTTATGAAGGGAATTTGTGGGGACTGGTTATCAATGAAAATGAAGGATCATTTCCCGTCAACACTATCAGTATAGGTGATATCGGTGATCTTGAGGATGATGACTTTGAAATAGGGGTAACCGGAGATAAGGTCTATGGCATTGGATGCAGGATTATACAGAATGATGCAGATGACGGAGAATACATGGCGATCACCGCAGCGGCAGGTTGCCCTTTAGGTCAACATGCTTATCTTCCCGACATAGAAAATGGATTTGTTGGTTATATCTCACCGGTCCCACTTCAACGGATTAACTTTAATGAGGCAGCCGGGGGTGATGATATGGGCGTTATGCATTTCTATTTTCTATATAAGAATGAATGAGTTGAAATAACCTAATCTCTTCATTAGGAAATTACAATGCTCATCAGTTGCATTAAAGTAATGTGCAGGAACTTAGATGAATCCCACTTTACCTTTGACTCTAGCAACATAAGAAACTCTGGAGTCAAATAACCTGCCTGCCATTCTTTTTATTGGGTCCAAATGGACCGGATAATAGTAATCTGATTCAAACCATCCATTACCATTATAATACCTGTAATCTGGTGAATCCTCTCCAAGCATGATCTTCATACTAGACCGTGCCATTCTGAACATCATCAGGCTGAACAATGAAGGCACAGGATATTGGTTATCAATTAATCTGGCATAAAATTTCTTACTATGCTTTTCAAGAATACCGGCATTTTCTTTTTCACGCTCGTCTGAAATCGGCTCAACGGTTGTTATGCTAGAACCCTTGACAGTATTGAATCCTAGTCCATAACCAATAAAGTTGATGTATTTCAGTATCTTCCTGCCTCCGTATATTCCTTCAGTTACAATACAGGTAAATGTTTTTCCGAAGAAAGGTGGTCGGTGAAACATATAACCGAACCTGTCTAAGAAGACTTTGAGTATTCCTGATACCTGGAAAGAGTAATTAGGTGAAGAAAAAACTACCCCATCAGAATTTCTGATTTTCTCAAACAACAAATCCCTATCGTCCTTAAGCGGGCACAGCTCTTCTCCATGATCCAAACACAATCTGCATCCCCGACAGGCTTTCAGATTGTAATCACTTAATACTACTATCTCACAGTCGACTTCACCTAATGTTTGTAATTTTTGCAGGAACAGTTCCGTAGCATGATAGGTATGCCTTTTCTGTGCACTGCCGACAAATGCTGTAACTTTCATGACATTAACCTCCTGATTTATAGAATGATTAATAAAATGCTGTATAAAGTTACATAATTATTAAGGTAATAATAACAGGTTGAGGCTGAAAATATTACAGCCTTTTAAAAGGTAGTTTACATAACATGTTGAGGCAGTGGTATACCTAAGGATTTACTCCATAATAACTTCCTTGTAACTTACTATTTCAATGCCCATTTTTTGTATGGCACGCTTAACTTTATGTGAAGTAAATAGATCAGTCACGCCCTGTCTGTCGGATGCTACATTCTCATAACCCTTATGGTGGATAGCCTGCATTTCAGCATTATCTATTCCAGGGTGGTCAATGAAAAGGTAGGTTTTCCCTGGTTTGAGGCTTTTAAGCATAGCTATAAATGATTTTTGTTTCTCACGATATGTGGTTGAAGGACCACCGTAACCCAGGGAGACAAGCTGATACTGATTCATTTCAAAGGGCAGGCCAAACTCTGCTGAAAGTTTCAAAACTACATTCAGCCAGCGGTCATCAAGCTCCGTAAAACCCATGTGGTCAGTAAGGTGTGATATCCTTGGAATTCTCCTTAGTGCCAGTTCAATCTGTGCACGAAGTTCAAACTCTAGTTCTTGAATATCTATGTTGGCCTCAGTAAGTGCTTGTCCGGGATAATAAGGATTAGTAGACCGAACCTGATAGAAATAGCTGTTACTATCAACAAGGCTATGCCAGAAACTGAGTGGTTTCCATTTAATATTATCCCATTCACTGGTAATAGTCAAGTGTAATCCCACATCAATATCCATATCCTCTTCCAGAAAATTTACAGCTTCTGAAAACCAGGGAGCAACTGCCATTACTTCTACCGAGGATACATAACCATCCAAATACGAACGCCTGATAGCTATATTAGCCGAGTGGCTGCTGCCCATATCATCTGCACGTACAATCAATCGAGGATGATCAGTTTGCACCTTTACAGGCTTTACTGATACGGATACAGTTTGTTGGGCTGTTGCTGATAAGATCAGTAACAGACTAAATACAGAAAGGATGATAGTTATAAGATTCTTCATAGTATCAAATATATGAAATTCCTTACGACAAACTAAGCTTCGCAATAGATGACTGATTCTTATTTACCAAGTTTAAGAATACGCAGCGCACCTCTAACAACGACTAAGAAAACTATGGAACCAATTATAAGATCAGGAAATTTTGACTGTGTTATTAATACTAAAATTCCGGCAATAATAATACCGGCATTGATTATCACATCATTGGATGTAAAGATCATGCTGGCCTTCATGTGTGCCTCCTCACTTTTTGACTTCTGAAGCAAGTACAGGCAAATTGAGTTGGCTACCAGGGCCAGAACTGAGACAATGATCATAGTCTTGAAATCCGGAACGGTCTCAACTCCAATAAACCTTCTGACGATTTCTATCAACCCCAATAGTGCAAGCGTTAACTGAAGGTATCCACTCATGGAGGCTACTTTCTTCTTCCTGGCGACCATAGCGCCAACAGCCCAAAGGCTCAATCCATAAACCAGTGCATCGGCAAGCATATCGAGTGAGTCAGCAATTAGGCCCATAGAACCTGAGATTAGTCCTGCAATACTCTCTATAGCAAAGAAACCAAAATTTATAAGCAGCACTATCCAGAGTAATTTTGCCTGTGATCTGTCTGTCGCCGATTCAGGTATAAGGGAATTATCATTAGGTGTTTCTGTGATTTCCTGCAGATGCTGTCCCAGATTTAAAGCACTGAGACGCTTTTCAATATCAGGATCTTTGGATGTATGATAAATTGTAAGTTCACGTTTCTCAAGATCAAAAACCAGTTTCCTTATTGAATTCAAGTCTTCAAACTTCAGTCTGATCATACTCTCTTCTGAAGGACAGTCCATCTTGGCAACATGGTATATTGACTTAAACATAGTTGAGCATTTTTAAAATTACTAAATCAAGCATTACCTAGGTTGAAATAATGAAACCTAACATGAGTTACCCTGAAAACGCAAAAATCAAAAATATGAATATTTTAGGGTGAAACAGTCAAATGACCTAAAGAACTCAAAGATTGATAGCAAAACGCAAGGTTCTTGGTTAATCAGTGAGTGAATCAGATTTATTTGAATTGATAAATTAACAAACTTGTTTCTTATTACGTTATAATATTGTACACTCAACTGTGTATGAATGACTTTATAGATAGTATTATAAAAAACTAATCATCAATCTCAATAAAAACTACCATGGCAAAATCAAAAACAACTTCAACAGAGAACGGACATATTGTTTATCTTGAAGATATGAATAACACTCCCGAATATAACGGAGATAACCAATCAATCTTATCGACTAGTAGTGTTAGAAGAAAAGATCCAGATAGTTTAAGCAGAATCTTTTCAGGAAAGTCGGTATGGTGGTATGGTACCGGACTGGCTTTTTTACTATCAGTAGGTGCGGCATGGTGGATCGTCAGGAAGTCAAACCTCCCACTATCCATGCAAACCAATACTGATGCACTGATGGATTAAAGATGCTTATTCAATTTTTTACAATAAGGCATCCCTGATTAGTTATCCTGAAAAAGAGTAAATAATTGGGGGAAGGAAATTCCATGCTCAACGTATTCATTCAGACAATCATGATCAAACTAATCTGATATGTTATATGTTATATTACATATACACATCCTTGTTATCGGGATTTAAAATAGCTCTGTCATGAAAAAGTCAGTGATACTTGGCTTCTCACTAGCTTGTCTGATGTTAAGCGGGCAGGCACAAACTTCATTAAAAAATGAATTACAGCTTAGTTATGGATTGGTTTCTGTCCCCTTTATGATTGAGCAAACAGGTAATGTACTATTCACAATCTTTACCCTCGGATTATATGACAGGCCAGACAAGATCTCATCAACCGGTGTAATTAATTTTGGTTATTATTATGCTCTTAGCAATAGAGTATCTATTGGTACCGATTATGGCTGGGAAAAATTAACACTCGAATGGACGGATAATCAGCCTGAAGAGAATGAATCATTTACAGTTAATGTAAACTCAATAATGGGTGGATTAAAGTATAGATATCTTATTCGCCCGGATTATGGATTATACGGAAAAGTAAATTTGGGTGTTAATATGCATTCCAGATCAAAGGAAACTCAATATGACCTACAATTTTCAAACCTGGCATATCAGATTTCCCCAATAGGTGTATATTTTGGCGATAAATTTCAGGGATTCTGTGAACTCGGATTAGGGTACCGTGGCCTGTTAAATTTCGGTATTAATCTAAAATTCTAACACCAAACCAGCTCCTGAAGATAATTACCCAGCCACAACTGATTTATGAGACATTATGCTTGTTCATTCGTCTCCCCGAAAGACAACCATGAATTATAATCTTCAGAAAGTCAATCAAATATACGACCGCCAGAGGCAATAACAGCAGTAATACAATTACAAGCAAAAGCAGTTCTCCGTCACTGGCATTACCAGTACCACCAAAGCAGTTTTCAACTGCCAATAAAAGTGAAAGCAGAAGGATATACTTCATGATGAAATGTATTTGTCAAGGATAATTGCTATCCTTGCAATTCAAGTAGTACAAATATAGTTATTTTATGACTCAATGTCAATAATGAATTGCAGTGATCTATCCCTAACAGTATTGAAATCAGAATCAACCATTTAATTACTCCTCAGAATAATATTTTTGTCATTTTCCTTTAAACGAGAATAAAAAATTCGTATCTTAAAGCCGCAAACTAAAAGACGATGTCATGGGAATGTTCGATCTCAAGGGAATGATGATTTTCCCTACACCGGAGAAGCTTAAGAAAGCTTGCAGAATGAAAGAACTGATTGTCATTCAACAATGCTTTTGTCCAAAAGGTCATGATCTTATAAGCAATCAGGCTGTGTTTGATAATTTAAACGGGATAGTACTGAAGGTCAAAGTGGGCGATCGTGAAGGGCATATAGCACTGAGCCCTGTATTTGGGATTAAACAACGTGTGTCCATTGGCATAAACCTCAGGAAAGATGAATTACTTGAAATTCTTTGTCCTGAATGCGGTTCATCCTTACCTGTTTATTCCGCTTGCAGCTGCGGGGGTAAACTCATTACCTTATTTCTGAATCAGCAGTCTGATTATACTAACAGTGTGCTGATCTGCAATCGGGTAGACTGTCAAAATGCTCAGATAAGAGCACATAATGAGGTAGCTAATTATGATGATTTTGGTAATGTTATCTTTGTTTGATTGTATTTGAGTAAGTAGTGTTTTAAAAATAAAGAGCTGCTACATTTTCAGGGAGCAGCTCTCTACCATTAATCATAACCAACAAAACACTGCCAATAATTCAGTTCTATTTTTTTGCGAATTTAAGATTGCTAACCTTATTGTCTGCATAAACTCTGCAGATATAAATGCCTGGATCCAATGAGGTAACATCAATCGAGGCATCTGTATCTGCCTTTAACAATAACTGTCCGTTAAGTGAATATATCTCCGACCTTTCAATCTTTTCATTACTCTGCAGATACAACCTTTCATTGGCTGGATTCGGATATATACTCATTTCAGCCGCAAGGTCAATTCTAGGTACATCAATAATGATTGATTTCATGTACTGAAATTCTACTGTTTCATTATCTGTAGTCAGGATAGCCACATTGCCAATTTCATTTGCATACCACTGATAATCAATGTTCTCATAAGTCTCAGTGCCTACAAATTCCCATCCATTGGTTGGATTCCATGAATAGGTTGAATCAGTATGCAAGGATTGTTCCTGAATCCGTAAAGTACTATATGACCCAATTGGAGTTATCAGTGTTCCGCTCCCGTCAGTTAAAATATTTGTAGTAATATGGCTGATTACACGCGTTGAATCCATCAACATGTCAGCAAATCTTACTGAAGTATATGATGTACCAGTTGTGGAAGCTTGTGATTGGCTGCCATAGGTAAAGGGCAAGGGCAGATAATTTGGAGCAGGATCGTAAGCATGAAGCTCCAAAAAGGAGAAACCTGGAGAGATGAAATAAGCATTTCCCCCAAGAGCATACATACCTTCTTCCGTAGAATTCATGAAGCTTTGGATATGAATGGCACCCATCTCATCATAGATGGTCATTGTCTGGGCAAGATTTGCTTCCGGAAACAATTCATTTCCTGGAACTCCAGCCGGAGATAAAAAGTTAATCGTATCAGCATAATGAGCCACAGCATTACTAAAATCCCATGTCTGATTAGTTCCTGAAGCCCCGGGGCTTTCAAATGAAGTAGTATCTATTTCACGCATCATGACAGTGCCCGGAACAGGCATATCGTCATGTGTTATTGTAATCTGCGCCGAAACAGCTGAAGCGCTGATTGTGAAGAATAGGAAACATAATCTTTGAAATGTCCTGAAGAGTGTAATGTTCTTTTCCATACCGTTTCGTATTTAATTAAAGAAGGTTTTAAAATGTAACAAAATAGGTTTCATTTAGTTACATGACATTATTCAAAAATTTATATCCTTAGAATTATCAGATTCACCAAATAATTCAACTCATTTAGCTGTCAACAAAAACTCTTTCCAGTCACCCAGTGTATCAGGAATGTGTTAATTTTATACCCATAAACACTGGAATATGAAAATCTTCAGGGCACTACTAACCGGAGTTCTGGCATTATTGGTTTTTGCCGGGCAATTGAATGCTCAACAAACTGAACGTCAATATAAAAATTGGAAAGATCTTGGCAATAAATATGAAATAGTTGTCAGCGACGGTAAATATGTTATTCAGCCAATGAATGAGAAAATCATTCATGTTACTTTTTATCCTGAAGGGAAAGTTGTGAAGGATTTTTCCTATGCTTCAGCACTCGAACCAGAAAAGATAACAGCAGTAGTTACTGAAAACAATGAAAGCCTTGTTCTTGACACAAAACACGGAGTGGATATTTTGGTAAAATTCAATCCATTTAATATCAGTTACTCTTATAACGGAAAACCTCTACTTGCAGAGACGACAGGTTATGCGGAAGCCGACAGTAGCTGGATGATCAACCTTGGCATATCTACTGATGAGGTCCTTTATGGAGGTGGAGCCCGGGTACTTGGCATGAACCGAAGGGGTAACAGGTTACAATTGTACAACCGGGCACATTATGGCTATGAAACCAGGTCAGAACTAATGAATTATACCCTCCCCCTGATGCTCTCATCCAAAGTTTATGCTGTGTTATTTGATAATGCAGGACTAGGATTTCTGGATCTGGACAGTAAACAGACGAATACTCTCTCATACGAAACATATAGTGGAACGCCTAATTATTATGTCATTGCAGGTGACGATTGGTTTGATCTTGTAAGCCAGTACACTCTGCTCACCGGACGCCAGCCATTGCCTCCACGCTGGGCATTGGGAAATTTCAGCAGTCGTTTTGGTTATCACACCCAAAAAGAGACTGAGAAAACTGTTGACTTGTTCTTCAAGGAAAATATACCTCTGGATGCCGTTATTATAGATATTTATTGGTTTGGCAAGGAGATCAAGGGTGAAATGGGCAATCTTGCATGGTATACTGATAGTTTCCCTTCACCCGTTGATATGATAAAGAAGTTTGAGAAGAAAGGTGTGAAAACTATTCTGGTCACCGAGCCCTTTATACTCACTACTTCAAAACGATGGAATGAAGCTGTGTCCAAGGACATTCTTGCAAAAAACAATAAGGGCGAACCTTATACGTATGATTTCTATTTTGGGAACACCGGTTTGATAGATCTGTATAAACCTGAGGCACGTGAATGGTTCTGGAATATTTATAAAGATCTCACATTACAGGGAGTTGCTGGTTGGTGGGGAGATCTGGGGGAACCGGAAGTACATCCCGCTGACATCATACATACAAATGGAACCGGCAATGATATTCATAATGCCTACGGACATGAATGGGCAAAGCTCATTTATGAAGGATATAAAAAGGACTTTCCCGATACTAGGCCGTTTATTCTAATGCGTGCCGGATATGCAGGATCACAACGGTATGGTATGATTCCCTGGTCGGGTGATGTAAGTCGTAGTTGGGGGGGCTTATTCCCACAACCTGAGATTGCATTGCAGATGGGTATGCAGGGTATTGGATATATGCATTCGGATCTTGGGGGATTTGGTGGCGGTGACTCTATCGATGATGAACTTTATGTTCGCTGGCTTCAATATGGCGTTTTCCAACCTATATTTCGGCCTCATGCTCAGGAACAAATCCCTCCTGAACCGGTATACCAGAGATATAGAACCAAGCTTTTCGCAAAACAGGCAATTGACCTGCGTTATAAACTTCTTCCCTATAACTATTCTTTGGCTTTCAGAAACAGCACGTTGGGTTACCCTTTGATGACACCGCTATTTTTTCATGAGCAAGACAATACTATGCTGCTAACTTATGATTCAGCTTATATGTGGGGAGATGCTTTCCTTATTTCACCGGTAAAAAGACCAGGAGCTGTGTATCAGGAGATTTACTTTCCAAAGGGTAATACTTGGATTGACTTTTTTACTAATCTACCATACGAGGGTGGGAAAACCATTGACTTCCCTCTTTCATTGAATAATATTCCGGTTTTCGTAAAAGGTGGTTCTTTTGTTCCAATGAGCAAGGAAGCAAAAAGTACGGTAAATTATTCACTGGATGAATTCGAAATGCACTACTATGCTGATCCCATGGAAACGAAAGCCTCCTATTCTCTTTACAATGATGATGGTAACACTCCTGATTCATACAACAAAGGCAGGTTTGAGCTCATTGATTTCTCAGCAACTGATACTGAGAGTGCACTAACTATCTCAATGCAAAAGACAACAAAGAATGAAACCTTTGCTGAGAAAACTCACAATATTAAATTCTATGTTCATAATCTGGCTATGAAGCCCTCATCTATAATGGTAAATGGCCAGATAATCAACCCAAAAAAGATATCCTGGAATCCTGTTACGAACAAACTTATGTTTGATGTGGTTTGTTATATAACAAACACTGATATCATCATCAATAAATAGTGTAATTTTGCACATCATTACCTAAACAAAAGAAAGCATGAAAAAGCTGTTATTCCTCTTACTGATTATTCCATTAATGTTTGGCTGCAATACCAAACAGAAGGAAATTGAATCACTTCAGGCCCGTTATGATAGCCTGCTGGGCATAGGTTTTACCAAAGACACCGCCATCTACGGTTATATCGAATCATTTAACCGTATACAGGCAAATCTCGATTCTATTAAACAGGCTGAAATGCTGATCTCACAAAGCACTGAAGGTACCGGCGAATTAGATGCAGATGAGAAGGAACAAATCAACCGCGACATCAACCTGATTTATGACATGTTGAAGAAGAACAAGGCTACAATTGCTGAACTCAGGTCAAAAGTTAAACAGGCAGGTGGCAAGACCACAGAACTCGAAAAGATGATTGACAGAATGGCCTTACAGGTTGAAGAAAAGGATGCACAGATAGTACAGCTTCGTGATCAACTTGAAAAGATGAATATTCAGATTGAGGTACTCTACTCTGATATTGATAATCTCACTGCTGAAGGAACTGCCAAATCACAAACCATAAGCGAACAAACTACTGCATTAAACACTGCATGGTTTGTCATGGGGACAAAACGTGAACTGCTTGATAATAATATTATTACCCGCGAAGGTGGTTTTGCAGGCATCGGTGCCAACAAGAAACTGAAACAGGATTTCAGCCGCGATTACTTCACTGCCATAGATATTACCAAATTTAAATCATTACCACTGTCTAAGAAGAAAGTCACCATCATCACCACTCACCCTTCACAGTCGTATGTGCTTTATGGTGAAAAGTTGAGTGACAGTCTGGTTATTACCAATCCAAAAGATTTCTGGTCAGTTTCAAAGTACCTAGTAATCATGTTAAATTAACAAGGCACTTCAATTATTATCCTCAGCAAGTGATACTGCCATGAGGCAATTGTTACCTTGAATAGCTAAATAAAAGAAAAGAGAAGTAGTAAATACTTCTCTTTTCTTTTATAACTGGAGCGATCTCTGCAAAGTTCCTCAATCTCAGCAAAGCCCCATTTCACTTACTAATTCCTTTATCTGGTCTTCCCTGAGCTTGGAAACCGATTCTGTCATTCCACCAATTTTCTTCATCATAAATTTTTCAATGAAGTTCATGCGTTCAAAAATTACCTCACCCCCGGTAAGTTTACAACTTATGGCATGTTTTCTCAAGGGTTCTGAGTAAGCAGTTTCAAATTGCATACGGGCCTTTTCGTTTTCTTCCATGCAACTAAGATAGAGTCCAAGAGGCTTGGCGCTCAATTGTTCCATATGCTTATCACAGAATTTACGTACCCTTTTCTGGATCGCACCTGCATGTATGGATCCCCCGATGATTATACGGTCATAACCGTCGAGATTGACATCACCTGACTTCTTAAGATTAATAAGTTCGGCATTACCGGAGGCCAACTTACTAATCATCTGGGCTACTTTTTCAGTAGTTCCGTGATGCGTTGCAAATACAATGGCTGTTTTCATGATTAATCACTCTTTATCGTTTGATTTGGTTTTACTGTAATCAATCTCATTTACGAGCTCACCTGCTTCATTGTAGAACTTCCAGATTCCCTTGCGCTCACCTGCAGTAAAGCTCCCCTCGTAATACAACTTCCCGTTTTGATGATACACGGTACGTTTACCTTCACTAAGACCCTCAACGAACTCACCTTCACTCCATAGCTGACCGTTATCATACCATGATGCCCAATAGCCATCACGTTTATTGTTCTTATAGTTACCTTCAATATACTTCTTGCCATTGGGATGATAATGAACTTCCTTTATCAGTTCCTTTTCTCCATTCGCAGTTTTAAATGTCTTTTCAGTCTTTAATTTGCCGTCATCATAATTCTCTTTTTCAACGGATGTCCTGCCACAGGAGATAAATAAAGTTAAGGCTAATAGTAAGGCTAGAATTTTTTGCATCGTTAGGTTAGTTGATTGTATTCGCGTTTATAATTTAAAATTTAGTCTGAATTCAAATGGAAGATAGTTTGATTATAAATTGGATTGAGATGGCCATTGTCCACCATAAGATATTTTATGGCGTTTATTGTCAATGAATAAATGATAAGCGTGAGCCTTTTACTGAGTCGTCAAGTTTTCCATTCTTCCAGGCCAGATGACCATTCACAAAAGTGTGAGTCACCTTTGAATGGAAAGTTACTCCTTCAAAAGGTGACCAACCACACTTATACAGAATATTCTCTTTTGCCACCCGCCATGGAGAATTTCGGTCTATAAGCACCAGATCAGCATAATACCCTTTGCGGATAAAACCACGGCGTTCAACCCCAAAAATGAGGGCAGGAGCATGACACATTTTCTCGACCACCAATTCCATACTGAGTTCACCGTTATGCACTTTTTCAAGCATTGCTGTTAGGGAATGCTGTACGAGTGGTCCACCCGATGGACAGCTCAGATAAGGATTCTGTTTCTCATCTTTGGTATGAGGTGCATGATCTGTGGCAACAATATCAATCCTATTATCATGCAATGCTCTCATTAACGCTGAGCGGTCTTTACCTGATTTGATTGCAGGATTCCATTTGATATTATTACCAATTGTTTTATAATCCTCCTCTGAAAACCAGAGGTGGTGCACACATACTTCAGCTGTGATGCGCTTTTCAGCTGTTGAAGGTTCTGCGGAGAAAAGTTCCATTTCTTCAGCAGTTGACAAATGCAGCACATGAAGACGCGTATTGTACTTCATGGCAAGATTAACAGCAAAAGTGGAAGATTTTAAACAAGCTTCATGACTTCTGATGGCAGGGTGCAATTCCACTGGAATATTATCACCATATTTCTGCTTATAATGATTCAGATTCTCACGTATGGTTGGCTCATCTTCACAATGTACTGCTATCAGGCTTTTGCAGTTCTTGAAGATATTTTCCAGTGTTGCCTGATTATCCACCAGCATGTTACCGGTAGAAGCACCGAGAAATATCTTAACTCCGCAAACCTTTGATGGATCAGTTTTAAGTACCTCCTCAGCATTATCATTGGAAACTCCCATATAGAAAGAGTAATTCGCCATTGATTTATCAGCTGCAGCAAGATATTTTTCCTCGAGTAATTCCTGAGTAAGGGTATTCGGCACAGTATTGGGCATATCCATAAAGGAGGTTACACCACCTGCAACGGCTGCGCGGCTCTCAGTGTAAATATCACCTTTATGTGTTAAACCCGGATCACGAAAATGTACCTGGTCATCAATTACCCCTGGCAGGAGGTATTTTCCCTTCGCTTCAATGTGTTCAGCATCCTGTGGAATAATGGTATTACCCGAAGAAATATCCGTTATTAGTCCGTTTTCTATCAACACATTGCCTACGAAGGATTTGCCTTCATTTACAATAGTTGCACCAGATATGAAATATTTATGAAGCATAAGGAACCCGATCTGTTAATAAAGAAATCAATGCAAAGATAATGCTAACGCTGATAACTCATTATACCGGATAGACAGCAAAGTAAAATAAACTTAACAACCTACTAAGCTCTGGCTCTGATTCTCTTAAATCTTAGTTGTATAACACCGAGTATTGCTTCACGGAATATACCACTACTCATTTTAGATTCTCCTTCAGTACGGTCAGTAAAAATGATGGGAACTTCAATTATTTTGAATCCTAATTTCCATGCGGTGTATTTCATCTCTATCTGAAATGCATAGCCGGTAAATTTGATCTTGTCAAAGTCGATAGCTTCAAGCAGTGAGCGGCGGTAGCACTTGAATCCGGCAGTAGTGTCCATAACCTTCATCCCGGTAATCAAACGCACATAGTATGAAGCAAAATAACTCATTAGTACCCTGCCCATTGGCCAGTTAACCACATTCACCCCCTTAATATAACGTGAGCCGATAGCAACATCAGCACCCATTTCATCACAGGCATGATGTAAGCGTACCAAATCCTCAGGATTATGTGAGAAATCGGCATCCATTTCAAAAATATAACGGTAATCACGGGCTAATGCCCAGCGGAAACCATGGATATAAGCAGTTCCAAGCCCAAGTTTACCCTTGCGCTCTTCAATGAACAGCCTATCGGGAAATTGTGTAATCAGCCTTTTAACTATTGCTGCTGTACCATCGGGAGAGTTATCCTCCACTATCAGTACATCAAATTCCTTTTCCAGAGAAAAAACTTTACGGATTATCCGTTCAATATTCTCTTTTTCGTTAAAAGTAGGGATGATTACAAGATTTTCCTTCACTTGATCTGGCGTTTAAGTAGCGAAATTATAAAAAATTCAATAACAAATAATAGTTTGATGGTTATTTCCCTTTTTTCACTACGAAAACATAGGTGGGGAAGTGATCACTGTAACCACCAGCATATGCGCCACCGGCAAAAGTACGGAAGGGATATCCTGCATACGGTCCATCCTTTTGCAAAAGGAACTTTTCATTGAAAACATTGGCTTTAAGAAACTGCCAGCCATTATTTTCTCTCAGCAGTGGTTCTGAAATTATAATCTGATCAAAGAGATTCCAGGCATCACGGTAAGCCAGTGAACCTATACCTTTCTGGTATAACTTCCACATAGGATTAAACAGACCACCCTTTTCAACATCCTTTGTTTTGCCTTTAGCACCCAGCACTTTGTATACACTTCTGTCAGTTGGATCATCATTCAGATCACCCATTACAAATATTTTGGCTTCAGGATCAATGCGGCGCAAGGAATCACACAATGCCAAAGAAAGTGCAGCAGCAGCTTCTCTGTATTCAGATCCGGCAGCCCGTGAAGGCCAGTGATTCACTATTACATGTATCATCTCTCCATCAAGCCTGCCACTCACAACCAGCTGATCACGGGTATACCAGTTAGTCTTTCCCGGCATGGTCAATTGATTTGATGTGCTGTTGGTTACTTCAAATGCTGATTTTTTATACAGAAGCCCTACATCAACCCCTCTTTTATCAGGTGAATTAAAATGCACAATATCATAACCCATCCCTTTTAGCGGGGGTGTATTGATTAGATCTTCCAATACCAGACGGTTCTCAATCTCTGAAACTCCAAGTATTGTTGGTCCACCACTCATTATTTCACCACCTATTCTGCTGATCACATCAGCCATATTTACAAGCTTGACCTGATAACGCTCTGATGTCCAATGATTCGTACCATTAGGTAAAAACTCCGCATCATTCTTATAAGGGTCATCAATAGTATCAAACAGGTTTTCAAGATTATAAAATGCAATGCAGGCTGCCTTGGATCTTTCCTGTCCCAGCGTACACTGGTTAAAAAAAAGAAGCGAAAAGCTGATCAAAACAGTTATTTTGACTGAATAGTGGATAGATGTCATAAAAAGGCTAATGATGGATGACTGTGGTTTAATTTTTCTGCTACAAATATAGACTATTAAAATTAGAGCTGAGAGTTGAATGAATGGGAAAATTTGTCACCTTTGCACATAGTAACACAATCTTTTTCAACAACAAAGCAATCGATTATTTTATTCCTAATACACCATACATGATTAAACGATTATTATTGTTATTACTGGTTTTCGGGCCGGTGATGACACTATTTGCCCAGACTGGTACTATTACCGGTCGTGTTGCTGATGCAGAAACCGGAAATGCATTGCCGGCAGTATTAGTGCGTATTGGCACTCAGCAAATATCCAGTCGCTCAGATGGCACTTTTGAGCTCCAGAGAATTACAACCGGCGATGCCGTAATTGATTTCTCGCTCTATGGATATGAGGATATCACACTCCAGATAAATGTTACTGAAGCTCTTAATCTAGGGGTAGTAAAAATGAAATCAGCCCTTGGCTCTGATATCAATTCAGGGCTTGCCGATATCAACCTTGCCGCCCTGGATTCTGACGAAGAATCGCGGTCGCAGAATACTTCAGGGCTTCTGAGCTCATCCAATGACGTATTCGTATCGGCAGCCTCCTATACCTTTAGCTCAGCCTATTTTAGGATGAGGGGTTATGATGCCGATCTTAACAGCACTTACATCGCCAATAGCCCGATCAATGATGCCGAAACCGGCCGTACCCTTTGGGCTTTATGGGGTGGACTAAATGACGCAACCCGCAATAAAGTTTCAGTCAATGGTATTGCACCGGCAGGCTTTTCTTTTGGTAATCTGGGTGGTGTGACTAATATCATTACGCGCGCATCCCAGCAACGTAAGCAAACAAAACTTACCTATAGCATGACGAACCGTACCTATACCAACAGGCTCATGCTTACCCATTCAACAGGTTTGATGGATAACAACTGGGCTGTATCAGTCAGTGCTTCAAAGCGCTGGGGTACCGAAGGATTCGTGGAAGGTACTTATTATGATGCTTATGGATGGTTCATAGGCATAGAAAAGAAAATAAATGATCATCACAGTATTGCCTTTACCGCACTTGCTGCTCCTGTAAAACGTGGAATGCAGGGCGCTTCAGTTCAGGAAGCCAATGATCTCACAGGCAGTAATTACTATAACCCTAACTGGGGATACCAGGACGGTGAGAAACGCAATGCAAGAATCCGTACGATGAATCAGCCTTTGGTAATTCTAAACCATTACTGGAAGCTGACCGACAAAACACAGGTCACAAGCACTGGTTCATATTTATTCGGAAAGACAGCAACTACGGCGCTTAATTGGTATAAGGCTGCTGACCCTCGTCCAGATTATTACCGTTATCTTCCAAGTTACTTCCCTGCATCTGAATATGATCCATTCATTTCCGAGAGAATCACTGAACTCTGGCAATCAGATCCAACTGTTAACCAGATTAATTGGGACAGATTGTACCAGGTAAATTATCTTGCAAACAGCGAGGGTAAACAAGCCCATTACATTATTGAAAACCGACATAATGACCAGTCGCAGATTAACCTATCTTCTTTCATAAATCATGAACTGAATGATCAGGCAAAAATAAGTGGCGGTGTGGAGCTCTCTTCCTATACCGGCAGTTATTACAAAACTCTTGACGACTTGCTGGGAGCTAATTTCTGGACAGACATTGATCAATTTGCTGAACGTGATTTCCCGGGTAATGATACAACTATCCAGAATGACCTCACTAACCCAAATAGAATAATCAAGGAGGGTGATAAGTTTGGATATGATTATAAACTTCACCAGAACAGTGGAAATATCTGGGGACTTTTACAAATGACAACCAATAAACTTGACTACTATGCCGGTTTGCAGTTAACCTATACCTCTTTCTGGCGTGAAGGCTTCATGCAAAACGGTCGTTATCCTGAAAACTCCTTGGGGAATTCAGTAAAAAGTGATTTTTTCGATTATGCCCTGAAAGCAGGTGGCACCTACAAAGCAACCGGACGTCATTTTATTGAAGGAAATATTGCCTATATGACACGTGCTCCATATATGCGCAACTCGTTCCTTTCACCAAGAACACGTGATGCCGTTACTCCCGGCTTGACAAGTGAAAAGATATACAGCGGTGAAATAAGCTATCATCTGCGTGCTCCATTGGTAAAAGCCAGACTTACTGCCTACCATACTGTATTTGAGAATCAGAGTGAGATCACTGGTTTCTACCATGATGACTACCTTACTTTTGTAAACTATGTAATGTATGGCATAAACAAGACTCATCAGGGAATTGAAGCAGGCGCTGAAGTGAAACTCACCGATGCTTTTTCGATAAAAGTAGCTGGTAACCTTGGCAATTACAGGTATACGAACCGCCCCAATGCAACAATCTCCTTTGAGAATGGATCCCGTCCTGATACTACCTTCCTCGTTTATAACAAGAATTTCTATGTCTCAGGCACGCCCCAAACAGCAGGATCCTTCGGACTCAAATATGCAGGGCCTGGCTATCTGTTTATTGAAGCCAGTGTGAACTATTATGATAATATTTACCTGGATTTCAATCCTGAACGTCGCACTACCCTTGCAATAGAGAACCTGGGACCCGGTGACCCGCTGATCTCTGCAATCACCAAACAGGAGAAACTACCTGATGGTTACACAATTGATGCATCTATCGGAAAATCATTCCGTTTAATGCAGAAATATTACCTGAATATAAACATCAGCGTAAGTAATATCCTCGACAATCAAGATATCATCACCGGGGGTTATGAGCAGAACCGCTTTGACTTTGAAACAAAGAACATCGCAAAGTTCCCGCCCAAGTATTATTATGCTTACGGCAGGAATTACTTTATCAACCTTGGTTTCCGTTTCTAATTAACAGTAAAATATATAGTCCATAAAATAACGCTTAGAACATGAAAAATATAAGACTAATCATTGCATTCCTCTTAATGGCCGGCTCATCAATCTACCTTTCAAGTTGTGTTAAAGGTGAATTCGACGAACCACCCATCAATATCCCAACCGTAGATTTTGAAGCCAATACTACCATCCAGGAGTTGAAAGAATCCTACTCGGGTCTTCAGGAGATCACTGATGAGATCATCATTAAAGGAATTGTAACTGCCAATGATGAAAGCGGCAACCTTTATAAAAAAATGGTGATTGCTGACGAAACAGCTGCCATTGAACTGGCCATTGATCAAACAAATCTGGCTACTGAATATAAGGTTGGACAGATGATCTATGTTAAGTGTAAAGGCCTGTACATTGGTGATTATAATAACCTCATCCAGTTAGGTTATCTCTATAACGGTGATATCGGTCGTATGCCTGCAGTAATGATTGAAGATCACATCTATCGCGACAGTTTACCGGGACCCGCTCCTGAACCACAACTCATTACCTTATCAGAACTGGGCACACCGTCTTTGGGTGATCTAAGGGTGAGTAAACTCATAACTGTTAAAGAAGTCACATTCGCTGAAATTGGCGAAGCATTTGCTCCTCAGGATGCCGATGCCACTAACCGCACTTTGATGGATCAGGCTGGCAAGAGCCTTGTTGTCCGTACCAGTAAGTATTCTGATTTCTCTGCAGATACTATCCCTGCAGGTTATGGAACCGTTACAGGTATACTATCTGTTTTCGGGACTACCTGGCAACTTACCTTACGTGATATTAATGATGTGAAAGATTTCTCTGGCATCATACCTCCTCCTCCGGGAAGTGGTGACGGCACTTTTGAAGATCCCTACGACATTGAAGCAGCAGCTTCTAATACAAGCAATACCCCTGTTTGGGTAGAAGGTTATATTGTAGGAGTTTATGAGACCGGTGGAACTGAATTTGTTCCAAATTTTACCGGACCATATCTCACCAGTTCTAATCTTCTGATGGCTGCTTCACCCGATGAAACTAACCTCGGCAACTGTATTCCTGTTCAATTACCAGCCGGTGCCATACGTAATGTGCTCAATCTGGTCGATAATTCAGGTAATAAAGGAAAAGTGTTAATGGTTCTTGGTACGCTGGAACCTTATTTCAGTCAACCGGGTGTTAAAAACCTTACAGGTTATTGGATGGATGGTACAGGTATTATTCCTGCAACTGGCTTCTTTACCGAGGAATTCAATAACTCCCTGGGTGCTTTCTCACAATATAGCGTTATTGGCGACCAGATTTGGGCAGGACAGACCTACGATGGCGGTTGCGTTACCATGACAGGTTTCGTTAATCCTAACAGATTTGCCAATGAAGACTGGCTTATTTCACCATCCATCTCCCTGGCAGGTAAAACCGGCGTTAAGATGATATTTCGTGAGGCAATGAACTTTGCCACAAACATCAACGAAGAGGCTAAAGTATTCGTTTCAACCAATTACGCTGGAACTGGAGATCCTAACGAAGCCGACTGGACTCAGCTTACCGGGTTTAGCCGTTCTGCAGGTGATTCATGGACTTTCGTTGATACCGGAGAGATCAACCTCTCAGCATACGATGGACAGACCATCTATGTTGCATTCAAGTATACCAGTACCACAGCCGTTGCAGGAACCTGGGAAATAAGCAGGATGCTGCTAACTGCCTCCAATTAATTTTATGAAATACTTACAACAAAGGGATGCGGGAATTCGCATCCCTTTGTTGTTTTATAAGTCACCTTTTACCGTAGCTCCAATTCCCTTAATAACTATTTTTGCACACTGAATCTTTAATATAACCTCAAGGGCATTCATGCATAGTCAAGATATCAAACTGGTGTTGGAGGACGGCACTGAATTCAAGGGTAAATCATTCGGTTTCAATAGGTCAGTCGCCGGAGAAGTAGTCTTCAATACAGCCATGACCGGCTACCCCGAAAACCTGTCTGACCCATCCTATACCGGCCAGATTCTGGTGGCAACCTATCCCTTGATCGGGAATTATGGTGTTCCTGATGAAGTAAGGGAGCATGGTATGCTTAAATACTTTGAATCCGACCGTATGCGCATCAGTGCCCTGGTTATTTCCGATTACTCTTTCTCATACAGTCATTGGAATTCCAATAAAAGTCTTGCCACCTGGCTGAAGGAGAATAAAATTCCCGGTATCTACGGCATTGATACCAGAGAGCTCACCAAAATTCTCAGGGAAAAGGGAGCCATGCCGGGTAAAATTATTTATAATGATACTGACATTGACTTTTATGATCCCAACGCTGATAATCTGGTGGACCAGGTAACGACAAAGGAAATAGTTACCTATGGCAACGGGAAGTACAAGGTTATTCTTGTTGACTGTGGCGTAAAGAATAACATAATAAGATGTCTGTTGAAACGGGATACTACAGTTATTAGAGTGCCCGCAGATTATGACTTCACCAATGATGAATACCACGGCATATTCCTGTCAAACGGTCCCGGTGATCCCAAAAAATCTACCGAAACCATTAAGCATGTAAAGAAAGCCTATGAAACAGGCAAACCCATTATGGGTATATGTCTGGGATGCCAGATTATGGCTCTTGCTTCAGGCGCTGATACCTACAAACTTAAGTACGGGCATAGAAGTCATAACCAACCGGTATTACAAGTGGGCACCAACAGGTGCTACATTACTTCCCAAAACCATGGCTTTGCTATAAATACAGAAACTTTACCCGACGACTGGCAGACTTTGTTTGTGAATGTCAATGATAATACCTGTGAGGGCATTAAACACCGGACTAAGCCTTTCTTCGCTGCACAGTTTCATCCTGAAGCTTCCAGCGGACCAACCGATACTGAGTACTTATTTGACGATTTTATGGAATTAATTGAAAACAGCGCAAAAGGGAAGTAATGATAGACAAAAGCATTAAGAAGGTTATTGTACTTGGTTCGGGAGCATTAAAAATCGGAGAAGCCGGTGAGTTTGATTATTCCGGATCACAGGCCTTGAAAGCCCTCAGGGAAGAAGGTATTCAAACGGTACTCATAAATCCGAATATTGCCACTATCCAGACTTCGGAAAATATTGCCGATAAAGTCTACTTCCTGCCGGTTACCCCCTATTTTGTTGAACGGGTTATTGAGAAAGAAAAAGCCGATGGACTGTATCTCTCCTTCGGCGGACAGACTGCCCTGAATTGCGGGGTACAGCTATACAGGGATAAAGTATTTGAGAAATATAATATAAGGGTACTTGGTACGCCTGTACAATCTATTATTGATACAGAAGACCGGGAAGCCTTCATTGAAAAGCTTGATCAGATTGAAGTCAAATCACCCAGAAGTATTGCTGTTACAAATATCACCGATGCAATAAACGCAGCCAATACGCTTCATTATCCCATTATCATCAGGGCTGCCTATGCGCTTGGTGGTCTGGGCAGTGGTTTCTGCAACAATGAGGAAGAACTGTTAAGTCTGGCATCCAAAGCCTTTACGTACTCTTCACAGATTCTCGTTGAAGAGTCGCTGAAAGGCTGGAAAGAGGTAGAATATGAAGTTGTACGTGATCAGTATGATAACTGCATTACGGTTTGCAATATGGAGAACTTTGATCCTCTGGGGATTCATACCGGTGAAAGTATCGTAGTTGCTCCTTCTCAGACTTTGTCCAATAGGGAATATCATAAATTAAGAGCCATAGCCATTAAGATCATCAGGCATATTGGCATCATCGGCGAATGCAATGTGCAGTATGCCCTTGATCCGAATTCTGAAGATTACCGGGTTATTGAGGTAAATGCCCGGTTGTCACGATCAAGTGCTCTGGCATCCAAGGCTACAGGATATCCCCTAGCCTTTGTTGCCGCCAAACTGGGGATCGGCTATGGACTGCATGAACTCACAAACAATGTTACCAAGACCACTACAGCTTGTTATGAGCCCGCACTGGATTACATCGTTTGCAAAATACCACGCTGGGATTTAAACAAGTTCCATGGTGTTTCCAAAGAGATTGGCAGCAGCATGAAGAGTGTGGGTGAAGTGATGGCAATAGGACGAACCTTTGAAGAGGTAATTCAGAAAGGTTTAAGGATGATTGGGCAGGGAATGCATGGGTTTGTCGGCAATCAAAACATCCATTTCGATGACCTTGATTCCGCTCTCTCAAACCCCACTGACCTGAGAATATTTGCCATAGCACAGGCACTTGCCAAAGGTTATTCCGTTGATCGTATACATGATCTTACCAAGATCGATAAGTGGTTTCTGGTTAAGCTTAGGATAATCCTTGAAATCAAGAATGACCTCACCAGCTATGATTCGTTGGAGACACTGCCTGAAGAACTGTTGATTGAAGCCAAAAAAGCGGGCTTCTCTGATTTCCAGATTGCCAGGTTTGTGCTTCGGAGTGATTCTGAAGATATCAATCATGATATTGATATTGTAAGGGCATTCAGAAAAGCCCGAAATATTATTCCCTGTGTGAAACAGATTGACACATTGGCTGCTGAGTACCCGGCCAAGACCAACTACCTTTATGTAACCTATAATGGCAACAGCAATGATGTTGATTATGAGGATGACCACAAGTCAGTAGTAGTACTTGGATCAGGTGCTTACAGAATTGGAAGCAGCGTTGAATTCGACTGGTGCAGTGTAAATGCGGTGAATGCCATCATGAAGGAAGGATTCCGTTCAGTGATGATCAATTATAACCCTGAAACAGTATCTACCGACTATGATATCTGCGACAGGCTTTACTTTGAAGAACTCACATACGAAAGGGTGCTTGATATACTGGATCTGGAAAATCCCAAAGGTGTGATTGTTTCCATGGGTGGCCAGATCCCCAATAATTTGGCGATGCGCCTGCACTCACAGAATGTACCTATACTGGGAACTTCCCCTATTTCCATAGACAAGGCTGAAGACAGACACAAATTCTCATCACTGCTTGATGAACTGGATGTTGATCAGCCCCGTTGGATGGAGCTTACCAGCACGAAGGAAATATTTGATTTTGTTAATGTAGTGGGTTTCCCGGTGCTGGTCAGGCCAAGTTATGTCCTTTCGGGTGCTGCCATGAATGTTGTATCCAATGAAAATGAACTGGAACACTTCCTTACACTTGCCCGAAATGTGTCGAAGCAATACCCGGTAGTAGTTTCTGAATTCATACAGAATGCCAAGGAAATTGAAATTGATGCCGTGGCCAACAAGGGAGAGGTCATAGCTTACGCTATATCCGAGCATATTGAATTTGCCGGTGTACACTCCGGTGATGCTACCATCGTTTTCCCTCCACAGAAAATTTACTTTGAAACAGCCCGTCGCATAAAGAAGATTGCCAAGAAGATTGCGAAAGTTCTTGATATAACCGGTCCATTCAACATGCAGTTCATGGCAAAGGATAATGATGTGATGGTGATTGAATGTAACCTACGGGCTTCTAGAAGCTTCCCCTTTGTATCAAAAGTGCTGAAAACAAATTTCATCACTATTGCCACCGAGGTGATGCTGGGTAAAGATGTACCCCGACTCTCCAAATCATTGTTTGACCTCGACTATATTGGCATCAAAGCTCCGCAATTCTCCTTTACCCGCCTGCATAAGGCTGATCCCATCATTGGTGTTGACATGGCATCAACCGGTGAAGTAGGTTGTATTGGAGAAGATTACTATGAAACCCTCCTCAAATCAATGCTGTCAGTTGGGTATACCTATCCGAAGAAGAGCATACTGATATCTTCAGGCCCTCCTGAGGACAAAGCCACCCTGCTTGAACCGGCAAGAATGCTTGTGCAGAAAGGATATGTGATCTATGCAACCAAAGGTACACAGGAATTTTTCTCGAAAAATGGCATTGATGCAACCGTGCTTTACTGGCCCGATGAAGAAAAGAAGCCTAATACCCTGGATTACCTGAAAGAGAAGAAAATTGACCTGGTTATCAATATCCCAAAGAATCTCTCGCCTGACGAACTATACAATGATTACCAGATCAGGCGCAATGCTGTCGACCTGAATATTCCACTCATTACCAATTCCAGGCTGGCCAAAGCATTCATCATTGCTATATGCAAATTCAGTCTTGATGACTTGCCTATCAAAAGCTGGGACGAGTATAATTAAAAGATAGTATGAATCTATTCAGTGGTTCTGACCAATACTATAATCAATACTAATCAGGAGTCTGATAGCAGTCTCAGGAACTATAGTTATACTATATTCTCTACCATTTCTTCCAGAGGAACCAGGGCTTCAATAGCTTTAGAAACAGTATCCACTTCCCGGAAAGTAAGACTGAGCTTATCATTCACTTCTTTCATCCTTACAGATTTCTGATAGACCTGAATAAACTGCAGCACGATAGCAAAAATCGGACTTTGATAGAAGGGCGATTCCTTATTGGTAATAAATGTAGCGGTCATCAGATTATTCTTCAGGGTGATCTTCTCAAAGCCCAATTTCCTTGCTGATCTTCTTAACCTTATTGTATTGATCAGCTCCTGTGTTTGCTGTGGCACCGGACCAAACCGGTCAATCAGTTTCTCCTGGTATTTCAACAGATCCTCTTCCACCTCCAGACTGTCGAGTTCCTTATATAGACTCAACCGCTCTGTAATGTTTGTAACATACCTGTCGGGAAGCATAATCTCGAGGTCAGTTTCAATAAGGCACTCTTTCACATAATCCTTGGTGACCGGTTCATCATAAAGACCGCTGAACTCTGTTTCCTTGAGTTCCATAATTGCCTCATCAAGTATTTTCTGGTACATCTCAAATCCGATCTCTGAAATGAAACCACTTTGCTCAGCACCCAGTATATTGCCTGCACCCCTGATGTCAAGATCGCGCATGGCTATGTTAAAGCCACTCCCGAGCTCTGAAAACTCTTCAATTGCCTTGAGTCTCTTCCGTGCTTCATCCGTGAGTACTGAAGCAGGAGGAGCAAGCAGGTAGCAGAAAGCCTTTTTATTGGTACGGCCTACCCTGCCGCGAAGCTGATGAAGATCACTCAATCCGTAATTTTGTGCTTCATTGATGATAATAGTATTGACATTTGGAATATCAAGTCCTGATTCAATAATGGTGGTCGCAACAAGCACATCAAAATAACCCTCCACAAAATCCAGCATCACTTTTTCAAGTTTATGGCCATCCATCTGTCCATGACCAATGGCTATCTTGGCATCGGGTACTAAGCGCTGAATCATACCAGCCACTTCCTGAATATTCTTGATCTTATTATGTACCACGAATACCTGTCCACCCCTCGACATTTCATAATGCACGGCATCACGGATTATCTCCTCATTAAAAGGATGAAGCTCTGTTTGTACCGGATATCTGTTTGCGGGAGGCGTATTCAGGATACTCAGATCACGGGCTCCCATCAGTGAGAACTGCAGTGTACGCGGAATAGGAGTTGCAGTGAGTGTAAGTGTGTCAACATTTACTTTCATCTGCTTAAGTTTCTCTTTAGTAGCCACTCCAAACTTCTGCTCCTCATCTACCACCATCAGTCCCAGGTCTCTGAATTTAACATCCTTGCTCACCAATCGATGTGTGCCGATTAGGATATCAATCTTACCTTCTTCCACCAACTGAAGTGTATGCTTTTGCTCTTTGGCACTCTTGAACCTGTTAATATAATCTACTCTGCAGGGAAACTCTTTTAGCCTGTCCTTGAAGGTATTGTAATGTTGTACTGCAAGGATAGTTGTAGGAACCAGTATGGCTACCTGTTTACTGTCGGCTACAGCCTTAAAGGCAGCTCTGATGGCAATTTCCGTTTTACCGAAACCAACATCTCCACAAACCAGCCGGTCCATTGGATATGTCTTCTCCAGATCACGCTTTACGTCAGCCGTTGCCTTTACCTGATCCGGTGTATCTTCATAAATAAATGACGCTTCCAGTTCATGTTGCATGTAACTGTCGGGTGCAAAGGCAAATCCATCAGCGGCCTTACGTTCCGCATATAGTTTGATAAGATCCTTCGCTATATCCTTGACACGTTGCTTGGTCTTGGTCTTGAGCTTATTCCATGTATTGGATCCCAGCCTGTTCATGGATGGAACAGTACCCTCTTTCCCTACGTATTTCGATATACGATGAAGTGAGTGGATGCTTATGTAAAGTATATCGTTGTTCTGATAGATAAGCCGGATGGCTTCCTGCTGCTTGCCATTGTTATCTATCTTCTCCAATCCATCAAAACGACCAATACCATGATCTATGTGCGTTACATAGTCGCCGGGCTGCAGGTCATAGATCTCTTTCAGGGTAATGGCTTCCTTTCCGGCAAACCCATCCCGGATGTGGAACTTATGATAACGTTCAAAAATCTGGTGATCGGTATAGCAGGCTAATTTTGTCTCTTTATCAATGAATCCTTCATGGAGCGACAGGTTGATGAGCTCATAATCAAGGTCAGCCTTGATGCCCCGATTGCCTTTCAAGTCTTTGATAATAGTCTGAATGCGCTCTGTCTGCTTAGGGTTATCCGACAGGATTACATTCTTGATACCGGCCTTGCTGTTATCATCCAGATTCTGCAGTACCAGGTCAAAGTTCTTATTGAAAGAAGGTTGAGGTTGCATATGGAAGTTCAGCTCTCTACTCTCTTTTAATAAACTACGTGTGCCGAATTCAATAATGCTGTGATCAAGTATATCTTTGCGAAAATCTTCAGGTGTAGTGAACAGTTCGTCAGGTGCTACATGTTTTAATTCTGAAATTAATTCGTTGAATGCCTTTTTAGCTTTTTCAAACTCCTTGTCTATTTTATCGATGGCAAAGGCAAAATCCTTTAACCATACAACCGTATGCGGATCAATGAACTGAAGAAACGACTGCCTTTTTTCATGGAGCATCCGGTCCTGTACATTGGGAGTTATTGTTATGTGGCTCAGTTTATCAATGGACAACTGCGATGATGGGTCAAAAGTGCGGATTGACTCCACGTCATCTCCAAAGAACTCAATACGATAAGGCCGGTCGTTTGTAAAGGAGAAAACATCCACAATACCTCCCCTTATAGAGAACTGTCCGGGTTCAACTACAAAATCAACCCGTTCAAAGTTATATTCCATTAACAGGTCTATAACAAAATCAATGGAAAGACTTTCATTAATACCCAATCGTAATGTATTCTTTTTCAGGAATGCACGGGTTACTACCTTCTCAGCAAGTGCTTCAGGATAGGTTACTACTATAGTCCCACCTTCACGGGTACCCAATCGCTTCATCACCTCTGTGCGTGACAGCACGTTGGTATTGTCAGTCTTCTCTAATTCGTAAGGGCGACGGTAAGTTGTGGGGAAGAAGAGAACTTTCTTCTTGTGGAAAGGGATATCCTGCTCACCCAGCAAATTTTCCAGATCATTGAAGAAATAGGCAGCTTCCTCTTTTTCAGTGAGCACTATCAAAAATAACGGTTCTTTACGCACAAACACTGAAGCAGCCACAATAGCATCGGCCGAACCTGCCATGCCTTTAAGATGCAGTCGGTTGTATTCTTTTGAACTACAAGAAACAGCAATATCCGCGATAATATCTTTATCGCGGTAAAAATTAATCATGGGCGTAGCCTTCACCAATTCCTTTCCATTAGTAAAACAGGGCGCAAAGTTACAACTTTTTACAGTTCATGATCTCCGAAGGATTACCTGTATTTATGCTAGAAAAGTAGGACCATAACAGCCATTTCCGGAGTATCACACTTTCTTAACTGCCAAATACTTATTATAAAGCAGCAATCCAATGATGGTGAGTACTCCTATCATGCTGAAGATAATCCAAAGTAAAGCAGGCTTATGAAGATTATCAACGAAGTGAACATACATAACAGCGCCGAGTATTCCACCAATTCCACTGCCTATAACACCGTACAAAAAGGAATACCCCAGGTAAAGCGCTTTCTTGTCAGCAGGTGCTACCAAGCCGATGTAGGATATGAATTTAGGATGGGCGGTCATCTCACCTATGGAGAATATGATTAATCCTGCTACAAAAACCCAGGCATAAGTAGAGATGGAGAATATGGCCATTCCTATTGTGCCCATAGCTATACCAACAATCATGGTCGGTAGGGCGGGGAATTTACGCACCAGTGATGACACCAATAACTGCAATGCTATGATGGCACCGGCATTGATAACGGTTACATGTTCTGCATCAAATTCCCATGAGGGGTTATCCACGAAAAGTGCCAGAACTTTATTGACGACATTATTGACCGGAGTCATATCAATATAGTCCTTCAGGTACCACAAAACGGTATCGAACATCTGGAAGTAGAGAATCCAAAATCCCGAATAGATCACTATCATTAAAACAAAACGGTAATCTTTCAATACCAGCGCAATGTCCTTGAACACCTGGGATAGTGGTTTGGAATTCACAGGTCTGGGCGGTTCCTTATAGGCGAAAAAATTCAGCAGTAGCATAGAACCGGTACCTACGGAGGCCATGATAAAGATATACGACCATGAAATGTCTTTCAGGAAAGGCACTAAAATCAATGGGAACAGAAATGCTCCCAGGTTGATAGACCAGTAGTAAATACCAAAACCCAGCGAAGAGTTGCTTTCATCAGTCACCCGCGCAATGGTACCTGAGATTATCGGTTTAAAGAAGCCCGCACCGACAGCCATAACAATAAGACTAAGAAATACAATTCCATACGAAGTTGATATACTGGTAAAGAAATAGCCTGCACTCATTAAGGTAAAGGCAAACATGAGCACCTTGCGATACCCGAACCTGTCGGCAATAGCACCTGCAAGAATGGGAAGCAGATAAAGAAGCGGGGTTATGGTACTCTTGATGGCACCAACGCCTTCTCTCGAGAAACCCAGACCGCCTTCAGAGGGTGATAATATCAAGTAGATAGACAGAACCGACATTACGCCGTAATAAGATCCACGTTCAAAAAACTCCATCACAATCACTGTCCAGAAGTTACGTGGAAAAGATTTAAAGCCGGCTTTACCGCTCTCCTTTGAAATATTGCTCATGTGTAACACAGTTATTGGACAAAAATAGAAATAAATGCACTTAATTTAAGCTCCTTATTAGATTCACTGGCCTAATTTACGAACGCATTCTGATTAAAATCGTAAAGTGGTCGCTTATATACACTTGCAGCTACTCTGACGGAAGTTGGGACAAAATTCCTTAAGAAAGACTTAACCCTTGCTGTACATATCTTGTACATATCCTGTACATATTCTGTACATGTCTGTACATAGAAGGTACATTATTAGTACAATTTATGTTGCTTAAATGTACACTAATAAAAACTCCTATAAAGCTTTGACTCCGCACATTCAATGCCACGGAACAACTTATGTTCAACCTATGTTCTGGTTTTATTTAATCACTCACCACTAGTTGCACGGTGGTTCGGCTCTTCTGCTCCAATAGAATCCGGCGCTGACCGACTACCTTATCAATGGTTTGCTGATCATAGTAACGGATAGTTACCAATTGTAGTCCATTGTTGTACTTGACGCGGTAGTCATTGCCGAGTAGTGTAAATAACCGATTGACTTTATCAGGATTATCATCCATAACAATGGAAAAGCTGATGGCCGAATGCTGCATCATGTTCAGATGAATATCCAAGGTGGCCAGTAAGCCAAAGATACTATGCAGATTCCCCTCGGCTATAAATGAAAAGTCGCGCGGTGAAATGGAGATAAGTACCTGATCGGGTTTGAAGATAAAACTTGGAATCTGATCACTTTGCTCTTCATCAAAGGTATAGATCAAAGTACCGGGTTCTTCTGGATGGTAAAATGATTTTACGTATAAAGGAATGCTGTTGCTTTGGAGTGGTTGTATGGTCTTTGGATGTATTACCGATGCCCCGTAATAAGCGAGCTCAATGGCATCACGATACGACATTCGGTCGATTTTAACGGTATCATTGAAATATCTTGGATCAGCATTCAGCACCCCGGGTACATCTTTCCATATAATCATCTCCCCGGCATACAATGCCCAGGCAAAAATGGCAGCACTAAAATCTGAGCCTTCTCGTCCTAATGTAACCGGTTTGCCGTCAAGTGTACTTCCAATAAAACCCTGAGTTATGGAAACTTTGTTTGACTTGAGCAGCAGATTTTCTTTATGAATTGAAGTAATTCTATTTTCTGTCTCCTGCCAGTTAACGACTCCGTTTCTGTAGGTATGGTCAGTAATGATAAGTTTACGGGCATCCAGCAATGAATGTGGATAGTTATTTTTCTGCAGGAAGGAACTGATTAATGAAGTTGAAATTAATTCGCCATAGGACACAATCCGGTCATAGCCTTCATCATACTTAGTAGGTGGTGTTCGACTGATAACATCAGCAATTTGATTGATCCAAACCAATACTGCTTCATCTTTAACCCCTAGATCATGCGCCACATTCAAATGATAGTCTTCAACTGATTTCAGGAGTGCTGCAGCGGATGGTTCACCTTTAATCCAGGCGTTAGCAACCTGCTCCAAAGCGTTGGTTGTTTTACCCATGGCCGAGAACACAACCCAGAGTTCTACATCAGGAAATCCTGAGAGTATCCGGAATACATTCCTGACCGCTTCGGCATCTTTTACGGATGCTCCACCAAACTTGAAAACTTTCATGGGTAAGGGTTGTTTGTAATGCAAAAGTAATACATTTGAGAGTTATCCAGTGTATGTTGAAGTTCTTGTACAGATATAAACATAATCTTGAATACACCATAGATCTGCCTGGAATACTCCTTAGTTACGACATGAATACATCTAAAACTTGAGATATTATTTCTGAACAAAGGATAGTTACATGCGTTTCTTGTTATTTTTGCACTTTATATTATTTATAAGTTTTGTTTCTGACAGTTTGAAAAATACGATAAAATGAAAGGATCTATTGCAATTTTGGCCGGTGGCGGACCAGCGCCTGGTATTAATTCAGTTATTGCTTCAGTAGCTAAGATTTTCCTTAAAGATGGCTATAGAGTTATAGGCTTACATGAAGGCTATAAAACGCTCTTTAATGGCAAACCAAATATGATTGATTTAGACTTCACGCTTGCAGATAAAATACACAACCAAGGTGGTTCTGTATTGAGTATGAGCAGGTATAAACCCGCCAATGAAGAGTTTAATACTGACTTCTTTGTTAAGAATGATGTTAAGCTGCTTGTCACCATCGGTGGTGATGATACCGCATCAACAGCCAACAGAATTTCAAAGTTCCTTGCATCAAAGAATATCGTACTTCAGAATATTCATGTTCCGAAAACTATAGATAATGATCTGCCTTTGCCTGATGGTATTCCTACTTTCGGATACCAAAGTGCCAAGCAGGAAGGCGTAAGGATTGCCAATACTGTATATGAAGATGCACGTACCAGCGGGAATTGGTTTGTGGTTTCAGCCATGGGACGCGAAGCCGGTCATCTGGCTTTCGGTATAGGTGCTGCCTGCCATTACCCGATGATCATTATTCCTGAGATGTTCAACAAGGTGGAAGTTACTTTCGACAGGATTCTGCGCCTTATCATCTCATCAATGATCAAGAGAAAACTGCTGGGAATCAACTACGGCGTTGTTATAGTAAGTGAAGGAGTTTTTCACTTCATGACGGATGAGGAGATCATCAAGTCAGGCATTGTTTTCACTTTTGATGATCACGGACATCCCGAACTTGGCAATGTAAGCAAGGCTCATATATTCAACATGCTATTGCAGTTAAAACTCAAGGAACTGAAAATCAATATCAAGAGCAGACCGGTTGAACTGGGTTATGAACTCCGTTGTGTTCAGCCTATTGCATTTGATATGTTGTATTGTGCTTTACTGGGAATGGGTGTTAAAAGGTTATTTGATGAAGGACTCACCAGCTGTATGGTAGTGAGTGGTCCCAATGGAGACATTTTCCCGATATTCCTTAAAGATGTGGAAGATAAGAACGGCAAAGTTCAACCACGCCTGGTAAACATGGATGGACAGAAAGCCAAGATGGTTTATGAGGATGGGGTTCAATATCTATGCGAAGAAGACTATGAGGGTGCAAAAGCATATCTGGCCGATCCTGAGCATTACGATATGAAGAAAATACTTAACTGGTAGTCAGAATTTATCAGTTTTCACTGCAGAGTTATCTCATCTCTAAGCTTAGGTGATTGTAACTTTTTACCCGATACTTTAGCAATTTTTGCTCAGATTATTACAACTCTTTGATCTTCTCAACAAGCACACTGGCGAGTTTGTAGTTCGATTCATGGGTCCAGCCTGCAATATGAGGTGAGAGGATCACTTTATCTGATCTGAACAACTTCTGAATTGCTTCAGGTAGCTGAGCCGTTTCAAGGTTCTCAAACGAGAGGTTCTCACATTCCAGCACATCAAGGGCCGCTCCTTTTACCTTAGTTGCTTCTATTGCATCAACGAGGTCGGCTGTATTTACGCACTGTCCGCGCGATGTATTGATTACATAAACCGCTTTTTTAAACCTGAACAGGTATTCAGCATCAATAAGCTGATTTGTTTCTTCCGTAAGGGGTATATGAAGACTAACTATATCGGCCTCATTAAACACTTCATCCATCTGAACTTCCGTAACAAATTGATCTGAGAATCCCGATTTATATTTGTCATAGGCAATAACACGGGCTCCGAATCCGCTGAGTCTTCGGGCAAATTCACTACCGGTATTGCCATAACCAATAATGGCAATGGTCTTCCCTTTGATTTCTGTTCCACGGTTGCCTTCACGTATCCAAATGCCCTTACGAACCTCCACATTCACCCTGCACAGATGATTGAGCAGTGAGAGCAACATCCCCATGGCATGCTCAGCAACCGCATCACGATTACCTTCAGGAGCATTGAGGCATACTATTCCTTTTGATTCAGCATATTGCCAGTCAATATTCTCCATGCCGGCTCCCACCCTTCCGATGAACTTTAATAGATGAGCATTTCGCAGAGCCTCTGCATCCAATTTGATCTTGCTGCGTACAATCACTCCTGTGTATAAAGGCAATTGCTCAATAATCTCCTTTCTGCTGGTTCCATTGTAGTGAATACACTCAAAGCCAATATGGGTGAGCTCATCACTCAAGTATGGATGGGCAGTATCAATAAAAAGGACTTTACCTGAATTCATGGCATTTTAATCTTTCAGCAAAGGTAATCATTATAAAATCGAAATTTCTTTGAGCTAAGAACAGCCTTCTTTACTGTTTTATAAAAACTCATGAATTCATTCTACTTTATAGTTAATTACCCCTCATTAGTCGTGAGTTACTGATCACTTCTTGAATTAAAAATCGTAACTTCGCCCCCGTTTTACAAGTTGATAGTTGATTTTGTTATGTGGAATTTATTAGTCAGACTCATGTTGCGAAACCGTCCGGGCATCTTGGTGGTGATTGGACTTCTTACTATTGTGATGGGATGGCAGGGCTTGAGTGTTAAGTTGTCATATAATAATGCCTTGATGCTTCCATCATCTGACTCAAGCGTTCAAACCTACAATGCTTTCAAACAGAAATTTGGAGAAGATGGCAGTGTATTGGTAATAGGCATTACCAATAAAAATATGTTTCAGTTGGACCAATTGAATGCATGGTACGATCTTACCAATGATATAAATAAGATTGATGGAGTAGAGGGGATTACATCGATTACCAAGGCTGTCAACATGATAAAGAATGACAGTCTGCGTGTCTTTGAATTTGAGCCTCTGGTCAAAGAGCGGTTAACTACACAGGCACAGGCTGATTCACTAAAGAAGCTCATATTTTCACTCCCATTCTATAAAGGTCTTCTTTTCAATCCGGAAACAAACACCTATTTAATGGCTGTTACCCTTGAAAAGGATAAATTAAATGACAAGTCCCGATTAACTGTTACGGATAATATTGTCAAAAGGGCCAGACTTTATGAAAAGTCGACGGGTAACAAGTTACATTACTCTGGTATGCCATACATAAGGTCGGTAATGATGCAGAAGACCAAGGCTGAATTGTTTTTGTTTATTTTCCTGTCAATTATAGTCGCGGCAATTATCCTTTATCTTTTCTTCCGGTCACTAAAAGTTGTGTTGAGTTCGTTGATTGTAGTTGCTGTGAGTATAATCTTTACACTCGGTCTGATCAATTTGCTGGGCTTTAAATTAACTATTCTTACAGGTGTTATACCATCTCTTATTGTAGTCATAGCCATTGAAAACTGTATTTATATCCTAAATAAATATCATTGGGAATACCGTTTGCATGGAAATAAGATCCGGGCACTTTCAAGGGTAATACAGCGCATCGGTCCTGCCTCACTCATGGTCAACACAGCTACAGCCGCAGGTTTTGCTGCTTTCATCCTTGTCTCTAACCAATTACTGAGAGAGTTTGGAATTGTAGCAGCCATAAGTATATTTATTGAATATATTCTTTGTATCCTGATGCTGCCTATCATTTTCAGTTACATGGATCCGCCGGGTGAGAAGCATTTATCACATCTGAACAATAAGTTTTTCAGCAGGATACTCGAGAAGATCATATACATGATAGAATTTAAACGACCTGCTATTTTCATTACAGCCGGTGTTTTAACAATCATTGGAATAATTGGTATGCTGAATCTTCAGACCTCAGGAAAGGTTGTGGATGATATCAGTGACAATGATCCATTATCGATAGATTTGAAGTACTTTGAAACAAATTTTGGCGGGGTAATGCCTTTTGAGATCTGGGTAGATTCCAAAAAGCCAAAGGGAGCTTTGCGATTCAGGACCATGGAGAAGATTGATGAACTGCAGAGTGAAGTGCTGAAGCATAAAGAATTCTCCAAGCCGCTGTCAGTAGCTGAACTATCGAAGTTTGCCCGCCAGGCATTCTTCAATGGCAATCCGGAGATGTATGCCATGCCCAATTCACAGGAGAGTAACTTTGTTTTCTCATACTTCCCCCGCAATGCTGGAATACAGAAGGGATTGCTGAATTCATTCATCGACAGCACCCAGCAGCATACACGGTTGAGTTTTCAGATGGCGGATGTAGGTACCAATGAGATGAATCGATTACTCGACAGCATTCGGCCTAAAGTAGAGGAGATTTTCCCTGCCGAAAATTATGATGTGAAGATCACCGGCAATAGTGTAGTATATACCCGTGGAACAGAATTTCTTACAAAGCATCTGTTTCAGAGTGTACTGATCGCTATTGGATTTATCTCCTTGCTGATGGTTCTGATGTTTTCAAGTTTCAGGATGATTGTCATTTCTATGGTTCCGAATATTATTCCATTGATCATAACAGCAGCTATTATGGGCATTGCCGGGATTCCGGTTAAGCCATCAACCATAATTGTGTTTGGTATTGCACTGGGTATTTCGGTTGACAATGCGATTCAGTATTTATCACGATACCGGCATGAGCTGAAACTCACCAACAATAATATCAAATTATCGGCTATCAATGCACTTCGTGAAGCGGGATTCAGTATGCTGTATACCTCAATTGTGCTGGTGCTGGGATTCAGCGTGTTCATGGTTTCAAGTTTTGGAGGCACACAGGCATTGGGATTGCTGGTTTCATCCACACTTTTCATTGCCATGTTTTTTAACATGATGGTATTGCCTTCATTCCTGCTTGTTGTGGATAAATTCGCCGTAACTAAGGCATTTGCCTCTGAACCTTTGATTGAAGTTTATGATGGTGATGATTCGCAGGAAGAAGAACATGATCTGGTAGAGCCAGAACAAAAGAAATAGCAGGTTGCCATAGATTGTAATTGGACAGAAATGTTGTTAATCAGCATATTGAATTATTCTATACTTTTAATTATTCAGGACTAAAACAAACCCGATATGAAGGGAATAATCTTAGCCGGTGGCTCAGGGACACGATTGCACCCGTTAACACTGGCTGTAAGTAAGCAGTTAATGCCGATTTATGATAAGCCAATGATCTATTATCCCTTGTCGGTACTTATGATGGCAGGCATAAATGAGATCCTGATAATCTCAACTCCGCATGATCTGCCAAATTTCGAGAAGTTATTGGGAGATGGGTCTTCATTGGGATGCAGGTTCAGCTATGCTGTTCAGCATGTTCCAAATGGCCTTGCCCAGGCTTTCGTTATCGGAGCACCATTTATCGGGAAAGATGATGCTGCCTTGATACTTGGGGATAATATATTTTATAGCTCCGGATTACCTAAACTGCTATCGGAATGCAAGCAGCCACAGGGAGGTATCGTATTTGCCTATCATGTTTCAGACCCTGAACGTTATGGTGTAGTTGAATTCGATAAAGAGCAGAAAGCTATTTCAATAGAGGAAAAACCAAAAGCGCCCAAATCAAATTATGCTGTTCCGGGTCTCTACTTCTACGATAATTCCATAATTGATGTTGCAAAGAATATTAAACCAAGTGCTCGCGGAGAATATGAGATAACTGATGTAAACAGACACTACCTGGAAAACGGAAATTTATCAGTTAAAGTAATGAGCCGTGGAACAGCATGGTTGGATACAGGTACTTTCACCTCACTGCTCCAGGCATCGCAGTTTGTGGAAGTTATTGAGACTAGGCAAGGTTTAAAAGTTGGTTGTATAGAAGAAGTGGCCTACCGGATGAACTATATTGACCGTGAACAGTTGATAAAGCTTGCCCAGCCATTGCTTAAAAGCGGTTATGGTGATTATCTAGTGCGGATTTCAGAAACACAATACCTATAACATAATGTATAGTATTGAGCAGCTACAACAAAAAATATCATCGTCATTGAAAGAGCTTCCTCTTTATGGGGAGCCATCCGGACTTTACAAACCCATTTCATATACACTCGAACAAGGCGGTAAAAGAATCCGTCCCCTGTTTGTGCTAATCTCGAATCAGCTTTTTGGAGGTGACCCTGATGAAGCATTACCTGCAGCCACAGCCATTGAAATCTTTCACAATTTCACGTTGCTGCATGATGATATCATCGACAAAGCGCCCTTGAGGAGAGGATTCGAGACCGTTTACCAGAAATGGAATACCAATGTGGCCATCCTTTCAGGTGATACCATGTTTGCCATTGCCTACGGTGAACTGTCGAAAAGCAAACCGACACTACTTCCACAACTGATGAAAGTATTCACACAAACTGCTATAGAAGTATGCGAAGGTCAGCAGTATGACATTGAATTTGAGGAGCGGAAGGATGTGAATCTTGAAGATTATATTACCATGATTCGACTAAAAACTGCCGTATTACTGGCTGCTAGTCTGAAGATTGGCGCCATGGTGGCTGATGCATCACTTCCTGACGCCGACAAAATCTACCATTTTGGTATAAATCTCGGCATTGCATTCCAACTTCAGGATGATCTGCTGGATGCATTTGGCAATCAGGCTGTATTTGGCAAACAAACCGGTGGGGATATTGCTACCAATAAAAAGACAGTACTCTATCTGAAGGCACTGGAATTGGCTGATGACAATACTTTACTTCAACTCAAGGAATTGTATTCTACAACTAATGCAGCTTCAGATGTGAAAGTAAAGAAGGTGCTTGATATCTATGAAAAGCTGAATGTACGAAAGGTAACAGAAGCGATTATCGGACAGTATTATGAAACCGCTATGACCACATTGCAGTTAATCGATATTCCTGAAGAGCGTAAGAGTGTGCTGCGCAATCTGGCCAATGCTATGTTAAAGAGAGATCATTAAACTTTATTGGATTCTCTCATACTTTCAGCTAGACTGTGCTGATCTTCCCAGGTATTCATCAGATCTTCCAGCTCCTTTTTAAGTCCGTTGTAGCGGTTATATAATTTACGGTCATCAAGCACATTCTTATATTGGGAGGGATCAGCCAACATTTTATCAATATCGGCAATTTCAGTTTCAACCTTATTTATCAGTTCCTCGGTTTTCTCGATCTTATTGGTGACCTTTCTCAGTTCTTTCTCAAATAGCTTCCGCTTTTCATAGAGCTGTTTGTTATTGGAAACTTGGTCGGTTGATGTTTTATTTGCTGATTTCAGGTTTTGAGCTGAAAGTTGATCGAGATTCTGAATCTTCCGCTTCTCCAGAAAGTCGTATACATCACCAATGTGCTGTTTGACTGTACCATCCTTGAATTCAAATACTTTTTGTGTAAGCCCCTGCAAGAAATCACGATCATGTGACACAACAATCAGGGTTCCATCAAACATGAGCAGAGCATTCTTCAGAATGTCCTTTGACATCATGTCGAGGTGGTTGGTTGGCTCATCAAGTACCAGGAGATTTACCGGTTCGAGCAATAGACGGGCCAGCGCCAGACGTGATTTCTCACCTCCACTCAGTACTTTCACTTTTTTATCAATATCTTCTCCGGTAAAAAGGAAACTACCCAGGATATTGCGGACTTTAGGCCTCATATCTCCCACCGCTATTTCATCAATAGTTTCAAAGACTGTATGATCGGGGTCCAACATTTCAGCCTGGTTCTGGGCATAATAGCCAATCTTTACATTATATCCGAGCTTACACTCACCGCTATGCTCAAGGTCTTCAACAATTACCTTTGCCATGGTTGTTTTACCCTCACCATTCTTACCGACAAAAGCAATAAAATCATTTTTCTCAATGGCATAATCTACATTCTCAAATATACGCTTATGCCCATAATACTTGGTAAGACCATTGGCTTCAACAACCACCCTGCCTGACGATGGAGCAGGTGGAAACTTAAAGTGAATGGAGCTTTTATCAATATTCTCTACCTCAATTCTGTCGACCTTCTCCAGCATTTTCACTCTTGATTGAACCTGTCTTGATTTCGTAGATTTATATCTGAACCGCTCAATAAACCGCTCAATATCGGCTATCTGTTTTTGCTGATTACTATAGGCTGCAAGTTGCTGCTCAAGTAGTTCGGCACGCTGGTCCACATACTCAGAATAAGAGCATTTGAAATCGTAAATCTTACCCAGAGTAATTTCAATGGTTCTGGTTGAAATGTTATCCAGAAATGCCCTATCGTGTGAAACAAGGATTACCGCACCACTGAAATTCTGTAAATATTCTTCCAGCCATTGAATAGATTCAATGTCAAGATGATTGGTAGGCTCATCCAATAGAAGTAGATCGGGTTTTTTAAGAAGGAGTTTGGCAAGTTCAACCCGCATCTTCCATCCGCCACTGAATTCGGTAATCTTCCTTTTAAAATCTGAAGGTGAAAAGCCCAGGCCAAGTAACACCTTCTCAGTATCACCTTCCATATTATTGCCACCCAACAGATCAAAATGCTCATTACAATCATTTAGCCTTTGAATCAAGGCAAGATAATGAGCTGAATGATAATCTTCCCGTTCAGTTAATTGTTTGCTGATTTCTTCAGCTTCAGCCTTTAGACTTAATGCATGTTCAAAAGCTTTCAGTGCTTCCTGAAAAATAGTACCTACACCTGTACTGATCATATCCTGAGCTAGATATCCAATAGAAAGGTCACTCTTCTTTGATATAGTGCCGGTCTCAGGTACTTGTTCTCCGTTAATGATTCGCAGTAAAGTAGTTTTTCCGGCTCCATTCTTACCAACTAAACCAACCCTGTCACGATCGTTGATCAAAAATGTAACATTGTCAAAAAGGTATTTACCGGTAAAATAGACCGAAAGATTATTAACAGAAAGCATTAGAGGTGAATATTTGAGTTTTGCAAAATTACACTTTTACCTGACTGGTCAAACGAAGCCAATCTACTTCAGATTCAATAAATTTTCCATACCTATTCATTGATTATCAATGACAACAGATTACTTCACCTCAAAAGTGATGGAATCTGATCAATAATTTAACATTCACAAAAATTGTTATGATCTGCTTTATACCGTTTTACAAGGCGTTGGGAGTCTTCTTTCAAAATAACTTTAAAAAACTTTCAAATTTCCTATTACCTATTGCGAAAAATTAAATTAATGAATACATCCCTGAATCCCAAGGGAAGTTATGGAGTTCTTTCGAGTCGGAATTAAATTTAGCGGTATGAGAACCTTTTACGCAATTTTCGGGGGGAAATTAATAGGGTGGATAGTATTACTCTGCACCTTATCAACATTCGCCCAACTTTCTGCACAACCATGTAGTAATCCACCTGTTATGACCTTAACAGGGAATGCTACCATTTGCGAAAGTCAAACTACTAATATTAGTTTTAATATTTCTGGTGGTACTGCACCGTGGAGGTTAACATATTCAATCAATGGAGTTGTTCAACCCGAAATCAATAATATTTTCTCAAGTCCATATGTCCTGTCAACAGGAACAGCGGGGTATTATGCAGGAATGTCAGTATATGACAATGATAATTGCCTTGGGACAATATCTGGCCTGGGAGTAAATATCATTGTAAATCCATTGCCTGCAGCTGCAGGGACTATCAGTGGTATCTCCACTTTATGTTCTAACCAACTGGGCCTTCTCTATTCAGTTGGGACCATACAGAATGCATTAACCTATGAATGGCAGATACCGGCAGGATTTACTGTAAATGGATCTGCAACCGGCAATATAATAAACCTTAATGCTACTGCAGCTGCTTCATCAGGCATTATCAGGGTAAGGGGTGTCAATGGTTGTGGAACCGGTGCATTTTCACCGGATTTTGCCGTTACGGTAACCCCTGCAGTTATAGCTTCAGCAGGTAGCAACGGAACCCTCTGTCAAGGAAACAGCTTTGCGCTTAGCCAATCTCTGGCAACTAATTATAGCACACTTTTCTGGTCGACTTCAGGTGATGGTTCCTTTGATAACTTAACCATTCTACACCCAACCTACACTCCGGGTATGGCGGATATTACCAATGGGAGTGTTACGCTTACACTTACTGCTACTGGGAATGGAGTTTGTTCTAATGTTATCAGTAGTCTTATACTTACAATCATTGAACAGCCAACTGTCAATGCAGGTCCGGATATAACAATTTGTGAAGATACACAGGCTAACTTAACCGCTTCAGCCACGAATTATCAGGTCCTTCAATGGTCAACTTCGGGCAATGGAACTTTTACCAATCCAGCATCCTTAAACACAAATTACCTGCCCGGTCCAGCCGATATAGCAAATGGTAATGTAACTCTTACACTTACTGCTTTAGGTGGTGGTATCTGCGGCTTTACGGCCACTGACGATCTATTGCTAAATATTACACAACGACCCAATGTAGAAGCTGGAGCAAATATGTTTTCTTGTGGTACTGGCCCTGTTGAAATTAATGGAATTGCTTCAAACTATTCCTCCATTGTATGGACATCAACCGGTAACGGAACTTTCCTTGATCCAAATAGTCTGAATACTTTATATTTCCCCGGACAAAGTAACATTAGTTCCGGGAGTTCTGTTCTAACACTAACTGCAATCCCACTAAGCCCATGTGCAGGCAATGTATCTGATCAGTTTACGGTTACTCTGGGTTTAGGACCAACGGTAGACGCAGGTCCCGATGACGTAAACTGCGGAACTAACAGTTACTATCTTGCAGGGAGTTCGGCAGATAATTATTCATCAGCATCATGGAGTACAACAGGAACAGGTACATTCTTCAATCCTACAGACTTAAATGCAACTTACATCCCGAGCCCTGAAGACGTTATAGCAGGTTCAGTAACTCTGGTACTTACTGTTTATGGAAAAGATGACTGCATTACTGAAACCGCCATTGATGAGATGGTACTGTATATTAATCCTGATCCGATTGCCAATGCCGGACAACCTGCATTGGTTTGCGAAGGTTCATCCTTAATAATTACCGACGCTACCGCATCATTCTACAGCGCAATATACTGGACTACTTCAGGAACAGGAGTTTTTGTAAATAATGGAACGCTATCCCCAACTTACATACCAAGTGCAAATGACATTTCCAATGGTTTAGTCACATTAACACTTACTGCATCGCCATTAGTACCATGTATGCAGGCTGCTACTTCATCAAAAGTTATTACATTCTCTTTGATCCCAACCGTATTTGCAGGATCAGATGGCATCATCTGTAATAATGCCGCATATTCCATTTCTAATGCCAGTGCATCAGACTACAGCTCAGTAATATGGACAACAAGTGGATCAGGTACTTTTACCAGTGCCACTTCAGTCAATACCAACTATTTGCCCAGTGATAATGATGTAATCAGCGGTTCAGTAACACTTACTCTAACTGCTTATGGTGATGTGGTATGTAATTTATCCGCCTCTGATAGTCAGATACTCACCATTATCAGTTCACCAGTGATAAATGCCGGAGAAAATGGGATTATTTGCGAAAACTCAACTTTTACAGTTACAACCGCAACTGCTATCAATTATTCAAGCATACTTTGGACATCCAATGGATCAGGTGTTTTAGCCAATGCATCCTCGTTGAATCCTTCCTATACTGCCTCACATAATGATGCAATGGTAGGATCGGTTACTCTAACCATGTCAGTAACAGGAATATCCCCTTGCAGTGCAACTATAAGCGATGCCATTCTATTAAATATTACTCCACATCCGGTTGCTATTGCAGGTAATGATCAGATAATCTGTGCAGATACTCCCTTGGTCATTACAGGAGCTTCGGCAGTAAACTATTCCTCCATTATATGGACAACTTCAGGTACCGGAACATTTGATGATAATGGCTTCTTAAACCCTATCTATACTCCAAGCCCGGCTGATATTATCAATGGAAGTGTAATTCTCACATTAACGGCTAATCCGCTGAGTCCCTGTACCAATCCATCATCTGATAATATAGTACTAACAATAAGTCACACTGCAACAGTAGATGCAGGGAGCGATTATACCATTTGTATAGGGTCATACCAGATTACTACAGCTACGGCAAGTAATTATAGTTCTTTAACCTGGATTACCAGTGGTACGGGTACTTTCCTTAATCCAAATACCCTTAACCCAACCTATACTCCATCAGCATTAGACATAATCAATGGTTCTGTCAATCTTACCATTATTGCTCAAAGTGAATCACCATGTACTGCTCAGGCAGTCGACAATATGGTATTGACGCTTCCTGGCAACGCCGTTGTTGATGCAGGAACTGATGGATTGGTCTGCGAGGGTTCTTCCTTTCAGGTAACCATGGCTACTGCTTCCAATTATGGCAGTTTAAACTGGAGTACTTCAGGCACCGGAGTCTTTTCAGGCCAAAACACCCTGAATGCTGTTTACACACCAAGCATTTCAGATATAACTCTTGGTTCTGTTGTTCTGACTCTTACTGCCACTACTATAGCACCATGTAATAATTCTGTATCAGATCAAATGACTTTAACGGTTGTTAGGGCCCCTCAGGCTAATGCTGGAGCTGATCAGACAGTATGTGAAGGCATTTCTGCTACACTTAGTGGTACAGTACAGTATAGTTCCATGTTTGTATGGAGCACGGCAGGTGATGGTGTTTTTCTCAATGGATCAACACTTACTCCTACTTATGTACCCGGTTCTGCTGACATTGCTGCCGGAAGTGCAACAATAACACTGATTTCCTATACAACCGGTGTGTGCACAACAACGGCATCTGACAATGTTATTGTAAATATCCGGAAGAAACCGGTTATTTATGCCGGGATAGATGTTACCATCTGCGACAATAATTACACTATCGAAACTTCCACTGCAACCAATTACAGTTCCATTCTATGGACTACATCAGGAACAGGAATTTTCATTAATCCGACCTTTATTCATGCAACCTATATTGCCAGTCTATATGATATTTCACAGGGAAGTGTAACACTTACTTTAACAGGTTCAGGAAATAGTCCCTGTATTGGTACCGTAAGTGACAATATGACGCTGATCTTTACTCCAACACCTACAGTTTATGCAGGTGCCGATGCCTCTACCTGCGGCAATAACAGTTATAGTCTTGTTGATGCAACGGCTACCAATTATTCAGCCATTACATGGACTACCTCAGGTACCGGAACATTCTCAAATTCTGGAGATCTTAACCCTACCTATTATCCAAGTGCTCAGGATTATATTTCAGGATATATTACACTCACACTTACTGCAACAGGATTCAATCTTTGTAATATTACTGCAAGTGATCAGATGACATTATCACTGAATACCCAACCTGTTGGAAATGCAGGTCCTGATATGACTTCATGCGGAATATTACCCATTCAAATCAATGGTGCATCTGCTTCCAACTACAGTTCAATCCTATGGACACACAACGGAACTGGAACCATTCAGGGTTCAACAGGTATCAATCCGGTATATACTCCATCACAAGCCGACATACTGGCCGGACAGGTAACTCTGACCTTGCATCTTACAGCCAATTTACCTTGTACCAACGAGGTAACTGATGATATGACAATCAGTCTGGAGCAGGGACCGGTTGTTTCAGTAGGTTCTGATGTTACCATTTGTGCTTATGAGAATCTGGTTCTTTCCAATGCAACAGCTACCGGTTATTCTACATTAGCTTGGACTACCAATGGTTCAGGTACTTTCAGCAATAACAATATTCTAAATCCGGTTTATTATCCAAGTATCAATGATATTTCAAGTGGTAGTGTTACATTGACACTGACAGTAACAGGAGCCTCACCATGTAATTCGGTGGTTGGTGACTTTATGATACTGACAATTAATGCAGCTCCAATTGCCAATGCAGGCCCTGATGCAAGTGCTTGCGCTTCATCCCATGAACTGACACAGGCAAGCGCTCAGAACTACTCATCAGTAATGTGGACAACCTCTGGCAGTGGTAATTTCACTGATCCGACGATAGTAAATGCTGTTTATACTCCAAGTAATGCAGATATTCTGGCCGGTTCAGTTATTCTTACTCTCACTGTAAATGGCCAAAGCCCTTGTAACACCCAAGTGGCTGATGATATGATATTATTCATGCAGGAATTGAACAGTTTGGCAAGTGCAGGTTCTGATGGCAGCACCTGTGGAACTGCTCCTTTCACGGTTACAACAGCAACTGCAAGCATCAACAGTACCATTACATGGACTACCTCAGGCAGTGGAACTTTCGTAAACCAAAATACACTGACTCCAACGTATACTCCCAGCACTGGTGATGCTACTTTGGGTTATGTTATCCTTATAATGCAGGTACAGGGAAGTGCTCCGTGCTTCAACAATGCACAGGATGATATGACACTCACCATACTTGCTCCATCAAAAGTAAATGCCGGTCTGGATGCACAGGTTTGTGATGGCTCGAATCATACAATATCAGGTGCTTCGGCAACTAATTATTCTGCAATAACATGGTCAACGAGTGGAACAGGCACCTTTGTAAGTGGAAACACCCTCACACCTACATACATGCCGAGTGCTGCAGATTACATTGCAGGAAGCGTGGTTCTAACACTTTCAAGTATTCCTCAAAGCCCTTGCACAGGTATTGTATCTGATGCAATGCTGTTGACTTTTGTTGATGCTCCTACAGCCAATGCAGGTGCTGATGCCACAATATGCTTCGGATTGACATTTACTGTAACCGATGCAAGTACAACGGGATCAACCTCTATCAGCTGGACATCTACAGGAAGCGGAACACTGGTTAATACCAATACTCTCAGTCCAACATATATCCCATCGGCAGGCGATCAATTAGCCGGCTCGGTTATACTTACAATGACTGTTAATGGTGCTGCTCCTTGCTTAGGCACTGCAAGTGATGCTATGGTACTGACTATTAATTCAGTCCCATTAGGAGTTCCAGTAATAACAGGACCTCAGGTTGTTTGTGCCGGTGAAGCAGGAATTGTATATTCTGTTACACCTCCGGTACTCAATGCAACGGATTATAGCTGGGTGCTACCAGCAGGAGCAACTATAGTAGCAGGTGATAATACTGCCACAATTACCGTTGACTTCAGTACAAGCAGTACATCGGGAAATATATCTGTTACTCCTTCCAACAATTGTGGTAATGGTTCAACCGGGACATTAGCAGTTACTGTTAATCCAGCAGCTCCTGATCCGGGAAGTATAACCGGACCAACCGAAATTTGTATCAATAGTACAGGTATTCAGTACTCAGTAACAGCTGTTACCGGTGCAACCGATTACCAATGGACTGTTCCGGCAGGTGCTACTATTGCATCCGGTAACGGAACAAACACAATACTTGTAGACTTTACTGGTACTGCAGTATCCGGTGATATCACAGTATCAATAACCAACAGTTGTGGCACAGGCTCCCCGTCAATACTAGCGGTAACAGTACTACCCTTACCGGCACAACCCGTTATTACAGCAAACGGGCCCACTACATTCTGTAACGGTGAAAATGTAATATTATCAGCTACTCCGGGATATGCAACCTATACCTGGTCAAATGGAATGACTACACCTTCCATCACAGTTACGGTATCAGGTACTTACTCAGTGGTAGTAACTGACTTAGCAGGCTGCAGCAGCATACCATCAAACGACATTACAGTAACCGTCAATGCACCGGTCACTCCAGTAATTACCGCCAATGGCCCGCTTACATTCTGTGAAGGTGGCAGTGTTACACTAACAGCATCAGCCGGATATGTTTCATATCTCTGGTCGAATGGTCAAACTACCCAAAGCATCATTGTAACTCAATCAGGTACATATACAGTAACTGCTGTTGATTTAAGTGGATGTCCGAGTATGGCTTCACTACCGGTAAATATTATTGTATTGACAGCTCCCCCGGCACCTGTAATTACTGCTAATGGTCCAACCAGCTTCTGTTTTGGAAGCAGCGTAGTACTCTCTGCCCCGATTGGTTATGCATCCTATCTTTGGTCAAATGGTGAAATCACTCAAAGTATAACAGTCACAACCAGCGGTGACTATTATGTTCAGGTAACTGATATCAGTGGTTGTTCAAGTCTGGCCTCAAATATCATCAGTGTATCAGTTACTGATCCACCACTGGCTGATGCCGGCGAAGACGCTACAATTTGTGTAGGATCTTCCTATTTAGTAAGCACGGCTACTGCTTCCAATTACACAACAATTCTTTGGACCAGCAATGGCACAGGTACATTATCTAATCCCAACACGCTCAATCCAACTTACATTCCTTCATTAGGTGATATAGCCGTTGGAGCCGTTACACTCACCATGTCTGTTTCAAATCCAGGCTGTCCTGCAGTGACTGATTATATGATCATAACCATCCAGTCGGGCGAGATATTAGTTAACGCAGGACCTGACGGTGCATCATGTGAAGGAGGCAGTTTTTTCATTACAGACGCTACAGCTGTACTTTATAACACATTACTGTGGACAACTTCCGGCACAGGATTTTTCAGTGATCCAACCACACTCAATCCTATATATACCCCAAGTCCTTCAGATATTGCAGCAGGCAGTGTTGTTCTTACATTAACCGGCACTTCATCATCTACATGTTACGGTAGTGCAACTGATGCACTTACCCTGTTTATCAGACAAGAACCTCAGGCATATGCAGGAACTGATGGCTCTATCTGTGAGGGTGTACAGTATGTTATTATTGATGCAACAGCAGCCAATTATTCTGAATTAGTATGGACCACCTCAGGATCAGGTTTCTTTGTTAATGGAACAACTCTTACACCAACATATGTTCCCAGTCAATTGGATTACAATTCAGGAAGTGTAGTGCTTACACTGATTGCTTCAAATGCTCCGTGCGCAGATTTTATCGACTCACAGACACTGACAATTACGCCGTCGGCAGTTGCCAACGCTGGTCCTGATGTTACTGTTTGTCAAACTTGTTCTTATACTGTATCGGGAGCATTTGTCAACAATGCTATGAGTTATGCTTGGTCTACAACCGGTACTGGTACCTTCACCAATACCAATACCCTAACTCCTACTTATGTGCCAAGTCCTCAGGATATTACAAATGGTACTGTAACACTTAACCTCTCGGCAGAAAGTTTTATGGGTTGTGGAAGTGTTAGTGATCAAATGGTAATAACCATCAATCAAAGCACATTGGCTGACTTTACATGGGAAGGAATCTGCCTTGGGCAACCTACCAATTTCTTTGTAGATGAAACATTAACACCTCCAGGTTCAATAGCTGTATGGCACTGGAACTTCGGTGATGGATTTTATTCCAATGAAATGAATCCGGTTCATGTTTTCGCAGCAACAGGTTTATACACCGTAACACTAACCACTTCTGATACCCTTGGTAATTTATCAATGGCATCACATATTGTTGAAATTCAAAGCATTCCCACTTCATTCTTCAGTATTGAAACACCAAACTGTTCAGGAAATGAAACACAGTTTATTAATCTGTCATCTACTGAGAACGGATATATCACCCGTTGGGTATGGGATTATGGCGATGGATCACCGACTGATACAGTATTGTTCCCCAACAATCCAAATGTAACACATACCTATGCAGCTCAGGGAACATACGCTGTAACACTTACAGTAACCAGTTCATTTGGTTGTGATGATACTCACTCAGCCCAAATCACCATTTTACCAAGTCCTATAGCAAACTTCCACTTCTCAGCTACCTGCGAAGATGTTCTGGTTGCATTCCAGGATGCTTCTTCATCCAATGGGCCAAGCAACATTGTTAGTTGGAACTGGAACTTTGGCGATCCGGGATCTGGAATTCTCAATTACTCAGATATCACAAATCCACAGCACGCTTATGCTACTCCGGGCACGTATGATGTAACACTCATTGTTGTAAATATTAACAGTTGCAGTGATACCATAGTTAAACAAATCAGCGTAGGTGTAGCCCCTCCGGTTGCATTTACCTGGCAAGGCTCCTGTGCCAATACTGCTGCAAGTTTCTTTACTGATCCTTCAGTTGTAAATCTAAATGCTATAGCTGATTTCCTTTGGGAGTTTGGAGATGGAGGACAATCAACAATACAGGATCCACAACACATCTATACTTCGGCAGGCAATTATATGGTTACTTTAACCATTACAGATACAGCAGGATGCTCTAATTCGATTTCCAATCTTGTTACTGTAAGTTCAGCTCCTGTAGCCTACTTCAGTTATTCAGAACCTACCTGTCTGGGTGATGAGATGCAGTTTACGGATCTTTCATCAAGCAGCACTGGTTATGTCACTACATGGGAATGGAACTTCGGTGATGGTAATATCGTAGTTGTCAACTATCCTGATGATCCTGATATCAGTCACCTTTTTGTTAATCCGGGCGTTTACAATGTAACCCTTGCAATAACAACATCTTTGGGATGCGAGCATCTGGTTATGAGAACTGTAAATGTTCTGCCAAGCCCTATTGCCAATTTCACATTCGATGGTGCATGTTTGGATCAGGCAATGTTTTTCAATGATCTTTCTCAACCTAACGGAGGTGGACAGATCATCAACTGGGCATGGGATTTTGGAGATCCGGCATCAGGAACAGCCAATTATTCAACACTGTCCAATCCTTCACATATATATAACCAACCGGGAACGTATACTGTAACATTAAACATTACAACCTCAAATACGTGTATTGCTGCAGCTACAAAGACTGTGGTTATTGCACCTGCCCCTGTAATTGAATTTGCTTTCACAAGTGGTTGTGCTGCTGATACCGTGTCATTTACCAGCTCTACGTTTGTAAATATCAACTCTACAATAAGCTGGTTATGGAACTTCGGTGATGGAACAACCTCTGCAATAGCTGACCCTGACCACATATATGCTGCATCAGGTGTTTACAATGTTTCACTGACAATCATAGATACAGCAGGCTGTTCATCATCCATAATGCATCCTGTAAGTGTTATTCCGGGACCAGAAGCCTTATTTGCCTTCTCAGCTCCGGCTTGCACCGGTAGTGATGTGCAGTTCACTGACATGTCAACAGCTGTCGGAAGTCCAATAATTACATGGCACTGGGATTTTGGTGATGGAAATGAAATAACCATCAATGCACCGGGTAGTCCTAATGTAACCCATACTTATTTAAATGCAGGTGTGTTTACAGTAACGCTAACAATTACAAATCTATCAGGCTGTGATGCTGTTACATCAAACGATATAACCATAGCTATTGGTCCAACATCGGGTTTCAGCTATGCTGCAGCCTGTGAAGATTCTCCTGTTGAATTCACTGATTTGACCACCACCAACGGAGGAGCATCAATAATTCAATGGTTATGGAATTTTGGAGATCCGGCATCAGGCACATCCAATACTTCATACCTACAGAACCCGGTACACACCTACACATCAGGAGGAACATTTACCGTAACTCTCACTGCTGTCAGTGTTTCAGGTTGTCAGGATATTTCTTCACAACAAGTAATCATTGCCACACCACCTGCTGTTGCATTTACATACTCAACAGTATGTGAAGGTCAACCTGTTCTCTTTGAACCTGATCAGAATGCAATGAATGTGGCTGATATAGCTTCCTGGTTATGGGACTTTGGCGATGGCACACCAACATCTGATCTGATCAATCCTACTCATACCTATACAACATTTGGAACATACACTGTAACCCTTACTGTTACAAGTTTGAATGGCTGTACCAATGCAACCAGTCAGATTATTACTGTCGCCGCTTCACCAGTAGCTGCATTTACAGCAAACAGTGCCTGTTCAGGGAATATTTCGTACTTCACTGACCAGTCATATACAGTAACTGGCGACGCAATAGTTGCCTGGGACTGGGCATTCGGTGATCCAAATGCACTTAATGGAACAGGCAATTCTAATTTACAGAATCCTGAATATTATTATAGTGTACCCGGCGTATATGATGTATCATTAACCGTAACCAGTTCATCAGGTTGTTCTTCAACAGTTATAATACCGGTTGAAGTTATAGCAGCTCCTGTAGCAGCATATTCCTATATTACAAATGCCTGTCTAAATGGAACCGTCACATTTGTAGATGAATCAACCTCAGCTCTTGGTTCCATGAACGCATGGTCATGGGAGTTTGAACCATATTACTATTCAAACCTTCAGAATCCGGTTCATACATTCCCTGAAACTGATAGCTGCTATAATGTTACACTTATTGTAACTGACAAGCGCAGCTGCACTGATACCGTTACACAGCAAATATGTATACCTGCAGCACTTGAAGTAGCTATTGACAATAGCATAACCTGTTTGGGAGATACCACATCCTTCTCACCAGTTCTTATTGCACCGGCTAATGGCTCATTGGTATCATACTCATGGAATTTTGATGACCTAACCTCCGGGTTCTTTAATACTTCTACATTAAGCAATCCGGTACACTATTTTGCAAACATCGGAACTTACCTTGTTTCACTGACAGCTACTGATGAGAACAATTGTCAGACAACCGTTTACAAGAATGTTGAAGTAAAAGAACTTCCATACCCAAGGTTTAGCAGCGTTTCAGGATCCTGCGACAGCACTATCTACCTCACTGACTACTCCATATCCAATAATAGTGATATTGTAACCTGGATCTGGGACTTTGGTGACGGAACCTCTGACACGTTGCACACAGGACCGGGAAATACTGCCCATTACTATCAGACAACCGGAGCTTTCGAGATTACACTTACAGTTATTAATGCAGCCGGTTGCAGCAATTCAATGACAGTTACTGCCATCAACCTGCCTTGTATCACATCAGGCTTCATTCAACTTGGCATCATCAGTTGTGAACGTCAATCGCTCACTTTTGAAGACCACTCATTCTGCGGCATACCTATCAATGACTGGACCTGGTACTTTGGTGATGGCAATTCACTATCCTATACGGATTATCAACCCACAGTAAGTCATTTCTATGAAACGGGTGGAGTTTATAATGTATCCTTGGTTGTATCAACTGTAACAATGGGAATAACCATTGCTGATACTCTTACCCAAACAATTACTGTACTTGCTTCACCGCAAGCTGATTTTACTGTTGCTGACACCTGTGTGAATTCATCCACTCTATTTAATGATATATCACAAATTGCGGGATCACGCATTGAAACATGGAGTTGGGACTTTGGCGATCAGACTTCAGTAGCTGACATTTCCTCCATTCCTAATCCAGTATATCAATATCCTTCTACCGGCATGTATCAGCCAACACTTATTGTAACAAATGAGAATGGTTGTTCGGATACACTTGTAAAGAACATTGTGATTCATAATATACCTGTTGCTGATTTCAGTTTTAGTATAGCCTGCCAGAAAAATACTACATACTTTACTGATTTGAGTGATGCATCTGAAGCACCTATTGACAAGTGGTGGTGGAGAATCAAGGATTCAGTAGATATGATTGGACTGGCAGGAGTTCCCAATCCACAGTTTACTTTCGAGGATGTTGGTAATTATGATGTTGAGCTTATAGTTGTTGATGAGAACGGTTGTAGGGCCAATGTATCGAAAAATATAATAGTAAATCCTAAACCGACGAGTGCTTTCAGCATGACAAACAATTATGAGAACACTCAGGGCAGGGTTTTATTCACCAATGGTTCCATTGGAGCAACCGCTTATGAATGGAACTTTGGAATCGACTTTGTATCTTTTGAAATAGATCCGGTGGTCAACTTCCCAAGTGATGGTGAGTACGAAATTTCATTGATCTCACTCAATGAATTTGATTGTCCTGATACACTAACAATGGATTATTCACTTCTGTTTAAAGGTTTGTACATACCAAATGCTTTCTCACCGAATAATCCTAACCCTGAAGTTCGCAGGTTCAAACCTATTGGCATCAATCTCCAATACTTCATGGTTGAAGTTTATGATACTTGGGGTAACATTTTATGGACATCCAATGCACTTGATGAGAAAGGCTCACCTGCTGAAGGATGGGATGGAGTTTACCAGGACAATCTTCTGCCTCAGGATACTTATTTATGGAAAGCAACTGCTGTATTCAAAGATGGAAGCATTTGGAATGGGGATAATGTTGGAGACAGCAGTAAGATGCCTGAAACCACTTATGGAACCGTATACCTAATCAGATAAAGGATTGAAATGATACTAAAAATGACAAGATCATGAAAAATATAAAATTACTCCTTCTTAGCATAAGCATTTTGCTGCTTGTAGGCAACACAAAGGCACAGGATCCTTTATTCTCTCAGTTCTATAATGTACCAACATATTATAATCCTGCTGTGGTAGGTTTATCGCCAGGACTCAGAGCCCGCTTGGCAGTACGTGATCAATGGTCACAGTTGCCGGGTGATTTGCGGAATTTAAACTTCAGTATGGATATTGCTGAACGAGCTATTCCTGGATCAGGGGGCTTGGGTTTAATGGTAATGAACGATAATGCAGGAACTGGATACCTTAAGACATCTGTAATTGGATTATCAACTGCAGTAAGAATTAATTTACAGGAAGATATGGTCACTCAGGTTGGTATCATGACTTCCTTTGTCCAGAAAAGCATTAATTGGAATAATCTAGTCTTTTCTGACCAACTTGATCCTGTCTATGGTAATATCTACGAAACCGGCTTCCTGCCTCCAAACAGCGGCAATGTCATTTATCCTGACTTTTCAGCAGGAGGTGTATTCCGGTTTACAGAGAGTACAACATACTTCAGGTCAATTATGGGAACCTTCGGATTAGCTGTTCATCACCTGTTCCGTCCAAATGAATCATTCCTTTCACTTACCTCTCCCCTGCCAAGGAAACTTGTTATAACAGGTGATATGGTAATTGAAACAGAAGGAAGTTCAGATGGCCCGTATTTTCAGAGGTACAACAAGTCAAACAGCTTCAAATTCAATCCAGGTTTCATTTATGAAGCACAAGCTGACTTTAGAACCTATTCCGTAGGTTTAAACTTCCTTAGATCAAATATTTATGCCGGAGTATGGTTCCGTAACAGAACAACTGATCTGGTAAAATCAAATGATCTTATTTTCCTGCTTGGTATTAATGCTCCTCTTTCAAAACAAACAAGGGTAAAAGTTAACTACTCATATGATTTTGTTCTCACAGAGATAAGACCAGGTACAGGTCCTTCGCATGAAGTCACTCTTACCTTTGAATTGGATGCTTTCAGTTTGTTTAAAAGTAAGGGACCGGGACTAGGATTCTCTCCACGTGGCAACAGATCAAAAGAAGAACTTGAATGCACTCCATTCTAATTATTTACAAACAAGTTACTAATCAGGAACCAACAAAATTCAAATCAATAACCAACAAGATTCTGAACCAAAAACAACAAGTTGTATTGATAAAAATATTAAGATAAAATGCGATCCCCCCGACCATAATTGTATATGGTTTTCGCGCCAGACTGCTCCGCAAGGGGCAGTCTTTTTTATATGACTAAAAATGGTAACAGATAATAGGGGAAATATGTCAGGATCAATTGGAAGTTTACTTCATTATTCGCTAAAAGGGAAACAAGTAGTTCGGCATAAACCCGCACACATGACCAATCCTAAAACCATTGGTCAAACTAATCACCGGATGAAAATAAAGCTGTCAAGCAGGTTAATAAAGTCAGTACATAGCTTTATTAAAATCGGGTATCAGGCTACATCACTCGATTACCCTTCAATAGAGACAAGGCAGTACATGAAAAAGAACTGTTTTACGGTAACCTTTAAACAATAATCCAGTTCATGCATGAATGTTCTATTATAACCCGGAAAAAGCTGTTGGCGAAGACAGGGAGAAGGTGTCAGATTCGGTTTAAATAGGGGAGATTGAATAAGGACTTTGAAAATTTTATGAGGAAGTGGAGGTTAATGATCGAGGACATATTGCTCATGATCCTAGCAGATTAAGTATGTCCCTTGCTGTTCCAACTTTAATCTTTATCTATATCAATAAGTAAACAAAAAGAGCCCCGAAAATTCGGGGCTCTTTTTATAAGATCGATTTAACGATTATTTGGTAACTGCAATTTTCTTTGTGAAGCTGTCGCCTGATCTTGTGATGAACTTAATCAGGTAAGCGCCTGCATCGTAATTGCGTACATCAATCTGGATGTTC